>ERZ773180.1-NODE-1-length-398596-cov-6.199412_pt1 | contig 398596 bp, 311 predicted proteins | sample MGYA00511080_ERZ773180 | MGnify/ENA primary metagenome ERZ773180 (study PRJEB29015, sample SAMEA2738175) | human oral metagenome | biome: human oral; feature: human-associated habitat; material: saliva | place: China | collected 2178 ... | reverse complement strand
ATAGGAATCAGTCCAAAGCTATATAGCTTTCTTCGCCATCCTATATAGCTCTACCGATGCACCCATACACCTATATATGAGGTCTTGCGCAACGGTCTCATGTGGTAGTCCTTAGATGTTATTTCTCGGGTTGATATCTTAGAGAGCAGAGCTCTGCTATCTGCTCTCTGTATTTAGGTATGTCATAGAGGCCGTTCCAAACCTCCTCAAGTCCGATGCGGTGTCGATCCTTCCCCCAAGGGCGTCGGTGTATGTCAGGCATATAGTCGGCGAAGACGACGTACTGGGTGTAAGGGTCATCTATGCTTGGGAGTCTATTCTCTTTCTTCTTGATTTTGTCTGGGTCGCTACTGGGAGTTACTTGGGCAAGGGTGGTCATTCCCCAGGATCTCCCACTGATATCTACGTGGGGAGTAGAGCCCTTAGGATCTATATGTGTGACGGATAGTCCATAGGCATCTGCAAGGTCAGAGGTAAGCCACATCTTGCATAGCTCCTCGGTAGCCTCATCGGAGAGGAGACTGTAGTGCTGTGGGTAGATGACGCCATAGTAGGCTCTGTAGACCGCCTCTTTCTTTCGCTGATTGACCACCTGAGTGATGGTCCTCATTGTCTTGATGGTGCTCTGCAGGAGCGGATAATCTTTGGGGTCAAGGTCGTCCCAAAGAGCCCCCCAGCAGGGTGTGCAGTAGGCACTCTTAAGCTTGAAGCAGTAGAGGCGGTAGCCTGCGTGCTGCTCCATATAATACTCTGTCCCTTGCTTGATAAGGCCAATGCGTACGGCGCTCTCCCCCTTGTATCTTGCTACGACGAGGAGGTCTTGCTCCTTGGCTTTGCTCGCCAGCTTCATAAAGTCCTGGATGTACGCAGCGCCCTTGGGACGTGGGCTTTTCTCCCCTGCGGCGAGTGCGTCGAAGTACTCTTGGTGTCCCCTATCGCAGCCTGTCTGGGCGTAGTCTTGGATACAGATGGATACTACTCCCTCTTCGTATAGGCGCGAGGTGTGCTGAGCGGGCTTGCCCTCATAGCTCGTGCACCATACATAGACGGGATCATCGAATGCAGGGGCTTGTAGCCAAAGGATCTCCGCTTGTCTGGTAGCTAAGGATAGGAGGCGCTCTCGCTGGAGGTCATCGTTGGCTTTGAGATACTCCTGCTCCTCAATGGGGAAATACTTCTTGGCCAGTGCAAGCTCGATAGGGTGGCATGGTGGGAGGCTCCACATCTCTGGGTTTGTGTGCTCCGCGACATAATTGGGTAGAGGGAAGGCCTTTTGATCTTGGAGCCTTTCCCAGTGCATGAGAAACCAAGAGGCATAGAGACCTCGGTAAGTCCACCACACAAAATCCGTGTTGATCTCCAGCGTCTTATCCCACTGCTCCATCATCTCGATGCGCTTGAGGCAGCGCACACTATCGCTTAGGTCAATGGAGGGATCAAGTAGCGGATGGTAAGGTGGCCGATCTTTGATATACTCTCGGACGAGCTCTCGCATCGAGAAGCTTCTTCGGAATATCTCTTCGAGAAGGTCCGCGTGCTCCTCCAGTGAAAAGGAGCGCAAGACTTTGGGCTTGTAGTTGGAGCGGGTGAAGCCCAATAGCTCAGCTATGTCTGGGTCTTCCTTTTTTATGCGCACCCGCTCTGTGATGCGCTGTATCAGGTCTTCGTTTATAGAGGCAAGAGTACCGCGGACTTCGAACCAGCGAGGCTCGTCTCGTGATGCACCTTTCTCAGCCAAGTAGCGGAGAGCTTCTTCTTTGAGGTGGTAGCCTGCCCAGACCATGCGGGCGAAGGCAAGCTCTCTCTCTTCCGAAGTTATTTGACTGCCTTCCATAGTGTATTCTTCGAAGAGACTTCTGGGCTTCATCTTGAGGTCCAGTAAGATAAAGGGGGAGATATGCTTCATGTATCGAAATGTCTCTCGTGGTAGCCGCCGAGAGTCTAATCGTGGGTGCCTATAAGGGAAGTGGCTACTACCCTCCCTCATCGGATATCGACTATCATAAAGATAGCCAATAACCACCACATATTAGGCGATGTGCCTCGTGGCTTAGATGTAGAAGTGATGGTAGGGAGAGATAGCTGTACTGATAAAAGCAGAGAGCTCCGCCATCCTGTCGGATAGCGGAGCCCTACTTCTGAGGTTCCTGGCGGAATCGAACCGCCGTAAACGGTTTTGCAGACCGGTGCCTAACCACTCGGCCAAGGAACCCTGTGTGGTTTGCGCTTGCAAAGTAACTAAATTCCTCCCACATACACAAGCCTGTGGCGCCGAGTCTAGTGCTCGGGGTGGTATAAAAAGCAAGATGCGCATCTCAGAGAGAGAGACGCGCATCTTATAGCTTGCTTAGTCAGCGTAGAGCGGAAGACGGGGCTCAAACCCGCGACCCTTAGCTTGGAAGGCTAATGCTCTATCAACTGAGCTACTTCCGCATTCCTGATGACGGAAAGGAGTGGGCAGTGATGGATTCGAACCACCGAAGGCGTAAGCCAGCTGAGTTACAGTCAGCCCCATTTGGCCACTCTGGTAACTGCCCCTCCGTCTGCAGCGCATCATCCCTTATTACTATCACTCCTCTGAGCGGGAAGGACGATCCGCATTCTCTTGTAAACACACCAATCCATAGGAGGGCATTCAAGAATCGGAGACAAAGGTACACACAAAATCAGAAATCACCAAACATCTGGCAAAAAATCCTTCTTTTTAGACTTCGGCCCTGCGAAAATCATAGGTATCTAAGACGTCTCATGAAGCCTCTGATGGCAAGAATATTCCCCAGAGAGATCAGTAGTATGATGACCAAACCCAGCCCCAGAGCTGAGAATATACTACTAGGCGCTGCAAGGCCCTCTAATCTCGGCAGATATAGGCCACGTACCACAAAAAGGGCGATGGCAGCAAAAAAGTAAACGCCAAGGTTCACCAGAGCAACAAGCCTCTCGTAGGGGCGAGCCACCTCAAAGGGAGAGTATCCCAACAAGAGCAAAATGCGCAACTTCTCCGTATTCTTCTGCAGAAGAAGATGAATGCTGAGGGTGAGAATAAAGAAGGACAAGGTAGAAATCAGAAGCCCCACCGCAAGCACAATAACAAGACTAATGGTCAAGAGGTAGTTTGCCTTATTCCTATTCATCTTATCTCCTGCCACCTCGTAATTATGCGCATCGAGGTATTGCTCCACCTTGGCATCCCCGGGTTGAGAGACCTCTAAGATTATTCGGCTCACCTCATCCGGGGGAGAAACGATACCCAACTGCCTATTACTCCACGCCATAAAGCTCTCCGGCACTATTATCGTATTGATACGACTAGAGAAGCCCACAATATGGCCCGTAACGCTCAGACTCTGCCCTTGAGACCCCGTCAGATAGAATTGAATGGGGATCAGCCCCACCATGCCTTCGCTAACACGGGGCAATCCTTGCGATGATGCAAAGCCAAAATTATAGAGTGCCAAATAGTCTTTGGGGATAATGATGGGCACCTCCTGAGGTCGAACCGGATCAAATTGCCAATCGGCCCCCTCCACATCGAGAAACTCCTCGGGCATAGTCTCAAAAAACATTTGCGTCTCCAAACCGCCCTGCCCCGGCTGTGCCACAACGGCCACCACATTATATTTAGACGATGAGAAGGTACCCAACTTACGCACCCAAGGCTGGGATGAGAGTTGCGCTATCTCCTTAGACGAAAAGACACCCGCCTTGCTATCGCCCCTCGAGAAGAGACCGCCCACGGCATCTAGCCCCCCGACCTTTTTGGTCAGCACCAAATAATCCTTATTGATAAAGCTATCCTCGCCCGAAAAAACGGTACGCACATCAGCATAGAATTGCAGCCCTATCATCACGATACAAAGCCCTATCACATTGGCAAGAGCAAAGCCGACCAATTGTCCCACACTTACGTTTTTGCGCAAGAGTTTCCCTAAGAGATGGCGGTTCATAGCTTGAGTGTATGCGTATAATCTAGAAGTAAGGGATTGCCAACAGAGGTGGATATAATAGCCGCACCCTGCTTGTTTGCCTCTTCACGCACAAGCTCTGCGACGATCCTATTATTCTCTTCATCCAAGTGACTCACGGGCTCATCCATAAGGTAGAATTGGCACGCTTGGCAAAGGAGACGTATGATAGCCACACGCTGCTGCTGACCTACCGACAACTTGCTCACGGGGCTATTCCACTTGTCTTTAAGACCCAGAACATCGAAAAGCCGAACGATCTCCTCTTTGGATTTGTAGTGGGTAAGTCGATTCTTTAGGAAGACATTGTCCGCTGCCGAGAGCTCCGGAAACAAGGCCAAATCTTGGGGCAAATAGGCAATTTCTTCCCTTCTTATCCTACACCAATCCCCCACAGAGAGGGAGTTTATATCCCTACCATCGAAGAGGATTGAGCCTTTGTAGTCACGCCTATAACCACAGATATAGGCACACAGCGACGACTTGCCGGCTCCGCTCTCTGCCGACACGAGATAGGAGATACCCTGCCTTAGGTCCAGCCCCGACTGAAGCCACACCTCCGACCGGAGAGGCGGCTCTGCCGAGAAGACACAAGGCAGGGTATCTTGTAAGGTAATTGTTTGCACTTTGCTTATGCTTGGAACATGCGTTTCACAAAGCCCTCTAGGATATTATTCCCCTCGGCAGCATCATTGCGGAAGACTATGGTAGATTCGTGTGGAGAAGACATACGCATCATGAGGTACCCATCCAAGCTATACTCTGCAATTTGCTTTATAAGTGCGCTTAGAGAGGACTGGGAAGATAAGTCAACGAACAATCCCCCATAACTCCCCACAAACGAGGCAATATGTTTATTCTCAAGAGCCGTTTCTTTGGGCTGAACAAAAGGCGCATTTCGGTAGTACACATAGTTATTTAGAACCCCATAGTAGGCTCCCCTTTCGCTACTGAGGAAGTCCTCATCCAGGTGATACACTCCATTATTTTGCGAACTCTTCGCATCATTCATTTGGCACAAGAGGGTATCCAGATGCAGGAGAAGTTCGGCACTATTCTTGCTCTGGGCGAGCAACATATACTCTGGGGTAGAATCCCAAGTCATGATTGAGCTTGGTAATTTTACGGCGCCGGCTATTTCTCCTCCAAGGCGGCAAATAACCTGCTTCGCCAAGAGAGCCTCAGCATCCGACGCACTTGTAAGAGCCAATGCCTCGCACACTGCGTCTAAGGTTTTCTCTCCAAGAGACGAAACAGCGATAAGCGCAACATCCTTTGGAAAGTTGGAAAGAAGTTCCTTTGTCACCTTAACATCACTCATAAAAGGACTGGTGTAGGGCTTCCCCTCCGGATCATAAAGTTTAATTTCGCTCCTAATTTCTTTTTTCTCAAAAGAAATGGTAGCAATCATGCGCATAACCTTTTGCTCTTCGAGCATGGGGAGCGCTTTTTCAAAGTCCATGGTTTGAGGTGCTTCTTCCTCAATGGCTTCTACTTCATCTTGCTCTACCCCCTCTTTAGAGAGTTCATCCAAATCCTCATCCCAGTCTCGCCAATCTATATCTTCGTCCTCTACACAGTTGCGGTTAAAGTTCAGACCGCGAAGTTCATCCAGATGAGCAAGGAGAGCATAATTCATATACATACCGGCATCCTTAGCATAGATATCGCTGATGTGCGGTATGGTATTAGCATTCTTCTCGGGCTTTATCTCTACATATTTCTTGACGGTCTCAAGAGGATCCAACCCCATGTCGTTGGAGATAATCCAGACCTGTTTTTTATTACTTACTACGGTACAATTCTTATTAGAGGCAATCCAGTATCCTTCTTTCTCTTCACGCTTCCCGTCCAAGTCCAACTGAGAATAAGTCTCGCTAAACTGCTTAAAGTCTTTTACGAAAAAAGTGAAGGTAAGATTCTTTTCCGGAGTGATAAAGAAGAACAGATCGTGCAACTTTACAGACTTAACCAGATCCTTCAAAAGAATAAAGTTCTCATCTTCGGCAGCATCTTTCGGGATATACTTTTCAAAATTCCCCTTTTTGATCAAATCTGCTCCGTTGCAATAGCCCACAAATAGACTCTCTTGAGGGATCGTCTCGAGTAATTTCTTAGCACCCTTGGGGCTACAAGAGGCAAGAAGTCCTACCACTAGCAACGTTGCCACAAGGCAAGTGTAACGAATTGTCTTCATCTCTATATCATCTTTTAGTTTAAACTCCCAACCCATTATTGGCTGGCTCTTTCGGCAACAAAGATATGTATATAATGGCATTTAGATGAACACACCTCCCCTCCTCCCCGCTTGAAAGGGAAATGCCAGACGGCTCTCTTCGAGCATCTTAAGGCTGATTTCTTTTCACTTTTAGGCGAAGAACGAAAACAAAACAGCCCTAAACCTGGGAAGATTTAGGGCTGCACCGGATCGATTATTAGGGAGAGACTTACTCCAAATCAGCCTCGGCCGTATGCGAAGACAGATCCTTAACCGTGAGAGTAAAGGAGAGGGAGGACTTTTCGGCAATACGCTCCGAGGTCAGTTTATCGGGAAAAAGGTTACTCCCATATCCCAGAATTGTATTCAGATGGACAGCATATTCATTATTGCGCACCACTCCATAACGCCCGAAAGAGTTCCACAAAGGCGCCTCTGTTTGCCCAAAATGACGAATCGGAAGGAAGTAATAATTATAGGAGTGGTGATAGAATTGTATCCCATTAATGGTGAAAGCGGCACTGCAAGCCGTGAGCAACCCCTTCTTCTCGGGGTCTTTCAATCCCTGCTTCAAGGCCGGCAAGAATCCCGAAGGCATCCCATCCACCGGCTTATTATAAGCATCTACGTTTTTCAGTACCTCTTGCACAAGAGCCGCAAATGCGCTCTCTTTCATCGCGCCGCCCTTATAACGGACCCAACCCTCGTCTGCAGTTAGAGCATCTTTCAACGTCTTTGGCACCACCTTTGCCCTTACAACAATATGGGGAACAAGGGACACAAGATACTGATTAGGCGGACAAGTCGTCTCCTTTACATATAGCCTCTTGTCGGACAGATCCGCACTATTGCGCTCCTTACCGGCCGTAGCATAAAACAATGCCGGATTGGGAGCTACACGATATTTACCAATAAACTCAGCCGTCAGAGAGCCGGGAGCCTGATCCTTTATCGCCTCATAACCGGGGCTATAGGCGTAGTCTTTGGCATAGGGTCGCTCCTCACCCTCTAGCTTTGTCCGGCGTATCAAGTCAAACTCCTGAGAGAAATAGATGGTGCGAAAGGCGATCTTCTCATCCAGCAATAGCACTTCGCCATTTGCCACATGGGGCGCACCGTAAACGAAAACTCGAGCAAGCATCGGCTCCACCTCTAACTGACAAGCCGTTTTCCCGCCAAGCCCCTCTATTGTTTCACTGAACTGGTCCTCTGAAACATGGCAGAGATCTGAGCTCACGGGAGACATGACAACGCTATGAACTTTACTCCCATCCACATCTGCCAGATAGGAAATATCCCCCTTGATAGCCTCCCGAAAATCCTTAAGTTGCGTATATCCCTGTAACCTCTTTTCCAATGCCTCCGTAGCATTAACAAAGGAGAGTATATAACATTCTTTACGCACAAGTTTGATCGGCGTAGGAGTAGCCATATTTCCCTCCACCCTCTTAATTCCAATCATTTTGCTCTCGGGACTATTCCCATCGAAGATATAAAGGGTAAGACGACGAACCTGATGAATAGGATCTTCGCCCCCCTCTCGCAACACCCCTTGAGGGCAATCTAGAGAGAAAGAGATATACGCAGAGTCTGTACTTAGGGTCGTAGTGCCGCCATTGTTGGGAGACGAAGTATGGCAGGCAGACAGCACCCCTCCCGCCAAAAGAGCTCCAAATAAAACTTTTGCTGTGAATTTCATAAATCCTATGTATTATATATTCACACGCAAAGTTAGCATCTATTTACAAATAAAAGACCTACACGAAACAACCTAGCAGGGACGAGACCTATACAAAAAGCTCATTTACAAGCACTAACACCTCCCACATTATTCTGAGGCTTAGCCAACCATCCGAGAGACCTCCCCCAGGGAACCAGATGAACCCTGCTTTATTCTATGGCTCAATCCAAAAAGAGAAGGGAGCCGCCTCACCCTCTCTCGTTGGAAATAGTCTATAAAAAAGGAGGGCTTACTCTCTCTCCGAAAGTAAATACCCTCCTATGGCGCCGGGGCAAAACCCCACTCAATCTATGTCACAAATATATCGAATCCTCAATATCGGAAGAGGGGAAGAAAGGCATCAAATAGAGCCTCCAGCTCTCCCCACTCCGGTGCAATACTTCCAGAGCCCCCCAATAGGACTTCGGATAGTTGTTCCCTGACAAAGATTGAGGACTATACTTAATGCTGTTCCTTTATCTTTTCGATTTGACGCTTAAGAGCATCTACAGCCAAATCCACAGCCTCCTCAAAACTAGAGGCCTGCTTCTCTGCAAAAAGATCGGGACCGGGCACTTCCAAACGAATCGAAGCTTCCTTATTCTTATCTTCGCCTCCCTTGGCAACCTTTAGCACAACCTCAGCTTTAACTACACCTCCGTAGAGACGATCCAAACGATCGAGCTTCTTTTGTACAAACTCTTCTAGTGCCGTAGTAGCGGTAAAATGTACTGATTGAATCCTAACTTCCATAATAGACTTCTTCTTTGATGCTCGTGGATGAGCGTTATACATCTGTTGCAACTCTGCTAGCGAAGTGTGTGTATATAGTACCGTTGTAGCTACGCTTTTATGCCCTAAAAGCTCCTTTACCGCCATCAGCTGCGCTCCATTGTTGAGCATAGCCGTAGCAAATGTATGCCTTAATACGTGAGGACCTCGACGTGCCAAACCTGGAATAGATTGTAACCGCTCGTGTACAATCTGATACACCACCTCTCCGCTAAGAGGTTGGTTACCCAAAGAAACAAAAAAAATCTGAGATAAACCCACCTTTTGGTGCTTGAGTGCAAGATATTCTGCGATGCGAGCAGCGAGATGCTCTCCGAATGGGATCACTCGCTCCTTCCGCCCCTTCCCAAAAACACGTAGTAGCCTCGAAGACAAATCAACGCCCCCCTCCAAAAGCCCTACCAATTCACTTCTACGCATGCCCGTCTCGTAGAACATCTCTAGGATCAATTGATTACGTAGGGCAACAAAATCCCCTTTATCTATTTCTTGCGCATAAAGCAGGTTGCTAACCTCTTGCTCCGAGAGCACTGCAGGCAACGGACTCTCGCCTCGCGGACCACGCACAAGACGAGCAGGGCTCTGCTCCAACGTACCGATCTTTACGAGATAACGATAGTAACTCTTGAGGGAACTCAGTTTACGATGCACAGAGCTTCTCTTCCGCCCCTGCTCTATTAGAGAGGACAAGAAACCTCGGATCAAGTCTCTATCCCCATCACTAGGCACAAACTCCTCGCCTAGCACGCCCTCCACATACTGCACATACTGCTGCAAATCCAACTCGTATGCCGCAACGGTGTGCTCCGACTGATTGCGTTCGTAGCGGAGATAACTCAGAAAACGTTCGATGCTAGGATGAGGCATAAACTCCTAAAAAAAAGAAACGTTGCTCCCCACACAAAAGAGGGAAGCAACGCTAAGTCACATACTAAAAAGTGAGGCGAGGCAATTAAGGGCCCGCTCAACATCGGGCACTTTACACACCCAAGGGAGCTCACGCCCCAAAGGCTCTTCCACCAAGAATCCCGTTCAAGAAAGGATCGGAAGTATTCCTCCCCTCTCCTCCTCCCAAGCTCCCGAAAGACAAGAGCCGGAGTCCTTTGGAGCCTATGTTTATTGCTCTTCTGCCTGACGAAGTGCCTGCACGTAGATGGCTTTTTCCATCTTTTTGCGCTTCACTTCAGAGGGCTTGATGAAAGCCTGACGTCTTCTTAGCTCACGAACTGAACCAGTCTTGTCAAACTTTTTCTTGTAACGCTTCAACGCGCGCTCGATGTTATCACCCTCTTTGATTGGAACTATAATCATAGTCTACAATATTACTTTTATACTTCTATCTTATGTTGTTATTCTGCTAGCTTAGGTGTACGAGAAAAACGGCCTTTCGGACATTCCTCTTCATACACGCAACTGCAAAGGTAGATATAATTCTACAACCGACAAACATTTGCACCCTATTTTATTAACACGAGGAGCTTCTTTTCCCTTTTTCTCCAGGCTTTTACTGGAAGATGTAACGCAGGAGAAGAAGCACGGTAACGACCGCAAGTGTTGGAGAAATCTGGCGCCACTGACCACTCAACAGCTTCACAAGGGTGTAGCAAATCATCCCCAGCGCCATCCCTTCTGCGATGTTGTAGGTAAGCACCATCGTTATCATCGTAATGAAGGCAGGTAGCGCCTCCGACACGTCTGTAAGGTCGATCTTGGGGATTGCATCCAACATAAACACCCCTACCATAACCAAAGCTCCCGTAGTGGCGGCACTAGGCACCAACAAAAAGAGAGGAGCAAAAAATAGAGCCAAGAGGAACAGAACCGCCGTAGTAAAGGAGGTAAGACCCGTGCGACCGCCCTCAGCGATCCCCGAGGCACTCTCCACAAAAGTGGTAACCGTAGAGGTCCCCAATACAGCGCCCACACTTGTGGCAAGAGCATCGGCCATCATAGCCTCTTTGATGTGGCGTACATTCCCCTTCTCGTCCATCATCTCCGTTTTGGCAGCAGCCCCAATGAGGGTCCCTACCGTATTGAATATATCCATAAAGACAAGGGCAAAGATGGTCAGCGCCATATCCATATTGAGGAGCGACTTGAAGTCAAACTTTAAGAAGGTTGGGTCCAACGATTTGGGCATCGAGACGGGGATAAACCCATCGGGCAACTGAGTAACCCCCATAGGGATGCCTATGAGGGTGCAGATCAAGATACCATAAAAGAGAGCCCCACGCACCTTGAGAGCAATAAGCACACCGCTTATCACAATCCCGATACAAGCCAAAATAGCCGTAGGAGTAAACTGCCCAAGAGTGACAAATGTAGCTTCATTGGAAACAATAATACCTGCATTTTTCAGACCGATAAAGGCAATAAACATCCCAATCCCCGAAGAAATGGCATAGCGAAGATTGAGCGGGATACACTTTACAATCTGCTCGCGGATATTAAATGCAGTGAGAAGAATAAAGATAATCCCCTCTACAAATACGGCAGCAAGGGCTGTTTCCCAACTATACCCCATCCCTTTTACGAGCGTAAAGGCAAAGAATGCATTGATACCCATACTCGGAGCCTGGGCAAAAGGCAGCTTAGCAAGGAAAGCGATCAGGATAGTACCAATGGCAGAAGCAAGTGCCGTAGCTGTAAATACAGCCCCTTGGTCCATCCCTGCCTGGCTTAAAATGTCGGGGTTTACCGCCAAAATGTAACTCATCGTAAGGAACGTAGTAAAACCAGCCATTAGCTCGGTACGACGATTGTGCCGAGAGGGGTCGAAACCCAATAACTTGTAGAAATTCATCAATCCGTAGGTTTACAAAGTCTATTTACGGCTGCAAAAGTACAAAGTTCTGCCCAGCACAGAAGCTTTTTTCACCCAATTTCTCCTCCAAAACCAGGCAAAGAGGGCACACATTTCACCCTAAATAAAAAACGAGAAGAGCAGAAATTTTGCCCTCCTCGCATAGGATTAAAATTTAGAGTATTACTCTAGAGTAAGGTACGGCTAGTGCTAGAAAGAAAAAGAAGCAGCAATACCTAATGAGGTTACATGCTGTGGATTGACAGTAAAACCGGAGAAGGAGGAATTGCGAAACAGGTGGCTATAGTCAATATACCCCTTCACTCCAAAAGCGAATCCCGAAGGGAAAAGATAATCGTATTTGATGGCTTCCTGTAACCCAACGCCCCATTTACTATTCGTAAAGGGAGTGGCCGATCCCACACCAAAGGAAAAATTTGTAAGAACTGCTCCTACATTCTGAACCCAAGAGACACGCACCTTCTTCCCCCTATTGTGCAAATAAAGCTTTGTGGTCAATCCTCCATAAAAACCCGAGAGAGCCGAGAGGCTTGAGGGGTCATTTTCTGCTCTACGGGCATATTCCGAGAGGGCAACATACAAGCCCAACCAGTCTCCTCCCTCTTTTGCAAAGTGAAGAAAAAGCGAATACTGCACTCGAAATCCATCCAGTTGAGTATGCAATGCCGCAGTATGCCCAAGGCGATAATCCGAATATAAAATTCCCCGTTCATAGGAGACATCCACTACAGAGGTAAGCCATTTTGAGAGACCGCCACGCTGGTATTTTTCCTTCGCCCCTGCTGCGTCTTGAGCAAAAAGGCTAGTAGTATTCAGCAAAAACGCCCATGCAAACGCAATACAAAAAGTTCTACTTTTCATCTTCATTTCTCACTAAAGCCTAGGCCGTTATAGGCCAAACAACAAAACTAATTTCTAATAACAATCAAGCGAACGCCCTCGAATGGGTAGCTTCTCCGGATGAATATCTCCCTGGTCTGAGCGCGACGAGCTAAAGTTAGAATTAAAAATTGAACTGGCAAAAATTACAAATCCACGAAGTAGGGAAATAGGGGAAACACGGCACAATGGGATGATGTATTTCTCCTAGGCTAAGCCCCCAGCAACTCTCCCGAAATACACCCGAATAGGCAAGGCTAATCCTATAGAAGGGCAAGGAAAATTTTCTTCAAATCCATCTCCTTTTCTACGCTTAGCTTCCTACGAACACAACGTCTACTTTCGCCCTCAAAGCGGATAGGTCAAAGTCAAAAAGAAAGGAATCTAGATATTTTTCTTACCAAACGCTTGCACATGTCAAATTTTATCGTACATTTGCACCGTGGTTTATTCATAATAGTATTGGATTTAGGTTTAACAAGACGAAAGAACCCCGCTGGGAAGCAGGGTTCTTTTTTATGTAAAGTTGGAAGTAGAATGCCCTAAATCTCCTAAGAGACAAAGCAATAGACCTGTAAAGGGATTCTCAAAAGTCCCTCCGAAAGCAAGGTCGATTCCTCCCCTATCTCTCTATAATAAAAGGGAATACACCCTCATCAGCGCGTAAAAAATAGCTCCCAACAGGGAGGTGAGATAGGGGCAACTTTAGGCTCCCCGATGCTCCCGTCAACTCTTTTTGTACACACTCTCCCGATGCATTATAGAGGTATAGCCAAGTATTTGGAGATAGATTTTCTACCAAAAGAAACTCTCCGGCGGGATTCGGGTAGAGAAAAACAGATTGTTGTGGTGTAGGCTCTAGAGCCATAGGCGAGCCCTCAAAATCTTCCGTCACCTCCCGTCCTTCGGCATCTACACCGGTTACGACACGCACTTCCCATCCGGCAGTACGCACCCTGTCAACGAGGCCTTTAGGACAGACATTAGACTCTGGCACCTCTGCCCGAGTAGTAAAAGGAGTAAAAACTCTCGGAGACTGCTCAGGGCTACTCTTAACCAAACGCTCAACAAGTTGCTCCATGCGCTCCAAAGACAATCTATTGCCATAGCAAGAGAGCTTTTGCATATTCGCTCTATCACTCAAGAGGATAGCGGATAGCTGGTTGCGGTCGCATTGCAATTCTTTGAGCCAAAGGGACGTCAGATCAAGCTCCGTTAGTGCATTGCGTCCACAGCGCAAAACCTCCAGGTTTTCGCAACGATTAACACTAAGATGGGTCAATTGGTTGTTGCTACAGTCGACCCTATTGATATAGGTAAAGTCGCTCAAATCAAGAGAAGAAATGCCTAGTCCAAAGCAATAAAGCGAGCGCAATCGCCCATGCGGCAGCCTACTCTCGTCAAAATCGCAAAGCGGATTATCTCCAATGGAGAGGTGTAGTAACGAGCGAAGGGGACGAAGATCGCCCATGGACTTCAGCTTATTCCCATGAATATAGAGCATCTCCAAGGCGGGGAATTTACGGCAATCAAACTCCTCTAACCCCAGGCGATCGCATGCAAGCTGGAGCAAGGGTAGGGAGCTATAAGCGTAGATATCGAAGTCTTGATCAAAAGGATTACCCCCAATCCCTAGGGCTGCAATTTTAGGGTTTGCCGAGAGATCCAATCTCTTCAGCCTCAGATCGGAGACCGAGAGTGAGGTAAGATCGGGTAGCCCTGAGAGGTCCAATTCGGCAATGGGATTGGCGTCGCAGAAGAGATACGCAAGACTCGTGTTCTTAGAAAGGTCGAGGGAGGTAAGGTCATTGCCCGCACAGTTGAGCGTAAGAAGATGGGGCGCCCCCTTTAGATCGAGAGCCGCCACCTTAGGGGTATTCTCGCCCTTCGCTCTATACGGAATGAAGAACTCTCGAAGAGAGCCCACCAGAGAAAAGGAGGTAACCCCCGAGGGCAAGTCTAGCGAAACGGATTGTTTACGATTCACCTTCTTGCCTAGTGTGAGCCTACCCGAGGTGGGCGACTCAAGAGAGACTTGGTCTCCCTCGGAGATGGAAAAGTAGACTTTTTGTGGCCCCTCTAGGGGTTGAGGGGCTAGCGTTACAACGATTCGATCCGTAGTTCGCAAGGCCGCGGACTGTCCCCAGAGGGAGAATAAAAAGACAAAGGGTAGTACGCAAAGCAAGGCAAAGCGCACTACCCCAGCGTAGCATTTGTTCATTGTTTGTTTGTGGGTTAAGGCCTCATTAGCTCTCTAGCATAGGAGATGAAGGTTGAACAAAGTCTACAAAACAGAGAGAGGCAAGAGCCGTTCCATACCGTTTGGTAATGGTGATACCCTCTGTAAGAAAAGTAAGTTCGCCGAGATAATACTGGCTGTAGGTTTTCTGATGCAGGTCGTTAATCACGCGGATCAGACGAGACTCGAGTTCCTCGATGCGGTAGCGTCCGTTCACTTCGCACACAAGACCGCCCACTTTCTCATCAAAGTTTTCGTCTTTGTACATCCAAGCATAGACAATTCCTGCCGATACAAACTCATCTTGATAGCCATGCGAAACGGACATGATCGTCTTCATTTCTGAGCCAAAGGGGGGCATATCCACTTCGTCCATGGTAGCAAGGCGAGCCGTTGCAGGTAGCACGGACGAATACGTCATGATATTATAGTCGGAGATACCGGCATCGTAAAGGGCCATGTGGTAGCTACCGGCATGGAGTTCGAGATCACTCTCTCCGCTCCCCTTGGTCACAAAAAAGGTGTTGGGGATGATATTTCCAAAGATATTGCTCATTCTTCTTTCTCTTCTTCTCTGGGTTACTTACAATCTTTCTGGGTTACTTACAATCTTTCTGGGTACAAATGTACAACTTTTTCTAGGCTATTAGAGTTGATTACGTACTGCCGTGACAAGACTATCGGCACGTGCCAGGGCTTCGGGGCTTTGAGCATCTATGTCATACTCCTCGGGTCGGGGCACTCTCAGGGTTGTACCAATGGGCACATTGTCGGGGTTGGAGATTTTATCTTTGTTGGCAAGGTAGATATAAATCCAAAACTTTTTATTTCCGTAATGCTCTCGGGCATAATCGGCAAGACGATCCCCCTTTTTAATCGTGATATAGACCTCCTCAACCACTTCGGGGGCAGGGGCTACAACGACAGAATCCTGAGGTGCAACAGCTTCTCGATGAGGGGCGGGAACCGTTTTTTCGCGAGCGGGTTTTCTCAAGGGGCGGGAGAGAAGTTGGGTCCCGGCAAAGTAGCCTCCCACAAGGAGTGAACACAATACGGGGAGAGCGATCCAAAGCCACACTTTACGTTGCGAGTGGGAACGAGTAGGAATAGGGGGTATGGGATCCTCGGATGCGCAGCACGCCCCCTCTTCTTCCTTAGACGAAGGCTCCATAAACTCCTCTTCCGGGAGAGAGGGCAGCTCGGGGGGAAAGGTAGGCAGCGGGGGCAAGGCCTCCTCCTCTTCTTGCTGAGGCAAAAGGTCTTCTATAGGGAGTAGCGGCGCCTCTCTCCCCTCCTCTTCTCCGGTCGACTCATCCTCTAAAAGACTAGGATGTAGCGTCTCCTCCACAGGTTCTTCGACCGGAAAGACTTGACGCACAGAGTAGACCGGAATCTTTGTGAGCTCCTCTTCCTCTTCAATCGCACGCTGGGGCAGATCGTCTAAAGCCTTGTCTTGAGGCAAGGCAATGGGCGAAAAAGCTTCAAAAGGCTTATTGATGCTCTGGAGAAGTCGCTCAGAGGGCGTAAATGTAAACGCCAACTCCTCTTGAGCCACCCCTTCAAACAGCCCAATTCCTTCCCAAAGGAAAGCATTGCCACTGTGCAAATGGTGCAACATCTGCTCGGTGAGGGCTTGATAAAAAGCATGTACGCTCTTGGGGGATAGAGGGGAAGACTCTTGCAAGATCGCCTCAAGATCATCGGGAGCCGCACTTGTTGCCAAGCCTGTCTCAAGGTGCAATCGAGGGGGAACCAGCAGGCGCACCCCCGAGGGCAAGAGAGCCACATACTCTAGGTCTTTACGCACACTCCATGCCACCACCCCCGCCACAGAAACGGGAATGGCGGATGCAAGCCGATCCGAAACTATGCGCCCCAATAGGCTCCACAGCTCTTCACAACTCTCGTATTGCAACTCCGATCGCTCGGCAAGTTGGCTAATCCATTGTAGGGTCTCTATCATAACTATCGGGACAATGGGGCTTGCGCCAATAAATCAAAGCCATCTACTCCTACGATAGGTAGGGAGTAATAATGCCCAACACGGAGAGAATGAGCCTGCTCTATGGGGATAAGCACCTCGGGATCCACCTCGGGAGAATCGTACTGAGTACGCCCCACGACAAACTCCTCCTCCCTGCGATCAATAAGCACCTCCTGAGTAGTCCCTACCAAGCTACGGCTATATGCCTCGGCAATCGGCTCCTGCAGTGCCATAAGTTGCTCCAGACGATCCATTTTCACCTCCTCGGGTATCTCGTCTTGGTAGTGCTTATAAGAATAGGTACCAGCCTCGTGACTATAGGCAAAGGCGCCCATGCGCTCAAATTGCCTACGCTCTATAAATTCGCACAGAGCTCGGAAGTCTTGCTCCGTCTCCCCGGGATGCCCCACAATCAGCGTGGTACGCAGGGCAATGCCCGGCACCTCTTGGCGGATCTCATCGAGGAGGTACTCTGTCTCGAGCTGGGTGATATTGCGGCGCATCTTTTGAAGCATGTTGTCCGTTGCGTGCTGCAAGGCAATATCCAAATACTTACAAATATTATCTCGCTCCCTCATGATGGGGAGAATTTCTCGTGGGAATTGGGTTGGATAGGCATAGTGCAAACGAAGGCGACGTACCCCGGGGAGGTCCGAGAGTTGCTCCAAAAGGGGAGCCAACAGCACCTTGCCGCCAAGATCCCGCCCGTAGGATGTAAGATCTTGTGCAATCAATTGAAATTCGCTACAGCCCTCGTCTACAAGCGTTTTTACTTCATCTACAAGAGACTCTATGGTACGCGATTTTTGCCGCCCCGTGATAAGAGGAATGGCACAATAGGAGCACCCCCTATCGCACCCCTCTGAGATCTTCACATAGGAGTAGTGTTTGGGGGTCGTAAGGAGTCGTGCCGTATCCGTCTCGGGAGCAAAAGAAGGGCCCAGGTCGGCCACTAGATTTTTCCAATCGAACTTGCCGTAGAGAGCATCAATCTCGGGAATTTCGGCTTTCAGATCGCCACGGAATCGCTCACTCAAGCAACCCATTACAATCAATTTGCCAATGCGCCCCTCTTCTTTGGCACGCACAAAAGAGAGTATCGTATTGATAGACTCCTCTTGGGCCGCTCCGATAAAACCGCAGGTATTGATCACGACAATCTCACCCGTTATGCGCTTGGGATCATGGCGCACCGAGTAGCCTGCCGCTGCAAAGCGCCGCATCAAGAGCTCCGAATCCACCAGATTTTTGGAGCAACCGAGCGTGACTACGTTTACTTCGTTTCTTCTCATTCGCCAAAGAGCGAAGCTACAAACTCATGTTTACGGAAGACCTGGAGGTCTTCGATTTTTTCCCCTAAGCCAATATACTTTACAGGGATATTGAACTGATCGGAAATCCCAATCACTACCCCGCCCTTAGCCGTGCCATCGAGTTTGGTTACGGCAAGAGCATTCACCTCGGTAGCAGCAGTAAACTGGCGTGCTTGCTCAAAAGCATTCTGCCCCGTGGAGCCATCGAGTACCAACAACACCTCCTGGGGGGCATCGGGTACTACCTTCTGCATCACACGTTTTATCTTGGTAAGCTCATTCATCAGCCCCACTTTGTTGTGAAGACGACCGGCTGTATCAATCAACACGACGTCGGCATCTTGTGCTACGGCGCTAGCCACCGTATCATAGGCCACGCTAGCGGGGTCTGCCCCCATTTTCTGTTTGATCATGGGTACATCCACACGCTCTGCCCACACGCTCAATTGGTCAATAGCAGCCGCACGGAAGGTATCGGCAGCGCCAATTACCACCTTATGACCGGCGGCTTTGAACTGGTACGCGAGCTTGCCGATCGTCGTAGTTTTGCCTACGCCATTGACCCCTACCACCATTATTACATAGGGTTTACTCTCTGTCGGTAGCACAAAACTATCCCCATCGATCGTACCGCTCTCGGTGAGCAAAGCCTCTATCTCGCTACGCAAGATGCCGTTAAGTTCGGCAGTAGACACATACTTATCACGAGCCACTCGCTCCTCTATACGCTTGATGATCTTGAGTGTGGTATCCACCCCTACATCGCTGGAGATGAGCACATCTTCGAGGTTGTCGAGCACTTCGTCATCAACCTTGCTCTTACCGGCAAGTGCACGAGATATCTTACCAAGTACCGAGTCTTTGGTCTTCTCAAGCCCTGTATCGAGTGTCTCTTTTTTCTTCTTAGAAAAGATTCCGAATAATCCCATATCTATCTAAATTTGTCTCTACTAAAACTGTCCTCCGGCGTCAATCCATTCGCTCTTTGTAGTCCTGATAGTCGAAGCGACGTAGGAGCACCTCCTCGCCATTAGCCTTTTGTAACACGAGGTCGGGATGCGCTACTCCATTAAACATATGGGTCTTAACCGTAGTATAATGGATCATATCCTCAAAGATAAGCGCATCGCCCACCTCCAAAGGCTTATCGAAACTCCAGTCTCCCAAGAAGTCACCACTTAGGCAACTATTGCCCCCGAGTCGATAGGTAGGTAGCCCCTCCACGGGGTCGTGGTGCGCACCTCGTATCACGGGTTTGTAGGGCATCTCCAAGCAATCCGGCATATGGCAAGTAAACGAAACATCGAGAATTGCCGTTTTAATGCCGTCGTGCTCTACAATATCTATTACATGACTCTCTAAATAACCGGTCTGCCAAGCAAATGCCGACCCCGGCTCCAAAATAAGTTGTAGGTGCGGATGACGCTGACGGAAGGCCTTGAGCACCGCAATCAAATGAGGTACGTTGTACTCTTTGTGGGTCATAAGGTGCCCGCCGCCTAGGTTAAGCCAACGCGCTTCTGAGAGGGGGGAGGCAAAACGTTGCTCTATGATGGAGAGCAGTTTCTCTAGCTGGAAGCTATTCCCCTCGCACAAAACATGTACATGCAACCCCTCTATCCCCTCGGGGAGATGCAAGCCCAACTCCTCGGGCGAGAGCCCAAAACGCGAGCCGGGTAGAGCCGGATTATAAAGGTCTGTCTCCACAGGAGAGTAACCGGGGTTGATACGTAAGCCGTAAGAGACCTCCGAAGAGGGGGTACAGAACGCTCGGTACTGACTGAGGGAATTGAAGGTTATATGGCTACAACAACGAGTCCATTCCGCCCAATCTTGCGCCCGATAGGCAGGCGAGAAAGCATGCGCCTTGCGCCCTAAGCCCTCATACCCTAGACGAGCTTCCCAGGGAGAACTGGCGGTACTACCAAAGCCGTATTCCCGAAAGATGGGAAAGAGCCTCCACAAGGCGAAGGCCTTAAAAGCGATAATAATTTCTACTCCGGCCTCATCCGCTACCTTGCGAATAAGGCTCAAATTGCGCCGAAGGAGCGGCTCCTCAACTACATAACGCGGATATACTTCCATGCTACAAAGATAGCGACTAATCTGCGACTAACGCCCCACACACCACCGGATATGCCGGCAGCTCCTCTCAGTATCCACACCATTCCCCCTCGTCGGGATGGAAAAGACAGCGTGCATCCGCCTCTTGCAATGGGTACACCTATTATATATAGGCTCCTCTTTCTTATCTGTAAGAGAGAGGTTTTAATCGGGGGGCGCAGCGTCAGAAGGGGAGAGGAAACACAAAAGCGGCTCCTACCCGTACAGGTAAGAACCGCTTCTTTCTTCCTCCTTAATGGGAAGGGATTTATTTTGAGGTGAGAGCCACTGTATCGAGAGCGATCATAAGCTCTTCGTCGGTAGGTATTACCACTACCTTTACCTTGCTTTCGGGGGTAGAGAGCAGCACCTCTTCTCCACGAGTTTTTGCATTGAGTTCGTTGTCAATCTTGACACCCATATACTCCATATCACGGCAAACATACTCGCGAGTTGTGGTTTGGTTCTCACCGACACCTCCCGTGAAGATAAGGACATCCAAACCTCCCATAGCGGCGGTAAAGGCGCCTACGTACTTCTTGATGCGGTAGTCGTACATCTCCAAAGCGAGTTTGGCACGCTCGTTACCTTGAGCGATAGCATCCTCAATCTCACGCATGTCGCTAGAGACACCACTCACGCCAAGTACACCACTCTTCTTATTGATAACTTCGGAGAGCTGAGCCATAGACAAACCCTCTTTCTCCCCAATAAAGACGAGTGCACCGGGGTCTACATCCCCTACACGAGTACCCATCATAAGGCCTTCTGTGGGGGTAAGCCCCATGGATGTATCGATGCACTTACCATCTTTGATAGCGCACATAGAGGCACCATTACCAATATGGGCGGTAATAATACGAGCCTTGTTGTAGTCAATCCCCAAGAATTCGCAAGCACGCTTACTTACGAAGCGATGGCTTGTACCGTGGAAGCCATAGCGGCGCACGCCATACTTTTCGTAGTACTCATAAGGAAGAGCATACATGAATGCACGTTGCGGCATCGTCTGAGGGAAGGCGGTATCGAATACACCTACCTGGGGCACCCCGGGGATTAGCTCCGTAACGGCAGCCACCCCCTTGAGTGTAGAGGGGTTGTGAAGGGGAGCAAGATCGATACACTTCTTCACATTTTCTACTACCTCGTCGGTAATTACCACGCTTTCGCTGAACTTATCGCCTCCGTGTACCAAACGGTGACCTACGGCATCGATTTCGCTAAGGCTCTTGATGCAGCCATATTCGCTGCCGGTAATTGTCTTGAGGATAAAGTCGATAGCCACCGTATGCTCGGGCATATCCTTCTCAAGAGTTACCTTCTCACCCGAAGGCAATTTGAACTTTAGGAAAGAGTCGGCCAAGCCCAATTTTTCCACACCCCCCTGGGCAAGCACCTTACCCTCGGGCATCTGAAACAATTTATATTTTACGGATGAGCTACCGCAATTAAGCACCAATACATTCATTTTGTAGAGTGTAGTTTAAGAGTTGATTTTATTGTTTAGCCGCAATAGCTTGGTTGGCGGTGATAGCCACCATCTTGTAGATGTCATCTACTGAGCAACCGCGGCTAAGGTCGTTTACAGGAGCAGCCATACCTTGGAGGATAGGACCAACAGCGATGGCACCACCCAAGCGTTCTACCAATTTGTAAGCAATGTTACCCACTTCGAGAGAGGGGAAGATGAGTACATTAGCCTTCCCTGCCACGGGGCTATCGGGAGCCTTGAGGGTAGCAACTGCCTCTACAAGGGCAGCATCAGCCTGCAATTCTCCATCGATGGTAAGGTCGGGAGCCAATTCCTTGGCCACGCGCAATCCTTCTACCACCTTATCTACGAGTTCGCCCTTAGCACTTCCCTTCGTGGAGTAGCTAAGCATAGCCACGCGGGGTTCCATACCGCCAATAGCACGAGCCGTAGTAGCTGAAGCAACGGCAATTTGTCCGAGTTCGTTGGCATTAGGATTGGGAGTAACGGCACAGTCGGCTACTACAAGAAGACCTTCTCTTCCGTATTGCTTTGCTTGCGTAAAGAGGAGGAAGGCCCCACTCACACAGCTGAGTCCCGGCATCGTTTTGATAAGCTGGAGAGCGGGTCTTAGGACGTTACCTGTTGTATTTTGCGCCCCGGCGAGCTCACCATCTGCATCGCCGGCCTTAATCATAAGACAAGCCAAGTAGAGGGGATTTACCACGAGTTTATCAGCCTCTTCTTTCGTCATTCCCTTAGACTTTCTGAGCTCCATAAGGAGGTCGCGATAAGCCTCTTTCTTGGCGTGACAATTAGGGTCGATTAGCTCTGCTTCCCCAATATGGGTAAGCCCTAACTCCGCAGCCTTAGCCTTGATAGCGGCAGGATCGCCAATGAGAACGAGGTTTGCAACACCATCTGCCAAAAGACGATCGGCAGCTTGTAGGGTACGAGGTTCTGTCCCCTCGGGTAGCACAATACGTTGCTTGTTAGCAGCAGCACGCGCTACGATTTCTTTCATCAAATCCATTGTGCAATATTCATTAGATCTAGCTCTGCCACCTCCTCTCTCCTGAGCCCAAAGGGGAAGAAAAAGGAGAAGGCACAACGTAGTTGTTTAACTTCGTGCGTTAAGCTCCACAAAGTTAGCTATTATTGCCCAAACGAGCATAGCCTCCGCTACTAGAGACGACAAGTAAGCGAAGAAATTCCCTACGAGAGGGACCTCAAAAAAGCCTGGGTAAAAATAAAAAGAATCTAGGGCGGGAAATTTTTATTTCTCGGGCAGAAAACAAAAAAGTTTTGGGCAGAATTCCCCCAAGAAACTAGCAGAAAAAGGAGGAAATTTCAGGCAGAGGATTTTGAGCGATAGGCATATAGCCTAGAAAAAGCCGGAGGAGCATCTTATTCATATCACTTATATTATTCATTTTTACTACATTTGCAGAGAGGTTATCTCCCCTTAGTCCCAGAGACACAAAGGCAACAAAGGAGGGGAGAATGACCCACTAGACATATCAAAAACGCATCATGGCAACAAAGAAAGAAATACGACAAGCGCTCATCTGTCGTCTCATTCGCAACAACGATGTCCCCAACCAAAAGACGCTACGCGAGCTACTTTTGATCAATGGGATCAGTGCCACTCAGGCCACCATTTCGCGTGACATGTACGAGCTCAATATCTCCAAAGACCGCTACTCTAGTGAAGATATTAGCTGCTACCGAATGCCCAGCGACCAAGCTCGGGCCACGCAAGATGTATTCCGTGTAATGGGCACCAAGGGCTTCCGCTCTATCCACTACTCGGGCTCTTTTATTGTGCTCAAGACACGCTCGGGCTATGCCCACAGCATCTGTGTAGACATAGACTCCATTTCCAACAATGCCATTGTGGGCACAATTGCAGGCAATGATACGATACTTGTAATACCGGCAGACGGGGTCTCTCGCGAAGAAGTGGTGAGCGTACTCGCTCAAATCATCCCCGAGCTAGCCCGTGCCAATTAAAAACCATCCCCATTTTTTAACCATTTCTCTTATGATTCGCAAGAAACTCCTCCTCTTAGCCCTTTTGGCCCTGGGTTGTGGCTCCTTATGGGGGCAACTCCCTGCCACGGTAAAACCCGTGCGTAATATTATTGTAATGATCCCCGATGGCACCTCCCTACCTGCGCTATCTCTGGCACGTTGGTACCAACGCTATCAGCACCCCGATAAGATCCATCTACACCTCGACTCGATCCTATGTGGGACGGTACTCACCTACTGCTCAGATGCCCCCATCGGCGACTCTGCCCCCACCACGAGTTGCTACATGACCGGTATCCCCTCACAGAGTGGATTCATTGCCACCTATCCTGTAAGCACTGATCACGACCTACAACCCCTAGATCCTAAGCTGGCCTATCAACCCATGACTACCCTACTAGAGGCCGGCAAGTGGAAGCTGGGGAAGCGTACCGGGCTTGTTGTTACATGCGAGTTTACCCATGCCACTCCGGCGGACTGCTCCGCACACTCCTACAATCGCAAGAAATACGATTGGATTGCTCCGCAGATCGTAAACCTCCCCGTGGATGTAGTGATAGGGGGAGGAAACAAAATCATAACCCCGGCCCTACAGCAATCATTCAAAGATCAGGGGATCCCCTATTTTGCCAACGACCTCGAATCCATGCGCGCCTTCCAAGGCAAGCAAATGTGGGCACTCTTTGGGGAGTACGATATGCCCTACGACCTCGATAGAGACCCTAGCAAAGTTCCCTCACTAGCTGAGAGCTGCCAGAAAGCAATTTCTCTACTCAACGATCCCGAGGGCGAAGGATTCTTCCTCATGGTAGAGGGGAGTAAAGTAGACTGGGCAGCCCATGCCAACGACCCCGTAGGGATCGCCTCAGAAATGCTTGCCTTTGACAAAGCCGTAGGGGTAGCCCTAGACTTTGCTCGCCGTGACGGCAATACAGCCATCATTATCATGCCCGACCACGGCAATAGCGGTTTGAGTATTGGGTTGCAACGCCTTCGTCAAGGAGATAAGCAAGGGCCGGAGGTACTCTTTGGTCAGCTCACAGCCATTAAGCGCACCGCTGCCGGGCTCGCCAAAATGCTCAACGAAGCTCCCAACGACCAAGCTCGCGAGCTCTTCCATAAGTATGCTGCCATCGATCTCTCCGAAGAGGAGCTCGATGCTCTCTACCAATGCGAAGAATATAAGAACAGCCCCATACCTCTAGAGCAACGCAAGGGAAGCTCGGCACAAACCGGCCTCTACAATGGATCTCTCAGTGCCGTGGTTATCCTCATCTATCAGCAGCACATGCCCTTCGGGTTTACTACCCATAGCCACACGGGCGAAGAGGTATTCATGGCCGCCTACCACCCCCAAGGCACTCGTCCTATGGGTATGATATTGAACACAGAAGTCAATGAATATCTATGCCGACTTTGGGGGCTAGAGGGTCAACTCCCCCTCATCACTCAAGAGGCATATGTACCTCACAAACAACTCTTCGAAGGGCAGAACTGCCGCATCGTAGGGGCAGAAGGTCAGATCCCTGACTACCTAGAGGTAAGCCTCGCCAAGTCGAAAAAGCTCCGCATCTATCCCTTTAGCCCCAAAATGGCGATCGGTACAGATAAGGACTTCAAGCGCGGCAAAGAGAAGCTTCTGAAAGCACCCAACAATGCCGTATGGGTGGATAAGACGCAGACATTCTACCTCAACAAGACTGTACTAGACCTTATCCGATAGACATGCGGTAGGCTCCTGAGACAATGTTAATAAAGAAAAAGCGGCTATCTTTGCGGTAGTTTTTAAGAGCTACCAACATTATGAACACAACAAAGCAACGAGCATGGCAACATGCCCTTGAGGACTTTACGCCTCAGCTGTTCAAGAGCCTCCGCGGATACACCACGGAGCGTTTGACCAAGGATATTATGGCAGGGATTATTGTAGGTATCGTTGCCCTACCCCTTGCCATTGCCTTTGGTATTGCCAGTGGCGTAAGCCCCGAGGTGGGTCTCACAACCGCCATTATAGGAGGATTTATTGTCTCGTTTTTGGGCGGGAGTTCCGTACAGATAGGGGGCCCGACAGGAGCTTTTATCGTTATCGTTTATGGCATTATCCAGCAACATGGCATCGAAGGACTTGCCATTGCCACCTTCATAGCCGGGCTTATCCTCATCCTTGTGGGGGTATTGCGGCTGGGGAGTGTGATTCGCTTTATCCCCTATCCTATTATAATAGGCTTTACGAGCGGTATTGCCGTTACCATCTTCACGACCCAGATAAAAGACCTATTCGGACTAACAACAGGGGCCCTACCCGGAGACTTTATCGGCAAGTGGAGTGTCTATGTCGAGCACTTTAGCACCCTCAACTGGGCTGCCACTCTCATAGGCATTGCCACGGTAATTCTGGTCTTCCACTTCCCAAAAATCTCTAAAAAGATACCCGGATCCCTCGTTGCCATCATCCTAATGACACTCGTGGTATACTTCCTACAAAAGTACACCTCAGTATCGGGCTTAGAGACCATTGGCGATCGCTTCACTTTTTCTTCGAAACTTCCCGAAATTCACCTCCTCAACCTTGACATGGCCACCATCCATGAACTACTCCCCAGCGCCTTTACCATTGCCATGCTGGGGGCGATAGAGTCCCTACTGAGCGCCTCTGTGGCCGATGGAGCTATTGGGGAGAAACACAACTCCAATGTAGAGCTCGTGGCGCAAGGGGTAGCCAACGTGGTGGTACCCTTTGTGGGAGGAATCCCCGTAACAGGGGCTATTGCTCGTACCATGACCAATATCAAAAATGGCGGTCGCTCCCCCATTGCAGGACTGGTACACGCCGTGGTTCTTCTCCTTATCATGCTCTTCTTAGGCCCCCTTACCGCCTATATCCCCATGGCTTGCCTTGCCGGCATATTGGTGGTTGTCGCCTATAATATGAGCGAATGGAACTCTTTCCTCGCCATATTACGAGGTCCTAAGGGTGATATTATTGTGCTCGTGGTGACCTTTGTGCTTACCGTAATGCTCGACCTCACCATTGCCATCGAGATAGGAATGATACTAAGTGTGCTTCTCTTCATGCGCCGCACCTATCTTGCCAGCGACGTAGTTCGCCAAGACCGGGTGGCTCCGTTGGACAACGAGGCAGCTCAAACCACCACCGAAGAGTCCCTAGAAGTACCCCAAGGAGTAGAGATTTTTGAGATCCAGGGGCCCTTCTTCTTCGGCATTGCCAACCGCTTCGAAGAGGTTACCAAATTTGTGGGTCGGAAGCCTAAGGTGCGCATCCTACGAATGCGAAGAGTGCCCTTTATCGATGCAACCGGGGCCCACAACCTCTCCATGATGGCCGAGAAGTGCCGTGCGGCTGGGATCGTGCTTGTGCTCTCGGGGGTGAGGGACGAAGTGCGCGAGACACTCGAAAAGTCGGGCATTGCCGAACAGGTAGGCGAGGGAAACATCTGTAGAGACATCCATTTGGCGCTGCAACATACCCAGACTCTGCTCCAAGAGGATCCCATCGCAGAATAAACTCCCTCAACAAGAAAACGTTGAAGGGAAACAATATCCACGAAGAATACTCGTTAGATAAGAGAGAAAAAAAGAAATTTGATGTGATGAACGATGCCATAAACAGCGAGAAAGAGATGAAGTTTTCCGTACTTCTCTCTACTTACTACAAGGAGCAACCCCAATTTTTCACGGCAGCACTAGATAGTATTTTCTCTCAAACTCTCCCCGCTCCAGAGGTAGTGCTTGTATGCGATGGACCTCTCACGCCGGAGCTAGACGCCCTTGTCGAAGGCTACCAAGCACAGCATCCTGAGGTGTTTAAGGTGGTGCGGCTCAAAAAGAACGGAGGATTGGGGAACGCCCTAAACGAAGGGATAAAAAATTGCTCCTACGACATCATCGTGCGTATGGATACGGACGACATCTCCTTTCCCACACGCTTCGAACGTCAGATCAACTTTCTCCGCGAACATCCCGAAGTGGATCTTCTCAGCAGTAGCATCGATGAGTTTGTAGACTCGCCCAGCGAAGTTGTCTCTCGCCGCACCCTACCCGAGCACCACGAGGAGATTGTGCGCTTTGCACGTTATCGATGCCCCGTCAATCATCCGGCCGTAGCCTTCCGCAAAGCCGCCATCCTAAAAGCCGGAGGATACATGCACTTCCCCCTATTCGAAGACTACTACCTCTGGGCTCGAGTTATCCTACAAGGAGGGCGACTTCACTCCCTACCCGAGTCGCTTCTCTACTTCCGCATGAATCACGCCACCCTCGGACGTCGGAGAGGATGGTACTATATCCGGCGAGACATCTGCTTACAAAAAACCTTCTACAAGATCGGCTTCATCAACAAATGGGAGTATGTGCGTAACCTTCTGCTGCGCATTCCTCCTCGCCTTGTACCAGGTCCCTGGCTCTATTACATCTACAAAAGATTCCTACGAAAACGCATCAACGACTAAGGAGATAGGCACTACCTCCAAACAGATCAGAAGGATCGTTGCGAACTCTCCTTCTTGCGGTCGGCATCAATTCGCACAAAAATAAACAACAGGATCGTGAATCCCCACAGCGAAGAGCCTCCATAACTAAAGAAAGGCAAGGGGATACCAATCACTGGCACTAACCCCAATACCATACCCACATTAACGGCAAGATGAAAGAGAAATATGGAGCCGACACAGTAGCCATAGACTCGTCCAAAAGCATTTACCTGCCGCTCTGCCAAGTAGAAAAAGCGCAGAATTAAGACCAAATAGAACAGCAGCAAAGCCGTAGATCCCAAGAATCCGTGCTCCTCGCCCACGGTGCAGAAGATAAAGTCGGTATCCTGTTCGGGTACATAACTGAGCTTAGTTTGCGTTCCTTGCAAGAAGCCCTTACCCGTAAGCCCCCCCGAACCGATGGCAATCTTTGCCTGATTCACGTTATACCCCATGCCCTTGAGATCCTCTTTAAGCCCGAGCGCAACGGCAATACGCCCTCGTTGGTGGGGCTGTAGCACATTGTCGAAAACAAACGAAACCGAAAGGGAATAGAAGATACACCCAATACCCAAAAGGGCGGCAAGAAGATAGGGGCGAGCATAGCGTTTTATAGCTATCAAGAAACAATAGCCTATGAGTAGAGCGAGGATGCCGATAGCCACAAACCCCATATCAAAGGGGAAGAAGTGATTGAAAAGAAGCGCTATCAAATAAACCCCTATATAGCCCACAACCCACCATCCGAAGAGGCGAGGGCGATCCTTAGGACTAAGCAAAAGAGCGATACAAACACATAGGGTGATGACCGTAGAAAGAGCCCAATAGGCCGCATTGGTAGCCCCCCACATGGTATCCGCAAGGGATAGAGCCATCACAAATAGCACTACGGCCACAAAGGCCAATCCAAGGAATACTCCCGAGAGCCCCTCCCTATAAAGAGCTAAAAAGAGTGCTGTATACACCAGAGCAGACCCCGCCTCTTTTTGCAAAAAGATGAGCATCATCGGGAGAAGCACAATAGCAAAAACCTCACCATAGGCTCGCCACGAATTGAGGCGAAACTTATAACGATTGAGCGTTGTTGCCAGCATTAGAGCCGTAGCAATCTTGGCAAACTCGGCAGGCTGTAGGCGCATAGGGCCCAATACCAGCCACGAGTGCGACCCTTTAATATCGGGGGCAATGAATATCGTCACCAGCAACAACCCCATCATCGCCAGATAGAAAATAGGAGCAAAAGTCTCAAACCATCCTACGTCACTCAAGAGTATCAAGAAGATAAGGACTCCGCTTAGCCCCATCCAGATCAACTGCATGGCTGGACGGCTCCCCGACTCAACCAGACTCGGCGTTTCGAAGCTATAGCTAGCCCCACAGATAGTGAACCAGCCCGTGACAACAAGCAGGAGGTATAAGCCTACGAGAAGCCAATCAATTCTACGAAAGATAGAAGACGGAGCGTTAGGGCGCATTTCTGTACGAAAGATAAGAGTGAGACATTCGAGAGGCAATCCCCTCAGCCGTAGGCGAAAGGTGGCCTTCGCGCAAATAGTACTCTAGCATCACACGCCCAATAGGCACCCCATAGATAGCACCAAAGCCTCCATTTTCTACATATACGGCAATAGCTACTTGAGGATTATAGCGAGGAGCAAATCCGATAAAGGCCGAGTGGTCAGGACCGTGAGGATTCTCGGCAGTACCTGTTTTCCCACAGACCTCAATTTCCCCGGGAGCAAAGTTGGCAGCGTGACAAGTACCGGCACGCACCGCCCCCGCCATTCCGTTTACCACAATCTCCCAATGTTGCGCAGCGATTCCCGTATACTGCTTATGACTATAGGTAGTATCAAGCGCCATGCCTTCGATTTCGTGCACAACGTGGGGACGATAATAGTAACCCCTATTGGCTATAATAGCGGCAAGATTGGCCATTTGTAGGGGCGTTGCCAGAACTTCGCCCTGACCGATAGAGTTGGAAATAATGGTGGAGGAGTTCCATCCCGCTTTATACCACTTATCGTAGTACTCGCTATTGGGGATAAAGCCACGCTTCTCTCCGGGTAAATCAATCCCAAGAGGATAGCCATACCCCATCCGTACCATATAGTCTTTCCAATGCGTGAAAGCCTCTTGTACAGAAGGATAACGGCTACGGTCGTCGAGCATATAATGCAACCCCCAAGCAAAAAAAGCGTTGCACGAAGTAGTCAGAGCAAACTCCACCGCTAAGGGAGAGGCATGCCCGTGGCAAGCAGGACGCCCCCGCATATAGGGGTAACCCCGATAGCAAGTATAGAGTGTTTGAGGTGTAATAACCCCCTCATTGAGCAGCAGTGCAGCTTGTGTCGGCTTGAAGGTAGAGCCTGGAGGATAGGAACCTTGCAGGGCTCGGTTGAACAAAGGCTTATTCGGATTATAAGCCAAGAGCAAGTGATTCTTTCCTATATCTCGCCCCGCAAGAAGAGAGGGCGAATAGGCGGGACTTGTCACAAGGCAGAGTACCTCTCCCGTAGCAGGCTCTATCATCACGATTGCTCCCCGCTTGCCTTGCATCATTCTCTCGCCCAGAGCTTGTAGCCCCTCGTCGATGGAGAGCGTTAGATTATGCCCTGCCATCTCCTTCCTGTCATTAGCACCATTATTGTAGTGCCCTTGTATCCGGCCTCGTGCATCTCGGAGCATTACTTTATACCCCTTAGTCCCCCTTAAGACGGCATCGTAGGTACGCTCTATGCCCGACTTTCCCACATAGTCTCCCGGAGCCAAGAGACTATCTTGCTCCAGATCTGCGGGACTGCATTCGCTCATGTAGCCCAAGACATGGGCTGCCACCTCTGTTCCATACCGTCGGATACTACGATGCTGCACAGAGAAGCCCGGGAACTTATACAAATGCTCCTGAAAACGCCCGGCATCTCCCGCACTAACCTGAGCCAAAAGACGCTGAGGCGTATAGGGCGAATAGCCCGGGTTTATATTGCGATTTCGTATAGCATCGAAGCGTTGGCGGAGTGTTTCTATATTGATCGAGAGTAATTGACAGAGCCCCAAAGAATCTAAATTCTCTCCCACCTCCTTCGTGATAACCATCACATCGTAGGCCGGCTCGTTGTAAACAAGGAGCTTGCCTGAGCGATCAAATATAGCCCCACGCTCGGGGTAGACAACATTGTGATAGAAGGCATTATTCTCAGCCTTTGACTTATACTCCGGACTCAATATCTGGAGGTAAAAGAGCCGTGCCATGTATCCGAGGACAAGCAGTACGGCTAGTGCCATAAGGAAGATAGAGCGTTGCGCTTCGCTACGATTCTCCTGTTTCATCCGAGTAAATGGAACTAGTCTCTACGCTTACGAGATCGATATCCCAGCAGTAGCAAGCACACAAGAGTAAGTGCATAAGTTGCCACAATACTAGTACCCAAGCGCAGCAAGAAATAGGGTAAATCGAAAGCCCCAACAGCATCCAAGAAGAATAAAAGAGTATGATGGAATGCCGTAAGGATAAGGAGCAAAAGAGCAATTCCCCAGCCACTCACAGCCAGCGAGGGTGGGCAGGAACCATCTGTATCCGAGTCTACAAAGAGAGGCAAAAGATAGCTTCTCAGAAATCCCGTAGCCGTGAAGGCCGCCATGTGCAGCCCGGGAGTCCCCGATAGGATATCAAGCAGAAGACCCGAGAAGGCACTCCACAATGTGATCCCCATTTTGGAGACATTTATTGGGATAAGAAAGAGGATATAGATATAAGGGAAGGGAGTCGCTAACCGAAAGATATAGAGCGGACTAAAGACCCACACTTGCAGCAAAATTAGTACTATAATCTTGCAAAAGAGAAGTAGATAACGCCCCATAGTCTAAGGAATATAGAGAGATTGAACAGAATCTAATGCCTCATGCGAAACGGAGACCCCAGCCATCACAACGTATACAAAATCCAGCGTTCCAAAGTCGGCACCCAAGGCTACAGGGACATTACTATTACCCAAAGCAACGCCATCTCGCGCCCGATACGAACTATCCACCCTACCTACATACAGATTGGGAGGGAACACAGAGCTATACCCGCTTGTCACGATGGTATCGCCAACGTTGACCCGCACATGTGAAGGCAGGTCGGTAAGCTTTGATGTAACCGAGCCGGGCGTATCCCAAGCCAAGTAGCCAAAGTGGTTTGTACGCTTGAGCTTACAGCTAAGTTTGAGCGTAGGATTAATCAAGGGGACTACCACAGAGTACCCCTTCGACACGGAGGAGACAATCCCCACAACCCCACGAGCACTCATCACCCCCATATCCTTTTTCACACCCGCCTCTTCGCCACGATTAATCACAATAAGGTTGTGCCCTCTATTGAGAGTAGAACTAACCACACGAGCCGTAAGGAACTGAAGTTGGGGGATCGCTTCGGTAGAATCTTGTACGAAGGTAAGGGGTTTGACGGTATCAGCGAGGGCAAAATCGATTTGCTGTTTGAGCTGCAAATACTGCATCTCTAGCTGAGCATTGCTCTCGGTAAGTAGGCGATTTTTCTCCCGAAGACCTATATAACTAGAGACCTCTCCCGTCACTTGCTGGATCGATCCCACAAGGTGATTAGAAAAGGCAACATTGATAAAGCGATGGTAAAAACCGCTATTAAAAATCAGCACAAGAGCGATCCCCTCAATCACTAGGAGGAGAAGCCAATGCCCTCGGGAGAGGAGGAATTCGGTAGCCTTGTGCACCTCTTTTTATTAGCCGGATCTAAAAGTATCGAAATGGAGGGGGGGGGGGACAAGCCATACCCCACCCTCTTTATCAAGATCTATCGGATTAAGAAGTTAAATGTATCCAGGTTTTTCAATGCCACCCCGGTACCCTTAGCCACAGCATGGAGGGGGTCTTCCGGCACTGTAAACTGAATACCGAAACGATCGGTGAGACGGCGATCAAGGCCACGCAACAAGGCGCCACCACCCGTTAGGTTGATACCATTCTCCATCACGTCACCGTAAAGCTCGGGAGGAGTCTCTTCCAACGTTTTGAGAATAGCCGCCTCGATCTTTACAATCGACTCGTCCAAACATCCGGCAATCTCTACACTCGAGACGGGGATCTGACGAGGGAGTGTATCCATCTGGTCGGCACCACAAACGATAAAGTCTTCGGGGGGATTCTCGAGGTCTTTAACAGCAGCTCCCACACTTATTTTGATCTGCTCGGCAGTACGCTCCCCGATGCGAACATTATGTTTTTGGCGCATGTACTTCATAATGTCGTTGGTAAACTCATCGCCGGCCGTGCGGATACTTTGCTTTGTGGCAATACCGCCATAGGATATTACGGCCACCTCGGTAGTGCCTCCACCTATATCTACGATCATATTTCCCTGGGGTGTAAGCACATCCACTCCGATACCGATAGCCGCAGCCATGGGTTCGAAGAGCATGTACACGTCACGCCCACCGGCGTGCTCGCTAGAGTCGTGTACGGCACGTATCTCCACTTGGGTACTCCCGGAGGGGATACTCACTACCATACGGAGAGAGGGGGTAAATAGTCGATGCGACTTCTTGTTCAGCATCTTGACCATCCCACGAATCATCTGCTCGGCAGCATTAAAATCTGCGATTACGCCGTCTCGCAAGGGACGAACGGTACGGATATAAGCGTGTGCTTTCTCGTACATTTCACGCGCTTCGTGCCCAATGGCAAGCACCTCATTGGTGCGGAGATCGAAAGCGACAACAGAGGGCTCGTCTAGTACTATCTTACCATCTTTCATGATGATGGTATTGGCAGTACCGAGGTCCATGGCCAGCTCTTGTCTAAAGGAGAAAAGTCCCATTATCTTGTAAACATCTAGTCTGTTAGTCTTTCGGAGAGGGCAAGTTAGTGTTTGAAGTGGCGTACCCCCGTAAATACCATAGCTAGCCCTAGCTCGTCGGCCTTGGCTATACTGTCGCCATCACGCATCGATCCCCCGGGTTGCACTACGGCTGTTACGCCGGCTTCGGCAGCGAGAGTCACACAATCGTCGAAGGGGAAGAAGGCATCGCTAGCCAACACGGCGCCTCGGAGATCGAAGCCAAAATGCTGCGCCTTCTCAATCGCTTGCTTGAGGGCTGCCACACGCGAGGTCTGGCCAATCCCCACTGCCAGCAAGTGACTATCTTTTACAAGAGCTACGGCATTACTCTTGCAGTGCTTTGCCACCTTTTGAGCAAAGACGAAGTCGTCCAACTCATCTTCGGTAGGTTGTTTCTTCGTAACGACTTCGAAGTCTCCCTTACCTTCGCTACGGAGGTCGGTCTCTTGCATCAAGACGCCGCCCAGAGCAGAGCGGAAAGTAAAGCGACTTTCGATCGGCTTCTTTTGGATAAGAAGGATGCGTTTGCTCTTCTGTGTAAGGAGCGTGAGGGCGTCCGTATCGTAGTCCGGAGCCACGAGCACTTCAAAGAAGAGGTTCCCAATAGCCTCCGCTGTAGCTTTATCAATGGGGCGATTGGCCACCAAGATCCCGCCAAATGCAGACTCGGGGTCTGAGGAGAGAGCGGCCATCCAAGCCTCTTCTATCGTTGCACGAGAAGCTATTCCACAAGGGTTATTATGCTTAAGGACAGCAAAGGTAGGCGCCTTGTATTCGGCAATAAGATCGCAAGCAGCAGCAATATCTTGCAGGTTGTTGTAAGAGATTTCTTTGCCTTGAATCTTATCGAAATAGGCCTCAAAATCACCAAAGAAACGGCCTTGTTGATGGGGATTTTCTCCGTATCGAAGCGTCTCTACCCCATCATAAGCAATACGCAAAGCGGTGCCTTCTCCTCCATCGAAATAGTTGAAGATGGCGCTATCGTAGCCTGACGATACGGCAAAAGCAGCCCCGGCAAAACGCTTTCTTTCTTCTAGCGATGTGCATCCCTTTTGGCTGGTTAGAATCTCCATCAAGAGAGGATATTGCGAAGAGGAGGAGATGATAAGGACATCTCGGAAGTTCTTAGCTGCTCCACGGATAAGTGAAATACCGCCAATATCTATCTTTTCGATAATATCGGCTTCGGGGGCTCCGGAGGCAACAGTGGCGGCAAATGGATAGAGATCTACGAGCACGAGGTCGAAGAGGCGAAGGTCGTACTGATCCACCTCTTGGAGGTCTTTCTCCTCATCACGGCGAGCTAAGATACCCCCAAAGATAGCGGGGTGCAACGTTTTTACACGCCCCCCCAGCATCGAGGGATACCTTGTAAGATCCTCGGCTGCCACGGCCGGCACTCCTAGGGATTCTATAAAGTCTTTAGTACCTCCGGTAGAGACAATCTCTACTCCCAAATCGTGCAGCGCACGTACAATCTCTTCGAGCCCCTCCTTATGAAAAACGGAGATTAATGCCCTCTGAATCTTTCTTTCCATCACTCCAAAATAAGCCCCCTAAAAGAGGGATAAAAACTTGCAGATACAAAGATACAGAAAAGCAAACACTCTAGCCGAATTCGTACAAAAAAGTAGAGGAGCAAACCCCTCCAATAAACAAAGGCTCACAGACTCTTCTGAAGAGATTTTAGAAAATAAATTCATATCCCTTAACGAGCCCTCGAGGGGGATCCTAGAGGCCACTCACACGCCCCTTTGGCAGAGCTCCCCTCCCCCCCGACCCTAAGAAGCGGCTCAACACACGGCATATCCCCACAACGAGGGGAGCGGGAAGGGCTCTATTTGGCAACCCACAAACCCTACACAAGACCTTGATATTATCAAAATAATAGGAACAAAATCTTTTGCTACATTTGCGGCGTAAGTTTTCTCTTGGCATGGAATCTCTCCCCTAGGATACTCTAGTTGTAAGTCCTCGGGCGACCTCTCCTTTCTGGAAAGCATCTTCTATAAGTGAATAGGTATAACGTTTCCAATAAAAAGTTTCCGATGAAAAGACTAGTTCTAATTTTCCTATTTGCCGCCTCAGGCTGTACGTTGTCACTCAATGGGCAAGAACTCAAAAATTCGCTCAAGTACCCCCAGAAGACACTTCCTGCTCAAGCCTTTGAGGGGAGTACAAAGCTCCAAGAGATCACGCTACCCCAATCTCTCAAAGAGGTCGGATCGCACGCCTTCAGGGGATGTACCCAGCTAAAACGAATCATCATCACCCCGGGCAACCCTTCACGATTTAACGTCAATGCCTTCCCCGATCAAGAGGGACTTACCCTCTACGTCCCCACCGAGGAAATGCGCCTTGCCCTCGATGCCATGTTCCACTTCAGCAAGACAAAGATTGAGGTAGGCCAACCCTTAGCACTTTCATCTGCCGGAAGAGAAGGCACCCTTATGGTAAGCACAAGAGAGAATGCACTCTCCCTCCTCCCCAACAGCACGGGAAGCATACGGATCTTCGACCCTCAAGGTCAGCTCCTATATCAGACGAAAGCATCCGCCAACACACCTTTGGAGATCGTACTCCCTCAGGGTGTTTACTTCGTCTCCTTCAACAATCAAATAACAAAAGTATCTCTCTAAGCCGGTTTGAGTTATGTCTAAAACAATCCTCTTTTTCACCTCTCTAGCCCTCTCTATCGGCGTCCTATTCGCCCAAAACGAAACCGCCCTTACGCTCCATGTAGACAAGGCCGGTAGCCTCAGAAGCCTCCTATCGAACGAGCAATATGCTCAAACCCAAAAGATCATAGTTTCGGGAGAGATCAACGCCCTCGACCTCAAGACCCTACAAGAGATGAGTGGCGAAAAAGGATCCTTGCGAAGCATCGATCTCTCCAAAGCAAACATTGTAGCCTACGAAGAGCCTAAGACCTTTAGCACGCTCCCCATGCCCACCCTGGCATTTGGGGCTAGTCAAGACGAGATCAAAGCCTATGAGGCAGCTCACAACGGCACCTACAACGAAAAGAGAAGCAACCCCGAAGAGGGACTTCACGCCCTTATGTGGTACGATATTGCCTCCGAAGAAATCTCCTTCCGGTGCTACTTTGTCTCCAAAAATGGAGCCGGAGAGTTTGATGAATTCTGGGGCTTCTATCCTCAAATAGAGTATGCCACACAACCCAACGGGGAGAGTTTCTCGCTCACCGAAGCCTTTATCCAACTACTCACAGCAAGCGGATTTAGCACCCCTCAATCACTGGGTGAAGACGGCTTCGTAGCGACTAACAAAGAGAAGAACCTCGACATTATGATCAACCTCACCAAGCTCTCCGAGATAACAGAGGAGGAAGGGGACAAAAAGGTACTTGTGCTCATGTTTGCCCCTGCTGGTAATTATATGGAAAACGAAGGCTAAAGATTATGTTACGATTTCTAGTAAAGAAGGGAAGTTTAATCGCCTGCGCACTCTTGCTTTTAGGCTCCACCATCGGAGCCAAAGCCCAAGAGGAGGAGGCCATCACCTTCAAACGCTCTGCGAATGCACCCGAAGAGATTGTCTTGGGGATCCACTGCCGCTCCCCATTCTCCATAGACTGGGGAGATGGCGTTCGCGAAGAGTTCCCCGCAAAGAACTACGGAGTAGATGGCATACGAGGGGAAGCTAAAGGCAATACCATCCGCATCTATGGCGACCCTCTAGATTTTATTGCCCTCTACCTAGGCAACAACGACAAAGGGAATGGCATCGAGAAGCTTGACATAACACGGCTAAAGAAACTTCGCTTCTTGCACTGCCAAAGCAACGAACTCTCTCAACTTAATCTATCCTCAGCCTTTATGCTCGAGGAATTGCACCTTGCCAACAATCATCTCAAGAGCTTGGATGTAAAACATTCTCCCCGACTTGACATGCTTATTTGCTATGGGAACGAAATCGAATCTCTCGACCTAAGCGAACTAAACAGACTCATAGCGCTACGCTGCGAGAACAATAAGATATCCAGCTTGCAGATAGATCACTTAAGAGAGCTTACAGTGCTACGTTGCGGAGGCAACCCAATAGAGCAACTCGATGTAAGTAAGAACAGAAAGTTACAGCAGCTATTTATCGAAAATAGTGCCATCAAGCATCTTGATGTAAGCACACTAGACGACCTACGAGTACTCAATCTGAATGACTGTGGGATAAGCCGACTAGACCTCTCGGGCAACCCGGCTCTACACGTTCTCTATGCCAATAACAATGAGCTTACCCAACTCACCCTCACCCAGCAACCCGAGCTGGAGAAGGTGGAGGTAATGGACAATAAGCTCCAATCGCTCAGCATATCGGCGCCCATTCTCTCCGACCTACGTTGCAGCAACAACCCGCTGCAAAAGATAGACCTCACAAAGGCACCTCTTCTCAAATATCTATTTTGCCAGAAGGCGCAACTCCAAGAGTTGGATCTAAAGGCAAACAAGGATCTTTGCGAGCTGCTTGCCTCCGACAATCAATTAAGGCAAATTGACCTCTCGGAGAACAAAGATCTATACCTCCTCTGGCTTGATGGGAACCAGCTCACAGAGCTAGATATAGCTCCTTTTGCCAAGAATCTGTTCTCTCTATTCCTTGCCAACAACCAATTCTCCACGCCCCAGCTACAAAAGGTCGTCAACCAACTACCCGACATCTCCGGCATAACGGTGAGTGAGAACAAGGCTTGGTGGAAGAAATGGCTGCGACTTGCGAACAACCCCGGATCCAATGAAGTGGACCTCACCCTACCTCTCCGGAATGGGTGGCGCATCGACCTCAAAGAGAACTGGCCAGGGGACCCTAGCAACCTAGCAAGCCCTCTCCACCTGGGAATAAAGATCGCACAATGCGTAGGAGAACTCCTTATCACGGCACCCGAAAGTCAAGCTGCGGAATATACGATCTACACGATAGAGGGGCTCCCCATCGCAAGCCTATCACTCTCTCGAGGGGAGACAAAAAGCATCACCCTCCCCCCTCACGCCTACTATCTAGTGGCGGCAACACAAGCCAATGGCCGGATAGAAAATGTAGCGAAAGTACTCGTTCCCTAGAGGCGAGGTAGCATGCATTCGCCCCCTACTCTAAGGAGCAATACTGGAATCTGCATTTTACCAGACCAGATCTATATGAAAAACATTATATTTGCCTACGCAGATAGGACGACAGAGAGATCCTCTATCTAAACGAAAAATCAATCAACCCGATCTTCAAACAACTATGAACAGACTAAGGAAACGACTAGCACTAGTTCCCCTACTCTGGCTCTTGTTACTACCCTCAGTGGTGGCTGCTCAGGCGCTACCCACGACTCTGGTAGTCAAGACCACGGAGAGCAAAGAGCTGTGCTATGATCTGAGCAAGATCAGCAAAATCACCTTCGCATCGGGGGCTATCAAGGTGGTGCGTAGCGACGCCGGCCAGCACTTCACTCCAGAGATGGTGACGATGAGTAGCATTGACAAGCTATTCTTTGCCAAGGATCGTAAGGGCAACACGACACACATCGCATCACCACTCCTAGCTCCGACAGCTACTCTGAGCTACTACAGAGTAGGGCAAGAGCTCCATATCGAGGGCTTCACCTCTAATGATGAGATCCTCTACATCTACGCTACCGATGGGCAGCTCATGTCGCACTACCCCATCACATCCGCTACATGCATCCTAGATGCCAGCCAATGGCCTAGTGGTCTATACATCGCGACAACAAATGCACACAACACCCTCAAGATAACTCTATAATGAAAAAGCAACTACTACACATTATTCTGGTCTGGCTACTGGCCCTCCTACCTTCGCTCACCATGGCGCAGAGCAACGAGCGCATGCTCATCTACTCCAAGAGCGGAGAGGTACTACCTTACCGCATAGAGCATATAGATAGCATCAAGTTCCTCTCAGACGAGGTAGACCTATCACTCAACCCTACCATCACTCCTCACGAAAACGGGAAGACGGGCTGGATGAAGCTCAAAGTAGGAATGGTCGGTGGCAACGTACAGAACATCAAGGTGATCATCCCTGAGAGCTTTATGATCGCCAATATGGACGACATGCAGTGCCTACGGCTCTTTACCCCTGAGATGTCAGCTCGTATGGGTGTACAGATCTTTAACGTAGATGGAGGCAAGGAGTATGACCTCTCGGGGCTACAGCTGGGATACACCTATACAGCACTCTTCCTCCCGTACGATGAGATCGGTTGTGCTGGCAACGTCAAGCGCGTTGAGTTCACCGTCCCCAAGGGTAAGCTCGCAGGCGATCCTAAGGTAGAGGTGGCCTTCTCAGACATCACGACGACAGGCTACACCGCTACTATCACGCCTAACGATGATGTCGCTGGTTACTTCTTCTTCAACAATGAGACAGACGACCCCTCACTAGACCAAATGATGCAGATGATGCGAATCCCCGACTTGAAGCACTACATCGTTCAGTTTGGTACAGACTTTACAACGGGCAAGCCTTACGTGGGTATTCAGAAGAGCGTGATGACTGACTTCAAGCCAGGTACTAGCTACACAGTCTATTTGGTCTTCATCGATCAAGAGGGGCAGTACTCCGACATTCAGAAATTTGCCGTCACAACCCGAAAGCAGGGCACCTCCGAGACAGCACGTGTGAGCATAGAGGTTAAGGATATAACCAAGACGGAGGCTACTGTCGTAAACACGCCTGACGAAAACACCGCCTCCTATCGCGAGACTATTATCGAGAAGTCTAAGTACAACGAGGCTGATATAATCAAGTACCTACAGGAGACGCCAGACAACATGTCTTTACCTTATCACAGTGGTCCCTATACATGGACTTGGCCTGATCTCAAGCCAGGCACCGCCTACTACGCCGCAGCTATGGCAAAGAACGCCGACGGCAAGTGGGGCCCCCTCACCAAAGTCGAGTTCTCCACGCAAGCAGATGCTATAACTAACGAGCTACCCTCACTCAACTTTGATCCTCAAGTAGATAGTCAAGGGGCTATAACGAGTCAAGACATATTGGATCATGAGCAGGCACTAGGACGCACTCCTACAGATCTAGCCCTACAAGGTAAGCGGTTTAGGGGTTTTGCTAATACGGCTCTAAAGACTATTCCAGGAGTCATCTACGATCTTGAGAGTGGTCAGCATCTTCTGATTGTAGCCTTTAGCAAGGAGACACTTGCTGACTGCCCTAAAACGAAGGCGATGCTATCCGAACTTGGGTTCAGCTCCTTTACGCAGGACTCTCATGATGGCACCGTAACCCTTACAGCCACTAAGGACGATGACCCAAAAGTCTCTGTCTTACTTCTAGACGAGCCCAACGCAGAACTTAATACAACACTACAAGTAAGACTCCTCTACAAAAACGTGTCGTCAGGTAACGATATCGAAAAGGATCATGTAGTCATCACTGACGCTCAGGACTTTCCTTCTTATACTCAACTAGAGACAAAGGATCACGATAAGATCAAGGCTTTTGAGCAGACACTAGGTCTTCGCGAGATCAACACTCTCTACTCTAGTGACACCAAGCTACAGTTCGATACTAAGCCAGAGGATCTCAGCAAGTCTAACTTCCATTACGTCCGCTACACCTTTGGTAAGTACACTGGCCTTTACATTATGTGCCGTCTCAATTGTCTCAGTAACGATGCAGAGCTACAATCTGCAGAACTAAAACAGTGGCTGGCAAACAATGGCTTTACGGAGGGCTACCAATACGATGCCCGATATCGTGCCATTTCTGCTATGGATACACAAGGGGTTAAGTGCGAAGTCTTCTTTGACACAGATCTCAAGCAATACCTCTTACAAATCTCTAGGCCTAAGTAAATCCTCTCTCATTGCTAACTGATTAAAGTCTCAGCGACAGCAAAACGTAAAGCGAGGGCTCAACCGCTTCCATTCAGCAGTTGAGCCCTCCTCTTTTTGCTTCTATATAAGCTAGTGACACAAAAACTTGAAGATGTGCATGACGCCTTGCATATCAACGACCTTAGCTATATATAGTCCAGGAGTTAGCTCCTCTGTAGGCACTACGCATCATAGAGCGCTACACTCTGCGTCTCTCCAGACACAGCCAATGCTCAATGAACAATTGCGCAGGTTATATCAGAAGCTACAGATGGTAGTGTCCGGGAAAAGTGTGTAAGGGAAGTATCCTAGGATGGAGTTCCTTGTCATTACTTTTCCTTTAGATATTATTTTTGTTGTGCTCTCTGAGAGCATCCCAATCCTTGAAAAGAGGCAGCGATCTTGCATAGGAGGTTTGGGTTTTCCAAAGGAACTTACTTCAAAGACATCGATGACAAGCAAATACGATATATCAGGATGCTGCTAAACAACAGACCTAGGAAAAAGTTGGACTTTAAATCTCCGAATGAAGTCCTTGCATTACTTTTGTCATACCGTTGCACCTGATACTGGAATCTGCATAGAAAAGTTACTTAGGTGAAAAGGAGCGTATCTCCACAAAAAGATGTACCTTTGCGTCGCTGTAAAGTGTACAGCACTAATAGATAGAAATAAAAGAAATGGCAACTAAAATCAGATTGCAGCGTCACGGTCACAAGGGTCACGCCTTCTATAAGATCGTAGTCGCAGACAGCAGGGCACCACGTGATGGTAGATTTATTGAAAGGATAGGTTCTTATAATCCGAACACTAATCCTGCTACGATAGATCTGAACTTCGAGCGTGCTCTTTATTGGCTTGGTGTAGGTGCTCAACCCACCGATACCGCTCGCAACATTCTCTCTCGTGAGGGAGTTCTTCTCAAAAAACATCTCCTTGGTGGGGTGAAGAAGGGTGCGTTCGACGAAGCTACCGCAGAAAGCCGCTTCGAAGCTTGGCGCAAGAAAAAGCAAGATGCACTCAACGCTGTAACAGCAAAGTGCAACGAAGCTAAAGCGAAAGCAAATGCAGAACGTCTCTCTGCTGAGCAAGAAATCAACAAAGTAAAGGCTCAAGCCCTCTCCGAAAAGCGTGCTGCCGAAGCTAAGGCAAAGGCAGAAGAAGAGGCTGCTAAAGAGGCTGAAGAAGCAGCTTCTATGAGCGCAGAAACTCCCGCTGTAGAGGAAGAAGCTCCCGCTGCTGAGGCTCCTGCTGAAGCATAATAGCCGGGGTTCTTAGGCTAAGCAACCCTAAAGAAAATACCCCTCAGGTCTCTATCCTAAGAGATTTGAGGGGTACTTTTATTACAGAGGGGCCTCTCCCCTATCTCGCCACCAAAGATTTTCTATTCACTCCCTCGCCTTTACAAAAAGAGTATTCTCGTACACCCGACCTATGCTACAACCCCTCGTCGAAACCGATCTCTATCAAGTGTATCAACTCCCCTCGGGACTCCGCATTGCCTACTACCCCGAGCCTAGCACTATATCCTACGCCGGCTACATCGTACACACAGGGGCAGCCCAAGACCCCAATAGGTACCATGGGATGGCGCACCTCGTAGAGCACATGCTGTTTAAGGGCACCCCTCTACGAAAAGCCAAGTCAATTATCCATCGTATGGAGGTAGTGGGCGCCGATCTAAACGCCTACACGACCAAAGAAGAGACCTTCCTCTACGCCGCCTTTGGGCAGAAGTATGCCGTACGCACCCTGCAACTACTTACAGACATCGTACTACACAGCCACATCCCCGAAGAGGAGCTAAAAAAAGAGAAGACAGTAATTATAGAGGAGATCAATAGCTACCGAGACTCCCCTGCCGAGATGATTTTCGATGAGTTTGAAGAGCATCTATTCCACGGAACACCCCTTGGGCATAACATCTTGGGAACAACCGCCTCGGTAGAACGCATCACAAGCAAAGCGGCTCGAGACTTCCGCCAGCAGCACTATAGAGCAGACAATATGATTCTCTGCCTCCGTGGGCAATTCGATCTTGCGTGGGTGTGCGACTTCTGCAACTACCACTTCGGGAGCATCCTTCCCACAAAAATAGAGCGACCACTCCTCTCTTGGGATCCCACCGCCGCACCGCTCCCCAACAAACGCCAGGTAACGCATCGCTTCGATACCTACCAAACCCACCAACTGATGGGGGGATTTGCCTATAGTTTGTATGACGAGCGCCGCATTATACTTACCCTCCTCAATAATATTTTGGGAGGGCCAGGGATGAACTCACGGCTCAATCTAAGCCTACGAGAAGAGGCCGGGCTGGTCTACTCCGTAGATAGCAACTACACGATATTCTCAGGCGGTGGGCTCTTCTCTATCTACTTTGGCTGCGCCCATCGAGACGTCAAAGAGGCAACCCAAAAGGTACTAGACGAGCTCATGAAGCTCTCTTCTACCCCACTAGAAGCGGACGAACTTGCCAATGCCAAGCGGCAACTTATGGGACAACTTGCCATCTCAGGCGATGCCCGTGAGAATGCTTTTCTCTCTATGGGTAAGAGTGTTTTGTTCTATGGTAAGTACGATGCTCTAGACGTTATTGAGCGACGAATACAAGCCATTACGGCCGAGCAACTCCAACACACAGCCCAAGAACTTTTCGCCCCTGAACGACTTTTCACCCTCACCTATCACTAAAAAGAGAAACAAAAACGAGAAAGGGCAACCTCTCTAGAGAAGAAGAAGTTGCTCTCTGGCACGTGCCACCTCTTCTGCACTGGTGGCTAGAGAACCATCCGCAAGGGGGCGACGGAAAGAACCATGAAAGCAACGAGCCCCAGTCTTTTGCGCCAAAGAGAGGATATTATCCGCCATCACCCCACTACCACATTGAATCTTAATACGATCCTTTGCCAGCAATACGAGTTCGTGTAGCTCCTCTACGCCCTCAAGAGCTGTAGCGGCTCCTCCCGAGGTGAGAAGGCGAACAAACCCAGCCTCTATGATAGAAGAGAGCAACGCGGCAGGCCGAGGGGCCACGTCGAAGGCTCGATGAAAAGTACAGGGCAATCCCCCCGCAGCCTCTAGGAGTTGAGCATTGGCTTCCGTATCGTAGTCACCCGCCGAGGTGAGACATCCAAAGACAAATCCATCGGCCCCTTCGAGGCGCATCAAACGTATATCGTCTGCCATTACGGCCACCTCTTCCGGGGTATAACAAAAGTCGCCCGCCCGCAGGCGGATAAGAGGGAAGATCGCGATACGGAGTCTCGTACGGAGCTGACGCAGAAGCCCTAGTGAGGGAGTAAGTCCTCCCACAGAAAGGGCCGAACAAAGCTCAATACGCTGCGCTCCGCCCTCTTCTGCGGCTAGAGCATCGTAATACTGCGAGGCGCAAACCTCCAATTCCCAGCCTTCCCTTGTACTCATATAGCGTGCATAAGCCTATACAATCGGCTCTTCTTTACACGTTCCTAGACTAGTCTTAGAAAGCTTGGACGACATCTTTGTAGACCTTTCCATCGTACTGGATAGACCATACCACCCACCTCTTCAGATCCAGGCGAGGAAGGGTTACATCCGTAACGCTTTGCGAAGTAGTCACACGACAGAGGCGCTCTCCCAATACGCTATAGAGAGAAACGACCGCAGTTTTGCCGGCTTCGGCATTAGGCAAGACTATTCGCATCGTATTATCGAGCACGATAACATAGGGAGTCTCTTTAGCAAGATCCTCGTCCTTGGCATTCTCCTTTTCAATGGGCTGGACGATGGCATCAATCCAGAAGGAGCCGGAGTATTGTAGGTCGGAGGGCAGACTTTCACTATTCGACTCTTGCCACACACTAGCCCCAAGGGGTAAGATCTGGGTAGAGTTGCCCGAGCGAGAGAGCTGCTTGCTCCGTAGGATAGGAAGCTGAAGAGGCATGGAAGAATCATCCTTTCTACCGGTTACCGAGATGTACAAATAAGCATCTTTGGCAAGCGTTACATCGTAGGGTACGGGTACAAAGAACTCCATATCCCCACCTAGAGTGCGAGGAGCCTTCCCCCCTAATTGTGTATAGTAGGGGTGACGGAGCTTAGTCGTATAGAGTTCTTCTTGGGGACCTTTTGCATCACCACTGTAGAGGGTTATATCCCCCGTGGGGAAAGAGGCGCCTATTGTTGCCACAATCTTAAGGCCCAATACGCGAGAGCTATCCGAGAGTTGATAGAAGGTACGCACCCCAGAAAGGCGAGCAATATACTCAGTAGTACGTTCCACAGAGTCGCGTCGGAGCGAGTAGAGATTGTGCGATAGACGTTGTGGATTGAGCGGAGCATAGGGATCCAGACCACCCAAACTGCGCACTCCGGTAGACTTAGGGTCGAGCCATGGCTCTAACCTTGTGCCATCCTGCATGCTGGAAGCCTCCCAACAACGAGAGATGGCATAATAGAAGTCATTAAAGGGGCTATGGCAATAGGAACTACCCCCTGTTAGGGCCCCAATGATGCGTCCCTCCGAATCTAAGAGAGGCGAACCGGAGGAGCCCCCCGCCGTGGTACCTACTGCCCACTTATCAATATAGTAGTGAGTATCAGACCAAGACTTATTCTTTACACTATAGTCCGAAATGGGGATTTTGCTATCGCAGCGAGAGTACCGAGCCGTAGAGGCTTGAGGATGGTGCATGGCCGTATAGGGAGGGTTGTGCTCTCCCACATTCCATCCGGCAAAGTAGGGTCGATAAGCAGCCGGTATGCTCCCCACGTCACTTGCACCTTTTTTTTCGACCCCCGTAATGCGCAAGAGACAGAGATCGTGATCCTCGTCCCAAGCTACGATCTCAGCCCCCGAGAGAGTCTGCTCTTCGCTCGGGCGAGTGAGTAGACTCCCTGTCGGGCTACGGAAGTTGAAGTAGAAAACGCACTGACGTGCCGTAGTTTCCCGATAGTTTTGGTTGTGGGGATAATTGAATGAACCATTGAGGCAGTGAGAGGCGGTAAGCACGTAGGCTTCACCATTCTGAGCGGTATTATTGATAAGAGCACCCGAGAAGATGGTTCCCCCTCGAGCAATCACCAAAACAAGGCTGCGGCTCAGACTCTCGAGTTCGGGGCGCATTACGATATTGGGGGCACAGTCCATCCCCCCAACAAACCAGGGTTCCCCCTGCTTATAAACACCTGCGGTCTCATGCATCAGGGCACGGAATCCATAAGTAACGCTACCGATATGCAGCTTGGGGAGTTTGAGATCTCCCTTGGGCGACTCGTAACGCACGATGACTTGCTCCCCTGCCACCGGAGCGATGGCAAGACAATTAGCCTCTGTATTATTGTGGGCTCCAAATGCCCCACGCACTATATTTCTCTCGGGAGAGAGCACAAAGAGACGACTCCCCTCCTCTAGAGAGTATTGATCGAAGAAGAGCTGCAGATAGGCTGCCCCCTCGCTTCGGATGGCTAATTCCCAAATCAAACGCCCTTCGTTGTCGTAAGAGATGGAGCCACTATTACTCGGGGAGAGGTCCACCTCTTGAGGTATCCCCGTCCGAAAAGTAGCACGCACGAGGGGAGTACCAAGGCTCTCCTCTTCCAAGAGTCGCTCAATCTCCGCTTTGGGGGGTGCCGGCAAGGTAATCGCCTTAACCTCAGACGAGGCGGAGCGAAGCTCAGATGAGGTGGAGATGTTAGAGGGCATCCCACCCAAGCTCAACTGAGCCAGAAGAGGCAACGAACTACCTCCCACGATAGTGCAGAGGAAGGCGGAAAGTATTATCGATCGAATTTTCATATTCAAAAACAGGCTGTATGGTGTGTAATTACTCCTTTAATTATTCAAACAAAGCTCCCTCTCCGAGTTGTACCCCATTGAGGAAAGCAGCAATAGGAAGGCGCTTTTTGGCCGGAGCTTGCAACTCTTCTATTGCCAAAATGCCGCCACCGGTGGCCACATGCAACGAACGCCGGGGGGAGGGCAAGACTGTGCCGGGAGCGGTACTCTTAGGTAGGGGCTCTTCGGAAACAACACGTGTTACAAACAGCTTATACGTCAAGGGCTCTCCATGGTTGGGAGAGACCAGAGTAGTCCAAGCCGTAGGCACAGGAGACAATCCCCGCACGAAGTTATGAATTTCTCGGGCAGATCGGTTCCAATCTATTCGAGTATTTTCTTTTGTCAACTTATGGGCATAGGGTTCGTTGGCGCCCTCAGGCTGAGGTACCCCCTCAGGGACCTTGCCTTCTCGGCAAGCTTGCAAGAAGTCTCCAAGCAAGAGAATACCCTCCTCGGCCAGGCTATCGTAGAGGTCTCCAAATAGGGTATTTTCCTCTATCGGGAGAGTGCGTTGCCCCAAAACCTGCCCCTCATCCAAGCCTTTGGTAAGACGAAAAAGCGAAACGCCCGTCTCCTTATCTCCTGCCATTAGAGCGTGATTGATAGGGGCTGCCCCTCGCCAGCGTGGGAGCAACGAAGCATGGATATTTAGCGTCCCGAGGTCGGGCATTGCCCATAACTCCTCGGGCAGCATCCTAAAAGCAATAACCACCCCCAGAGTGGGTCGTAAGGCACGCATTTCTGCCAAGAAGCTCTCATCTCGGAGCCGCTCCGGTTGCCAAATGGGAAGCCCCAAGCGAAGAGCCTCCACCTTTACAGAGGATGGTTGCAACTTATGCCCCCGCCCCGCAGGGCGATCCGGAGTAGTCACCACCCCCACCACAGAGTAACCGGCCTCTACCAAAAAGGTGAGATGCCGCGCTGCAAAAGGGGCTGTACCCAAAAAGAGAATGCGTATATCTTGTTGTTCCATATAGTGCAACGAAAAAGGATCTAGAGAGGTCAATCTCCCTGACTTAAGTCTGTGAGTACCTCTCGATATGTATTAAAGATCTTCGATTTAGAGATAAACCCGAGGTAGTGGCCCTCGGCATCTACGACAGGGAGATTCCATGCCTTGGTATCGTCGAATGTGCGCATTGCCTCCTCCATAGACATCGTAGATAAGATTTTGGCAGGAGGAGAAACCATGAACGTTTCCACCCGGAAGCGATCGTACAACTCGGGGCGGAACATAATATTGCGGATATTGTCGAGGAGGACTATCCCCACCAAACGTTTGTCCCCATCCACTACGGGGAAAACATTGCGTCGGCTCTCTCCAATGATTCGTACCACATCTCCCAACGTCATCTCAGGGGCTACGGTGCTAAACTCCGTCTCGATAACACTATCTAGATTCATCAGAGTAAGCACAGCTTGGTCCTTTTGGTGCGTGAGCAATTTACCCTCTTCGGCAAGACGCAATGAGTAGATACTATGGCGCATAAATACCCGGATGGTACAATAGGCACTGAGCACAACCAACATAAGCGGAAGGAAAAGATTATACCCCCCCGTAAGCTCGGCAATGAGGAATACCCCTGTAAGAGGGGCGTGCATTACGGCCGCCATGGTTCCGGCCATCCCCATGAGGATAAAATTTTTCTCGGGCAGGTAGACTCGGATAAAGGGGAAATAATTGAGGGTATGCGAGAAGAGAAAGCCTGTAAGCCCTCCCACAAAAAGCGTAGGAGCAAAGAGCCCCCCACAACCTCCACCTGAGTTGGTAGCCACCGAGGCAAATACCTTAAAGAGAAGTACTAAGGTGAGGAAAAGCACAATCCACCAATACGAGTCTCCCAATGTGGCAAAGAGCGAGCCCTCCATGATGCTGCTGTAATCATTGGTCAGCAAGTGCTCAATAACACTATACCCCTCGCCATAGAGTGGCGGCATAAGTACAATGAGAACACTCAAAATCGCAGCTGAGAGCAAGAAGCGGTTGACATACTTAGGTATACGCTTAAACCGCCGCTCCAAAAAGAACATAATGCGGGAGAAGTAAAGCGCCACAAAGCCACAGAGAATACCCAACAAGAGGGTATAGGGGATACGATCTAGGATAAAATCTTCGCTCTGCATGAAGCTAAACATCGCCTGACGGCCCGTCAGGATATAGGCGAGAGAGGCTGATGTAACGGAGGCGGTAAGCAAGGGGAGGATACTCACAAGGGTCAAATCCATCAAGAGCACCTCTACAACAAAGACCAATCCCGTGATAGGCGCCTTAAAGATACCGGCGATGGCTCCGGCAGCCCCACACCCCACAAGGAGCATCAGGTTGCGCTGCTCCATCTTGAAGAAACGCCCCAAATTGGAACCAATGGCAGCCCCCGTGAGCACAATAGGCGACTCTGCCCCCACAGATCCCCCCATACCAATGGTAATGGCGCTAGACAAAACCGAAGACCACATATTGTGCGGTTTGATTCGACTCTTACGCTGGGAGAGGGCTATAAGGATCTTGGTAACCCCATGGCTTATATCGTCTCGTACCACATAACGCACGATCATGGCCGTGGCAAAAATACCCACCGGCGGGAGCACCAAATAGAGATACTGATTACGCTGCGCTGCCGTAGTGGCAAAGTGCTGAAGTGTATGCACCAACTCTTTGAGCACAAAAGCAGCTACCGCCGTGGCCAGCCCCACAATAAAGGCAAGAATTAAAACAAATACACGTTCGCTGATGTGCTTCTCTCGCCAGAGGATAAAGCGCATGAGGGCGCTGGACTGTGTAGTAGAGGACGATGAGGTCATTTTCCTTCTCCGTTTAGTATCGTACGTATCGTATAAAAGAGCACTACGAGATCGAGCTTTAGCGACATATTTTCGTAGTAAAGCCAATCATAGCGTAAGCGTTCGAGCATCTCTTCGAGGGTAGAAGCATACCCATAGCGCACCATACCCCAAGAGGTAATCCCGGGCAACACGTTGTGCAAAAGGGAGTAATAGGGGGCATGCTCTACGATCTGATCAATGTAGTATTGCCGCTCGGGACGCGGACCAACAAAGCTCATATCACCCCGCAACACATTGTAGAGCTGAGGCAACTCATCGAGTCTATAGCGTCGCAGCCATCGCCCCAAAGGGGTTACTCGAGGATCCCCATCAAACGATAGTTGTGGAGTCTCACCCTCGGTATTGGCATACATGGTGCGGAACTTGTAAATAAAAAAGGGCTTGCCTCGCTTGCCGATGCGCTCCTGACGATAAAAAACAGGGCCCGACGAAGAGCGGCGAACGGCTATAGAAAGCACTAGTAAGAGGGGCGAAAGTAGCAGCAAAGCAAAGAGCGAAGCCAAGCGATCGAAGCAGTACTTGAGGTTCTTGGCCAGCTCACTCATATTCGTCTCTGTCACTTCAATCATGGGCACCCCCATAAGTATCGTATGGGTTAGTTTGGGGCGAGGTTGTGAGAGCGGTACACTCTCTGCCTCTATATAGATGGGGCAATGGAATCGATACATCGAGTAAAGAAGATGCCCTGCCACAGACTTCCATTCGGGAGAGGCCGAGAGATAAATAGCCGTAGGTTGTAGCGAGAAAAACTGCGAGGCAATCTTATGCGACAGATGTTCAACGTCGGAGGATTCGGATGTGGACTCTTCGTCTATCAGCACTCGCCCTCTCTCCACAAAGCGCATCGTTTTGGCGCATTGCACCAGATGCTCCACCTCTTGTCGAGTCCCTACGAGCAAGACCTTCTCCCAATGCTCGGGGTCCTCTCTCTTGCGTATTCCCCAAAGAGTAATACAGAGACGCCCCATATAGACCCAAAAGAAAGCAAGGAAAAAGATCCCGGCAAACAGCTCCAGATAAACCCGGGTATTGAGTACGACATCGTCTACCACCCAGAACAAAAATGAGACAACACTCCCTACAAAGACAGAGCAGAGGGTAGTCCACAACTCATCAATCCGACTCTTGTTGACAGGTTTATTATAGTATCCGGAGAGAGCAAAAATAGCCATCCAAGCAACCCAAACCAAGGCGCTGATCGTCAGATTGTGCAGGTTTAAGAGATAGCTTCCCAGGCCTCCCCAGGCAGATGTTACCTCCTCCATATTGTACCGCAGGATATTAAATAGAAGGATAGTCAGCAACATGGCGAGACTATCCAAGAGAATATACCTTAGTCGATACAATAGAATCCGACTCATGAACGCAAGATCTTTACTTCGCCACCTAAGCCAATGGATATAATTTCGCTAGGACGAGCCGGCGTGCATTCGTCTTGACGGACGGGGACGATATAGTCTACAGCAACCTTGATCTCCTCGGAGATCTCTGCAAAAATCTGGGGAGCAGGCTGCCCCGACTTATTTGCACTCGTAGAAACCAAGGGCACTCGCACAGCCGCACAAAGGGCTCGTGAGAAAGCCTCATGCGTGATGCGAATACCCAACGTACCCTCGGCAGCAATCAGCGAAGGAGCTACATTGCGCCCTCCCGGGTAGATAAGAGTTAGAGGCGACACGGCTGCATCAATCAATTGATAGGCAATATCGGGCACCTCACGCACCAATCCCGGCAACTTGGCATCACTATCGATAAGCAGCAACATAGCCTTGCTCTCGGCACGCTCCTTGATGGTGAAAATACGTTGCACAGCCTCTTCGTTGGTGGCATCACACCCCAATCCCCAAATGGTGTCGGTAGGATAGAGTATAACTCCCCCACCTTTTACCACCTTAGCAGCCTCCTGCACCGCCTTCTTATATTCTTCGGTTAATGTATTGCGTTGAACATCCATTAGAGTTACAATCTAAGCTTCGACATACACGAGGGCAAAGATACAATTTTGAAAGCGTTGCGCCATCAATCTAAACTCTTTGCCCTGTAAAAAACAAAGAGAAGGGCAAAGGCCGAGAGAAACGCAGGCTATTTCTCGAGAGAATACAGACTGAAAAGAAAAAGGGTTCGGGTGGTTCTTCGTAGAGTTTAGGGCAAGAACGGAAAATTTTTAGGGCAGACATCCCCCCTTTTTCAGGGAGAGAATTTTAAGGATTTAGGAGCGGCGTGGTGTTTTCAGAGGAAGGGGCGTAGGGGGCGCACTTTATACAAGATCGAGACCCCAATAAAAGAAAGTACCGCCGTAAGGCTCCAGCGTAAAAGAATCGAGAGCCAGGCCTGCCCCATAACGGAGGGGCACCACAGCAAGAAAGGCTTCGTAACCACATCCAACACCACGATATGGATAAGATAAACGCCTAAAGAGCACGCTGCAAAGGAGGTGAGGGATCTAGGGTTGTAAGAAAGGCGAGGGCTGGAAGCAAAGAGTGCGAAAAGACTAATAGTAGCCTCAGCCACGAGGGGCGAGAGGTTGCTCGTCACATACTCCGACCAAGGGGAGCCATGGTACAGCACGAGCAGACTTATCATAGCCAGCGTACCCACTCCATACAGCACGCCCCAAAGAGACTTACTCGCCAACGTATATTTCTTCAAGACATACCCCAATAGGTAGTATCCAAGATAGGGGATAAATAGGATGGGGACGGGTAGCTCTACTTGGCACACAAAGAGGACAAGGTTACCCAGCACCTCCAAAAGAAGAATCCCCACAGCAATAAGAGAAAGATCTCTCGGACCTGACACTCGCTCTACGAGCTTGCGAAGAAGCGGAGTTACAAGGTATAATCCAATCAGCGGAGGTAAGAACCAGAGGTGGAAATAGCCTTTGGCCCAAAAGAGATGGCTCGCAGACTCCGCAACATCAGCCCCTTTGACAAAAAAATAGAGGTAGTAAAGAGGAAGCCAAACAGCGAGGGGGATGAGAAGTCGAGGTAAACGTTTGCGATAGAATGTAGAGGGTTTCTCAATGGGCTGAGCGAGAAGAAAGGCTCCACTTAGCATAAAAAAGAGAGGTACCCCTATCTGCACAAAGCCCTGCACCAAAGCTGCAACATATCCGTTACTACTCTGCCAATGCTCCGGAGCGAGGTACTGCCCCGAAGTATGAATGCCAATCACAAAAAAGGCAGCAAGTGCACGGAGAGCATCCAGCCCCTCATGTCGAGTCGCATTCATCGTTTCTAGGGATTATTCTTTCACAAAAAAGCCTCTCTAGCAAAGCTCTCGGCACTCTCCCCTCTCGGGTAGCACCTTGATATTCGCTAGAGAAGCTCCTTGTACATTTCGCTTCTGATATTTCCTCCGAGATCAGCCGCCGAAGTCGTCGAAGTTGACCTGCTCACGAGGCACGCCTAGGTCTTCGAGCATCTTATTGACAGCGTTGGACATGGGGCCCGGTCCGCACATGTAGTATTCGATATCTTCCGGAGCCTCATGATCTTTGAGGTACATATCGTATATAACCTGATGGATAAATCCGGTAGCACCCGTCCAATTATCTTCGGGCTGAGGGTCACTCAGGGCGATAACGAAGCGGAAGTTGGGGAAGTTCTTTTCTATTTCGCGGAAATCCTCTTCATAGAAAATCTCGCTCTTAGAGCGCGCTCCATACCAATAAGACACCTTGCGCCCCGTCTTTACCGTATTGAAAAGGTGCAAGAGCTGAGCACGAAGGGGAGCCATACCTGCCCCACCACCGATATAAAGCATCTCGGCATCGCTATCTTCGTGGATGTGGAAGTCTCCATAAGGACCACTCATCGTCACCTTATTTCCAGGTTTGAGAGAGAAGATATACGAAGAGGAGATACCCGGCATAACACCCGCCTTCCAAGTACCCGTAGCCCGATCGATGGGAGGAGTGGCAATACGAACGTTGAGGGTAATGATGTTACCCTCGGCAGGATAATTCGCCATTGAGTAGGCACGAATTGTCTCTTCTGTATTTACAGCCTTCAAGCCAAAGAGCCCCACTTTTGCCATACGCTCCCAGTCCTTACGGAAGCGATCATTCCCATCCTTATCGCATATGTCATAGTCGGAATAAGAGATATTGTATTTGGGGATCTTGATCTGCGCGTAGCTCCCACTCTTGAAGTTCATCACTTCACCTTCGGGCAGTTTTACCACAAACTCTTTAATAAAGGTGGAGACGTTGCGGTTGCTGACAACCTCGCACTCCCACTCTTTTACCCCGAATACAGACTCGGGAACGATGATCTTGAGGTCCTCTTTCACCTTTGTCTGGCAGCCCAAGCGCCAATGCGCTTTCTGCTCCTTGCGGCTAAAGAACCCCTTCTCGGTAGGAAGGATTTCGCCCCCGCCCTCTACCACACGGCAGCGACATTGTCCACAGCTACCACTACCACCACAAGCGGAAGAGAGGTAGATGCCGTTGTTTTGTAGCGTATTGAGCAGGGTGCCTCCTATGGGGACTTCGAGTTTACGCTCGTCATTTACAGTGATGGTTGCATTGCCCGAGGGAACAAGTTTGCTCTTAGCAACGAGTAGGGCAACGACCAATATAAGGGTGATTACGAGGAAGATAACTACGCTCGCAATGATTACGATAGAATTAATCGCCATATCGTGTATTCCTTTTTATTACTTAGTCTTCTACGAACTTTCTAAGTTGCCTCCTAAAGCTTAACCCCCGAGAAGCAAACGAAAGCCATCCCCATAAGCCCCGTAACGATGAGGGCTATACCAAAACCTCTTAGCGGCTTAGGAATGTTGGAGAACTGCAATTTCTCGCGGATTGCAGCCATTCCTACAATGGCAACGAGCCATCCAATCCCGGAGCCAAAGCCGTAAACAGAAGCTTGTCCCAGATCTGCAAATTCTCTTTGTTGCATAAAGAGAGATCCTCCCAAGATGGCACAATTCACAGCGATCAGAGGCAAGAAAATCCCTAGCGAGGCGTACAAAGCGGGAGCATAACGCTCCACCACCATCTCCACCAACTGAGTGAAGGAGGCAATAACTGCAATGAAAAGAATAAAGGAAAGGAAGCTAAGGTCTACGGAAGCAAAGGAGGGACTAAGCCACGTGAGTGCGCCCTCTTTGAAGATGTAGTTCTCGAGCAAATAGTTAATCGGCAGGGTGCAAGTAAGCACAAAAGTTACCGCAATGCCCAAGCCCAAAGCCGTCTTCACATTCTTCGATACCGCGAGAAACGAACACATCCCGAGGTAAAATGCGAAGATCATATTGTCAATAAATACCGAGCGAAAGAAGAGGCTCAGAAGATCTACTGCGTAATTCATAATCCGTCTTTCTAGTATAACTTATCCTACCTTCTCTCTACGCTTCTTGTAGATTTTTGTTGTAACTCCGCTGAACCCATACCACACAAGCAAGTATGATGAGGGCCATAGGAGCCATATTCATCAGGCCAAAATTGGCATACCCCATATCGTAAAAAGACTGAGGGATCACGCGGAAGCCGAAAAGGCTTCCATTGCCAAATAGCTCACGAACAAAGCCAATGATGAGTAGCACCATACCGTATCCGACCCCGTTGCCTACCCCATCGAGGAACGACTCCCAAGGCTTATGCCCAAGAGCGAAGGCCTCAAGGCGTCCCATTAGGATGCAGTTCGTAATAATAAGACCAACGTATACCGAAAGCTGTTTGCTGATGTCGTAGACGTAGGCTTTGAGTATTTCATTTACGATTGTTACAAGAGCTGCTACCACCACGAGCTGTACAATGATACGAATACGTGTGGGAATAGTATTACGAATCAACGAAATAATAACATTGGCAAAAGCCAATACAGCCGTTACAGAGAGCCCCATTACAAGAGCGGGCTTGAGCTGCGACGTAACAGCAAGAGCCGAGCAAATACCCAGCACCTGGATGAGCACGGGATTGTTACTACTGAGCGGCCCTAGTAAAACCTCTTTATTTTTATTTGCCATAATCTCTATTCTTCCTTATTTGGTAGCGTTGGCTTGAAGATATTTCTCGTAGGGTTTGAGCGAGCTTGAGAGCATTGCGTCAACCCCATTACTGGTAAGAGTACCACCGGTTACGCCGTCTACAAACTCACGTTCGTCGGGCGACTTGCCATTCTTTACCACGGCAATCCCAATCACTTGCCCCTCGGCATTGGCAATATGCTTGCCGATAAAGCGAGAAGAGAAGTGCTCTGTTGCAATTTCGGCACCCAGCCCCGGAGTTTCTCCGGCATGCCCAAAGTCACTACCAAAGACGGTGGTTCCGTCCTCATCAATAGCCATATAGCCCCAGATTACATTCCAAAGTCCGGCTCCATTGAGGGGGATAATGAATTTTTTCGCCCCATCAACTTCTGCGATATACAGAGGGAGCTCGGCATCGGGATTGCTTGCGAGCAACTTAAATTGATTGGCAGTATTTAGATTGAATGCAGCGTTATTGGCAATTTCTTCGCCCTCAAATGTACGAAGCACTTCACCCTTAGCATTGATGAGAAGCTCTTGTTTGATGATGGTCTTGTAGAGCTGGCTCACCTCTTTTTTACTGGGGGCAGCCTGATGCACAGAGCGAAGGATCTGCTCCATCTTGTCTATCTTGACATTCTCTTCCTGGGGTGCCTTGAGCACCTGTGAGGTGAAAGCAAGAGCAACAGCTACGAGAGCAACCATAATGGCTGCGTATACTATAGTGTATGTATTACTCTCTCTATTCATAGTTTCTTGTCTATTAGAAAGCTCGTATTGGTTAGTTTGCCTTTTTTAGACGGCGAGCACGACGTTGGATATTCGCATTTACCACGAAGTAATCGATAAGAGGAGCGAATACATTCATAAGTAGGATGGCAAGCATCATCCCCTCAGGATACCCGGGGTTGAGTACGCGGATAAAGACGCACATGACCCCAACAAAGAATCCATAGATCCACTTGCCGGTCTCGGTACGAGCCGAGGTTACGGGGTCCGTTGCCATGAATACAAGCCCAAAGGCAAAGCCACCATACAAAAGGTGCATGAGGGGTGTCATCTGCATAGCTGCCGTAGAACCGACCGCATTGAAAAGCAGAGCCATGAGAGAGGCTCCCACAACACCCGAGAGCATAATCTTCCAACTTGCAATCCCCGTCCAAATAAGGAACACAGCCCCGATCAGGATAGCCAGTGTAGAAACCTCCCCAATAGAGCCGGGGATGAATCCCAAGAAGGCGTCAAGATAAGAGAGAGGTTCGCCCACCACATTGTGTAGTGCGGGAAGCGTATCTCCGGCAGTCGCAATTTGACCGAGGGGAGTTGCTCCGGAGTAGCCATCTACCAACGTACCGGCTCCTAGTCCAAAGCTATCACCCGTGCGGACAAAAACGTTGTCCCCCGTCATCTTGGTCGGGTAAGCAAAGAAGAGGATCGCACGAGTAATCAAGGCTACGTTAAAGACATTGTATCCCGTACCGCCAAAAACTTCCTTGGCAAAGACTACGGACATGGCCGTCGCTACGGCAATCATCCACAGCGGAGTATCTACCGGCACAATGAGGGGGATCAAGAATCCCGTCACTAGGAATCCCTCTTGGATCTCCTCTTTTTTCCATTGAGCGACCGTGAACTCAATCCCGAGCCCCACTACATAAGCCACAATGAGTTTGGGCAGCACGGCAAGGAAACCAAAGCCAAAGATCGACCAAAAGTCGCGAGCAGCGAGCTCCCCGATAGCCAGGTAATGCTGATATCCCACGTTGTACATCCCAAAGAGTAGAGAAGGAATCAAGGCGAGAATCACCATACTCATCACTCTCTTCGAGTCTATTGCATCGTGAATATGCGTCCCCCTACGAGCGGTATCGTGAGGCACAAACATAAATGTTTCCATCCCCTCAAAAAGCGAATGGAAGGCATGCAACTTCCCCCCTTCGGAGAAGGTTGCACGATATTTATCAAAGAATCCTTTCATATCTATAGGGAAGGGTTAATTCATTTCTTTGTAGAGGAGGTCGAGCCCATTGCGTATGATATACTGCAATTCCATCTTCGAAGAGCAGACAAATTCGCACAACGCAAAATCCTCGGGAGCCACTTCGTAAATTCCCAGAGCCTCCATTTTGTCGATATCGTAGGCAATAGTGGCTTTGATAAGCTGCTCGGGAAAAATATCCATAGGGAAAACGCGATCGTATTCGTGGCTCATAATCATAGCCCTCTCGCCCCCCTTGATACGTGCATCGAAGGCATACTCACGTTTCTTACCAAGCAACCACGAGAAGTAGCTGCGGTTGGCACTAAACTGCTTAAAGCGAGGAGCGATCCACCCAAAGGCCTCGTCGCAATCGTCACCTTCGGGGATAATGCTTATCTGATCCACGTTGAGCGAAGTAAAAGGACGCTCATCCGAGATACGCACTCCCGTAAGGACGTCTCCGTTGATAATCCGTTCGTGATCTTGCTTTACGCAGAGGTCCGAACCGTAGAGGTCCAACGCTCTTGCTCCCGGAGTGATCGTTGCATACCCACGCTGCGCAGCATCGGAGCCGGCAATGACTATCGTACGAGAGAAATCCACCTTACCGGTGCGCAAGAAGCGCCCTACAACGAGCAAATCCGTGGCCTTTAGGGTCCACACCACTTCCCCCTTATTGATCGGGCGGATATGATTGATAAGGACGCCCACATTACCGGCAGGATGAGGCCCCTCCACGGTAACCACCTCCACGCCCTGAGGGGCTGTGAAAGCGAGGCCGGCAGGGACTCCCAAATACACAGAGCCCTCAGTGAGCGTCTGTAGGGCAGCAAGGGCAACTTGCAAGTCCTCTGCTCTATCCTTTAATAGGAACTCCATAGAGGGAGCTAGGGGAGCCGTCAGATTGGCCGTTACAAAGACATCTCTCGGCATCTCCCGAGGGTTGGCAATCCTATCATAGGGACGTTGTTTGAAAAATGCCCACATCCCCGAACCAAGTAGCATCTCAAGAAGAGCCTCACGAGAGGAGCTCTCCTTTTTATAAGGTGCAAATGAGACCGAAGCCGTATCCCCAGAGGGACGCACCTCCACGCTCAAAACCTTACGCTTTGCCCCACGATTAACGGCCACAACCTCACCAGCCACCGGGCTCGCAAACTTGATTTCGGGAAAGGTTTTATCGTAAAAAAGAGGCGTTCCGCACTCTACTTTATCGCCCACATGCACCATAAGTTTGGGGATCACACCCACATAGTCATCGGGGACTAACCCATAGGTACTGCTTGGCTTAGGAGCAACCAAATGCTCCAACGGGGCTTTCCCCTTTAGATTCAAGGAGAGGCCCTTTCGTATTTTTATCGATTTAGCCATGACTACAATCTCTGTCGTTGCTACAATTTCAGTTCTGCAAAAGTAGTCAAATCCCATCAAACAAATATCCTTCCGGATGGAATATTACATCCTTTAACAACGAAATCTGCTCGCACTCAGAGCTGTACGAATAGGGATTAGGCCACTAGAGAACCTCCCCAACGGCAAAAAAAATAATTGTAATGCAGGAGCCCCCTCGGGTCTACTGCTCCGGATTTGTATTTTTCTCTTCTGTAAAGTCTACGTACTCCCCTTGTCCCTTATCAAATTTGCGCTTATCCACCGTCGTGATATCCACCTTTTCTCCGGGCGATCGGTGAGGCTCCCTCTCCCCTCTTCTCTTCTGAGAGCGAGAGGTCTCTTGGGAGGCGTTATACATCCCCGCACGGCGTAAAAACCATTTGAGGATCTGGATACGGAAGAGGTAAAAGAGTACCCCTATAAGGACGATTATGAGGAAAAAAGTCATACTACCAATTGACTACTATTTGTTATTAGTCCGCCCAAAAAGACGATAGAGCGCAGAGGCAATAAGGTAACTTACGACAAAAGGAAGCAACCCTGCCCACCCCAACAAACACACAAACAGTGTGCCAAGGACAAGCAAGACCAACGCAATAGACAGAAGTACGCGATCTTTTTTCTCCGTTAGCGGAAAGTGTATCTTAAATGCAATCAAAGGAATGTCTGCCACCAAATAGACACAACTTACCAATACCAAGGGATACACAATAGACAATAGGATAGGCATCGTGAGCGGCAACCGGGAGAGTGTAGCCACAATACCGATCCACAAGAGTGCATTTGCCGGCACTGGCAGCCCTAAAAAGGAGGTAGTTTGACGAGTATCATTATTGAACTTGGCAAGACGTAGAGCCGAGAATGCCGCAATCAAGAGAGCCGGCAATGCAAACCAAACAGAGAGGGTTGCTCTCTCCAAAAAGCAGAGAAGAATCATCGCCGGGGCAACGCCAAAACTGACCACATCACTTAAGGAATCCAGGTCGGCACCAATAGCGCTCTGAGCATGGAGCAGACGAGCCACCAAGCCATCGAACAGATCGAAAACACCTGCTGCCACAATGCACCAAGCGGCGGCATTGCCATCCCCGTTGACCAAGACCTGATAAATGGCAAGGCAACCTGCTATAAGATTAGCAAGGGTGATGCAATTGGGGATATAGTAGCGAATGCTTTTCATCGTTGCACAGAGGGGAGCTTCCCGATAACGGTAGTATTACCTTTCACCTTTGTCTCCGGCGCAATAAAAATCTCCGTACCTAGCGGGAGGTAAAGATCAATACGCGAACCAAACTTGATAAAGCCCACAAAATCATTAATGGTACCCACATCACCCACCTGAGGATAGGTAACAATACGCCGAGCCACAGCCCCGGCAATCTGACGCTCCAGCACACGATGCCCTTGCGGCGTCTCTATCACCACAGCACTTCGCTCGTTCTCGGTACTACTCTTTGGCAGGAAAGCCTTGTAGAAATTCCCATCCGTATGGCTTACGTGACGCACAACGCCATTGCATGCAAACCAATTGGCATGTACATCATAGATAGACATAAAAATAGAAACCTTGAGGCACTGTGTCTGCAAAATCTCTCCCTCATACACCTCTTCTATGGTCACGAGCTTACCATCGGCAGGAGCCACGATAATATCTTCTTGCCCTTCGCCCTCATTGTGCCGATTGGGACTCCGGAAGAAATTGAACGCCAACCCCATAAGGACAAGCGTACCTACGAGCAATACAATAGGGATAAGAATATAGGGAGATGCCAGGAATGCTAGGGCATCTATAACTGAGAATATAAGAAAGAAACTGAACAGAATCCCTCTTCCTTCGTGGTGAACTTTCATTGGCTACCTACTGGTGTCATTTATTTCTTTTGCGCTACCCACAGGTAGCATTAGCCCTGCAAAAGTAGCTCATTCTTGCCGATCTGCCCCATTTTGGCAGGACAAATACAAAGATCCTCCCAAATAAACCTCTAAAACAACGACACTTACACATCCAAATACAGCCCTACTCCACCCCTCAAGAGAGGGCAATACTTCCCTTTGACAAGGACTCTTCCCCTCACCTTCTAGGCAGCTCGAAGAGACTCCCTCCGGATATAAAAAGTTGCCCCCGGAGATCAAACCATAGACGTAAGGAAGGGTCCTTCGCCTTTTGACCACCGAGGGGGCAACCCCACAAACAAATAAAACGCATTGGCTCAATCCGCACCTCCCCATCCATGCCCCGAGGGGAGCCAAGAGAGAGAAGGCAATACATGGAGCGGTATAGCTACCATGCGCTTTACGACGAGGGGGTGTGGACCCCATTTCTCGTCTCACAAATAGATCTATTCCATTTCTTTAGCCCCATCACTCCTCTTGTATATAATAATAAGGTGCAGAGGCTCTTCTATCCAAGCAGCTCTATAGTTTGCTACTTTTCGTGGGGGCTTCTCCGCTTGAGAAGGAGTGTTTAGTAGTTTTGCTTACAGGGCTCGAAGTAAGCCTGAGGATGCTGACAAGCAGGGCACTTTACAGGCGCCTTCTTCGAAGTGAGCACGTATCCACAATTGCGGCACTGCCACATAATCTCTTCTTCACGAGAGAATACGGTCTCTGTTTTTACTCGCTCCAGAAGAATACGGTAGCGACGCTCGTGCTCTGCCTCCACCTTAGCAATCTGGCGGAATGCGGCTGCAATTGTGGGGAATCCTTCTTCGTCAGCGATGTCGGCAGCTTCGGGATATAGCACTGTGTGCTCTTCGTTCTCACCATCGGCAGCTGCAGCCAAGTTCTCCATCGTGGTACCAATTACACCGGCAGGATACATAGCCGTGATCTCTACCATCCCACCTTCGAGGAATTTGAAGAACGTTTTGGCATGCTCACGCTCCTGCTCTGCAGTTTCGAGGAAGATGGCAGCGATTTGCTCATAACCCTCTTTCTTAGCTACACTTGCAAAGAATGTATATCTACTACGTGCTTGAGACTCCCCAGCAAAAGAGGCTAATAGATTCTTCTCTGTACGAGTTCCTTTGATTGACTTTTCCATAGTTTCTTTTTTATTTGTCTGTTTCCTTTTCGTTTTCTGCGTGCAAAAGTAGGGATTAAATGTCAGACATACACCCTTTTTGTACCTACTTATAGGTAATCCGTATCTTTTAGTAATACAGAAATGTACTACAACGTGCCAAAAAAAGAGATGAAAGAAATCCTTTTTACCACCCTAAAAACAAGATAAATACAAGAATTTCGAACCATTACCACCCCACCCCTCGCCCAACAAATCCGTACAATTACTGACAAAACACACCCTTTTTAGGTAATCCCAGAAGGCGAGCTAGGCCACCCTCTTCGCCACAAGGGAAGAGCGACATGACAGAAGGAGACCGTACGCCCCTCCCTACTAAAACATGAACAAGACAACTCTCGAACGAGGACATAAGAAGGGAGCACACCACTACTGATAGTCGTACTAAGGGTTCATTTGCGAACTGCTTTTTAGATTTCTATTCCTAAAAGATTCTTCCCTTGCATCATCACCACATAATGCACAGGGGGTATTAGCACCTACCACAAGTACACGCCCTTTGTTTTATCTATGTAAAAAGAGACTCTTTCACATTATAGAAAGAGTGGTCTCAAAGCTCAAAGAGCGACCTCAGAATCAATATCAATATTCGCACGCCTAGCCTGCGCCATTTGCAGCTTGTGCGTAAGTTTATAATTCTTTCCGTCCTTATAGAAATTCCCACCCGTCTGCATGAAATGAAACCCGACTCTAGCCTCCTCGCATTGGCGACGCACATCTAACACCCATTCATAGTAGCAGGGGCGAGCGTTTCTTCCCGACTCACCACCCACGATAATGCGATCGATACCGCTCAACGAGCCGTGGAAGTCTACCATCTCGAGCATTGGCTCTACTATTATCTCACGATGGACGAGCGGCAGTGCCTGAAAAACCGGAAGACGCTCATCTACTCGTCGCTGATTTTCCATCGTACAACAGATATAAACACGGGCCTTTAGCTCAGCCCAAAAGCGAGGTAAACTCTCGGCAATGCGCTCAGGACGCTTGGTGACCATATAGAACTCCAAGTCCTTCCGCTCTCGCATCATCCGCCAAGCCTCCTCCCTCCAGGCATCTATTTCTTCGATAAAGAAATCCGACGAGAAGCACGTCATCACCATAGAGCCGGCAGGGATCTTCCAGTCTCCCCTCCTATCCCGCCTCATTGGCAGATAGAAGGCCGATGTTTTGCACACAATATTTGCATCTATCCCATGCTGCTCATCGCGCGTGAAAACGTAGCAATGCTTACACCCTTCGCTCTTTCGATGACAGCCGTGCACTAAATTCCAGAGTACCATTGCGCCTATTATCTATCCCAACATATTTGCCACAAATCCGAATCTGAGCAACATCCTCCTAACAAAGATAGCGACTCCCGGCTATTATCTCCAATCCTTTTACCAGGAACTTACAGAGACTGTTATTGTAGACAAAGAAGCGTCCGAGAAAGAAGCAAGGGGGATTCGTGGAGCCTCATAAGGGCTTGGATTGTAAGGCTTGGGGCAAAATAAGTATTACGATCACTCCTTAATAGAAATAGAAAAGGGCAAGCTCATAGATGAACTCGCCCGTAATCCGAAGAGCTTTACAACAACTGGGGACGCACCTGTACAGTCTTCTGCTCTCTCTGTTGGCAAAGATAAACGATCGCTTTCACTCTTGCAAGTGGGGGAAGTTTCCAAGGTGGTTGATGAGAACGGAGAACCTTTGGTCGTGTATCATGGTACACCGCTTTCCCGAAGTCAAACAACTCCGAATAGAGGATGACATAGAGAGGAAATGACGCTACCCTATCATAGTTCTGTTGCTCTAAAGAGGGCTAAAAAGACCAAGGTCTCGAGCTGAGCCCCCCCCTGCAGGGTAGAATTCTTTCGGAAATAGGCTGATTAGAAGGGAACATTCTGCCCGAAAAATCAAAAAGTATAGGGCAAGAGTTCTAAATTCCTCAGCCTGCATCCGTTCTCGTTTCAAGGGGCAAAAAAGAACACTCCCCTCTTCCGTCTTCCCCATCAACGGGAATAGACAAAAGAGAAGAGCGCAATTCATCCGAAATCTCTCGAGTGAGAGCCGGAGCCTACACCGGTCGCACTACATAAGCTACAGGGCGGTCTCCATCCACAAAGCCAAGTACATTATTCGTTAGCTCACGCGCCATAGAAAGACGAGCATCGTAGGTCTGCGTTCCCACATGGGGGGTCATTACCACATTGTCTAAGCGGAAGAGGGCCGCATTAGGCTTGTCGGCATCTTCGTATACATCAAGCGCTGCACCGGCAATTTTCCCGGAGGAAAGAGCCTCCACTAGGGCATTTTCGTCCACCACCGCTCCACGAGCGGTATTAACGAGGAGAGCCGAAGGCTTCATCCGAGCGAGCCTATCGGCATCCACAAGATGGCGAGAATCCTCATTAAGAGGGGTATGGAGAGAGACCACATCGGCTGTCTCAAATAGCGTATCAAGGTCGCAATAGGTCACACCGAGCTTCTGCTCTATCTCCTCCGAAAGCCTATGGCGTTTGTAGTAGAGCACCTTCATTCCAAAAGCCTGACAGCGCACGGCCACACTTCGACCTATATTGCCAAAGCCTACAATCCCTATTGTTTTACCGAGGAGGTCGAGCCCCAAGCGATCCAAACGAGAGGGCTTGAGATCTCTACCCATCGTGCGCAAAGTACGATCCCACTCCGCCGTGCGACGCGAAAGCGACAGCAAGAGGGCAAGGGCCAGCTCTGCCGTAGGCGCAATTACACTCTCGGGGGTATTGGCCACAGCAATCCCCTTCTCTCTACAATACTCGATGTCTATATTATTAAAGCCAACGGCATAATTGGCAATTAGCTTTAGATTGGGAGCCTTATCGATAATCTCTCTATCTATGGGAATGTCGAATACCGAACAGAGGATGGTGGCCGAGGGGATCTGCTCCATAATCTCTTGCCGAGAGAAGTCTCGTCCGTGAGGAGGACGCACAAGCTCAAAGCGCTCTTCGAGTTCTTCAAACCCCTCTTCGATGGTATCGAACGCCATGAGGATACGTTCTTTATGTCTGTCTGTCATATTACTAAGGTCTAATTGAATCCGACCACAAAGATAATCCTCTTTCCCTCTCCCTGCTCCCCAGAGAAGCAGAAAAGAGGGCGAAAGAGGAAAAAAAATTCACTCTCAGTCAAAAAAGATCTAGAGCCTCACAGTATCCACAAATAAACCTATATAACAGCCACTTACAAAACACACCTGCAAAAACAAGAAGGCAAAACCCACTCCGGAGAGAGAAAAAAAATTCGCCGACTATTGCACAAATAAAAAAAAGCAGTACCTTTGCTGTCGCTTTCGAGTTGAGAGAGCATCAAAAGTAAAACAGCAGAGGTTGTTTTATAGCTCTTGACAAAGACGGTCGAAGTACACTTCGAGTTTGGTGCGGTAGTTCAGTTGGTTAGAATACCTGCCTGTCACGCAGGGGGTCGCGGGTTCGAGTCCCGTCCGCACCGCAAAATGCGAAGTAAGTACTGAAGAATAAGATAGAAGTCGATTGTGTGCGGCTCTTTTCATTTGGGCCTAATGCCAGGAGAAGAGAGTAACAAAGAAGCCCAAGTGGCGGAATTGGTAGACGCGCTCGTTTCAGGTGCGAGTGTTTTGCGACGTGCAGGTTCGAGTCCTGTCTTGGGCACGACGACAGCTTTGAGGGCGACCTCAGACAACTTGAAACATTTTGCGCGAGTGGTGGAATTGGTAGACACGCTACTTTGAGGGGGTAGTGCCGGTTACGGTGTATGAGTTCAAATCTCATCTCGCGTACTTCCCTTTAAGCATTTATCCTTGGTATTGAGGGTAGGTGCTTTTTTATTTTTATACCCTAGAGAAACATAATCTTCGTCGATATTGAACCAAAGCAAGACTCATCTGTTCTACCAGTAGTAACAAACAAAAATTGTATTTGAAGATATGAAAATCAACGAAAAAGTAACAAAGGCCATCGACCTACAAATCAACCGCGAGATGTGGTCTTCCAACCTCTACCTTTCTATGTCTATGTACCTACAGCACAAGGGCTATGCAGGACTAGCAAAGTGGCTTATGGCTCAATCTAAAGAAGAGATGGAGCACGCTTACGATATGATGAACTTTGTAAACCGCCGCGGCGGCCGTGTGACCATCCTTCCTCTTGAGGAAGTTCCCACTGAATTCGGTTCTGTAGCAGACACCTTCACACAAGTATATGAGCACGAATGCAAGGTAACAGCCTGGATCGAAGAGCTCGTTCAGATTGCAGCCGCTGAGCACGACATGGCTTCTCAAGACTTCTTCTGGAAGTACATCCGTGAGCAAGTAGAGGAAGAAGACACCGCTTGCAGCATTATCGATCGCATCAACCTCTCTAAGGAGCAAAACCTAATTTTCTTGGACGAAGAGCTCGCCAAGAGTAGTCTTTAAGAGATCTCCATACTAGGCTTTAAGCCTTAAAAAGGAATTCCACGCAGTCCATCATCTCCCTCTCACTTGGGGTGCAGATGATGGGCTTTTTGTTGTATCTTTGTAATGATGGATACGAACAAGCCTTATAATATGGAGAGTGCAGACAAAATACTCTTAGTGGCCGCTATGCCCAAAGAGGCGCAAGAGCTTCTCCCCCTCTTCTCTGAGCCCCCGAAAAAGGAGGTATCACCTCTTGGCTTTGAGAGCTGGGAAGGCACTACACACAAAGGGCAGCCGTTGCTTCTTGTAACCACCGGTATTGGCAAAGTCTCCGTAGCCGTAGCCACGGCAGAGGCCATCCGCCTATTCTCTCCCACCCTAATACTCAATGTGGGGGTAAGTGGCACCCTCAGCCTGAGTGTGGAGAGAGGCGATATAGTGGTGGCTAGTTGGGTTTGCTATCACGACGTCTATTGCGGAGCCGAAATCCCCTATGGGCAAGTACAAGGTTACCCTCTGCGTTATCCCGTAGAGACTTCTCTCGTTGAGAAATTCAGGGAGACAGAGGTTCCTTTCCATCTAGGAGGGGTAGCCTGTGGAGACCGATTCTTATCCTCCCCTGCCGAGTTCTCCTTTATCAAAACTAACTTCCCCGACGCTCTCGCCTTAGACATGGAGAGTGCCGCCGTAGCGCAGACAGCCTACATCCACCACCTCCCCTTGATGGTGATCCGGCTCATCAGCGACACCCCGGACCGCGCCGATGGCTATGCGCAGTACTGCCAATTTTGGAAAGAAAAGGCATTCCGCACCGAGCGATTCGCCGCCATCCATCAACTCATTAATGCAATCTAGTATAATCAAATACGCACCCTAAAAATGGAGAAGATACCTAGTTTTCAACTCGATCATATCCGCCTCAAACGAGGCATCTACGTATCCCGCAAAGACCGCTTTGGCGATGTGGTAATTACCACTTTCGACATTCGCATGAAGGAGCCCAATCGGGAACCCGTGATGGGCGTACCCGAGTTGCATACCATTGAGCACCTTGCAGCCACCTACCTTCGCAACGATCCCGAGTGGCGCGATCGCATTGTTTACTGGGGGCCTATGGGGTGCCTTACGGGCAACTACCTCCTTATCAAGGGAGATCTCTCCTCCCACGACATCCTGGACTTAATGCGAGCCACGTTCCGCTTTGTGCGCGATTTCGAGGGCGTAGTACCCGGCACCGAGCCTAGAGACTGTGGGAATTGTCTCCTGCACAACCTCCCCATGGCACGCTACGAAGCCGAGAAGTACCTTCGAGAAGTACTCGACGTGGCAACAGAAGAGAATCTTGTTTATCCCTCCTAATCCCTAGAGAGCCTTCAAGAAAAATGGCTACTTTTGCCTACGAAGAATAACTATAGCAACAACCTCTGATATGCAGTTTAAAATAGCCTCCGGAGAGCTTTCGACCCTCCTTCAGAACCAAAGTAAAGTAGTGCCTACCGTCTATAATGAGATGCCGGTACTCACCTACTTCCTTTTCGAAATACAAGACAACAACCTATACGTAACAGGCTCTGACGGTATGATGCGAAGCCGCGGGGTACTCCCCGTGATCACCTCAGAAGGGAACGCGACCTTTGCCGTTCATCCCAAGGATATATTGGAATACGTAAAGGGACTGCCCGACCAACCCCTCCTTTTCGACTACGAAGCGGAGACCTCTACCCTACTGATGACTTTCGAAGGGGGCTACATCCGTTTTGCAACGAGCGATGGCGAGCTCTATCCTAAGGACGATAAAGACAGAGAAGAGGCCGAAACGGCACACGTAGCCACTATGTCTGCCTCTGCTATGCGTCGTGGATTGGATCTTACCATTGGCTCTATGGCAGAGGATGCTAGGCGACCCATCCTTGCTTCGGTGTGCTTCGACTTCAAAGCAAAGTACCTTGCAATGGTAGCTACCTCTACCGAGATCCTTACGAAATATACAGACTCTAGCGTGGTGGATCCCTCTATTGTGGAGCCGGCCGACGTGCGAGTACAATCGCCCTATCAGTTCTGTTTGCCCCAAAAGATGGCGAACTTCTTGCGCGCTCTCTTGGCGTCTTTTACAGATGAAGAGGTAACTCTCTCGCACACGGACCGCAAGGCGTTCTTCAAAGTTGGTAACATCGAGGCCTCTACTCGCCTCGTAGAGGGCCGTTATCCGCCCTATGATTCTGTAATTCCTAAAGACAACCCTCACCGCATCTCCATAGAAGGGCGTCTATTTGTGCCTGCCATCAAGCGCATGAACTCCTTTATGAGCAGCCCCAATCACCCCCTAGTGATGCAGATGTCTATCGATGGGAATTTATTGACAGTCAGCATGGATGTACAAGACGTACGGCAGGCCGAGCAACGCTTCCCAATAGAGAATCCCTCTAACCTCAGCATGAAGCTCCGCTTTAAGGTACATAGCTTTATTGCCCTTATCAATACAATTGAGTCGAGCAACATCGTCTTTGAGATTGCCGATGCCTCTCGAGCTATGGTTATCATTCCCTCCGAAAACCCCAAGGATACGGAACTAACCAATGTGATCATGCCCATTACTACGGCTCGCTAAAATTGCCCTTCTTCTATGGAACTACAGCTCAAGCGTCCACTTGTATTCTTCGATATCGAGTCCACGGGGCTCAGCCCCGAGAAGGATCGTATCGTAGAGATTTCCCTTATCAAAGTCTACCCCGATGGGCACGAAGAGGTGCGCACGCGGCGTATCAATCCGGAGTGCCACATCCCCGAGGAGAGCACGGCAGTCCACGGCATTACCGATGATGACGTGCGCGATTGTCCCACATTTCGGCAGGTGGCCAAGAGCTTGGCTTCTATGATTCAAGGGTGCGACATTGCGGGCTACAACTCCAATCGCTTCGACGTTCCCCTCCTAGGAGAAGAATTTATCCGAGCCGGCGTAGAGGTCGATTTCTCGCGCTGCCGTTTCATCGACGTGCAAACGATCTTCCATAAAATGGAGCGCCGCACCCTAGAGGCTGCGTACAAATTCTATTGCGAAAAGGACTTGACCGAGGCTCACTCTGCCGAAGCCGACACTCGCGCCACGCTCGAAGTGCTCAAGGCTCAGCTAGACCGCTATCCCGAAGATCTGCAAAACGATGTTGAGTTCCTCTCTTCTTTTACAACGCAGCAGCGGAATCTCGACTTGGCAGGACGCTTCGTTTACAACGAAAAAGACGAGGTCGTGATTAACTTTGGCAAGCACAAAGGCACTCCCGTTGCCGAGGTGCTCAAAAAAGAACCCGGGTATTACGACTGGGTGATGAAGGCCGACTTCTCCGAAGACACCAAACAGCACCTCACACGCCTTCGCTTCAAACTCGCATCCGAAAACAACTAATCAAACCCCACCATCAAGCCTTTTATGAGCCTTCAAGGTAAGCATATTGTTCTGGGCATTACGGGCAGCATTGCGGCCTATAAGAGTGCTACGCTTATTCGCCTTCTCATAAAAAAGGGGGCCGAGGTGCAGGTCGTCATCACCCCTTCGGGCAAAGAATTTATTACTCCCCTTACCCTCTCCACTCTTACACAAAAGCCTGTAGTCTCGGAGTTTTTCGACCGCCGAGATGGGTCTTGGCACAGCCACGTCTCTTTGGGATTGTGGGCCGATCTCATGCTTATCGCACCGGCTTCGGCAGCCACCCTCGCCAAGATGGCAACAGGAGTTGCCGACAATATGTTGCTCACCACGTACCTTTCCATGAAAGCTCCAGTCTGGGTGGCTCCTGCCATGGACCTAGACATGTATCGCCATCCTGCAACTCAGAGTAATCTACAGACCCTCCGCGAGCGAGGAGTGCACGTCGTAGAGCCGGGAGACGGCTTTCTAGCAAGTGGGCTGGAGGGCAAAGGGCGTATGGAAGAGCCCGAGCAAATTGCACAAGCCGTGGCCGACTTCTTTGAGGCTAAAGAGCCAGGATGCAAAGAGCCTAGCCTAGCCGGGATAGAAGTGCTCATCACAGCAGGCCCCACCTACGAGCCGATTGATGCCGTCCGTTTTATCGGGAATTACTCCTCCGGACGAATGGGATATGCACTCGCTGCTGAGTGCGCTCGCCGAGGAGCCCAAGTTCATCTCGTCTCCGGCCCCTCCTCTCTGCCCGATCCTCAAGGGGTGCATGTGGAGAGAGTATCAACGGCCTGCGAGATGCTAGCCGCCTGCCAAAAAGTTTCAAACTCATGCCGCCTTGCCATTTTTTCCGCTGCTGTGGCAGACTATCGCCCCGAGCATAAAGCGGAAGGCAAGATGAAACGAGAAAGCACAGGCGCCTCCATGTCTCTCTCTCTTGTAAAGAATCCGGACATTGCCGCCACGCTGGGAGCAGAAAAAAAGGAGAAGCAAATCATGGTAGGTTTCGCCTTGGAGACCTCTTCTAATCACGAGGAGGCAAGGCGCAAGATGGCACGTAAGGGAATGGATCTTATGGTGCTCAATTCTATAAACGACAAGGGAGCCGGCTTTGGCACTCCGACTAATAAAGTCACCTTGATTCCCCAAGAGGGAGAGCCTTTGGAGTGCTCTCTCAAGAGCAAAGAAGAGGTAGCAAAGGACATCCTCAACTACCTTACAAACCATTATTTGCAGTGATGAAGGCGATCCGTTCATTTCTGATTTTGCTTTGCCTACTGCTGGGTGTAGGGCCGATCTCTGCACAAGAGCTCAAAGCAAAAGTTACGATCAATACCGAACGACTGGGGTCGGTCAATGCCAGCCAGTTCGCAGAAATGGAACGCCAACTAACCGACATGCTCAACAATACGCATTGGACTTCGCTGCAATACTCCCCTGCGGAACGCATCGAATGCGCCTTTGCCATTAACCTTACCGCCGTAGAAGAGGAGCGTAAGTACGCCGGAGAGCTTTACATCACGGCACAACGCCCTGTCTTCAACAGCTCCTACCAATCCCCTCTTCTCGTTTGGCGCGACCGAGAACTCAACTTCGATTACCAATCCTTCGACGTCTTAACGTACTCCCCCAACGACATAGGAAGCAACCTCATTGCCAGCATCGTTTTCTATGCATACTACATAATCGCTCTCGACCTCGATAGCTTCTCGCCCTTGGGAGGCAACGTGGCTCGTGACGAGATGCGGCAGCTCGTCAATATTGCCGGGCAGGCAAGCACGGAGTGGAAAGGATGGAAAGCCTACGACAACGACTACAACAGATACGCCATAGCAGAGGCCCTCAGCGATCCCACTCAAGAGCCATTCCGCCAAATGTGGTACACCTATCACCGAAAAGGATTAGACGAACTTGTTGCCAACGTGCAGCGGGGGCGCACCACCCTTTTAGAGGCTCTTAATCAACTCGAGGAGGTCTGGAAAAACACCCCTCGCTCCCCACTTCTCATTCTTTTCTCCCAAACCAAACTTTCCGAATTGGTCAAAGTGGCAGAGAAAGCTACCTCCGAAGAGAAGCAAGCGGCCTACAAGCTCCTCAATAAGATATACCCCACAGAGGGTAATACGCTCGATGTGCTCAAGCGTTAACTTCCCCCAAATCGCTAAAAAACAATAGACACGAATGCTCCAACTCCTCAGGATTCAAGATTTTATTCTCATCGATCTCTTGGAGGTCTCTTTTGCCTCCGGCTTTACTTCCATCACGGGAGAGACGGGTGCAGGTAAGAGCATTTTCGTTGGAGCGCTCTCGATGTTGCAAGGCCGCCGTGCCGATAGTAGTCTCGTCAAGGCTGGGGCAAAACGAAGCGTTATAGAGGCAACCTTTGTAGCACTCCCCCCACATGTGGAGGAATGGTTGCGCCAAAAGGATCTTTGGATGGAGGATGGTGCTTGTGTGGTATGGCGAGAAATCTCCGCCATGGGGCGCAGTAGATGTTTCATCAACGATACGCCCGTCCCCCTCGCTACGCTGGCAGAGTTGGGCGTTCTACTCATCGACATTCACTCGCAACACCAGAATCTGCAGCTTTCGAGCAACCAATTCCAACTGCACATAGTAGACCGGATGTCGGACGATCCTCAACTCCTCCCCGCCTACAAGACCTCATACACTCAATACGAAGAGGCCACCCGCACTCTCGAGGAGCTGAAAAGTCAAATAGCTCGCAGCAGAGAGGAGTATGACTACAACCTATTCCGCTACCAAGAGTTGATCGACGCCCAACTCGTAGAGGGCGAAGAAGAGGGATTGCTTGAGGAGGAGACCCTTTTGCGTCATGCCGATGAAATCAAGAGCACCCTCTACCAAGTGCAAGAGATGCTCGACGGAGAATCCTCAAACGTGATCGGCCAGCTCTCCGGAGCCATTCGCCAACTCGAAGAGATAACAAGCAAGTTCCCGAGAGTCGAAAGCCACCTGGAGCGGTTGAACTCCTGCGCCATAGAGATGCGCGATGTGGCTAGAGACCTCGCCTCTTTTACCGAGCAGGTAGATACCGATCCCGAGGCTCTTGCTCACGTAACGGCGCGCCTCGACCTCATCAATATGCTGTGCCAAAAGTACCATCACCCGGATACAAAAGGACTTATCGCCCTCCGCGAAGATCTTCACAAGAAGGTGCAATTCTGCGATGGGCAAGAAGACCTTCTCCTAGAGGCTGAAAAAAAATCCACAGCTGCCCTAAAAGAGGTGCGACTTCTGGGTGAAAAATTATCGAAAACCAGGCAAAGTACCGCCCTAAAACTAGGCAAGAAATTGTCGGAAGAACTACGGCTACTCGAGATGCCCCATGCCCGAGTAGAATTTAGGGTAACGCCCCTAGAAGCTCCCTCACCCACGGGTTACGATCGCGTGGAGGTGCTCTTTAGTGCGAATGGGGATGCCGAGTTACAACCCGTAGGGAGCGTTGCCTCCGGAGGCGAAATGGCACGTTTGATGCTCACTATCAAGGCGATGCTTGCTGCGTGTGATCACCTCCCAACCATTCTTTTTGACGAGATCGATACAGGAGTCTCTGGGCGCGTGGCAGATCGTATGGGGCAGGTACTCCGATCCATGGGGCACCACCTGCAGGTCATCGCCATCACCCATTTGCCTCAAATTGCAGCACGTAGCGAAGCGCAAATGGCCATCTTGAAGCATTACAACGAAGAGACAGAAAGAGCCTCTACCGAGCTACGCACCCTCTCGCCCCAAGAGCGCGAAGAGGAGGTGGCACGCCTCATCAGCGGCTCCGTTATTACCCCAGTAGCCATTGCTGCTGCCCAAGAATTACTACAAAACAATGATTAAAGAAAAAATCATATTTGGCATACACTCCGTACAAGAAGCCCTAGAGGCTGGCCAGGAGATTGACAAGATTTACCTGCGCCGTGCGCTCGTTTCGGAGGAGGTTCGCGCCATCAAACGATTAGCACGAGAGCAAAGAGTCCCCGTCCTAGAGGTGCCCGTGGAGCGACTCAATCGCTTTACAAGAGGCGCCCATCAGGGCTGTGTTGCCATCATTGCACAGGTCTCTTACACTCCGTTGGAGATGCTGGTCCCTCAGATTTTTGAGCGAGGAGAAGATCCCCTTATCGTGCTACTCGATGGGGTGACAGATACACGCAACTTTGGTGCAATAGCACGCTCTGCCGAGTGTGCAGGCGCTCATGCCCTTGTGATTGCCGAGAGAGGGAGCGTCTCCGTCTCCGCAGATGCCGTGAATGCTTCCGCCGGAGCCCTGATGCGTATTCCCGTGTGCAGAGTGCCCTCAATAAGCGGAGCTGTAGGCTACCTCGCCGAGTGCGGACTCCAGATTGTTGTCGCCAACGAGAAGGCAGAAAACAGCTACTACACGGCCGATCTTACGGGGCCTCTGGCTCTCGTGATGGGGAGTGAGCACGAAGGGGTTTCGCCACAAGTGGCTCGACTTGCCACGCTATCGGTAGCCATCCCCCAAGTGGGAGAGATTGGCTCCCTCAACGTATCAGTAGCCGCAGGGATACTCCTTTTTGAGTCTCTCCGCCAGAAGCAAACGAAATGAATATCACCTAATTATAGAGAAGAGATATGAAGAAAGTAATTAGCACGACCAATGCTCCTGCAGCCATTGGTCCCTACAGCCAGGCTGTAGAGTTCGACAACATGCTTATAACAAGTGGCCAGTTGGGTCTCGACCCCAAGACCGGTGCTTTTGTAGAAGGAGGCGTAACGGAGCAAACGGAACAGGTATTCCGCAACCTCAAAGCCATCCTCGACGAAGCCGGATACACCTTCGATCACGTTATCAAAACAACTTGCTTTTTGGCCGATATGGCGGACTTTGCCGCTATGAATGCCGTGTACGAAAAGAACTTCTCGGGTGCTTTCCCGGCTCGCTCTGCAGTTGCCGTAAAAACGCTTCCCAAGAACGGACTTATCGAAATTGAAGTAATCGCTCGTAAGTAATCCGACCTACGAGGTGCCCACAGAGAGGTGAGGAATCTTGAGAAGCCTCGCCTTTTGGGCACCCTTTTTTTTGTCCCGTTCGAGAAAGTTATAGCTCTCTTCTCAGGGCCTAACGCCCCTCTCCTTGCTATATAGCGACCCCTACCGCAGGCCTTTAGAGCCTAGCTAGTTTTTCTTTATCCCCCTTATGAAACAACCTTTGCCCCCTACATCCGACCCTACGGAGCATCTTTTCACCTCTCTCCGTGAGCACCCTTCTATTGGCTCTCTAGCTCAGACTCTATCTTCCATTCAGCCCGGGGAGGCAGTGCGTTATCGGGGAGTAGCTGGGTCGGCTCTTGCGGTTATCGTGGCTGGGCTTCACCTACGAGAAGACGCACAACCCCTACTAATTGTAGCCAATGACGAGGAGAGCGCAGGGTATCTCTATAGTGATTTAACCCAAATCTTAGGGCGCGAATCGGTTCTCTTCTTCCCCTCTAGTTACCGCCGTCACATCCGCTATGGGCATACCGATGCAGGGAGCGAAGTTCTTCGTTCGGAGCTCATCGCCCGCCTCTCATTGGGTGAATGCCCGATTATTGTATCCCACCCCTTTGCGCTGGCGGAGGGGATCCCCCATGCCAACGAAGTGGAGACGCATGTCCGCTCCCTACGTGTGGGAGAGGAGGTGGATAGGCAACAGCTCCGTGCCTGGTTCGTGGATGAGGGGTTTACCGTTACGGACTATGTATACCAACCCGGGGAGGTGGCCTTCCGTGGTAGCATCGTAGATATATTTGCGTACAACGCAGAGCGACCCATCCGATTAGACTTCTTCGACACCGAGATAGAGAGTATCCGTTCGTTTGATATAGACACACAGCTCTCACACGAAAAGCTAGAAGAGGTTACCCTCTCCTCCAATCTTGCCAACATGGCAGGGGGTGAAAAGGGACAATCGCTCTTCTCGTTTCTCTCCCAAGACTATACGCTACTCTTTACCGATTATGAGGCGGCATTGGGGCGAATAACTCAGCTATACCAAGAGGAGGCCCTGCTTGTAGAGGGGGAGGGATTTTCCTCTACCGAAGAGATGAGAGCCAAGCTAATCGCCCTCGAGACACTACCCCAAGAGATCCACTGCCATCGCCTGATTTTGGGGATGCTCCCCTCGGGCTTGGAAGCTACGAAAACAGTAGAGTTTGCCACCCTTCCCCAGCCCCTATTCCATAAGAATTTTGATCTTCTTATTGAGGGCTTAAAGCACTATAAAGAGAAGGGGTATAGGGTATGGTTCCTCACCGAGAGCACACCACAAGCAGAGCGTTTGAGGGAGATACTAAGCGATTTGGGCGAAGCCTCTCTGATGCCCGACCCTCTCCCCTTGACCCTACACGAGGGGTTCGAAGACGCCGATAGCGCCATGGTCTTCCTGACCGATCACCAGATATTTGAGCGTTATCACAAGTATCGCTTGCAGAGCGACCGCATCCGCACGGGCGGAGTCTCGCTTTCCCTCAAAGAACTCAAGAGCTTCACCCCCGGCGATTTTATCGTGCATTACGACCACGGAATCGGGCGTTTTGCAGGGCTATTCACCCAACGCGACGGGGAGAAGCAGCAAGAAGTGGTGAAAATTGACTACCGAGATGGCGCCTACATCCTCGTGAGTGTACATAACCTCAGGAAGCTCTCGAAGTACCGAAACAGGGATGACGAACCTCCCAAACTGAGCGAATTAGGCGGAGGAGCGTGGAACAGACTAAAGGAGCGCACCAAGAAGCGAGTAAAGGATATTGCGCGAGACTTGATCCGGCTCTATGCAGCGCGCCGAGAGTCTGAGGGTTTCGCTTTTAGCCCCGATAGCTACTTACAACATGAGCTGGAGGCCTCGTTTATCTACGAAGAGACGCCCGACCAACTCAAGGCTATGGAGGCCGTGAAGCAGGATATGGAGCAACCGCGCCCCATGGATCGGCTCATTTGTGGCGATGTAGGCTTCGGCAAAACAGAGATCGCTATACGTGCGGCATTCAAGGCAGTAGCGGATAGCAAACAGGTGGCAGTACTGGTACCCACCACCATTCTTGCCTACCAGCATTATCGTACCTTTTCGGAGCGGCTCAAAGATTTGCCCGTGCGTGTCGCTTACTTCTCACGCGCTCAGTCGGCAAAGGAATCGAAGCAATTGCTAGAAGACCTCAAGGAGGGGAAAATAGATATTGTGGTAGGGACTCATCGGCTTGTGGGGAAGAATGTGCAGTTCAAAGACCTGGGACTACTCGTAATTGACGAGGAACAGAAGTTTGGGGTAGCCGTAAAAGAAAAATTGCGCTCGCTACAAGTGAATGTAGACACCCTCACCATGAGCGCAACCCCCATCCCACGCACCCTGCAATTCTCCCTTATGGGCACACGCGACTTAAGCAACATCCTCACTCCTCCTCGCAATCGTTACCCCGTAGCTACCGAGGTAATTCGCTTCGACCCTGAGGCTATTGCCGAGGCCATTAACTTCGAGCTAAGCCGCAATGGACAGGTATTCTTTGTCCATAACCGCATTGACGATATAGAGGGAATTGCACGCATGATACAGCAGCGCATCCCCGATTGCCGAATTGCCGTAGGGCATGGACGCATGAACCAAACTGAGCTGGAGCAACTCTTTGTCTCCTTCTCGCAACATGAGTTTGATGTGCTCGTCTCTACCACCATTGTGGAGAATGGCATTGATGTTTCTAATGCCAATACCATTATAATAGACAGTGCGCACCATTTTGGTTTGAGCGATTTGCATCAGTTGCGAGGGCGTGTGGGACGCTCCTCTCGAAAGGCATTTTGCTACCTTATTACCCCTCCCATGGATCTCTTGCCGGAGGCATCGCAGCGTCGCTTACGAGCCATTGAGAGCTATTCAGACCTCGGCAGCGGCATCCGAATTGCCATGCAAGATCTCGATATTAGAGGGGCCGGTAATGTATTCGGTAGCGAGCAGAGCGGTTTTATTGCCGACCTAGGATTCGATGCTTATCATAAGGTATTCGACGAGGCGGTGCGAGAGGTAAAGCGAGAGGAGTTTGAGGAGCTTTTCCAAGACGAGAGCGCAGAACTGGCCGCCGAGGAGGACTGCCCCTTCGAGAGCGATCTCTATTTATCGTTACCTCCCGACTACGTTCCTCAAGACTCCGAGCGCATCAGCCTTTACAGAGAGCTAGACAATCTTACGACAGAAGAGGAGGTAAAGGAATTCCGTGAGCGGCTCGAAGATCGCTTCGGACGACTGCCCTCGCAAGTAGAGCAGCTTATCTTGGTACCCATTTTGCGCCGCTGGGGTCGATCACTCGGCGTGCAGCGCATTGTACTACGGTCGGGCGTTCTTTACTTTTTCTTACCCGAGGATCCGGATTCGCCTTACTATCAGGGGCCTCTTTTTGGGCAGCTTATTGCCTATGCTTCGTTCCACCATCGCCAGTGTAGATTAGAAGAAAGCAAGAAAGGGCTTCGCATGGTACGTTTTTCGGGCATCGGCTCTGTTGGCGAGATTATCACGCTCATCCGCACCATTCTTGGGGAGCAAGCATAATTCCCCTCCCTCTTCTCGAATTAAGAAATAGGTTTCGTCTTTTTCCCTAGATAGTGAAGCCGCTCTTCTGTAGGGAGCTTCTCTATCGAATAGCGCAACATGGTACGAGGCATAACATGGGCGTAGCGATTGAGGAAATCTCGAAGAAGATCAAGCCTTTTCTTCCCCACCTCACGCAGCATCCAGCCCACAGCTTTGTGCATAAGATCATGAGGATGATGCAATAGTTCTTCAGCAAGACAAAGGGTCTCTTGGCAGTCCCCCTCACGGATAAATGCCCAAGTAGAGACAACGGCAATGCGCTGCTCCCACATATTAGAGCTACGGGCAAGCTGATAGAGAGGTGAGCGATCGCGTCGGAGCAGATGGGCTCCCACTATTTTATAGGCACTTAGGTCTACCAAATCCCAATTGTTAATTCCCGGAGTATGCTCGAGGTAAAAGTTATACACCGCCTCAGGCTCCCGTTTGTATTTCTCCACCAAAGTAAGAAGAGCTGCAAGGCGACATTCGTGCCAAGGGCTGGCGAGTAGCTCTTCGAGATCCTGCCAATTCACTTTCTCTTTGTAGGCCTTACTTACGGAGCGCACCTCGGGTACCGTTACCCCCAAGAAGCGGTCGCCTTCGCCATACTCGCCCGGCTGGCATTTGAAAAATCGGCTCAAGTCTCGTGCTTTCTCCTCTCCACCTCGAGCGCGGAGTTGCTCAAAAATCTCGTTCGCAATGGTCATTTTTCTGAGGGATTGGGTAGGTAGAGATCAGGAATGCAGCCATAAGGCTCATAGCAATAAGGTATTGACTTAAGCAGGTAATCACCTCAATAAGCATGACAACCAGCATAATCACCACATAGATAAGGGCGGCATAGTTGCGGCTGCGCAGGGCATATCTTAGGTAGGAAATGAATATCACGACCCAAAGCAATAGGCTTATAATCCCCCCCTCTACGTAGCACAAAAGATATTGATTGTGGAAGTGTGTGGCATACTCTCCCTGATAGAAAGGAGAGATAAGAGCCTTAGCAGAGCCTAGTCCATAGCCCCAAAGGGGGTTCTCTTTTAGATACATGATGGCCGTCTCGAAGAGGTTAAGGCGGTGCTCATCTATGAGGTATTTCAAGGCCGATGGATAGCACAAAAAGAGAAGAAGAGCAGCCACCACGATAATAGGGAGTAGGAGCAAAATTCGCTTCTTCTGAGTACCTTTTTGTGGGAAGACAAGGGTCGTAAAAAAGTAGAGAAGCCCAAGGGAAAAAGCTCCGCACAAGACTAACATCAAAATCCTACTTTGGAATATGAACACGAAGAGGAGGAACCCCACAAGAGACCCCACTAAAAGGTTTCTGATCTCGGGCAGACGCTCTTTCTCCAGCAGCCAGTAGAGAATGGGGGCTAGCATGATAAAGCCCAGGTAGGTGTAGTGTTGGAAGCCAAAAAGAGAACCCAAAAAGAGCGTCCCCATCGGCGTCCCATTAAACACAAAATACATCTTTTCAAGCCCAAAGGCTGCCCCCAGAGAGGTATCAGTAGCCCAACATACCACTACATAAATCGCTACAATGCTGAGGAGGTAGAGGTAGCTAATACGTAGGGCATAGTGCATAAAGACGCGTATATCACGAGGATGCGGAGGATACATCAGCAGTAGGAAAATCGAGGGTAGTAGGCTGGCTTCGCGTATCCACCACTCCAGAGAAACAGCACGATTGGGAGACCAAAGGAGGGTGCAAAGGTCGTACAATAAGAAAATCCCAATGGCAAGGATATAGCCACGAGGTTGCCACGAGGGGCGTTCGCCCAGGCGTACAGCACGAGCGATATAGAGCACCATCCCCACAAGAAATGGAGCTATCGTACCTATAACGCTGGGGATAACACCAAATAAAAGGTTGGCATACCCTAGCACCCAGCAGGCAATGGCACCCTGGCGTAGCCGCTCGCTTCCCTCCTCGTGCCTAAGGTGCGAGAGGAAAGATTTCCCTTGTGATGTACGCGGATAGAGAATGGTAATGAGAAAAGCTACCACTAGTGCGACATAGAGGGGGGGACCTAAAGGTTTGAGCCCTCCCACCAGATTGAAGACAATCAGAGGGCGAATCTCCTCAGCAACCAGGGGATAGCACGCAAAAACAATCCCCCAAACGAGAAGGGGAAGTAGAAGGAGTAAAAACCATTGCTGCCCTTTGTAGGATACTTTCTCGTTCAGCTCCGTTATGCGTTTAGCTTCTTCCATAAAATTAGGAGGGCTCTTTCTCTCAGGATATTTGACCCTAAGAAAGGGCTCCCAACACCGGAACAAAAGTACTGCATTCCTCCGTAATACATAAAATCTAGAGAGGGAGATAGGAGAGCAACCCACAGACACCCCAAAAGGGAGATAAAACAAATAGACAGAAGGCAGAAGGAATGAAATACAATTCGAAAGCCCACTCTTCAAGAAAACATCAAAAGTACACATCAAGCATATCTATTTAGAATTTTATTTATACCTTTACAAGCGAAGGGAATCAATAAAAGAAAGAGCATCAAGTTGTCTCCAACACTTTCTCACATGTATCAGAAGCATTAAACACTTATTGGCATTATGAAAAAACTAAACACACTGACCTTGTTACTATCTGTAGTCCTTCTTCATGCCTGCACACCAAAGACAGAATGGGATAAAGCGAAATGGCATAAATATGCTATTGAATCCTATTACGTACCAAATTATGTTTATGTAGCGAAAGCAGAAAGGTCAGAAGACCTTTCTAAACTCTATTGGAATCTTTGGTTCAGTCGTTCTGAAGAATCCTCTATCACGGAGAAGACAAATAAAGAATTGTTTGAAAAGATAGCACGAGAGCATGGCGAAACGGGAGTAGGATTTTATGCCTTTCCTCCCATGTTACCATGTCTATATGGAGTCCAAAAGATTGAGGTTGCAGGCTACAATAAAGAGAATGAGACCTCACTCTCTCACATCATCTTTCTTTCGAGTTATAGTATTGAACCATTCATCCAAAGAGGATATAAAACGGATTTTCATGGGATATGGACCCCTATAGATCTATCTTTGGAGAGTATTATCAACTATGATTATTTCCCATTCCCAACAAAGGGACATGGATTTCTTCTCTCCTGCGACAAGAATAACATAGAAGGTAAGTTCGATCGGGTAGAGGTGCGTGTGACCCTCAAAGACGGCAAAACACTCCGCACCGACATGCCGCTGTAGACAGCGGCGAGGCTCTCTGTAACACACTGTAAAAACGAAGAGAAAGGGGTTCGAGACAAGGCTAGAGTATTCCAAGTCTTACCGAGATTTAGGAGTACCTCCGAGGGGAATCGAACCCCTATCTAAAGTTTAGGAAACTTCTATTCTATCCGTTGAACTACAGAGGCAAACTACTCAGCAAAAGAGAGGAAAGAGACCTCCTCCTTGCCATACTTAGGGCAAAAGTAGCGAATTATCAGCGATTGACCGATAGTTTACGCTACCTTTGCACCAAAGTTATTAGAGACTAAAGTATGCAAGAGAAAATCCTCATCCTCGACTTTGGATCCCAGACGACTCAATTGATCGGGAGACGCATCCGCGACCTCAACACCTACTGCGAAATTGTACCCTACAACAAGCTACCTGAGGGGCTAGAGGGAGTGCGCGGCATTATACTATCGGGTAGTCCCTACTCAGTATATGACCCCAAAGCCTTTAAGACCACCCTTTCTACACTGCGTGGGCGCTGCCCTCTCCTTGGCATCTGCTACGGAGCGCAGAGTCTCGTCTATCAAGCCGGAGGGATGGTAGAGCCGGGGGCAACTCGAGAGTACGGCCCCGCTAAACTAGAACTTACCGCCCCAGAAGATCCCCTCCTCAAGGGGATGACCAAAGGCAACACAGTATGGATGAGCCATGGGGATACCATCACCCGACTCCCCGAGGGCTTCCGCGCCATAGCGCGCACACCTGAGGTGGAGAATGCCGCCTTCCGCATCGAAGGGGAAGAGACTTGGGGCGTACAATTCCATCCCGAAGCCTTCCACAGCGAAGAGGGTACCAAGCTACTTGCCAACTTTATTGACATCGTGGGGATTGGGGGCAACTGGTCGCCAGACGCCTTTATCGAGCGCACCGTAGCAGAGCTGCGTGAGCAACTCCAAAACGACAAAGTACTCCTCGCCCTCAGTGGCGGCGTGGATAGTTCGGTAGTGGCTGTGCTCCTAAACAAAGCAATCGGGCGCAACCTCACCTGTATATTTGTGGATCATGGTTTGCTAAGAAAAGACGAGGCAACCCAAGTGATGCAAGACTACCGCCACCTCGGTCTCAACGTAATTGGTGTAGATGCTCACGAGCAATTCTATAACGCCCTAGCCGGAGTAACCGACCCCGAGCAGAAGAGAAAAATCATCGGCAAGGGCTTCATCGATGTATTCGAAGCCGAAGCTACCAAAATAAAGGATGTGAAATGGCTCGGTCAGGGGACTATCTATCCCGACATTATTGAGTCTATCAACATTACGGGTATGGTCATCAAGAGCCACCACAACGTGGGAGGTCTCCCCGAGCGTATGAAGCTCAAGCTCGTAGAGCCTATCCGTGCCCTTTTCAAAGACGAAGTGCGCCGTGTGGGTCGTGCCCTCGGCATGCAAGCCCACCTTTTGGAGCGCCACCCCTTCCCCGGACCCGGGCTAGGGATCCGCATCCTAGGGGAAATCACCCCCGAGAAAGTACGTATCCTACAAGAAGCGGATGCTATCTACATGAACGAAATGCGCCGCCAAGGCCTCTACAACGAGGTGTGGCAAGCCGGAGCCATCCTACTACCTGTGAAGAGTGTAGGGGTGATGGGAGACGAGCGCACCTACGAGTACACCGTTGCCCTACGCGCCGTAACGAGTGTAGATGCCATGAGCGCAGACTGGAGCCGACTCCCCTACGAGTTTTTGGCAAAAGTCTCCAACGAGATCATCAACAAGGTGAAGGGGGTTAATCGCGTTGTGTACGATATCTCCTCCAAGCCACCCAGCACCATTGAGTGGGAATAACCCAACAATTTTCTAAAAACGACTAAACGCCTCCTAGGGAGCAAGGTATAGACAGAGATGAGATCTACCCCATACCTTCCTCCTTAGGGCTTGTTTCGCTACCCATTCTCTTCGCATCTACAAGGTCTCAACGAGAGCAACCCTATTCTAAAAGACAATATCAAGAGCCTCTCTCTTCTCCCATGAAGAGGGGAATAAATGGTACTAATCCAATAGAGAAAACCAATGTCTACTTATCAACCCGAAGACTCCCGCAAAGTAACAACGCACCGACTACGAGAGATGAAAGAGCGTGGAGAAAAAATCGCTATGCTCACGGCCTACGACTTCACCATGGCTACCCTTGTAGATAGTGCCGGCATGGATGTAATACTGGTAGGGGACTCTGCCTCCAACATTATGGCGGGCAACACCACCACCCTCCCCATTACTCTTGATCAGATGATCTACCATGGGAAGTCTGTAATGAAGGCGGTAAAGCGGGCATTGGTCGTAGTGGATCTCCCCTTCGGATCGTACCAAGGTAACCCGATGCAGGCGCTAGACTCTGCCATCAAGGTGATGAAGATCACCCATGCGGATGCCATCAAAGTAGAAGGGGGGAGCGAGATTAGCGAATCCATCCAGCGCATCCTCTCGGCAGGGATCCCCGTAATGGGGCACCTCGGTCTCACCCCTCAATCTATCAATAAATTCGGCTCCTACAACGTACGAGCTCGGGAAGAAGCAGAAGCCAAGAAGCTAATAGCCGATGCCCACTTGCTCGAGGAGCTAGGATGCTTTGCCATCGTTTTGGAAAAAATCCCTGCCACCCTTGCAGAGCGTGTAGCAAGCGAACTCTCCATTCCCATCATTGGGATCGGTGCCGGAGGCAACGTAGACGGACAAGTACTCGTGCTGCACGACATGTTGGGGCTGAACGAGGGATTCCGCCCCCGCTTCCTACGCCTCTACGCCGAGATGGGGCAAGCCGTGCGCACCTCTGTAGCGCAATACATTACGGATGTGAAGACAAGAGACTTCCCCAACAGCGAGGAGCAATACTAGTCTCAACCCAACGCAAGCAAAACACGTACTAAGGTGGGCAATACAGAGCACCTCCAACGACGAGACATTTCGTTTGTTTCGTTTATTGCCATACTCGAGTTTGCGCTCGCACTAGCGGCACCTAGTAGCGGCGACTCCCTCCACGGAGGCGTTGCCGCACCTGCTTGGTACACCTTTTACGTAAACAAACTTTTTGCGGGTCTACCCCTCCTGCTCTCCCTCTCGGGCTATCTCTGGAGCGTTCGAGGCGAGACGCCATCTCCCCTCCGCAAGCGAGGCTCCCTGCTCTTAGGCAAAGCCGATCGCCTGCTCTACCCCTATTGGCTCTTTACCACCATCCTTTACTTTGTGGCTGTTGGCCTGCCCAATTATCTAGCCGGGAGCTGTCCCTTTACGAGCTATACCCAATGGGTGCTCTTCCCCCGCACCCAAAGCATCGGTTATCTGTGGATTTTGCCTGCCCTCTTTTGGTTGCACGGCATCACCCTTTTACTCCCGAAGCAACTCAGCCTTAGGCAAGCCATAATCGCTTATGGGGTAGGACTCGGGCTCTATGCCCTAGGGGGGCTCTTCGAAATTGAGGCGCATCAAGATCCTCTTGCCCTAGCCTGGACCATAAAGAACGCCCACTTTTTCATTCTCGGAGCCTTGATGCAGAAGATTTATTGTAGGGGCGTGCCGGGTCGTGTTACGATCATGGCCCTACTGCTTTTCCATGCGGTGCTGGTGGCGCGCATCCTGACGCCCTACAAGCAACCTTGGATCCTTCTTTTTACGCTTCCCTACTTTACCTTCCTACTCGTCATTATCTACGGAGCCAGCTCTAAGGTGGGCAAATGGATCGAACGCCCTCTATGGCGAGATCTTGCACGCTTTTGCTACCCCATCATCCTACTGATGCTCTTCAACGTGCTCGCCTTTAGACTTTGGATTTTCCCCTTAACCTCGGGCAGCACTTGGGCTATTAACCTAGCCATGATCGCCTCTTTTGTCTCCAACCTGCTCCTGCCGCTTCTTTTCGCACGCCTACTCCATCGCTACCTCCCTCGCTCTTGGCGCACCACTTTTGGCTTCCCTGCCCAGAGGTTCTCCTAGTAGCAAGAGTTATGTATCTTTGCCTGCGTATGAATCGATTTGCGCATATCGTCCTATGCTTGTTGCTCACAAGCCTCGTGGCATGGGGGGCTCGTGCCCAAAAGTTCTTCCCCTCTACCATGCTCGATGGGCGTGTCAATGCCTTACAAATCAAGCCTACCCCCGAGCGCAGGGAGTGGACTCCCTTCCCCTACTATACCCTAGGGGGAAACGAGGGGCTACGCATCTCTTTCGACCTCCTAGACGACGAACCGCACACCCTTCGCTACCAACTGCAACACTGCGATAGCGAGTGGAATCCATCCGAACTTGCCCGCACCGAATTCCAATCAGGCTACTCCGAAGGCGAATTCCCTCCCTCCATCCCCTCCTCTCTTACCAAAGTCTCTTACCGGCACTACTCACTCACGCTATCCCAAGCGAGTTCTCCTCATCCCATTCTATCGGGCAATTACCTCCTGACTGTTTACGATGCCATGGAGCCGGAACGGCCTCTCGTGCAAGCGGCATTCGCTGTGGTAGAGCCCCTTGCCACCCTCGTAGGGAATGTAGATAAGGCTTGGGGCGTAGACCCTCATAAGCAACACTTGGAAGTAAATGTGGGGATAGGGCATTTGGGAGGAAGCACCTCCGACCTGGACTTTACGCTGGTTGCGGCTCAGAATAGCCGACGCGACAATGTCCTATGGGTTCTCCGCCCCTCTTTTAGAGGGCTGGACCGTCTCGAATATCGGCGCGAACTTCTCGCCTTTGAGGCGGGCAACGAATACCATGCCATGGAGTACCTAAGTCCCCAGATCCCTTCCCTTGGGGTAGAACGCTCCGCCGTGGAGCCTGAGGCGAATAGGCTTATTCTCTACACCAACTACAACCGATCCCTAAGCGACTTCCATAGTACCGACCAAGGAGCCATGGGGCAGTATGTAATCCGCTCTCGCAATCTTGATGGAGATATTGCCACGGCTACGGATTATTATAGAGTCTGCTTCCGACTCGAAAGCGAGCCTCTAGCCGATGGGCTGCAACCCATCCTCGAAGGCGAAGCATTCGACTATCTCCCCTACGAAGAGCGTCTCCTACACTACTCCAGCCAAGAGGGAGCCTATACCGCAGAGCTACTTCTCAAAGGGGGCTACCTATCCTACCTCTACCTCGCAGCAAAAGACGAGGAGAGCCGCCCCTACACGGCCCAGGCCATTGAGGGCAATCACTACCCCACTCACAACCAATATACGCTATTTGTGTACTACCATCCCTTAGGGGCTCGGTACCACAGACTCGTAGGGGTTACTCAGTGTCACTAAATAAGCATAGCAGCAAAATATTCTCTATGGATGCTCTAACTCGTACTATCTACACGGCCATGCGCCCCCGTCTCGCCGCTATCCATCATTACTATCCTCAGCGAGCCGAGGAACTACAACACCGTCAATGGCAACGCGTCATGCGCTGCCTCCGTGCCACGGAGTACGGATGGGAGACACGGGCTGCCGCAGTCTCCACGCCTGAGCAGTACGCCTCCATCGTGCCTCTTGTGCAGTACGAAGACTTACGAGGATACACAGATCGCATGATCCAGGGCGAGAGCAACGTGCTCGTACGTGGGGGATGCAATCGCTTTGCCGTCTCTAGTGGCACCTCGGGAGGGCGCAGTAAATATATCCCTGTGAACCCGTTACATCTACAGATGTGCCACTTCAAAGGGGGATCGGATGCCCTCTGGCTCTACCTAGCCACCCGACCCGACAGCCGTTTTTTCAGGACAAAGGGCCTTGTACTCGGAGGAAGCCAAAAGCCCACTCCCCTCACACCCGATATTTCTAGGGGAGACTTGAGTTCGATTCTCATCGAACAAATGCCACGCTTAGGCAGCGCCATACGAGTTCCCTCCAAAGAAACCCTCCTCCTTGAGGATTGGATGGAGAAAATCCCTGCCATCATAGCCGAAACAAGAGACGCTAACGTAGGGAGCCTCTCGGGCGTCCCCTCTTGGATGCTTACCCTCATCAAACGACTACTTGAAGACACCAAGGCGGATAACCTAAGCGAAGTATGGAGCGAATTGGAGGTCTTCTTCCACGGAGGAATCAGCTTTACCCCCTATCGAGAGGAGTACAAACGCCTCATCCCCTCGCCGCGCATGCAGTATAGAGAGACCTACAACGCCTCCGAAGGGTTCTTTGGGATCCAAGACGACCCCAACGACCCCGCCATGCTGCTAATGCTCGACTATGGCATTTATTACGAGTTCATTCCACTGGCAGAGCTAGACGCGCCCGACCCGAAAGCCATCCCCCTCGTAGAGGTGGAACTGGGCAAAACCTACGCTCTTGTGATCAGTTCTCTTGGGGGATTGTATCGTTACATCCTCGGGGATACCGTCCGATTTACCCAACGCGACCCCTATAAATTCATCATTGCCGGGCGCACCACTAGCTATATCAATGCCTTTGGAGAGGAACTCATGGTATGCAATGCTGACGAAGCCCTCGCTCGGGTAAGTAGCGAACAGCAGGCTACCATTACCGAATACACCGCAGCTCCCTACTTCGATGCCTCTACGGGCAAAGGTCGGCACGACTGGCTTATCGAGTTCGACCAAGCCCCTCAAGATCTCACTCTATTTGCCCAACGCCTGCACGAAGAGTTGCGCAAAATAAACTCCGACTACGAAGCCAAGAGCAGTCCGGGTATGACCCTGCAACCCCTACAGATCCGTGCAGTACCCAAGGGCACCTTCGCCCGCTATCTGCGAGAGAAGGGAAAGATGGGAGGACAAAACAAGATACCTCGGCTACGCAACGAGCGTGAGCTATACAACTCCATCCTGCAACTCTCCGGCCTAGCCTAACCAGGCAGAAAAAGCGTTCTACGGAGAGGGGAAAAGAACCGAGGCTGATTTTCGTTCCGATTCTGGCTAGAATTTTCGGATTTCTAGGCCGGAAAGTGGGAGAGAAATTGCCCAAAATATTTTTCAATTTAGCCCTGTACTTTTTTGCTTACAGGGCTATTTTTTTGTCCGTTTGGCAGTAAGAAAGATTCAGCCAGAGCCGTAGGCAATATCCCCCTGGCTGTGGTTTGACTTGGCAAGGGGCAAGAGATTAGCCCGGAGCAGGCCTCCTCCATGGCAAGCCCTCTCGGCACAAAGAGGCGCTTCCCTTGCATATTCCCTTAGCTGTAAAGGTATCGTATTCACGGAGAAAGGCTATCTTTGTATCGTAATATATAGTGTGCACAATGAAACATCGCAGTATACAACACGCCCTCAGCTCCGCACTTGGGTTGCTCACATTCCTCTTTGCCTCAAGCTGTATCAGCAACAAGGAAATCCAAAACCCGGAGCTTACCACGGTACAAGTATCGAGTTTTGTACTCGCCTCCAAGGCCAATCCTGACCTTGAGAAAGTCTTCTTTTCTATCGATCATGCAGAGGGAAAGATCTACAATGCTCACCCACTCCCCTATGGCACCGAGATCGATTCGGTAAAAATCTCGGTCGGGATACAAAACCTGGCTACCTTTAAGTTGCTCATCGATGGGAAAGAACTTGAGCGTAGTGCTGCGGACTCTATCTACCTTCGCGACCGCTGGGACAAGGAGATCACGGTAGAGGTCACCAATACAGAAAAAGGGCTAAAGAAGAGCTATACGGTACAGATCCAGAAGCAACTAAACAACCCTGACTCGTATTATTGGATGCCCGTTATTACAGGTCAACTCCCTGACCTAAGCGGCAAGGAGACCATCTTCTGCCGGTCAGACAAGGATCTCTACATCTTTGCTTCTCAGGGAGGGAACACACAGCTCTATCACGCCCCCACCAATACCCTCGTATGGGAAGAGGTGACAACAGGGCTATCGGGTAAGGCTGTGACAAGTGCCGTTGCCTCTCCAGAAGGCGTGCTCTATGCTATTCTGGGCGAGGCTCCTCACCAAACTTGCATTGTGAGCCTAGACGGAGGGAAGCAATGGCTCGAAGAAAATCGCTACAATAATGGTAGCATACTGCTTGGTGCTTTCACAGAACGTGGGCGGACCCATCCTACTCTTTGCATGATAGAGCAAGACCCCTCAGGCAAAAACTACTTCGCATGCCTCCCCGGCAACGGGGTATACAAGCGAGGTGAAGAGGTACCGGAAGACTTCCCCATGAGCGGACGCAGCACAGCCCTCTTTGAGGTGGCTCACCATCCCCTCCTCGTCTTGGTAGGTGCAAAAACAGCTAGTGGCAAGCCATCTCGCCTCACCTGGACTACGACAACCGGTCTCGATTGGCTCACACCCACGCCTCAAGGCGACAAGGACCTACTCCCGCCTTTTGAGGGGGCAGAGGCTCCACTTCTCATCTCAACATCGAGCAACAAGGGACTACTTTACTGCGTCTATCCGGCTAGCCACACTCCTCAGCGAGGGGCTACAATTTACAGCTCCAAAGACCAAGGAGTCACATGGACGGTGCGTAATTCCGCCCTCATGCTACCTCACGAAACACTCCCCTTTGGAGGATATGGAAAACTCTTTGGGTTCGCACAAGAAGAATTAATTTTCTTCCTCTTTGGCGGGAAGAAGGCCGATGGTTCACTCGACCGCACCATTTGGGAAGGGAGGTCTTCCATCTTAAACTAAAAACAGCCCCCTCTCAATGCAGAAGTTTTGCACAAACAGATCGGAGGGAAATAGGCTCTCTCACTATCCTTGGTGGCTCTTGTTGCTCATCTTGGGCGGGATACATTCTGCCCTTAATGCGCAAGAGTATCGCTTAGAATTGGGAGGGATTGCTTCGGTTAATAGCTACCTAGGCGACGCCAATCGGGTAATTCCTTTTGCATCCGTAGGTGGAGGAGTGGGGGCACAAATGCGCTATAATCACAATTTCCGCTTTACCTTCTCGGGAGACCTTACCTACAACTACCTCCATGGCAATAGCCAGATACGGGACCAAGTCTTCCCCCAACAAACAACACGAGTCCACTTTGCGGCTCAAGCCCTATTGCTCTCCCTTAGAGGGGAGTACAACTTCTTTGCGTACAGCGATAAGTACCCATTTCTCCACACACGTAGGTGGAGTCCCTACCTTGCTCTTGGGCTATCCGTGGGGGCCGCTTTTGGCAAAGACGCTTACACATTCCTGCCGGGGATAGAGGGAGCGCTCGGCATCAAATATAAAATAGCGAATCGCCTCAATCTCATTGCCTCCCTCGGAGGGCGACAGTTTTTCACCGACAAACTGGATGCTCTCAGTACTGAATCCTCGTTTCTTAGCAACCCCTACCGCCTTAAATCGTCTTGGTATAAAGGAGGAGATGGAATGCTGCTTATAACCCTGGGGGTCACGTACGAATTTTCGTCCCGAGGCTCTTCTTGCAACATAAATGAGCAAATTGCACGATAATAACGGATCCAATATGCCTTGCGAGGCAGTACCCAAGCACGTTGCCATCATCATGGACGGTAACGGCCGTTGGGCTACAGCGCAAGGGAAAGATCGCTCCTACGGTCATGTAGAGGGAGTAGCCGCCCTCCGACGCACCGTAGCCGCCGCCGCCCAAGCAGGCATTGAGACGCTAACGGTCTACGCCTTCAGTTCGGAAAATTGGGCACGCCCAACGGCTGAGGTGGATGCCCTTATGGCTCTTATGGCACAGAGCTTGGAGTACTATGCCCCTGAGTTTGCCTCAGAGGGAGTGCGCATCCTTGCCATTGGCGACCTCCATCGCCTGCCCGAGAGTACGCGCCAAGCCGTGGAGCGCACCATGGAGCAAACAGCGCACAACAGCACTATTACGCTCGTTGTATGTCTCAGCTACTCCTCCAAATGGGAGCTAAACCAGGCAGTCCGCACCTTGGTTCAAGACATAGCCTCGGGCAAGATCTCTCCAAAAGATCTATCGGGAGACGAACCGCTGGCTCCCTATCTCACCACCTACGGCATACCCGATCCCGACCTCCTCATCCGCACAGGCGGCGAGTTCCGTATCAGCAATTTCCTCCTCTACCAAATAGCCTATTCTGAGCTCTACTTCTGCCCGACCCTCTGGCCGGACTTTGGAGAAGAAGAGCTGCAAAAGGCACTCTACGAATTCTCTCAACGTCACAGACGGTTCGGACTCGTAGAGGGACAAGCCCCCATTCATCTCAACGAAAACAAAGTAACATCGGCAGCAAATGCAGCCCCTCAAGATACTCTATGATGCGTAAATTCCTAGTTCAGATCCTGCTCCTATCGGGGCTATCTCTCCTATCTTCTCAGCTCCGGGCTCAATCAGTAACACCTGAGTCTCCGCAAAATGATAAGGTAGAGATAAACTATGCACGCCCCACAAACTATCGGATTGCCGACATTGCGATAAAGGGAGGAGAGGGCTACGACAATGCCGTACTCATCAGCCTCTCCGGGCTCAATGTAGGTGACCTTGTAGAGGTGCCCGGCATTGCCTTTAGCGATGCTGTACGCCGCTTTATGCGCAATGGTTACTTCGACAACGCCCGCATCGTAGCAAAGAAAATAGAAGGCAATCAGATCTGGATCGAAATCCAACTCAAGCAACGCCCCAAGATCTCAGAGGTTACCTTTACCGGAGTTACCAAGAGCGAACGCAAAGACCTAGAGGAGCGTACCGGCCTCCGTGCAGAGATGCAACTCACCCCCAATATCATTGACCGCACCAAACAACTCGTAAAGAAATACTTCGACGAGAAGGGCTACAGCGATATGACCGTAGAGGTAGAACAGAAAAACGACCTCTCGAAACAAAATCACACCCTCGTTACGGTGGTTATTGATAAGAAGAGTAAAATCAAAGTAAGTGAGATCGAATTCGTTGGCAACAAGGAGCTAAACAACAGCACCCTACGTGCCGCTATGAAAAAGACCAACGAGACCTTCTCTCTTGGGAAGGGACGCGCATGGTCCAGCATTCTCGAGATCTTCAGTCAGAAAAAATTCATCGAAAAGGACTACAAAGAAGACCTCAACAACCTCTTGACTCGCTACCACGAAGCAGGGTATCGCGATGCCGAGATTCTCTCCGACACTATCGTAAAAGACCCCCAGAATCCCAAGCGCATCAAAATCCGAATCAAGCTGGACGAAGGGAAGAAATACTACATCAAAAACCTTCGATTTGTAGGGAATACAAAGTATCCCACAGACTTCCTCAACGCCATGCTAGGCATCAAACCGGGGGAAGTCTACAACCAAAAGAGACTCGAGAACAGACTCTCTGTAGACGAAGATGCTGTGGCCAACCTCTACTACAACAACGGCTACATCTTTGCCCACATAGACCCCATAGAAACAGGCATTGTGGGGGGAGACTCTGTTAATCTAGACCTCCGAATCACCGAAGGCCCCCAAGCCACCATCAGCAAAGTACTCATCAAGGGGAACGACCTCGTGTACGAAAACGTGATCCGCCGCGAGCTTTACACCAAGCCCGGCAAGCTCTTTAGTAAAGAGGACTTGATGAACTCCTACATGGCGCTCAACCAGCTCAATCAATTCGACCCGGAGAAGAGTGTCCCCAAGCCTGTGCCCAACACTCAAGACGGGACCGTGGATATTGAGTACAACTTAGAGCCGAAACGAAGTGACAAATTCGAAATGTCGCTGGGTTGGAGCCAGGCCGGACTTATTGCAAGTGTAGGGCTTAGCTTCACCAACTTCTCTATGCACAACCTGTTCCACCCCAGCATGTACAAGGGGATCATTCCTCAGGGGGATGGACAGACCCTTTCGATCAATGTCTCCACCAACGGTCGCTATTACCAGCAATACGGCCTCACCTTCATCGACCCCTGGTTTGGCGGCAAACGACCCAACTACTTCACGGCAAGTATCTTCTACTCTCGCCAAACGGCCCTCGACACCCGCTTCTACAACAATAGAATCTCATCTCAAGCTGGGGCCTACAACCCCTACTATGGATATGGAGGATACGGCTACGGTGGTTACGGTGGCTATGGCGGTTACGGAAGCGGCTACGGATATGACGGCAGCGCCCTCATGGAAAAGGCCTATAACCCCAACCAATCGCTCTCTATCTTAGGGGGTACCATCGGTTATGGTAAGCGCCTCAATTGGCCCGATAACTGGTTTATGCTCTATGCCTCTCTCAACTATAATTACTACCACCTCAACGACTGGGTGTACGACACATTTGAGGGATTCCACAACGGCTCTGCCAACGATATAAACCTACAACTTCGGTTCTCTCGCTCTTCGCTCGACAACCCCGTCTACACACGCCGCGGGTCTGAGTTCTCGCTGAGCGTAACGGCAACGCCTCCCTACTCTCTCTTCGACAAGGTCGATTATTCAGATCCCAGACTCTCTGCCAACAAGCGCTATAAGTTTGTAGAATACCACAAGTGGCGTTTTACCGGACGCGTATTTACACCCCTTGCCAACCCTCAGACGGTACAATACACGCCCGTACTGATGAATCGCCTCGACCTCGGTATTCTTGGCTCGTATAACCCCTACAAGCGCTCACCCTTCGGCACTTACTACATGGGGGGTGACGGTATGAGTGGCTATGTGGGCGGCTACATGAACGAGACCATCGGGCTACGTGGGTACAAAAACGGGACCATTGCGGGTAGCAACTACGACTACGCCACCGCCTTTATGCGTCTCACCACCGAGCTTCGTATGCCGATCATCTTCCAAGGTCAGACCAATATCTGGGGCCTCGCCTTCCTAGAAGCCGGGAATGCCTGGACAAATATCTCCGACCTCAACCCCTTCAATCTGAAAAGATCTGCCGGGCTGGGCATCCGCATCACCCTACCGATGGTGGGGCTCCTAGGCATCGACTGGGGATACGGGTTCGACCGCCCCAACAACAGCACCGAGCGTGGGGGCAGCAATGTACACTTCGTGCTTAACAAAGAGTTCTAATAACGTATAGCAAATAAACCCAAGCCCTATTTCGGACTCCAACAGAATATAAATACATATAAGCCTAATTGACATGAAACGACTAGTAATCACCCTCCTCTTTGCAGCAGCAACCACGCTGTCTGCATTCGCCCAAAAGTATGCTCTTGTAGACATGGAGTACATCCTCAAAAACATCCCTAACTATGAGATGATGAACGAGCAACTCGAGTCTGTCTCCAAGAAGTGGCAACAAGAAGTTCAGAAGGTACAGACCGAAGCCGAGACCCTCTACAAAAAATATCAGAAGGACCTCGTATTCCTCTCTGCGGCTCAAAAGAAGACTCGCGAAGACGAGATCGTAAAGAAAGAGCAAGCAGCAGCCGAATTGCAAACGAAGTATTTCGGCCCCGAAGGTGAGCTATACAAGAAGCGCAACGAGATGATGAAACCCATCCAAGATGAGATATGGGAAGCCATCAAAGAGATCGCAAAAGCCAACAGCTTCCAGCTCGTTCTTGATAGAGGCACCTCCGGCATTATCTATGCCAACCCCGGTATCGACATCAGCGATCAGGTACTCAAAAAGATGGGATACAGCAAGTAACCTAAGACAGCAACCCACCCAACAGTATAAAATCAATATTTTAATCATTCAACAATATTCTCAGTATGAAGAAAATTATCATCAGCTTGGTGGTGGCTCTCTGCCCCCTAGCACTCGTGGCTCAGCAAAAGATCGCCATGGTAAACACGCAAGAGATCATGGCAGCTCTGCCCGAGACTACAGCAGCTCAGACGCGCCTCCAAGAACTTGATGCCAAGTACACGCAAGAAGTTCAGAAGATGCAACAAGAGTATACCACCAAGGTGGAAAACTTCACCAAGGAGCAAAATTCGCTCTCCGAAGCTATCCGCAAGAGCCGTCAGCAGGAGCTTGTAGACATGCAAAACCGCATCCAACAATCTATGCAGGTAATGCAGCAAGACCTCCAAAAGCAACAGGAAACACTTCTTGCTCCTATCCAACAAAAAGTGCTCGATGCCATTAAAAAGGCTGGCGACGAAGCCGGTTGCACCTATGTACTAGAGTATGGAGCATTCCTCCACGCCGGTAAGGATGCCATCGACCTCACAGCCAAAGTACGTGCACGTCTCGGCATAAAATAATTCTCCAATAGAACAAAATGGAACCTGCCTAGCCTTCCTCTTCGGGGGTTGCCTAGGTGGGTTTTTCTTTTCCCCTTCTGATGGAACACAAGCTCCTCACCCTCTTACTCTCGCTGGTCTGTGTGGCTCCTAGTGCCGCGCTCCCGCTATTAAAAGTCCGCCCTCAATCTTCACAAGAAGATAAGGGCTCTATTGACCGTAAAATGGAAGCCGCAGGACTTGTGGATGTATGTAGTCTGGCGCCCGAGATCCGGCTCGACCTCCGCTACGCCACAACGCAAAACTTTACGAAGCAACAACTCTACAAGGGACTCTCCAGAGCCTATTTCCAACCCAAATTCGCCCAACGTATTGCAGAGGCGCAACGCCTACTAAGCAAGGAGCACCCAGGGTATCACTTTGTCATTTTTGATGCTTCACGCCCCATAAGTATGCAGCGGAGTATGTATGCCGTTGTGCGCAATACGCCTCTCAAGGTTTACGTAGCCAATGGCGATCGTGGGGGCCGACACAATTATGGCGTAGCCGCAGATCTCTCCATTGCCGATGCCGAGGGCACTTTGCTCGATATGGGTACCGACTTCGATTTCTTTGGAGAGGAGGCCCACACGGACCAAGAGGCTCGACTCGTTAAGGAAGGCAAAATAACCAAAGAAGCACAGCGCAACCGAGAGCTCTTACGCTCTGTAATGGACCGTGTTGGGCTTCGTTGCTATACACGAGAATGGTGGCACTTCCAGGAAAAGATAGATATGCCGGAGGTGCGCAAACGCTACAAGATATTGGACTTCTAGTCCTATTTACCCCCCTCATTTCGATGCTTACTCTAGAAGAAATAGAGCATATAATGGATCTCGCAAAAGGCGAGTGGCGAGACAAATCCCCCGACCGGATCCTTTTCGGGAAGTCTTCCCTTTCGCCCGCTCTTCGCCAACATCTGGCCCTACAGATCACCTACCGCGAAAAGATCGCCCGCAAATACCCCTCTCTTTCTTCATTGGGCATCTTTTTGCCCGAGGGCATCACCTACGAACAAAGCTCCGGCGAAGCAACGGCACGCTACAAAGCAGATACGTTTGCACCCAGCCCCTTTTTGGTTGATGGCACTGGGGGATTAGGGATTGACTTCTCACACCTTGCAAGGAGAGCCCAACGCGCCCTCTACCTAGAGCGAAACGAGGATTTTGCCACGGCTGCCCACTACAACATCCCCCGTCTTATGGGCGAGAGCTACTCCCAAGAGCGAGTGGAGATCCAACAGGCCTCCCTATTAGACGAGTTGGAGCAACTGGTACAAAGGGGTATGGAAATGCTCTATTTCGATCCGGCACGACGCGCTCAGGGCGGAGCTCGCACCTACGCACTTGCCGATACCGAACCCTCCCCTATTGAAGTCTGCCACACGCTACAAAGGCTAGACTATCAAGGGCGAATCCTCATCAAAGTCTCTCCGATGGAGGACATTAAAGAGGTATTGCGGCAACTCCCCTCCGTACAAGAGGTACACATTGTGCAGAGTGGCGACGAAGTAAAGGAGCTACTACTCTACATTCCCCATCTATCGTCCCCAAGCGAGACAACTCCGCCCTCTCTTATTGCGGTGCAGCTATGCCCGGAGGGGCTCGTAGTAACCCAATTTTGTGCAACTCCGGATGGAGAAAGCGAACAACCCCCTCACTTTGCCTCAGCCCTAGGGCACTATCTACTACTCCCAGGGGCTGCCCTACAAAAGAGTGGCCTCTACCACTCTATCGGCATAGCCTATCACGCCCTCCCTCTACACCCGAATAGCCACATCTATACCACGGATCAAAAGCCCGACCACTTCCTTGGAAAATGCTATGAAGTTGTGCGCATAATACCCGCTAAATCCAGCGAATTAAAACGATTGAATCAAGTGTACCCCGAGGCGGACTTCTCGCAACGCAATTTCCCCCTCAAGCCTGTTGATTTTTACAAGAAAACGAAGATTCGCCCCGGCAGTAGTCACCGACTGATCGGTACCACCCTGCTATCCGGAGAGAGCGTAATTATCGAAGTACGCTAGCGGCGCTCCGAAAAGAAGCTACGCAAAAGGTCTGCGGCCTCCTCTCCAAAGGGCCCCTGCTCAATAATAGCACGAGGATGCGGAGCCTTAGGGGCTAATACATGAAAACCGGCCTTGGGGTCGGAGGCGGCATACACAATCCGCGACACTTGCGCCCATCGCAGGGCTCCCATACACATCACGCAGGGTTCGAGCGTAACGTACAGTGTACAATCCGTCAGGTACTTAGCCCCCAGATTTTCCGTTGCTGCCGTGATGGCAAGGATTTCGGCGTGCGCCGTGGGGTCTTGCAATTGCTCCACATGGTTACGCCCACGCCCTACAATTCTGCCCTGATAGACCACAACAGCGCCAATAGGCACCTCTCCCGCCTCTTTGGCTAGATAGGCCTCATCTAGCGCGGCACGCATGCCGCGCTCGTCTTCTGTCCGGATGCTTTTCCCTTGTTCCATGGAACGAAGGTACTACATCTCAGCCTGATTTATATCGCTCTGCCTCAAAAGGAGCGCCAGCAATGGGGGCTCCCTCCCCTCTTTAAGGAAAGGGTCTCCATACTCTCACGAAGCGGTCCAATCGGCTCTACCTGAAAAAAGCTCCGAACTAGGGTAATAAATTTTTATTTTTCAGGCAGAAATAGGACAACAAACCAGCCTATTTCCCAGCCATTTTAGGGCAGATTCTTCCGCAGAATTGGCTAAAAAAAGGAAATCCCTAGGCGGGCCCCAAAAAGAAAGGGGCGACAGGTCGAAACCCATCACCCCTTGTTTTGAATTGTCACGTTCGAAAAGAGCGTGAGACAAGGATCTTATTTCTTAGCCGCTTTCCTAGCTGCAGCTTCCTTGTTCTTGCCGCAGCAAGCCTTACCGGACTTAGCGCAATCCTTGTCTGCGGTACAAGGCTTACCATCCTTCATCGTAGAGCAGCAATTGGCTTTCTTTTCGGTTGCCTTCTTACCGGCAGCACAAGCCTTTTCTTCCTTGCAGCACTTGCCGTCCTTCTTGTCAGAGGAGCAAGCAGCCAACTTGTCGCCGCACTTCTTTTCCTTGCCACACTGGCCGTCCTTCTTGTCAGAAGAGCAAGCAGCCGACTTTTCGCCATTCATTTTGCCCTTGGAGCACTCTTCTTTTTTAGCGCAAGACTGATCTTTCTTGTGAGGACAATTGCCACCATTAGCAGCACCCATTTGGTCGCGAGGTTCGCCCTTAACAAGGTTAAGTTCCTTGATAAGGTGAGGCATCTTAGCCCACTTGTCAATCATAAAGAGTACATAACGGATATCTACACTAATGGTACGTTGGAGGTCAGGTTCGAACTCAATGTCACCACTCATAGCTTCCCAGTTACCATCGAAAGCAAGACCGATCAACTCGCCATTACCGTTGAAGACAGGGCTACCAGAGTTACCACCGGTGATATCGTTGTCTGAGAGGAAGCAGAGACGGAGGTGACCACCAACTCCATACTGACCAAAGTCTTTGCTACGGAGGAGAGAGAGGATCTCGGGTTGTACGGCAAATTCGCTACTGGTAGGATCTTGCTTTTCGAATACTCCTTGTTCCGTTGTGTAGTAGTTGTACCAAACACCATCTTTGGGAGCATATCCCTTGATAGAGCCGTAGCTCATACGCATCGTAAAGTTAGCATCCGAAGGCATCTGACGGTTGGGGTCCATGATGCGAGAGGCTGCGAAGTATTCACGCTTACCCTTTTCGATATTTACCATTACATCCTCAGCCTTGCCTTGTGCCTGCAGAATAGCGGGGAGTACGCTGTTGAAGAGAGCAATAGCGGGGTCGTTGTCCAAAACCTTCTTCTGCTTGTCGGCAGGGAGGCTGAGGAAGTCTTTTACCTTATCAGCATAGGGTACGATACTCTTCTCGAATACGTACTGAGCATACTTTTCTGTGCTACCCTTGAACTTCTTATCGATGAACTTGAAGATATCGGGCTGACAATCTGCACTTACACGCTGACGTACAATGTTGAGCATGGCGGGGAGTACCTTAACGTCGAGAGAGGGGAGGTAGTCTTTATAGAGGTCGTCGAGACGGGCCTTATACTTAGGCATGTCTGCAGCCTGAATGCGGGTTACAGAATTCACATCACGAGCCAAACGAACGATTTCCGTTCCGCCCCAGAGTGTCTCGTATAGATAGTTAATGTCTTTGGAGATAGCAGCACTCTTAGCATAATCCTCCTTGAGACCGGGAAGGATATGACCGTAGGTACTTTGAGAATTATTCTTGGCAATCCATGCTTCGAAAGCCTTTTCTTCGGCACGCTTACGGTTTACTACATCGAGGTTTTTGAGGCCACGATTCATCCCGATAGAGTTCTTCCAATAGTTAGAGCTCTGGGCATACTTGCTAGCATATTTGATGCGTGTTGCCTGGTCAGCTTCCATAGCTTCCTTCCAGATAGCTTGCTTGATACCACGCACCTCAATACGGGGAGAGTTCTCGTTGTTTATCACGTCCTCTACCCCCCAAGATGTAAGATAACGGTTTGTGCTTCCGGGGAAACCGATAGTCATAGCATAGTCACCCTCACGATAGCCGTTGAGAGAAACGGGAGCATACGAAATAGGCTTGTAGGGCTTGTTGTTTTGGCTGTAAAGTGCAGGATTATTGTTGGCGTCAGCATACACACGGAAGACGCTAAAGTCGCCCGTATGACGTGTCCACATCCAGTTGTCGGTATCACCACCGAACTTACCTACAGAGCTGGGAGGAGCCATTACAAGACGCACGTCTTGGAATACATTGTACACAACTACATAGTACTTGTTGCCTGCATAGTAGGGAGTAACTTCACCTACAATAGTAGACCCCTTGGTGTACTCTGCATTGATCTTTTGGCTCAACTCTTCGATGATCTGAAGACGCTCCATTTCGCTCTTGGCACCCTTTACGGCAGCTTCGATACGGGGAGTTACGTCTACGATCTCACGGAGATAGCGAACACTAAGGCCCGGGATCGGAAGTTCTTCGGCATGATTATTAGAGCGGAAGCCATCACGGAGGTAGTCGTGATCTACTGTACTTTGGCTCTGGATAGCACCAAAACCACAGTGGTGATTGGTGAAGATAAGACCTTCGTTAGATACTGTAATACCGGTACAGCCCCCACCAAAAATTACGACAGCACTTGCCACACTGGGCTGACCAGGGCTATAGAGTTGCTCAGGAGACAACTTAAAGCCAAGCTCCTTCATGCGTTCGTAGTTCTGCTGATTGAGCTCATTGAGTAGCCACATCCCCTTGTCTGCCATCGCCGTTGTGCCGATGCCACAGAGAAGAGCTACTGAGAGTAGAATTCTTTTTAGCTTCATGAGAATTTATTATTAACGATTATTTCTTTGGACTATCTATGATGAGATCGACGGCCTTAGCCTTGGTACGAGCGGAGAGCCATACAATCATCTTTTGCCGCTCGGCAACGGAGAGCGCACCTCCCGTACGAGGACGTATCACCACATTGAGCGTACTATCCGTAGCAGACTTCGCTGGAGAAGGAGCTACCAAAAAAGCTTTCTCCACACTAGGGAAGAGCGACTTCATCTCCTCTACTACGGCACCTTCTAGCTCGTCGTAGTAGTCCCTCTTTGCAATAATTTGCTTGAGGGAGTCGATCTCCTGACGCTGACGCTGTATAATGGCGTCACTATTTTCGTAGAGATCTTTGAGTACGGTATTCCGCAACTCCCCAAGGTCTGTTTTATCTTCAAAGCCCTGATGGACGAGTAGTTGAGTACCTGCAAGGCCATACTCCTTAAGGCGATTTTGCAAACTATCGATCTGCGAATTCTGTAGAGGCACCCCTAGGAGTACGACATCTAGCACCTTTACCCCATTCTGCGTTCCTAGAGTGTACTTAACGACCTGTGTGCTCGTAAGGGCAAGTTCCTTCTCCACAAACGACTTGGCATTGCGCGTAGCGATACTATCACGCACCATGCCAATACTCAAATACACAGCAGGAATAATGGTACAAGTGGCAATGACCATAAGGATGCGATGTACCTTGCGACCGCGAGCCCTGTCAAGGAAAACTTTCGGTGGAAATCGCAAAAGCCGTACCACAAGATAGGTCGCCAATGCGATAAATACGGAGTTAATAAGGAATAGGTAGAAAGCTCCAAAGAAAAAATGCCATTGCCCTGTGGCAATACCATATCCGGCGGTACAGAGCGGCGGCATAAGAGCCGTAGCAATGGCCACACCCGGGAGCACTTGTCCTTTGCTTTTAGTACTTGCAGCAATCATCCCTGCCGCTCCCCCAAAAAAGGCGATAAGCACATCGTAGATATTGGGTTGGGTACGTCCTAGGAGTTCACTCCCCGAGTCCGTAATAGGGGTAAGGATAAAATAAATAGTGGCAGTAAGTACACTAAAGAGGGTCGTTAGACCTAGGTTGCGAAGCGACTTCTTGAGTAGTTCAAAGTCGTAGATACCAAGAGCTGTACCAAAGCCTATGATGGGCCCCATAAGGGGTGAGATAAGCATCGCACCAATGATTACTGCGGTGGAGTTGGTATTTAACCCCAGAGAAGCAACAAAAATGGCACAAATAAGAATCCAAAGCTTCGTGCCTCGAAAATCCACGTCCGCACGCACCATTTCTAAGGTTTCGAAGTCGTCTTCCTTATCGGTATGGAAGTCGAAAAGTTTGGCAAGATACTCTCGTATCTCTTCTCTCCGATCTTTGGGATTCTTCGAAGTCTTATCGGGGAAATTTTCGTCGAGATCTTCGTCGTCTCGCTCCATGGGTTCGTTACTCATAATTACCTCCTAATTTTTTGCAAGATAGCCCCAAGGGGCACATCTTTTTTGATAATGATAAAAAGAAAAGCTCCCACCACAGCTATATTTACAACCCACATAAGCGAAGGCATTACGGGGGCGATATAACGATGGTTTAGGGCAACAATAGCCACTGCAATAGCTGCTATTGTAAAATAGAATAGGGCATTTTTTAGTTCATATTCCACCTTATAATATTTCTGCCCAAGCAGATAACAAACAACAGCCATCACTGTATTGCTGATCGCACTAGCCCAAGCACAAGCCATATAACTGTAGCGAGGCACTCCCCAACAGATGATGGCGATGGTAAAGATACAACCCAACGAAGAGATCAAAGCTCCCCACCAAGTTTTGTCTACGAGCTTATACCAGAGCGAGAGATTGAAGTAAACTCCCATCATCAGCTCGCCCCACATGGCTAGAGGCACCACCTTCAGGCCTTCCCGATAGTCGGCGCCTACGAGATATTGCAAGACATCCATCCCCGCCATTACACCCACAAAGACAAATAGACTACAGATGAGGAAGTATTTCATAGCCAAGGCATACGAGCGGCGTCTCTCGGCTTCGTCTCCCGCACCTTTGTTGAAGACGAAGGGCTCGTATGCGTAGCGAAAGGCCTGCGTAAACATCACCATGACCATGGCAATCTTGAAGCAAGCGCTATAGATCCCGAGCTGCGACTCGGCCTCCGCACGGTCGGTAAGAATAATCGGAAAGAGTATTTTGTCTGCCATTTGATTGAAGATCCCGGCAATTCCCAAGAGGAGAAGAGGCAGCGAATAGGCAAGCATCCGACGGAGCAGGGATGATGAGAAATGCCATCCAGCCGGCAAGATATACGGCAGTAGCATCAAAAAGATAACGCCATTGCCGATAAGATTGGAAACAAATATGTACCCAACGCCAAACTCGGGGTCGTAAAACCACGAAATCGCTTCGGGTGCTACTCGCCAGACCCACGGACAAAGCAAGAAAAAGAAGAGGTTAAGCCCAATGGACAGAGCGATGAATGTGAGTTTTATGGTAGCGAAACGCCAAGGGCTATTCTTGTAGCGAAGGTAAGCAAAAGGAATCGCCATAAAGGCGTCTGTGGCGATAATAAAGACGAGCATTGCCACCAAGTCGCTCCGATCGGCATACCCAAGAAGGCTACTAATTGGGGAAAGGAAAAGGAGAGACAAAAGAATAAAAAACGAAGAAGTGGTCCCCAGCGAAATCAAGGTTGTAGAGTAGACCTGCTGAGGATTAGGCTCCTTATTCACAAAACGAAAGAACCCGGTCTCCATACCATAGGTAAGGATAGCCATGAGAAGAGCCGTCCAGGCGTAGAGGTTGGTTTGCACACCAAACTCTCCCGTAGAGACCAAAACACGGGTATAGAGCGGAGTTAGAGCCCAATTGAGGAAGCGCCCCAAAATACTGGACAAACCATATACGGCCGTGTCTTTTACCAGCCCCTTTAGTGCATTAGCCACAGTGTAATCGAAATAAATTACTGATTATCCAAAAGGAATTTCCGATCTGCAACAATGGCGCTCTCTGCCCAATAGACCGGAACAAAGCGCCAATTTGGACGGGATGCAAGAGGCAGAAGAACAGGACCTTTCTCGCTCAAGATCTCAATCATATAGGTACGCACGTCTTTGAACGTAGTCCAAATGATGCGATCCTTCAGCTCCTCCTTGGGGATACCGGCCCCTTTCGTGAGCAAACCGCCTCCGCCATTTGCTCTGTAACTATTGAGTACAACTATATAGGTTTCGTCTAAATGGAAAGGAGCTCCCGACGACATTTTCTCTATCTTGATGCGCTGCCCCATAGGTTTGCTCACGTCTACCGTATAGTCAATACCCGCAGCACTGCTAAAGTTGAACATCGGATATTTCGTTATAAATCGGCTCGTAGAATCCGGAGCCTCCTCTAATAGGAGAATATGATCACTTGCCGACTTCATCTGCTTGACCCAACGACTATAAGAATACTCCAGATAATCCTTGACTTCTCTCCCCGTCATGTTTATCACGTAGAGGTAGTTTTCGAAGGGATAAAGGGCAAACATACGCCCCACCGTAAGGTCTCCACGAGGGACTGTTTGGTTCTCAGTGAGGGGGGCTGCAAAGGATATTTCCGCTCCTGTAGTGGCGAGCTGCACCTCATGTATCAAGCCAACGTACTCCGAAAATCCAAACAAAGCATCCTCTGTTCGGATGGGGGCAGACAAGCTAACAATGGGCCGATTGACAAAGCTCTCGATAGCCTCAGCATCTTGTGAGAACTGCTTCATAAACTCTTCGTCCGGATCGTAGGTGTCAAGTTCTGTAAAGCTAGCTTCGACCTTCTTGCCCACTACCTTGCCATCCTTTTTCTTCAACGTAATGGTGATGTCCCCCACTCGGTCGAGATGGTTGCCAGGGGTGAGCATGAAAACAGAATCGCCCTTAGGATTTACACGCTGCTCGATGTACTGCTGGTGATCGTGCCCGTAGAGTACGAGGTCGATACCGGGTACAGAGTCTGTAAGGGCAGTCGCAAAGTTTTCCCTATAACCCTCATCCCTATCAATACGCCCCGAGTGTAGCAACGCAATAACTACATCAGGGTTTTCTTTTTTCTGAATGATTGGGAGCCAATAGCGTGCAGACTCCAATCCATCAGCAAAGTACATTCCTTCGTAGAGCTCGCTAGGTAGCCACTGAGGCACGCCCGTAGTAGTAAGCCCTAAGATGGCAACGCGTATTCCGCTACGCTCTACCATGGTATAGGGGTTAAAGTAGGTTGCTTCCGGATTTTTGGGATCGCGCAAAACATTGGCAGCCAAAAGAGGACACGTAGTCTCCTTTACAAAGCGATCGTAGACGCGGTGCCCCGTCTCTATATCGTGGTTACCCACCGTCATTGCATCGTACTGCAAGTAGTCAAGGACACGGGCCCCGATATGCTTTGTTGCCGTATCTACAAAGTTGTAGTAATAGGTAATAGGCTCTCCCTGTAATAGGTCTCCTCCATCCAAAAGGATAGGCTGATCGCCATCCGCTCTCAAGGCTCCCACATAAGCAGCAAGACGAGCCATAGAGCCGGTCGCGGGGCATTCCCTTACATAGTCGAAAGGCAAGAAATTGCCATGCACATCCGTAGTATGCAAGATGTGCAACGTCACCGTCTCCTCCCCCTTAGGGCTACAAGCCAAGAGAGTGAGCAGGAATGCCCCTAGAGAGACAAGACGTAAAATACATCTGTATAATAGCCGCATATGAAGAATAAAAACTTAATTCGGGAGAGACGACTTAGCACCGTAGGCACTTAGCCCAGGCGACTGCCCGGAGCAATATCGTCACTCACGATCATAACATTGAGGCGTTCTGTCTTATAGTCTACAGCCGAGAGGATCATCCCCTGCGACTCAACCCCCATGAGCTTACGTGGGGGGAAGTTGGCAATGAAAACAAGGTTTTTGCCCACCAACTCTTCGGGCTCGTAGTATTTGGCAATACCCGAAACGATGGTACGTCCTTCGAGGCCATCGTCTAGGCGGAAGCGGAGCAGCTTGTCGCTCTTAGGCACCTTTACACACTCCAAAACACGTCCGACACGAAGGTCCATCTTCATAAAATCGTCGAAGGTTGTGTTCTCGGCAATGGGCTCAGCCTTGCGCTTAGCTGCATCATTGGCAGCCTTAGCCGAAGCGAGCTTCTGCATCTGGGCGTCGATAGCGGCATCCTCTATCTTTTCGAAGAGGAGTGTAGGCTCAGCCAGCTGATGACCGACCGAGAGCAAATCGGACTGCCCCAAGCGGCTCCAATCAAACGGCTCAACTTGTAGCAAATCAAGCAAACGACGGGTACTGAAGGGGAGGAAAGGCGCAAAAGCAATGGATAGATTTGCCGAGATCTGGAGGGCAACATGCAAAATAGTAGCTACCCTCGTAAGATCCGTTTTTGCCACCTTCCAAGGCTCGGTATCGGCAAGATATTTATTTCCGATGCGTGCAATCTGCATCGCATCACGCAAAGCATCGCGGAAGTGGAACTCATCAAGACGATGCTCTAGGTGCGGCACCAAGTCGGCCACCTCCTGCAACGTAGCTTGATCATACTCGGTAAGCGTACCCACCTCAGGCACTTTCCCTCCGAAATACTTGTGCGTAAGCACCATGGCCCGGTTCACAAAGTTACCATAGATGGCTACCAATTCGTTGTTGTTGCGCGCCTGGAAGTCTCGCCAAGTGAAGTCATTATCTTTGGTCTCGGGCGCATTGGCCGTAAGCACATAGCGCAAAACATCCTCCTTGCCGGGGAACTCTTGCAAGTACTCGTGGAGCCAAACTGCCCAATTCCGGCTCGTAGAAATTTTGTCCCCTTCGAGGTTCAAAAACTCATTTGCCGGCACATTGTCGGGGAGAATATAGCTTCCCTCGGCCTTGAGCATGGCAGGGAAAACGATACAATGGAAAACGATATTATCCTTACCGATGAAGTGGATAAGGCGGGTTTCTGAGTCCTTCCACCACGTCTCCCAAGAGTCGGGAAGAAGCTCTTTTGTATTGCTGATATAACCGATGGGGGCATCGAACCAAACGTACAACACCTTACCTTCGGCACCCTCCACGGGAACTGGGATCCCCCAGTCAAGGTCTCGGCTCACCGCACGAGGCTGTAAGCCCATATCAATCCAGCTCTTGCACTGACCATATACGTTGCTCTTCCACTCCTTGTGACCATCGAGGATCCACTCGCGGAGCCAGTCTTCGTAGCGATCCAAAGGCAAGTACCAATGGGTCGTCTCTCTCAGTTCGGGCTTTGCTCCACTGATGACACTTTGAGGGTCAATCAGGTCGGTGGCATTGAGAGAAGTACCACAAGACTCGCATTGATCTCCATAGGCCCCGGGCTTATGGCAATGGGGGCAAGTACCCACAATATAGCGGTCTGCCAAGAAGGTTTCTGCCTTGGGGTCGTAGTACTGCTCACTCGTACGCTCTATAAATTTATTGTTGTCATAGAGGGTGCGAAAGAACTGAGAAGCGGTCTCGGCATGCGTACGACTGGAAGTGCGAGAGTAGATATCGAAATCGATTCCGAACTGCTCAAACGACTCCTTGATGAGTGCATGGTAGCGATCTACCACCTGCTGAGGGGTGATGCCCTCGGCTTTGGCTTTGAGAGAGATAGGCACTCCATGCTCGTCAGACCCTCCGATAAACAAGACCTCCTCACCACGCATTCGTTTGTAGCGCACGTAGATGTCCGCAGGGACATACACACCGGCAAGGTGACCTATATGCACAGGTCCATTGGCATAGGGGAGCGCAGTTGTAACAAGGGTACGCTTAAATCTTTTTGTAGAAGGGTCGTTAGTCATCTCTATCTTCAGTTGTACGTTCTAGTATATCTCGTGCAAAAATAATAATAACTCGCCATATTGCCGCCACTCTGCGGGCAGCACAACCAGAAGGATGCCTTGAGAAACTCGAAAGGGGCCCCGAGAAAGGGCGAAATCGTTGCCTAAAAGCAAAAAGGATACCAAGTGAAGAATCTTTGGCTTCTGGGCAAAAATCAAAAATTTCTCAACCAGAAAGGGAGACACTTATTAGCTGACTTCCCCAGCTTTTTCGCCTGCAGAAAAACTCGAAACGCCCAAGGCCTCCAACAAGAGGTCACCCCCGAAAAATCGAAGATAGAGGACTGAAACACAACCATACAACGTCTTTTAACCCAAGATATCTCGCTCAAGATTTGGTCAGAAATAATTATTTGCATTACCTTTGCAGACGCAAATCGGAACGCATCACTCGGTTGATAAGTTCACGCCTCTGCGGAAATAGCTCAGTTGGTAGAGCATAACCTTGCCAAGGTTAGGGTCGCGAGTTCGAGTCTCGTTTTCCGCTCCAAACGAATGTTTTTACATCACTATTGTTATAAGGCACCCTCAAGAGAGCAATCTTTTTGAGGGTGTTTTGTATTTACACCCCACCCAAAAAGGGAGGAAGAAAGCCTTGTACAACGCACCTAATTTTGCTACCTTTGCACGAGATTGTAGAATAATACATACTAAGATAATGGAACGAGTAGTAAGTGGTATTAGACCCACCGGCAACCTCCACCTGGGTAATTACTTTGGGGCTGTACGAGGATTTCTGGAGATGCAGCATGAGTACGATTGTTTTTTCTTCATCGCAGATTGGCACTCTCTTACTACCCATCCTCACCCCGGAGATATCGTGCGCGGTGCCAACACAATCCTTGCCGAATACCTTGCTTGTGGGCTCGACCCCAATAAAGTAACCATCTATCGTCAGAGTGACGTGCCCGAGGTGCTCGAGTTGTATCTCTACCTCAACATGAATGCCTACCTAGGAGAATTGGAGCGGACTACCTCCTTCAAAGACAAGGCCCGCCAGCAGCCCAACAACGTAAATGCAGGGCTACTCACCTACCCCGCATTGATGGCGGCCGACATTCTTATCCACAAGGCAGTCAAGGTGCCCGTAGGCAAAGACCAAGAGCAAAACATGGAGATGGCGCGTCGCTTTGCACGTCGCTTCAATACGATATACCAGACCGAGTACTTTACCGAACCCGCCTCTTGGCACTTTGGCGATAAGGCCATAAAAATACCCGGGCTTGATGGATCCGGCAAGATGGGCAAGAGTGAAGGAAACGCTATCTACCTCATCGACGACGAAAAGACCCTTACCAAGAAGGTGAAACGTGCCGTAACGGACGGAGGCCCAACAGAGCCCAACAGCACAATGCCGGAGCCTATTACCAATCTGTTTACCCTGCTCAAGATCGCCTCTTCAGAAGAGATCTACCAACACTTTCTTGCGGCCTACAACGACTGCTCAATCCGCTATGGCGATCTCAAAGCTCAGCTCGCTGCGGATCTCGTTGCCCTCACCACTCCTATCCGCGAGCGCATCCTAGAGCTAAGCAGTGATCAGGAATATCTCAACAAGGTAGCCCGCGAGGGGGCCGAGCGTGCTCGAGAGAGCGCCCGCAAGACCTTGGAGGAGGTTCGTCACATCATTGGCTTCATGCCAACAATTCGCTAAAATTCATACAAATAAGATACAGAACATGGATCTAAAAATTCAAGGTCGCATTATAGCCGTCCTCCCCGAAGTTGGGGGCATAAGCAAGGCCGGCAAGGAATGGAAAAAGCAGGAATATGTATTGGAGACCTTTGACCAATACCCCAAAAAGATCTGCTTCAACGCTTTCGGAACCAAGGTGGATGAGTTCGCCATCCAGGAGGGCGAAACTCTCACCGTCTCTATAGATATTGAGAGCCGTGAGTTCAATGGCCGCTGGTACACAGACATCCGTGCATGGCGTGTAGAGCGTGGTGTAGAACCCACGATGGGCTCCATGGATGGATATGGCGCAGCCCAAGGAATTGCCGGAGGTGCCCCCTCATTCCCCCAAGCTCAGCAAGCTGTTCCTCAAGCTCAGAGTGAGTTTAATGCTCCTGCTGAGGGCGACGACCTTCCTTTCTAACCCTCCCCAACCCCAACAAGGGAGACAAAAGAATCCCCTTCTCCGGAGGGAGAAGAAAGTAGAAACGTCATCAGAAGGCATGCCCTTACTCAGCACGAGGCGGGGCATTGCCTATTTTGACTTAGAGTAGTACTAGAGAGAGACTATATGCAAGTGCGCCTCCTCGTTGTGGGCCCCACAGAAGATCGCCTTCTCACCACTCTCATAGAGGGGTATTGCGGGCGCATCTCTCATTACATCTCCTTCGAAATAGAGGTGATTCCCAATATATCGGGAGGGCAAACTCGGTATGATTTGGCACGACTCAAACAGCTAGAGGGCGAGCAAATCTTACGGCGGATAAAACCCAGTGACGAGGTGGTTTTACTCGATGAGAAGGGCAAAGAGCCCACGAGCCAAGAGCTCGCCACCCTGCTCGAGAAGAAGATGCTCTCGGGCGCCAAGCGCTGGACGTGGGTGGTAGGCGGGCCGTTTGGGTTTTCGCAAGAGGTGTACAATGCCGTCCCTCAGCGTCTCTCTCTTAGTCGCCTCACCTTCACACACAATATGATTCGACTCCTGGCCGTGGAGCAACTCTACCGCGCCCTCACCATACTAAACAACGAACCCTACCATCACAACTAAAACAAAACCCTAGAGAGCCATCGTAGCCTTATGATAGATTTTCTAAAAGAAGCAGACATCGCTATGACTGTATGCGACCGAGAAGGACGCATCATCTACATGAATAATCAAAGCAAAGAGGTAAACCAAAAGCCCGGAATGGACTTGATGGGAAAGAACATTCTCGACTGCCATCCCGAGCCCGCACGCTCTCTCCTCGTACACATGATGGAGAACGGCGAAAAGCACGTTTACACCATCGAAAAGAAGGGAAAGAAAAAGCTTATCTACCAAATTCCTTGGTACCAAGAGGGCGAATACATGGGCTTTGTGGAGCTATCCATGATCATTCCCTTCGAGATGGACCACAAGGTGCGTAGCTAAACCCTTTAGCATCCAGAGTTATGGTCAAATCTTCTCTATCCTCCAAAAAACGAACGCTCCTACTCGTTGTAGGATTGGAGCTTTGGGTAGTAGGGATTGCCCTCTATGCCCTATTCAAAGAGAAGATCGTCCCCTCTTGGGATTTTTACCTGCTCCTCGGGGGGGCGCTAGTCCTCCCCATCATACTTTACTTTGTGCTACGCAAGCGCGATGCCATTAGAGCCCAAAATCGTACTGGTGGCACCAACGCCCCTCACGAAAACCATCTATAAAGAGGGTCTCCAGTGACTAAATCCCCTATTTGACAGGATGAATACCCCGCTCTATCCTCTGCGCTTTGCGCCTATCTTCCGCCCGGTACTATGGGGTGGGTACCGCATTGCGCCCTACAAAGGCATCCTAAGTGATCCGAGAGCGATAGGAGAGAGTTGGGAGCTATCACCCATGGAGGGCAACACCTCTGTGGTACTCGAGGGACCTTTGGCAGGAGTTGCCCTCACCGAACTAATGCAACAAGCCGGGCGCTCCATCCTCGGAGACAAGCATTACGAGCGCTACGGCACACACTTCCCCCTCCTCATCAAATTTATTGATGCCCGAGAAGACCTCTCAGTGCAGGTACACCCATCGGACGCTTTAGCCCCCTCTCTTGGGCTCCCCCATGGAAAAAGCGAGATGTGGTACATTGTAGATGCCACCAAAGGCGCTCGCCTCTCGGCAGGATTTGCCGCTTCCACCACTCGGGAGCAGTACCAACAAGCGATTAAAAACGGCTGCATTACAGATCTTCTCCGCTACGACACAATCTCTCGTGGCAACCTCTTTTACATCCCGGCAGGGCGCATTCACACCATCGGAGCCGGCTCTTTTATCTTAGAGGTACAGCAAGCCTTGGATGTAACATACCGCATATTCGATTATGATCGACTCGACAGTGCCGGAGAGACACGTCCCCTACACCTCGATGCAGCAGAGGGTGCTCTCGACTTTGAAGCCACTCCGCCCTATCGTATCGACTACTGCGAGGAGCGCAATCAAGTAAATGTACTACTAAAGACCCCCTACTTCGTATTCTCCACGCTTCCGCTCACTCAACCTCTACGCTACATGCCTCCCTCGGGAGATAACGAGTGCGTAGTCTTTGTGGCTCTTGAGGGAAGTCTCTCGATAAAAGACAGCTCCGGCTACGATGTAGAGTTGCCATGTGGGCACACTCTTTTGTTCCCGGCCTCATGTCTTCCCGCCCATATTACCCCTCGAAAGAAAGCACGTCTTGCCGCCATCACCATTAGTAGCACCACGCCTTCTACACTCTAAACAACATTATATATGCCTACCATTCCTCCCATTATAGACACAACTGCTACAACGCCCCCTCCCATTACCGAAGTACTCGCTCCCGACAAATGGGGGCACATCGACTACAAGGGTCTTCTCTCAGACTGGCTAGAGAAGGGGATCAACTTTGGCGTTCGAGTCCTTATTGCGATCATTATATTCTATGTAGGACGCCTCGTTGTAAAGTGGCTACTTCGGATAGCCGATCGTGCCATGGAACGCCGCAAATTCGAAGTTGCGGTACGTGGGTTTCTGCATTCCATCCTCAGGGTAATCCTACTCATTGCCGTAGTGGTTGCTGCCATTAACTCCCTAGGGGTAGCGCCCGTATCATTCGCCGCTCTTATGGCCGCTGCGGGGATCACTATCGGAGCTTCGCTCGGCGGACAACTGCAAAACCTAGCCGGCGGTGTTATCATCCTGCTCACACACCCCTTCCGGGTAGGCGACTACATCTCCACGGGTACGACAGAGGGGATTGTAAGCCGTGTGGCTATCTTCTTTACCTCACTCACCACCGTAGACAACAAAGCCATCTATATCCCCAACGCAAAGATCACCAGCGAGGCCCTCATCAATTACACCGAAATGAAGTTGAGGCGCTGCGAGTGGTTGGTAACTGTAGATTACGACACCGACTACGAGCAAGTACGGGCCCTTCTCGAGCAGATTGCCAACAACGAGAGTCGCATCCTACCCGAGCCTGCCCATCAGGTGGCTCTTAGCCAACTGAGTGCCAGCTCCGTAGATATATTCTTACGAGGATGGTGCCACACCGAAGAGTATTGGCAGTTGTATTGGGACATCAATCGGGAAATTTACACGCGCTTCAACAAAGAGGGCATTGGCTTTGCATTCCCTCAGCTACGCGTCCATACGTCTTGATCTTTCGAATCTTATTTACTACCTTTGTCTAGTTATTTTAGGGGAAATTTATAGGGATGGATAAAGAAAATCCGAATAGAGAAGAGAATTCGATCACGGGGGATTCTAAAGAGGCTCCCTATGGAGAAACTAAATCCGCCCCCGAGAGAGCCACTCATTTTCGCGATAGTTATTTTATAGACGAAGACGAGGAAGAGACCCTCGAGACCTCTTTTTCGGAGAGCGAAGTAGCTCCGGAAGAAAAGAGAACGCAAGAGAGAGAGTCACAGCCTTCTACCCCTTTTACTCGTGAGAGTATGGGCACCTCTGTAGCATCGTCTGAGCCCCAAGCAAAAGCCGCCTCTACCGCAAAAGAGGAGACTCCCCGGCCTTCCACCTCATCCCAACAGAAGAAAAAAACGTCACAAGACTCTGTGGCAAAGACCATCGGACGCCTTCTTGGTCGCTCCCTCATGGGCTTCAAGGGGGATCGTTTTGTAGCTATCCTGACGGGGCCTTATCGTCTGGTGTTTGTCACCATATTGATCAGTCTTATTTTCAACATCACGCTGCACTACATTCTTGCCGGGCAGCTCAAGGAGGAAGAACGGCTCCAAACCGAGATGGACGACTACACAAAGCGTCAGCAATTTATCTCATCGGAGCTTACACATGCCCTCACACAAGAAGACCTTTTGGAGCGACTTCGCCAGCAGGGCATCACGCTAGCCCCCGCAGACTCTGCCCCCTATATTATTTACGTTCCCATCCCCAATGATCTAAGAGAGGAGTAATTTATCTCGACTACCCTTGTTTATGGCACAGACACACCCCAGCGACAAAGAAAGCACCTCTAAGGCCAGGCGAGAGCCACGCTCTGTGCAGGAGCGTCGGGAGCATCAAGCTCAAGAGAAGAGCAAACGCTCCTCTATGCGTATTTGGCATACCCTCTTTGTTGTTTTTTCTTTGGCCTCCCTCATTGCGATTGTTATCAGCGCTACAAAAACGGGGTGCGTAGAAGGGGATAAGTGGGTTGCCCTGAGCAAAACCCTAGATGGGCCTCGCGAAAAAAAGGAGATAGCGCTACGAGGCAACATCTACGCCTCCACGGGAGAACCGCTGCGCGTAACCGTGGCCTACTACAAGATTGATCTGGACTTAAAAGCCGAGGGACTTAAGAAGTTGTACGAGCAATGCGGCGAGCGAAAAGTACTCGACACCCTTGCCGATGTCGTACTGCGTCACTTCCCCGACATTAAGGAGAGAAAATCGCATAATCAGCTCGTCAACGAGTGGACCCAGAAGATCCAAAAAACGAGAAACACCAAGGTTCATCCTATCGTAGACCCTATTGGCCGTCTCATCACCTACTACGAGTACAATGCATTCTTCACCGATTCGCTTGTAATGTACCGCTACGATAGGAAAGGGAACAAGAAGAGAAGTCCCTACTACCGAGGCTTTAAGTCTCAAAATCGCTACGTGCGAGCTTGTCCCTACAACCACCTAGCCGATGCGACCATAGGCTCAATAAACAAGGAAACCGGGGTTGGAAATAGTGGGCTCGAAGCCTATTACGACGATGTGCTCTCCGGAGCCGACGGACGCTCCCAAGTGGCCTATGCCTCACGTAAGGGTACTCGTATCATCACCACAGCCCCTATTCACGGCTACGATCTCTACACAACCATAGATCCGGAGCTGCAGCGTGTGGCCACCAACGCCCTCCGCGAGGTGCTAGAGGCCAGCAGTGCTCTCTACGGCACCGCCATCTTGATGGAGTCTTCCACAGGGCGCATTGTGGCTATCAGCAACCTCAAACGACTCGCCGAAGACCCCGTCTACAAAGAGCGAGACAACTCGGCTTGCATCGACTTTGTAGAGCCCGGGAGTACCATTAAGCCGGTAAGTATGATGATTGCCTTAGACAGAGGCATCGTCACTCCGGAGCAAACGGTAGATGTTGGCAACGGAGTTTGGGAGTATGGCAAGAGGTTTGTTCGCGACCATAATGCCAACAAAGGGGGCTATGGGGTCATCACCTACGAAGAGGTTATGAAGTACTCTTCGAATGTGGGTATCGCCAAAATGATTGTGGGCGGCTTCCATGATTCGCCCAACGACTTCCGCAAGGCGTTCTTAGATCTTGGTTTCGATGAACTTTGCTGCCAAGAGATTCCCGGAGCGCAAAAGAGCGGAATCAAGCCGGTAGATACATGGGATGCTACGACTTTGGCGTGGCTCTCCTTCGGATATGTATCCCGCCATCCACCCATCAACATCCTGGCATTCTATAACGCTATCGCCAACGGAGGGAAAATGCTTAACCCCTATCTGGTAGATCGTATCGTGGATAAGTCGGGGAGAGTGATTCATTCGGCTCAACCCAAAGTGCTACGCGACTCGATCTGTAGCGATAGAACCATCGAACAACTACGCCATATGCTCCGAGGGGTAGTCGTAGACGGAACCGGTAAGGCCGTTAATTCGCCCCTTGTCTCCATTAGTGGCAAGACGGGTACAGCCCAAACCCTCAATCCTAAGACACGGACCTACGAGCACTGTGGCCACTATGTTTCTTTCTGTGGTTACTTCCCTAGCGACAACCCTCGCTACTCTGTAATTTCTACCGTGATGCTACCTCCCGGAGTCCCCTACTCGGCCGGACACCAACCCGGAGCGGTAGTTCGTGCCATTGCTGAGGCAGTTGCCAGCCGTGGGACCGCCCGCAGTGTAACCGAGATACCCCCGAAGCAGGACAAACTCAAAGGGGTACATATCACCTCCGGCAGACTTGGAGCCATCTCCAAATTTGCCGCACAAGAGAAGGCCGACTTAGAGGTAGGCAAGGGCATACAGCACGACACTCCGGTGGCGGTAGAAGAGGTATCCGAAGGCAAGTGGAGGGTACGAGCCTACAGCAACGTACCCAAGAATGTAATGCCCAACCTTATAGGATTCTCTGTAAGCGAGGCCCTATACCAACTCCAGATCCGTGGGGTAAAAGTGCACTTAGTAGGGCAAGGGCATGTAATCGCCCAATCTCACGCTTATGGCACGGAGCTCAAAAAGGGAGAGGTTATCGTGCTCACCCTAGGTTATCGCTCAGCATCTCAACCCAAGCCCGCCACCCCCGAAGTAAAGGAGGAAACCCCACAAAAACGTTAGAACAACTCCTCTTAGGCAGCTATGCCCAAAGAATGATCTTTGCTAAACTATTCCCTCATGAAATCTGATCATCCCCTCAATACAGCTCTGCAACCCGCCTCTCTATCCCGGGAGATACTGCTCCAGACCATTGCAGCCTGGCACCTCCCTCAACAAGATTTTGAGGCAAAAACGTCTCCTTCGGTAACGCATATTACCAACGACTCTCGCAAGGTAACCTCGGGCAGTCTCTTTGTTGCCATACCGGGCGCCGAGCTGGATGGTTGGCAATTCGTACCCAAAGCCCTAACGGCAGGAGCCAAATACATTGTTGGGGAGCACGTGCTCTCACAAGAGGAGCAAGCCCTATTCGAGCAGGCAGATGCCTCGTATATTGCCGTATCTTCGGCACACGAGGCCCTTGCCGCCCTAGCCCAAGCCCTCTGGCACTACCCGAGCAAGCACCTTCGCTTGGTGGGGGTAACGGGGACCAACGGCAAGACCTCTACAGCCACCATGCTCCATCGTCTTTTTGAGCGTCTCGGCTATAAGTCGGGGTTGATAGGTACGGTAGAAAACCGAATAGGCAACGAGGTTGTCCCCGCCACGCACACAACGCCGGATCCGATAGCCTTGGCGCAGTTGCTCTACCAGATGCAACAAGCGGGGTGTAGCCACGTTTTTATGGAGGTTTCGTCTCACGCAGCCCATCAGCGGCGCATAGGTTCGCTTGACTTCGCAGGGGGGCTATTTACCAACCTCACCCGCGATCATCTCGACTATCACGGCACCATGCAGGAGTACATACGTGCGAAGAAAATGTTTTTCGACCAACTCTCGCCCAACGCCTTTGCCCTTGTGAATGCAGACGACCGCAACGGCTCCGTAATGTTGCAGAACACCTCCGCCAAGAAGTACACCTACGGGCTCAAGAGCTTTGCCGACTTCAAAGCCAAAGTAGTAGAGGGAGACTTCCGAGGCACAGAGCTACTGCTTAACGATCGCCCCGTATGGATCCCTCTGGTAGGGGCGTTCAATGCCTACAACATCACCCTAGTATATGCTGCGGCACGGCTCCTATTGCCGGATCTCGAGCAAGAGGTTTTACTCCAAGCCCTCAGCACCATCGAAACGGCAGAAGGCCGATTTGAAGTCATCTCCGAAGGAGGGAGAATCGGCATTGTAGACTATGCGCATACCCCCGATGCTCTTATCAAAGTATTAGAGACCATTCGTCCTTTGGTACCCCGGGGCGGACGAATTATCACCGTAGTAGGAGCCGGGGGCAATCGAGACCGAGGGAAACGCCCCATCATGGCACAGGAGGCCTTCCGCAGAAGCGACCTGCTGATCCTCACAAGCGACAACCCCCGAGGCGAAGATCCCCAAGCCATCATAGACGAAATGATGACCGGCCTCACTCCCGAGGAGCAGGCACAATGCCTTACCAATGTGGATAGACGCAGCGCCATTGCCACCGCTTGCCGCCTCGCTACCCCATGCGATGTAATCCTCGTTGCCGGCAAAGGACACGAAACATATCAAGAGATTCAGGGGGTGCGTCATCACTTCGACGACCGTGAGGAGCTACGCCTTGCTCTCTGCCACTCCACACCCCAAACCCACTAAATACAGCCTCTATTTATATGATTTACTACCTAGCCGATTTAATGCAAGACTGGCACCTCTCAGGGGGTCGCCTGCTCCATTATGTCTCCTTTCGAGCCGTACTTGCCTTCGTCTTTTCGCTCCTTATTGCCACTCTGGTAGGGAGTAAGATTATCGACAAATTGCGTCAGAAACAAATCGGAGAGACCATACGATCCTTGGGTTTGGAAGGCGAAGACTCCAAAAAGAACACGCCCACCATGGGGGGGATCATCATAATAATCTCGATACTCGTACCTACCCTTCTGTTTGCCCGCCTCGATAATATCTATGTTATCTTGATGCTTATCACCACAGTAATGATGGGGCTTCTCGGCTTTATCGATGACTATATCAAGGTCTTTAAGCACAACAAAAAAGGGCTATCCGGCAAATACAAACTCATCTGGCAGGCTCTCTTCGGGATCATTTTGGGACTTGTCCTCTACCTTAACCCCGAGACTTCGATCCGTGAGAATAGGGAGGTGCGATACGAAGGAAAGATCACCAATGTGACCTATTCCTATGCAGAAACCAAAAGCACCAAGACAACGATCCCCTTTGTCAAGAACAACAACTTCGACTATGCAGACCTTCTCCCCGTCAAGCCGGAGCACAAAGAGGTCGTGGGATGGATCCTATTCATCGTTGTTGCCACCCTCATTGTGACCTTTATCAGCAACTGCGTCAATCTCACGGATGGGCTGGATGGACTGGCGGCAGGCTCCTCGGCTCCGGTGGGCGTTGTGCTGCTTATCTTTGCTTACGTATCCAGTCATATCAATATGGCTAGCTACCTCAATATTATGTACATACCGGGGGCAGAAGAGTTGGTGATCTTTGCGGCAGCCTTTGTTGGTGCTACCATTGGGTTCCTTTGGTACAATGCCAATCCGGCACAGGTCTTTATGGGCGACACCGGGAGCCTCACGCTGGGCGGGATCATTGCGGTATTTGCCATCTTGGTGCGCAAAGAACTCCTCTTACCCATCCTCTGTGGGCTCTTCGTCGTAGAAGGGCTCTCTGTAATGCTCCAGACCGCTTACTACAAACATACCAAGCGAAGAGCGGGCGGACCGGTACGTATCTTTAGAATGGCCCCCCTGCACCACCACTTCCAGAAGGCCGTGCAAAATGTAGATACAAGGGTGCTTATTGATGTACCCAAGAAGCTCGTAAAGGAGAATAAGTTAGTGGTTCGCTTTTGGATTATAGCCCTCCTACTTGCCGCATTCTCTTTGGCTACGCTCAAGATGCGCTAAGCGATACGCCCCCCTCTCAGCCTCCCATAGGCTCAGATATAGTAAACGCCCTCTATCTCCATTGCATTCGGAGCTAGAGGGCGTTGCTCTACCATTGGATGGGCTGTTGCCCATGGCGGCGGAGGTACTCGTTGGCTTTGCTAAAGTGGCGGCAGCCTAAGAAGCCGCGATGTGCCGAGAGGGGTGAAGGATGAGGCGCCTCTAGTACAAAGTGCCTCCCCGGGGGTATCATGGCAGCCTTACGCCGTGCAGAGCTTCCCCAGAGCATAAAGACAAGCCCCTCACGCTGCTTGGCAAGCGCCTCTATCGCCGCATCGGTAAAAGTCTCCCAGCCATGCCCCTGGTGCGAAGCCGCTTTGTGCGCCTCCACCGTAAGGGTAGCATTGAGGAGTAATACCCCCTGCTCTACCCAAGGCATGAGGTGACCGCCCCGTATGATGGAGGGGCGCCCCAAGTCGCTTGCAATCTCTTGCAGAATATTGCGTAGACTAGGAGGCGGAGTAATCCCCTCGGGGACAGAAAATGCCAGCCCCTCGGCTTGGCCGGGTTCGTGGTAGGGATCTTGCCCCAATATCACGACGCGTACCCGATCGAAAGGGCAGCAATCAAAAGCCCTAAAGATCAGGCCGGCGGGGGGATAGGCCGCTCCTTGCTGATATTGCTTGCGCACAAAGTCGGTCAGCGTCTCGAAGTAAAACTTATCAAACTCAGGGGCAAGCACCTTTTTCCACCCCTCTTCGATACGTACATTCATAGGCATGTTCTATTTCTCCGGCTACTAATAAAGAAGCAGCACCCCTCCCACCCTAAGGGGAGAAGAGTGCTGCCACTATGGATGGGGAGAGCAGTCTCTCTCCTTAAATTAGCTTATGCTTCTTCCGTAGACTCTTCGTTTAGGTTCTGGAAGAGCTTTTCGAACTCTTCGGAAGTAACCTCTTTCTTTTCGAGAGTCACCTTATTTTGAGCATCAAGAGCCACAAGACGGATCGTAGCATTTAGCTCGGTCTCAGCACGCTTGTTTTCGTCTTCGAGGTGCGACTTTACAAGTGTTTCGAAGATAGAATCGGGTAGACCGCTATAGCCATAAGCAGCCATTTGCTGACGAATTTCAGCAAGAGCTTCTTGACGGATAATCTCGTCCGTAACCTCTACGCCCTGTGCTTTTGCCATCTGACGAAGGGCTGTAGTAAAGAATACATAGTCTATGATAGACTGGAAGCTTTCCTCTGTGAGCTCTTCGTTATTCTTCTTCTGAATGTTAGCAACGAAGGGGCGGAAGGTTTCCTTATCAAACTCGGGAGTACCGATATTTGCCTTTACATACTCAATAAGCTTATTGGCGAATAGGTTGTTAGAACCCGAAGCATACTCCATCTCACGACGCTTTGCCAACTCAGCACGGTAGGCAGCTTCGTCTTTGATCTCAGTATCTTCGCCAAAGGCCTTCTTATAGAGCTCTTCGCCGGGTGTAGCCTCTACAAAGTGATTGATCTTCTCTACTTCGAAGTTAAAGTCGCCCTTGTGATCTGCCACTTCTTCGGGCTTGATACCCAAGAGATTGCTGGTAATAGCATCCGTTTCGCCATCGGCCTTGTAGGGGTTGAAACGTACTACCGAGTGGAGAGCCACCCCGTTGAACTTAGCCTTTTCGGCCTCATCCTTGAAGCTCTTGGGCAAAAGGAGGCAATTTTCTTTACGAAGACCGTTTTCTTTAGGATTACCCTCTTCGTCTAGCTCTACGAGGAGTCCATAGAGAGAGTCGTCCTCTCCCATTACCTCAGCTTGTTGCATGCTACCATAAGCTCTACGCATGTAGCTATCTGCCTCATCGATATCTTTTTCTCCCACTTTTACGGTGTAATAGGGAAGTTTCACATCCGCAGAGAGGGGTATATTGAAGTCGGGAGTAAGGGCAAGATGGAAAGAAAAAGTGAAGTCTGACCCCTTCTCTAGATCTTGATCGTTGGGTTGAATCATGGGCTGACCGAGGAATTCCACATTGTTTTCTCGGAGGGTTTCAAAGAGCTTGTCGCCCACCATTTTGTTGATTTCTTCGATCTTTACAGAAGCTCCGTACTTCTTTGTTACAATATCCTGGGGTACCATGCCCTTACGGAAACCGGGCATATCCATACGCTGACGGAGGTTGCGGAGTTGTTCTTTCACTGCCTTTTCGTAGTCGGCAGCTTCGATAGAGACGGTTACGATGCCTCTGCGAGGAGCTTCTGTGGTAAACGTACTGTTCATTTGTATCTCTTGTCTATTTCTATTTCACTTATAATCTATGACCACGCAAAAGTAGCACAAATCCCGCTATCGGGCAAATCTTAGCCTAACCCCTCCCCAACGTATGCAGGCAGAAATGGGATTTTACGTGAGAGTAAAAACCTACAAAAAGACGGACAATAATCCCTTCTCGGATAAAATGTTACGAAGAAGTCACTCAATTGGAGGCATTACTTCTATCCGAATCCAGCGGAAGAAGTTACCGCCCCCTTGGGCATAAAGCTAGGAGCGATGGAGACTCCACGAGACGCCCCCCCAGGGAGGCCGAGGGGCAACCAAGGCTTTTCCGGCTACACGCCTCCCCAAAAGCAGGCAAAAGGCGATGTTTATCCAGCCAAAGTGACTACTTTTGTAGGAGGCAAGCCCATACGGCGAAGGCTCTCTTCTCCGTGCAAGGGCGAGTGCGAATAGAATCAACGAGTTAGTCAGTAGTCTACAGAAATATGGGTATAAGAATAGCAATTGTAGGAGCCTCGGGAGCCGTAGGTACGGAATTCATGCGCCTGATTGAGCAGCGCAACTTCCCGGCAGCAGAGATTCGTCTTTTCGGGTCCTCTCGCAGTGCCGGCAAAGAATACAAGGTGGCAGGGAAGTTGTGCAAGGTCGAAGAATTGCAAGACAACGATGCCTTCCGCGATATCGATATAGTCTTCGTCTCCGCAGGTGGGGATACCTCTCGCAAGTATGCCGAGGTGATCACTCGTCATGGAGCGCTTATGATTGATAATTCGAGTGCCTTTCGCATGGCAGAGGATGTACCTCTCGTTGTACCCGAGGTGAACCCAACCGACGCCCTCGTTACTCCTAGAAATATCATTGCCAACCCCAATTGTTCTACGATACAAATGGTGGTGGCCCTACATGCCCTCAACAAGATAACCCCTCTGCGGCAGGTGCATGTAGCTACCTACCAAGCAGCCAGTGGAGCAGGCAACCTAGCCATGGAAGAGCTACGCCAGCAGGTACGAGACGAGGCCGAAAACAGACCTCTTGAGGTTAATAAATTTGCCCATCAGCTTCTATACAATGTGATCCCTCATATTGATATTTTTGCCGATGAAGACTATACCAAAGAGGAGCTCAAGATGTACCACGAGACGCAAAAAATCCTCCACAGCTCAGTGGCCGTAAGCGCAACGTGTGTGCGAGTACCGGTCCTCAGGGCACACAGCGAAGCTATCTGGGTAGAGGGCGAGCGTGCCATCACACCCGAGGAGGCTCGTCGAGCATTTGAGACTCAAGAGGGTATCGTGGTTGTGGACGATCCCAAACAACTCCGCTATCCGATGCCCCTTTTTGCGGCCGATCAAGACCCCGTATATGTAGGGCGTATCCGACAAGACATTGCCCATCCCGGAGGTATCACCTTCTGGTGCGTTGCCGACCAAATCCGCAAGGGTGCAGCACTCAATGCCGTGCAAATTGCCGAGTGGCTTATCGCCCAGGGCCGGTTTGCCAAATAACCCATTCCCTCTCTTCTGATGAAACAATCTCAAACTGCACTCACGCCGGAGGTCCTCGAATTTGCCACGGTAGCCGTGCCCTTTTGCACCCTCTTGCACGAGGCCGCTCAGATGGCTCCGGCCGAGCTTACCGACAAATTACTGAGGATTCTTCCCCTGCTCTATATCAAGACGCTGCCCCTACTCTCCTCGGGCGGTGACGATGCCGTGCCCTTCGAACAAGAGGAGGAGTACTTCCTCCCGGAGTATGTAAGCGAGAGGGAATACACCCTTGTGGAGCGAGGTCTGGAGCAACAATTTGGCCGAGGCGACCTCTTCCTTGAGGCGCTATCGCCCGAGATGCAATACAGCGACCGCCCTCTTACGGCACGCCTCTCGGAGACCCTTACGGACATTTATCAACCTATCGGCAACTTCGTAGGGCTCCTGCGCGACGAAGTCTTTGACCTTATTCCGCTCGCTCTCCACGACCTTTCTGAGCAATTTGGCGCCTACTGGGGCGATCGTATCTTGGCCGCCTTACGTGCCCTGCATCACCTCAAGTTCACCGAGAGTCTTGAGCCCAACGAAGAGGCCTCGCCAGAGGAAGAAAGAGAGGATTTTTAATCAAACACAAATGGAATCCCTACAAGAGCATATCACAAAAGAGGAGATCGCAGCTCTCCCTCACACCGCATTTTTCCCGGGGAAAATACACCTTATCGAAACGGAAGAAGAGGCCGAAGCCATCTTTGACCAGCTGGAGCAGCACTCCGTTGTGGGCTTCGACACCGAGTCTAAGCCCTGCTTCACTCGAGGCGAAATAGCAGAGGTAGCCTTGGTGCAGATCTCTACACTCGAGGATGCTTACCTCATCCGTGTAAATAAAACAGACTTTCCACCCCGCCTCAAAGCCTTCCTTGCCAACCCCAACATACTAAAAGTAGGGCTGAGCCTGCGCGATGATTACAAAGTAATGCGCCGCCGAGCCGAGGTGCAACCCGAGGGTTTTGTAGAGCTACAAAGCCTATGCCCCGCCTACGGCATACGAGATGCCGGATTGCAAAACATCTATGCCATCATTTTTGGGGAGCGCATTAGTAAATCTCAGAGAGTGACCAATTGGGAAAGCCCCACTCTCACCTTCAAACAACAACTATACGCCGCCCTCGATGCCTATGCCTGCCTGCGCATTTACAACGCACTGATGGCCCGCCCCATTCCGCACCCCTCCCGTTTTGCTTTACTTTATATCCCGGGGAATACAAAAGCGAACTAAAATGGCTACCTTTGTCCTCAAACAAAGGGCGCACAAACAGAGAATTATAAATACAATACTATAAATAAGCGTACTCGAACATGAATACCGACTCTAAATTCCGCCTAGAGAGCGACCTTTTGGGCGAACGCCAAATCCCCGCAGACAAGCTCTATGGGGTACAAACGCTACGCGGTATCGAAAACTTTCAGATCAGCCGTTTCCGTCTAGATCAGTATCCTCTATTCATCAATGGTCTAGCCTACACAAAGTGGGGCGCTGCCATTGCCAACCATGCTCACGGCTTGCTCACCGATGAGCAGTACAAGGCTATCGTTGCTACCTGCAAAGAAATCCTCGAAGGTAAGCACCACGATCAATTCCCCGTGGATATGATCCAAGGCGGTGCCGGCACTACTACCAATATGAATGCCAATGAGGTGATCTGCAACCGCGCCCTACAAATCATGGGACACGAGGCCGGGGAGTACAAATACCTACAACCCAACGATCACGTTAATTGCAGTCAATCGACCAACGACGCTTACCCCACGGCTATTCACCTTGGGCTCTACGCCACACACCTCACACTACGTCCCCACCTCGAAGAACTCATCGCATCTCTACGCAAGAAGAGCGCAGAGTTTGCTCACATTCTTAAGATGGGTCGTACCCAACTTGAGGACGCTGTGCCCATGTCTCTAGGACAAACATTCGGTGGCTTTGCCGCTATCCTAGAAGAAGAATTGGCATACCTAGACTTCGCCGCCAAGCAATTCCTCACCATCAATATGGGGGCTACGGCTATCGGTACAGGTATCTGCTCCGAGCCGGGCTACGCAGAAGCCTGCATCAAGGCTACGGCCGAAATCACCGGTTGGGACATCAAACTCACAGAAGACCTCGTGGGAGCAACCAGTGACACCTCAGTAATGATCGGTTACTCTAGCGCCCTCAAGCGTATTGCTGTAAAACTCAATAAGATTGGCAACGACATCCGTCTTCTTGCTTCGGGTCCTCGATGCGGTCTTCGCGAAATCAACGTACCCGCCATGCAACCCGGCTCTTCGATCATGCCCGGTAAGGTTAACCCCGTAATCCCCGAAGTGCTCAGCCAAGTTTGCTACAAGGTGATCGGTAACGACCTCACCGTGACTATGGCCGGTGACGCTGCCCAGATGGAGCTTAACGCAATGGAGCCCGTAATGGCTCAATGCTGCTTCGAAAGCTGCGACCTCCTCATGAATGGTATGGATACCTTCCGCACACTTTGTGTTGATGGCATCACCGCCAACGAAGATGTTTGCCGCGACTATATCCGCAACAGCATCGGCATCGTAACCGCTCTTAACCCCGTAATTGGGTATAAGAACTCGACCAAGATTGCCAAGGAAGCTATGGAGACCGGTCGTGGCGTTTACGACCTCGTACTCGAGCATGGCATCCTATCGAAGGAAGACCTCGACACCATCTTGAGTCCCGAAAATATGATCAAACCCGTAAATCTCCAGCACATCAAACCGCTGAAGTAATACCCAAAGGCACTTGAAGGGGGGCGGAGCATTGCGTGTGCTTAACGCCTCTCTTCAAGACTTTTTACACCTCAAGGCCAAGCCCCTCACACCCCTTTACGACAACCCATCCACTAGAAGAGTTGCCGAAAACAAGAGCAGGGACTTTTTTTATTTACCCCCTATTCACGTTAGAAACAGAGATGTCCATGAAAACAAAAAACCTCTTATTCGCTCTGTTATGCGTATCACTTGCCGTTCTCTCTTGCGGCACAAAAAGTTCGTCGCAGCAGGATGACAAGGAGAGAGAAGCCCTAATGGCAGATACCCTCCAACTCTCTTTTCTCACCTTACACGAAGAGCATCCCTACGAAGTATTCCTAAATGATGGCAAAGTGTCCCTACGCCTCCCCTTGGCGACACGTCAAATGCTGACCCTCGGTGATAAGATATACCTCCCCGAAGAGGGCCAAGATGCCAACTCCGGCGACCTATTCGATGTGACACGCCTCGCAGCTCCGTGCGTCAAGATCTTTGTTGGCGACATCGGACAAGACACAAGTCCCATGCTCTGCATGCTACTAAACGATGGGCGAGTGCAGCTACTCAGCATCATCGAAGCGGTGCGATACAAAGATTTTAATGCCAGTGCCCCAATCAAGCAACTCCAAAACATAAAAAGCTTTCAGTCTAAAGTGGTGGACAACTCCTACGTAACCATTTTTGCCAAAGACGCTGCGGGCAAAGAGTTTGAGATCCGCCCCTTTATGGTAAAGCACGAGTTGGAATACCCCGTATTGGACGAAGAGGGTAACCCTCGTCTCGTAATTATACTCACCCCCGACTATAAAATACAACTCCTCATGGATCGTTACGAAGGCTCTTGGGGCCAAATCTATCAAGGTACCTTCGAGGGGCCCGATTGGCTTGATGAGGGAGAAACGGGCAATTACAACTTCAAATTGTACTCTGCCAGGTTCGAAGATGACATGGGGATTGAGACGCAAGAGATTGACGAGATCGGGGGCTTCTCACTCACGCCTAAGGGAGAGATCCAGAGTCCCATTGAGCTAACCTCCGCCAAAATTGCAGCTTGGTGCAACGTCGATACAACTCAAACATATAAATAAGATAGGTACTATGAAACTCACAAACAGTCTTATCATCACAGCCCTTTTGGGACTTTTTATCCTACCCGCCTGCGGTAGCAATCACTCAAGCAATGAAAAAGACTCTGCCAATGCAGAGCAATCTGTAGCCTCCGGCAAAGAGGATGTCCAACAGTGCGCATTGGGCCTCATTCGCATTGAGGAGGAGATCGCTTTCGAAGCCATCCTAAGAGACGGAAAGGTATGGCTGCGTTTCCCCCGCTCCCTTCGTGAGAAGATCTGGGACGCCTACCCTATCGAAGAAGCTCCCGTGCCCCCCTTCCACTACTCTGCCAACGACGAGTACGAGGTTTCCGGGCTTACCGATTGCGCCAAGATCGTCTTTATCAATAGGGGTCAGCACCAGGATAACCCGATGCTTTACTTCATCCAAAAGGATGGTACCGTCAAGGTGCTTTCCTTCTTGCGTGCTATTTGGTTCGGCGACTTCGAGGCTCTTCGGCACCCCACGCCCCAAAGCGAAGTGGCAGACGTGGTAAGTCGTGACGAGGGGGAGACCGGTTATCGCTCCGCTTTTGCCATCCTAAAGAATGGCGAAGAGGTGGAATTGGATACGTCTCACTTCATAACAACCCTTGCCGAAGGACAGAAAAACTCCGATGGCTCGCCCAAAAGCGTGCTTGTAGGCACCGACGACTTTCGCATTTTCTTCGTAACGAAGAGCAAAAACGGGCTCTGGCAAGAGGCTCTTGCAGGTAGCTTCGTTGCTGATACTGAGAGCCAAGAAGCCGAAGATGTGCTAAACTATCACTTCTCACAGCGCAAGACCTACAGCTCCGATGCTATAAAGGATGCTCCAATTGACATGCGTGGCATCCTGCTTGGCAAGTGGAACGAGACGACTTATATCGTTAAATCCAAAGGCAATACAGCGCCCTTTGATCGCCCCCTTCACTACCCCATGGAGCTCTAAGGGCGCAACACACATACAATATCAACCATAATAACTACTAAATGAAACGACTTTTTCTGATCACAGCTGCCCTCGTGGCAAGCCTTTTTACACTACAAGCCCAAACGTGGGTACGCTTTGGGACTGACAATACCTCCTCGGGGCTTCCTAGCGACGAAGTCTACGACTTGGAGTTCGATGGCCAAGGAACCCTATGGGCAGCCACCAACAAGGGGGTTGCACTTCTCCAGGGTGGTGTCTGGACAATGCTCCAAGGGATGCAGGCTCTGGAGGGAAAGGCTGTAAACCAACTCTTCCTAGACAAGAACAAAAACATGTGGCTCGCAGCCAACGAAGAAGGGATTGCCATGCGTTCACCACAAGGAGAATGGACTTTCTATACCACGGAGAGCGGAGACCTGGAAGGAGGCTTATCTCAAGATATCCTAGAGGACGATAAGGGTGGCTACTGGGTGGCCGACGGAGCTACTCTCACCTACATCAAAGGAACGGAGCGCACTCATTACCACCCCTCTCCTAACCCCTTTACCACCTTCACTACCCTTGCAATAGGCACGGATGGTAAAGTGTGGGCAGGCTGTGAGAGCGGCGTTTACTACTTCGAAGGCGAGGAGTGGAAGCTGCTAGAGGAGTCTAATACATTTGGATCTATCCAAGACATTACCACCCGCGAAGGGCACGTGTGGATTGCTTCGCAGAATGGTCTGCAACACTTCGATGGCATCCGTTGGGAGACCCAAACAACCGAAAACGGATTGCCCGACAACTTCCTTACCACGGTAATGTTTGATACAAAAGGTAGACTTTGGGTCGGCACCGATGGCTCCGGAGTATGCTACAAAGATGGGATAAAATGGCTCCTTATCGGTGAAAACGAAGGGCTGCTGGCCAAAGACATCTTTGACATTACATTCTCTCCCGAGGGCAAGGCCTATCTCGCCACGCACAAGACGGGCGTAGCCTACCAGACAGAAAGCAATACCTGGGCACTCTACTCGGGCGATGGACTCGTGGGCAACGTCTGCAAAGACATTCTGCTCTCCAAGGGCGGAAGCTTCTGGGTGGCAACTACCTCGGGCATCAGTCACTACGATGCCGACGGCAAGAAATGGAAAAGCTTTACCCAAGCAAACGGCGGATTGATCGGTCTAAACGCTCGCCGTCTCTCACTCGACGGCAAGGGGCAACTCTGGGCAGCCTTCTACGATGGAGGCGTCTCGGTTTACAACCCAACTATGGAGATGTGGACCAACCATGGCGTAGGAGAGGGCAAACTACCGGTACCCACCGTCACCGATATATGGGTAGATACAGAAGGGGTAGCATGGGCCTCCACCTTCGCTGGCGGGCTGGCCAAATATGCCAACAACAAGTGGGAAAGAATAACAGAGGCGCAGGGTTTGCCTAGCAAATCGCTCTTGGGCCTCACCCCCGGTGCCGATGGATCGCTCTGGATCTCCTCGGTAGCCGGAGCCATTCAGTACAAGGAGGGTAAGTTCACTACCCTTACCAAGAGTGCGCATAAGCTCCCCGACGACAACGTGCGCAACGTACTCTTCGCCCCCGATGGCTCTATGTATATCTGCACGAATTCGGGGCTACAGGTGCGCAATCTAACTACCAACGAATACACCAACTACGGTACTTCCAATGGCTTTATCTCTAGCTACGTCAATCATGTTGCCTTTGATGCGGAGGGAAATCGCTGGATCTCTTGCTGGACAGAAGGATTCTATTTGATGACTAAGGAGGGAACATTTTACAAGATCGAAGAGAGCGAAGGCTTTACGCCCTCAGATGTATATACGGCTCGCTTTAACGAGCAAGGAGAGCTCTACGTCTGCACCAATGATGGTATTTTCATTCTCAAAGATCCTGAGACTTTGGTGCAAAAGCTAACGGCTACAGAGCCTACTCTCCCCGCTCATTTGCTTGTTGTTGCGCCCAACCCTGCCACCAAGCACACCGAGGTGCAAGGAGCCAATGCCCATGCTGAAGTGCGCCTAACCACGCTCGATGGGGTACTATTGCGCAAGATGCAGTGCGATGCTCAAGGCTCTCTACACATTGCTCTAGAGGGAATAGCACCCGGCACTTATATCCTCGTTGTAGACGCTAAAGCCTATCGCCTACTCGTAAGCGAATAAAATCATCCGCTTTAGGCAATCTAGTCTAGGGGGAGGGAGTGGATCCGGTCTACTCTCTCCCTTTTTGTTTTGGAGAGGATCGGCTCCCGCCCCTCGTTGGATCGTCCATTCCCCCCTCCCCTATCCTCTCGGGAGCCAGGGGGAGAACAAGTTGCACAAAAAGGGTGCTATTGCGCTGGTTTGCGCTACCTTTGTGGGCAGAATAGCTTTGTCAAAATAAAATAAGAGATGAATCAATCAAACGAATTGACCCCTCTAAAAAAGGGTATTGTAGGTGTACAGTATCTTTTTGTAGCCTTTGGGGCAACGGTATTAGTACCCTTATTGGTGGGGCTAGACCCCTCTACGGCCCTATTTTCAGCAGGTATCGGAACACTGCTTTTTCACCTTGTAACAAAGGGTAAGGTACCCATCTTCTTGGGGAGTAGCTTTGCCTTTATTGCCCCCATTGTCAAGGCAACAGAGTTATACGGATTGGAGGGAGCTCTTTTCGGTTTGATGGGTGTATCGGCCGTCTACTTTGTGATGGCAGCATTGGTTCGCTGGCAGGGCACTAAGCTACTCAATAGGCTTTTCCCGCCCATCGTGATAGGGCCTGTAATCATGCTCATTGGGCTATCGCTCTCCCCAAGTGCTGTTAATATGGCATCGACCAATTGGTGGCTGGCTGCGGCATCGCTCGCTACGGCCATTATCGTAACCCTCTACACCCGCGGTCTTATCAAGCTCATCCCAATCTTTTGCGGTATTGTCGTGGGATATATCTTAGCTCTCATATTCTTCCCCAGCGAGGTCGATCTCACCAAAGTAGCTGAGGCAGATTGGTTCGCTCTTCCGAAGCTAATCTTCCCTTCCAAGATCTCTTGGGAACCGATTCTCTTCATGATTCCGGTAGCCATTGCACCGGTTATTGAGCACATTGGAGACGTGTACGTGGTTAATAGTGTTACGGGGAAAAACTTCGTCAAAGACCCGGGGCTACACCGCACCATGCTCGGGGATGGGCTTGCCTGCCTCGTGGCAAGCGTGATCGGGGCACCTCCTGTTACCACCTATAGCGAGGTGACGGGGGCTATGTCTCTGACCAAGGTGAGCAACCCTTCGGTCTTCCGCATTGCAGCCATTACGGGTATTGTCTTTTCGCTCGTGGGCAAGGTGAGCGCTCTTCTTAGCAGTATTCCACAGGCCGTACTAGGCGGTATTATGCTTCTTCTCTTCGGAACGATTGCCGGAGCCGGCATCTCCAACCTCCTCAACAGCAAGGTAGATTTTGGCTCGTCTCGCAATATTGTCATCATTTCTGTGACGCTTACCACCGGCATTGGGGGGGCCATCATGCAATTCGGCAACTTCTCTCTAGCAGGGATTGGGCTCTCGGCCCTCATTGCGGTTGTCCTCAACCTGATCCTGCCCGAACCCAAGAAATCAAACGAAACAACAGAAACAAAAACTAATAAGGAATGAAAAAGCTTCTACTCTTTGTGGCAACGGCTGTTGCCCTTTGTGCCGTGCCTCAACTAGCCAAGGCGCAAAACGTTCAGTTGCATTACGACTTTGGTCGCCATATCTACAGCAAGGAGGCTCCTAGTCGCCCTCGTCTTACCACTACGGTAGAGATGTTCCGCCCCGACAAGTGGGGTAATACCTTCTTCTTTATTGATATGAATTACGGCGCTAGTGGCGTACGCGATGCTTATTGGGAGATTGCGCGTGAGTTTAAGTTCTGGCAAGCCCCCTTTGCTATCCACGCTGAGTACAACGGAGGGCTCACCAACAAGTTCTCATTCCACAGTGCTTTTCTCCTCGGGGGCACGTATGCTCTCAATGCTTCCGACTTCTCGTATGGGTTTACCGTTACCCCTATGTATAAATACATCCGCGGCAATAAGAGCCCCCATTCGGCACAACTAACCGGTACTTGGTACTACCACTTCGCAGAGGGACTCTGCTCCTTCAATGGGTTTATGGATCTCTGGTATGATGGGGACATCACAGAAAAAGCTCCTATTGTATTCCTATCCGAACCCCAATTCTGGCTCAACCTAAACAAGATCGAAGGCGTGGACGACGACTTCCGTCTGAGCGTAGGTACAGAGTGGGAGTTGAGCTACAACTTTGCAGGAAATCGCTTCTTCCTAATGCCGACCCTAGGTCTTAAGTGGACCTTCTAAAGGATCGGGATTCTTTGTTTTCCCCTCTTTTTGTCTTTCTTCTCCCTGCCCATCGGAGTAAGGAAGTGCAGAAAGAGGGGTTTCTTTTGCCTCTACTCCAAGCGCCCCACTCTCCGGGTGAAATAGGATCCTCGGGAAAGGTGCTCCGGATTCTAGGGTGATATTTTTCCCGATTTAGGGCAGAAATGCCTCGTGCTATTGGCTGAAAAATAAAAAAGAATAGCCCAAAACTTACTATCGTTTTAGGCTATTTTCTGATGGGAAATTAGGGAAGAAAAAGTGCTCCCTTACTCTACTTTGCTTTTCCCTTTGCAGGAGAGGAGCCCTTTGGAGGAGCCAGAAGACTCTTGTAACGAGCGGGATTGCCCAGCACCTCGCAAGCGGCTTTCACCTGAGAATCTCCGGGCATGATGAAGGCGAAATAGCCCTTTCTATGATAGCGACGCAGCATGATCTGCGACTCAATATACTCCTTAATATCTCGCTTAAACCGCGCACCATCCCTCTTGATATTCGGCTCAAGTACTTTGCGCAACGCCTCCAGCTCCTTAGCGGCATTCTCGGGCACTTGCTCGTAGGATATTAGCTCCTGCATCTGCTCGAGATACTTAAGGCTTCGGGGTTGATAGGTAAAGCCGTGGCTTGAGAGATAGGTAATAAAATCGTTGTACTCGGCCTCGGTCAAGTGGAACTGCTCGGGCGAAGCGAGGTTTTTGTGGGTTGCCTCGTAGCGTGTTAGGTAGTCGAAAACAAGAGTATCCACACTCATGTAGGCAAGCATGCTCGCCATAGTATCGGCCTCCACCTTGAGGTCGGGCATAATCCCTCCGGCATCGTACACGGTGCGTCCTCCCAGGGTAGAGAAGGCTGCGCCTAGGCTATCATTTTCGGCAATCTGAGTGCGGTCTCCGAGGTGGTTGTAGGCAATCTTTTGGATACAACGCCCACTGGGGATATAGTAGCGAGCCGTGGTAAGTTTGAGCAAGCCATCGCCCGGAGTTTGTATCGTGCTCTGCACAAGCCCTTTCCCATAGCTCTTCTCGCCTATAATTACGGCCCTATCGAGGTCTTGCAACGCACCGGCTACGATCTCAGAAGAGGATGCACTCTCTTCGTTGATAAGCACAGCAAGCGGGAGGTCCAAGGCAATAGGCGCAGACATGGTGCGGTAGGTGTCGTTGGCCGAGGCATCACGGCCTTTCACGTGCAGCACCTCCGTATTATGCGGAACAAAGAGACTTACAACCTCGATGGCAGACTGCATCACCCCCCCGCCGTTGCTACGGAGGTCAATGATAAGGCCTTTGAGAGGAGCAACCTCCGTAAGAGAGGTAAGCGCCTCACGGATATCCTTGCCCGAGTCTTGGGTAAACTGTGAGAGGCGGATAATACCGATATCGCCGGCCAATCGCCCGGCATAAGCAACCGAATTGATCGAAATCTTTTTTCGCATAAAGCGGAACTCCCGGGGCGCAGGCTCTCCGGCACGTTGTACCACGAGGTGAATCTCCGTACCCTCTTTGCCCCTTAGGGCATTGCTAACCTCGGGTGTAGTGGAGCGGGCGTAGCTCTTGCCATCAATCCGCAAGATACGGTCTCCGGGCTTGAGCCCTGCCCTCTGGGCAGGCTGTCCCTCGAAGGGCTCGTTTATAATTACCGTGCTATCGGGGCGCTGACTGATGATGGCTCCGATACCGGCATAGACCCCGGTAGTAGCCTCACGAAAGGCTTGTGCCTCCTTCGGTGTCATATACTCGGTATAGGGATCGAGGCGAGATAGCATCGCATTCATACCCAGAGCGTGGATGGTGGGCAGGTCTATCGTATCCACAAAATAACGCTGCACACTCGAGAGGATAGTACCCGTTGTTTGTAGGGCATCGAAGTAGATTTGCTTGTCGTTTCGAGACTGGGCATAACTAGAGAGTCCCCCCTCAGCAAAAAGACAAAAGGCGAGAAAGGGGAGGAGAATAAGTCGTTTCATAGACATATTTCGAAGGAGATTAGAAGTTTTCTTCAAGAGCCAGACGAAGCTCTTCTGTGGTTATATCTTGATGTATCTCACCACGATAAGCATAGGATATTTTGCCACGCTCTTCGCTTACGATAATCACCATGGCATCAGTTTCTTGGGAGAGCCCGAGGGCGGACCGGTGACGCAAGCCCAAGTCTTTATTGAGATCGTCCACCCCCGATACGGGCAAGATACATCCTGCTGCACGGATACTGCCTTCGGCTATAATCACCGCTCCATCGTGCAGGGGGCTGTTTTTGAAAAAGATATTTTCGAGCAGTCGAGCATTGACCTCGGCGCGAAACATTTCGCCCGTATGGATGTAGTTGGAGAGATCCATGGCGTGCTGAATGGCAATAAGGGCTCCTGTTTTCTTTTTGGCAAGGTTAAGGCACGCCAAAACCACCGGAGCAATATATTTTTTCTCCTCCACCTCGGCGGCGCGCGCCTCCTTATTGAACCAACGGCGTACCGTACGCCATCGGCGGGTAGAGCCCATCCCCACAAGGAACTTTCGGATCTCGTCTTGGAAAATGATGATGAGCGTCAAGGCTCCTACACTCACAATTTTATCGAGGATAGCCCCCATGAGGCGCATCTCGAGTATCTGAGAGACCAAAACCCAAATGGCCACAAAGGTAAACAGACCCACGAAGATCGCTTTGGAGCCGGAGCTTTTGAGGATGCGATAGGTGTAGTACAAAAAGACGGCAACAAGCAGCACGTCTATGCCGTCTTTGAAGGAGAAGGTGAGCCAGAGTAGAGGCATGGGCATTGTCTTTAGTAGGGAATTATCTCTAGGGGGAACGCTAAGAGGGTCATAAGGTGAGGTAGGGTCGCATCCGCTCTACAAGGCGGATCGCCTCCACAGCGGCGCGCACATCATGCACGCGTAGGATATCTGCCCCCCCTTGCAATAGAGCGATGGTGTGAAGTACAGTAGTGCCGTTGAGGGCCTCCGCAGCGGAGGATTCGAGTAACTGCCAGACCATGCGCTTACGAGAGACGCCTATAAGAATGGGCAGTTGTAGGGGCGCAAGGGCTTCTGCACAGCGTGCCAAAAGGCGGTAATTATCATCGGGGGACTTAGAGAAGCCGAAGCCGGGATCGAGGATAATGTCCTTGGCTCCGAGTTGCCTGAGGGCATCTACCTTACGCACGAAGTAGTCGAGAACAGCCGTCTCCACATCGGGTTGGTAAGTCGCCTCGTGGTGCATCCCCGCAACACGCCCCTCTAGATGCATCAGGATATAGGGCACGCCCAAACGAGCTACCGTAGAAAACATCTTGTCGTCTTCGCTCCCTCCGGCAATATCGTTAATGAGGTTGGCACCATATTCCTCCACAGCCATGGCAGCTACATCGGCACGAAAGGTATCGACCGAGAGGGGAATGTCGCTATACTCATCGCGCCAGAGCTTGAGGGCAGGACGCAGCCTATCCATCTCCTCCTGGCTACTCGGCATCGTGCATCCCGGGCGTGTGGAGCAGCCACCTAGGTCAATCATCGTACCCCCTTCGCGCACAATCTCCTCAAAGCGAGCGCGCAGAGCGTCTTCTCCCGAGACGCGGCTCCCCGAATAGAAGGAGTCGGGAGTTACATTAACGATACCCATTACTTGGGGCTGAGCGAGGGAGAATAATCGTCCCCCGAGGTTAAGGGTAGTCTGCTTCATTGGCTGTTACCTCCGGCAAAGAGGGTTGTATTCTTTATCCGAACCCAAAGGTAACAACTTTTTTGGGGAGGGGCGCGAAGGCAGCAACCCAGCTACCCAAATAATCCTCTCTACCTAAGCATCTTCGCACATCTCCTCTCCTTCCCAAAATTCAACAGAGGAAAACCCAACGAGAGTCCCCTACCAATCATTTTCTCCTTGGGGGGGGGTACCCAAAAAGATTGACACCCGAAGAGGTCATACTTTTATCTTCTCAGGATGCTCTAGCTCTTCTACAAGGATATCAACCATCGTGCAGGGATTATGTTCTGCATAGTTGTCATCACCATATAATGCACGTAATTTTTTAGCATGAGCCTTGGCAGAATCCTCATTACCATAAGCCTTAAGCATCTGGTAAATATCAGGGCTACCCTTCTTGTACTTAAAGTTATTATCCCCCTTTCCCTTACTAAAAAAACCTTCAAGTTTTTTGATGTAATCAGATCGACCTATAGGTGTATGGAGATACTCAAAATGCAGACAAAACCAGAGCTCAAAAGACTCATTTGACCAAGCACTTTTAAACTTCAACTTATTAGCTTTCTTAATAGCCTCATTAAAATCCCCTCTGTCATCCTTGTCAAAAACAACCCAGACGTGGTCAAAAGACATGTCATTCTTTCGTTCCAAATCCTTCTTTATTCTTGACGCTTTATCGACCAAATCCGACGCCCCCTGGCCTTCTCCCCTTATCTCTACAGCAATAACCGTAGACGTGTTATTCCTAAGAAGGGCTCTAAAATAGTTCGGTTCTGTCTTGGTGCCTTCACAGACAATTAAAAAACGTACCTGTCTCTCACGAACATTCTTCTTGCGCCTTTGGGGGCTCTTACCTCTCCCTCGTTTTTGCTTTACCTTTTCTAATTCGTCTTTTCCCGTAGCTCCCATACAAAACCTCTATTTCCCGATAAATGGTATCGCCCCGTAACGTCCACGAATGTAATCACGCTTGATGTCTCGGTCATTACGAACCTTTTTCCCATCTTCATCTTTAAATTCTACAAGAGAGTAGATATCGGTAGACTCTACCTTATCCTTCTCTGCAAACCAAATTTGGTCACGACGGATAATTTCCAAGTCAAGCAGATTGGTATCGTGCGTGGCGAATATAAGCTGTGCTCCATTCTTATTCTTCTCCGGATCCATAAATAGAAGTACGATATTCCGAGTCAAAAGAGGATGAAGCTTTGCATCTAGTTCATCTATAATGAGCGTCTCACCTTCTCTCAGTACGGTAAAAATCGGTCCGGAAATCTCTATCACTTTTTTTGTTCCCTCCGACTCCATTCGACCCTTATTGAAATCGCGTTCCCCAATCACCAAGCCACTCTCATCGTAAATCTTGTGGGTGGTTATTGATTCAATAACCTTGCCTTCTGCCTGAGCTTGTTCTAGTTTAGCTTTTATCGACTCCGGAGCTTTATCCAAAACTTCTTTAGGTATATCACTCCTCTCAACAGAGAAATGAGAAAAGCCTAATTGCAATGTCTTGAAGAACTCCTGAGCCTCATCCGCCCCATCCAAATGTTCCAAAAACATCTTGTCCGTAAAGCCCCCGTAAACGTCAGTATCAATACCCGAAAGCACATTACATCGTCTGAACCAAGCCAGTATTAAGTTAGACTTCTCCCCTTTTAACTGAGCCACAAGGGAAAGGAACAATCGATTTGAGTTGGTCAAACTCTCCTTTTCCTTGCCCTCTGGGAATCTTGTTGATGACACCTCTATTCCATCTTGAGAACGTACAAATAGTTCATACTCTCTCTCTCCAAAGCGCTTCTCGTATAACCACTCTGAAATAATTTCGGTTTTATTGTATTCGAAGCCATAGCGATAAAGAGCCTTATCAATTATAAACTGCATCTCAAACGACGTAGGCAATGAATCGGAGTTCTCGTCCAACGCAAAAGGGTCGTAAGATAGAGCTTCACCCTCATTTAGGCGCACAGAACCCATGATGATACGCAACATAGTGGCAATAGCTTGAATAAGATTGCTCTTGCCACTAGAGTTCGCCCCATACAAAATAGCCAATGGGAGCAAGTTATACTTACCCTTGCTGATCACAGACTCTTTGTGCTCCTTTATCGAACATGCCTCCATACTAAAGGTTCGTTCCTCTTTAAAAGAGCGATAATTCTCGACCGTGAAGTTTACTAGCATATCTTATGTTTTTGTTTTTCGCAAAGATACAACAACCTTTAGACATGCTATGTCAAAAACGTGATTTTCTCTCATTTAAACACACAGACAAAAACGCCCCGGATCCCGACGGCCGAAGCCGAAGGGAGCAGGGGCAAGAAGGGGACAGGGCTCGCCCTAAAAGGAGAGGCGGCAACCTAGGTAGAGCGTCCGAGGGAGGGTAGGCCCGTAGATATAAGCACTATCCCGACCGGCACCTTGGTCGTAATCCTTTTGGCGCGCATCTAGGAAGTTATTGATACCGCCGTACAACTCAATCTCGCTGTGGCGAAAAATATCGAAGTGGTAAGAGACTTTCGCACCCAACTCCACGAAGGTGGGCGTAGTCGTCAGCTCGTCAATACGTACAATCCGATCTTCGGGCGCAACGCCATGGCTCTTGAAATGCTCGGTAAATATGCCGGCATCGTGCTTGGCCTCCCTATCGCTTTGGGCGCTACCGGCTCCATACTCTATCGTATGGGGTGCAAGCATCGGTCCCGTTATAGTACCTGTGAAGGAGAAAGAGAGGGCATGAATCGGCTCGTAGCCAAGGGTAAAATAACCATATGCATTGGGTGTTCGCATCATCCGGCGGTCGGTCAATTTACGGTTCTGCACCTTCTTATCCGCGTCAATTATCGGCATTCCCGAGGCATCGAACTCGGTATACTCTCCGTATTCCACGGCCTTGTCGTAGAGGTTCTGGGTATAGGTAAAGCCTGCCTGCAACTGGAGATTGCGCCATGCTAGCTTGCCCTCTATATTGCATCCATATACACGCGCTCCTTGACTATTGGTACGCAAGAGGCGCATCACGCCATCGTTTTGCGAAGGTTGCTCCTCATTCACAAAGACGTCAATAATGCGATTGTAAAAGCCCTCTATAAGAAGATTTCCGCTAATTCCCTTCCAACGGTGGTAGAGATCGGCACTCATATTGAAAGAATGGCTGGTTTCGGGTCTTAACCCCTCTCCATTGATTACCCTTTTGGCTTCCCCCCCTACGATGCTCACGTGTAGGTCTTCGTCAAAAACTTGAGGAGCACGGAAACCCTTAGCGTACGAAGCACGTAGATTGACCTCCTTAGTCGGGTTGTAACGCAAAGTGGCTCTCGGGCTTAAAATCGGCTTACCCACAATCGAATGCTCATCAAGGCGTGTACCCAAGAGGATGGAGAGGTGCTGATTTTTCCATTCTACCTGAGCAAACTGACTCGCATTGTGCACATGCTGATGAATACCGGGGAATGCCGAGAGGAGTTTGCCCCCTTCGAGGATGTCGTTTCCCTTGTCGTCTTTCCGTTGCTGCCACGAGCGGATGGGCATTTTGTCATCGAGGAAGTCATACACATACTCCGCACCCAACAGGATCTCAGCAGGCATAAAGAGCAGACGATCTGCACTATAATTGTACTGCACTCCTCCCATGTAGGTACGTCCGCGAGTAACTCCGTAATTATCGCCATACAGTTCTTTAGGTACGGGAGCTCCGAGTTTGCCGAACTCCTTCCCTAGCTCATCCGCACGATCTGCGAGCCCCCCATAGTAACTATTACGGTCCACAGATTGCCCCGAGGCAAAAGCCTGAAAGTGGTGTTTGAGGTTGCGTGAGAAAAGGTCGTACTTGAGGTTGCCACTGTAGATGCTGTGGTCGAGATGCTCCGAAACGGCAGCGACATGATCGGGCAAATCGAAGTGATCTCCCCCACGGCGATACTCTTGAATGGTATGAATATCTGCCGAAATCTTGCTGTAATCATCGGGCTTGAGGTAGAAGTGGGCTCCCACGGTGCGCGCATTAAGTTTGCCAAGTTCGCTAAAGCCGTCGCCATTGGCATCCCAAGGCGTTCGGTAGCGAGCCTGACCATAGAGCATGGCTCCCATTCTATTGTCGGGGGAGACGAGAGAGGCATTCATACCAAGGTTATTGTCGGGGCGGTTCATACCGGTAAACGATACGGACTCATTGATGGAAAAACTATTGCCATTAGGCTCCTTGGTAATAATATTGACCACACCGCCAATAGCCGAAGAGCCAAAAAGAGCCGAACCACCACCGCGTACCACCTCCACGCGGTCTACCATGTTCGTTGGTATCTGCTCAATACCGTACACGCCGGCTAGGGCACTAAAGATAGGGCGGCTATCGATAAGGATCTGCGAGTAACGCCCATCCAAACCATTGATACGCACCTGATTGAATCCACAGTTCTGGCAATTGTTCTCCACGCGCACCCCGGGCTGAAACACGAGACCCTGGAGTAGATTATTCGCGTTCACTTTACCAAAAACCTTCTCGTCCACAATCGTTACAACAGTAGGAGCCAAACGGCGGAGCGTAGTTTGGCGGTTAGCAGAGACTACCACTTCGTCAATGGCTACAGCATCTTCCTGAGCTTCGAAATTGACCTCCGCAATTTTATTGCGCACCACGGTTACCTTTTTTTCTTGCGTGAGGTACCCCACACCTCGCATTACAAGGGTAACCTCCCCGGGGCGTAGGTGGCGAAGGAAATAGTGCCCCGAGGCATCCGTGGCGGCACCTATATTCGTTCCTTTTACAAAGACGGAGATACCGGGCAGGTGCTCTCCGGTTGCTTGATCCACAACATGCCCGATGATATTCGCATCACTGGGCGGAGGGGTAATAGCCGATGCTCTAAAGCATACGAGCAACGAAATCAAAAATAAAATGTACTTATTCATATTATGCGTTCTATATATCTGTGTACAACAGAGGAAGGCGGCGTTGGGTTCCCTACTCCCCAAGAGAGCCCTTCTCATGCACTCTTTTTCTTGGCAGCAAAGGTACTCTCCGGGGCATTCCCATGCAATCCCCAGTTATTAGGAGGGCATCCCTAGGTTTCCATCCCGATTTGTAGTCCCCCAAGAAATAGGGAGAAAGGCATACATAAAGGGCTACTTTTCTCAGACTTTGTGGGTAAAAATTAGGCACTATGATGTATAATGTATAACTTTGTGGGGTATGAAGACGCCGAGTAAGAACAAGATAAGGCAATCGAGCCTACGCACTCGCGAGTTGCTTATTGACGCAGCTCGCCAGCTCTTCGCGCGTTTTGGAGTCGAAAAAACCACCATGAACGATATTGCCGAGGCCTCCAAGCGGGGCAGGCGTACCGTCTATATGTACTTCAACAGCAAGAGTGATGTCTTCTATGCTGTAGTAGGGCGAGAGTTGGATCTACTCTGCAAGCGACTCGAGGCTGTGGCAGAGTCTGACAAATCTGCCCCGGAGAAATTGATGAGCCTCATCTACACCCACATGGATACCATCTTGCAAGTGGTCATGCGCAACGGCTCTCTCAAGGCCCAATTCTTCAACGATATTGGCCGTGTGGAGCGAGTTCGCTACAAATTCGACCTCCGCGAGCAGGATATTATTGCCTCCATCCTAGAGGAGGGCAACCGGGATGGTGTTTTCTCGGTGCGTGACGTCAGTATGACTTCCAATATCCTACAACATGCCTTCAAGGGGCTGGAGGTGCCCTATATACACCGACAAACGCGCCGTATGGGGAGCCAAGAGTTCGACTCCTTACGCCGAGCCGCCGAGTATTTAGTATTCCGAGGCGTTGGCTACAGAGGTGAGATACACCACATCCCCGCACAAAAACAAGATCAAAACAACAATAATACAGAGAAATCATGAACTTATTAGCAGGAAAAACTGCCCTTATAACGGGTGCCGGTCGTGGTATCGGTCGTGCTATTGCACTCCGCTTTGCCCAAGAGGGAGCAAACGTTGCCATTACAGATATTCGGATCACAGACGAGGTAGAAGAGTTCATCGCTCAACTCAATGCCATGGGCGTAAAAGCCAAGGCATATACCTCCAATGCTGCCGATTTTGACGATGCTCACAAGACGGTAGAAGCCGTAGCTGCTGATTTTGGCGCTATCGATATTCTGGTAAACAATGCAGGGATTACTCGCGATGGGCTACTCATGCGCATGACCGAGGAGCAATGGGATATGGTGATTAACGTCAATCTCAAATCCGCATTCAACCTAACCCACGCCGTAACTCCCATTATGATGCGCCAACGTAGCGGCAGCATTATCAACATGGCATCAGTAGTAGGGGTGAGCGGTAATGCAGGGCAAGCCAACTACTCCGCCTCCAAGGCCGGTATGATTGGTCTCGCCAAAAGTACCGCTAAGGAACTCGGGTCTCGTGGCATCCGTGCCAACGCCATTGCCCCCGGTTTCATCATCACCGATATGACCAACGCACTCTCAGAAGATGTAAAGAAGCAGTGGGCTGCCCAGATCCCTCTACGCCGCGGTGGTACGCCGGAAGACGTGGCCGGGGTGGCAACATTCCTTGCTAGCGACCTCTCCGCCTACGTTTCGGGGCAAGTTATTCATTGCTGTGGCGGCATGAATTGCTAATGAAAGTCGTATACGAAGACAATCACCTTCTCGTCGTAAGCAAACTGCCGGGCGAGATTGTTCACGCAGATAAGACGGGCGACCCTTCCCTAGAGGATATGGTCGCCCTCTACCTTAAAAAGAAATACAATAAGCCGGGGAATGTATTCGTAGGCGTGGTACACCGGCTCGACAGACCTGTGGGCGGATTGGTTCTTTTTGCCAAAACCAGCAAGGCTCTGGCTCGCATGAATAAACTCTTTGCCGAGGGCGGAGTACACAAAACCTACCGTGCTGTGGTGCAAAACAGCCCCAAAGGCACACAAGGAGAGTGTATAGATTGGCTCTGGCGCAATGCTAAACAAAACAAAACCTACATCGTAAAAGAGAATCACCCCGATGCCAAGCGAGCACACCTCCGCTGGCGACGAATTGCCACGGCAGAGCGCTACCAAATGCTGGAGATAGAGCTACTGACGGGGAGACACCACCAAATACGAGCACAACTTGCAGGGATGGGATGCCCGATCAAAGGCGACCTAAAATACGGAGCTCCACGCTCCAACCCCGACGGAAGCATCTCCCTCCTAAGCTACTCCATGGTCTTTGAGCACCCCGTAAGCCACGAAAAGATAGAGCTGCATGCCACTCCGCCCCACGACAAGCTCTGGCAACTCCTCTTCTCCCTTGCCGAGAAGGACTCCAAGGGGGCTACTCGCCTTTAGACTACCGAAGAGCACCGCTCTCCACCCCTCTCAAGAGACCTCAAAAAAAAATTAGCCCTACACTCCCAAAAGTGCAGGGCTAAAACAAAATATTTTTCAGGCAGAAGCACTCTCCCTTTCTGGGTGAAAAATGGAGAAAAATCAGCTGATTTCCAAGAGAAAACTAGGCAAGGAAATTCTTCTCTCTCCCTACCAAGTGGCTCCGGCCCGATTGTGACAGACGACTCCTACATTCTCTATTCCCCCTATCGAAGGGCGCTCACTGCAGGGCTCTAACGTAAGTGTATATATACCCGAGGTGGGGAATTTCACCCCTTGTAGATAGGGAAACGAGAGTTCCGTAAGGGCCACCCCCGATCCCCGCCATAGGCCTACTTGCTCCGAGAGCAGGAGATGCAACGTATCCCTCCGCTCATAGGATGCGCTATCGCTAAGCGTGGCCAGCACATCAAAACCACAATACTCTACATTGTTATTATGCCGAATAAGAAGGTCGAAATAGTAGGGACGGTGCGCTTCCGTTACCAAGAAGCGATACGAAAGCTGTTGCCCACGATTCCACTTCGCATTGGGCACCTTTTCGTACTCAATACAGGCTTCGCGCGTAGGACGGCAACCCACGACAGCAATAGGCAGGGCAACGGAAAAGAGGCAAAGTAGAGCCAGAATCCCCCGATAGAACCTTCGAGACATAGTACGCAGAGCCCCTCGCTAGTCTAATTACTCCGGAGCCGAATCACCCTCTTTACTCGCGGGGCGGGCTTCGCCTCCGGAGCGGGCAAAACGCCTATCACGCTGCGGGCGATGCTCACGGCGAGCTGTTGGTTCACCCTCGGCACTTACAGCGCCATCTCCCATAGGGCGGTTGCTATTCACCCTCGGTGTACGTCTCTCACGGCGAGCGCCTCCCTCAGACTCGGGCTGCGAGCCCTCTCCGCCTTCGAGCACCCCCTGTGGTGCACGGCGGCGATTATTGGAATAACGATCCCCCGATGGGCGACGGCGATTATTCGGACGAGTCTCTTCGGCCCCCTCTTCTCTAGAGAGATTCTGCTCAGGAGCAGCTCCCTCAACAGGCTCTTTTGCCCCCGCATTACGAGAGCGACCGGCACGGTCTCCCCGGTTATTGTTGCCGTTGCCCTTGCGACGCTTACGCCCCTTATCATCGAAGCGGGTAAGGAGATTTTCGTCTAGAATATCTAGCGAGACAGGCTTCTGTATGTAGCGTTCCTCGAGCAGGGTTGCGGGCTTCTCGCCTCGGCGATTCATCTCAATCACCTCTCGAGCACGTCGGGTAGTAATGGTACATGCATTGGTAGAGCGATTCTTCTCCGCAGTGTACGTCACCTCCCCTTTGAGGAGATCCCACTTGAAGAAATAGAAGCTTCCCTCCTCCGTCTCTAGCACCAGATCACGAGGCGGCATACGCTTTTGAGCCTCCACGTAGGTATTTACCTCAAAGTTGGTGCAGCACTTGAGCTTGGCACATTGCCCCGTAAGTTTCTCGGGATTCAGGGTAAGATCTTGGAAACGAGCCGCAGCCGTATTCACACTCTTGAAGGTAGTCATCCACTGAGCACAACAGAGCGGACGACCACATGGGCCAATCCCCCCGATACGCCCGGCCTCCTGACGTGCTCCAATCTGCTTCATTTCGATGCGCACATGGAAGGTATCAGCCAACACTCGGATGAGTTTACGGAAGTCTACACGCCCATCGGCTATATAGTAGAAGATGGCTTTGCTCCCATCTCCTTGATACTCTACATCGCCTATCTTCATCTCCAAACCCAGCGCCTCAGCTATCTGACGCGCCTCAATCATGGTACCATGCTCCCGGCGCTTCGCCTCTTCGCAACGATCGAGGTCACTCTGGGTAGCTAGGCGGAAAAGCTGACGGATGGGCTCTCGACTATGGGCTTCTTGGCGACGAAATCGGAGAGCAGCCAATGTTCCTGTGAGTACCACTCGCCCTATATCCACACCGGGAGAACCCTCCACCGCCACTATGTCATCTTTGTGTACCTCTATCCCTAGAGGGTTCGTAAAGACTACTTTGCGGGTATTCTTAAACTGAACCTCTACGTATTTATTACGGTCTATATCATCGGCATAGCCCGAGAGCCAGTCGTAGCTATTAAGGGGCTGTTTGCCACACCCTTTGCAACCCGCTGAGTCTATCTGAGCCGCTCCAATGTACTTTATATCGTCTTTATGCATTATCTAATCTCTTTGTTATCAGTCGGTAAAGGTACAAGTTTCTCGTTGAATAGGCGATAAAACAGCCTTCGAAGCCGGTATAAAAGACTCCGCCACCCTCTCAACTAGAGAGAAGGTAGCGGAGCCATAATATAGAGTTGTGGTATTTCTTTTCCTTAGCGAGCCGGGAGCTTGCGGGTGAGTGTAGAGCCATCCGACAAGCGAACACTCAGGAGCGTCATGGCCTGACAATAAGCTCGATCTACAACAAACTCAAGAGCATTAACCCCTTCACCCATCGTAAGTTGCTTCCCATCTACGCCATAGAGAGTATAACTCTCAATCCCTACAAGACTCTCCACTCGATAGCCGACCTCTACGGGGATCACTCGAAGAATTTCACCATCCGTATGAGGTGAGGTCACAGACTTCACCCCGGGGTACTCCATACGAAGCTCAAAGCGGGTGCCCTCATTCGCCCCATTCTGATAGGTGTAGCGAGGATTCGCCAAAAGGTCATGCTCCTGACGAGTAGCTCGGTCGTAGAGAGCAATGCGGGTAAAGTGGTGACTCGTAAGCGATGAGAAGTCCAATTCGATCGGACCTATCAGCGAGCTATGTACCCCCATAGGCACCACTGCAAGTGAGGAGCCCGACTGGATTACATTGGGCGATCCCGCATCCGCATCCACAAAGAAGACCGTAGGCACTTCGTCAATCGTAGGATAGAAGAGTGCCGGAGCCGATACAAGTTCCGTATCGGGGAAGAGAATGGACTCGCCACTCTTACCTGCACTATTCGTAGCCACCACGGAAACTTTGCGCATGGGGTCACTCATGTTTATCGTACGGCTCTGGAGGCTCCAATCCTTGTTGGGTGCAAGAAGCACATTATTGGAGCCCTCCGTGGGAAAGAGTAGCGGACCGCTAGCCTTCTTCTTGATCACAATAGCTTGGAGCGGAAGGATCTCCTTCTGAAGCGTGCTAGCGGGAGAACTCACTCCTGAGTAGTAAACCTTCCAGGTATTGTTCGTAAAGATATAGTAATAGGGCTCGATAAGTGTGCTATTTACATTTACCAACTTATCGAAGTCAATGGCACTCATAAAGGGATTACCCACCATCCGCAACTCGGTGCTCGTATCCCCCGCTAGTTGGAAGGCATAACCCTCTACGGGAGCTCCAGATAGCGTGATCGCACCAATCGCTTTAGAAGCCGTTGTCTCGAAGGCAAAGCGGAAGTCCTCCTCCGGCTTACGCACATAGCTATCAACCTTGCCCATAGGCGCAAGCGTAGCCATATCGTAGTAACGGAAGAGAGAAGTATTATTAGCCGCCGTATATCTATGTAGAGGATAGTAGGGATCTACATCTCTATTGAGATAGAAAGGAAGGCGGATAATACCCTTCAGACCATCAAGGTTCTTGTGGTCTTTGTACCCGACCTTGCTTGCATTACGACCTGCCACCTTGAGAGCAATCGCATGGTTGAATGAATCCATATTGTCCACCAGCGTATTCACCGGCTTATCAAAAGAGGCATCGGTAAGAGTCGCTGCATTCCTAATGCCCGACTTGAAATAACGCTGATAGGTCATGGGATAGCCCGCCAAACCAAAGTCGCCCGAGAGGATATTCTTAAGCGGAGTGGCAAGCATGTACCAGCGGTCACGCTCCATCATTCGCTTATCGCTCTTGGGGAAGTGAGCCTCCGCATGAGCCTGGAGCGTACCATCGGACTGCATCTTACCGAAGTTGTAATCCACATACGCACGCTCATAGCGGAGAAGCTGGGGGCGCCCCAACTGACTGCCGTAGTGGAAGTAGATATCCTGACACTCGGCGGCGCCATAGGTACCCTGCACCGAAACCGAAGGGTCTAGGTCGGGGAAGAAATTATCCACCTCGGAGGGGATATGCACCGTAGTACAAGCTGCAGGGATGGCATTGACTGCAACCCCATTAGTATTGCGCCAGTTGCTCTTGTCGAACCAGTTCGCATTGGTCGCATCAGACGCCCACCAAAGAACAGGAGGAGCCACCGACAAATCGAAGGGAATCTCTACAGAAGTGGGAGCTCCCTCACAAACTACATTGATGGCCTCCAACTTGTATCGTCCGGAGTGCTTTGTGGCTTCGCTATGGGCAATCTCCACTACGCGTCCATCCAACGTGGAGCCATCCGGCAAATGCCATTTATAGAGAATGTTCCCACCCAAGGAGACCGCCTCGAGGGTAATAGGTTCCCCTTCGCAATACTTGCTCTTGAGGCGCGTGGTACGAACAATGCTCGTAGAACTCAAGTCGTAGAGCGAAATAGGGGTACCGGCCTTATTATCGTTCCGGCATTGTCTATCCTTGAGATAGAGCAAATAACGATCCTCCGTGATAGGGGTTCCCGGTGTCAATTCTATGGTAATGGAGCCGCCATTAGCTACCACATCCACATCCGATAGGGTCTTTATAGCCGCGCCTCCATTAGCGGGACGGAGCTCCACATCAAGATGCCCTATATAGTTGGTAGGCTCGAAATTGATGTAAGCATAGGACCCCGATGGGCACTTATAGCCCACATAGGTATCTCGCTCATAGGAGAGGTTTAGATCATTCAGATCGATGGAAACGGTAGGAAGGCAAATTATATTATCATTACTATAATAGCTACTAGAAGTCCAAGAGACTCTCAAGCCTAGTTTCCCTTGAGCCAAAGGCATATCAAAGTAAATCTTCTTAGGATCTACACCCGAACTGGCAACCACATAGGAGCCACGAGAGAGTGTACTGCCATTAAAGACTTCTATATCGTTTTCGCTTAACCCATTAGGATACTCTTGAATTTGGACGTATGGAGTATCAAATGAAACTCCATCCTTAAGTAAAATATCTGTATGACCGCCGGCAAATGGATAGATGCGCATGCGCCCACATTCCTTAACAACCGCTTTGGGCTGTAGTGTCTTCGGCCCCGGAGTATATTTGGGGATAACGCTATTGATAGGCATCTTGAGCTCTTTCGTACGCCCACAAGGGTCTGTCACCTCAAAGATATATTCACCCGAAGGGAGCACCCAATACTGATCGCAGTAGTTAGGGAAGGCATGCCCATTTAGAGTCTCACAAGAGAAGGGATAGAAACGTTTATTTCCATAGCCCGTAGGTACCACATAGGGAACCCCCACTTGCAAAGCATTAGGAGAGGGAGGCGTATAGGTCGCGGGCGCCTGCTTCAGCGTAACGGTATAACCATCAAATACGACATTGTTATAATACGCTCCGGTACGTTGTCGCGCTTGGATGTAAACAGTATACGACTTGAGCCCCTCACAATTATTGTCTCTTGTATTTCCATACGAGATATAGGGGTCTGGAATCAATTGTTGAACTTCATATTTAACGACATCTCCATTACCATCCCTATAGGTAAAGAGGTAGCTCTTAGATCGAGAGAAGGACGTATTCAGTGCCACGGCCGTCCTAGACTCCATGTTATCTGTCGTAAGGACTACCGACTCTAGAGGTACCGTGGGGTTATCTGCCTCTGCAACCGACACAGTAACAGGGGGACAAAAATCATTTCGATAAGTGCTATATAAGTAGACCTTACGCTTGTAGTCGGCACAGACTCCACCCGGCTCTTCAACTATCTGACTCACCCAGTTCTGATCAATAAAATAGTCTAAGTAATAGGCTTGGAATTGAGTCGTATTCTTCAGACGATAGGCAAGCCAAAGCTTTTCATTCGTGCTTCTTCTTCCCAGTTTAAACCAAGAATCACCTCCCGGATCCCTAAACATAATACGAAAGGCCCCTGGTTTACGAGCTATAACATGAGCTGGATCCGGTGCCGGAGCAACCGTCTTGAGGTCGTACCAAGTGACCCCCGCTGCATTGGCATCAAGGTCGCTCTTCTTTGCGAAGGTAACATCGTAATATTTAGCAATGGTATCGAGATCCTTATAGTAGGGGAAGCTACTATTCCTTGGTTCCCAAACCTCATACCATCCGCAATGCTCTCGTATGGGGATAAGGTCGTTATCGCCAATAGCAGTAACAAAACTTGAAGATGTGGTCTTCACCTCCACCTCCTCGGCAGGATAGGAGATACAATCGTCCGAAACCTGCACCTTATACTTACCGGCAGGGAGATTGTAGAAAAACTGCCAATAGGGAGTAGATGCAAATGTAAACTCGGTGTAGCCCGTATAGCCGGCCGGCTTATCGATAAGCCTTACCGTATAATTCTGTGCACTCCCACTCGTCACTCGCACTCCAATCATACCCGTAGGATCGGGATACCCTTTGAGCGTAGGGCGCTCCTCCTTTATTGAGATGACCGGTCTACGATAACTGGTCGTAACCGTAATCCCCGGCACTCTCTTCTCTACCGTAACCCCATTGGTAAAGAGCACCTTTACCTTGAGCGTGTACTTACCGGCACGAAGGCCCGTAACGGTTGGGAGAGTGTTATTTTGACTCGTCACAAGGGCGTGCGTAGTCTCATTTTCGTAGGTATAGACGCAGCTCTGTATAGTGTAAAGCGGATTCTGAGAAGTAACCGTACTCGTAATCTCTCCATCACTTTCGCACCGACCATTAGTGACCGTGGGCACCACATTTATATCAGAGGCTTGTTGCGCCCGAAGCGAGAAGGTCGAGAACAGACAGAGGAGGGTGAACAGTCCTAAAGAGGCCGTCCCTCTCTTAGAAAGGAATGATAATATAGACTTCATGTGTAGACTTATAATTGAGGGATTACTCCTTAAAGCGAACTGTAATACGATAGCAACTATTGCGGTAAACACTATAATCGCCGGTGGCAACCAGAGAGCCGCCTCGCAGGGCGACTACCTCCTGCAGATACTTACGGGCATCTGCAACATTCGGGTTCTGCATCGGATTCTTAGAGACCTTCTCCACAAGAGACGTGGGGTCCCAAACATCGCTCATATACTTATAGGTGAACTGGAGGAAGGGCTGATCGCCTACTGCAAGAGCCGGCGCCGCAAGATACTCCGGAATATAGAAGGCGAGTTTGTAATCGGCCGTAGCTACACCTCCGATACTCAAATCCTCAAACGTGGTAGGGTCTATCACGCACTTGGGGTTGGGGGCCGTAGGGAGCGGAATGTCGTTGAAGAGTACTCCCGAGGCCACCTCGCTCGCCGGGGTCAAAAGATTCTGCGGCATAAGAGTGAAAGACTTGGACATATTAAGACTCTTGATCGTGTAGAGACGATCGAACGGGCCAATACCAATCCAGGCATAACGCTTCTGGTTGTTCCCCTGAAGCTGCACCTCCACCATATCTTTGAGCAAAAGCTCCACCTTGGCCATCCCACGGAGCAACTCTACCCCATGGGTAGGCGTCGGGAGCAGGATCGCATGGGGCGTTGCCTGCGTCCCTGCTTGCGTCATATCCACATTCGAATACTCCGCCGTCATCGGGCTACGAAGCTTGATCGTAGGCAGTGCGCCCTCCTTATACAGATCGGGCATAGCCACTCGAATATTATTGAGATCGCTGCGCTGCGTTACCGCATTCAAGGCCGTGGTAATAGTGGGGCCCTGCGTTGCATCCACACGCTCATTGGCGATCACGACCATATCATAGATACCCGGCTTGGGCACGCGAAAGACGGCTCGGCGAACCGTAGGATTGCCATCAAAAGCAAACGTAGTACTACTCCCGCCCGGCACGTTATAGCACAAATTGTACTTAAGCGTCCCGCTCTGGAAGAGCATGATACGCAACTCATGAACCTTGTCCTCTTCATCCAATAGGTCAGCATTGAGCGTATTCTGACCATCCGCCTGAGCCCTGAGCGTCAAGTCTACCGAGAGATAATTATCCCTCTCGCCACCCGAGGGGGTGGGCGTAGAGCAGCCACTAAGCCCACCCCACAACAGCGTGAGGAGGAGCAACAGTCTGCCCGAGGATATATAGTGCGATAAAACTTTTGATATCATGCGTTCGATAGAGACGTCTATATGTGTGTATATATGTGTTGGAGTGTATGGAGTGGGGCTTAAAACTCTATATCGTAGCTATGGACTACCCAGCCATTGATAGAGATCTCTACCGCCATAGAGGGGGAGAACTTAAGATCTATGGTAAAGAGGTGGTCGCACTCCGGCCTATAACCCGGTAGCTTCTCGAGAAGATCTTTCTTCAGATCGAACCGGAGAAGATCGGCCCCCGTATCCGTGCGAACCAGAACCAACTCGGGATGCGTCGAGGCATCATCGAGGCGGAGCGTTCGGAACGTTGTCTCACGCTGTGCTCCTCCCGTTGGAACATCGCCGGCATATACAACCGGAACTTGAGGAATGGAGAGACGCCCATCCATTTGGTAGCGCGCAGTATTGTCGCGAATCTCCACTCGGCAAGGCATCGCCCCAGATAGCCCTGTCAGGCGCACTATAAATTCATTGGAGTATTCGGTAAGGAGCGGCTTACTATAAAGCACTGTTGAGGCTCCGGCTATGTGACCACTCGGTGGGGTTATGGCGACCTCTCCATGATAGAGAGTGTGAAAGACGGGGCGATCAGGCCGATTGTCCGCCGTGAGCCGTAGCCCAAAGGTCCCCTCCAAGAATCTCGGAAGAGCCATGAGCTCGGGAGCATACGAGTAATCCTCTGCTACATCGCCCGCCCAAAAGTAACAGCGATACGTCTGCTCCTTATTATCCGAAAGGGCTATCTCAAACTCACTCCCTTCGGAAAGTACAACATCCTTGAAGCTCTTATAGCCAAGAAGTTTTCCCTCCTTATTAAAAACCACTACGGTCATGCGATCTACCCCCTCCGGGTAAGTCGGGCCATCCATACAGGGAGTCTGCACGTAAGGGGTAAAGCGAAGCAAGGTGGGACAATCGTCGCCCTGTTCAAAAATCAATCCACTGCAGCTCGTCAGTACGAGCGACAAAAACAGTAGCGGGATGATGCGCTGTAGGAACTTCGTCATTCAGAGGAAATTGTTTGTTTACATGGAAGGGATAATCTCCCCTATTCAACGCTCTCAGCATTGATGGCAAGAGAGAATATGTGCCCCCGAGGGAGCCCCTACATGCCTCAAGAGATAAGGTAAGAGGCATGTGGAGCTACCCAAGGAGCGGTTGTTTAGTCACTAAAAACAGAGAAACTTAGAGAGAGAGCTCAATATCGTAAGTATGGACTGTCCAAGCGAGCACTGACATCTCAACGCTCATCCAAGTTTCCTTTGGAGTATTAGGATCTTGAGGATCGAAGGGGTTGGGATTTACAGGATCGTCATTGGGTTTGGGGTCAGGGTTGTTAGGACCACCGGGGTTAGGATTGCTGGGATCTTCGGGGAAGAGGGGATTCCAGTTTGTACCGATAGTCTTGAAGCCTGTGATATTGATGCGGTAGATATTGTTACGGAATACAGGAGCATCGAGTGTATTGGGTACGCGATCGGGGTTTACAAATGCATAGTAAAGAACCTTACCATTCTCATAAGTGCGGAACCTCTGGCCGGCAACACCACCCTTAGTAGGATCGGTTACGTTAGCCTTCGTAGTGTAGAACTTGTTGTTTGCACCGAGGTAGAAAGTTTGACCTTCGTGATAGTTACCACCCTCACCATCAGCAAAAGCAGTTGCTTCGGGCACGAAGAGAGCGCGAACAAGTACATAGGGAGTGTTACCACGACGGAAGTCCCCATCGTAGCTATTTACATCTGTATTCGTAGAAACAGTTTGGTACTTGTGCGAAGCTTCGAACATAAAGAGGCTGTGCTTGAGAGACTCTTCACCGATCTTCTTTGCATCAACAGGACCTGCAATCGTCGTAACAGAACGAGGATTCGTGGTAAAGGTGTGAGCCAAGAGGTCGCTATAGTCGTAGTGCGTGCTACCTGTCCCCCAGATATCTGCAATTGCCGTGGGCACATAACCATACGCAGGGGTCTGGATGAGATTAGAAACTACCTTCTGACCGATATAGAACTTCTTCTCACCTTGAGCACCGGCATAAGAGATGTTCTTTACAGTACCCATCTTGGTTACGCCATCGCTATACTTTACTTCATAAGTATCTGCGTTGGAGGTTACAAGTACGCGGGCAACTACACGCTTCATCTCTACCGAAGCACGGTTTGTACCGGCAAGAGCCTGAGCCTCAGTTACGCCGGCAGCAACGTAGATAGTGCATTCCTTAGCGTTAGAAGCCATGATAACATCCTTGCCCGCAGTGTGCGTTGCTACAGAGGTAACAGCCAGCTCGTGAGCTACCGTATTGTAAGCACTCTCGAAGGCTGCAGCAGTTGCCTGAGAAAGAGCGAGGGTTACATCTGCCGAAGCATTAACAACGGCATATACCTTCTTCGGGCCGGGATTAGTACGGATAGCAGTTTGGGGCACGATCGAAATAGAAGCGGCACCATCTGTCTGCGTAATCGTAAAGTTACTCTTATTGTACGCACCGGTAGACACAACACCAGAGGCCACATCTACAATATATACATCGATTGTTTTGATCTCGTCTTTTCCGTTCCAAGTACCTACTTTGCTGTAGTTATCGTCTTCGGCACGAAAATCGTTTGCCCCCATATTGAGGGTAACGCCTACATACGTAGACCCCTCCTTATTGGGGTCTTGTACTTCTCTCCCAGACTTTGCACATGAGGCAAAGAGGCCGAGGGTTGCGAGCATAAGGCCCGCCATCATCTTCATTTTCATTGTAATTCTTGTTGATTTAATAATGTAATTGATATGTTGTTTTCTATGCTTGAGCCATATTCTTCATGCAACATCCTCTCTCCAGTCGAAAGCCACACAAGGCGTTCAGGAAAGACAAAGCAATGTCAACCAGCTTCAAGCGAGCAAAAAATCGATGCGCCCCGAACAGTAGGTATAGAGAGCAGATAAGACTCATCCTGGAGAACTAAATCTATTATACGCCTACCATAGACTAGCACACATACTATCCATGATACAAAGAAATAGAAAAAAACGAGACAAGGGAAAAAGACAAGATTGTTTACATTTTATTCCAAACAAAAAACACTTGGCTCAGATAGCCAGATACAAGCGAACTTGCTGAAAATACCAACTATCCGTCAACAATAGGGGTATAGCGAGGAAAAGTAAAATTGTAAAGAAGTCTTTATTAAAAAACAACCCTCCCGCACCAAAAAAAGGAGATGCCCCTCCACTTGGAGCATCTCCTGAGATCGCGATCTCCTCTCAACTAACAAGAGGAGGATAGATCCCTCTCTCTCAAGAAGAGATTAGTCTTAGAAACGGTAGGTTACACCCAAGTTTAAGGGAGAGTAACCCAAACCTACCTCACCACCAAGAGCAAGAGTAGGAGTCACATAGTAGCGAGCACCTACAAAACCTTGATAGATGAAGGCTCCGGCAGTCCCACTGTAGGCATTACCTCCATAGAAACCCCAACCTAGACCAAACCCGGCATAGGTATCCAATTTGGATACGAGCTCATAGTGCAAGGCACCACGAGCACCTACGAAGATGCTGCTAGCATGGGTTTCGGGAGCAGTACGGATAAGCTGATACCCGCCTTGAGCACCAACACCGATAGTACCCTTACCGTTGCCAAAGAGGTTGCTTACAATACCTCTCTCATACACGGCTGTAAGAGGGGGTACGACAATGCCAGAGAATGCCCCTGAGCCGGGCAAGCCAACCATAAGGCTTGCAATCTGCGTTCCTTTTTCAAACGTCTTTTGGGCGTTAGCCTCTCCCAAAGAGGCAAATCCGGCGAAAGCTACGGCTAGCCCGAGAATCAAATTTCTTACTTTCATAATCAGTTTTTTTAGATCGTTAATATTATTGGTCCCTCCTCCAAAGTGGACAGGAGGGAAGAGAACCCTTACTAATCTTCACTACGAGAGCGACGCTTTCGCTCTAGTTCGTCGAGAATAATCTTGCGCATACGCATACTATTGGGAGTAACCTCTACGTACTCGTCTGCCTTGATATACTCCAAAGCATCCTCAAGGCTAAAGACAACGGGAGGGGCCAGAGCCACCTTATCATCGCTACCCGAGGCGCGCATATTGGTCAGTTTTTTGCTTTTGCACACGTTCACTACGAGATCGTTGTCTTTGGTATGCTCCCCAATCACTTGGCCTGCATACACCTCGTCTTGCGGTGCAATGAAAAATCGGCCTCGGCTCTGGAGGTTGTTGAGGGCATAGGCAAAAGCCGTCCCACTCTCCATCGCTATAATAGAGCCATTGAGGCGCCGTTGTATCTCACCTCGCCAGGGTGCAAACTCGATAAATCGGTGCGCCATTACCGCCTCCCCTGCCGAAGCCGTGAGTACGGAGTTGTTGAGCCCGATAATACCTCGAGAGGGGATGGTGAACTCCAGCATGATGCGATCGCCCTTACTCTCCATAGAGGTCATCTCTCCACGACGGCGGGTAATTAGGTCGATTACACGGCTCGAATACTCTTCGGGCAGATTGACCGTAAGCTGCTCTATCGGCTCACATTTGACCCCATCTATCTCCTTTATGATTACTTGGGGCTGCCCCACTTGGAGCTCATACCCCTCGCGGCGCATCGTCTCGATAAGCACACTAAGGTGCAGAATGCCTCGCCCATAGACGAGCCACGAATCTGCCGAGTCGGTAGGCTCTACACGTAGCGCAAGGTTCTTATCCAGCTCTTTGACCAAACGGTCGTGGATATGACGGCTGGTGACAAACTTGCCATCTTTGCCAAAGAAGGGGGAGTTATTGATGGTAAAGAGCATACTCATCGTAGGCTCATCCACACGGATACTCGTAAGAGGTTCGGGAGCAGAAGCATCGGCCACCGTCTCCCCAATCTCAAAGGACTCCAACCCGATAATGGCGCAAATATCGCCTGAGGAGACCGATTCGGCCTTAGCACGCCCCAACCCCTCAAAGGTGTTGAGCTCCTTTATTTTCTGACGTACTACGGAGCCATCGCGGCGACAAAGTACAATATCGCTATTCTCGGAGATCGTACCTCTGTGCACGCGCCCCACGGCAATTCGCCCCACGTAAGAGGAGTAGTCGAGCGAAGTGATAAGCATCTGCGCCGGCCCCTCCAGCATGGGAGGTGGGGGTATATGATCTACAATCGCATCCAATAGGGGGGTAATGGTGTCGGTGGGATTGTTGTAGTCCTCACTCATCCAGCTCTGTTTTGCCGAACCAAAGAGGGTGGGGAAATCCAACTGCTCATCACTGGCATCGAGGCTTGCCATCAGGTCGAAGACCATGTCTTGTACCTCACCGGGGCGGCAATTGGGTTTGTCTACTTTATTGATTACCACAATGGGCTTGAGCCCTAGGTTTAGAGCTTTTTGGAGCACAAAGCGCGTCTGTGGCATGGGGCCCTCGAAGGCATCCACCAAGAGAAGGCATCCATCTGCCATATTAAGTACACGCTCTACCTCGCCTCCAAAGTCCGCGTGCCCCGGGGTATCTATAATATTGATCTTAACACCGCGATAGCGAATACTCACGTTTTTGCTCACAATGGTAATCCCACGCTCTCGCTCGATAGCGTTGTTATCTAGATAGGTATCTACCTCGGTAGCTTTGTCGTCTCGGAAAAGTTTGCCCGCCAGTAGCATCTTATCAACAAGTGTTGTCTTGCCGTGGTCTACGTGGGCGATAATCGCGATATTGCGTATTTCTTGCATACTGCTCTATAATAACCGGCTACAAAGGTAATGAAAAAGCATCGCCCCCTCTACCTAAGTAGTACAGTTTAAGTAAAAAAGCGGGGAATTACCCCTCATAAGAGCGGCGAATAGCCCCAAAAGAGGAGCAAATAAGGAAGTAAAGGAGAGCCCCTTACAACGAGCTAGAGCCAAGGAAAGAGAGGGCCTTCCCCTCTGCTTGGGATGGAGAAAGGGGAGGAAGGGAATAAAAAAGGCCTCCAAAACCCTAGATGAATTTTGGAGACCTTTAATGCGTAGTATAGAGTTGCGGGGAGAGGACTCGAACCTCTGACCTTCGGGTTATGAGCCCGACGAGCTACCACTGCTCCACCCCGCGATATTATCTCAATTGCCCTGCAAAGGTACAGATTCTTTTTGAATTAGCCAAATGCCTGCCTCGCTCCACCTAGAGAGTAGCCCCCATGATAGTCCTTCTCTTATCGGCTCTCGCAGAACAAACGCTCACAAAAGGCTCTCTCACGAGCACCAGACATGGATATTCAGTCCACGAAAATAGCGCAAGAACTCCCCTTTAGATTCAAAGGGGGCTCCTCACCTCTCCTCCTTAGAGAGGGGGAGAGGGAGGTGCAACTTCATTTCTCAGAGGGCTTGATCGGGCGTTTGGGGAGAAGATCTTCCGTTACCCTTTGGCGTTTGAAGACTATCCTCCTAAAGGAACTTTGTGGTCCTAGATAGAGAGTATCCCCCTTCACCTCGTACTCCTCTACAATATGAGAGGGAGCACTCCAGCTGAGACCTGCAGAAACGCTGTACAATCCACTACCCTTGGTGTAGTAAACTCCTGTATACTCCCTCGTGAGCTTTGGTATTTCACTTCCGTCTTCATACTTGGCATACACACCAACATCATCCCCATTTGCAAGAAAAGCGACTCCCACACAAAAATCAGAATGCGTCCGAATCGTATTTTCAAAATATTCGGCATCGGTATGCATCCTTTCTATTTCATCAATGTCTATCCACTCCCCAAAAAGAGCAGGGTCTCTATACTCCTTACGGTAGGACTGTGGACCTCGATAGCAAGAGGTGAACCAGAACAGCCCCACTAGAAACAGAACAAGAGAAGCTGTAAACGTACGGCACTTCATAATAAGCTAACAATTCAAATATTGGGTAGCACCAGCCCGTGCAACATCTCTCCTTGAGGTGCAAAACCAGATGTCTGACGGCATTCCAATGCCACCCTTCTTGGCGTCAAAGATACTTGTTTTTTCTAATTATACAACACAAATCAATACATATCCCTTAATAGCATAGCAACAAAAACGGAAGACACGCAAGTTTTAAAAGAAACTGCGTGCATAAAACAGAGAAAAAAATACCAGGTGAAAAGCATTTCCCCTCTTGGGTGAAAATAAAATATTTCTTGCCCAAAATATGAGGGTAAAACCAGCTGAAATAAAAATATTTCTAGGGTAGTTTTCTCCGCGATTTTAGCCAACGACCCACACGCTGCTCCCCCGAGGGCGAAAACGGCACCAAAAACAAGCTGAGAGAGAGCTATACCCGAATCCCCTCGTCCCCTCCCTCCTCTCGAAGAACATCCCTCAAGAGGGCTCTTTTATCCTCAGCCAAATCGGAAAGAGGAAAATATCTACGAAAAAATCGTTGATTATCTACGAAAAGTTCGTACATTGCGCTCGATAAGCAATACAAAGAGCTATGAACAAGACAAAACTCGCCCCATTAACCCCTCAAGAAGAGAGTGTTATGCAGATCATTTGGGAGCTAGGGGATGGAGCAGCCATACGGCAGATATTAGACAAAATGCCCGAACCCAAGCCCCCCTACACCACCCTGGCAAGCATTGTAAAGAACCTGCACACCAAAGAATACATTCACCCCGAAAAAAGCGGAAAGACCATGCTGTACAGGATCGAAGTAACGCAAGAGCAATACTCCGCCTCCTCTCTCCAGCACATCGTACGAAACTTCTTTGGAGGAGATTACAGGCAAGTCGTGCAGTTTTTTGCACGCAAAGAGAGCATCTCACCTCGGGACCTCAAAGAGATAATAGACTTGATTGAGCAGAAGAAGTAACCTCACCTCTTAGCCACCTTTACCCCATGGAAGTACTACTCTACTACCTACTCATCAGCGGAGCATCCCTCGCCCTCGGAGCCTTGCTCGGGCGGTGGCTCTTCCTCCCCCTTACGTGGCATAAGGCAACTCGCGCCTTTTACCTTATCATCCTCGTCTCGGCGTGGGTGATACCGCTCGTTGGCATTGTAGTTCCCTATATCGACTGGTCAATACTCTTCTCACCCTCCCAAGAGGGAGTGGCACTCGCCCCATTCCCCCTAGAGTTATCGCCCATGACGGAAGAGGTCTCACCCTCCATTTGGGGATTGCTACTGCCCCTAGCTTTGAGCTGCATTTGGGGGATAGGAGCACTCGCTCGAGGGATTCGCCTCTTGGTCGCCCTGCGAGCTCTGGTCAAACTCAAACGGCACTGCACCCCCTATCTTCTCCCCAATGGACGGAAAATACAGCTTCTCCCCCAAGGGTATACCGCGTTTAGTGCCTTTGGAGAGATATACATCTCCCAAAAGATGCTAGAGGAGGGTGAGTGGACTATGGTCTACACACACGAAGAGGAGCACACCCGGCAGCGACACTACATTGACCTCCTACTCGCAGAAGTATCCCTTATCCTCTCGTGGTGGAACCCCGCCATGTGGCTACTGCGTAGAGACCTCAGCCTAAACCTTGAGCACCTAGCCGACGACGCCGTGCTAGCCCAAGGCATTGAGGGCAAACCCTATCAATACCAACTCCTAAGATGCGCTACAGACGGCTCTGTAAGCCCTCTATACAACCCCTACAATGGATCTAACAACTTAAAAGAAAGGATCAAAATGATGAACAAGAAAAACTCACCCAAGCGAGCTATCCAACGCCTATGGCTCGCCCTACCCATGGCTGCCCTTACCCTCTTAGGCGGTAATTACCTACTGGCTCGCCCGGTTGCGGAGCGTCTCCCCCTCCTACAAAACATAGGGGACGAAGACCCCGTCTACGAAATGTGCGAGGTACTCCCCCAATTCCCCGGAGGGAATGACAAACTCTTCCTCTGGCTCGCCAAGGAGGTACGCTACCCCAAAGAGGCAGAAGAAAAGGGTATCGAAGGCAGAGTACTTGTACACTTCATTGTGGAAAAAGATGGCAGCGTAAGCAGCCCCACCATCATGCAAAGTGTAGACCCTCTGCTCGACGCCGAAGCCCTACGTGTAGTGGGCAAGATGCCCAAGTGGACACCCGGGAAGCTCAAAGGAAAAGTCGCACGCGTCTCTCTCACCCTCCCCGTCCACTTCAAACTAAGTGCAGATAACGCCAAATCTTCCTCAGCAAAAAGCTCGGACGCGCCTAAAGTCCTCTATGTATTGGACGGCAAGGTAGTAAGTGACGTAAGCAACCTGCCTAGCGAGAAGATCGCAGAAATGCGCGTAGACAAATCTCAAACGGAAGTAGTAACCATCGGAGGGAAGAAGTACGACCTCAAAGCCCTCGGATTAGAAGGAGTTGTCTACATTACGACGAAGTAACGCCGCCCCCTTATAGCGGAATACAACTATTTTTCATCTCTTACAGCCCTCGTCTCTTACAGGAGTCGGGGGCTCTTCGTTTGTATGCAAAGAGGGCGCATGGGAAGAGGAGAGGGCTCCTCCCCAAAGAAAGAGGCGTAGTATTAGAGAGAGAGGAGCCCCTCTTTTTGCAGAGAGTGCTCCCTGTATAGAGAATCCGTAGTACCTTCGTGGTCGGAATGAACAAAGTGCATCTATTGGTGGCAGATAGCCACGATTCGTTTGTCTACAATCTCGTAGAGATCCTTAGGAAATGCCCTAATTGCACCTTCGATGTTGTGTCGACAGAGCATTGCCCCACCCTTCCCCTAGAGAACTACCGAGGGATACTGCTTTCCCCGGGGCCGGGGCATCCTGAGGAGGTGAAAGGGCTCATGCCCCTCATTGCTCGCACTGTGCATACACACTCTCTTTTGGGGGTTTGTCTCGGGCATCAAGCTCTTGCCCTACACTTTGGCGGGCGACTATTGCAAATGCCCCACCCCCTACATGGGCACGCCGAAAGACTAACGATAAAAGAGATAGAGGGGCACACCCTCCTCGAGCAGCTCCCCGCCGATAGCTCGGTAGGGCGTTATCACTCGTGGTGCGTGGCAGAAGAGCCTTTCCCCGACGTATTAGAGATTACGGCAACGGCACTAAGCGATGGGGCTATCATGGCATTCCGTCACAAAACACTCCCCCTATTTGGGGTACAATTTCACCCCGAGAGCTACCTATCGCCCCACGGTGCAAGCATCGTACAAAGTTGGCTATCCGGACTCTAGAGTAGACGCACGCTCTTGTAGCGCACCTCTTTGTTTTTGTTTTTCTTGAGGGGGAGGAGGTAAGAGACCGCCAGCTCGTGGCTACCCCAATTCCCCTTAGCCATTTGATTGATAGGCATCTCAAAGGCATACCCTACCGCTACACTCCCAAACTTCATCCCGAGGGAAAAGCCTGCGGCATTCATCGGCCGGAACATTACCCCTGCCCTGAAACGCTCGGCATACTCCAGTTGCAAATTGGCATCAATGCGCCATGCCTTAAGGTCCGTAAGCACCAAGAGAGAAGGCTTCCAAGTAAGCAACGAGGTCTCCGAAGAGAACTTATAAGAGGTATGAAAGGTATAATTCCGCTTTAGCTCAATAGAGTAATTATTACTGAGCCGAACACGTGGAGCTAAAAGATGATGCGACGCCACGCCTATATACATGCGCTTATTGCGCCACGAAAGCCCCACAGCAGAATCAAACGACTTACCGGACACTCGCGTAAGGGGTAAAGCAGGGTCATTAGGGGTAATGCCCTCACCATCGGGCAGAAAAAGCTTCGTTCCATCAAAGGCACTATTGAACAAACCGGCTTGCAACCCTATGCCCAATTGCCCCTTAAACAAGGGCAAAAAGAATGTATATTGTCCGGCCAAGTCGGTATTGACAAAAAGCCCTTTCTTCTGCGTAAGGAAGGCTATTCCCACCCCATGCTTTCGCTCTAAAAAATCGACCTGCGTATTGGCAAGAAGGGAGATATTGGCAGGTGCCCCCGGGATACCTACCCATTGCTGATGGTATATGGCGGTTATATCCAGCTCCTCTTGCCCTCCGGCGGCGGCAGGGTTATAGAAAGTGGCCGCCCTATCGTACAGCGAAAAAACGGCGTCGTATTGCCCCATCAGCGGTAAAGCCTTTACCCCTAACAGCAACAAAAACGCCCCTTTGAGGAGCCACCACGAGGTCGCTCTACGCCTCAATCCTTTCTCGTACATACTACAGAAACGAATAGAGAGGGGCGATTAGTATGTAGGGGGAGCCTTTGACCGCTAGGATTTGGCGATACAGAAAGAGGCAAGGGAGGAACGGGAGTCGGGGCTATTGGTCCCAAGAGATCGCATCGGGTAAGGCACGTAAAGGGCGAGAGCGAGGTGGGGGCTCCCCCTGAAGCGGTACAAACCTTCACCTCTCAGCAAACAAAAAGTCCTACCCCAACACATCCGTGGGGTAGGACCTTAGTATTTGAAAGAATGGAGGTTCTATATCATTCGAGGCTCCTCATTACAAGGGTCCTTCTCATGCCACCTCCCTTCTTCGAAGCTCTACAGAAAAGCGATTAAGCTTCTGCAGGAGCTGCAGTTTCTGCTTGAGTAGCCGAAGACTTGCGCGAACGGCGAGTACGCTTCTGAGGAGCAGCCTTCTTGCTTTCGCCAAGCATAGCCTCGTTGAAGTCTACAAGCTCGATAATGCACATAGCAGCGTTGTCTCCAAGACGGTAGCCCGTACGAAGAATACGAGTATACCCACCGGGGCGATTGGCAACCTTATCTGATACTACACCGAAAAGCTCCTTCACAGCCTCTTTGTTTTGAAGCTCAGAGAAAACCATACGGCGTGAGTGAAGATTGTCATTCTTAGAGCGTGTGATGATAGGCTCTACATACACACGCAACGCCTTTGCCTTAGCCACCGTAGTAGCGATACGCTTATGCATAATAAGCGAAGTGGCCATGTTAGAAAGCATAGCCTCGCGGTGTGCCTTCGTGCGACCTAAATGATTGAATTTCTTATTGTGTCTCATCTTTTACTCTTTATCTAGGTTATACTTACTCAAGTCGGTAGCAAACTCCAAGCCAACCTCTGCGAGGAATCCCTCAAGTTCTTCAAACGTCTTCTTACCGAAGTTGCGGAACTTAAGGAGCTCTTGGCGATTGTGCTTCACGAGATCGGCTAGAGTGAAGACATTGTTGGAGCGAAGACAATTGCGAGCACGCACCGAGAGATTGAAAGAGTCAAGCTCTTGTCTTAGCATCTGACGTATGCGGAGCGTTTCTTCGTCCATTACATCCCCCGTCTCGTCGCCGGCTTCTTCCATATGCATCTCCCCATCACTAAAGAGAGAGAAGAGATCGATAAGGATCTTTGCAGCCTCGCGAAGAGCCATCTCCGGCTCGATAGTACCATCGGTAACTACCTCCAAGATAAGCTTCTCGTAATCGGTCTTCTGCTCCACACGGAAAGACTCTTCCTTGGGCATTACCCGACGAATAGGGGTGTAAATAGAGTCGATAGCAATCGTATTGAGCGGATCACCCTCACGAGTATTCTCGTCGCTGGGTACATAACCACGCCCCTTATTGATGCGGAACTCTATCTTGACATTGCTAGCTACCTGAGGGTCGAAACTACAGATATGTTGATCTAAGTTCGTTATCTCGAAGTTGCTAAGAGCGGCATTAAGATCCTCTGCGGTAAAGACATCTTTATTCGCAGGGAAAGCTACTGTTACCACCTCTTCGTCTGCATTGTCAACCTTTTGCTTGAAGCGAATCTTCTTGAGATTGAGTATAATGTTTGTAACATCTTCCGTTACACCAGGAATAGTAGCAAATTCGTGCTCTACACCATCAATGCGAATAGAGGCGATGGCATACCCCTCAAGAGAGGACAACAAGATCCGACGCAGGGCATTACCAATCGTCTTGGCATAGCCGGGTTCTAGAGGTTTGAACTCAAAACGACCGACAAGTTCGTACGGTTCGCATTCGTCAAGGACATACTGAGGCACCTCTACCTTTACTACGTTCTCGGGTTTTTGAAATGCTAATATTGCCATGATGTTAGGGATTATTTAGAGTACAATTCAACGATAAGTTGTTCCTTAATGTTCTCGGGGATATCAGCACGCTGAGGTATGTTGAGGAACTTACCGGACATTGAGCTGTTGTCCCACTCGATCCAAGAATACTTACCGTGGTTGAAGCCTGCCAGTGAGTTGGCTATTACTTCCATGCTCTTATCGCGCTCACGAACAGCAATAATCTGCCCGGGCTTTACAGAGTAAGAAGGAATATTTACCACATTGCCATCCACCGTAATGTGACGATGCGACACAATCTGACGAGCTGCAGCACGCGTAGGAGCAATACCAAGACGGTAAACGATGTTGTCGAGACGGCACTCCAAAAGCTGGAGAAGCACCTCACCCGTTACCCCTTTAGAGCGTTGAGCTGCCTTAAAGAGATTGCGGAACTGACGTTCCAACACCCCGTAGGTATACTTTGCTTTTTGCTTTTCTGCGAGCTGAATACCATATTCGCTCGACTTACGACGGCGACCTTCACCATGCTGCCCCGGGGGGTAGTTCTTTTTGCTAAGTACCTTATCGGGGCCAAAGATAGGCTCGCCAAAGCGACGAGCGACTTTTGATTTAGGACCTGTATATCTTGCCATAATATTTAATGAGTAATGGGACTTTTACCCTGCATCCTCTACTTCAAGAGAAATGGGTCTCTGTGCTATAATAATAATCTCTTTGCTTGCAAAGCCGTGTATTTTCTTGTCTCCGAATCTCTTTCTCTTCTTCCCCACACCTTGGAGAGTAGACAGCCGCAGTCCTATTCGTAAGAGAGGGAAAAGTGAATAGGTCAAAAACCTCCAAACGAGGATGAAAGAAACGATATGGGAGTTGCTAATGCACGCTTGCACTACACAAGAGAAATACCACAGGGCATCCGAGATGCAGTCAGTATCCCTATTCTTATCTTTATGCCGTAAAACTTATACTTTGCGCTTCTTGGGAGGACGACAACCATTGTGTGGCAATGGCGTAACGTCGATAATCTCTGTTACCTCGATCCCGGCACCATGGATAGTACGAATAGCCGATTCACGACCATTACCCGGCCCCTTTACATACACCTTAACGCGACGGAGACCAAGATCATAAGCCACTTTGGCACAATCTTGAGCTGCCATCTGAGCTGCATAGGGAGTGTTCTTCTTAGAACTTCTGAACCCCATCTTACCAGCACTAGACCAGCTGATAACCTGCCCCTCGTTGTTGGTGATAGACACAATGATGTTGTTGAAAGAAGAGTGGATGTGTGCCTGACCGGTAGCCTCTACCTTTACCACCCTCTTCTTGGCTGTTACTTTCTTTGCCATATCTTATCTATGATAATCGCCTTATTACTTAGTAGCCTTCTTCTTGTTTGCAACGGTCTTCTTCTTACCCTTGCGTGTACGGGCATTGTTTTTGGTGCTTTGCCCTCTTACAGGAAGACCAGCACGATGACGAATACCACGATAGCAACCAATATCCATTAGACGCTTGATATTGAGCTGAACTTCGCTGCGGAGGTCTCCCTCTACCTTAAACTCAGAACCAATAATCTCACGGATTTGGGCAGCTTGGTCGTCTGACCAATCTTTTACCTTGATGTTTCTGTCGATACCCGCCTTATCAAGGATGTAAGCGGCTCGGCTGCGGCCTATACCAAAAATATAGGTCAAGGCAATTTCACCTCTCTTGTTTTGCGGCAAGTCAACGCCGACAATTCTTATAGCCATAGTCTATATTTGTATTATTCTTTGGTTGCGGATCACCCTTGGCGTTGCTTAAACTTAGGGTTCTTTTTGTTGATCACGTACAGACGCCCCTTGCGACGTACTATTTGACAATCGGGCGTACGCTTCTTTAAAGATGCTCTTACTTTCATATCTCTTGAAGTCTCTATTTACTTATAACGATAACTGATACGCCCCTTAGTTAGATCGTAGGGCGACATTTCTACTTTTACCTTATCTCCGGGGAGAATACGGATGAAGTGCATACGCATCTTCCCCGAGATATGAGCCGTAATAACGTGCCCATTCTGCAATTCGACCTTAAACATGGCGTTGGAGAGGGCCTCCAAAATTACGCCATCTTGCTCTATCGCTGTTTGTTTTGCCATATTAAAACTCTCGATCTCCCAAAACCTCTTTTATAAAATCAAATGAAGAAAGAATCTGCGCCTTCCCCTGTACGATAGCAATGCAGTGCTCAAAATGAGCAGAAGGCTTTCCGTCTCTCGTACGTACCGTCCAACCATCATCTTCGAATACTACATTCTTGCTTCCCATATTGATCATGGGCTCGATGCAGATACACATACCATTGCGCAACAATGCGCCCGTGCCTCGGCGTCCATAATTGGGCACCTCGGGAGACTCGTGCATGTCATGACCAATGCCATGCCCCACAAGCTCTCTCACAACGCCATAACCAAGGCTTTCTGTATATCGCTGTACAGCCTCGCCAATATGCCCTACTCGATTACCGGCTACCGCCTGCTCTATACCCTTGTAAAGAGAGGTCTTTGTAGCCACAAGTAGAGCGCGCTTCTCCTCCGAGATCTCCCCTACAGCAAATGTATAGGCGGAGTCTCCGGTGAAGCCATTGAGCTTGGTACCACAATCCACAGAGATGATATCTCCTTCTTGCAGGAGCACATCAGCACGGGGGATACCATGCACTACATGATCGTTTATCGAAGTACAAATACTCCCAGGGAAACCTCCGTATCCTAGGAAGGCCGGCGTTGCTCCGTTGTCGCAAATAAAGTCGTGCGCTACCTTATCTAGTTGCAAGGTAGATACACCCGGAGCAATATGCTTAGCAACCTCAGCCAAGGTGCGACCAACCAATTGATTGGCCGCCCTCATGAGGCTAATTTCTTCTTCTGTTTTGAGAGTAATCATTCTCTAAATTAATATGCCGAAACGCTCCCCGAACGCCCTTTGATTCGACCACTCTTGAGCAAACCGTCATAGTGACGCATCAAGAGGTGGCTCTCCAATTGCTGCAACGTATCAAGCACTACACCCACAAGGATGAGCAACGAAGTTCCCCCAAAGAATTGAGCAAAACCTGCGCTAATACCAAGCAACTCAGCAAAAGCAGGAAGGATGGCAACAATGGCAAGGAAGAATGCCCCGGGGAGGGTAATTCTATCCATGATCGTGTCAATGTAGTCACGAGTCTGCTTGCCAGGCTTTATCCCTGGGATAAAACCATTATTGCGCTTGAGGTCTTCTGCCATCTGCGTTGGGTTAATAGTAATTGCAGTATAGAAGTAGGTAAAGAGCAAGATCAAGACGGCAAACGTAAAGTTGTACCAGAAGCTTGTGTTATCCGTAAAGGCACGCACAAAGGCACTTCCCTCTCCTACTCGAGCCATGTTCATCACAGAGATAGGGATAAACATGATAGCCTGAGCAAAGATGATAGGCATTACGTTCGCAGCATTCACCTTAAGAGGAATATACTGACGAGCGCCTCCAAATTGTTTGTTACCTACAATGCGCTTTGCATATTGTACAGGCACCTTGCGAGTACCTTGTACCAATAGGATAGCACCTGCAGAAACAAAAAGGAGGAAAACAATCTCGGCCAAAAAAGCAACCATACCGCCGGCAGCACTATTCAAACGGAATAGGAACTCCGCAGATAGAGCTTGAGGCAAACGTGCGATAATACCTACAAGGATGATGAATGAAATACCATTACCAATACCCTTGTCTGTAATGCGCTCTCCCAGCCAAAGCACGAACATACTACCACCGGCAAGGATGATTGTAGCATATGCTTGGAACCAGAATCCGGCAGGGAGTTGAGCCCCCGTTGCGGCAAGTTGCGAACTAAGGTTCATGAGGTAAGCAGGAGCCTGAAGCAACAAGATTAAGACCGTAAGGTAACGTGTCCACTGGTTTATCTTACGACGTCCACTCTCTCCCTCACGCTGCAATTTCTGCATAGAAGGGATAATGATGGCAGCAAGCTGCATTACAATCGATGCGGATATATAGGGCATGATACCCAACGCAAAGATTGAAGCATGCGAGAATGCTCCACCAGAGAACATATCCACTAGAGCCAATAGACCACCCTCAGTCTGAGTCCGGAGTGCGCTCAATGCTTCGGGATCGATCCCAGGGATCACCACAAAGGATCCTAAGCGGTAAATAACCACATACAATATGGTGACAAGAAGCTTCTTGCGAAGATCCTCAATCTTCCATATGTTCTTCAATGTCTCTACTAACCTCATAAAGTTTACAGTTTTACAGCAGAACCGCCAGCAGCCGTGATAGCTTCTTCTGCCTTCTTAGAGAAAGCATCAGCTTCTACAGTAAGAGCGGCACGCACTTCTCCACATCCAAGGATCTTAACCAAATCCTTAGCAGAAGCATAACCTGTCTCTACAAGTAGCTCCTTGTTGATGGTAGTGCAACCCAGCTTGTCTGCGAGATCTTGTACCACTTCCAAGTTTACCGGACGATATTCTACACGATTGATATTCTTGAATCCGAACTTCGGGAGACGACGCTGTATAGGCATCTGACCTCCTTCGAAGCCGACCTTATGCTTATAGCCAGAGCGCGATTTAGCCCCCTTATGACCGCGAGTAGAGGTACCGCCAAGCCCCGAACCGGGACCGCGACCAATACGTTTGCGAGCATGAACAGAACCAGCAGCTGGCTTCAAACTAGACAAATTCATAGTTCTCTATTCTCTTATGCTTATTACTCTACTACTTCCACCAAATGGCTAACCTTGGCGACCATACCCCTAATCTGAGGAGTATCTTCATGCTCTACGACCTGATTGAGCTTCTTAAGCCCAAGGGCATCAAGGGTTAGCTTTTGGTTCTTGGGGCGACGGATACGACTCCGTACTTGTTTGATTTTGATTGTAGACATAGTCTATCTTCTCCTTTCCTATTAACCTCTAAAAACCTTTTCTACTGAGATGCCACGAGACTTAGCAACCATAAGGGGATCTCTAAGTTCAGCAAGAGCTGCGATAGTAGCCTTTACAAGGTTGTGTGCATTAGACGAGCCTTGGCTCTTTGCAAGAACGTCGGTAATACCTACACTCTCCAATACGGCACGCATAGCACCTCCGGCTACCACTCCGGTACCTTGAGATGCAGGACGAATAAGGACACGAGCGCCTCCAAAAGCCGCTTTCTGTTCGTGAGGGATAGTCCCCTTGTGAACAGGTACACGGATGAGGTTCTTCTTTGCAGCTTCTACACCTTTTGCAATAGCAGTGCTTACTTCACCTGCCTTGCCGAGCCCTAGTCCGATAACGCCATCTTGATTACCAACCACAACGATAGCGGCAAAAGTGAAGGTACGCCCCCCCTTAGTCACCTTAGTTACGCGGTTGATATCCACCAAGCGATCGGTTAGCTCTAAGTCGTTGGTAGACTTTACTCTATTGAATGCTGTTGCCATTGTTCCTTAAAATTTAAGACCACCATTGCGAGCGGCATCTGCCAACTCTTTGATACGACCATGATAGAGATAACCATTGCGATCGAATACTACAGATTCAACGCCGGCTTCCTTGGCACGCTGAGCGATAAGCTCACCCACCTTGGCGGCAATCTCCTTTTTAGCTCCGGCAGCCTCGATAGCGAGAGAAGAAGCACTAGCAAGAGTGCGACCTTCTACATCGTCGATAAGCTGAGCATAGATCTGTTTATTACTACGGAATACCGTAAGACGAGGACGCTGCTTAGTACCACTAATCTTACCACGCACACTCGTCTTGATACGAAGTCTTCTAAGTTCTTTTCTTGTCATGATAATCTAGAGTTACTTGCTGGCTGTTTTACCCGACTTACGACGAATAATCTCGCCTTCAAACTTAATACCCTTACCCTTATAAGGCTCTGGCTTACGGAATGAACGAATCTTAGAACATACCTGCCCGAGAAGTTGCTTATCGCAAGACTCGAGATAGATAAAAGGATTCTTGTTACGTTCACTCTTCGTTTCCACCTTTATCTCAGCGGGAAGCATAAAGAAGATAGGGTGCGTAAAACCAAGAGAGAGCTCAAGGAGCTGACCTTGATTAGAAGCACGATAACCTACCCCTACGAGTTCCAAAGTCTTCTTAAAGCCTTCGGATACCCCTACAATCATATTGTTGACGAGTGAACGATAAAGCCCGTGAAGAGCTCGATCTTCCTTATCGTCAGTTGCACGAGAGAGCTTTACTTCACCCTCTTCGATAGATACACTAATACGAGGATCTACATACTGCGTAAGCTCGCCTTTGGGGCCCTTTACGGTTACTTTATTATCAGCAAGAGTAACTGTAACGCCTTTAGGTAGTGCTATGGGCAATTTTCCTATTCTTGACATAACCTGTTTCTCCTGAAGATTAATAGATGTAACACAATACTTCGCCACCTACCTTGAGGTCGCGAGCTTCTTTGTCAGTCATCACACCCTTAGACGTAGACAGAATGGCAATACCAAGGCCATTGAGTACGCGAGGGAGATCACGATAACCTACATAACGACGAAGACCGGGACGTGATACACGCTTTAGTGCCTTGATGGCATTGGTCTTCTGAGCAAGGTCATACTTAAGAGCGACCTTGATAATAGCACGACACTCATCTACATCCTCAAACTTGTAGTTTAGGATGTAACCTTTGTCGAAGAGAACCTTCGTAATCTCCTGCTTGAGGCGAGAAGAAGGGATCTCTACAACACGATGTCCTGCGCTGATTGCGTTGCGCAATCTTGTCAGATAATCTGCAATAGGATCAGTCATATATATTCTGAATTAAATTGATCTGGCTACCCAGACAATATTTAAATACTCTTTCTTTCCAAAGGACCTTACCAGCTGGCCTTCTTTACACCGGGGATAAGACCCTTAGATGCCATTTCGCGGAACTGAATACGCGAAATACCAAACTGGCGCATATACCCTTTGGGACGCCCTGTCATGCTGCAACGATTGTGCAAACGTACAGGAGAAGCGTTGCGAGGAATTGCTTGGAGTGCTTCGTAGTCGCCCTCTTTCTTGAGCTGAGCGCGCTTCGCAGCATACTTTGCAACCATTCTTTGGCGCTTAACCTCACGGGCTTTCATCGATTCTTTTGCCATAACTCTTCTTACTTAGCAGTGCTCTTAAAGGGAAGACCAAACTCTTTGAGAAGTTCGAAACCTTCCTCATCAGTTTCCGCAGTGGTTACAAAGGTAATATTCATCCCCAATATTTTGGTAATCGTATCAATATTTATTTCGGGGAAGATGATCTGCTCATCAATACCAAGGGTATAATTACCACGACCATCAAGCTTGCTATTGATACCTTTGAAATCTCGGATACGAGGCAAAACGACACGCACGAGACGCTCTAGGAACTCATACATACGATCACGACGAAGAGTAACCATAACTCCGATAGGCATCTTGCGACGCAACTTGAAGTTTGAGATATCCTTCTTCGAATAGGTAGGTACGGCCTTTTGCCCTGTAATAGCAGAAAGCTCTTCAATTGCAACATCAATGATCTTCTTATCACCCGTAGCAATACCCAAACCTTGATTGATCACAATCTTAGAAAGCTTTGGCACCTGCATGATGCTAGAGTAACCAAAGTGCTTCATCAACTCGGGAGCAATGCGCTCCTTATATTCAGTCTTAAGACTCGTTGTATTGGCGCTCATTACTTAATCTCCTCTCCTGACTTCTTAGCGTAACGAATACTCTTGTTATTGGCATCCTTCTTACGACCAACGCGAGTAGCTTTCCCAGACTTGGGATCTACAAGATTGACGTTAGAGATGTGAATGGGTCCTTCTTCTTCGATGATACCGCCTTGAGGATTCTTTGCATTGGGCTTCGTATGCTTCTTGATCATATTAAGCCCTTCTACAATAACACGATTCTTTTCGGCCAACACCTTAAGGACGCGACCCGTACGACCACGATATTCGCCGGAATTGACAAATACGTTGTCGCCCTTCTTTATATTCAACTTGCTCATAAATTCAAACTGGTTTTAGAGCACTTCGGGTGCTAGTGAAACAACCTTCATATTAACGGCACGAAGCTCACGAGCAACGGGACCGAAAATACGAGTACCACGGAGATCCCCGGAAGCAGAAAGGAGCACACAGGCATTGTCGCTGAAACGAATGTAGGAACCATCGGCACGACGAATTTCCTTTTTCGTACGAACAATGAGAGCCTTAGATACGGCACCCTTCTTTACATCACTCGAAGGCACAACGCTCTTTACCGAGACAACGATAATATCGCCCACTGAAGCATAGCGACGACGAGTACCGCCAAGTACACGGATACAAAGTACCTCACGAGCACCACTATTATCAGCGACTTTGAGTCTTGATTCTTGCTGTATCATAGTCTATTACTTCGCTCTTTCGATGATTTCTGTTAGTCTCCAACGTTTAAGGCGACTCAAAGGACGAGTCTCCATAATACGTACCTTATCGCCCACATTGCATTCATTCTTTTCATCGTGGGCATAGAGTTTCTTTGTCTTATTTACAAACTTGCCATAGATGGGATGCTTTTCCTTCCAGCGGATAGCAACCGTGATGGATTTCTCCATCTTGTTGCTAGTCACAATCCCGACACGTTCTTTTCTATGATTTCTCATCATTCTTGTGAAGTCTCTTATTATTGATTTTCTACACGGCGCATAGCCAGTACCATCTCGAGACGAGCGATCGTTTGGCGCTGAGCGCGAAGCGATGCAGGATTCTCAAGAGGAGAAACAGAATGATTGATGCGGTCAAGGTCGTAGCTCTTGCGAAGAACTTCAAGCTTTTCCACTATTTCGGGAGTTGTTAGCTCCTTAATCTCAGACATTTTCATAGGTTCTCTCTCTTACTGATTACGCATTTTCTTTCGTAGCATCGAAGTCTCGACGCACAACAAACTTAGTAGTAACGGGAAGTTTCTGAGCTGCAAGGCGCAATGCTTCCTTAGCAATCTCGTAAGAAACACCCTCTACCTCAAAGATCATACGACCTGGGGTAACAGGTGCTACGAAACCTTCGGGATTACCTTTCCCCTTACCCATTCGCACTTCGGCAGGCTTACTGGTAATAGGCTTATCGGGGAAGATACGAACCCAAACCTGACCTTGACGCTGCATGTAACGAGTAACGGCGATACGCGCAGCCTCTATCTGAGCCCCTGTGATCCATTTGGTCTGGAGAGACTTGATACCGAAGGAACCGAAAGCGAGCTGATTGCCACGCTGGGCATTCCCCTTCATGCGACCCTTCTGCTGCCTTCTAAACTTTGTTTTCTTTGGCTGTAACATAATTACTTTCCTTCTTTTCTTTAGCGGTTAGGTTTACGATTGTTGCGACGGCGACGATCGTTGCGACCGAAGGAATCTTGACGGCGTTGGTTGTTCTGAGAGGCTTGTTGGAAGTTAGGCGCCAAATCACGCTTCTCATAAACTTCTCCCTTCATGATCCAAACCTTTACACCGATCATACCCACCTTCGTGAGAGCTTCCTCGTGCGCATAGTCAATATCGGCACGCAATGTGTGAAGAGGAGTACGCCCCTCCTTAAACATTTCGCTGCGAGCCATTTCTGCACCATTGAGACGACCAGAGAGGTGCACCTTGATACCTTCGGCTCCCGAACGCATCGCAGATGCGATAGCCATCTTAACGGCACGACGATAAGCAACGTTACCTTCGAGCTGACGTGCTATACTAGAGGCTACAAGAGAAGAATCGAGCTCAGGACGACGGATTTCGTAGATATAAATCTGTACTTCCTTCTTCGTGAGTTTCTTGAGTTCTTCCTTGAGCTTATCTACTTCTTGACCGCCCTTACCAATAATAAGACCTGGACGAGCAGTGCAAATCGTAACTGTTACGAGGTGAAGAGCACGCTCAATAACAATACGAGAAATACCGGCCTTGGCGTGACGTGCATTGAGATATTTGCGGATACGGCTATCCTCTAGAAGAGTTGGACCGTAATTCTTTCCACCATACCAATTTGAATCCCAGCCACGGATATAACCTAGACGGTTGCTTATAGGATTAATCTTCTGTCCCATCCTGCTTCTGTTTATTAGCGTTATTAAGCGAACTTACATAAAGGGTCACATGGTTGCTGCGCTTACGAATGCGATAACCGCGCCCCTGAGGAGCCGGACGAAGACGTTTAAGCGTTGCACCTCCATCGACAAAAACGCGAGAGATATAAAGCTCTCCCTCCTCGGTCTTGCGACCATTCACCTGCTCCCAATTGGCAATAGCAGACTGGAGAAGCTTCAAAAGACGAGTAGCAGAAGCTTTGCGTGAAGAAAAACGAAGGATACCCAATGCTCGGGTTACCTCCATACCTCGTATATTGTCTACCACCAAACGCATCTTGCGAGGAGATGTCGGCACATTGTTTAGCTTCGCAAAGCAATCGATTGTACCGTCGGTGGCCATAGTTTTATTCTTATCACTCATTGTACTTTGTATTGTGTCTACAACTTGGACCAATTACACTCTCTTACTTACGATTACCAGAGTGACCTCTAAAGGTACGTGTAAGAGCAAATTCGCCCAACTTATGACCTACCATATTTTCCGTAATATACACGGGAATAAACTTATTCCCATTGTGTACGGCAATCGTATGCCCTACAAAGTCGGGGGAGATCATAGAAGCACGAGACCAAGTCTTGATCACGGACTTCTTGCCGGACTCATTCATTTCGAGTACCTTCTTCTCCAACTTTACACTGATAAAGGGACCTTTCTTTAGCGAACGACTCATATTATCTTGTTCTTATCAGAGTTACTTTTTCTTGCGTCTTTCTATAATGTACTTAGAAGAGTGCTTCTTAGGAGCTCTCGTCTTAAGACCCTTAGCATAAAGACCCGTACGTGAGCGAGGATGGCCCCCAGAGGCACGTCCTTCACCACCACCCATGGGGTGATCTACAGGGTTCATTACGACACCACGGTTGCGAGGACGGCGTCCAAGCCAGCGAGAGCGACCAGCCTTACCCGACTTTTCGAGAGCGTGGTCACTATTCCCTACGCTACCAACCGTAGCCTTACACATAGAAAGCACACGACGAGTTTCGCCAGAAGGCATACGCAACACGACGTACTTATCTTCACGTGCAACAAGCTGTGCAAATGTTCCTGCCGAACGGGCGAACTTAGCACCCTGACCGGGACGCAACTCAACGTTGTGCACCACGGTACCAACAGGGATCATCGACAAGGGAAGCGAGTTCCCTACTTCGGGAGCTACATTCTCTCCCGAGATCACAGTTTGACCAACTTCTATACCATCAGGAGCGAGGATATAAGCCTTTGCCCCATCGGCATAGTAAAGAAGGGCAATACGAGACGAACGATTAGGATCGTACTCGATACTCTTCACCGTGGCGGGAATGCCATCCTTGGTTCTCTTGAAGTCGATAAAACGGAATTTCTGCTTGTGACCACCACCGATGTAACGCATGGTCATCTTACCCGTATTGTTACGACCGCCGGTCTTACGCTTACCTTCTACAAGGGATTTTTCTGGTGTGCTGGCTGTGATCTTGTCAAACGCACCAATAATCTTGTGTCTCTGCCCAGGAGTTGTGGGCTTGAGTTTTCTAATTCCCATTACTCAATCAAATATTACTGAAGAAGTCAATAGACTGCCCCTTTTCAAGAGTTACAATTGCCTTTTTGTAGGCAGCTGCACGACCGCTAATAATACCACCTTTGGTATAGCGAGTCTTGAGCTTTGGAGTAACCTTGATAGTGTTGACATCTACCACCTTCACATTGTACATCTTCTCAACAGCGTTCTTGATCTCGATTTTATTTGCCTTAGGAGAAACACGGAAAGCGCAACGCTCGGGTTGCTTGTCCGTGATCGCTGTCATCTTCTCCGAAATAACAGGCTTGATAATAATACTCATTGTACTCTCCTAGTTTAAGCCTTAAACATTTCGTTGGCTGTAGCAATAGCCTCTTCCGTAAACACGAGCTGAGTAGCATCCAACACGCTGTACGTATTAAGAGATACTGCGTTAGCTATGCGAGCACTAGGCACGTTACGAGCCGAGAGGTACACGTTGGCAGGGATATTGTTCATTACGAACAAAGTCTTCTTGCCGGCAAGACCAAGTGCAGATGTGAGTGCTACAAAATCTTTTGTCTTAGGAGCTGCAAAGTCAAAAGCCTCTACAACCTTAATCTCCTGAGCTTGCGCTTTGTAGGAGAGAGCAGAGCGACGTGCAAGGCGTACGAGCTTCTTGTTTAACTTAAAGCTATAGCTGCGAGGACGAGGCCCGAACACACGAGCTCCTCCCACGAGAAGAGGAGAGTTAATGTCCCCACGACGTGCTCCGCCACCGCCCTTCTGGCGACCGAGCTTACGAGTAGAGCCACTCATTTCACTACGCTCTTTCGATTTGTGCGTACCTTGACGCTGATTGGCGCGATAAAGCTTTACAGCAAGATAGATAGCGTGGTCATTGGGCTCGATACCAAATACGGCATCGTCCAAAACAACCTTGCGCCCTGTATCTTCGCCCTTTACGTTATATACAGATACTTCCATACTTTAGATCTCCACTGCTACAATTGAACCTTTGTGCCCGGGAATGCTACCCTTGATGAGCAACAAGTTGTGCTCGGGCATTACCTTAATTACTTCGAGGTTCTGAACCGTTACGCGTTCGTTACCCGTCTGACCAGCCATGCGAGTACCCTTGAAGACCTTTGCAGGGTAAGAACAAGCACCTACAGAACCGGGAGCACGTAGACGATTGTGCTGACCATGAGTAGACTGACCTACACCGCCAAAGCCGTGACGACCAACTACCCCTTGGAAACCCTTACCTTTAGAAGTACCTATTACATCCACATAGACTACATTCTCAAAGATGTCGACCTTGATAGTGTCGCCCAACTTGTAGTCTCCAGAGAATCCTTTGAACTCGGCCAAGTGTCTCATAGGGGCTACTCCTGCCTTTTTGAAGTGACCCATGAGAGGCTTTGTTGCATGCTTTTCAGTAGTTTCTTGGAAACCGAGCTGAAGAGCATCGTAGCCATCATGTTCACTTGTCTTGACCTGAGTAACCACACAAGGACCCAATTCGATAACAGTGCATGGCGTATTTACACCATCGGCACTGAAAACGGAAGTCATTCCGATTTTCTTTCCTAATAATCCTGGCATTTCTTGTGTTATTTACTACGTTTATAACTTGACATTAATCTCAACCCCACTGGAGACTTCGAGCTTTGTAAGAGCATCTACAGTCTGCTTAGAGGCATTATAAATGTCTATAAGTCTCTTGTACGACGATAGTTCGAACTGCTCGCGAGATTTCTTATTCACGAACGTAGAACGATTCACCGTAAAGATACGCTTGTGCGTAGGCAGGGGGATAGGACCACATACCATAGCACCGGTAGCCTTTACTGCCTTTACGATCTTCTCGGCACTCTTGTCGAGGAGCATATGATCGTAAGACTTAAGCTTGATTCTAATCTTCTGACTCATCTTTTTATATAGAGCTTATTACTTAATCAAATCTACACGACCATCAACTTCGGTAAGCACTTGCTTAGCAATTGACGAAGAAACTTCTGCATAATGCGAGAAGGTCATCGTACTAGTAGCACGACCTGAAGAGATCGTACGCAAAGCAGTTACATAACCAAACATCTCAGAGAGGGGCACATCTGCCTTTACGATACGTGCTCCAGTGCGGCTAGTTTCCATACCGCCTACTTGACCACGACGCTTGTTCAAGTCGCCAATAACATCACCCATGTTCTCTTCGGGAGTAACTACTTCAAGCTTCATGATAGGCTCAAGCAAGACAGGACCAGCCTGTGCAGAAGCATTCTTGAATGCTTGGATGGCAGCAACTTCGAACGAAAGTTGGTCTGAATCCACGGGGTGGAACGAACCATCCACGAGAGTTACCTTAAGACGATCGAGAGGATAGCCTGCCAACACACCATTCTTCATAGCACGTTGGAACCCCTTCTGAACAGAGGGGATAAATTCCTTAGGCACGTTACCACCCTTCACTTCGTCTACGAACTGAAGATCGCCTTCGAAGTCGTCATCGGCAGGCTCTACGCGTACGATAATATCGGCGAACTTACCACGCCCCCCGGTCTGCTTCTTGTACACTTCGCGAAGTTGAACAGGCTTTGTAATAGCTTCTTTGTAAGAAACTTGAGGACGACCTTGGTTACACTCAACCTTAAACTCACGCTTAAGACGGTCGATAATGATCTCGAGGTGAAGCTCACCCATACCGCTAATTACGGTCTGACCCGTTTCTTCGTTCGTCTGAACGCGGAACGTAGGATCTTCTTCTGCAAGCTTAGCAAGACCAACTCCGAGACGATCCAAGTCCTTTTGAGTCTTAGGCTCTATGGCGATACCGATCACGGGATCGGGGAAGTCGATAGCCTCAAGAGTCATAGGAGCGTTTTCGTCACAGATTGTATCTCCAGTACGGATATCCTTGAAACCTACACCGGCACCGATATCACCACAGCCGATCACCTCCATGGGATTCTGGCTATTAGAGTGCATCTGGAAGAGACGAGAGATCCGTTCCTTCTTACCCGTACGTGAGTTGTAGATATAGCTACCAGCTGTAAGAGAACCCGAATAAACGCGGAAGAAGCAGAGACGACCTACATAGGGGTCGGTTGCAATCTTAAATGCGAGAGCACAAAGAGGCTCATCGGGAGAAGTCTTGCGTGTAACGACTTGATCCGGATCATCAACAGCCGTACCCGTAACCTCAGGGGTGTCGATAGGGCTGGGGAGGTATGCACAAACAGCATCAAGAAGTGTTTGTACTCCCTTATTCTTGAAAGAAGAACCACAGAGCATGGGGAAAATCTTCATTGAGAGCGTACCCTTACGGATAGCAGCACGAATCTCATCTTCTGTGATAGTAGAGGGATCGTCGAAGTATTTTTCCATGAGTGCATCGTCACACTCTGCGAGCTTTTCAAGCATTTTGTCGCGCCATTCTTCAGCTTCGGCCTGAAGCTCAGCGGGGATGTCCAACACATCATAGTCAGCCCCCATCGTTTCATCGTGCCAAAGGATAGCTTTCATACGAACGAGGTCCACTACACCCTTGAAGGTTTCTTCAGCCCCTACGGGGATCTGGATAGGACAAGGATTAGCACCAAGAACCGTCTGCATTTGGTTGTAAACTTCGAAGAAGTTAGCACCAGAGCGGTCCATCTTATTTACGTATGCAATACGAGGAACATTGTACTTGTCAGCCTGACGCCATACAGTTTCACTCTGAGGCTCAACACCACCTACAGCACAAAATGCAGCTACGGCACCATCGAGAATACGAAGAGAACGCTCTACCTCAACGGTAAAGTCAACGTGTCCCGGGGTGTCAATAAGATTGATTTTGTAGCGATTGCCGTTGTATTTCCAAAAAGTAGTAGTAGCAGCACTCGTGATCGTAATTCCTCGCTCCTGCTCCTGCTCCATCCAGTCCATGGTAGCTGCACCATCGTGCACCTCACCAATCTTGTGCGTAAGACCGGTATAGAAGAGAATACGTTCTGAAGTCGTAGTCTTACCGGCATCGATGTGCGCCATGATGCCGATATTGCGAGTTAATTCGAGATGTTTTTCGTTTGCCATGATGCGTTATGTATTAGAAACGGAAATGGGCAAACGCACGGTTGGCTTCTGCCATACGGTGCATATCTTCTTTACGTTTGAACGCAGCACCTTGATTGTTGTAAGCATCAACAATCTCTGCAGCAAGCTTATCTGCCATAGTCTTACCACCACGCTTACGAGCGTAGATGATGAGATTTTTCATTGATATAGATTCCTTGCGTTCAGGACGGATCTCCGTAGGCACTTGGAAGGTTGCCCCACCAATACGACGGCTCTTCACCTCTACTTGAGGGGTGATGTTATCCAATGCAGCTCTCCAAATCTCAAGCGAAGACTTTTCTTCATTCGCGAGCTTACCCTTTACGATCTCAAGGGCGTTGTAGAAGATGCTATAGGCAAGGTTCTTCTTGCCATCATACATCAAGTGATTGACAAACTTAGTCACTTGACGATCACCAAATACAGGATCAGGAAGCACCTGACGCTTCTTAGGCTTTGCTTTTCTCATTGTTGTCTAAAATTCGTTCGAATCGAATTGGTTGTCGGTAATTTACGTCTTCAACGCCCACGCAAGGGCATTTACTCAACCTATCTCTAAGGATAGCCTATCCAATTGAACCCGAAACTGGTTCTTTTTTTCTTCTTTCTCTAAGCCACTCTTTGGCTTAAAACAACTGTAGAACAGGAAAGGAGGACGAGAGATCTTCGAGGCGGGGTGGTTTTCTTTGGAAACCCCTACACTCTTGCGTCTCTCCAAAAACAAAGGGAATTACTTCTTTGCAGCAGCCTTAGGACGCTTAGCCCCATACTTACTACGACGCTGGAGACGGCCATTAACGCCGGCAGCATCAAGAGTTCCACGTACGATGTGATAACGCACCCCTGGCAAGTCCTTTACACGACCACCGCGAACAAGCACGATGCTGTGCTCTTGGAGGTTATGACCTTCTCCTGGGATGTACGCATTGACTTCCTTACCATTAGTAAGACGCACACGTGCCACCTTACGCATAGCCGAGTTAGGCTTCTTAGGCGTAGTGGTGTACACACGTACACAAACCCCACGGCGTTGCGGACAAGCCCCCAAAGCAGGCGACTTACCAACTTCGTTGAATGATTCCCTTCCTTTTCTAACTAACTGTTGAATCGTAGGCATTTCTTATTTCATTTATTAATCAATCTACTTATGTAGTTGCCACCGTATAATTATACGTATAGCGCGGCAAAGGTAATAAGAAATTCTCACCTGACAAAAGTTTCCTCCCTATTTCTCAAAATAATAGAATCCAAGTTAGCAGGAGAGTCCAGGGAGTGTGGGGCAAAAGTCCTTATAAGCCCTTCTTGCATTCAAAGCAGAAAGGGCATCTCGCAAAGGGAGTGTCACCTCCTTTCACAAGACGCCCTAAGACGAGGTCTCCCAGCCTCTTGTGCAAAGAGACTGGAAGAATATGGTTTAGCGAGCTACGACAAAACGCTCAATGCGATTAGCCACATGCAAGAAGTAAACTCCCTCTGAGAGAGAAGATACATCTATAGTAGTCTTAGACGAAGTAGCTACAGTGCTAAGAACGAGTGTACCATCCAAAGCATAAATCTGTACTCGAGCACCCTCTTTGTTGGGGATAGAGAGCGTAATAGCTTCGGACGCTACCGTAGGATAGAGAGCCGCAGCCTCTGTCTGTAGCAACTCGACAGCACCAGGCTTACCGGCATAGGGATTCTTTCCCTTGTTCTCGCCATCTTGCCAGTCGTAGGTATCCCATCCCTTGCTACGAGCCACATCAGCAGCGTACACAGAGACAAAGTTGCCTTCCTCACTATTGCTCGTATTTATGGCATAGAGGCTACCTGCCTCAAACTCCTCCGTATTTACCTTATAGCGGTCACAGAGACGATCAACAAGGCCTCGTATAGTCTGTTCGTCCAATTTGTTGCTGTAGCAACTTACCAAATGCAAGATATTCTCTTTAGGGATAAGGAGCTTGGTAAGACTAGCTTCGCTACAATCCAACTCATAGATAGCGGGCATATGTGTAACATCCAACTCGGTAAGTTTTTTCGTCCCGCAGTAGAGCTGATATAGATTTACGAGATTCGAAAGGTCTATAGGCTCTAGATCATCATTGTTTTCGTAGCGAAGGACCTTAAGGGCCGTATTGTTGCGTAGGTCCAAGGTCTTGAGTTTGTTGCTACCACAGCTGAGAAGGTAAAGCTTACGAAGGTCTGCCAAATTAAGCGACTCTATTCTATTCCCCTCACAGACGAATTGAGACAAATTCCTATTCGCTCTAAGGTCTATACTTGTGAGGTTATTGTTGGATACAATCAACATCTCCATCTGAGAAGTCTCGGGAAGCGTGAGTGAAGAAATCTCGTTGTTCATCGCAAAAACAGCCTTCAATTCTTCACATGCAGAGAGATCCAGTGAGGTGAGATTATTCTCCGAAAGCTCTACTACTTGCATCTTGGCAGACTGCGAGAAGTTGACCTTTGCGATCTTATTCTTTGCGCAGCTAACCTGGGCCAAATTGGGATTATTGGTAACATCCAATTCGGTGAGCTCGTTGCTATAAGCCGTAAGCACAGCGAGAGAAGGAGCATGACTAATATCGATAGAGGAGATGCTATTATCTGCCGTTTGTAGGCTACCGCAGTCGAAAGCCGAAAACTTACCGTAGGCAACAATAGTGGGAACGCTCTTCTTTAGATAGATAGGCATACCATTCTCTTTAATGATTTCGTTCGTATCTTTAACTCCATTGCCGTTAAAGTCGATCCAAGCCTTACCTGCATCTTCGTTATTGGCAAGTACGGCTTTGACACCCCAAGTGTCTGAACCTTGACCGGTTGTTTTACTTGTTGTTAGAATGATATACTCATCTTCTCCGGCAGCAATCTTGAGGGAAGAGCCTTCATAGGCAACACCCTTCTTTCCTCCCTTATTATCAAAGACTTTCCAATTCTTTTTGGTGGCTTCCTTCACAATATCAGCGCTATAGCGTCCATTAGGGAACTCTTCTGTATCTACCATATAGAGACGACCGGGATTTTCGGCAGTGCGGCTTGGGAGAGACTCTATGAGGGCCATCATCTTCCCAGGAGCAATGAAATTGCCAAAGCAAGCAACCTCATCGAGCTGAGTATAGCCGGCTGCACTCCAACCGATGAATTGGTTACTGCTCAGGTTTACTTTCTGGAGAGGAGCAGAAGAGTTCAATTTAAGCTCCGCAATGTTGTTGATTGCGCAATCAAGCGTTTGCAACTTATTGTTAGCGGAGAGGTCAAGGCGGCCAAGTTGGTTATTGCGGCATACAAGTTGTGTCAGCTCCTTATTTTTAGAGAGATCTAGTGAGGTGAGTTTATTCTTGTAGCAATTGAGAACTTGTAGATTTTCATTCCCGGAAACATTCAAAGAGGAGAGTGCTTGGAAATTGACAACGAGCTCACGAACGGCCCCATATATCGTAACGGTTCCTCCCATTTTGGGGTATTCGTCCGCTCTATCGGTATTGACTTTAGCCTCCTCGCCTTCGTCGAATTTTTGGTTATTATTTAGGTCGATCCAAATAGACTCCGCATCGGCAGCATCAGCTTTTATCATGATGGACCAGGGGACAAAAGAGGAAATTGCCTCCGTTGTCATCACGATCTTTGGGCCATCGGTAGTGTATGTTGCGGGGTCTGCAGCCGTAGCACGACTTGTTGCAGCAAGGGAAGATAGAAGAAATCCTCCCCCAAGAATAAGGTAGCGAAAGGCTTTCATTTTTTGATTTTGTGATTAGTATTCTATAGATAAAACTAGGAGTTCCCAGTCCATATAGGCGAGAACTCCTAGTATCATCGGTTATTAACGAACTACGAAAGTCTTAGAAACAGATCCAATGGAGAGTACATATACTCCTGCATTGAGATCTTCTACGGAGAGATGCATAGAGGTGTTGGTAGCAATAGTTTCACGCACCTTCGCCCCTGTTGCATCAAAGATAGCAACGGTCTTTCCAACCAACTCGGCAGGAATAGTGAGCGTCATATCTACATCCGCAGGTACAGGATAGAGTGTCACCTTTTCGGCAAGAACAGACTCAACAGCACGAGGCTCTCCGGCATATTTCAACATGGACTCGCCACCATTGTTGTTATATACGGTCCAAACTCTATCGGCAGCAGCCTTCACTTGATCTTCGTAGATCTTGTTGTTGTCTCCCGTGAGAGTAAGATCCACAAAGAGAAGAGCACCAGTGGAGAGGTCGGGATCTTGCTCGGGGAGGGAAGCAATAAGAGCATCTACAGCTTCACCCTTCAGATTGTTTTGGAAGCAAGAAATCACAGAAATTGCCTTACACTTAGAGAGATCCAACGACTCAACCTTATTGAATTCAATAAATAGGCTCTCTAGCTTCTTACATCCGCTGAGGTCAATTGTCTTAAATTCATTGTGTCTAACGTCAAGTTCGCGGAGAGCCTCGGCCGACTTCACATCGAGCTGAGACAATTTGTTGTTGTCCAACCAAACATCGGTTATATTCTTAAGACCGGAGAGGTTAGCCTCGGTGAGTTGAGCACGATGAGCGTGAAGCACTTCGAGAGCGGCACAGTCAGAAAGGTCCAATTTACCTAGGGGATTGTCGTTGCAGTGCAAGACGCGCAATTTGCCAGTACCCTTTAGGACGAGCTTCTTAAGGCCGGTACCTGCACACTCAAGGCGGTCAAGCTCAGGATTATTAGAGAAGTCTAGTTCTTTGATGGCTGTTGTATCGCAGAAGAAGGTGGTAAGCTTCGTATTCTTTGAGAGGTCAATCTCCTTAAGATCGCTTAGGAAAGCTACATTGAGGATACGAAGGTCGGTATTGGCAGTAACGTTCAACGACTTGAGGTTCTTACAAGAAGAAACGTAAAGTTCCTGAAGAGCGGTGTTCTTTGAGAGGTCCAACGTAACAATATCGGTGTGACTTACCATAAGCTCCTTGAGGTTAGAGAGTTTGGTCATGTCTACCTTCTGGAGAGGACTGCTGGTACAACGCAATACCTTGAGGTTAGGATTAGCCGATGCATCTACCTCTGTAATATCGTTGCTTCCGCAGCTGAAAGAGGTAATGTTACCATAGATCGTTACAGAGTTGCTGTTACGAGTATAGTGATTGGCATCCAGATACATGCTCCAGTTGTTGATTTCTTCTCCGGCATCCTTCTTGCCATCGCCATTAAGATCGACAAAACAGTTTGCTTTGTCTTCCTCGTTGGCCTCGAAGAGGAATCTCCATCTTCCGTCGTTTTTATTTGCAGTAACGGTCATTTTGGCAACGGTTTCCTCTACAGGATCAGAGCCTTCGTACTTGTTATAGCCTTCGTCTCCCATACCATTTTGCCAGTCGTAGGCGGTCCAACCAAGTTCCTTTGCCTTGGCAACGGCATCCTTAGTACAAACATTCTTGTCGTCCACCTTTGTATTTATAACAAAGAGAGAACCTTCGTCGTACTCTTTCTTGGGGAGTTGCTCAATGAAAGCCATCATAGCTTTTGCGCTCAACTTATTGTTGTAGATGCTAACATCGTAAAGCTTGGTCATCTCTTTGCCCACTACGATAGACTCCAAGAGGTTATCTTGCAAAGAGAGCTTTGAGATCTTTAGAAGCTTTGATACGTCTATCTTTTTCAACTTGTTGCCATTAGCAGAGAAAGCCTGAAGTAGGCTGATATCTCCCAAAACAAGTTCCTCTATCTCGCTGTTGTCACACTTGAGAGAGAAGAGCTTTTTGTTATTGCTAACATCGAGCTTGGCAAGTTTGTTCCCATTGCAGCTAAGGTTCGTAAGCTTGCTCAACATAGAGACATCAAGCTTTGTAAGGCCTAATTCGCCACACATGAGGGCGGTCAAATTTTTTAGATTCGTAAGATCAAGGTTCTTGATGCCAGCCTTTCCGCAAGACAAAAGCGTAAGCTTTGACCCCTCGGGGAAAGAGAGCTGAGTAAGAGCCTTACAGCCATCCAACTCGAGGGTTTCTAGCTGAGCGCTCTTCGAGAGGTCCAAGCTAGCGAGCTCTTCATTACCGTTAAGCAAAACCTCTATTAGAGAAGCAGGGTTGTGAGTAAGATCAACATTTACAAGGTTAGTACGATTGGCAGATAGCGATTCCATATTACCATAAACACGTACCGTGGCAAGGGTCTTTTCGAGGCGACCAAAGAAGCGAGGAGCATTTTCACTTTCTCCATCATACTGGTTATTCCCATTAAGGTCTATCCAACAAACATCGTCATAGGAAGCCCCCTTTACCGTAATTTCCAAGGGGTCGTTGGCGTTTTTCGTGGTAAGCTCAACGTAGGAATCCGATACGGTAGGAGTTCCACTTTGAGCATACGCAGCCCAACAGCTTCCACTTAATGCGAAAAAGGCGGAGAAAAAGAGATTTCTCCCAACAAGTAATTGTTTCTTCATTACATCATCTGTTTAATAAAATCCGGTGTCTATCAACGTTTATCAAGGAGTGGAGCCAGAATGGCAACTTTGCCCTCTCAGTATTTTTGCATCCTTCCTTGATCCTTGGCAGCAAATGTACGAAAACATTCCTATCATGCGAACTAAAAGAACATAAATCGGGGATACTTAAGCATCCGAATAGAAGAAAAAGGCAACTTTCGTACCAATTAATAGGTACAAAATCTCCCCATAGAGCTATTTGTAGGTAGGCAACTCCCTTGAGTATCCCTCTCTTTGGAGAAAAAGAAAGAGGATGTATCTCCGAGAGAAGGAATAGGTTGTAATTTCCTATTTCCTCCACTACGGGAGATACATCCTCTAGGCAGAAAGGAGAAATCTTTAGGTCAGACTCCCCTCTCTATACTAGGCTGAAAAATTACTTTTTCTGGTCAGCTTCTGTTTGGTTGCTGCGGAAGTAAAGTTGCAAGCGATTGCCGCTGGTAACAATTGACTTGAGCAGAGCTTGTACATCGGCAGGCTTGATAGAGTCGAGTACTTTGTCGTAGTCATCGACCCAGTTCTTACCATTGAAGAAGTACTCTTCGATATTGCCAAGCCAGTAACCATTCTCGCGAATACGTTCTGCATGACGCTTCTTCATATTCACAACGGTCTTGTCGAAATACTCTTGACTTACGCCATTCTTAACGATAAGATTCAACTCGTCGTATACAACCTGATTGAGCTGAGCAGCACGCTCGGGAGCGCAGAAGAATTGAACCGTAACAGAACCTTCTTGAGTTGGGAATTCGTCTACCTCAGCAGCGGCAGAGGGAGAATAGGTTCCGCTCTCACGCTCACGGATAGAGGCGATAAGAGTCTGATCGAGTACGCCGTTGAGGATCTGAGCTGCAAGTATCGTCTTATGATCGTAAACAGCCTTACCCTGGAGGTAGTCCATAACGATACCGGTAGGCGTATTCATATCCTTGTACACTTCCATGGTCTTTTCGCCCTTGCGGAAGCCAGCTTGTTTGGTTCTATCCATCTTAGGAGTAGCCTTACCCTTGGGTACAGATCCGAGATATTTTACGATAAGTTCCTTAGCCTTAGCTTCGTCAATGTTACCAACAAAGAAGAACTGGAAGCCATCAGCAGAAGAGAGGCGCTCACGAGCCATCTGAAGAGCACGCTCATAGCTTACCTTTTCCATATCATCAGCTTTTACCTTCTTACGCCAGATATCATTGTCGAAGAGGAGGTAATTTATAGAGTCGCTGAGAGAAGCGAAGGGCTGACGCTCAGCCATCTTGAGGGCTTCGATAGTCTTTTCTTTGTATGCAGCAAAGGCTTCTTTGTCTGCACGGATGTCGGTCATATAGAGGTAGGTGAGCTGGAGCATTGTCTCAAAGTCAGCCACCGTAGAGTTACCGCTAAAGCCTGAAGTAAAGTTACCAAAAGCAGGAGATACGCTTACGGTACGGCCGGTAAGAGCCTTGCCAAGAGCAATAGCATCGAACTTACCCAAGCCACCAAGCGTTACGATATCGCCTACAATCTTAGTATTAAGGATGTCGCTGGGCTTTGAGTAGAGACGGAGACCTCCGTTCGTAGTACCGGACATTAGGATCTGATCTTCCTTAAAGTCGGTCTTCTTGAGGTAAACCTTGATACCGTTTTGGAGGGTGAGCTCGGTTGTTCCAAACTTCTGATTCTTCTTTTCCTTAACGATCTTGCCACCCTTGAGGTCCTTGTCGATGAGGTTCGTATCAACTACTTCTTCTTTCTTTGCCTCTACGGGTTTGGCAACACACTCATTGTAGAGCTTGATTATTTCAGCCTCGGTAGGATAGGTAATGCCATCCTTCTTGGGACCGGTAACTGTGATAACGAGGTTTTTGCCATCGGTAGTAATCATCTCTTGGATGTACTGAGCTACCATCTCGGGCGTAACCTGCGAAGCAATCATATCCATGAGTTGCTTTTCTACTTCGATACCGGGGATATAGCCACCATCGAGGAAGTAGTCTTTGTATTCTTCGCTGAACGAACCATTTTTGCGGTCAGCACGAGCCTTGAATTGATCTTCGAATCTTTTGAGGACATCCGTACGAGCACGGTCATATTCACTCTTGAGGAAACCATGTTGCTTCACACGTTGGATCTCTGCTACGAGAGCTTCAAAAGCGGGTTTGAATGCACCATCCTTAGCAATAGCCATAAAGGTGAAGGCATTTTTGGTCTTGGCAATACCCATGTAGTTGTAGTCGAAGGCACCACCACGGAGGAAGGGAGCATTAGGCTTGATGGTAATTTCCTCAAAACGCTCGTTGATGATCTGAGTGGCAACAGCCTCCATATAGTTTACCAATGCACCGGCAATAGAGCCTCTTTCCTCTCTCGTGAGGACGTCATGCTTGAACATTATAGAGATATTGGTAGAGGTAGCTTCTTTGTCGGTAGCGATGGAAACAATAGGAGTTGCATTGTCTTCTACTTGTACAAAGTAGCGTTCGGCAGGATTTTTGGGAGCAGGTACGTCAGCAAAAATCTCTTTGAGTTTCTTTTCTACATAGTCTACATCAATATCCCCAACGACGATAATTCCTTGGAGATCGGGACGATACCACTTGTGATAGAAGTCGCGGATTTCGTTGTGCTTGAAGTTGTCTACTACTTCCATTGTACCAATAGGCATGCGCTTTGCATACTTATTGTTGGGGAGTACGATAGGGAGCTGAGCTGTAAGCATTCGCATACCGGCATTGTCTCGCGAACGCCATTCTTCGTGGATCACACCACGCTCTTCGTCAATCTCTTTGCCGTCGAGTGTAATGTTGTTGCTCCAGTCGTGCATGATAAGAAGACAGCTATCGATAATATCGCGCCCCTTGTCTGTAGGAGCATCCATTACGGTATATACAGTCTCATCAAATGCGGTATAAGCATTAAGGTCTGCTCCAAACTGGCAACCAATGCGCTCCAAGAATCCGATAAGATTCTTCCCGGGGAAGTTCTTCGTTCCGTTGAAAGCCATGTGCTCAAGGAAGTGAGCAAGACCCGCTTGTGTATCTTCTTCGAGAATAGAACCCACCTTCTGTGCGATGTAGTAATTAGCACGATTCTTGGGGTTTTCGTTGTGACGAATAATGTAGGTCAAACCATTAGGCAACGTACCCATACGTACAGCCGGATCAATGGGTAACTGCTGCATCATTGGATCTTGGGCTCGCAAACTCGCGGGTACGAGGCAGCCAAAGATCAGGAGCACACCTAGTGCAAAACGTTTCAGTTGCATACTAAACTCAATTATTATTCTAGAATTGTATTGATATTTCTACCTGGTTCTAACAAAAAGGGAGGAGGCGTTCTATCTCCCCATAACAGTGCAAAGGTAGGTACATTCCACTACACTTTGTATGTTTTCCCACATATATTATCCTTATTTCAGAAACTTAACGTGGCTCCGACCACACCTACGATATAGTTGGGATCTCGGTAAGCCAAGGGATATTCACTACGAAGAAGGAAGGGGGCCGTGAACTCCCCGTGCAGGGCAAGCCAGTCTGTAATGAGCCATGCACCCGTGATGCGCACCACACGTTGTGCCGTGGTAAGGGTCGTGGTGGCATCGTGGGGAGATACAAAGGATATGCCCTCTCTCAAAGAGGCTTGAGCCGAGAAGTCGAGGTTTGTAGTGGGGCTATAGGTAAGAGAGAAGTCAATCGAACGAATAGGCTTCCCCTGCGCTACGCCTCCACCATCGAGCTTGTAACGGCGCTCAGTCCATTGCAAAGCAGTTTGCAACTTAGCTCCCAAAGCATACCCAATGCGGCCCGAAACGAACCAAGAGTGTGACTTGGCATACCGGGGGGTAAAGGCCAAGAAGAGGGGGGTGCTATTATCGTCCTTCTCGCCAAAAAGGAAGGGTTGCCAGAAGTGTGTATTACGTGTGCGCTCATAGCCTCCCGAGAGGGAGAGAGACACACCTCCGGGCAGTTGTGCTCGTATGCCCAACTCGCTATCCACAAACTTCATCTCAGGACGGAGGAGCGAATCGGGGTGAAAATAGCGATTCTCCCGAGCCAACTCATGCAAAGAGGGCATGTTTAGTCCACCGTCCACACGGGCAAACACCTCCAGATTATTACGCCAGCGGAGTGAGCCTCTGAATACCGGAGAGAGAGGGAGCACGTTCACACCCGCCGTTACTTGCCACTCGGTATTCCCCAGCCAGCCATTGAAATAAATCTTGGGCGTGAGGTTGAAGTAGAGAGAAGGCAACGGACCGCCCGGCACGTAGAGGCCGCCCTTCATAGAGTCTTTGGGGGTTCTTTGCCAGTCTTGATAGAGCACCATACCGGCAAGCCCCCAAGCGAAGTCTTGCTTAGACGAAAAGAGAAGATCGAAGTCGCCTACGACGCGAAGTTCGTGATGCTTCCACTTGCTAAAGAAGGCGGGAAGTTGCGAGTACTTACGCCCCGTATGCTCCACAAGAAAGCCAAACGAGGTCTGATTATCAAGGCCAAACAGATTGGCTCGCCCGATATTGCCGGGACGGACATAACGATAGATAGCGGCTTCGTAGTCCTGCTTCACCTCCATGGGAGGGCGATTGCTCGTCAAGAAGGCTGCCGTTTGTACATCCAATCCATAGTAATTGAATTGGTCGTAGTCTCCAAGAATCTGGAGGGAGTGAGTGAACTCTTTCCCCCTATACTCATAGTTGAGGTCCCAGTCGGAGAGATGGCGATAGGTGTAAATCCGAGCAGGGAACCCTTGATAGAAATAAGAATTATTGGCGAACGTAGAGGTATGACGCAGGTGCAGGTCCACGACATGCTTCTCATTGAAGCATTGTGTATAACCGGCCTGAGCTCGTACCACCGGCTCTAGTCCTAGAGAAAGATCTAGGTAACCGGCCTTATTCGAGCGAGGCACCCACGACGCCATATTGCTCAGAGCAGGATACTCCGGCAATAGTACAGGAGGGGTAAAATCGCCTGTAGAGCGAGGGGGGATAGGCTCTAGCCGTGTTACTTTAGGCTTATCAAATTGATATGTGGAGGCCAAAGGTTGCACTGTGCCTAGGTGTACTTCGGCATCACTTACCACGGTAAGTTCGCGACGGAGCGTATCTGCCCTTTGCGGTTTTGAGGGTTGCTGGGCTTGAGCAAGACCGCTTGTGAGAAGTCCGAAGGTGGCAAATGCCACAAAAAATAGTGTACGGGAATATCGTTTCATCACTTATCTCTATCTCTTTGGGGTACCTGTTTGCTGGTCTTGATAGCGTGCAATGCGCTCAAGAATATCGTCTTCACGCTTAGGATAATTGTTCTTTAGACTCTCCACATATTGGTCTGCCGTCACCTTGTCGCCCTCTGAGCGATAGATCTCTGCTAGTGCCAAGATCCCCCGAGCGAGCCAATACTCGTGCGGAGTTCCCTTCTCAATAAACTTATTGAGTAGCTGCTTGGCTTCGTGTCTTTCTTTGTTCGAGCCCTTTGCTAGCAGGGTGGCATAATAGACGGTCGCCTCAGCACCTGCCGAGAGATCCGTCTTAGAAAGAATTGTCTTGTACTCTGCCAAAGCCTTAGCACGCTCACCGAGTTCGCTATGGGCCATACCTCGAAGGAGGTGAAGCCTCTCAGCGCCCTCTTCGCCCAAAGTGGTGAGAGCCTCCGTAGTCATAGCCACGGCACTCTTCCATTTCTCCATCGCAAGGGCCATCTCTGCCGCCTTCTCAGCCGCCTGCATTCGCAACGAACGATCCGAACTTTGTGCGTAAAGGGTATGGTATGTGTCGTATGCTGCTTGCTTATCGTCTCGCTCCAATTGCAAGGCTCCTAGACGTTGCAGTACCGAAGACTGTGCGGCACGAGGCAACTGCCCTACCTCTGTAGCAAGGGCGGTATATAGCGTATAAGCACGATCCTTATCCCCACGCTCAAAGGCCATATCTGCAAGGTACTTTTGGATGGTGGAGACATCACTACCCACACGATATCGGGCTACAAAGGCCTCCATCTTGGGTTCTGCCTCCTGCGAGCGACGCTTATACTCTCCCTCCAGTGCCTTAAATTCGAGTTCTCGACTCTCGCTTTCGCTCAAAGAGAATGCCCCACCCGTCTTCTGTACAGCACGCTGTAAGTAGTCGGTGCGCCCCTCTTCGATGCAAATGCTCTTTAGGTGCGTAAAGGCCGTAGCCGCCTCAGCACTCTTGGGATAGCGGTGCATCAATTCCGTGTAGGTATCGAGCGACTTATCGATCCGTTGTGTATTGTAATAGAGAAGAGCCAACTGCAGCAAGGCAAGACGCCCCTCCTCACTTTGGCTGTACCTTGTAGCGGTGGCAACAAAGGCTTTTTCCGCAGCATCATTATTCCCTTGCAGGAGGTAAGCACGCCCCTTTTGGTACTCTGCCTGCGCAGCCGCAGGGGTGTCGGGGAAAGTGCTTATAAGTCTATCAAGCAAAGCGATCTGGCGAGAATATTGCTTACGAAGCCCATTAATCTCGGCCAACCGAAAGAGCGCATCACTGCTTTGTGAGGGGGCTAGACTGATGGCATGCTCATAGGAAGCAAAAGCAGCATCTAGAGCATTGGTCGCATACTGGCAATCCCCAAGGCGAGTATAAGCATCGCTCTGACGCAACGCCCCTTGCTTCGAATCTTGTACAGAAGAGGCGAAGTACCCCTTGGCTTCGGCATATCGTCCGCCATTGAATAGGGCATACCCGAGATAGTACTGAGCCTCCGATTGGTTGGGTCTCCGTGCACTCTCCGGCAAAGCGAGGTAGGCGGTAAGCGGGCGAATAGAGCCGGCATAGTCACCTTGAGCTCGTAATATATCTGCCTGAATGAGCAGCGACTCTCCCTTGTATAGGGAGCTTACGGCTTGCTTATCGAGGGCCTCTTCGGCATACTTAGCCGCTTGTGCGTACTTGCCTTGTGAGAGGGCATCAAGAGCCAAATGGTTAAGAACATATTGGCGCGCCTCCTCTATGGCCGGAGTCATTTGCTTGAGGCGGCGGATCGAGGCCAACGAGGTGGCATAGTCCGTATTGGAAAGATAAAACTCCGTTAGGAACTTCTCCATCGTGGGCCGATGCTTAGACGTGGGGAAGGTATTGAGGAAGCGCTCGGCAATACGCACGTCTTGCCCGAAGTTGGACTGACCCGAGGAGCGCATAACCAATGCCATCTCGTACATGGCAGCCTCCCGCACTTGGGTGGGGGCAGGCTCCTCTACGGCCCGCTCATAGGCCACAATAGCTTGGGGGTAATTCCCCTGATCTCGTAAGGCTCGACCTAGGTAGAGGCTGGCAGCATAGCCCGTAACGCCCTTTCCTTGGGTAGCCTGCTTGAGAGGCTCGATAGCCTCATTGTATCTCTGTTGCTCCATGTAAGCGGCTCCCAATAAGAGGTAATCTTCGGGGGAGGCAAACTCGGAGGAGTTTTCGATAAAGCGCTCAAGATATTTACTGGCGTTGGGGGCATCCCCCAAACGATAATAGGCATTACCGGCCACTTGCAAAAGCGAAGGATTAGAAGCAAGACGAGGCTCTACACGCTCAATCTCACCCACCTCGGCCACGGCCTTGGCATAATCTCCCGAGTAGTACGAGAGTGCAGCCATACCGATGCGCGTCTCGGGAGCCAATTCACGGTCCCCCGAAAGGGAGCGATAGATAGCCTCCGCCGCTTGCAACTCACCCTTTGCCATCTTGCTGCTGGCCACATAGAGTTTGGCAATGCGCCCCCAGCGATTATTTGCTTGGGCAGCCTCGGCAAACAAGGGATCCAACTTGTCCCCGCCTCGGTTGGTACGCAGGAGGGCATAGGCGGTACGCACCTGCCACTCGGTACGCTCGGCACTCGAGAGGGCACTTTCGTCCACCTTTTCGAGGAGGTTGCGTGCCCGATGGAAATCACCCTCCGCCATATACAAAGCGGCCCGCTCCAGCGATAGGATGGGGCGGCGCTCATCTACGGGCACCCTTGTCAAGAAATAGTCAATCGTCTCTGCCGCAAGAGTTCGTCCCAAGCGATAGTTTTCGTGAGCATTCCTAGCTAAAAGGTCGGAAAGAATAGCACCTTGAGGTGACGCGATGAAAGGAGCCGTCAGACGAGGATTATACCCTCGAATAGCCCCACTATGTGCCAGAAGAGTTTGATTTTGAAGCTGCTCGTGCCAGTGTAAAGAGCGCTCTTCTTGAGCTTGTACAGCAGCTGTAGAGAGCATCAAGAGGGCGGTAGCCCAAAGGGGAGTATTTTGTTTCATACTATCTCTGCTAATCGTTTAGCACAACAATCCAAACTCTCCGGGGGCTCGCAAAATCCCAAGAGAGTGGACGGATATTCTCCCGCCAAAGATACATAACATTCCCATAACGACGTAGAAACGAGCCGCTCTACACGACCTTACAAGAAGAAAGAAATGCTTAAATTTGCAAAGAAAATCTCCTATCTAAGCCCTAAAGATGAAACCATCAGTGCCAAAGGTATCTCCTAGTGTAGGGAGAGTGATACCACTCATAGCGATGCGTACCGTAAGATCTACCGCAAGACTTTGTCTCGCCCTAGTGCTCGTCTTACTAACCCTAGGCCCGATAAAGGCTCAGGAACAGATTGTATTCGCCGATTCGACTACGCTATCCTGCCCACCATGGCAGGGCACACTTACAAAGTTTTCCCTCACCCCGGAAGGGGCTACGCTCTACGACACCGCACCCAAGAAGACTCACAACAAGGCGGCCCTCCTCCACACCCCCACACTATCCGGCATACATACGTGGCGGGGCGAGATCTCGTTTCGCTTTGCCATCACCTCTGCCAATACCTTTGTTGTGCTCATAGCTCCACTGACTGCCCCCACACAAGAGAAGGGATATACCACCTGCCGCTATGCCTACCTCTCGGGAGAAGAAAGCGGAAGTATTGGGCTCTTTGAGGGCATTTTCTCGGTCGGAAAAGAGGGCGAGATCGTACACAAAAACAAGAATGCAGACAAACCTATCATCACCTCCAACGCAAACGACGCCATCCGATTTACCTCTGCCAACCTCCACCACCTCGCTTGGCATATCACTTACTCGGGCTCGGAGGGATGGCAACTTTACCTCAAGAAGAGCCTAGAGCCCCGGCAGAAGTTTATCTACATAGGGTGCGACTCAACAAGTCTTCCCCCACAAGATTACGCACAAGGCTCCTTCTCGGGCATTGCCCTACGGTACTCGCTCAAAAACGCACAGCACTTTACGCTTCACCGGCTCCTCTATGCCCAAGAGCGACTCAGCGCAAACGAATCGCCCATAACCCCCACAGAGTCCATCTTTGCCGACTTCGATTTTACCCCTCAAAGCATCCGTCTCATAACGCATAGCCTGGTAAGCATAGAGGGCGCAGAGTTTGATCTACAACCCTCTTGTGGCACCCTTACCCCCGGCATCAAGGGGAAAACCATCACGCTCGATCTGGAAAAGCCATTCAAATCGGGCAACTACAGTCTTTTTGTTCGGGGCATAAAAAACCTCGATGGCGCTCTCGCCCCCTCGGAGCGGATCGATTTTGAAATAACCCTCCCTAGCGACTCCATAGGACTCGGCAAGCCCGACGAAGAGCACCTACCCCAAGACCATCTGCTCCTTAGCGAGGTACTCCCCCACCCTACGGCCCACGCAGCGGAGTTCGTTGAGGTATACAACCCCACCACGCACCCTATTGACATTCGAGACTATGCGCTAGCCGTGCGCACAGAAGGCCGGCGAAGCAAACTATACCCCCTCACAGTAGAAGAAAATCATCTGATTCAGCCCAACGAATACCGAGCCATCACCCCCTGGAAGCGAGGCCTTGCCGACTACTACCACTGCTCAATAGACAGCCTTAGTGAGATCGAAAAGTTCCCGGCACTCCCCAATCGGGAGGGGCAAATCGTGCTCTACTCCCTCTGCGATTCGGCCGTTGTGGAAGAGATGTTCTACGGGCCCAAAATTGCATCTCGAGGAGAAATGAGCGAAGGGGTATCCCTAGAGCGCATCCTATTCACCCGACCCGCACTCACCCTCGACAATTGGCATGTAGCACGCCCCGAGCAGGGCAATGCCACCCCCGGTAGACCCAACTCCGTGCGAGTAGAGTGCGATTTGCCCATCGAAGAGCGCGAGGGAGAAACCCTTACTCCGGAGCAAATAGCCGCACTTACACTCTATGCGCTACAAGACCCCGCCAATAATGCCACTCTCACCCTCTACACACTCAGAGGGTACCGCGCTGCCATCTTGGGACGCGCTGCCACCCAAGCGTGGTGCCGGATCTTTCTCAAAGGCGAACAGACTCAGCTTCACAGCCTACCTCCCCACACGCCCCATATTGTCTCCATCCGGCTCACTACAGCCCAACAGAGCAAGCGATACTCTTTTATCATTGCTCCATAATACCCCTAGTCAACCCGGGAGGGCCCTTTTTTAGGGCACTAAAATGGCCTTTTATTACGTGGGAAACGCCCCCAAAAGGCAGGGTGAAAAAGATTCCGCCACAGGGCAAGAAAAAAATGTTTCTCGGGCTGGAGGCAGCCAAATCTCGGGCAGAAATCTTTTTCTTTTTAGCCGGTAAGGGAGCGCAGTATTGGGCAAGATAGTCTTAAGAATCAACCTCTAACGGCAAGCCGCTCAACGCAGCGTGATAAGTTGCTTTACCCAAGAGCCATCCTTCAAAAGCAGCATGGCAAGGTAATTGCCACAAGCGATACCCGAGAGATCGATACCCCGATCTAAGCCCTCTCGCTGCGCCCTGATACGTACCCCTTTTGTGTCGAAAAGCCAAAACGACTCCACCACCTCCGGAGCCGAGAGAGAGACAGAGCCCGTAGTCACTTCGGTTGGGAAAATACAGCAACTCCCCTGCAGGGCTGAAGATACCTCCCCATTAGCCAAACTCTTACCATCTACCCAAACATCGTAAATGCCGGAAGGCATAGTCGCCACCTCTCGCAGGTCATACTCCTTCCAATCGCCAAAATAGTCCGTAGTAATAAAGCAAACATGCTTAAAGGCCTCCGCTTCGGATACATGCTCCACCGTAAGAATCGGGCTCGTTGCCCCCTTTATGGGCTCCAGATTATCGGTACGATACCATTGATATTTGCAGTTTCCAATCAACCCTTTCCCTTGGTAGGTAGCATCGAGTTGGAGCTTATCTCCGGCGGCCAGCTCTACCTTTTTATTCTCTTGATAGGCCCTTTGTAACCCTACTCTAAAGATTACATCCCGGCTCGTAGCATACTTCTTCCAATCGGCAAAGTCGGCAAAAGAAAAGCGATTTAGCATCACATTGAGATTGGCAAAGCCCTTGACCTTTTTGTAGAAGGGAGGCACCTTGCCCGACAATTCATTGCCTTGGAGGAAAAGCGAACTCAAGGCGAGAGCCTCCGAATAATTAGGGATGGGCCCCGTGAGTTTGTTGTAACTCAGATCCAATTCTTCGATTTTCGATGGCAAAATGCCAGGCATTGTACCGGTAAACTTATTATTGCCGGCATAGAGCACTTCGAGCCGGACCATCCCCGAAAGGTCTTGAGGAAACTCGCCTTCCAACTTGTTGTTCTGACAAGTAAAGCGCGAGAGGGAGGCGTGCCTTATAGCCCACTCGGGGAAGGGACCCGTGAATTGGTTGTCATTGAAGTAGCAACGCCCAAAAATAAACTCGTTCTTCTCTCCCAAATGGGTGGCTCCCGAGAGATCGGGGATAGCCCCTGAGAACTCATTATCTTGCAGCGAAAGATCCATCAAGGCAATGCAGCGAGTAAAGCTCCGGGGCACCTCGCCGGATAGCTTGTTGTGGGTGACATCCAACGAAAGCATCTTGCTACAATTGCCGATCTCCATGGGCAAGGAGCCCGAGAATTGGCAGTTAGAAAAGTCGGCAATAAGCAGGTCGGGCATCTTAGTGATGTCAGGTAGACTACCCGACACGGCAAGGTCGTTGATGAAGAGAAACTCCAAGAGCACAAGCTGCGAAAGGTCGGGCACTTCGCCCGTAAACTTATTGTTGCCCAAACGGAGCTGCGTGAGGGTTTTGACTTTTCCTATCTCGCTAGGGATAGGCCCCGTAAGCCCATTATTGCCAAGAAGAAGGCCGGATAAGTGTGGCAGTGAGAGCAACTCTTCCCCCGGGAATTTGCCCACAAGCCCGGCATCTTCGAGGAACAACTCCGTGACATGCCCCTCCTTGATGGTAACCCCCTGCCAGGTGGAGGCATCTTTGGACAAGTCCCATCGATAGGGATCATGCCAGTTAGTTCCCCCCGTAGCCTTGTAGATAGCAACGAGAGCAGCTCGCTCAGCCTCCGGAATGGATTGTGCCCCTAGAGAGAGGGACGAAAGGGCTAAAACTCCAATGAAAATTGGAAGAAGTAAATGTTTCCGTACCATAGATCAAACAAAAAGGAAGATGCCTCCCCCCGATCTCCACAACAGGGAGAAACCGCAAGAAGACATCCTCAGATAACCATTATTTACCGCTAAAACTAGCGAACTACAACCTTAAACGATGATGCACCAAGGCGCACAATGTAAAGCCCTTCGGCTACGGCCAAACGCACTGCGCCCTGCACCTCAGCCAGGCGAGCCACACATGCTCCGGAGAGCGAGTAGACAGCGGCAGGCTCCTTGGTGGCACTCTGCAATACGATAGCCCCCTCTAGCCCATAGGCATTACCTTGCGGCATATTCATGATCTCCGTAGAGTCCCAAACCGAAACCTTTTGGAACTCGCGCCAACCCTCAGCCTCTTTGTACTCAGCCCTTGCCTCTTCGCTCATAAGTCGCAACTCGGTATTTTGGAAGTGCCATGGTGAGAATACATTATCACCAAGGTCGGGAGGCGTGAGCGCCTCAACTACAAGGCGCTCGAGATGAGTACAGCCATAGAATGCACGCTCCTTGATCTCGGAGGTAGTAGCAGGTAAGGTCAGAGAGGTAAGAGCTCGACAATTGAAAAATGCCCACTCATCAATATCCGTAGTCTCAGCTCCCAAAGTAATCTTAGAGAGCTTCGTACAATTAGCAAAAACATAGGCCGGAACAAATACAATGGCCTTGGGGAGCTGTACCTCCTTGAGCGAAGCACATCCAAAGAAAGCACGGCTCTCCAACTCCTTGAGCCCCTCTAGCGATGGCAAGGTCTCCAGAGCTTGACAGCCGGAGAAGGCATCTTCGGCAATTTTTTCGAGGCTCGGCATCGAAAGGCTCTTGAGGGACTTACATCCCGAGAATTGCTCCGCATGGATCTCCGTAACACTCTTAGGCAACTTGAGAGAGACGAGAGCTCGACAATCCTTCCAAGAGAAACCCGGGAGCAGATTGTCGGGATCCTCCAGCTCGCTAAAGTCTACCGACTGGGTTATCGATGGGAAAATCTCAAGAGCTGCCTTGGCATCCTCTTCTTTCCAACGCCCGGAGATCTTCACATCCTTGAGCGCAAACTGAGAAACCTTATCCCCTAGGTTTGCAAGATAGTCTGCAAGACTCTGCCCCTCCTCACGGAGGGCAACATAGTCGAGAAGACGCTTCGTATCCGACAAGACAAAGTGCTGCTGAGCAGCTCCCGTCAGGCCTTTAATCTCCTTCCAACCGGGAGCCGCCTTATAGGCTTCGAGGCTCGCCTCCGGCACATGTAGATAGAATTCTTGATCACTATTATACCCCCTAAAAGACTCCAACCCCTTAGCCTTATCAAGCGGCAAGGGCGTAGGCATATCGGCATAAACAAGAGAAAGTTTTTCACAACCGGCAAAGGCCACCTCTCCCAGCTCCTCAAGAGCAGAAGGCAACGTGGCCACCTTTAGATTTTCGCAACGCGCAAAAGCCCCATAGGCAATGGTACGCACCTTGGAGGGAACCATAGCCGCTTCGAGGGCAGTACGAGCAAAGGCCCCTCCCATAATCACCTCAAGCGATGCCGGCAATACCACGCTGGCAAGCGAAGTACATCCACTAAAAGCAAACGGTCCGATATAGTACACATTCGAGGGAATATTAACCTCGGAGAGGGCACTACACTCCTTGAAGAGATTGCTGGGAATAGAGTCGAGCCCCTCGTTGTAGAAACGTACTTTTGCAAGATTTGTACACCCCTCAAAAGCACTATGCCCAAGCGTATCGAGCATATAAGGAAGGTCCACCTCCGTAAGGCCTACACACTTCTCGAAACAAAAAGATCCGATAGAGTACACCTCCTTACTCATCTCTACATTCTCTAGCGTAGAGCATCCCTTAAATAGACCGCTCCCCAACTTGTGGATCCCCTCCGGCAAATTCATACGCTTGAGAGAGGCACACCCACTGAAGGCAAACGGCCCTAAGAAGGAGAGATTCTCGGGTAGCTCGATCTCTTCCAATGCACTACAATGCTCGAAGGCCGACGCCCCAATGCTCTTTACACTCTCAGGTATTGTGATCTCCTCTAATGCCGTACAATAGCCAAAAGCCATCTCGTGAATACTATCGAGCTCCGCAGGCAACGTGATCTTGGTCAATAGCTCCCCATCTTGGAGCGAACGCAAGGATATCACCTTTACCGTCTCGGGCAGAGTGATCTCTTTAAGCGACTTTGCGAGCTCTGATTGGAAAAGCCAAAAGCCGGGCATTACCCTCGGTCGGGTCTCTATTTTGTCGTACATAGGTGTATAACTTCCCCCCGGCACAATCTCTATCCCGGAAAGGTCGAGCACCTCTACCCCCTGCAAATCGCGAAGAAAAGCAAAGTCGTTTGCATTCATTTCTCCACTAAGGATGAGTTGCTTTACATCCTTACCGGTGAGCTGCTCTTTGAGCTTGCCGGCAGTGGTTTCTACACTTGTTTGAGCATACATAGAACTGATGCCAAACGCCAAAAGGCACCCAGACAAAATTTGTCTCAGCATAGCTTTCGTCTTCATAGAACTCTAATTAGTAATTTACAATTTGCCACAAAAATACATATTCTAGACAAAAAAGCTCCTCCTTTTAGATTCATTTCTAAAAAGAGGAGCATTCCAAATTCTAAATAGCGAAGCGGAGGTGTGGAAACCTTCTCGCCACGAACAATTAAAGCGGCATCCGGAGGCGGCTACAAAATTTAATCTACTACTCCAACCCCAGATGGCTACTTACACTCCGCAATAGCCTTTATGAGGTTACCGGCCAAGCTACTTGCCCCTATGCGGAATAGCTTATTGGTCTTCCACTCAGCCCCCAAGACCTCCTCTACAATGCAGTAGTACTTGACGGCCTCTTCCGCCGTACGGATCCCGCCGGAGAACTTAACCCCTCGCAAGAGGCCGGTCTGTTTGTGGTAGTCACGAAGGGCACAACACATCGTATAGGCAGCACGAAGATCGGCTCCGGGATACTCTTTGCCGGTGGAGGTCTTGATGAAATCGGCACCGGAGTAGAGCGAGAGAATGGAAGCCTTACGTACCAGCTCAGGATCTTTGAGAAGCCCCGTCTCCAATATCACCTTGAGGTGCGCCGAGCGACATGCCGCCTTCTGTTCCTCTATCTCCTCCACTACAGCCGAATAGTTACCCGGAAGGAAGTGATTGAGATTCAGCACAATATCTATCTCATCAGCACCGGCAGCCACAGTAAGAGCCGTCTCTGCCAACTTAATCTCTAGGAAAGTTTGTGATGCCGGAAAGCCTCCACTTACAGCAGCAATACGCACCCCGTCTGCCTTCATAAACTCCTTTACAACAGGCACTTGTAGGGGATATACACAGACCGCAGCCACGTTGGGAAGCCCCTCCTCGGGGTGAGAAGCCGTGTGATTTACCGTCTCTACAAGCTTTTGTACACTCTCTTTGGTATCCGCCCCGGCCAGAGTTGTAAGGTCTATGGTGCTGAATAAAAAGCGAAGAGTATCTGCCGAGTAAGCAGTTTTATAGCGACGAGCAATAATCCCCTCAACGATCTTGTCGATCTCTTCGGGGGAAGATGCCGGAGTAAAATGCTCAAAAGTCTCTTGGATTTTTCCTTGTAGTTCCATCTTAATTCGAGTTATTTATTGTCTTCTGATTGCGCGTGATTCGAGGGAGAAAAAGAGCTGTCGTCAGGGCTCTGAAGGCGAGGATTCTGTCGATGCCGCTCCCTATCGCGCTGCGTCTTTTTCTCCAGATTAGCATGCAGAGCCGCCTCAAGGTCGATGCCGGTTTGGTTGGCAATGCAGGTTGCTACCCATATAAGATCGGCCAATTCGTCGCCCAAATCTCCGAGGGTAGCACCCTCCTTCAGGCTTTGCTCTCCGTAGCGGCGAGCCATGATACGAGCCACTTCTCCCGTCTCTTCGGCGAGAATTGCCATATTCGTTAGCTCATCGAAGTAGCGCACCCCGTAGGTATGAATCCATTCATCCACGGATTTTTGCCATTCGTTTATAGTCATAGCTCTCTCCTATCGATCCCTAGCCGTATCTATCGTGATGGTCACTGGACCATCGTTGAGTAGCTCGATTTGCATATCGGCCCCGAAGCATCCTCGTGCCACTTTTTTACCGAGTAGCTCCTCCAAAGCGAAGCAAAACTCGTCGTACAAAGGGCGACTGATCTCAGGGCGTGCAGCATGTATATAGCTAGGTCTATTCCCCTTCTTTGTGCTAGCCATTAGGGTGAATTGGCTTACAAGCATCACCTCTCCGTCTATATCTACCACGGATCTATTCATTACCCCCTCCTCATCATCAAAGATGCGCAGGGCGGCCAGCTTCTTACAAAGGTAGCTAATTTCTTCGCGACCATCCTCCTCCGCAATACCGACCAATACCATCAAACCTTGGGATATTTGGCTGATAAGCTCTCCTCCAACAGAGAGGCGGGCATACCGTACCCGCTGTATTACAACTCTCATTTATATACTCGTATCTATGATTTCTCGTCTGTGGGATGCAGTGCTTTGTACACAATTGCCCCTCGTTTCTTTCCAATAAGAGACTCCAGATCGGCCAGAGTAGCCGATTTAATCCGCCTTACACTCTTAAAATGCCGGAGCAATGCCTCCTTGGTTTGCTTTCCAACCCCCTCTATATCATCGAGTGCCGAATGAATCTGATTCTTGCTCCGAACCGCACGATGGAAGGTTATACCAAATCGGTGAGCTTCGTCTCGAATATGCATAAGTGTACGGAGCGTTTCGCTATCTCGAGAGAGAAAAAGAGGATTCTCCTCACCCGGGAAATAAATCTCTTCCATGCGCTCTGCCAAACCGATTATGGTAGTGTCGGGTGCTCCTATCCCCATGGCAGAAAGAGTTTCCACCGCAGCCTCTAATTGCCCTCGCGCTCCATCGATTACGATCAACTGCGGCAAAGGAAGTTCCTCCTCTTGCAAACGGCGATAGCGGCGCTCTACAATCTCCCGCATAGAGGCCAAATCGTCGGCTCCTTCTACAGTTTTCACGTGAAACTTTCTATACTCTTTCTTGTAGGGTTTTCCGTTGCGAAAGACCACACATGCAGCCACTGGAGCTGTTCCCTGTAGATTGGAATTGTCGAAACACTCAATATGTCGTGGTGCCACAGGCAAGTGCAAATCTTGCATCATCTTATTCATCAGACGCTGTACACGCTGCTCCGGATTCAGTTTTTCGGCACGCTTTAGTTGATCCAGTTTATACCGCTTCACGTTATCTAAGGATAGCTCCAAAAGCTTCTTCTTCTCGCCTTGCTTCGGAATAGTAACGGAGAATTGGCCCAAAGAGTCCCAACCTAAGGAATAGGGCAAGATCACCTCCTTTGCTTTGCTTTCGTAACGGCCTCGCAACTCTGTGATGGCGGTGGCAAAAATCTCCTCAGCCTCCTCGTCTATTGCTTTTTTATACTCCACCGTAAGGGCTCTCACGATAGCGCCCTCATGCACCTGCATCATATTGACGTAGGCCATAGCTCCCTCCTCCTCGTAGGAGAAGACGTCAATATCGTGGCGCGTCTCGGGGGCTACGATATGTTTTGTACTATACGCTTGCAGCATCTCAAGGCGGGTCTTTTCTTGTCCCGCCTCTTCGTAACGAAGCTCCTCGCTAAGAGCGAGCATCCGGCTGGTTGTTTGCTGTATCACCTGCCGTAGATTTCCCTTTAGCAACTCCACCGCAGCGGCAATATTATTGAGGTACTCTTCTCTCGACACGAGACCCTCGCAGGGCGCTTCGCAGCGCTTAATATGATACTGAAGGCAGCGAGCGTACTTACCCCTCTCTATTGCCTCCTGGGTAAAGTGATGCCTACAAGTACGCACTTTGTACATCTCTCGTATAATCCCCACCATGCCATGCGCCATAGCCACACTGGTGTAGGGTCCGTAATAATCGCCCCAAGAGGGGTCAATGGTGCGGGTTACGAATATCCGAGGGAAGGGCTCTCTTGTTACCACAATACTTGGGTAACTCTTATCGTCTTTGAGGAGTATGTTGTACTTGGGTTGATAGGTCTTGATCAGATTGTTTTCGAGCAGAAGAGCATCACTCTCGCTTGCTACAACAATGTATTTTACATCTACAATCTGGGCAACCAACTGGCGTGTTTTTCGATCGGCGTGCTCCTTCTGGAAGTAGCTACTCACCCTCCGCCTTAGATTCTTTGCCTTACCCACATAGATAATCTCCCCCTCGGCGTTGTAGTATTGGTAGCAACCCGGGGAAAGCGGAAGGGTGGGAAGGATCTTTTTTATCTCCTCGAGCGTCATAAATCTTAGGGGCGGTTCTTTTGTTTCACGTGGAACAAAACGCAGCTAATTACCTACCACAGAGCACTAAAAGCACGCTAATATCGTGAGGCGACACCCCGGGAATACGTGCTGCCTGGCCTATCGTTTCGGGGCGGATGCGGTCGAGTTTCTGTCGGGCTTCGGTGGAGAGCTGCTCCAGCGTGAGGTAGTCGAATCGGTTCCCCAGCGTAATACTCTCGAGGCGCATGGCTCTATCCGCTTGCTGTTTCTCCCGCTCTATATAACCGGCGTACTTGACATCAATCTCCACACGCTCTAAGATCTCCTCGCGCTGTGAGGCTATCTTCTCTACAAACTCACGGAATTGTGGCAAGACCTCTAGCAAAAGATCGAGGGTCAATCTGGGGCGAAGCAATAACTCCCGAAGGCGAATTGCATGTTTTAAGGGCTGCTCTCCCTGCTGCTCCAGAAGGCTATTAACTCTCTCGGGACGAACCGAATATTGAGCCATAAAGGCCTTCACTTCTTCAATCATTTGCGCCTTATAGGTAAAGCGATTTCTTCTCAATTCGGAGGCTAATCCCAGCTTCATGGCATAGGGCGTAAGGCGATCGTCCGCATTATCTTGACGTAAGAGGGTACGGAATTCGGCCCTCGAAGTAAACATTCTATAGGGCTCATCTACTCCTTTTGTTACGAGGTCGTCTATCAATACTCCTATATAGGCCTCACTGCGTTGTAGTACAAAATCGCCTAAGCCGTGGACGTCGTTGTGGGCATTTATCCCGGCCAAAATACCCTGACCGGCAGCCTCTTCATAGCCCGTAGTACCATTGATTTGGCCTGCCATATATAGCCCCCCAAGGAGCTTATGTGCCAGAGTTGGATAGAGCTGTGTAGGGTCAAAGAAATCGTATTCTATGGCATAACCGGGGCGATAAATACGCACATTGCTTAGGGCCGGGAGGGTACGTAGCGCCGCCAATTGCACCTCCAGAGGAAGGCTCGAAGAGAAGCCATTGAGGTAGTATTCGTTGGTGTTTTCGCCCTCGGGCTCAAGGAAAAGCTGGTGCTGTTCCTTATCGGCAAAGGTTACGATCTTAGTCTCTATACTTGGGCAATATCGTGGGCCAATACTTTGTATCTGACCATTGTAGAGGGGAGAATCGGCGAGCGAGGCGCGAAGTATCTCGTGGCATTCGGGCGAAGTGTAGAGAATATGACAAGGCAATTGACGCAGGGTATTCGCACCCTCCGTGCAGTAGGAAAAGTGATGGAAGTCGCCTTCGTCGCCCTTTTGCTCTGTAGTGAGGGACCAGTCTACGCTGCGTCCATCGATGCGAGCCGGGGTACCCGTCTTCATTCTGTCGGTACGGCACCCTAAGTCCCTCAGCTGCTCGGTGAGTCCATACGAAGCGGGTTCACTGATGCGCCCGCCCGGTATCATGGTACGCCCAAAGTGCATCATTCCTCCCAAAAAGGTGCCTACAGTGAGCACTACAGAGTAAGAGTAGAACTCTTTGAGCAACAAGGTTTTAACCCCAATTACTCTCCCGTTTTTTACGAGTAGCTCTGCTACACCATCTTGCCAGATGTGAAGATTAGGAATTGTGTCGAGCGTTTCTCTCCAGTGCTCCATAAAACGCATACGATCGATTTGGGCACGAGGGCTCCACATGGCAGGGCCTTTGCTTCTATTGAGCATGCGAAATTGTATGGAAGAAGCGTCGGAGATCCATCCGGACCATCCCCCAAGGGCATCCACCTCTCGTACTATTTGCCCTTTGGCAATTCCGCCCATAGCCGGGTTGCAACTTAGCTGGGCTATCTTATTCATGTCGTGCGTGATAAGTAGCACACGTGAGCCCATTGTAGCAGCAGCGGCAGCAGCCTCGCAACCGGCATGCCCGGCACCGACCACAATTACATCATACTCTTCGCGATTCATAGTGTAGTCCTATATTTCTTCCCACAAAGGTATAAAGAAGCCATAGAATGCTCGTTTGGGAAGATGATATCTATCTGATAAAGAAGGGAAAAATACCTTTGGCACTCCCCTACCCTACTCTCTTTTATGGTTTCGGAAAGACTTAATAGGTGCGCTTGCCGAGGTATTCTGCAAGCAAAACAAGGGACTGATTAGCCGGAGAATTGGGAAAACTTCTCAGAATATCTAAGGCCTTCGAGAGCTCCTCTTCCAGCCTCTTTTGGGCATAGGCAACCCCTCCGAATTGGTGTGCCATCCGGAGCAACTCTGCAATGGCTTTTTCGTCGCTTTCCACCCTCTCGAGTAGGCTCTTTATTCGCTCTTTTTGGTCGCAATCAGCTTGTTTATAGATATATATGAGTGGGAGCGTTATCTTACCCTCTTTAAGGTCGTTGCCCACGGGCTTACCCACCTCTGCCTCCATTGTATAATCAAAGATATCGTCTCGGAGTTGAAAAGCAATCCCAAGATGCCTACCTAACTGCATCACCTTCAGTAGCTCTTCGGCCTCAGCATCTACACTATACATACCCAAGGCGGCGCAAGCTTCGAAGAGGGTTGCCGTTTTCTTTTCTATGATAGAGAAGTAATTCTCTTCGTCTATGATGCAATCTGTAGCCACTTGTATCTGCAACAGTTCTCCTTCTGAGAGGTGCTTCCCAAGGTTGGCCACGGTGCGTATCAGGCTGGAGCCACCAATCTCTGCCGCACGCAAAAAAGCTATGGAGAGGATATAGTCGCCCACCAATACAGCGGAATGGTTGTCGTAAAAGGCATTGAGGGTAGGTTGGCCCCGCCTCAAGGGTGCTTGATCGATCACGTCGTCGTGGATCAAACTTGCCATATGGAGCATCTCGATAAGTACGGCACACGAGACTGTACGCTGGCTGGGCACCTTGCCTTGTAATGAGACAAGGAGGCCCATCAGGATAGGGCGAATATGCTTACCCCGGGTTGCTGTGATCTTCTCTATAGACTGAGCAACGATAGGACTTTCGGCAACAAAGGCTCGGGCATACTCCTCCTCGAAGGCCAAACGATAATCCGCAATCGGCTGAACTATTTGCTCTATTATATTCATGCTCCCATATCTCTAGGCGACACAATCTCCGCACTATATCTACTTGTTTCCGATAAACAAAAGTAGTACTTCTCGTGATGATATCAAAGATATATGGAGCATGAATTCGGAAGTTTCTATTCCGAAATATTGCAAATATCGCCCAATAAGTGATACATTGAAGCACAAATACGCATATCTTTGCGAGTAGGATAGCAAACCAAAGCCATCATTATCTGATCGCTCAAGAGCTATACCAGATAGATAAACAAACTAACAGAGAAGAAAATGAAACAAAAAAGCATTAACTATCTAGCCTCACTACTACTAGCAGTTGTGGGGTTCATGGGCTTCCAAAGCTGTGATAACGGTAACAAACCTCAACCACCGATCGTAAAAGAGACACTCTCCATTACACCCAAAGAAGCCTCTATCAAGATGGGCGAAACACTTACCATCAAAGTATTGTCCGGTACAAAAGAGGTAACTACCCAAGCTACCTTTACCACGGTACCCGAGGGCATCATATCCATCTCCAAGGAGGGTAAAATCACCGCTCTCAAGGCAGGAAAGAGCATTCTTAAGGCAACTTACAACGGCAAGCAAGCCGAAGCAACCATCACTGTAACCGAGAATGGAAATCAAGAGGTACAAGGCGACTTTATGTTGCCCTACCTACGTTGGTTCGATTCTGCCGAAGAGCTCATTGCCTTTGAGGTAGCTCGTGGCAATACTCCTCTGGAAAAAGACGAAAACATGCAGTACTACTCTTTTAGTACCAAGAGCAAGAAAATGCCTGTGATTAAGTATATTCTAGGGCAAGCTATCCAGATCGATTTGACTCCCGAAGTAGCTCAAAGCGAAGAGTTGAAGAGCTTCTTGGAGAAAAATGGATTCACCTATGGAAGCAATGACTGGACGCCCAAATTCATGAACCTCATGACGGATAAGTACAAAATAGTTACCGGATTTATCTATTCGGAATATCCCGGAGTTGGTACCTTCCTCGGCTTTAATCTAAAAGAACCCACTTTCGAAACTCTTCCCTTCCCCTTGCTCGACTGGAATGCTTCGGAAGACGCCATCAAAAAATTTGAAGAACAAGCCGGCCGTAAATACCTCGAACAGAGAACTGACAAACTTGGAAGAACAGAAATTATCTATGGCTCACAAAAACTCGGAGACGAATACGAAGAGATGTTTATAGCTCGCTACCTAATGAAAGAAGGTAAGCTCCTAAAAGTTCTCTTACAGGTAACTCCCGCCAACTACATCATCAAACCGGCAGGAGAAGGCTTTGGTATCATGGCTACTTTCGATACTTATGCTAAGGGATTGGGCTATACAATCTCCAAAACAGGGGATAAAAAGATAAACCTCTACAGCCATACTGAAAAGGGCAATAAGTTTACTTTGGGTCAGTGGACGATCAAAATGAAAGATGGACGCAAGCGCATCTTTGCGACTATGAACTTCGTTCCTATGGATGGTCCCGACATCATTGACTAATATTCCAAGGATAAGTCCTAAGTTAAGAAGAGGGGTGCTCAAAGTCTATTTGGGTACCCCTTTTTGCATGCTAGGCTATATTTTCCAGATTTTTAGAGCTTAAGATCCTAGATTGGTGGAGAGGAGAAAGGGGAGTTTACGATATATATTCTATTTGTAATCAACGATTTAATATGAGAATAGAAGGTTGTCAAAGGGCTCAATTTTCTCGAATTTGAATCCGTATTGTACCTCCCATCAGAAAATCTTGAAATTGGAAACCTTATTATGTTCGATTGGTGGAGGGTATGGAGGTTCGCCTTTATGTTCGTATTTTTGTCTCGGATAAAGAAAGTAGATTCGTATGAAAACAGAACCATCTGGGAGGAACCTCAGAACCCTTATCATCCATCGCGCACTCACTCCCTACCGCATAGATCTTTTCAATGCTCTCTACTCTCGCTATGGGTGCGACATCTACTTCGAAGAAAAAGAGGCCGAGAATCATCGTTTCAATCAAAGCCTACTAAAGTCGCGAGTTCGCTTTCCCTATAAATACCTATCCCCCGGAGTGGCCGGAATAAAAAACCTGCGATGGGATATTTTTAAGCTCGTAGCTCGGGGGCGATACGACCTTGTTCTCACCAGCGAAATTAACCTCACTACCCTACTCGCTCTTGCCGCTCGCTATATAGCTTCTCCCCATAGTCGCATCGTCTCCATGGTAGACGATAGTTATTCCCTTGCCCAAGAGACCGTAAGAAAGCAACTCAACCTAAAAGAGATTATCCTCGAGAGCGGTATGCTCGATGGGGTGATACTGTGTGACCGGAGGGCTCAAGAGGTATATTCTCACAAGTTTGGAAAGGGGCACCGCTACCACACCTTGCCTATCCTACAAGAGGAAGAAATGATCCGAGAGATATTGCCGCCGCTCTACCCCAATGCAGCTGCGCTTCGTAACCATTATACCCATCACCCCTCCGACAAAATACTACTCTACGTAGGGAGACTCTCGCCGGAAAAAAATCTAGACAGCCTTATTTCTGCCTTCTCTCGTGCCTTTGAGCTGCAAAATGACGTACACTTAGTACTCGTAGGCGATGGTCCTTTAGAAGGCTTCTTACGCGCCAAAGCGGAGAAAACTCCTTGCCGGCAACGGATTCATTTCGCAGGGAGAAAAGAGGGCGAAGAGCTTTATAGCCATTACCTTATGGCGGATGCTTTTGTACTTGCCAGCACCCTAGAAAGATTTGGTGCGGTAGCCAACGAAGCTCTTACCATCGGGCTACCTAGTGCCATCAGCAGGGCTACCGGTATTGCCAGTATGCTGCAAGGGACACGAGGGGTAGTACTTTTCGATCCCTTCTCTCTAGATCAAATCGAGGAAGCTCTCAAGGCTACTCTACGCCTTGCCGACACTCCTTGGCATCCCGATCGCAGCTCCCTCATGCCTCAGACGTTCGGCGATATTCTTCCGGCTCTCTACTCCTTTTTAGAGCGATAGGCCGTTCATAACTTCTCTACAAATAGGGGGTAATCTATAGATTATAGACTACCCTTTTCTTTTCCGTTAGCAAAATAAATCGACCTAAACAAGGCGACTTAGCACGAGTTATAAGTGGATTATCACCCTCTTATCAACCTATAATTGCAGAGGGTTTCTGCTCCGGAACGACCTCTTTGGTAGACCCTATTGTTGAAAAGTAGCATAATCCCTAGATTTTATCAGCTAAATCTATGTTCATAACTAGGTAAACAATTCGTCTATATAGCGTATATAACGAGTAGATATAGCTGTTGGTAAGTACAGAATGAGCCTAGGATGAGAACACAATTGATCCACCCTCTACTACTACTATATGTTCTATTTATAAAGAATATAGAATAAGAAGAAAGGTCTATTACCTACTCTCAGCAATGGCTGCCAAGAGACCGGTCGTAAGCTTATGGAGCTGCTCCCGATTGATAATGTAGGGCGGCATCAGGTAACACAGACGCCCAAAGGGACGCACCCAAACCCCATGCTCTACCAAAAGACGCTGCATCTTTGCCATATCTACCGCTTCACGCATCTCCACTACCCCAATGGCTCCCAATACACGTACCTCGGCAACCGTATCGAATGACGTAGCCGGACTTAATTCCTCCCTTAGTTGGCACTCTATTGCTTTTATGCGCTCCTGCCAAGGAGAGTTGAGCAAGAGACGTAGACTTGCGAGTGCTACGGAGCAAGCAAGCGGATTAGCCATGAATGTAGGTCCATGCATAAAACATCCTGCCTCACCACTACAGATTTGGTCGGCAATGCTCTTGTGCGTACAAGTGGCCGATAGGGTCATGTAGCCCCCTGTTAGCGCCTTGCCAATACACATAATATCGGGTACTACCCCGGCATGCTCGGCAGCAAAGAATTTGCCCGTCCTACCAAAGCCGGTGGCAATCTCATCAAAAATGACCAATATACCTGCCTCATGCGCCTTTCGTATCGCCTCCACTAGATATTGAGGATGGTAAAAATACATTCCTCCGGCACCCTGTACAATGGGCTCCAAGATGAGTGCTGCAATTTCATCTCCATGCTCCGTAATAAGATCTGCAAAGGGGGCTATATCCTCAGCATTCCATTCTCCTCCAAAACGACTTTTAGGTTGAGGCAAAAAGTACTGCGCCGGTAACACCGACCCAAAGATGCCGTGCATACCCGTTACCGGATCGCACACACTCATGGCATGCCAGGTATCCCCATGGTAACCGGAGCGAATGGTTGCAAAATGTTTGCGTTTCTTATCTCCTACACTTTCGTGGTACTGAAGAGCCATTTTAAGAGCCACCTCTACAGCTACCGAACCGCTATCGGCATAAAAAATTTGGTCAATACCCTTAGGAAAAAGAGGGAGCAAAAGAGAGGCAAGCTCTACGGCAGGCCTATGCGTAAAGCCTCCAAACATGATATGACTCATGGACTTCAACTGCGTCTCTATCGCTCTATTGAGTTCGGGATTGTTGTACCCATGGATAGCGGCCCACCACGAACTCATACCATCAATCAATACACGTCCATCTTCGAGCGTAATCTCTACCCCTTTAGCACTCTGCACCGGATATACGGGCAAAGGGTCTATGGTTGATGTATAGGGGTGCCATAGATGGTTTCGGTCAAATGCTAGGAGTTCTTCTGTAGTCATCTTAGATATTTATTCTGCGTAGTACATTCACGAGTAGCAAAGGTACTTGATTAAGAAAAATCTCTTGCCCTAAAAAGATTCCGTTTCCAGCCAAAATAGGAGGGCATAATAGGCTAATATATTTTGAAAAACCAGCTACTTTCCGAGTCCATTTTCAGCCAGAAAAAATCGTTGATAAGTTGTAGAAAAGCCGTTGTAAACCTGTCAGCAAAAAAGAGGCAGCTACCCATAGGTAGAGCCAATATCCCCCCTCCCTTAAGGAATTAATTCGAGCTATACAAGGGAAGTTAGCACGAGTTATTGTTTCGTTATTGAGTTAGTTTTCTACGATCCAAAGGGGGAGAAAACCAAAAAGAGTAATCTAGACTGAGAATACTTATTGTTGATAATGGCTGCAAAGGCAGAATAAACCAAGGAAAATCCATGTTAATAATATCCTTGATAACTCGTTAGTCTGGCGTTGGTATCCCGGTTTATAAGTAGAACTTCATCTGTATGGTAGAGAGCTTTATCTACACTATGAACAGCCTTTTTTCTACCTCTATGTAATTCTATATTTTTATAATCAATAAGAAGATAGGAAGCAGAAAAGTTGGGGGCTAAAAGAGAAGCCGGCAATCTAAATTGATGGGAATATGATTATCTTTGCTTGTGCTAATTGTAGCGACATTAAATCATTATAATACCATTATAGCTCATTGCTTGGTTGTACTACGCTGAGGGATGTTCAGCTCTTGAAAGAACCCTCTTCGTCTTCCCCCGTCTCCATACGTATTGGGGCGGATGTTGTGGTTCATCCTATGGCCATAAAAGGTGAATGGGTAAAAGTAAAACATACGAATAGTAGCAACAAGAGTTTTACGGGATGGGTCAAAGCGAGTTCGCTTTGTGGTAATCCCATCACCCTTTGTTCGAGATAGAGGGGTAGACTTTATAGCTTTTCCGGTATAGGAAAAGTTACTCCTAATACTTAGGTGCGCTACCCTTATAATTTTTCGGTTTGAGGGTAGCGTTTTTATTCCTTTGGGCTCATCCCCCAATGGGTACTAGATTGTATAGATTCTAACTTTCTTCTGAGAGATAAAAAATAGTATCTTTGTATTGAGTGATTTTGGGACCAAATGAAGCGAAAGCTATGGGTTTGGTATGATCTCCCAACGGCCCCCGAATGCACGTAAGATTTGGTATTAGATTTTACATTAGACAATGAAACACCTCGTCTCTATTAGCCATTGTAGTGCAGAAGATATTATGCGTATTTTGGATAGAGCTGCTCTATTCGAGCGTAATCCCAACCGTGACTTTTTGCAAGGGCGTGTGGTAGCTACCCTATTTTTTGAGCCATCTACCCGCACCAGATTGAGCTTCGAGACGGCAGTTTGTCGCCTAGGAGGCAAGGTGATTGGCTTCTCAGATGCTAGTACTTCTAGCAGTACTAAGGGAGAGACCCTCAAGGACACTATTAAGATTGTTTCTAACTATGCCGATGCTATTGTGATGCGCCATTATCTTGAGGGTGCAGCGCAGTACGCTACGGAGGTGAGCCCTGTGCCTATTATCAATGCCGGGGATGGTTCCAATCAACATCCTTCGCAGACGTTGCTCGATCTCTACTCTATCCGTCAAACTCAAGGCTCACTAGAGCAGAAAACCATAGTGATGGTGGGCGATCTGAAGTATGGGCGTACCATCCATTCGCTGATAGAGGGAATGCAACCCTTCTCCCCACGATTTATTTTTGTGGCACCCAAAGAGTTGGCTTTGCCTGAGGAGTATCGCTCCTATTGTAGGGAGCACAATATTCCCTTTGAAGAGGTAACAGAGTTTACCTCTGAGGTAATTGCCGAGGCGGATATACTCTACATGACACGCGTACAACGGGAGCGATTTTCGGATCCTGAGGAGTATGAACGAGTCAAAAACGTCTATATACTCGACAGAGAGTTGCTCTGCATGGCTAAGCCGAACCTGAAAATATTGCACCCATTGCCCCGTGTGCAGGAGATTGCTCAAGAGGTAGACGATCATCCGGCAGCCTATTACTTCCGGCAAGCACTCAACGGATTGTATGTTCGCCAGAGCATTTTGTCCGAAGTATTGGGTATTGAGGTAAAAAATTGAGTCTCTAAGAGTAAACGCAAAGTATGAAACAATATTCAGAAGAGATGCCTGTTGCCTCTATCTGCAATGGCACCGTTATAGATCATATCCCGAGTGATAAACTTTTTAAGGTGGCTGCTCTTTTGCATTTAGACACCATGGGAAGCCCTATTACAATTGGTAATAATTTCCCTAGTAAAGTACTGGGCCGTAAGGGAATTATCAAGATAGCCGATCACTTTTTTGATGAGGATGTAGTCAATAGAATAGCTCTCATTGCTCCCAATGTACACCTCAATGTAATACGAGATTATAAGGTAGTAGAAAAGAAATCGGTAGAGCTACCGATAGAAATTGTGGGCATTGTACGCTGCTCTAACCCCAAATGTATTACCAATAACGAACCTATGGCTACTCGATTTTCGGCTCTACAAGGGCATGAGAAGGGAGTAATACAGTGTGCCTATTGTGGCCGTAAGGTGGTAGGTACCGAGGCCGAATTGAGATAAGAGAGAGACTTAGTAAGCTATGAAACAACACTGGAAACCCGGTACGATGATTAGTCCCGTACCGGCTCTACTCGTTACGAGTGCAAGTCCGGATGGTGAGCGAACCAATCTTTTTACGGCCTCTTGGACAGGTATTGTTTGTACCAATCCTGCAATGTGTTATGTAAGTATTCGCCCCGAGCGGTATAGTTATGAGCTTATCAAAGAGAGCATGGAGTTTGGGCTCAACCTCACTACCCTATCTATGGCAGAAGCCACCGACATGGCCGGCGTTATTAGTGGTAGGGATGGAGATAAATGGGCAAAAACGGGTTTGCATCCCGAGAAAGCTCAAGTGATACAATGCCCTTTGGTGGCTGAGAGCCCCCTCAGTATGGAGTGCCGTGTGCGTGAGATCTTGCCACTTGGCTCACACGATATGTTTTTGGCAGAGATTGTAAGTGTATCGGTAGATGAGTCTTTGCTCAATCCCGAGACGGGTAAGTTAGATCTCCATAAAAGTGAACTTCTTGCTTATGCCCATGGAGAATATTTTGGATTGGGGAGCTTTATTGGTTACTTCGGCTGGTCTGTAAAGAAAGGAAAAGAGCCTATTAAACAGAGAAAATAAGTACTAACTTTTAATTGAATAAAACTATGACAGAGAACAAAACACCCTTCGTTCTTATTGGGATTGTAGCTTTCGTTATCCTCATTGGAGGTTGGCTTATGAGCAGCTACAACGGTATGGTAAACGAAGATGAAAACGTAAATCTTCAATGGTCTGAGGTAGAGAATCAGTACCAACGTCGTCTCGACCTTATTCCAAATCTGGTAAACGTGGTAAAGGGATATGCATCCCACGAAAAAGAAACACTCGAAGGCGTAATAGAAGCTCGTGCCAAGGCTACCCAAACTACCATAGACCCAAGCAACATGACCGAAGAGCAACTTGCTAGCTTCCAGAAGGCTCAAGATGGTCTCTCCGGAGCCTTGAATAGACTTATGGTGGTAGTGGAGAAATATCCCGACCTTAAGGCAAACGAAAACTTCTTGCAACTACAAGCACAACTTGAGGGAACCGAAAACCGCATTACGGTGGCTCGTAAGGGCTACAACGATGCCGCTACCATCTACAATAAGAAGGTGCGTCGCTTTCCCAATAATATGCTAGCAGGGATTTTTGGCTTCTCGGTACGTCCCCAATTTAAAGCCCAAGAGGGAGCCGAATCCGCTCCTACGGTACAATTCTAAGTCCCTAAAAAAGGGTCGATAATACCATGAATTTGAAGAGACTTTTAGTTCCCTTATTAGGGATATTTCTGGCTCTCTCGACCCTCCTTCCAGTGGAGGCGACGGAGAGTCGAGATGTCTTTGAAGTAAAGGATGTACCTAATGTACAGATAGGGGATAGTCTACGTTTTGTATCTGATCCTGGCCATTTCTTGGATAGTTCGGAGGTGGAGGAGTTGGATAATAAGCTCCATCAACTTCGCTTAAATTTTGGGGTAGATGCTGCCCTTGTGGTGCTGCCTTCCATAGGAGATCGGACGATAGAAGATTTTAGTGTGGAGCTCTTTCGCTCGTGGGGATTGGGCAATAAGAAAACCGATAGCGGCTTGCTCATCCTTCTTGTGATGGACGTCCACAAGATTTTTATCACCACGGGCTACGGCATAGAAGGGGTATTACCCGATGCTACTTGCTCTAGTATCATTCGAAATCGTATGATACCCCACTTCAAAGAAGACGCCTATGCAGAGGGGCTCATGAGTGGAATAGATGCCATAAGTGAGATATTTAAGACGGGAGATTTTGAGGGATCAGATGGAGAAAATAGCACTGAAGATGAAGGAGGGGACTATATTCTTTTCATTTTCTATCTCTTAATTGTACTTTATTATGCCATTAAATCCTACGGTAAACTGACGAATATTTTCGAGAAAAAGGGAGAATACAAATACAAGAGTGCGCCAGAGCGATTGGCTCGCTTGAAGTCGAAAAATAGAACCTATAGTGTGATATTTGCCATTGCTTGTCTGCCTATTGGGATTGTGATTTACCTCTTAGGAAAGAATCTTTGTAAGAAGCTCGATAGGGAGAGTAGGCGTTGTCCTAATTGCGGAAAGGAAGCAATGCTACCCATTAGTGACCGAGCAAAAGTGCGTGCTCTACTCAATCCGCAGATGCTTCTAGAGACGGATATAAAGTCACGTGAGTACGGAGCGATGCAATGCAGTAGCTGTGGGTATGAGCATGTTTTTCCGGTGCGAGAACTTCCTTCGCGTTATTCCCGTTGTCCCAAGTGTGGTACTTATGCCTACTATGTTGTCCGAAGAGAAGAGACGACTAACCACTATATAACCCATTACAAATGTCTCTATTGTAACCATGAAGATAGGAAGAAGAGACAGAAAGAAAGTCCGGCAAGAGATATCGCTACAGCCGCAGCTGTAGGCAGTATTTTTGGAGGATTATCGGGTAGAGGAGGCTTCGGCTCTTCCAGAGGTGGCTCTGGCGGCGGCTGGGGTGGAGGTTCTACCGGAGGTGGTGGAGCCGGCGGCTCTTGGTAACTTATAGGAAGATAAGATGGGATTGCCCTGTGGATGAGATAACCATTCATAGGGCAATTTTTTGTTGAGTTGGGGGGGAAGGAGACGGCTAGCCGGCCGAAAAAGGAATAATAGACAGTTCTTTTGTATTGCGGAATTTCAAATAAAAATCTTACATTTGCGTCGAATAGGGTTAATGACGTGGAGATATAATTATTCCATTTCTTGAAGACCTTGATTATAATGAAGAGTGTAAATAAATCAAAGTGTAGGATATGAAAAAGAATTTATTGCTTATTGTAGGGTTGCTTTCTTGCCTATCTCTTCTTTTTTCGGGATGCGATAATGGAACTAAATCTCCCTCTATTCAGAAGGTTTCGGAGATAAAATTTGAGCAGGAGACAGTCAGTCTCTCCGTTGGTGAGAGTCTCATGTTAAAGCTCAATGTAGCTCCCAAAGAGGCTACTCTTGATGGGAAAAGTATCGTCTGGATCTCTAGTGATCCTAATGTTGTCTCTGTAAAAGAGGGAACCATTACGGCAGTAGCAGAAGGAAAAGCATCCATAACGGCTAAGCTAGAGGGACTAGAAGCTAAGTGCTTGGTTGAGGTAAAAGCTAAGGGATTTGAGGTCGATTTTCAGATCGTAACGCTGGAAAAAACGTCGGCTACCATCAAGATTGTTCCCAAAGATCCTACTATGCGTTACTACTATTATGCCATGACTCGGGAGAAGTACCAGACAGAAAGCTCTCGTACTGAGGCCGGTATTTATGGTTTCGAAAAGAGCTGGTTTATGTTCTTGAGCGAGGCAAATCCCGGCAAGACTTGGCAAGAATTGTTCTTGGAAGACTGCACAACGGGCCCTGCTACACTGAAGTTACCTAAGCCGGGCTGCCTCTCAACGCTGGATCCCGATTCTACTTATGTGGTATATGCTTATGCTGTAAACGACCAGGCTGAGCAGGTGGGAGGTGTAAAAACCTTGGAGTTTACAACAAAGTCGTCGGAGAAAAAGAACGTAACATTTGACGTTCGGATTGAGAATGTTTACATGAATGGTGTAGATGCCCTCATCAAACCCACAACCCACGACAAGTATAGTGTAACGGTACAGAAGAAGAAATTTGTGGACTTTTATAGGGAGAAAAATATGGAGTATAAGATGGCCAAGATGATAATAGAGGCCGATCTTTTGAATAATTTTACTCCCTATCTTGTTCAAGGAGAGTTTAAACTAACTCCGGAATATCGCCAGGCCTTTATGAAAAATGCGGACTATTACGTTGTGGTCTTCGCCTATGACGAAGAGAATGGTGTAGGCTCCGATCTCACCTATGTGCCCTTCCATACTAAGGCAGAATAGCTAGAAAGACGAAAAGCACTGTTATAAAAAGCCCCATCGTTGCCTGTAAAGGGACGGTGGGGCTTCGTTATTTTATCTCGCCTCGGGAGTAAGAAAAAGAATCTTACGAGAGGGAGATGGTAGACTAATTGAGAGCTCTATTCCTTAGAAAGAGTAGAGAGAGCTAATAGACTCGTGGCTGCAAACGCGCTTGATAGACTCTGCGATGAGTTCGGCTACTGAGATAATCTTTACTTTGGGAGAGCCCTTGGTGTAGGGGATAGAGTCTGTAAAAATCATTTCGGAGAGCCCGGATTCATTTACCCGCTCGGTAGCAGGGTCGCTCATTACGGCGTGGCTTGCCATAGCGCGCACGCTCTTGGCTCCGTGCTTGAGCATCAAGTCCGCACTCTTGGTAATGGTGCCGGCTGTATCTACAATGTCGTCTACGAGTAGTACATCTTTGCCTTCTACGTCCCCAATGATGCGCATTTCGGCCACTTCGTTGGCGCGCAAACGAGTTTTGTGGCAAATAACCATGGGTACCCCTAAGTGGCGAGCGTAGCTGCTGGCACGCTTAGTTCCCCCAACGTCGGGAGTAGCGACTACGAGATTATCCAGAGGCATCGTCTTTTCGATATAGTCCATAAAGACAGACGAAGCATAGAGGTGATCTACGGGTACATCGAAGAATCCTTGTATCTGATCGGCATGGAGGTCCATTGTGATAAGGCGCGTAATCCCGGCCGTGCTTAGGAGGTCTGCAATAAGTTTTGCGCCAATAGACACACGGGGTTTGTCCTTACGATCCTGGCGTGCCCAGCCGAAGTAGGGTACTACCGCTGTGATGTAGTGGGCGGATGCACGCTTAGCGGCATCGATCATAAGGAGTAGCTCCATTAGGTTGTCTGCAGAGGGGAAGGTCGACTGAACGAGGAAGACATCTCTACCTCGGATGCTTTCTTCGTACGAAACTGCGAACTCGCCATCGGCAAAATGTTGCGTTGTCATTCGCCCCATAGAGCATCCCAAACTTTTACAAATTTGCTCAGTGAGGTACTGGGATTTAGACCCCGAAAAAACCAAATAGGGATTTTCTGAAACCATTACAATAGTTGTTAGTAGATTATTCGTTGCACCTTGGTTCGTAGTAGCTACCGTCTCAGGCTTTTCTTTGCCCTCGGCAAGATAGCTCTCTCATTTACTTCTGCAAAAGTACCCCTTTTTACCTAATGGAGCACTCCGTTTAGGTGGCTTTTTTCTTAGATCTCTCTGTTTACAATCTAGGGGCGGGATATTCTTGGGAATTTACTAGGGAACCTACCTTCCAAAAATCAGGTAATAATGGCTTCCTTTTCTGCCTGATTTTTTCTTTTTTCTCAGCCTAAATCTCGCGGAATTTTGCCCGGAAAATAAAAAAATCTAGGGCAGTAACCGGAGAGGTTTTTAGCCAGAGTTTTTTTGCTTTCGGTGCAGAAGGGATTCTAAAGTGAGATTTTTGGCTATTTGGGAAGGGTTGGTTACATAGTTTAGGATTCGGCAGGTTTGAGGTTTCATTAGATTGTCGTAAATTTACGAGCCCTACTATTTGGGAGCGGCTTGCTCCCTATTTTTTGGAAGATATATTGCCGTGAAAGTAGGGGATAAGGTAGCTAGTGCGATCGGTGCGAGAGCCTCTGGTCGGAGTACCTTTTGAGAGAATAAAATAGAACAATATAATGACGAACAAATGGATTTGGAAGCCTCTAACAGACGAAGAGATTTCTACCAGCAACGACCTCATTGCGGAGCTAAAGTTGGCTCCCGTAGTGGGCCGATTGCTAGTTAAGCGCGGTATTACAACGGCCGACGAAGCACGTCATTTCTTCTCTCCCAAGCTCGAAGATCTCCACGATCCCTTCTTGATGAAGGATATGGATAAGGCTGTGGAACGCATCAATAAGGCGTTGGGGAAGAAGGAGAATATCTTGGTGTATGGCGATTACGACGTAGATGGTACTACGGCTGTATCCTTGGTATATAAATTCTTGCGCCAGTCGGGTTGTAGCGATCACCAGTTGCATTACTATATCCCGGACCGCAACGACGATGGCTACGGGGTATCGAAGCAGGGAATTGACCGCGCACACGAGTTAGGGGTTAAGCTTATTATTGTACTCGATTGTGGCATCAAGGCGATTGAAGAGATCGCTTATGCCAAGTCTTTAGGGATCGATTTCATCGTATGCGACCACCATACGCCGGATGGCGTTTTGCCTGATGCTGTAGCGGTGCTCGACCCCAAGCGCTCGGATAATACCTATCCTTTTGGGGAGCTATCGGGGTGTGGTATTGGCTTCAAACTGATGCAAGCCTTTGCCATAAACAACAGCATACGCATGCGTCGTCTTTACTCCTTGCTAGACTTGGTAGCCGTGAGCATTGCCAGCGATGTGGTCTCCACCTTGGGAGAAAACCGCATATTGGCCTACTTTGGTTTGCAGCAACTTAATCGCAATCCGTCGCCGGGTTTGAGAGGGATTATCAATATCTGCAACCTGGCGAATGAGGAGATTGACATGAGTAGCATCGTCTTTAAGATTGGTCCCATGATCAATGCTTCGGGGCGTATGATGGACGGCAAAAAGACGGTCGATCTGCTTATTAGTCGGGATATAGAGGAGGCAGAAGAGAAGTGCCTCGAGATTGTACAGTACAACGAGCAGCGGCGTGAGCTTGACAAGAAAATTACCCGAGAGGCCGTGCGTTTTATGGAGGATTTTAAGCCCCATAAGAAGTACAAAATCATAGTGATTCACAAGCCAGAATGGCACAAGGGGGTGATTGGCATTGTAGCCTCTCGCCTGGCTGAGCAGTATGCTCGCCCCGTGGTGGTTTTGAGTGGAGAAGGGGACAAAGTCTCCGGTTCTGCGCGTAGCTATGGGGGCTTCGATATGTACCATGCCATAGAGCATTGCCGCGATCTCTTGACCAACTTCGGGGGGCATCCCTACGCTGCCGGTCTCACCCTGAGTGAGGATAAGGTGGAGGAGTTTGCCGAGCGCATCCAGCACTATGCCGAGGAGAACGTATATGCCAAGCAGTTTAATCCGGAAATCGAGATTGATGCGGTGCTCAGCCTTGTGGAGATAACGAAGAGTTTGCACAAGAACTTGCAGAAAATGGGTCCCTTTGGTCCCGATAATCCCAAGCCCATCTTTATGACACGTTTCCTCTTCGACACCGGTACGAGCAAGGCTGTGGGCAAGAATGGCGAGCATATCAAGCTGGAGATGACGGACTCTCCGCAGATGTTCCAAGTCAAAAGCGGTATTGCTTACGGGCTCTCTTCGCATATATCCTATATCAAGAGTTACCGACCCTTCTCTATCTGCTACACGGTGGAAGAAAACGATTATTACGGCACTTCGTCGATACAGATACTGGTCAAGGATATCAAGCATGAGGATAATTTCTCTGCATAGAGTCGCTTAATGTTTTACCCGGATACGCTGTGAGTACATCTTCCGAAGAGGCAAGAGTGGAGGGTGCGCCAGCCTTTGATGAAGAGGAGGAATGGCGATCCTATTGCGATAAGTACGGCTATGAGCTAGACTCTGTTGCCGGTTTTGCGGATGAGCCGGAGGCCTCGTCCTACTCCCAAGGGGAGGGAGAGGAATTTATCTCTTCGCAAGAGCCGGACGAAAAAGAGGAGGGTAGAAGAAAATCGCACTTCGAAACTCCCGAAGAGGTCTTGCAGTACTATTGGGGCTACTCTGAGTTCCGACCCAAGCAGCGTGAGATCATCGATTCGATCCTTGCCGGGCGCGATACCCTGGGTTTGCTCCCAACGGGGGGCGGCAAGAGCATCACGTTCCAAGTCCCGGGTCTTATGATGCGGGGGGTTACCCTGGTTGTAACTCCTCTCATTGCGCTTATGAGGGATCAAGTAGAGCACCTCAAGGAGCGTAAAATACCTGCCGTGGCGATCCACTCCGGTATGGCGAGTTTTGAGATCCAGCGCACGCTCGACAATGCCATCTTGGGGGCCTACAAGTTTTTGTATCTCTCGCCCGAGCGTATTGCTTCACCCCTATTTCGCTCCATCTTACCGCAGCTCAAGGTGAGTATGATTGTGGTGGACGAGTGCCACTGCATTAGCCAGTGGGGGTACGACTTCCGCCCCTCCTACATGCGCGTGGCTGAGCTGCGTTCTTGGCTCCCAAAGGCGCCCGTACTGGCGCTTACGGCTACGGCTACCAGGTTGGTTGCGGAGGATGTGATGCGTATTCTGCATTTCCCCGAACCCAATATTATCCAGAGAAGTTTTTTGCGCCCCAACGTTGCCTATGTGGTACGGCACACCGGCGACAAGGCAGCCACGATGCTGCGCATTCTCTCGGGAGTGCCCGGCACCTCCATTGTCTACTGCCGCAACCGCAAGCGTACCGAAGAATTGGCCGAGTATCTGAGGGGGGAGGGAATAACGGCAGATGCATTCCATGCCGGGCTTACGCATGCCGAGCGCAACGAGCGACAGCGGCGTTGGATGGCCGGTGAGGTGCGTGTGATGGTGGCAACCAATGCTTTTGGTATGGGTATTGACAAGCCCGATGTGCGCTCCGTAATCCATTGGATGCTCCCTTCATCGCCCGAAGAGTACTTCCAAGAGGCGGGGAGAGCCGGCCGAGATGGCGAGAAGTCGTTTGCCGTGGCACTTGTGGATAAGCGAGATCCGATGCTCGTCCGTAGGCGTATTAGTGAGGAGTTCCCGCCCCGTCAGTTCCTTTCGGAGGTGTACGACCAGCTTACGAGTTTTTTGGGGATCGGCATGGGCGAAGGGTTTTTGCGTACATTCTTAGTCGATATTGAGAGATTTATCAAACTCAATAAGCTACCGCCTATTTATACGATGAGTGCCATTCGTCTGCTCGATACCGCAGGTGTGTGGGAGTATCGCGACAAAGAAGATCAGCACTCACGCCTTCTCTTTACCATAGACCGCGAGGCTTTGTACAACAATGCAAGCCTATCGCCGGCGAGTGATTCCCTCATTCAATTTTTGCTCCGTCGCTATACGGGTATCTTTACCGAGTATGTTTTTATCGAAGAAGATACCATTGCAAGGGCTCTTAACTGCACGGTAGAGACAATCTATCTGATGCTGGTTGATCTCTCTCGAAGCAACATTGTACACTATATTCCCCGCTCGTCTCTACCCAAACTCTTCCTTCTAACCCGACGCGAAGAGGGGCGCCACCTGCTCGTCTCCCGAGAGGTGTACGAGGTGCGCCGGGAGCGTCTGGCAGAGCGTATTGAGGCCATGATAGCCTATGCATCTGCGTCCGACACGTGCCGTAGTCAGCTGCTTCTCCGCTACTTTGGCGAGGAGGAAAGTGCGCCTTGTGGCATGTGCGATGTCTGTCTTTCGCATCGAAAGGGATCCCCCACTTCCTCTATTTCCCTCTCCGAGGCCGTGGCTTTGCTACAAAAAGAGTCTGAAGCACTGATCCCCAAAGAGGGGCTTTTGCCGCTCGTCTCTTGGCGAGAGCAGAGTAGGGTACCTTCGAGTCTTTTTTTTGAGGCTTTGCAGCAACTTTTGGCAAGGGGGCGAGTCATTCTCGACGGAGATAGTTGCCGTATCGCCTAATTCTCTGCCGTATTATACACTTTTCACCTGACAAAGTGGTAGAAGTTGGCCTAGGATATGTATCTTTGTGGGATGGTTAGTCGGTTTGATACTAGCAACACACCTTAGTGCAACTACGGCAATAATAACGAAATCAATTAACTAAAGTATAAATATAGAACCTATGAGAAAAATTTTCCTCTCTACACTGGCGGCAGTGATCTCTCAGTTGGTGCTTCTGGCGGGGCCGGTTACTCCCGAGCAAGCACAGAAGATAGCAGAGAGCTATCTTAATGGGTCAGATCTCCGCAGTTCAACCCCTGTGGCATTGACTTATACGCACCGGGGTAGTAACGAGTTGCGCTCTGGCAATTCATCTCAACTACTCTCTTCACCGGCCTATTACTATGTATTCAATCGAGGTACCGATGAGGGTTTTGTAATTGTTTCGGCAGACGATCGTACCGCAGCCGTGCTAGGGTACTCAGAGACGGGTCACTTCGATTTGGCACAAGCTCCGGCACAAGTTCGTTACTGGATGTCTCAGTACGATGCTGAGTATCAGTATCTCTATACCCATCCCGAGGCTAATTACATTCAGCCTCGCCAGTCTCGTCTGGCATCGGTTCTGCGCCAAGAGAGTGATATTGCTCCCCTTCTCAAGGGTATTCGTTGGGATCAAGGCCATCCCTATAATAGTATGTGCCCCTCAGATATGGGAGGGCGTGCAGTAACCGGATGTGTGGCTACGGCTATGGCACAGATACTCCGCTGCTATCAATGGCCTGCCCGCTCAGTACCCGGAGACTATAGCTATAAAGATAGAGGTGTAACTCGCTCTATTACCTTTGGTCAGAAGGATTATGACTGGAGTCATATGCCGGAAAACTTCGGCAATGGCCGCAAGCCGACCAAAGAGGAGGCTGATGCGATTGGACTTCTGCTCAAAGAAGTTGGCTACGCTGTAGATATGAATTACTCTTCGTCGGCCAGTGGTGCTTTGGAGTCTGACGCTTTGGAAGCTTTTAAGACGCGTTTCCATTTTAAGAAACAGGCTCGTCTTCACTTTCGCTCTGCACACACGGTAGAGTCTTGGACTAAGATTATTCTCGAAGAACTTAAGGCTCAGCGTCCTGTCTTCTACTGCGGTGCAGGAGAAGGGGGTGGCCACGCTTATGTGTGCGATGGCTACAAAGCAAGCGACAATACCTTCCATTTCAATTGGGGTTGGAGCGGTATGGCAAATGGTTACTATCGCCTAAATGCCCTCGAGCCTGCTGAGCTAGGTACCGGTGCCGGTATGGGTGCTTACAACATGGGACAAAGCGTTATTGTAGACCTTATCCCCGACCGCGACAATAACCCCGGTGAGGAGCCTCGCCCCTCTGCTCCCAATCTCTATACACGTGCCTATGTATATAGCACCGGAGAAACCATTAGTGCCGATGTTCTAATATCTCAGGCTTCGTACAAACAATTGGAGATCAAAGCGGTAGCAACGATCTGCACTAAGGGTACTACAAATGTGGTCGATAGCAAAGAAAAGTCTTTTACGCTTAAGATGCAAGAAACCAAAAAGGCTGATTTCCTCTTTGGTGTGACCAAAGAAAAGTATCCTGATGGAGAGTATGAGATTAACTATACTTGGTACAACCAAGCCTTCCCCACACCGGAGCCTTTTATTGCTACCAACGATGAGCCCCAGGTGATCTACTTCTCGGTAAAAGATGGTAAGATTGTAGAGAACTCGGTTGCCTACGATAATACGTTGCTACCGATGGAAGCTAAGCTTGTTGCCGATCAAAAGTTCTATTCTTTTGCTCCCTCTAAGATTAAGATACAGGTTACCAACCCCAATAAGAAGGAGTATTATGGCCCCGTAGAGTTGTATCTCGTTGCCAAAGACAAGGGTGAACAATGGTATCCTAGAGAGGAAAAGATTCGCACCAACTTCATCTCCGTACCTGCCGGTGAGACCGTAGAAGTAGAGCTTGATCCTACGATCGACCTCTACGAAAACACTCAGATTTTCCCCTATGTTCGCTTTGCTAATCTTAGAGAAACCCTTGATCCGGAGTTGGTAGGTTACTTTACAGCTCGCCTTTCGGGCAGCAACGCCTTCCGTCTCTCAGATACTCCTGTAACGATTGTACGCCCTGACACCTATAAGGATGTTACTCTTGTGGTAACGAGTACTCAAGCTCCTGCGTTCTTGTACGACATTGATCCCGATGAACAGACTACACAGGCATTTGAGATCGAAAACCGTGGAGAAAAAGCCCTCCCCGACTCTTCGAAAGATGGTATTGTAGTAGGTTCTTTGCTAGCAGCAATAGCTGGCGGAAGAACACAACTCGTTGGCATTTCTTCGAACTTCCTCGAGACCGGTATCGGTGCTAAGGCTCATGCTACTTATACTCCGAAGTTCGAAAACTCGCGTTATGTGAAGAGTGCTTCGGGCCGTAAGGGTACTGTTGTTCTAGGAGTTTTCCGAAAAAATGAACAGGGTCAGATCTCTCGCTCTTTTTATAAAGTGTACCACCAATTCTCTTACGGGGTATCTTTCTACAGCAAGAGATCTAACGAGGAGATAGAAGTGACCATGGATGATACTATGATCGCCCCCAATCCGGCAGATGCTTCTACCACGATTCGTTGTGAAAAGGGCATCCAATACATTGCCGTATTTAGCACGGATGGTACCCAAGTAGCTGCTCTTGAGCTCAATGGCGAAACAAGCTATACGCTCGATACTTCTGCGCTAGCTTCGGGTAGCTACATCATTGGGGTTACCAAGGCTGATAATGCTCTTGCTACCTCTGTACTGATGGTTCGCCACTAATTCATAGGGCAAAAGAAAAACTTTTTTAGCTCACTACTTTTTCGCTAGGCACCCTCTTTTTTGCGAGATGGTGCCTAGTTTTCTTTTTGCTTTAGGGGGAGAGTGTGCGAGAATAGTGTGCTAAAACGATTTTTTTTACCTTTGCCTCATAGATTTTAGAATGAGTAATAGAAACAGAAATGAAAACATTCTTTAGGAACTTTGCCCTCCTCGTTGTAGGGCTTATCACCTTGGCAAGTTGTACAAGCACCACCATTATCAATAGTGTTCCACAGGGGGCGGCTGTCTATATCGGTCAGGAGCGAGTAGGTACTACGCCATTTACCTACAGCGACACAAAGATTGTGTCAAGCAAAACACCTATGGTTCTTAAGCTTAATGGTTACGAAGATTGCCATATACTACTCGTTCGTAACGAAAGAGCTGACGTGGGAGCCATTGTTGGGGGCTGCTTCTTCTGGGTACCCTTCCTCTGGACTATGCAGTACAACCCCTCGCATACGTACGAATTGGTGCCCGTCAAATAGTGTAAAGGTCGGTCTACTTTGTTAAGAGCATCCTTGCTCTTTTCCCTACAAGGGTTGGTGAAGTCTCGAGGCTTTTCCAACCCTTTTTGTATCCAAAAGAGAGCTGCCTCGCTAAGGGTAGACCGACCTCTTCTCCTCTCCCTCGGGGCCCAGGATCCTTGGCGATGCCACTCCCTTATCCCCACCTCTTGCTCGAGAGAAGATGCGAGGGAAGGGTAGGAGAAGGTAGCCCCAAACGTTCTATTTACTATCTTTGTGGCATTATATCCTATCGTAGCCGGTATAGAAAGATGAACGAAAATGCCCCTGCTCTTCCTATTGAAGAGCCTAAAGAAGAAAAACGCTCCCTTAATTTTGTGGAGCAAATTGTGGAGCAAAACCTTGCCGAAGGGCTTAATGAGGGTCGCGTGCAGACGCGCTTCCCACCCGAACCCAACGGCTATCTGCACATTGGGCATGCAAAAGCTATTTGCATAGACTTTGGTATTGCTCAGCGGTACGGAGGGGTATGCAATCTGCGCTTCGATGATACAAATCCCATTAAGGAGGACGTGGAGTATGTAGACTCCATCAAAGAGGATATCCATTGGCTCGGCTTTGAGTATGGCAATATATACTATGCCTCCGATTATTTTGAGCAGCTCTACGCTTTTGCCGAGCGGCTGATTATGGAAGGGCACGCCTATGTAGATGAGCAGAGTGCCGAGGATATTGCCAAACAAAAGGGGACGCCTACAGAGCCCGGGGTGGCAAGTCCCTATCGGGATCGCCCCAGAGAGGAGAGTCTCGACCTCTTCCATCGCATGAATGCCGGTGAGTTCCCCGAGGGCGCAATGACCCTTCGTGCCAAGATCGATATGGCATCGAGCAACATGCACTTCCGCGATCCAATTATCTATCGTATCATCAAACATCCGCACCATCGCACGGGGAATACATGGAACGTCTACCCCATGTACGACTTTGCCCATGGGCAGAGCGACTACTTCGAGGGGGTAACGCACTCTATCTGTACACTCGAGTTTGTACCCCACCGTCCCCTATACGATTATTTTATAGACCTATTAAAGCCTCAGGATAGCGACTATCGTCCGCGTCAGTATGAGTTCAATCGACTCAATCTAACCCACACGATGATGAGTAAGCGTAAGCTACTTGCTCTCGTAAAAGAGGGGCTCGTTGCAGGTTGGGACGACCCCCGTATGCCTACAATCTGTGGCTATCGTCGCCGTGGTTATACCCCTCAGGCGATCCGCAATTTTATTGATAGCATCGGCTATACCAAGTACGATGGTATGATCGATGTAGCCCTCCTAGAGCACGCTGTACGCGAAGATCTTAACCGCATTTCTACGCGTGTATCGGGGGTACTCGACCCTATCAAACTTGTCATTACCAACTATCCCGAGGGGCAAACAGAGGACTTTGAGGCCATCAATAACCCCGAAGATCCTGCATCGGGTAGCCACGTTATCACCTTCTCTCGTGAGCTCTGGATCGAGCGAGACGACTTTATGGAGGATGCTCCTAAGAAGTATTTCCGCCTCACCCCCGGGGGAGAAGTGCGTTTGAAGAATGCCTATATCGTACGCTGCACCGGCTGCAAAAAAGATGCTGATGGCAACATTCTCGAGGTATATGCCGAGTATGATCCTGAGACGCGTAGCGGTCTCCCCGGTAGCAATCGCAAGGTAAAGGGTACCATCCACTGGCTCTCTATTGCGCATTCTATGGATGCTGAGGTGCGTCTTTACGACCATCTGTTCTTAGACGAAGATCCCTCAAGTGTGGAGGGGAAAGAGCTGGCAGAGCTACTCAACCCCGAGAGTTTGAAGGTATTGCCTCATGCCAAAGTGGAGACCTTCTTGCACGATGCCGCTGTAGGCGCTCACTACCAATTCCAACGCATTGGCTACTTCGTAGTCGATAAGGATACGGCAAAAGAGGGGCGTCTTATCCTCAATCGTACAACCTCCCTCAAGGATACTTGGGGTAAGATTGCTACTAAAAAATAGTACCTCCTAGGGATGCAAGACCTTTCTTTTATCGCTTGGTGCCTAGAGCATCTCAACTATGGAACGATCTTCCTCTTGATGACCATCGAGAGCAGTTTCATCCCGTTCCCTAGTGAGGTGGTGGTGCCTCCGGCTGGGTATCTGGCCCGAGCCGGCGAGCTCTCTTCGTGGGGCGTTGTGCTGGCCTCTTCCTTGGGAGCTGTAGCCGGTGCCCTCATCAATTATTACTTAGCCCTCTGGTTGGGGCGCCCCCTTGTCTATCGCTTTGTGAATAGTCGCTTGGGGCATGCTCTTTTGCTGAGTGAAGCTAAGCTGATCAAAGCCGAGCAGTATTTCGATAAAAAGGGAGCTGTCTCTACGTTTATAGGGCGTCTCTTGCCGGGGATTCGCCAGCTTATCTCCATCCCGGCAGGGGTGGCAAAAATGCCTCTTCCCGCATTCCTTTTTTATACGTTGCTTGGTGCCGGCATCTGGAATACCATCCTTTTCCTTATGGGATACTTCCTTCCCTCCATGGTGCCGGGCATAGATACCAAGGAACAGCTCGTGGAGCAGGTTACCAAGTACAGCCATGAGATAGGCTTTACCCTGCTCTCACTCGTCGCTTTAGTACTAGCGATTTTAATTGTAAAACACTATCTAAAGCGCAGAAAAGTCCCCAACAACTAAATCTTTCTTTGCTATGACCCTCCAACAGCTAGAGTATTTGGTTGCCCTCGACAAGCATCGTCAGTTTGCCAAAGCCGCGGCTGCTTGTAACGTAACGCAACCTACGTTGAGTACCATGATACAACGCCTCGAAGAGGAGTTGGGGGTACAACTTTTTGATCGCCAGAGACAACCCGTACAACCTACGGCTATTGGAGAAAAGGTGATAGAGCAAGCACGGCGGACGTTGGGCGCATCGGCCCTCATTGAGGAGCTCATTGCCGAGAGCCGAGATACCCTATCGGGCAGCTTTACCCTGGCGGTCTTGCCCACAATTGCTCCCTATCTTATTCCCTTGGTGTTGCCCAAATGGAAAGCCCGCTTCAAGAATCTCAAACTCGAAATTGTGGAGCTTAAGACGAGTCAATGCCTTGCGGCCTTGCAAGAGCGCAGTATAGATATGGCCATCATAGCAAGTGCGCCCGAGGTAGAAGGGATGCAATACCGCCTCTTGTTTTACGAAGAGTTTTTGGGCTATGTCTCCCGCAACGAAAAGATTTATTGCTCGTCGGTAGTGCGTAGTAGTGAGGTGGATGCTTCTCGTCTCTGGCTACTTGATGAAGGGCATTGCTTCCGCGATCAGTTGGTGCGTTACTGCCAACTATCGGCCAGTGCCAAGCGCGCTATTCGCTATTCGGAGGGCAATCTCCTCTCCTTTATGCACCTTGTAGAGGGGGGGCAGGGGATGACTTTTATTCCCAAGTTGGCAGAGCGTTATTTGGGTACAGACCAACGCTCGCTGGTACGCCCCTTTGCGATCCCTCGCCCCGTGCGTGCCATTCATTTGGCCTTCAGAAGCGATTTTGTCCGCACCTCATTGCTGGATGCCTTCGCCAGTACTATATGTGCCTCTGTACCGCAGGATATGTTGCAGATGGCTCCCAACCAAGCGTTGGCGAAGTAGTACCCATCTACGTGTAGCATAAATACACACCCATGAAGTCTTTTTGTTGGCAGAAACTCTCTCGGCACATCCCTTATTTGCCCCCCTATGTAGCCCTCGGGGTGATGGGTTTTTTGTGTTTTGCTCCGATGATTGGGATCGTTTGGGCAGACGAAGAGGTGCGCTCTAGCGGGTATAGTCTGCTCGCTATCCTTGTGCTAGCTGCCCTATTGGTGGGGATGTTGGCCTCCATTGGCGGACGAAAATATGCCCCGTGGCTGGGGGCGGTATGCCAATTATTTTTCCCGGCGGAGCTGGCTTCTCTCATTCTTGCCGGCTCTCCCGTTTCGTTTGGTTTGATACAAGCCACTTTCCAGACCAACGCAGGAGAGGCGAGCGAATTGGGGGGGATGTATCTTTTGATAGGCGCTATTGTGCTGGTCGTTTGGGCTATTTACCTCTGGGCTTGGCTCTCCTGGCGTAGGGGGAATAAGCCTATCTCCAAATGGGTGCGAGGTAGCATTGCAGGCTCCTTTGTGCTCTATTCTGTGATTATTTTCGCCAAAGGATTTCCCGTTTCTGCTTCCGATGAACCGGCGTTGGAGCGAATCGACTCTGCCGCTTCTTCTACGTTTGCAAAGTACGTCAAGGTATTTCCCTACGATATATTCTACAGCACAGCTTCTTATTTACGGGTACGGAGGCGAGAGCTCTTCTACTCTTCCCGCATTGGGGAGGGCAACTTGGAGGTTACCACTACGCCTGCCTATGGCACGGATCGCCCTATTGTGATATTTGTAATAGGGGAGACCGGCAACGCCTCGCACTGGCAACTAATGGGCTACGAGCGAGAGACGAATCCTCTTCTCTCGAAGAGATCTCGGATTATTCTCTTCGAAGATGTGGCATCGGGAGCCGACCTCACCTCCCTCTCTATACCTATGCTGATTAGCCGCTCTAAACCGGAAGACTTTATGCGTTGGCAGCACGAGGGCTCTCTTATGCATCTATTTCGCAAGGCTGGTTTCTCCACCGCATGGATTGGGAATCAGGCTTCCGACTTCTCGGTGGTGCAGGCGGGGCTGGAGCAAACTGACTATCATTACTATTCGGGTAAGGAGGTTAATAGCCTCTCTTCGTACGATGAGATTTTGCTTCCACGCCTAGAGGGCTATCTGCGATCCGTTGTGCGGAGTAATAAAGCCGCCTTTGCCGTGGTGCATACCTTGGGCAGTCACTTCAGCTATGATGCACGTTGTCCGGAGAAGTTTGACGTCTTCCGGCCCACTACTCGTGGGTTACGTTCGATAGAGTCGCTCAACCGCATGCACCAAGAGGAACGGATCAATAGTTACGATAATACCATTCGTTATACCGACTATCTTTTGGATCAAATGATAGCCTCAATAGAGGCTCTGTCTCGTCCTGCCGTACTCGTGTACATCCCCGATCATGGCGAAGGGTTGGGAGAGATCAATCCACAGCACAAGTTACATGGTTCTGAGTTCCCATTAAAGGATGAGCTAGAAGTTCCGCTTTTCGTCTCCTATAATGAGGCTTACGCCAAGCGCAATGGTCCACTCCTTGCCACTCTCAGCAGGAATCGCCAAATGCCGATAAGTGCAACAGAAGTACCGGCCTTGCTGGTGCGTTTGTCGGGCGTGGTGTCGCCCCAATTCCCCATTTCGGTAGGCGATAGCACCTTCCGGCCTCAGCCTCGCTACTACCTAAGCCCTAGCTTGCAGGTGCGCTCGGCAGACGAAGTGCTTAGACGGTAAAAGAGAAAACCCCCGCATTTTTCTCCCCTTCTAGATATGATTGCGTTCCCTCTCTCCCTCGTGGATGAGGGCCTTGCCACGCATCCCAAATTATAACGAAAGCCCTCCTCCGATAGTTTCGGGGGGAGGGCTTTTTCGTTCGCTACCTGGTTTTGGATTTTTTCTTCCCTGATTTGTAAAACTTTTTCAGCTGGTTTAGGACTCCCTTTCCGGCTGATTTCTTTTTTTATTTCAGGCAAGCAGTTCCCGACTTTCTGGCGTGTTGTATTGCTCAACAAACTCATTTCTCTTGCCGTTGCGCCTGATTCTGGCCGTTGTACAATTTGTTTTGTGGATAATTGTTCTTACCTTTACTTCCCAAGTTAATGTTGAAGTTTATGGGTATTATTGCAACACTTATTATTGGAGCCATCGCGGGATGGTTAGGCGGAACTATCTACAAAGGCAGTGGATTAGGACTTATCGGGAATATCATTGTTGGTCTTCTCGGAAGTGGCGTGGGCTACTGGCTTTTAGGATCCGTATTTAATATCTCTCTTGGTGAAGGTTGGATTGCTTCCATCTTGACAGGGGCTATCGGGGCTATTGTGATCTTGTTCTTAATAAACTTGATAGTTAAGAAGAGGAAATAGGGAAAGGCCGTATTCGCTTCTGCTATATTTGTATCCTTAGAAGAGAAAGGCCTTGAAACACAGAATGTTTCTGGCCGCCATAGCTTACATATCCCGATTTTAGTATACTCATACGGAACAAGAGAGGGCTCTTGATAGATGCAGGAATCGGATTGTAGTTCCGATAGGTGGCATTTATCAGGGGCCTTTTTTCTTATTTCTTTTAGCCCTTTAATGTGTCCCTCCAGCGGCTAGAGAAGTTGGAGGTGCTGGGGTTGAGGGAGCTATCTCTTCGTGCAGCGGAAGGTGGCAACGGAGCAGGGTGCTTTGACCTCTACCTCGGATCCATAGAGTGCGGTGAGTCGCTCGTGAAACTCCGTAGGGGTGAAGTAGGGCGGCATAAAGAACCCCTTCTTCTCTAGTATGTTGCGTGCAAACCAATCTGCCACCGGGCGCATCCCTTTTACATATAGGCATCCAAAGAAAATCCCTCCGGGCTTTAGCACACGATACATTTCGCTAAGGGCACGCTCCTTATCGGGGAAGACATGGATCCCATTCATGGATAGTACGGCATCGAAGGAGGCATCCTCAAAGGGGAGGGCACCCACATCGCCTTGTACTAACTCTAGATTGTGGGGTATTTTTCCGTTGTAGCGAGCTCGGGTAATCTCCAGCATCTGGGGGGAGTAGTCAAGTCCAACGATATGGGCTTGCTTGAGCAAACTATATTTTTGATGGGTGAATACGGCAGTGCCTATGGGTACGTCAAGGAGTTTCCCCGAGAAGTCGTCGGGGAGTGTAGCGAGTACTTCGCGTGCTATTTGCTTGTCGTCTGTGTGCCAAATACCATGCATATAGAGCCACGACCACCAGCGTCGCCCCGTAAGGACATCGTCGTATCGATTCATCAGCTTGGCATAGGCGTTCTTTTGATTGCTCATACAAGTGCATCTCTATTTTAGGCTGCAATAGTACTTGATTTTCCACAATGCTGCAATACCCACATCGCGTTATGGGAGGCTGTTTTATATTCTTTCTTTTTATGTAGCGATAGATTTTGTCTATACGAGGAGGGGGGAGTTAGAAGTACCTTTGTTACAAATATAGGACCCATTCGATGAAGATAATTAAGCGAAATAAGCAAGTCGAATCTTTCTCTGTGGAGAAGATCAAAAACGCTCTGCGTAGAGCCTTCCGAGCAACCGAAACACGTGTTACCACGGCAGAGCTTAATGCTCTGTGCGAAAGCATCTTAGCGGAGCTTGGCTCCCCCGAAGCTGTGGAGGTGGAAATGGTGCAAGATATTGTAGAAACGCGCTTGATGGCTAGTGGCTACTATAAGGTGGCCAAGGCTTATATCCTCTATCGAACGAAGCACAGCGAAGCGCGTGAGGTGGTCAATCGCTTCCGCCAGTTTATTACCGATGAGGAGGTCATTTCCCTACTCAAAGAGCTGCAAGAGCAGTACACGGGTGCGGCTTATGCCCTAGATCTCCTCTATGCTAAGTTTTATGCCTTCTACAAAGAGGGGGCAGAGCCGTTGCAGATGCTCACCAAGGCTGCTGTGGAGTTGATTACCCCCGAGGCTCCCAAATGGGAGTTTATAGCGGCACGGTTCCTAGGGTTAGAGCTGCGTAAGGGCTTAGAAAAAGTGGAAGAGAAGTACCATCTATCGGGCTTTTATGCAAAGATCAAGTTCCTCACAGAAGAGGGGCTTTATGGCCGCTATATTCTAGAGCATTACACCAAAGAGGAGATTGACGAACTGGCCAAAGTAATAGACAACAGTCGTAGCAACCTCTTGACCTATAGCAGTTTACATCTTATTGCCAAGCGATACCTAATTCACTCTAGCGACCATATTATACTAGAGAGTCCCCAAGAGATGTTTATGGGTATTGCCATGCACCTAGCGATGCCCGAGCGGCATAGGGTGCAATGGGCGACGAAGATTTATGATATTCTCTCCCAACTGAAGGTGACTATGGCAACGCCCACAATGAGCAATGCTCGTAAGCCCCTCAGTCAGCTCTCGAGTTGTTTTATCGATGTGATGCCGGATAATCTTATCGGTATCTACCGCACGATAGACAACTTTGCCCAAGTCTCTAAGTACGGAGGTGGCATGGGTATTTACCTGGGTAAGGTGCGTGCCGTAGGGAGCGATATACGAGGCTTTAAGGGTGTGGCAGGCGGAGTGCTCAAGTGGGTGAAGCTCGCCAATGATACCGCCATTGCAGTGGATCAGTTGGGCGTGCGCCAAGGCTCTGTTGCCCTCTACCTTGATATATGGCATCGAGATATGCCGGAGTTCCTTCAGATTCGTACCAATAATGGGGATGACCGCATGAAGGCACACGACGTATTCCCCGGTGTTTGTATCCCGGATCTCTTCTGGCAACAGCTGGAAGAGGACCCCAACAGCACGTGGTATATGCTCTGCCCTCACGAGGTGCTTTCGGTTAAGGGGTATGCTCTCGAAGACTACTGGGGCGATGAGTGGACACGCCGCTACAAGGAGTGCTTGCAAGACAGCCGATTGGCCAAACGCCCCATTGCCATCAAAGATATGCTGCGCCTTATCATCAAGAGTGCAGTAGAGACCGGTACTCCTTTTATATTCAATAGGGATACAGTGAACCGCATGAATCCCAACGGCCATTGCGGTATCGTCTATTGCTCCAACCTCTGTAGCGAGATTGCTCAATCGCAGAGCGAGATCCGCCTCAAGCAGCAGACTGTAGTGCTGGAAGAGGGCGAAGAGGTGGTTATCGAGAAGACTATTGCCGGCGATTTCGTAGTTTGCAACTTGGCGTCTCTCGTATTGGGGAATATCGATACAGAGAGTGCAACCGAGTTGCGAGACACGGTGCATACCATCGTTCGAGCTCTTGACAACGTGATCGATCTCAACTTCTACCCTATCCCTTACGCCGAGATTACGAACCTAAAGATGCGCCCCATTGGGTTGGGTAGTAGCGGCTATCACCATCTACTTGCTAAGCGCGGTATTGCCTGGGAGAGCCAAGAGCACCTCAGCTTTATGGACAAGCTATACGAGCAAATCAACTACTATGCGATAGAGGCTTCATCTCTCCTCGCTGCCGAGAAGGGGCAATATGCTCGCTTTGAGGGGAGTGACTGGCAAACGGGGCAATACTTTGCAAAGCGCAACTACACGAGCGAACGATGGCAAAAACTTGCCGCACAGGTGGCAGAGTTGGGGATGCGCAACGCCTATCTCATGGCGATTGCTCCCACAAGTTCGACCTCTATCATTGCCGGTACAACGGCTGGTATCGACCCCATTATGAACCGATTCTTCCTCGAAGAAAAGAAGGGTTCGATTGTGCCACGTGTGGCTCCGGATCTCTCCGACGAGACCTTCTGGCTCTACAAAACAGCGCATCAGATCGATCAGAAATGGGTGGTGGATGCAGCCGGTATTCGTCAGCACCACCTCGATCAGTCCCAGAGCGTCAATCTCTATATAACCCAAGATATTACCTTTGGAGGCATCCGCGATCTCTACCTCCGTGCTTGGCACGAGGGGGTAAAGACCCTCTACTATATCCGTAGTCTCGCCCTAGAAGTGGAGACGTGCGAAACCTGTTCGGCTTAACAAATCCGTTCCCCTCACATAAATACATTCCCTCTTATGGATCTCAAAAAGAAGGCGCTCTTTAACGAGCATGGCGATATAGAGCTCTCGAAGCGTAGGCTCATCAATGGTAATACGACCAACCTAAACGACTTCAACAACATAAAGTATCCGTGGGTATCGAATTGGTACCGCACGGCGATGAATAACTTCTGGATCCCCGAGGAGATTAACCTCAGTCAGGATGTCAAAGACTACCGCATTTTGAGCAAAGCCGAGAAGACGGCCTACGACAAGATACTCTCGTTTCTGATTTTCCTTGATAGCATCCAGACGGCCAATCTGCCCAATGTAGGCGAATACATTACGGCCAATGAGGTAAACCTCTGCCTTACGATCCAAGCCTTCCAAGAGGCGGTTCACTCGCAGAGTTACAGCTATATGCTCGATACGATCTGTTCGCCCGAGGAGCGTACTTCTATCCTATACCAGTGGCGTGATGATGAGCATCTCTTGCGGAGAAATAAGTTCATTGGGGATATATACAACGACTTCCAGCTCCACAAAACCCCCGATCAACTGGCGCGTACAATGGTCGCAAACTATATCCTCGAAGGGGTCTATTTCTATTCGGGATTTATGTTCTTCTACAACCTCGGGCGCATGGGTAAGATGCCGGGTTCGGTGCAGGAGATTCGCTACATCAACCGCGATGAGAATACCCACCTGTGGCTCTTCCGCTCTATGATACTAGAGCTAAGGCGAGAGCAACCCGAGCTATTCACGCCCGAGCGTGAGGCGGAGTTCTTAGAGATGATTCGGGAGGGTGCTTTGCAAGAGATCGCTTGGGGTAAGTACGTAATTGGCGACGAGATAGAAGGCCTTACCTCGCAAATGGTGAGTGACTATATTATGTATCTAGCGAATTTGCGCAGTGCCAATTTGGGTCTTGGGGTGATATTCCCGGGGCACGAAGAGGAGCCTGCGAGCATGAGTTGGGTATCGCAGTACAGCAATTCGAACCTAATCAAGACCGACTTCTTCGAGGCAAAGCCGAGTGCTTATGCCAAGAGTGCTTCCATAGAAGACGACCTCTAATCTCAGCGGCTACCACCGGCGAGGCTTTACTTCCCCAGAAGAAGTGCCGCCCTCTTGCCGCCTTTGTAGCTCAGAGAGATCCTATATTTCGTTTTTCATAAGTGTGCCTTGGCGCACAAAAAGCCCACTAAAGGATTTCCTCTAGTGGGCTATGTTTTATAGATTCTCTCCCTACTTTATGTAGCAAAGTAGGGGAGAAAGTGGGAGAGAATTACTTGTCTTGCTCCTCTTTGAGCTTCGCAAAGAACTCATCGCAAGCGCACATCGTGGGCACGAGGTTACGGTCTCCGTAGCCGTTGTCTACCCGAGCTACATTGATCCAGAACTTATTATCCTGCAAGAAGGGGAGGGCAAAAGCGGCCTTCTGGCGCGAATAGCTGTGCTTCCACTCGTCAGCCACAATTTCGTATTGGGGGTGAGGTGCATTCTTGAGCACGTTGTCTTCTTTATCAGCCTTACCTTGGGCGATCTCTTGAGCCTCTTGGTAGATGCAATCCATTACCTCACAGAAGCGGTCGAGTTCGGCCTTGCTTTCGCTCTCGGTGGGTTCTATCATAAGCGTACCATGTACGGGGAAAGAGAGCGTAGGAGCGTGGTAGCCAAAGTCCATCAGACGCTTAGCGATATCGTTTTCGTCTACTCCGGTCTCTTCTTTTACCTTGCGGCACTCTAGGATGAGCTCATGCCCAACACGTCCCGTAGCACCGGTATAGACGATGCCGTAGGTGTCTTTGAAGCGTGATGCCATGTAGTTGGCATTGAGGATAGCGATAGCCGTAGCTTCACGAAGTCCCTCAATACCGAGGAGACGAATGTAGCTGTAGGTAATCACCTGTACCCCGGCTGAGCCGTAGGGTGCTGCGGATACTTGGTTGCTGCCATCGCCAAAGCGAACTACATGCTTGGGGAGATGCGGAGCGAGGTGGGCGCGTACGCAGATAGGACCTACACCGGGGCCACCACCACCGTGGGGGATAGCGAAGGTCTTATGTAGGTTGAGGTGGCATACGTCCGCCCCGATGAAGCCGGGGTTGGTATAGCCTACCTGGGCATTCATGTTGGCTCCGTCCATATAAACCTGCCCGCCACAGTCGTGGATACGTTGGCATAGGTCTATAATGTTGGTCTCGAAGATACCGTGTGTACTGGGGTAGGTAATCATCATGGCTGCGATCTGATCCTTGTGGGCTTCGGTCTGTGCCATAAAGTCTTCCCAGTCTACATTGCCTCGCTCGTCGGTCTTTACAATTACGGTCTTATAGCCACATTGTACGGCACTTGCAGGGTTTGTTCCGTGGGCAGATGCCGGTAAGATCACTACATCACGATGCCCCTGCCCGATGCTTTCGAGGTAAGTGCGGATGGTGCGTAGCCCCGTGTACTCGCCACTTGCACCCGAGTTGGGCTGGAGAGACGTAGCGTCGAAGCCCGTGATCTTCGCGAGGTACTCGGCAAGGTTGTCGAGCATTTCGGTATATCCCTCTACCTGATCTTCGGGAGCGTAGGGGTGGATATTGGCGAAGTAAGGGTTGCTGAGGGCAAAGAGTTCGCTTGCGGCATTGAGCTTCATGGTGCAAGAGCCGAGCGAAATCATAGAGTGTGCGAGCGAAATATCCTTGCGGTCGAGGCGTTTGATATAACGCATTAGCTCCGTTTCTGTGTGGTAGCTGTTGAATACCTCGTGCTGCAAGAAGTCGCTTGTGCGTTGCCACTTCTTATCCACATAGAGCGTATCTTGGGGTACATTGTCCACTTCGGGAGCCTCTTTGCCGGCAGCCTCTGCAAAAACATAACCGAGTACACCCAAATCGGAGGGTAGAGTGGTTTCGTCAATGCTGATACCTACACAGGTGCAGCAAGTGAAGTAGCGAAGGTTGATGCGGCAGTCGAGAGCAACCTCACGAAGGCGCTCCATGCTTACCCCCTCGGGTAGCCCAATGATAAGGGTATCGAAGTAGTCTTTGTTGTACTGCTTGTAGCCGAGCTTCTCGAGCATTGCAGCCAAATAGCCGGCATAGCTATGGATGCGGCGAGCAATGTTTCTGAGCCCTTCGGCACCATGATACACGGCATAGAATCCACTCATTGTGGCAAGAAGTGCTTGTGCTGTACAGATATTTGAGGTTGCCTTCTCGCGTTTGATGTGTTGCTCACGAGTCTGGAGTGCCAAGCGGTAAGCGGGGTGCCCGTAAGCATCCTTAGAGATACCAATGATACGTCCGGGTATCTCGCGCTTGTATTCCATACGGCAAGCCAAGTAACCGGCAGAGGGGCCGCCGAAGTACATGGGGATACCAAAACGTTGAGCCGAGCCGAAAACAATATCAGCGCCCCACTCTCCCGGAGGGGTGAGCATCACGAGGCTCATAAGGTCGGCAGCCACGGCAACCATAGAGCCATTAGCCTTGGCTTTGGCTACAAAATCTTCGTAGTTGTTGATGGCCCCTACCGAGTCGGGATATTGTATGATAACTCCAAAAATATCGGGGGTGAACTCGAGGGTTTGGTAGTCGCCCACTACGAGCTTCATCTCTTGGGGCTCTACACGTGTGCGGATTACGGCTTGGGTGGTCTCAAATACGCGCTTATCCACAAAGATGGTATTGGCTCCGGCTTTTACTTGCGCACGGCTTCGTTCGTTGAATAGTAGCATGGCAGCCTCAGCTCCGGCTGTTGCTTCGTCGAGGAGCGAGCAGTTGGTAAGCGGGAGGGATGTAAGTTCGCTGATCACCGTTTGGAAGTTGAAAAGCGCCTCAAGGCGACCCTGCGAAACTTCCGCCTGATAGGGTGTGTAGGAGGTGTACCAAACGGGGTTCTCGAGCACATTGCGCTGGATGGGAGCCGGAGTAACCGTGTCGTACCACCCCTGACCTATATAAGAAGTGAAGGGTTTGTTCTTAGAAGCAAGCTCTGCAAGATGCTCTGCAAGCTCTCGCTCCGTCATGGCTTCGGGGATGTCGATCTGCTCCTTGAGAAAAATATTCTCGGGGTAGACTTGGTGCATGAGTTCGTCTACAGACTTTACTCCAACGGCTGCAAGCATCTCGGGTAAATCCTTGTCTGAGATGCCCATGTGCCGCACAGAAAACTTATTTGTATCCATACTGACTATTATGATTTATAGTATTTCTTTTCTTGAGGATAGGTGCCGATATGCTCGGCATTGTGGGATAGATCTGATCTCATCTCCATAGATGCTCTCTACGAGGGTAGGGCTAGCGGATATAGCTATTCGCCTCCCGCTCAAAACCTATGGAGCTCTGGGGTCCATGCCCCGAGTAGACAATGGTATCGTCGGGGAGGGGCATTAACTGCGTTTTGATACTATTAATAAGAGTGGTGTAGCTCCCTCCCGGTAGGTCGGTACGCCCTATGTCGCCTCCGGCAAAGAGTACGTCGCCGGCGAATAGAAGGTGCTGCCGAGGCTCGTAAAAGGCAACATGCCCCGGGGTATGCCCCGGCACGAAGAGAACCTCCAGGAGAGTCTCGCCTAGCTTTAGCCTCTCGCCCGTCTCAAGGGGTTGGTAGGGGAGGTCGTGACGCTCGGGCGAGGGAGGCATCCCAAACATACGCATTTGTTCGTCGAAGGGAGGCATCAACTCGATCTCTACACGGTGAGCACGAGGGGTAAGTTCCCACTTCTGAGCCGCAAAGGGTACGCCCCACACGTGGTCGAAATGCAGGTGAGTTGCAATGAGTAGGGTGGGGGTAGCATTGAGCTCTTCTACCTTAGAAGAGAGTAGCTTTTCTTCGGCGGGAGACATGCACCCACAGTCTATAATAGCAGCTTCTCGTGTGGCTGTGTCCACCAATAGATAGGTGTTGACCTGCACGAAATTGAAGCTGAAGGAATGTACTTCTAAAGCCATAATTTTTTTGAGAATATCACTGCATGGGGAGGTAAAGCACTCGCTTCTCTTCGTAGTATTCATCCGAGAAGAAGGGATAGAGATCCTCTACGATCACTCTATTTTTATAGGCTGCACACTCGCCATCTAGGTTGCCGCCCTTGAGGGCAATGATGCCATTAGGGAGGGCATTGTGCCCTTCCGGAGAAAAAAGGTGGCGAGTAAGTTTGACGAGCTCTCCCAAAAGCATGGTGGCACGGGTCACTACAAAGTCGCACTTCTCCCGAAGTTCCTCTATACGGATATGATGTGTTGTGACATTTTGTAAGCCTAGAGAGTCGGCAACTGATTGGGCAACACGTACTTTTTTGCCAATGCTATCCACGAGGGTAAACTGCACCTCGGGGAAAAGTATTGCCAGCGGGATGCCCGGGAATCCGCCCCCGGTACCTACATCGATCACATGGCTCCCTGCCGTAAAGTGTAGCATGGTTGTAATCCCAAGAGAGTGTAGCACATGGTGCATATAGAGGTTGTCTATATCTTTGCGCGAGATCACATTGATCTTGCTATTCCAGTCTGTGTAGAGATCCCAGAGGGCGGCAAACTGCTCACGCTGTTGCTCATTTACCTCCGGAAACTTTTGGTAGAGTAATGCTAATTGCTCCTCGGGTGTCATTTTGTTGAATCTTGAAAGATTACTCGGATATCTACCGCAAATATACGCTATCTCCCGCAATTGAGAGGAGTTGTACAGGGCAAAGGATTGTATATTTTCTCCCCATCGTGCTGCCTTGCAAAAACTCACCTCTCCTCTCTTTTGGGAGAAAGTCTTTTTAGCCCTTGTGCTAAGGGAGTTTATTTTTTCCTTATCCGAGGCTTGGGGGTGGCTTGGTCACTAAAGATTTAGTACCTTTGTGGGGAGAGCAATAGGTACTTGTGTCGCAGTTCGTATGGCGGCTGTGGCAGATCGTTGCGATGGTGTGGATTGGAGAATCCGAATGCCATCCTTCTCGCCTAGGCTCTGTGGAAAAGATATTTCATACACTAAATAGAAAGCATTATGATTAAAGTAGGTATTAACGGTTTTGGTCGAATCGGTCGTCTTGTATTCAGAGCATCTCTTCTCAGAGACGACATCGAAGTTGTAGCTATTAACGACCTCATCGAGGTAGATTACATGGCGTACATGCTCAAGTACGACTCAGTGCACGGGAAGTTTGAAGGCACTGTAAGTGCAGAAGATGGTATGCTTGTGGTGAATGGTCGCAAGATCCGTGTTACCGCCGAAAAAGAGCCCGCCCTCATCAATTGGGGTGCTGTAGGTGCTGACTATGTGGTTGAGTCTACAGGACGTTTCTTGACCAAAGAGTTGAGCGAAGGGCACATCAAGGCTGGTGCTAAGTACGTGGTAATGTCTGCTCCTTCTAAGGATGATACCCCTATGTTTGTAACGGGTGTAAACCTCGATACTTACAAGAAGGGTACTCAGTTTGTATCTAATGCTTCTTGTACAACAAACTGTCTTGCTCCTCTTGCAAAGGTGCTTAACGATAACTTTGGCATCGAAATGGGGCTTATGACTACGGTACACGCTGCTACTTCTACACAGAAAACAGTAGACGGCCCCAGCAATAAGGACTGGCGCGGTGGTCGCTCTGCATTGGGCAACATCATCCCCTCTTCTACGGGTGCTGCTAAGGCTGTGGGAAAGGTTATCCCCGAGCTTAATGGCAAACTTACGGGTATGTCGTTCCGTGTTCCCACAATGGACGTATCTGTAGTAGACCTCACGGTAAGCCTCAAGAAGGGTGCTACTTATGACGAAATTTGCGCTGCCGTTAAGAAGGCTTCGGAAGGCGAACTCAAGGGTATCCTCGGTTATACCGACGAAATGGTGGTATCTACCGACTTTACCACAGACCCCCACACTTCTATCTTCGACGCTAAGGCCGGTATCGCCCTTACCGATAAGTTTGTAAAGGTTGTATCTTGGTACGACAACGAATGGGGCTACTCTAATAAGATACTCTGCCTCATCGCTCACATGGCTAAGGTAAACGCCTAAGCGAGACAATAGGGTGTAGATATGGCTTCGAGGCCGTGATAGCCACGAGGCCATAGCACCAAATTCTCAAAAAAAAACTCGGAGGGATCGTCTGTGGATAGTGCAGCTGTGCTCTACAGATGCCCGGAGAGATGGAGAGGATCCCTCCGAGTCTTTGATTTATATCGTCTCTAAGGGGGGAGAGGCGATGCCCATAAAAGAAGAGAGGAACAGCCGTTTGTCTCACCCTCTTCGCCCCGGGCGTATCGCACTCTTTTGCCCGCCCCACATGGTATAATAGAAGGATTTCAAACTCTCTCATAATAGAAGCAAAGCACGTGTCTTTAGCAGAAAAAATCAAAGCCCTCCAAGAGGAGGTGCGCTCACAGCAGGCCAAGAGCCACGAAGAAGTGGAGGCGCTACGCATTAAGTATCTCAGCAAGAAAGGGATTATCCCTTCTCTCTTTGAGGAATTTAAGAGCGTGCCCAACGAAGAAAAACGCACCTTGGGAGCACTTATCAATGAGGTGAAGACGCTGGCCACAGAGCACATCAATGCTTTGCGTGATGCCCTACAAACGGAGGAGGCGACTGAGCATCTCGATCTTTCGCGTTCGGCCTATCCCGCCGGTATCGGAGGGCGTCATCCTTTGACCCTAGTGCGTGAGGAGATTATACAGATTTTCGCAAAACTAGGATTTAGTATCGCCTTGGGGCCGGAGGTCGAAGACGACTATCATGTTTTCTCCGCCCTCAATTTTGCTCCGGATCACCCTGCCCGCGATATGCAGGATACCTTCTTTGTGGAGCGTAATCCGGATGTTTTATTGCGTACGCACACCTCTTCGGTGCAGGTGCGTGTGATGCAAAACTCTAAGCCTCCTATACGTGTTATTTGTCCGGGGCGTGTGTATCGCAACGAAGCGATTTCGGCTCGTGCGCACTGCTTCTTCCATCAGATTGAGGGGCTTTATATCGATAAGAATGTTTCGTTTGCCGACCTTCGCGAAGTGCTTTTCTACTTTGCTCGTGAGCTATTCGGCCCCGATACGCAAATCCGTTTGCGCCCGAGTTACTTCCCCTTTACGGAGCCAAGTGCCGAGATGGATATAAGCTGTAATATCTGTGGAGGAGAGGGCTGTGCCTTCTGTAAGCACACCGGTTGGGTAGAGATCTTGGGCTGCGGTATGGTCGATCCGAATGTGCTTCGTGAGAGCGAAATAGACCCCGAGGAGTACAGCGGCTACGCCTTTGGCTTGGGGGTAGAGCGTATCACCAACCTCAAGTATCGAGCAAAAGACCTCCGTCTCTTCTCCGAAAACGACAAGCGTTTCCTCACACAATTCCAAGGCGTCCACTAAGGAGAGAGGGGTGTGGTGGATTAACTATTTGTCACTACTTCTGCAGCAGAAAAATCGTAAGAACGGGATAAGCAACGATTCCCACACCTATGGAACAACAAGAAGACAAGCAATTAGTACTCGACAAACGCTATCTGAGGATGGCGCGTATCTGGGCGGAAAACTCCTATTGCACCCGCAGAAAAGTGGGTGCTCTTATCGTTAAAGATCAGATGATTATATCTGATGGTTACAACGGTACTCCCTCAGGGTTTGAGAATGTGTGTGAGGATGAGAGTGGCCTTACCAAGCCCTACGTGCTCCACGCTGAGGCAAATGCCATTACCAAGGTAGCCTGCTCGGGCAATAATAGCGATGGCGCTACTATTTATATTACGGCCTCCCCTTGTGTGGAATGTGCCAAACTCATCATCCAAAGCAAGATAAGGCGAGTGGTCTATGGTGAGGAGTATCGGCTGACCGATGGGATAGACCTGCTGAGAAGGGCGGGCATCGAAGTGGAGTTTGTAGCTCCGGACAAAGAGAGTGTGTGACTTTAGCAAATACGCTATATAAGGGGATATGAAAAAGAGATTCTCCTCGTTTACGATTGTAATTGTAGCCCTATTGGGGATACTTTTTGGGGGGCTGTTGAGTTGGATGGTTGCCACTCGTTCCCCATTTTTCCGCCCTGCCTTTATCCGTAGTCTCAGCCCCATAGATCAGGTCTTGGAGCTGATTTCTGAGCATTATGTAGACTCGATAGATGTGCGAGAGCTGCAGATGCGCCTCCTCCCCAAGCTGGTAGAGGAGCTAGACCCACACTCGGCCTATATCCCCAGAGAGGAGAGCGACCTGGAAAACCAGCGTCTCAATGGCAGCTTCTGCGGTATTGGCATCTCCTTTAATACCCTGATTGACACCCCCGTAGTGATCGAAGTCTTACCCGGAGGTCCCTCCGAGCGAGCCGGTTTGCAAGCCGGAGACCGCATTATAAAGGCCGGCACACGTTCTTTGGTGGGGCAAAAAATGTCCCCCGACTCCGTACGAAGCATTTTGTTGGGCGAAGAGGGTTCTGTCGTTTCTCTCCAGCTCCTGCGCAAGGGGCAGTCTCTTGCGAAGAAGGTGGTGCGTGGCGAGGTGCCCATTCACAGCGTGGATGTGGGCTATATGCTCGACAATTCCACCGGTGTGATCCGCATCGTTCAGTGGTCGCGCAATACGGTCGCAGAGTTCCTAGACAAGTACACAAAGTTGCGTGGAGAAGGGCTACGCAACCTTATTATAGACCTACGAGACAATGCCGGAGGGTATCTAGAACCGGCGATTCGTCTCTCCAACGAATTTCTTAAAGAGGGGCAGCTCATTGTCTACACGGAGGGTAAGGCCTATCCTCGTGAGGAGTACAAAGCCAATGGCAATGGCGTACTACAAACGCTCCCAGTGGCCATTCTTATCAATGAATTTTCAGCTTCGAGTAGTGAGGTATTCTCGGGGGCTATGCAGGATCACGACCGCGCAACAATCGTGGGACGGCGATCTTTTGGTAAAGGCTTGGTGCAAACGGCTTTTTACCTCCCCGATAGTTCGCAGCTCCGCCTTACCATCGCTCGCTATCATACGCCCTCGGGCCGTTGCATCCAAAAGAGCTACACGTTAGGCGATGGCATGGACTATCAACTCGACCTCCAGCGAAGATTTGAGGCCGGCGAGACCTTCGGCAACCAAATGGATAGCCTAAGGCTCAGCAAGGCACCTCGCTATAAAACGGACAAGGGACGCACCGTTTATGGGGGTATTGGCATCATGCCCGACCTCATCGTTCCGGCCGATAGCGTGGGAGTCAACAGCTACTATTTGCGTTGTGTGGAGAGCGGCACCATGACGGAGTTTGCCTTCCTCTATGCCGATAGCCACCGAGGCGCCCTTTCTTCTCTGGGGAGTGCCGGTGCCATTGTGGACTATTTGGATGATAACACTTCCCTAGTGGCCGATTACGCTCGCTTTGCTTCGGAAAAAGGGATTGAGCTACGCCCGGGTATGCTCTACGAGAGCAAAGATCTGATTCGTCGTGTGCTTTATGCCCAAATCTCCCAGTATATCCTAGGTGTGGAGGCGTTTTATCGAGTCTACTATGCTTCGGATGCAATGCTGGAGGCTGCCCGCAAATCCTTCAAACTATAGTATATTTGTACCACAATCTAGACTCATGCAGGGATCCAAACAAGATATTAGGGTTGCTCTACGTCAGCTTAATAAACTGACGCTGACAGATGCCTACCGAGCCGAGGCAGCGCAGAGTATTGTTCAGGCTTTGCTGGCAACAGAGATGTGGCAGAAGGCACGTCGTATAGGTCTTTATGAGGCGTTGCCGGACGAGCCCAGCCTGCAGAGCCTTTTGGCGGCACCCGGGGATAAGGAGTTTTTCATCCCTCGAGTAGAGGATGCCGAGACTATCGCTTTCTATTCGTACAATCCGGAAAAACTGCAAGAGGGGGGAGCTTTTGGCATTAAAGAGCCTACTCAGGCTCGAGAAGATGCCGTAGATCCCATGCTCCTCGACCTAATCATCGTGCCGGGGGTAGCCTTTACAGCCGAGGGGGTGCGCCTCGGGCGTGGAAAAGCCTACTACGATCGCTTCCTACAAAAAGCCCCACAGGCTCAGTTGATAGGAGTTACTTTCCGTTATCGTTTATTACCAAGTTTGCCAAGTGACCCTTGGGATCATCTTATGGACTTAGTCCTCACAAATTGAGTATAATTATTCTACTTTCATCATATGGAAAATAGTACAAGATCTTTTACTTTAGACGCTACGTTGCCCGCTTATCCCTCGTTTATCGAAGGGATTCGTCGTGCTCCCGACCGCGGCTTCCGCTTGACGCCCGCACAAACACGTGTTGCTTTGCGCAACGCTCTTCGCTACGTGCCTCGTGAGTTACATGCTCAGTTGGCTCCCGAGTTCCTCGAAGAATTAAAAACTCGTGGTAAAATCTATGGTTACCGCTTCCGTCCGGAGGGGGACCTCAAGGCTACTTCGATAGATGATTACAAGGGCCGTTGTTTGGAAGGGAAGGCTTTCCAGGTTATGATTCAGAATAACCTTTCTTTCGATGTAGCTCTCTATCCCTATGAATTAGTAACCTATGGTGAGACGGGTCAGGTGTGCCAAAACTGGCTTCAGTACCGTCTCATCATCAAGTATCTAGAGCAACTAACTGAGAACGAAACACTCGTTATTGAGAGCGGTCACCCTCTAGGTTTGTTTGCTTCTCACCCCAGCGCACCCCGTGTTATCATCACAAACTCAATGATGGTTGGGCTCTACGACAACCTCAAAGATTGGGAGATTGCCGCTCAGATGGGGGTTGCCAACTATGGTCAGATGACCGCAGGAGGTTGGATGTACATTGGTCCGCAAGGGATTGTGCATGGCACCTTCAACACGCTGCTTAACGCAGGACGTATGCAACTTCACATCCCCACAGGGGGCAACTTGGCAGGCAAACTCTTCGTTACCAGCGGTCTCGGTGGTATGAGTGGTGCACAGCCTAAGGCTGCCGATATTGCCGGAGCTGTGAGCATTACCGCAGAGGTGGATTCGAGCCGTATCGATACACGTCACGGACAAGGCTGGGTAAAGCACCGCACCGAATGCCGCGAAGAGGCTTTCCGTATGGCACTCGAGGCGCAAAAGAAGGGCGAGGCTTGCTCTATTGCTTACCATGGTAACGTGGTGGATCTTTTGGACTACGCTATCGAAAAGAATATCCATATCGACCTCCTTTCTGACCAGACAAGCTGCCATGCTGTCTACGAAGGTGGCTACTGCCCCGTAACCCTCTCGTTTGAGGAACGCACTCGCCTTCTCAAAGAAGACCGTGCTAAGTTTGAAGAAGAGGTAGACAAAGGTTTGCACCGTCACTTCGAGGCTATCAAAGCACTCGTTGCCCGTGGTACCTACTTCTTCGACTATGGTAATGCCTTTATGAAGAGCTGCTTCGATGCCGGTATTACCGAGATCAGCCGTAATGGTGTAGACGATAAGGACGGCTTCATCTGGCCTAGCTATGTAGAAGACATTATGGGTCCCGAGCTATTCGACTACGGATATGGCCCCTTCCGTTGGGTATGCCTTACCAATAAGCCTGAGGATCTCCGCAAGACGGATGCCGCAGCTATGGAATGTATTAACCCCGATCGTCGTGAGCAAGACCGTGACAATTACATCTGGATCCGCGATGCAGAGAAAAACGAACTCGTGGTAGGAACACAAGCTCGTATCCTCTACCAAGATGCTGCCGGGCGTTTGGCTATTGCTTTGCGCTTCAACGAAATGGTGCGTAATGGCGAAGTAGGCCCCATCATGCTCGGGCGTGACCACCACGACGTGAGCGGTACGGACTCTCCTTTCCGCGAAACCTCCAATATCCGCGATGGTAGTAACGTAATGGCCGATATGGCTGTACAATGCTTTGCCGGTAATGCGGCTCGTGGTATGAGCCTTATTGCTTTGCACAATGGCGGTGGCGTAGGTATTGGTAAGTCTATCAATGGTGGATTTGGTATGGTACTCGATGGTAGTGAGCGCGTAGACAACATCCTTCGCTCGGCCATGACTTGGGACGTAATGGGCGGTGTAGCTCGTCGTGCTTGGGCTCGCAATGAGCACGCTATGGAGACGAGTGCCGAATTTAACAAGACGCACGCCGATGGCTACCATATCACCATGCCATTCCTTGCTGATGATGAGCTAATTAATTCTCTTATCCCCCTTAAGTAAGAGAATCGCTTAGATCAAAATAACCCTCGCACTGTGCGCCATTCTGAGGGAGACTAGTCCCCACCCAAGAGGAAGCGCATAGGTTGCGATAAACACTTCCCCCTAGAGAGTATGGAAATGCTCTTTAGGGGGATTTCTTTTTTCTCTCTGGGTGAAAAAGCGATCCCCTTCTGCTTGGAAGTGAGGGGCGAATCTGCCTGAGAAACAGAGAAAAATAGGCCTAGAGTGCGCACGTTTTAGACCTGTTTCGCTCCGCTTTTTGGCTGGTGAATGGCAGGCTTACAAGGGTTGGAGTTTCTTGGTTTCTTTTCTTTGTGTGGAGAGGTTTTTTCCTCTCGCCTTTGTCTTGCTCTAAGTGTTAAAGTAAGTCGAAGAAGTATAGGAAACCTCTTGCCGAGGAGATAAGTCAATTTGTTTTATATCTTTGCCCCCGGAACCAAGCGTTGTGTTCCCTAGAGAAATAAACCAAACCTTGTAGTATGAAGAAATTTGCATTAGCTCTTGTAGCTACCCTTTTCCTCGGAAGTCTTACAGTACAAAGTGTTAACGCTCAAACGAGACGAGGACACTATTTCCTTACGGGAGCCTCTCAGCTCTCCTTCCAGACCACGTTTAACTCAGGCTCGAGCGAAGAGTTCGTATTCTCCTTTTCACCCTCTTTTGGAGGCTTTGTTGCCGATAATTTGGCACTTGGCTTGAATGGAAATATATTCTACGTTTCCTCTGCAAGCTCTGTAGTTTACTCAGTCATGCCCACGATGACCTACTATTTCAATCAGGGGAAAAGCTTTATTCCCTATATTGGAGGCCAAGTAGGGTATGTAGGAGTATCTTCCTATGGTGTTAGCCTTAATGGCTTTGGCATGGGCGTTGGCGCTGGCGGTGTTTTGATGCTCAATAAGCATGTCGGTGTTAACCTGGGGCTTCAGTATCTCCACAGCAGATACCCCTCAAGATATCGCACGAATACATCTAACTCACTCACCACATCTATTGGTTTGACAACCTTCTTTTAACGTCTTCATCTGAGTGAAATCGTGTAGACCGAGAGTCTGCACTTCTCTAGGAAAATCTTTTATCTCCTAGGGTAATAGGTCTTCCTTCCTAATGCGTCGGGAAGGGAGACCTTTTTTTGTAGGGGAGTGGAGGGGAGGCCCTGCCTCTGTGTGGATGTTGTACCGGGGCTCGCAACGAGCACGCATGTCGGTAGCCTTTACTAGGTTACTAAGGAAAACATCTGACTTCCTTTGCCAATAGCTTGCGTTTTTGATTTTTTTTGTAGATTTGGCAGGACAGAACACACTGACAAAAAAGAAACATTATGCGTAGTACTCGAATTACAGCCTTAGGAATAGTTGTTTTCCTGTTCCTGCAAGCCGCCCTCTCTAGCTGTCTTCGTATAGGTGGCAAACCCAAATATGATATTGACGAAGATTCCCTCTTCTTTAGTCGAATGCCCCCACGCACCGAGACGGGTGCCAATATCGTTGCCTTTGAATTGGATGGCAAACCCTATGTCTTTCCCAAAGAGGGAATGCGTCAATCAATCTTTCAAGCTCCACCTTGGGTGTGTAATATGGAAAAGACGAAGATAAATGGCATTGTTGAAAGTGAAATCTTTTGGATGTCGTGGAGGAAGGGAAAGAAATACAATAATTCGTACTCTGCTATATGTATACATCTATCAGAGGAGAATGTAGATCAAGCGTCATTCGTGGCAAAAGGATATGTTATTTTAGGGGAATGGTCTTCTGAGGATAATGAGATTTCCTTTGAGGTGACTAAGCATGTCCCCTTGGAAGGTCTCATTTGTGGGCGTTTTTCTGGTGTGTTGAAACATGAAAGAGAAGATACCTATCAGCGAATAGAAAATGGTTTCTTTGACCTTAAGTACACAATAACTGAGGTATATTAGAGTATACAAACAACTAATGTTATGAATAAGAAAATACTATCAGTTGCTATTTTGCTGCTCTTTGTAATCCAGGCAATTAATGCCCAAGATTTTGCAAAATTAAGATGCAATCTAGATGCACCATTACAAGGACTCGACTTTAGTAAGATCCCCACGGGGATACTTGCCGAGCGAGCCGTGGAGCTCCTCCCCTTTGATGCCTATGATGGAGTATTGAGGGATAGTAATTACTCCGACTATTCCTCTCAAGCGATGCTCTATTTGTCTCTTGCCTCCTCTAGAGATGATATGCTCAAGGATATGTCTCCCGAGAGCTATTTGTCGATTATGAAAAAAGCTCCCAACGAAAGCTTGAGTTTATTACTCTTCCGTTATAGTACGCTTCGGGAGCAAGCTTATCAAGAGGGTTTGATCAAACGAAATGGCAATAGTCTATCTTTTATGAAGCCATCGTCACAACGGTTATACCAACAACGAGAGGTCTTCTCCTTAGCTCCCAAGCGAGTGGTTTGGGATACCTATGATGTGTCATTTGTATTACCGCCCAATTTAATTTGGAGTAATATGCAAGGTGAAATCAGAGACATAAGAATTCGCTTTGAAGAAAATGCTCCTTTTAAGGAGGTTAAGCCCTCACAACCCGTCTCTCATCATTACCAACGGGAGGGGATTCATCGTATCGTTTTTCAGATCAGACTCAAAGATGGACGCTCTCTGCAGAGTCAGACAAATATACAAATAGCTCTTCCCAAAGAACTGAAGTCCGGGTCAAGTACAACGAATTACATTCACAACGAAGTGCCTATTCCCTCAAAACGCAGAGTGCATAAAGGGGGAACTCTTCAGATTTGTTATGCAGATCCAACGGTTCGAAAACTGAGAAAGCCTGTGATCATTGCAGAGGGTTTTGAAGTCTCAAATCTAGGGCTTCAAGAGAATTGTACTCTAAATGATTTTATGAATATAACACTGTATTCTAAAAAGAAGAACCCATTTCCAGGGTTTGACATAGTTTACTTGGATTACAATTGCCCGACAGATGATATTTGGCGGAATGCAGAATTGATGCGTGATGCTATTCGTTGGGTGAATGAGCATAAGGAGGGTTCTGCTGAAAACATTGTGATGGGGTATAGTATGGGAGGGTTGGTCGCTGCCATTGCACTTCGTCAAATGGAGCTGGCAAACGAAGATCATGATACCAAGAAATATATCTCTCTGGACTCCCCTCATTGTGGAGCTACTGTTCCTTTTGCCGTATTTGCTGCTTATGATTATTTCTTTCCATTACTTCCCCAATCGCACTTGTATGCTCTTATAAAGAGCATTAATCCTAAAATCCAGACTTCTGTACTCAACTTGCAAGCTTTGCGAGAGGCTCCTGCTGTTCGTCAGATGGTTATCGCAGAAGGACGAGAGAAAGATCGTAGGGTTTATCTCGATTTTCAAAAAAAGTATAGAGAGCTAGGATTACCAACCAAAACGATCAATATTGCCTTTAGTAATTCTTCTCAAGAGGCAAAATACCCGAAGATAGAGGATAATAGATTATTAGATTTACAAGGAAAGGGGCATGCAGGACCTCTTATCCCCAAGGCGCTTTTAGATTGTCTTTTACAAGATTTTTCTCCTCCTCACTATATAAACATTATTCCCAAAACAACAGATCTCTCTCTTGATGTAAAGCTTCGATTGATAAATCGGTCAGATCCTGAGTTCGAGTGTGTGTGTAAGGTCAAGAGGAAAGCACTCGGCTTTCTCCCAACCGATTCTCCCTTGGATGGTTTCATGTGGAGTGTTAACTATCCGTATGATGAATATGGTGTCTCAGAGCGCTCAGTGTGTTCTACTTTGGGGATTAAATCCAATATGAACGTCAATGAGAAATATCTTTCTAGAGAGTTGTCCTTTGGGGATGGACTCTTATCAGGTATTCTTAACTGGTTCATTGGCGCAGTTAAATATGGTGTGTATATCACGAACTCAATTGGCTTTATCCCGAGATATAGTTCATTATATACACCTCTAGCAAGCGACTCAAAAGAATCTCCCTTTGACCGTTTTTACTGTATTCAAGCAGATACTTCTGCGGGGCACGAATACTTAAATCATTATCGGAGCGAATTGCAAAATGAATTGCTTGAGGAGGATTACCACGTAGAGGTTGAGGGTAGTAATGTCCTTAACAAAGAGATGATTGTCAAGATCAAGAATCCCCTTGCAAATGCTCGTTATGAGTTCTACGCCCACCCCAATCTAATGACAGATCAGTTAGATGCAACTTCTGCAAGAGTTGTTAGTCTGGTAGATCCCTCAAATTATCAAAATATCTATCTTTTCAAGAAGGTTTATGTGTGTGCAAAATCTACTAGAGAGGTAAATGGACACACCATTGTGGATAGTGTCGTACACCCCATATATAATGGTTCTCCACATAGTGATGACTTCGAGATAAAACAACTCTCGATGACTTTTAAATTGAGTGACAATCAGTGCTTACGCTATGCCATGCCTGCCGTATTGGTGAAGTGGAAAGGTCATGGAGACATTTTGAATGCCCACTGGAGATATAGTGATAGTAAACAGCCCATTACAACAGAAAATCGTGTCGGACAATCAAAAGATGGAGTAGTTAATACCTCGGGTAATGAGAACAAGATGTTGCTTGTCGGTGCCTTTGAAAAGGATCCTAAAACCGGCGGGGTGCGTAAAATGAACTCTTGGACCGGCTCTTTAGTGGGGGATGATGGACTCCCGTACCTCCCCGGAGGAGATGACTTCGAACCAGACCCTCCGGTGGCAGGGCCCGGTTATCCTCCAGGGTGGGAGAATGTTATTAAAAATGTTCCCGGGACGCCAAAGGTATATCTTTTTGTTCCCGCACTTCAATACCTGTCAGGATGGGATCAGGTTAAGCTAGAACTACAATTGGAGAATGAGGCTGGGGTTGGCGATTGGAGCAAGCCTTTTGTCCTTTCTCTCAAAAAGGAGGGAGAGGATGCCGGACTCAAACCCATCATAATCCCCTCTGTATTCCTCGAAGAGACCTCCACAATACGTTGGATCAATCACGAAAATGAATTTGTCAATCATCAAGATGGGGGTAAGTACTCATGGCTCGATCTGGAAATTGAGATGTTTGTCAAGGATCCGAGTGGCAGATTGCATCATCATGCCAAGGTTAAAACCAATCAAACCATAGATCTTAGATTCTTGGCTCCGGGGCATTACTTCGTCGAATTTGTTTGCAATGGCAAACGTTTTATGCAACATGTTATAAAGCAGTAAGACGCTTTCGTCTCTGTCCTCTTTGAAGAGGACAAATCCACTTCATGTAAATAGTGCATCTCCCCTTGGTCTCTTTATGATGATCTAAGGGGAGATGTTACGATATGAGGTGTGGGAGCCCTGGGTGGTGTGGGGGCAGAGGTGCCGAGTTTGGCACTAAAGCCCTATCTTTGTAAGGCGTTAGCAGAGTGTAATATAGTGAGTTATTGTTGTGGCAAAGAATGTAGTTGAGACCCCTCTGATGAAGCAATTTCTGCAGATAAAAGGGAAGCATCCGGATGCGATACTTCTCTTTAGGGTTGGCGATTTCTACGAAACCTTTCTAGAGGATGCCGTAGAGGCCTCGCGCATCTTGGGGATTACACTTACACGCCGGGCCAACGGCTCTGCACAGCATGTAGAGCTGGCAGGGTTCCCTCATCACGCCTTAGAGACGTACTTGCCACGCCTTGTGCGAGCCGGTAAGCGAGTGGCTATTTGCGACCAACTGGAGGACCCCAAGCAAACCAAAAAGCTGGTAAAGCGAGGGATTACAGAGTTGGTTACCCCCGGGGTTGCCGTTAGCGACAATGTTTTAGAGAACAAAGAAAACAACTACGTAGCTGCCGTCTCGTTTGCCAAAGAGCGTATGGGGGTTGCCTTTCTAGACCTCTCTACGGGCGAGTTTGCCACTACGGAGGGCAATGCAGCCCTTGTCGATAAATTACTCGCAGGCTACCGACCCAAAGAGATCCTTGTAGAGCGGAGTACACGCCTTCTCTACGATAGTCAACTCATCTACCGCACCTATATATTCGAGGCGGACGACTGGCTCTTTATCCCGAGCAACAATCAAGAGAGACTTCTACGCCATTTTGCCGTGCGCAACTTCAAAGGTTTCGGGCTTGAGGGTATGGAGTCCGCTCTCACTGCGGCAGGAGCCATTTTGCATTATCTAGACCTTACGCAGCACAACGAACTGGGGCACATTACCTCACTGCACCGCATAGATGAGGAGCAGTATGTGCGTATTGATGGCTTTACGGCACGTAGTTTGGAGCTTCTCTCCACGATGAATCCAGAGGGATGTAGTCTGAAAGATATTTTGGATCGCACCTATACGCCCATGGGGGCACGCCTCCTCCGTCAGTGGATTGCCTTCCCCCTCAAGAGTGTTGCAGCGATAGAGGAGCGGCAGTCGGTGGTACGAGCTTTGGTGGACGACGCCCAAGCGAGGTTTGTACTCGAGGAGCATTTGAGGGAGATGGGCGACCTAGAGCGCACCGCTTCTAAAGTATCTATGAAGCGTATTTCGCCTCGCGAGATGGTGCACCTAGCCGATGCCCTCACCGCTTTAGAGCCCATCAAAAAAGTGGCAGAAGAGAGTGCTTGTCCCTCCCTTCAGGCTTTAGGGAAAGAGTTGGCACCCTGTACTGAACTAAGAGACCGCATTCGATACGAATTAAATCCGGATGCCCCTCCCCTCGTAAATAGGGGCGGAGTGATCGCTACGGGCTACAACGAAGAGTTGGACGAGCTGAGGAGTCTTGCCTTCTCCGGCAAAGACTACTTGCTCTCCCTACAGCAGCGCGAGATCGAGCGTACGGGTATCACAAGTCTAAAGGTGGGCTTTAATAACGTCTTTGGCTACTACATAGAGGTGCGTAATACCCATAAAGATAGGGTGCCGCCCGAGTGGATTCGTAAGCAAACCCTTGTGAGTGCCGAGCGTTATATCACCGAAGAGCTCAAAGAATACGAAAGCAAAATCTTGGGGGCTGAGGAGCGGATTCTTGCTCTAGAGACGATGCTTTTTGCCGAGTTGGTGGACGATGCTCAACCTCAGGTTACGGCACTTCTCCGCAATAGTCATCTCCTTGCGATGCTCGATGTGCTTCGTTCTTTTGCAGAGGTAGGGGAGGCCTACAACTATTGCTGCCCGCAGGTGAACGATTCACTCGCGATAGATATAAAAGAGGGGCGCCACCCCGTAATTGAGCGTCAGCTACCTCAGGGCGAACCCTACATTGCCAACGATGTGCATTTGGACAATAACGACTGCCAAATCATGATCGTTACGGGGCCCAATATGAGTGGTAAAAGTGCCCTCCTCAGGCAGACTGCTCTTATTACCCTTATGGCACAAATCGGGAGCTTTGTACCGGCACGAGAGGCCTCTATTGGTTTGGTCGATAGCATTTTTACCCGAGTTGGGGCGAGCGACAATATCTCCATGGGAGAGTCTACCTTTATGGTAGAGATGCAAGAAGCTGCAAGCATTCTCAATAACTTAACCCCTCGGAGTTTGGTGCTTTTTGACGAGCTGGGGCGCGGTACGAGCACTTTCGACGGAGTCTCCATTGCGTGGGCTATTGTGGAGTATCTACACAATCATCCGGCACACCACCCCAAAACCCTTTTTGCCACCCACTACCACGAGCTTAACGAGCTGGCCAAAAAGCATCCGCGTGTACGCAACTACAACGTTTCGGCTCGGGAGGTTGAGGGTACCATGATCTTCCTTCGCAAGTTGGAGGAAGGGGGCAATGAGCATAGTTTTGGTATCCAAGTGGCTAAGCTTGCGGGGATGCCTCGGCAGATTGTGGAGCGTGCCCAGGTGGTGCTACAATGCCTAGAGAAGGAGCACGCCCAAGAGGAGTCTTGCACTTCGGCAGACGCCGAGAAAGCCATAGAGACGGCCGGACTCAAAGCGACCCACCACTCATCCGCCCCCTCTCGTGAGGACTTGGTGCAACTCTCTTTCTTTCAATTAGAAGACCCTCTACTCGTGGAGATTCGAGACGATCTCCTCGGTATCGACCTCAATAATCTGACCCCTCTAGAAGCACTCAATCGCCTCAACGAGATTAAGCAGAGACTATCCAAAATCTAATGTTGGAGACCTGTTCGCCTAGAAAAATCCTTGCCTTGCGTGCCGAGGAGGTACCCATCGTGGATGTGCGTTCTCCCGGGGAATTTTCTCGAGCCCATCTCTTGGGAGCCCATTCGCTCCCCCTTTTTTCTGACGAAGAGCGCGCTGCCGTTGGCACCCTCTACGCTCAAGAGGGGCGAGATGCTGCCGTGGAGTTGGGGCTGGAGTACGTAGGAGGTAAAATGCACTCCCTTGTACAGGAGGTCAAGAAGCTCGCCGGCGAGAGTGGGCGAATTGGCGTCTATTGCGCCCGAGGAGGTATGCGCAGCGAGGCGGTTGCATGGCTCCTTTCTATTGCCGGGCTATCGGTGTATCGTATGGAGGGAGGCTACCGCGCCTATCACCAGGAGATGATGCAGGAGCCTCTGCAATACGCTCTTATCGTATTGGGGGGAGCTACAGGCTGTGGCAAAACGGAGGTACTGAGCGAGCTTGCCGGCCTCGGTCAGCAGGTGGTAGACCTTGAGGGTTTGGCACGGCACCGCGGTTCCGTCTTTGGCGGGCATCCTGATCGGCCCCAGCCCTCGGGCGAGGAGTTCTTGAACCTCCTAGGCGAAGCCTTTTTGCCCCTAGACCCCAAGAGACCTGTATGGGTGGAGGGCGAGAGCGAAATGATAGGGCATTGTGCCCTTACGCCCGGCTTTTGGCAGAGGATGCAATCTGCACCCTTTGTTGAGTACGCTACCCCAAGAGAGGCTCGTGTGGAGCGCATCGTTGCCGAGTATGGCGTACTGGGCAAGGAGGCTTTGTTGCACGCTTTTGGGGTGATTCGCAAGCGTCTGGGGGCAGAGCGTTTTACGCAAGCTCGAGAGGCTGTAGAGGCAGGAGACCTCCATACGGCGGCTAGTCTCGCCCTTGTCTACTACGACAAGGCGTATGCCAAATGTGGTCAAACGGGTTCGTGGCAACACCCTGTTTGGCGTTATTTCCCAACAGAAGACAATCCTAAAATGGCAGCACGGGCTATTATTGCCCGGCTCGAATACCTACAATAAACACAATCCATTATGGTTTTACGAAATATCTTTTTTCTACTCCTTGCGGCGCTCCCCTTAGGGCAGTCTGCTGCTCAAGGGTTTGCTCCTAATCCCCTTGCCTTGGCGCGTGTGGATAGCTTGGTTCGTGCGAGCGAAGAGTCCGGAGTTGCGCGTTATTCTTTCGCGGTGCAGGATGTGAGTCAGGATACACTTTGGGCTGCCTATCGCCCCGAGGAGATGTGTACTCCAGCCTCCATTACCAAACTGTTTACTGCGGCTACGGCACTCGAGTCGCTGGGGGCGGACTATTCTTTTTGTACCGAATTGTACATGGAGGGAGAGCTGAAAGGTGGAGTGCTCTACGGCAATCTACTTGTGATAGGGAGCGGAGACCCCTCTATCGATTCTAAGTTCTTTGAGCAAGACAAAGAGCGCTGGCAGCAGAGTGTACTCCAGACCGTACAGGCAAAGGGTATCCGCAGAATAGAGGGGAATATCGTGATAGATGCCTCTCGCTTCGAGCGCATGGGCATTCACCCCCGTTGGGCTCCCGATGATCGTGGGGACTACTACGCCGCAGGGGTGTATGGCTTCAATTTGTACGACAATTGGCTCGATCTCTATTTCGCAACCGGGGGTGTAAAAGATAGCATCCGCCTTGTAGGTACCTACCCCAAAGGGGTTCAACTCACGCTCGACAATCGCCTAAAAGTAAACTGCAAAACGCAGGGTTGGGAGGGAGATGGTACCAACCTTGTAGAGCATCGCACGCTATTGGGCACGCTCCCTTGCAATAGAGAGAGTGTGCGTGTGGCTATAGATCTTCCGCATCCACCTCTGCATGCAGCTCGTTTGCTTCGTGCTACACTTGAGGGGCAGGGTGTTGAAATCTTGGGGCAAGAGGAGGCGCGTTTTGAGTCTTCCTCTCATCCTCGTACTCTGATAGGGCGTTACTACTCCCCCTCTTTGAGGGATCTTTGCCGAGAAATGAACTACCGAAGTCTCAATCACTATGCCGAAGCACTTTTCAAAGCCCTTGTAAAAGAGAATGGGGCCACTAGTGAGCAGGCTTGGCTTCGGGAGCAGGAGATCTTGAGCAGCTTGGGCGTACGTCTCTCTCCAAAGGCGCATCTCTACGATGGCTCGGGGCTCACTCGTGCCAATAGACTATCTGCCCAAGATATGGTAGCTTTGCTCGTGGGCGTCTCTACTAAGGCTCGTGGGAATACGCTTGATGCCTTTGCCCAATCGCTCCCCAGGGTGGGCCGGGAAGGCACGGTCAAAGGTTTTATGCCGGGAACTTCTCTTAAACTTTACTGCAAAAGCGGATCTATGAGAGGGGTGCAGACCTATGCCGGGTATCTTTACTACCAGAGGCGGGTGTATGCTGTAGCCCTTCTGGCCAATGGTTGTGCCAATAGAGCAAAGGTGCGCGGGGTGATGCAGCAATATATCGAGGGGCTCTTCCCTCCCAAATTCTAAGTATAAATCCCTAACCCTTTCACTTCTTGTGGACTATATTCAGATTATCGAACTTGTAGCAGCTGCCCTCGGGGTACTCTACCTTGTACTTGAGGTAAAGGCAAGTATGTGGCTCTGGCGGGTGGGGGTACTGCTCCCCTTGTTCTATATTTATATCTCATGGCAGAGCAAGGTGTACGGCAATATTATTGTCAATCTTTACTACCTCATTACCTCTATTTGGGGCTGGTGGCTCTGGGCAAGGCAGGGAAAAACTACGGAAGACGAAGGGGCAATTAGGAGTTTTGTACGGCAACAGCGAAAAAATCGGGTGCTTACTCTCGCCGCACTTCTTGGGGGAGTCGTGGCTTTGTCCTGTGCTCTGTTGCCTCTTTTTGCCTACCTGACGGATAGCCCCTATCCCCTATTGGATAGCATTGCCACCTGCTGTGGCTTTGTGGGGATGTGGCTATTGGCGAAGAAGTTCCTAGAGAATTGGTATTGTTGGATTGTCTCCAATGCGCTCTATTGTACGCTCTACTTCTTACAGGGTTTCTACATTACGGCCGCTTTTTTTGTCGTCTATACGGTTCTGGCCATTGTGGGGCTTATTCGCTGGAGTAAGCAAGCTGTACTCTAACTTTGCAGTATGAAGCATTATAGTCTTTCCCTCAATATCTTGCTGGCTCTCCTAGCTATTGCGGTGGCTACGCTGCCTGTGGTGCTATCGCAGCAACTGCACCGCAAGATGGTGGCGGACGAGCGAGCCAAAATGGAGTTGTGGGCGGAGGCAACGGAGGGGCTCGCTAGTGATGGTGAGCAGAATGCCCTCAATCTGATGCTCCATATCATACAAAGCAATGAGACCATACCTATACTCCTCGTGACCGATAGGGATTCGATTGTCTCTTTTAACAACATTTCTATTCCGGAGGGGCGCGATACTTCGGTGTTCCTGAGTCGTTATTTGGCTCAAGTGCGAGGAGGCTATCCGCCCATTGCCATAGACTTGGGTGCGGAGGGGTACCAATATCTCTACTATTCGGATAGCTCTACGCTGGAGAGTTTGACGCTCTTCCCTTGGCTGCAGGGCGTTGTTTTCATCCTCTTTGTCGGCATCGTGATTATCGCCGCCGTGTGGGCAAAGCGCAATGCACAAAACCGCCTTTGGGTAGGCCTCTCGAAGGAGACGGCACACCAGCTGGGTACGCCCATTTCGTCTCTCTTAGCATGGCTCGAATTGTTGCGGGCTGAGGGCATTGCAGAAGAGTCGCTTGTGGAGATGGACAAGGATGTGGAGCGCTTGCAGACCATTGCGCACCGATTCCAAAAAATAGGGTCGGAACCCCATTTCGAACGATGCGACCTTGCCGAAGAGGTGGCTGCCTCCGCTCGCTATATTTCCACGCGCATTAGCCGTGGGGTCACCCTCTTTTACGACTTCCCCTCGGAGCCGCTGCCGGTTATGCTTATCCCTGCTCTGTGGAGCTGGGTTATAGAGAATCTCGTGAAGAATGCCGTCGATGCCATGCAGGGTAAGGGAGAAATCACCATTGCCATAGAGCGTAGGGGCCATGTCGCCCTTATTGATATAACCGATACGGGTCGCGGTATCGCTCCTCGCCATCGCAGGCGCATCTTCAATCCCGGATTCACAACCAAGAGTCGCGGATGGGGCTTGGGCTTGTCGCTGGCTCGCCGCATTGTCGAGACCTATCACCATGGGCGTATTACGCTCTTGCGCAGTGAGGTCGGTATTGGCACCACATTTCGTATAAAAATCCCTCTTAATGACTAGTAAAATCTCGCTCAATGCCATGCGTTTCTATGCCTACCATGGCGTACTCCCTCAGGAGAAAAAGGTGGGCAATTGGTTCTCTGTAGATTTGGAGCTATCGGTCGATCTCGCTCGTGCTGCGCTCTCCGATCAACTCCAAGATACGCTTAACTATGCCGAGGTGTATGCGGCTGTGGAGGAGGAGATGGCTATCCCTTCGGAGCTGCTGGAGCATGCTGCAGGGCGTATCTTGCGGCGTATTCGTGGGCAGTTCCCCCAAGTGGAGGGGATTATGGTACGGCTGACGAAAGAGTATCCTCCCTTCAAAGGTCAAGTGGGAGGGGCTAGTGTCACCCTCTCCGAAGGCGTGTAGCTGCTCCGTCGCTCTCCTTCTCTTTTTCTTACCTTGTGTGACTTCGTGGACGAAGTCCGGTGTCTTTTGAATTTTTTCCACCCAAAAAACGAGGAAAGTATTGGGTGAAAAATTTCCCCTTTTCAGCCAAAAAAGAGGGGCATTTCTGCCCAAGAAAAATTTTTGTTTCGGGCAGAAACGGAAAAAGTTTTACCCTGTGGTTTTTTCTCCATCCAATTGATTCGCTTTCTACCTGCAATCTGTACCGTCTGCTACGTTCCCTTTGGGCAGAAAACAATTGCTATCTTTGTGGCATATAATTGTAAGAGAAGAAAGCAATGCAGAAACCCCGAAGAGTACTACTAAAGTTGAGCGGAGAGTCGCTCGCCGCCGGTTCCGGTCATGGTATAGATGATGCAAGACTGGCCGCTTATGCCCAAGAGATCGCTCAAGAGGCAGCCCGTGGTTGCCAAATAGGTATCGTGATAGGCGGAGGCAATATCTTTAGAGGAATGAGTGGCGCCGCACGTGGATTCGATCGAACGACGGGCGACCAAATGGGGATGCTTGCCACCGTAATCAATGCACTCGCTCTAGGCTCAGCCCTCAAGGCTATTGGCTGCAAGGCTATCGTATACACGGCTATTCGCATGGAGCCGGTGGCTCGCTTCTACAGTTCGCATGAGGCAATAGAAAAGCTAGAAGAGGGATATGTGGCTCTCTTCGCCGGTGGTACGGGTAATCCTTTCTTCACAACGGATACTGCTTCTGCCCTACGTGCGGTGGAAATCAAGGCAGACTACCTACTCAAAGGCACGCGTGTGGATGGTATCTATACTGCCGATCCCGAGCGAGACCCAACAGCGACACGCTTCGACGAAATAACCTTTGACGAAGTCTATACACGCAATCTTAAGGTAATGGATCTTACCGCTATGACCCTCTGCAAAGAGAACAATCTCCCGATTATGGTGTTTGATATGGATACCCCCGGCAACCTATCCAAACTACTCGGTGGAGACCCGATAGGTACCCTTGTACATAACTAACAAATACACATTCCCCCAACAATAGAAAATATGAGTGACGTAAAGCAATATCAACAGCAGGCAGAAGCAGGGATGCAAAATGCCATTGAGTACCTCGACGAAAAGCTCGCACACATACGTGCCGGCAAAGCCAATCCCAAGATACTCGACGACATTATGGTGTCTTACTATGGCACGATGACTCCCCTCAATCAGGTCGGTACCGTGACCGTACCCGATGCCCGTACTATCGTTATTACACCTTGGGAGAAGAAGATTATCAAGGATATTGAGAAGGCCATTATCGACTCTCCCCTTGGGATCATGCCCGAGAATAATGGCGATCTTATCCGCATTGGCATTCCCCCTCTTACCGAAGAGCGTCGTAAAATGCTCGTAAAGCAGGTAAAGGGTGAGGTAGAAGAGGCAAAAATAAGCGTGCGTAATGCGCGCCGCGATGCCATAGATGCCGTTAAGAAGAGCGTAAAGGCAGACGGTACTCCCGAAGATGTGGCCAAGGATGCCGAGGCAGCTATCCAGAAGCTCCACGATAAGTATATCTCTCGCTGCGACGAGCTTTTCGCCGCTAAGGAGAAAGAAATCCTTACCGTTTGATTTAGATCTTAGAGATGCAACGGCGGGGCAAGAGGCTTGAAGCCTTCCTCCTATGAGGGAACTTTAGCCCCCGAGGCTTCTTCTCTAACGTCTAACAATTAGAATGACAGGGCTCGTACTTCGCTGCGTTGGCAATCTGTGTCGAGTACTACTCGATGGTGACGGAGGAGAGTGTGATGCTCTCGTTAAGGGGAATTTGCGGCTCAAAGGGATCCGCTCTACCAACCCCGTAGTAGTGGGGGATAGGGTAGAGTTGCAGCCTACTCGGGAGGATCTAGAGCACCCCTACTACATTACTGCGATCTGCCCTAGGCGTAACTACATCATCCGCAAGGCTTCCAACCTCTCTAAGGAGTCGCATATACTTGCGGCCAATATAGATGTGGCTTTGCTCGTGGTTACGATGATACAACCCGAGACAAGCTTTACTTTTGTCGATCGTTTTTTGGCAACAGCGGAGGCGTATGATATCCCCGTTGTTTTGCTTTTTAATAAGATAGACCTCTACGGAGAGGCGGAGAATAAGCGGCTAGCCGAGTGGCAAGCGATTTACACTCCCTTGGGGTATCCTACCCTCTCCATCTCGGCAACCGAAGGGATAGGTCTGGAGGAGGTCTGGAAGCACATTGCCGGGCGTATTGTGCTCCTCAGCGGGCACTCCGGAGTGGGCAAGAGTAGTCTTATCAATGCCCTGCTCCCCGGCTCTTCTTTGCGTACCCACAGCATCAGTTTGGCTCATGGTACGGGTATGCATACCACTACTTATAGCGCTATGATTCCCCTTGCTGCAGAGCGTGGTGGTGGGTATCTTATCGACTCTCCCGGCATCAAAGGTTTTGGCACGTTGGAGATGAATGAGCGCAACGCACATCACTATTTCCGGGAGTTTTTTGCCCTAAGTGAAGGGTGCCGATTCGGTAATTGTACCCACATCAATGAGCCTGGGTGTGCCGTCTTGTCCGCTCTAGAGCGAGGCGAGATTGCCCCCTCACGTTACGTGAGTTATTTGGGTATTTTGGGGGATGAAGAGGGCGGTAAGTATCGCCCGGAGCAGTGATCTTTTTACCGATTCTCCCCCTCTCCTTCCCTCTCTCTTACTGAGAGGGGCAGAGTAATATGACAAAGCAATATGAAAAAGAAGTCAACAAAATCTACAACGACATCCGGACGGCGCAAAACAGTAGCGCGCAAGTCGGGTACTAAACGGCTTGCACGGAATAAGCGTCTCTCGGGTCATAAGATTGTGGATAGCATCATAGATTATTTTACTCGCCACCCTCGCGAGGTGGTAAACTACAAGTCCGTAGCCGCAAGTCTGGGCTTTACCACCATGTCTGAGAAGCAATTTGTGGTGCGTACGCTGGAGTCTCTCGTAGAGCAGGGTATGCTCACACAAGTGGAGATTGGGCGTTACCGCTACCAAGTGGGCGCCGAAATGCTGGAGGGCGTCTTCGAGTCTCGCCGGAATTATTGCGTGGTGGTGCCCGACGATGAGAGCCCGGAGGTTATCATTTCTGATAGAAATAATCCGGAGCATGCGCTGGCGGGAGACCGAGTGCGCGTGGCTCTTTTCCCGCTCAAGGCGCGCCGCACTCGCACGGGGCAGGTAGTGGAGGTCTTGCAGCGCCGCCGCTCTACCTATGTAGGTCGTGTGGTGATTACGAAAGGTTTTGCCTATCTGCATACCGAAGATCGTGCCCTCGATAGCCGCATCCTGCTCCCCCGAGAGGCGTTGGCAGGGGCTAAAAACAACGACAAGGCCATTGTGCGAATCGTACATTGGGGCGCACGAGAACCCGAGCCTACGGGCGAAGTGGTAGAGGTCTTGGGAGCAGCCGGGAACAACAATACCGAGATGCATGCTATCCTGGCAGAGTACGATCTCCCCTATTCCTACCCCGAAGAGGCCGAAGAGGCTGCGCGTCAGATCCCCTCAGAGATCCCCAGTGAGGAGATGGCAAAGAGGGAGGATTTTAGAGAAGTCTTCACGCTTACCATAGACCCTGCCGATGCCAAAGACTTTGACGACGCCCTCTCGTGGCGTAAGTTAGAGGGCGGCCTTGTGGAGGTAGGTGTGCATATTGCGGACGTAAGCTACTATGTAACCCCGGGGAGCGTGATTGACAAGGAGGCTTATGAGCGAGCTACAAGTATCTATCTTGTAGACCGTACGATCCCCATGTTGCCGGAGCGGCTCTGTAACGATTTGTGCAGCCTTCGCCCCAACGAGGTGCGCCTTGCCTTCTCGTGTGTATTCGTGCTTAACGAAGTGGCTGAGGTGCAGTCGTATCGTATTGGGCGTACCATCATAGAGAGCAACCGGCGCTATGCCTACGAAGAGGCGCAGCAAGTGATTGACACGAAGGAGGGCGACGATGCCGAGGTTATCCTCTCACTGCATAGTCTCGCACAGCTCCTTCGGAAGCGTCGCTTTGCCCAAGGGGCAATCAACTTCTCGAGTCAGGAGGTACAGTTTGTACTCGATGCCGAGGGGCGTCCTGTAGATGTAATGGCTCGCCCTCATGGCACAGCCAACGAACTTATTGAGGAGTTTATGCTCCTTGCCAATAGAACGGTCGCTACCGAGTTTGGCAAAAAGCAACGCAATAGTAATGGGGACGCCAAGACCTTTATATACCGCATCCACGACCTCCCCGATGGGGATAAACTGAATCAGATGGGGGCGTTTATTCGTCGCTTTGGCTACCAGTTCAAAAACGCTACCGAGGCTAGCGCCATTAGCAAGAACCTCAATGCCGTGATTGAGGCTTCGCAAGACAAGCCCGAGGCAACACTCATCCAAACGATGGCTGTACGCACGATGGCTCGAGCTGAGTACAGTACAGAAAATATCGGGCACTACGGGCTGGCTTTTGAGTATTACACCCATTTTACTTCGCCTATCCGCCGTTATCCCGACCTTTTGGTGCATCGTCTTGTTGCGCGCTACATGGCAGGCGAGGGCAGTGTGCCGCAAGCCGAGTACGAGGCGTATGCTCAACATTGTAGCGATCAGGAGCAAGTGGCCGCCAAAGCCGAGCGAGACTCCGTGCGTTACAAGCAGGTAGAGTATATGAGTACGCGCTTAGGCAAAGTATTTGATGGGGTTATCTCCAATGTGGCGGAGTGGGGGTTCTATGTGGAACTAACCCATTCGCATTGTGAGGGGTTAGTGCCGATGCGACTTCTTAATGACGACTTCTACGACTACGACGAGAAGAATTTTGCCCTTGTGGGTCGGCGGTATAGACGTAAGTTTACCCTGGGAGATACGGTGCGCGTACGTGCCATCCATAGCGACTTTGAGCGTCGGCAAATCGATTTTGAATTGGTAGATTAGCCCCCTTTCACTCTGTATGATTACCCTATTAGGGATGCTACCCGAGGAGCTTACCGGCTTTGCTCTCTCCATAGGGATGCCTAAGTTTGCAGGTCGGCAGTTGGCAGATTGGATCTACAACAAACGCGTCACATCCTTTGACGAAATGACCAATATCTCCCTTCGCCACCGCGCTTTGCTGCAAGAGAAAGCAACGATAGGGCGAAAGGCTCCTGTAGCACGAGCCGACTCCAAAGACGGTACGCGCAAGTTCCTCTTTGCCGTGGGAGATGGGGCGCAGTACGTGGAGAGTGTTTACATCCCCGAGGGGGATCGGGCTACGCTGTGCGTCTCCTCCCAAATCGGATGCAAGATGGATTGCCTCTTTTGTATGACCGGGAAGCAGGGATTCAAGGGTAACCTTACCCCTGCCGAGATTGTAAATCAAATCCTCTCCATACCCGATAGTGACAAGCTTACCAATATCGTTTATATGGGAATGGGGGAGCCGCTCGACAATGTGGAGGCCGTACTCAAGAGCATTGCCTGTCTTACGCATCCCTCGGGGTTGGCCATGAGCCCCAAGAGAATCACGTTATCGTCTATCGGATTGGAACCGGGGCTTTCTAAGTTCTTGGAGCAATGCTCTTGTCACCTTGCGATTAGTTTGCATAATGCCCTCCCCGAGGAGCGACTCTCGATGATGCCCATAGAGCGAGCCATGCCTATAGAGAAAACGATAGAGACGCTCAAGCAGTATAACTTCTCGGGGCAGCGTAGACTTACTTTTGAGTACATCGTTTTCGGGGGGCTTAACGACGATATCGCCCATGCCAAAGCACTCCTGCGGCTTATCCGTCCTCTCGAGTGTCACATCAATCTGATCCGTTACCATCGTATCCCTAATGTGGCTTTGCCCTCTTCCCAAGAGGAGCGAATGCAACGCTTTGCAGACTATCTCAACGGGGCGGGAGTACCTACAACGATACGAGCTTCGCGAGGGGAAGACATCGCCGCCGCCTGCGGAATGCTCTCGGCACAGCATCAGACGAAATGAGCCCTTTAGAGGGGTGTGAAAAGAGATTTTTTGTCATAAAGGCTAGCCAATATAAGGGAATTGATTAGTTTTGTTCTCACGAATTTGGCAAATGGTAATCATGCATAAGGCTTTACAGCAACTCGCCCTCTTGGTGGCATTCGTCGTTTTATGTCCTACGATGGCGTGGGCGCAAACCGATGTCGTGCGCTACTCCGCTACCGAATACCAAGACCGAGGTGTTGTGTACTACCTGCCTAAGAGCCAGTTGGATATTGCTCTAAGGGTTGTAAAGACAACGGTGACTCCGGGAGAATTTTCGGAGTATGCCCCGCTTCTTCTTGGGCAGAAAGTGGCTACCGAATTGACCGTATCGTATGAGATTGAGTCGGCAGAAGTTCGTTCGTTGGGAGTCCCCGACGAAAACTATAGTTACCTGGTGGAGTTTAAGGCAGCACAGCCCTATAGCTACGTCTCGCTGACCAAAAATGGAATACTATCGGGTATCAACGGCTATTCTATGCCCCTACAAGAGGAGGTTGCATCTCCGCCGTTTGCCCCTAGGCAAGAGGGCGTAGATCCCTTGCTCCCTCGGGAGTTCGCTTTGGCTACATCGCGTGCCAAGAAGGCTCAAATTGCCGCCAATCATCTTTTTTCCCTTCGTGAAGATCTTATGAGTCTGCTCTCGGGGAAGGCCGAGTTTGCCCCCCGTGAAGGAGACGCCTACACCTTAGCTGTTTCTCGCCTTGAGGGGCAAATTGCAACAGTGGAGCGTCTTTTTGTGGGGACAACGGAGAGAGAATCCCTTACGCAACACTACAAAGTGGAGCCGGAGGAGGAGATAAACCACCGCACCATCGCTCGCTTTTCTCCCGTCGTGGGACTACTGCCTGCAACGAGCCGTGAGGGCGAAGCGATTACCCTAGACCTGAAGGCAACGCGGCGAGCCCCCTTGCTCTCCCCCGAGGAGCTGGCAAAACAGGAGCGGAAGTTGCATGGTATCATATATAACTTGCCGGGGAGTGCTACTGCTCGGCTCCATAAGGGCTCTCGCCTTCTTGCCGAGGCGGAGTTGCCCATTACTCAGTTTGGCACGCGGGCTTCGCTCGCTAATCAGATTCCGAAGAGCAAAGACAATATCTTTTCCATCCTCTTTGATACGGATACGGGGGCTTTGCTTGGTATCAATCCACTAGCAATGCCCATGCCATAGGGTACGTGTAAATACAAAATCATTAATCATATTAATCCTAGTAACCAGTATGTTCAAAAATCATCCGAAAGGACTTGTAGCGGCAGCCCTTAGTAACATGGGGGAACGCTTTGGCTACTACATTATGAACGCAGTGCTACTGCTATTCCTCTGCTCCAAGTTTGGGTTGGACGACACCACGAGTGGTGTGATCTACTCTGTCTTCTACGCATTGATCTACATCCTCAGCCTTGTTGGGGGGATTGTTGCCGATAGAACGCAGAATTATAAGGCAACGATCATCTCAGGTCTTTCCGTTATGACGTTGGGGTACGTCTTGATCTCTATCCCCATCATGTCTACATCCGACAACATCAGCTGGCTGCTCCCCTTCACTTGCTTTGCTCTGTTGCTCATCGCATTTGGTAATGGGCTTTTCAAGGGCAACCTGCAAGCCATTGTGGGTCAGATGTACGACGACTTGGAAACCGAGGCTGCCAAAGAGGGAGAAGAAGCGCTCCGTCTTGCTAAGGGTAAGCGCGACTCCGGATTCCAGATTTTCTACGTTTTCATCAACATCGGTGGTCTCATTGCTCCCTTCGTTGCACCTCTTTTGAGAAGCTGGTGGCTCGGAGTTCATGGCTTGACTTACAACGCAAGTTTGCCCGAATTGTGCCATAAGTTTATCAATACCGGTGGCAACTTGGTAGGACAAGATTTGGACAATATCACCAAGTTGGTTTCCGAAGTTGGTGGATCTGAAGTTACTCTTGAATTCTGCCAAAGATACCTAGACATCTTCAACGCCGGGGTGCACTACTCGTTTATTGCATCGGTTGTTGCTATGCTTATCTCTATGGTGATTTTCGTTGTAACAAAGAAGCAATTGCCTAATCCTACTAAGAAGGAAGCACAAAAGGCAGTAGACTATACACCCGAAGAAAAGGCTGCTATGGCCTCTGAGATTAAGCGTCGTTTGTATGCTCTCTTTGCTGTATTGGGTGTTGCCATCTTCTTCTGGTTCTCTTTCCACCAAAACGGACAATCACTCTCTGTTTTTGCTCGCGACTTTATCGTAACCTCTTCTATTCCCCCCGAAATTTGGCAGGCTGTGAATCCCTTCTTCGTGATTGTACTCACACCGATCATCATGGCCATCTTTGGGGCGCTCGCACGCAAGGGCAAGAGCATCTCTACCCCTCGTAAGATTGCTATCGGTATGGCTATCGCTGCCATTGCCTATGTATTCTTGGCCATCTTGTCTATGATCCAAGGATTCCCCTCGGGCGACGAATTCCGCGCAATGGACCATACGGCTCAAAATGCCATGAAGTCCGGAGCATGGGTGCTCATCGTTACCTATTTCTTCCTTACGGTGGCAGAGCTCTTTATCTCGCCTCTAGGGTTGTCGTTTGTATCTAAGGTGGCTCCCAAGCACTTGCAGGGTTTGTGCCAAGGTTTGTGGCTCGGTGCAACTGCCATCGGTAACCTGCTTATTTGGATTGGCCCGTTGATGTACAACAAGATCCCCCTCTGGCAGTGCTGGACAGTATTTGCTATTGTCTGCCTCATCTCTATGGGAATCATGTTGGCCATGGTTAAGTGGCTTGAGCGTGTAGCTCGCTAATCCCCATCCTATTTCTCTTCATTGAGAATGGCCCCTGCCCTCCGTATGTGAGAGGCAGGGGTTACTTGTTTCAGGGGGTGCGGCTCTCTGCCAACGTAGAGCCCCTGCATTTCTCCTTCGTCTGCAGCCTAATTTCTCTTGAGATATAGGCTGTTTTTTATTCCGATTCTGACTGAGAAATCGCGAGATTTCACCCTGCAACGACGGACATTTCTGGGCGGATTCTAACTTTTTATTGGCGGAAAATACTTCTCTATCCGCACCATTATTGCAACACTTTTGCTACTTTTGGGTGCCTTTATAGGCGAAGATTTTTTGGAAAGCAGGCGGAGAGTTCCCTCCAAGAGTGGTGATGGAGCTTTCTTTTCTGAGAGAGAAGAGTTATACAAATGAAAGTAGGATTATTTATCCCTTGCTACGTCAATGCAGTCTATCCTCAGGTAGGTATTGCTACCTATAGGCTGTTAGAGTCCTTGGGCTTAGACGTGCATTACCCCCTAAACCAAACCTGTTGTGGGCAACCTATGGCGAATGCAGGCTACGAGCCTAAAGCCCGTCACTTGGCAGAGCGATTTGAGGAGCTTTTTGCCTCTCACGATGTAATCGTTGGGCCATCAGCCAGCTGCGTTGCCTTTGTAAAGGAGAATTACCCCCACATACTCCACGAGGGAGACCATCGGTGTCAGGCTCCAGGGAAGATTCGTGATGTGATAGAGTTTTTGCATGACGACCTTAAAGTGACCTCGCTGCCCTCACGTTTCCCACACTGTGTAAGTCTGCATAATAGTTGTCATGGCGTGCGAGAGTTGGGGCTTTCTACCCCGAGTGAGCGCAATGTTCCCTATCAAAATAAAATACGCAACCTACTAGAGCTGGTACAAGGCATTGCCATTGTAGAGCCTAAGCGCATAGATGAGTGTTGTGGCTTCGGGGGTATGTTTGCCGTAGAAGAGCCAGCCGTTTCTGCCTGTATGGGGCGAGACAAAGTGCGGGATCACATGCAGACAGGTGCCGAGTACATCACCGGTTCGGATAGTTCGTGCCTAATGCACATGCAGGGAGTAATAGATAGGGAGCAACTATCCATCCAAACCATTCATGCCATTGAGATATTAGCAGCAAACCTATGAGTACATCACATGCAAAGGCTGCGGCTACGTTTCTAGAGAATCGTCCGCGTGTAGCTTGGCACGACCAAGCCCTATGGTTCGTACGAGAGAAGCGGGATAAGATGAGCCATGCAGTGCCCGAGTGGGAAGAATTACGCCAAATGGCGCACGACCTAAAACGATACAATATAACGCACCTTGCCGAGCTACTGCAGCAGTTTGAGGCGAATGCACAGAAGAATGGAGTAGTGGTACACTGGGCAGCTGATGCGGAGGAGCATAACCGCATTGTGCACGAGTTGCTACAGAGCCACAAGGTGCATTGCCTAGTCAAAAGTAAGTCAATGCTCTGTGAGGAGTGTGGGCTTAATGAGTACCTTCTAGAGCGAGGGATTGACGTGGTAGAGTCTGATCTAGGGGAGCGTATTTTGCAGTTAATGCACGCTAAACCTAGCCATATTGTACTCCCAGCTATCCACATTAAGCGTGAGGAGGTAGGCGAGCTATTCGAGCGAGAAATGGGCACGGAAAAGGGTAATTCAGACCCTACCTACTTGACCCATGCTGCCCGTAAAAATCTCCGTAACTACTTTCTACATGCCGACGCAGCAATGACGGGCGGCAACTTTGCTGTGGCTTCTACGGGAGAGGTGGTCGTCTGCACCAATGAGGGGAATGCCGATATGGGTATGGCTTGTCAGAAGCTCAATATCTGTTCGTTTGGTATAGAAAAGGTCGTTACCAACCTATCAGCCCTAGGGGTTTTCACACGATTGCTGGCACGTTCTGCCACGGGACAACCCACTACTACCTACACATCCTCTTTCCGTACACCCCAGAAGGGGGGCGAGCTGCACTTTATTATCGTGGATAATGGGCGCACTGAGATGCTTGCCAATCGAGAGCACGAGAAGATGCTTCACTGTATTCGTTGCGGTGCTTGCATGAATACGTGCCCTGTGTATCGCCGCTCAGGAGGCTACTCTTACAGCTACTTTATCCCAGGGCCTCTGGGTATAAATCTAGGTATGCTGCGTGACCCCAAACGCTATAGTGGCAATGTATCTGCCTGTTCGCTCTGCCTCTCGTGCAGTAATGTTTGCCCCGTGAAGATAGACTTAGGGGAGCAAATCTACCGATGGCGGCAGCAGATGGATGCCCTAGGAGTAGCCAATCCCGAAAAGAAATGGATGTCAAAAGGGATGAAGTTTCTTATGGATGCACCCTCGCTTTTCAACACAGCACTCCGTATGGCTCCCATTGTAAACAAGATGCCTCGTCCCCTAATTTACAATAGGCTTAACGCTTGGGGAGAGGCTCGTGACCTGCCTAAATTTGCCCGAGAGTCTTTCAATGATTGGTGGAAGCGTACGCACAAGACTAAATAGCATACCCTATGGACAGTAAAAGCAAGATACTAGATAATATACGCCGCAATAGCCCACAGGCGGTACCCTACCCCGATATAGAGCATTTTGTAGCCGTTGCATACCCCGATAAGGTAGAGCAATTTATCCAGATGGTAGCGGCTGTTGGCGGACGGGCAGAAGTGTTGGCTCCCGATGCTGATATAGCGGCTACCATACAAGCACTTTACCCTGAGGCAACACGCTTCATAAGTAATTTAGAGCTGCCAGGGCTGCCTGTAACGCACCCCAAAGAGGTGGCTACTGCCGAGGCTATGAACGGTACCGATGTCACCATTCTAGCCTCTCCCTTGGGCGTTTGTGAGAACGCGTGTCTTTGGGTAGAGCAGACAGAGGAGTGGCGTGCTCAGTTCTTTATCTCGGAGAATTTGGTCTTTATCGTAGAGCGCACAGCCCTTGTCAATAATATGCACGAGGCTTATAAAAAGGTAGAGGAGATGGCACCTCGTACTCCCTATTCAGGCTTTATTAGTGGTCCTAGTAAGACAGCCGATATAGAGCAAGCCCTTGTAATGGGGGCGCATGGAGCCAGAGGCGTTGTGGTTTTGATTCGCTAAGGACGCTCCTTTTTATCCTATAGAAAAAGGGTGTACAGCCAATAGTGTCCTAAACGTTTTTGGCGGGCGATGGGTGTAAGATAGCTGTCAAGCGAGTCAATCGCCCCTTGACATTTGCGGTAAAAACGGGGGTATCCCCCCCTATGCTATTTCGGGCTTGTCTGGAGGTGGTGAGAACGGCTCATTTATCCACTGAATTGAAAAGTTGCCTAATGGCAAGAATGCCAAGTCGTTGGCTCGGGTCGTCAATCGGAGTTTGGCTTACTTCAAGAGGATGGGATTGTTGTATTCCATAACGACGGACAACGGATCGGAAATTATGGCTTTTAGATCCATTGAGAGGGCACTCCGTGTTCCCGTCTTTTTTGCCAAACCCTACTGTTCTACAGACAAGCCCCATGTTGAATTGCTCAACAAACTCATTCGACAATACATACCCAAAGGAACTTCGTTCAAAGACATCGATGACAAGCAAATACGAAATATCAGGAGACTCCTAAACAACAGACCGGGGAAAAGTTTGGACTTTAAATCCCCGAATGAAGTACTAGCATTACTTTTGTCATACCGTTGCACTTGATGCTGGAATCTGCATTGGAGAAGTATTTGTCCATATAAAAATAAATACTATCTTTGTCTCGTAAAGAGGACCGACCATGGACACAACGGTGAAAAATACAACGCAGCCCTCGTACACAAATTAAATAATAGGAAGAAGAGTTTTGTGCTCTAAGAATTGATATTTTCATCCTCTTTTCTCCGAGCATTCTCCCCCTCGAGGTATCGGAGGAATAGAGGCGGAAAGATAAAATAGAAATAGATTAATCACTTAAAACTACAAGTACTATGAACAAAATGAAAACATGGATGTCCCTACTGGTTACCGTAGCTTCGCTCGCTTTGATGGGTGTGGCTTGCTCTGGATGTGATCCTAAGAATGGAGGTGGTAACGATCCGGATCCTAATGGGGCGACAGGAATTACCCTCAGTGCCACTGAGATGACCCTCATGGTCAATGAAACTAAACAACTCACGGCTGTACTCAATGCCGAGGCCAAAATTAAATTTGTTACTTGGTCTTCGGACAACGAGAGTGTTGTTTCTGTTACCCCCGATGGTACCATAGCGGGGATATCAGAGGGGAAGGCAAAGATCACAGCTTCTGCCGGATCTGCTCGTGCCGTGTGTAAGGTACAAGTAAAAGGAGTGAAGAAGCTTGAGCCTATTGATGTTACAATGACCGGAGAAATAGATCATGAAACGCACACTCCTGGGCAAAGTGGCTCAGTAAGCTTCAATCGTTTCCCTGCCTCTGTTGCCGAGTTCAAGGAGGTGCGTGAGAAAATCGGGAAGGAGCCTCAGGGCGCTGTAGCTTTGGAAGTTATGGCTATGGAAATGTACCGCCGCGATCGCAATGTTGGTACTGAATGTCTTAAGTGGTGCAATACGTCTACCAACACGAATGCCTGCCTAGGGCAACTTAAAGAGACTTTTGGCAAGGATGTAAACTATGCTCGTCCCTATCAGATGGCTGCATTCTTAGAGGGAGCTACTCCAGACAATGGCTATAAACCTAATGAACCCTACACGGTAACAATAGATGTTCGTGAGAATAGACCTTACGAATATTCGAAGATTTACCAGGCAAATGTTCTTACTTTCTGGATTCATTGTGGGGGTGCAAGGTCTGGTACAAAGAGGAGTATTCAAGTCGTTAAAACGGCGAAAAAAGATGAAGTGAGCAAGGACCCATATTTTGTTGTTTTTAATTGCCCTGATCTCTACACTCAAGTGGAAGAGGTTAGTTTTAAGACTCCTTTTGAAGGCCTGAAGTAAGGATTTACCACTCTAGGGGGGGGAGAAAGCCTTTCCGGAGAGGGTGGTTTTAGTAGACGGGAAACCGAGAAGAGCGCTTCTTTTGCTCCTATCGGTTTCCCTTTTTGTCTCTTTCTGTACTTTTGTGTCCCAGGATGAGATACAAACAATACACTTTTACCTTGAGCCACGAGGCCCATGCTGCCGAGTGGGACGCCTCGATTTATCTTCCAATTCTGAGCCAAAGTCTGGCAGATATTGGCTTCGAAACCTTTGAAGAGTACCCCGAGGAGGGACGTCTCATAGGCTATGTGAGTGAACGCTTTTTCGCCGCTCTCCCTAGCGAAGGTGTGTGGTCTTTGGAGTTTCTCCCCTTGTCTTTTACCTATACTTCTTTGGATTGTGCCAGTGAGAATTGGAATAGCCGTTGGGAAACGGAGAGCTTTACCCCGCTGGCTCTGGGTCAAGAGTTGTATGTGCGGGCGCCCTATCACACCCCCTCGACTGCCGTCCGTGAGTTGCTGCTAGAGCCGCGTTGTGCCTTTGGTAGTGGGGCGCATCATACAACGCAGATGATGCTCTCCCTTCTTCTTGAGAAGCGCTCGTATCTTGTTCATGCACGTGTGCTGGATGTAGGGTGCGGTACCGGGGTCTTGGGGATTGCTACAGCCCTCTTGGGGGCTGATTGTGTCGCTTTTGTGGATATTGACGCCACAGCCGTAGAGAATGCCCGGCATAATGCGGAGCTGAATGGACTCACCATCCCCTGTTCTTTTTACGAAGGAATACTAGAAGAATTGGTCTTGGGCGAACGCTCATTTGACTGCCTTGTAGCCAACATTCACCGCAATATCATACTGCACGACCTGCCTCGATATAAAACACTTTTGTCCCCCGGAGGCCTTTTGTTGGTGAGTGGGTTCTATGCCGGAGAAGACGAGCAGATCATCACCACCGCCCTAGAGCAGAGCGGTTTTGCTCCTAGAGGACGAAAAGAGAGTGGCGAATGGGTGGCTCTCTCTTTTGCCTCCCCTTGTTGCTGATGTAAACGAAATGACCCCACAGCAACAGAACATTGCTATGGGGCCAACAATTGGATTCAGGTGAGAAGTCTTTCCCGGATGCTTATGCTTCGGGGATGTTCTTCAGTACCTCTACAAGGTGACGCCAGAATAGGTCTACGGTGGCGATCTCCATCTTTTCTACGGGAGAGTGAACGTCGCGTAGCGTAGGACCAAACGAAACCATATCTAGGTAGGGATATTTGCTAAGGAAGAGTCCGCACTCTAGCCCTGCATGGATCGCCTTAACGGCAGGTTCTTTGCCAAAGAGCCTCTTGTAGGCATCCACCGTAACCTTGAGGATGGGCGAATCCGTATTGGGGCTCCAACCGGGATAGCCGTCGCGTACTTCCACTTCGGCTCCGCTCAATTCGAATACAGCCTTTACCATATTACCAACATCCGTCTTGAGGGATTCGCTAGAGGAGCGTTGGCTCGTTTCTACGCGGATCACGCCCTCTTCTTTCATCTTGATAGAGGCGAGGTTGGTAGAGGTTTCTACAAGACCTTCGATGCTGTGGCTCATGCCCATCACGCCGTGGGGGCAGCTGTAGAGCCCCAAGATAAGGCGACGTGTTGTATCGGCATCCACAACGTGGGCGGGAGCATCCGCTGTATTTACCGTGATCTTAACGTTAGGATCTACGGCTTTTAGCTCTTGACGAACATCGCCGTCAAGCTCATTGATAATCACGCTGAGGGCTTCTTTTTGATTCATGGGCACCCCGATTACGGCAGTTGCCTCGCGAGCGATGGCGTTGTGTAGGTTGCCGCCGTCGATATGTGCAAGCACCATGGGCATCTTTTCGCGTACAGCGTAGAGTGCGCGTGTGATGATCTTGGTGGCAGCGCCAAGCCCTACATGGATGTCACCTCCTGAGTGTCCCCCCTTGAGCCCACTCACCTTGACGGTAGCATAGTAGTACTCTTGGGGAGCCTTTTCTTGGGTGTATTTGTAGTAAGCCATTGTACCCATACCTCCGGCGCAGCCGATAAACATTTCGCCTTCGTCTTCGCTGTCGAGGTTCAGAAGAATGGTACCTTTTACAAAGCCGGGGGCTAGGTTCATAGCACCGGTTAGGCCGGTTTCTTCGTCAACGGTGAAAAGACATTCAATAGGGCCATGCTCTAGCGTATCGTCTGTTAGTATCGCCATTTCTGCAGCAACGCCTATTCCGTTGTCGGCGCCCAGTGTTGTACCATCGGCGCGCACCCAGTCTCCGTCGATGATGGTGCGGATGGGGTCGTTGTCGAAGTCGTGTACGGTGTCGTTGTTTTTCTCACAAACCATATCCACGTGGCTCTGAAGAATTACCGTCTTGCGGTTTTCATATCCTTTGGAGGCAGGCTTGCGAATTACGATATTACCGGCAGCGTCTTGATCGTATTCTAGTTTGTGCTCTTCGGCAAACTTCTTGAGAAAAGCAAGGATCTTTTCTTCTTTTTTGCTGGGACGAGGCACTTGGGTAATTTGGTGGAAGTAGCCCCATATTGCAGAGGGCTTGAGTTCAGTGATGTTCATAGCGTTTCTCTATGTTCTATTTATACTTATCTTTGTGCTACAAATATAGAACAAAATGCCGATAATACTGATAATTGCCCTCATAATCGTGCTCTTGGCAGTGCTTCTTTTGGGGGTTCGTGTCTTTTTTATTCGTGGGGGCAAGTTCCCTAGTACGCACATAGAAGCAAATAAGGCGCTCAGGGAGAAGGGAATCCATTGTGTCAATAGCCAAATGGAGAGCGAGGCACGCCGGAAAAATCTTTTCGACCGCATCGATGCCGAATAACAAATAGGAAACAGATAGATTAGACAATCCTCATGCAATCATTCAAACAAGCCCTAGTGGCCTCTTTTGTAGCTCTTGCAATACTCGCCTTGGGTACTGCGTGTCAAAGTAAAAATGGAAATGCCAACGTGTCGGACTCATTGGCTTCTCCAGCCTCAAACGCCCTTAAAATTGCCTATGTAGAGCTAGACTCGGTGCTCAACAACTACGAGCAATACACCGAGATGAAGGCCACTCTTGAGAAGAAGAGCAACGATAGTCGTGCTTCGCTTACGGCTAAGATGAATAATCTACAGCGTGCCGGAGCTAACTTCCAGCAGAAGTTGCAGAGCAATCAATTTGCCACCCGCGAAGCTGCCGAAGCCGAGCAAGCTCGCCTTATGAAGATGCAACAAGAGTTGGAGACCCTCAATGCCAATCTGTCCGAGCAACTCATGAAGGAGCAGGAAGCCGCCGAAGAAAAACTCTATAAGACCATCAAAGAGGAAATCGCCAAGATGAATAAGGATTGGGGTTTCGACTTGATCCTTTCTAACGTAAAGGCCGATAATATCCTCTATGCAGCCGATGGGCTTGATATTACCGCACGTGTAATTGAGGAGCTTAATAAGGCCTACAAAAAGGAGACTCCCGAGGCAACTCCCAAAAAAGAAGAGGCAAAGAAATAGGAGTTTCTTTCCTGCTCCCGAGCTCTTTTGTATTGAGCTTCCGTTCTCTCCCCCTCACCGAAATATCCTCTTAACTCGCATTATTAAGTATGGAACGCACCTATTACATCTTACGCAACAACCAGCAAGAGGGCCCTTTTACGCGTCAGGAAATTGTGCAAATGGCCCTGCCCGATCATACATTGCTATGGAGTGAGGGGTGGACTCGCTGGCAACCGCTCTCCGAAGTGGGAGATTTTGTGTCGCCGCAAGGGGCTGCGGATCTTCCACCGGCCATCCCGGGGATGGATTCGGCAGAGTCTGTTCGCAAGTACCATTTGGCAAACCTGCGTGAGCCTATCGGGATATTCACGCTCGAAGAGTTGCGTCGAGATCCTTCTCCGCTAAAGCAAACAAAATGGGTTTGGTACCAAGGGCTTGCCGAGTGGATTGCCTTGGATCAGGTGCCCGAGATAGAGGCCCTACTTGCCTCACAGTGCGAAGAGGGGAGTGCAACGCCCCCTCCGGTTCGTCCCTCTGTGGCCACTCCGCCGTCCTATCGTGGGGGTGCGAACTTTTCCCAAGGGCCCAGCTACTCCAATCCTATGGGGGCAGGAGCCGGATTTCAAGGGCGAGTATCCGCTCCCGATCCATCGCTTTGGAGCTGTTTCGTAGGCTGTCTCACCAAGCGTTTTGCGCAATTCTCCGGGCGAGCCAGACGACGAGAGTTCTGGGGATTTGTGCTCTATTCGCTTATATTTAGCTATCTGGTTCAGTTCGTTTCGAACCTCTTTGTCTTCCCAATCTTCCTGTCCGATGTTTTTGAGGATAGTCTGGCCGATGCCTTTGTAAGTGGCGGTGTAATGGGCGTGTATGGGGCGATCTTTAGTAATCCCGGCTTCCTTGTCTCTTATGGGCTTGTTACGTTGGTGTCCCTATTCTTCTTGATTCCCTCGCTGGCTGTCTCTGTGCGTCGTTTGCACGACATTGGCAAGTCGGGTTGGTTCATCCTGCTTACGCTTATTCCCTTGGTGGGCTCGATTATTTTTATCGTCTATGCAGCCCAAGAGGGAGAGCCGCATGCCAACCAATACGGAGAGGATCCCAAGGCGCCCCAAACGTCTAATTAAGATGCGATTTATAGGGGTATAGATAGAGTCTTAATACCCTATGCTCTCACAACAATTATCTTTGCTCCCAGAAGATAACAACTGAAAGAAAATAATAGAAAGAGAAAAGAATTATGAAGAAGTACATCTGTGAACTTTGCGGGTACATCTACGATCCCGAAGTAGGAGATCCTGATAGCGGCATCGCTCCCGGCACACCCTTTGAAGAAATCCCAGACGATTGGTCTTGCCCCCTCTGTGGTGCTGAAAAGTCTGACTTTGCCCCCTATAACGGTTAAGGCACCTATCCCCCGCATGTGAGTGGGGATGTTTATAAGAAATAAGAGTCCCCTGTCTTGAGAGTGTTGGTCTATCGGCCACTTCTCTTAGGGCAGGGGGCCTTTTTATTGTCCCTTCTTGTGAAGGGGCGGAGGGCACCTGCAGGATATTTGTACATTTGTATCCGGAATATAAACAACCGAAAATAGAAAGATATGCTACCCATCCACCAAACTTGTCAGCTGGAGGTAACCCTCCAAGATCACCACTCGGCCATCCATGTAGGCTCGGGAGATTTGCCCGTTTTTGGCACACCGGCCATGATCGCTCTTATGGAAAAGGCCTCAGTGCAACTCGTGGCACCTCATCTAGAAGAAGGGACCTCTACCGTGGGGATTCATCTTGATGTACACCACACTCGTGCCACGGCAATAGGTCAGACGGTGCGTGTGATGGCTACCCTTACCGAGGTGGACGGGCGTAAGCTCATCTTCGATATTAGAGCCGAGGATGCTCAAGGCGAAATAGGACATGGCACGCTCGAGCGTTTCATCGTCTATCGGGAGAAATTCATGGCAAAGCTGGCTTGATAGGAGCTTCTCCCCGAGTGGGATGGCGTAGACCTCCCCTTTTATACTAAGAAGCTAAGGTGTCTATCCCCTCAAAGGGTAGGCACCTCTTTTATTGATTTTGCCTAATTATGGTGGGGATTTTGTCCAATTTTTGAGAGACAATCATGCAGGTTTTTTACATATTCTGCCTAATGGGAGAGCCTCTAATTACCTGCTCCCATACCTAGGAGTAGATCTTTTAGTCTTAATTTGTGCGTTATTGTCATTTGCTTATTGCAATATGGAAAGTATTCCCTATCTTTGTTACCGAAAAATTGGTATCAATGTAATGGAAAGTCTTTTTAGGACACACGATCATTTGTTACGGGCACGCGAAAATACGGTACGACGTACGTTGATGGATGAAATCGACCCCAAAGAGCGTCTGGTTGGGATTGTCGGTGCTCGGGGAGTGGGTAAGACCACTTTCTTACTAGATTGGGCTAATGAAAAATATGGGTCTCTTAATCGTAAGGTTCTCTATGTCAATCTAAACCAATTCCTATTTACGACAAAAACTCTTGTAGAGTTTGCCGGAGAATTTGTGGCGGAAGGGGGTGAAACGCTACTGCTCGACCAGATCTTTAAGTATCCCTCTTGGCGAGAAGAACTGCTCGAGTGCTACGAAAAGTATCCCTCCCTCAAAATCATCTATTCAGGCTCTCCTCTGATCGTGGGATCGGGTGCCAATGGATGGGACTCGGTGGGTAAAACTTATGAGTTGCGCGGCTTCTCTTTGCGCGAGTTTATCTATTCTCAGACGGGTGTAGAGCTGCCCGTTGTTCGGTGGGACGATATTCTTCATCGCCATATCGAGATCTCTCGGGAGATCCAAGGGAAGCTCAATCCGCTACATTGGCTCAACGAGTACTTTCAGTACGGCTACTATCCCTACTTCATGGAGCAGCACAGCTCCTCCGAAGATGTTCTTAAAAATATCAACATGACGCTAGAGGTCGATGTTATGTACATTCGTAATATCGATCAGCGTCTCCTCCCCAAGCTCCGTAAGCTTATCTATCTTATGGCCATGGAGGGCCCCTCTTTGCTCAATGTCTCTCGCCTTGCCAAAGGCATTGACACCTCTAGGGCAACAGTGACCAATTACGTGAATTTCTTACGTGATGCCCACCTCGTCAACTTGGTACACAAGAGTGGATCGGCAGAGGTGAAGGCGCCTACTGTATTCTATTTGCAGAACACCAATCTCGTCTATGCCCTATTGCCTCATACACCCATGGGTACCCATGTGGGTAGCGATGTGTGCCGTACCTTCTTCCTAAACCAGATAAGCCAAGGAAGAAATGTGGAGGCCTCGATACGGGCGAATGTCAATTTCATTATTGATGGTACGCAGGAGTTCCGTGTGGATCGCGAGATAACCGCTCGCTATCATCCCAAGCGTTTCTATGCCGTACATGGCATTAACGTAGGAAGTCGCAACGTGATTCCCTTGTGGCTTTTTGGCTTCCTCTACTAAGTCTTTTTAGAAGACTTCCTTCAAACAAAAAACAAAACGAAAGAGAGAAAATTCTATTATCAAAGTAATACAAGCTATGGCAAAACAAAAGAAAATGATGACGTGCGACGGTAACCAAGCCGCAGCACACATCGCCTATATGTTTAGCGAAGTAGCCGCTATTTACCCCATCACTCCATCATCTACGATGGCTGAGTTTGTGGATGAATGGGCTGCTCAGAAGCGTAAAAACATATTCGGAGAAATTGTAAATGTGGAAGAAATGCAGAGCGAAGGTGGTGCCGTTGCAGCTATGCACGGGGCATTGCAAGCAGGTGCTTTGGCCACTACCTTTACAGCGTCTCAGGGGCTTTTGCTCATGCTCCCCAACATGTACAAGATTGCCGGGGAGTTGCTCCCGGGCGTTTTCCACGTGTCGGCTCGTGCTATCGCAGCGCAAGCTCTTTCTATCTTTGGAGACCACCAAGACGTGATGAGTGCACGTATGACCGGTTTTGCCCAACTCTGTACAGGCTCTGTTCAGGAGGTAATGGACCTTGCAGCTGTAGCTCATCTTACGGCCATTAAGAGTCGAGTACCCTTTATTCACTTCTTCGATGGTTTCCGTACTTCTCACGAAATTCAGAAGATTGAAAGCCTCGACAACGAAGATGTAGCACCTCTAGTGGATCGCGATGCTTTGCTCGCTTTCCGCAACCGTGCACTTACTCCCAATAAGCCCGTAACTCGTGGTACGGCCCAGAATGGGGATATTTACTTCCAAAATAGAGAGGCTGCCAATCCCTTCTACCTCGCTGTGCCCGATATGGTGCAAGAGTATATGGATAAGATGGCAGAGGTTACGGGTCGCAGCTACCATCTCTTCGATTACTATGGAGCCCCCGATGCAGACCGCGTAATTATCGCTATGGGTTCGGTAACGGAAGCGATCCGCGAAACCGTCGATTACCTCCAAGCTAAGGGCGAAAAGGTAGGTCTTCTTGCCGTTCACCTCTATCGTCCGTTTAGCATCAAGCACTTCTTGAAAGCGTTGCCCACTTCGGTAAAACGTATTGCCGTGCTCGATCGTACCAAAGAACCCGGTGCATTGGGCGATCCCCTCTACATGGATGTATGCAACGTATTCAATGGAAAGGAAAACGCTCCTCTCATCGTAGGCGGTCGTTACGGGCTATCTTCTAAGGATACAACTCCTGCTCAGATTGCCTCGGTTTTCGAGAATTTGAGCCTCCCCACTCCCAAGAACCATTTTACCATCGGGATTGTGGATGACGTTACCTTCTCGTCTCTTCCTCAACACGAAGACCTTATCTTTGCGGATGGAACATTCGAAGCAAAGTTCTTCGGTCTTGGTGCCGATGGTACCGTAGGTGCCAATAAAAACTCGGTGAAGATCATCGGGGATAATACCAATAAGTACTGCCAAGCTTACTTCGCTTACGACTCGAAAAAGTCCGGCGGCTTCACAGCTTCGCACCTCCGCTTCGGCGATAAGCCCATTCGTTCTACCTATTTGGTGGTAACTCCGGACTTCGTAGCTTGTCACGTACCGGCCTACCTCCATATGTACGACGTGCTCAAGGGGCTCAAGAAGAACGGAACATTCCTTCTCAACTCTATCTGGGCTCCCGAAGATATTGAGCAACATCTCCCCAACAAGGTAAAGCGTTATCTAGCGAAAAACAATATCCGCTTCTATACGATCAACGCTACGGCTATTGCTCAGGAGATTGGTTTGGGCAACCGCACCAATACGATTTTGCAATCGGCATTCTTTAAGATTGCCAACGTAATCCCCTACGATCTCGCTGTAGAGCAGATGAAGAAATTCATCGTGAAGAGCTACGCTAAGAAGGGCGACGACGTGGTAAACAAGAACTATGCAGCCGTAGACCGTGGTAGTGAGATCATCGAAATCCCTGTAAAGGCTGAGTGGGCAAATCTCGAAGATGACGCTCCCGTTCGCCACACAGACGATACGGACTTTATCCACGATGTAGTGCGCAAGGTCAATGCACAAGCCGGAGACGACCTTCCCGTAAGTGCCTTTATCGGTCGCGAAGATGGTACATGGGATAATGGTACGGCAGCCAGCGAAAAGCGTGGTGTGGCTACCTTCGTTCCCGTTTGGAAGATGGAAAATTGTATCCAATGTAACCAGTGTGCGTTTGTTTGTCCTCACGCTACGATCCGTCCTTTCCTCCTCGATGCTGCCGAAAAGAACACAACCGGTGTTGCAACGCTTGAGGCGATGGGTAAGGGTCTCAAGGAAGCCGGCTTAGGATTCCGCATACAAGTGGATGTGCTCGACTGCTTGGGCTGTGGCAATTGTGCCAACGTTTGTCCGGGTAACAAGGGCGGTAAGGCACTAGAGATGGTGCCCCTTACCACACAATACGACGAGCAGGACAACTGGGATAAGATGGTTAAGCAGGTAACCAATAAGTCTAAATTGGTAGATGTATTGGCCAATGTAAAGAATAGCCAGTTCGCTCAACCTCTCTTTGAGTTCTCCGGAGCTTGTTCGGGTTGTGGTGAGACTCCCTATGTTAAGCTCATCTCACAACTCTTCGGTACCCGTCAGATGGTAGCCAATGCTACGGGTTGTTCGTCAATCTATTCGGCTTCGGCTCCTTCTACTCCTTATACTACAGATGCTTGCGGTCACGGACCTGCATGGGCTAACTCTCTTTTCGAAGACAATGCCGAGTTTGGCTTGGGTATGCGCATTGCAGCCAATACGATGAGAGATCGCTTGTCGCACGTGGTAGAAAAGGCGTTGGCAGACGGTGCGGTTGCAGGTGAGCTGAAAACCCTCCTCGAAGAGTGGACTGCTAACTTCGAAAACTCTGCAGAAACACGTCGTCTCAGCGATGCCATCCTACCTTTGCTAGAGGCTGATAAGGCTCCTGCTTTGGCCGAAATGCGTGAACTTAAGGACTACTTCCTCAAGCATTCGCAATGGATCATCGGTGGGGACGGTTGGGCATATGACATCGGCTTCGGTGGCCTTGACCATGTACTCGCTTCGGGCAAGAACGTGAATGTACTCGTACTCGATACTGAGGTATATTCTAATACAGGTGGACAAAGCTCTAAGAGTACACCATTGGGTGCTATTGCCAAGTTTGCTGCCGGCGGTAAGCGTGTTCGTAAAAAAGACCTCGGGCTTATTGTCACTACATACGGCTACGTATATGTAGCTCAGATCGCCATGGGTGCTAACCAAGCTCAGACGCTTAAGGTAATCCGTGAGGCTGAGGCTTATGATGGCCCCTCGCTCGTTATTGCTTACGCTCCCTGTATCTCTCACGGACTCAAGGGTGGTATGGGTAATGCTCAGAACGAAGAAAAGCGTGCCGTTGAGTGCGGTTACTGGCACCTCTGGCACTACGATCCTACGTTGGCCGAAGAGGGCAAGAACCCCTTCTCATTCGATAGTAAGGAACCGGATTGGAGTAAGTTTAAGGACTTCCTCAAGAGCGAAGTGCGTTACTCTTCTCTCTATAAGCAGTTCCCCGACGAAGCAGAAGAGCTTGCTGAGGCATCTCTCGAAGCTGCCAAGTATCGCTACAATAGCTATCAACGTCTCGTTAAGACCGATTGGAGTGTAGAGGAGTAATCACTCTCTCCTACTTGCTTTTAGCATTTCGTCTCTTTGCCCTCAAGGCAAAACCCTTAGGGCAGGAGGCGACTAATCAAATAGAAAGAGAGGCTGTGTCACGCACCCGGTTTGGGTAGCATGGCGCAGCCCCTCTCGTTGTTTTTTGGGATAAGGGCTCCCTCACTCTTGGGGGGAGCCCTTGTGTTTTTATCGCTGTTTTGGGGGGCTTATGGCACGAGTAGCTTGTGCGTTCTCCCGCCAATAGATACGATGTAAACACCGGTTGCCAAAGGGGTGTTGTGGAGTTGGGCAGCTCCGTTGGCATCCGTTTTCCCATAGGCCATTAGTTCGCCTTCTGTCGAGTAGATGCGTACCGAGGTGTGGGGGGTGGCGTTGTTGATAGAGAGAGTCTTGCTGGATGGGGTTACGTAAAGCTCCGGCGCGGGTTGCCCCATGGCCTCTAGCGAAGATGGCACACCCGGATAGGGAATCCAATCTTCGCCATCGTGCTGGCTTACTTCCCAGTTCTTCTTTCGGGCAATGGCTACATCGTCTGTGGTGCATTGGTTTTGTTCGTTAATATCCCAGCCCGCATACGCTCCAAAAGTTCCGGGAGTGGCGAGTCCTGTTCTGTCGGGCAGTGCATTTACCACATGCGTCATCGCTTCGCCTCTCAGGTGGTTTACGGTAGCCGATAGCGAGGTGAGTTGATCCACTTTCCCCAGTTTGAGTTCTGAGATTTGGTTGAGAGAGCAAATGATGTTTTGCAGATTGGGACTGTCTGTTAGGTCTAGGGTTTGAAGTTGATTCTCGTAGCAAGTCAAGAATGTTAGGAGGGGGCAATTCTTTAGCGAGAGTGTTTTTATAAAGTTCATGGAGCAATCCAAGGAGTTTAGCTGGGTCTGGTTGGATAGGTCTAGAGCCTTGATCTCATTCTCAACGCAGTAGAGTTCTTCGATGTTATTGGTGTTCTTGAGAACAATTTCCGTCAGGTCGTTTTGTCGGCAGTCGAGCTTATACAAGTCGGTGCAGTCCTCCAGCGTGATGGATGTTGCCTTTATGGCAATAAAGCAGAGCTCTTCTATCTTTCCCTTAATCGTGATGGTGGGCTCCGTCAAGGTGTAGGTGGCCCAGCCTTCTCCGTAGGGTTTGGGGTTGGCTTCGGTGCCGGTAATGGTGAATTCATCAAGAGCAACTACTTTGAGGTTGACCTTATCTCCCTTGACCTTGTTGGTCTTAAGGGTGATCGTGCCCTGAGCAAAGCTCTCTACCGAGAGGCTCGAGAATCCTAAAAATAGTGCAGCAGAAAGGAGTGAAAACAGCAACCTCTGCCCTCCAAGAGAAAGACGGGTCTTCATAAGCATATATTACTAAGTTGATACTATATTTCCTTTGATGGTCGCTTTATGTGGGCTCTAAATTTTCTAAATTAATGCTCTGTCGCAAAGATAGAAAACTTTTTGATTATCCGCCGGCTTATAGGTGGAGATACTTTTTTCTCTTTCTTGTTTTTTTTGTGCATCATGGGCCAATCCCTTGTGGAGGCTCTCTTGTAGGGCCTCTTCTCTCCCCTAAGTGGCGGCGAATCAGTACCTAAACTCCTCTCTTATGATGCTTTAGAGGATATTTTAGCGTACCTTTGTAGGCGATGACATTTGACGAACTCAAACTTAGTGCACCCCTGCTGGACGCAGTTAGTGCCTTGGGATTTACAGAGGCAATGCCGGTGCAGGCTGCCGTGATCCCCTATCTATTAGAAGATAATATAGACCTTATAGCATTGGCGCAGACGGGTACGGGCAAAACAGCCGCTTACGGCTTGCCCCTCCTAGAGAAGCTCCAGCCCCAACGCAATGTCCCCCAAGCGTTAGTACTCTCTCCCACACGAGAGCTTTGTTTGCAGATTGCAAGCGACCTGGAGTCTTTTGCCAAATTCTTGCCGGAGGTACGTGTATTGGCCGTCTACGGAGGTAGCTCCATAGAGACGCAGATACGCTCTCTCAAGCGGGGTGTAGACATCGTGGTAGCCACCCCCGGGCGTCTGCTCGACTTGATGCGCCGCCGTGCCATCTCTCTCGAAGAGATCCATACGGTAGTGCTCGATGAGGCAGATGAAATGCTCAATATGGGCTTCAGCGAAGACCTTAAGACTATCCTTTCGGAGATCCCCGAAGAGCGCAATTTGCTCCTTTTCTCGGCTACGATGTCTCGAGAGATCGCGACCATTGCCCACAGCTATCTGCACGACCCCAAAGAGATAACCATTGGGCGTAAGAACGAAGCCAACAGCAATATCCGCCATATCTACTACCTTGTGCCGGCTCGCCAGCGCTATCTTGCCCTCAAGCGGATTGTCGATTTCTATCCCTCTATCTATGGGATTGTCTTCTGCCGCACACGTATGGAGACCAAGGAGATAGCCGAGCATCTGATTGCCGACGGCTATAATGCCGATGCGCTCCATGGGGATTTGAGCCAGGAGCAGCGCGATCGTGTGATGCAACGCTTCCGTAGCGGCCACTTGCAACTGCTTGTGGCTACCGATGTGGCTGCCCGTGGTTTGGATGTGGACAACCTAACGCACGTGATTCACTACGGTCTCCCCGATGACGTAGAGAACTATACACACCGCTCGGGGCGCACCGCTCGTGCCGGCAAAACCGGGCTTTCCATTGCCCTTTGCCACCTCAGAGAGAAGAGCCGCATTCGCAGCATCGAGAAGTTGATTAGTGCCAAAATGGAAGTCGGTACACTCCCCTCGGGGCGTGAGATTTGTAGCAAGCATCTTTTCCATCTTGCCGATCGCTTGGAGCATGTAGACTCTACCCCCCATGCCGAAGAGATTGCTGCCATTTTGCCCGAAGTGAGTCAAAAACTCTCGTGGATTGACCGAGACGAACTGCTCCGCCGCCTCATGACGCTCGAGTTTGAGCGCTTCTTCGCCTACTATAGCACCGCAGAAGAGATAGAGCCCGAGAGCCTAAAGCGGGAGACAAGAGACGAGAAACGTGAGAGACGAAATAGTGCACCTCGTGTGGTCGAGGAGGGGATGACGCGTCTCTTTATCAACTTTGGTAAGACGGATCGCCTCTTCCCAAATAAACTTATCGAGCTGATCAATCGTTGTGTGCCGGGGCGAGTACGCATTGGCAAGATTGACCTGATGCAAAAGTTTTCTTTCTTCGAAGTGGATAGCCACGATGCCCATCGTCTGATCGAAGAGCTCTCTCAATACGAAGTGGAGGGGCGGCGCATTATCGTTGATTATGCCGATGCAGCCGAAGGCTCCGACTCTAAGAGAGAGCCCGCTCGTGGGAGAAAAGACTCGGCCCCTCGGGAGAGGCACTTCCGCAAAGACAAGGCTCCTCGTAAGCCTCTGCCCAAACCCAAAGAGAAGAAGAGACGATAGGCTCTAGTTGCGCCTAGTATGCTATTTCTTAGGAGGTAGTATCCTCCCTCTCGGGAGAGCCTCTCTACCATAAGAAACCCACGGTAGCCGATTGAGACTATCGTGGGTTTTCTCTGTTGGGGAGGCCTCTCTATGGCACTACGTGGGGTAGTTGTAGGCGAGTCTCCCCGGGAGGTGCCCTTTACCAGACTTCGTATTCATCCGAGGAGAAGTGGATGCCGGGAAAGTCGGTCTTGCTATACGGGGTGAAGTGGAGTAGGCACCATATGTTCGTCTTTTCGTTTTTGAAGATGAGGTCGCCATCGGTGCGAGCCTCGCGATACTCATACCCCATCGTTTTGAGCCACGAGCGGATCTGAGGACTCCGCACGAGAGCTGCATTCTCACTCTTGAGCACGGCTTCGTTTATCTTCATGTCCCAACCTCTCATGTATCCGGTCATAAAGAACATCTTTTTTTTCGTGAAAAACGTCCAAAACCCGGGCACTGAGCGAGGGTCTTTTTCGTGCCCCAAGCTTTTTTCGTAGGCCTCCAGGCCTGCAACGTCTTCGGTGCCAAGGGAGGCAATCATAGGTAAGAAGTATTGAGAGACATCGACTAGGAGCGGGTCTTTTGTTTCGCCAAAAATCGCCTCACTGAGGTCTATTTTTTCCAACTTGCCGGCGGAGGCCATGCTGTTAAGTAGGGCGATGTCGCTCTCGTTGATCTCGCCCGTTACTTTGATGGAGGTCAAGCCCTTTGCTTCCTCTAGGGAGAGCCCTTTTTGGAGAGAGCCTGTAGTTGAGAGGTGGATCTCCTTATGGAGCGCATTTTGTGCGGATAAGCTACCCATGCTTAGGATAATAGCGCTGAGTAGTGTAGGATATATCTTTTTCATTTGTCTTGAGTAGGTTAGGGGATGAATACTTTGGAGACCTCTCCTTGAATGGCGAGCACGTAACACCCGCTCTGGGGGAGCGTGAGGCGAATTGCACTATTGCCGGGAAGCGTAGTGCGTGCGATGGAGTGCCCTTGGAGGTCGTAGAGTGCTACCTCTTGGCTCTCTGCTGTGAGAGAAGAGAGTATAAGGGTTGCTCCTTCGAAGGTGAGGTTGTAGGCTCTGCCGGCTGTAATTGTATTGTTTGCCACGGGGGGATTACCTACTACTACCTTTGTTTTTTTGAAATTCCCTATCTTTTCGACGTCGCTCTTGACGGCTTCTGTGGGTACATAGATCACGAGCCCTTCTCTGTCTTCAAAGGCTTTTTCGGAGAGTTTATCCACTTGAGCACCAATCACCACAGCTTGGAGCTTGGGGCAATTGCTGAAGGCTTTGTGACGGATCTCTTTTGTGTTCTTGGGAAGTTTGATCTCGATGAGGTTCTTCGATTCGGCAAATGCATTTTCGTAGATGCCCTCAAACTTTGTGTCGAACTTCGAGGGGTCTAACGGTTCTTCCACATGAATGCGCTTCATGGTGATGAATCCGCTACGGAGCCCCTGGCTCTTTGTGTTAATATCGGGGAACGAAGGGTTTGTCATGAGCACGAAGATTTCGACCTTTTCGCTGCCCTGGGGGAAGAGCGTGTCGTTGAAGGTAAATACTCCATTTTGCTCGGTGTAGGCGGTTTGGGGCACCTCTACTTTCTCTGTCATTGTCTTCTGGATATACCACTTGTAGGAGGTCTGCTCGGGTTGGTCGGTAACGCCTTGTACCCTATACTCGGCAGAGAGGTCGATGGTATAGTCCTTGATCAATTCGCTCGGTATATCGTACCAATATTGGTTATATACATAGGTGGTCATGTTTTTGCGAGGAGGCAGCATTGAGAAGGGCAAGGTGTTGTTGGCAATATCCAAATCGGTCAGTTCGGTTAGCTCTTTGAGGCCGACCACCTTTTCCAATCCATTGAGATTTAGATTTATCTTCCTGAGTTTAGGGCAGGGGGTAAGGTCTATTTCCTTGAGTTTGTTGCTCGGGGCGCTGAGCACTTCGAGGGCACTCATCCCCTTCAGATCGAGCTCTCTTATGTCGTTGGTAGATAGCTTAAGTTCCTGGATTTTTGCACCCTCTTCGGGTAGGGTAATGGTGTTGAGTTTACATCCTGCTAGGTCGATATGAGTGAGGTCATTGTTCTTGCTCAAGTCGACGGATAGGAGGTCGTTGCCGTTGGGGACTGCAAGCTTTTGTAGCGTAGGACAATGCGTTACATCAAGGTTGGTTAGGCCAAGCACGTTGAAGAGGGTAGAGCTAAGGGTAGTAATACTTTTGCCGTAGATCTTTACTTCGTGCTGGGGAGTCGTTGTCTCAAAAGTGTGTTTGAGATTTTTCTGCATTCCCGGGGTTACGGTGGCTCTCTCTAGGTGTGAGCCATCGCCCCAATCAATAGATAGCGTTTCGCTTTGAGCCCCGATTACATTAAAGCTGATGGTCTTATTCGCTGTAAAGAAAGAGATGGCTTCTTGGGTGAGGTCGGGGGTGTCTGTGCCTGTTCCCTCCATATCGGCAACCCAATTTTTACCCTTGAGAAGGCCCGTGTTAGAGGTTTCTGCACCAGGATTGTTCTTGATATAGATCTTCGCCTCATCGGCAGCCTCTCGTTGGGGCAGTGCTTTGTAGATGGCATTGAGTTCGTCTGCCGAGAGCTTGTTGTCGTTGATAAAGACCTCTTTGAGGTCGGGGGCGGAGGGGAAGGTGAGGTGCTCGAGCTCGCACTTGGGGAGCATGATCACTTGTACCCGGGTGAGGGCGCTGAGATCGAGCGATTGTATCTTGGTCATGCTGAGGTCTAGCTCTGTGATTAGGGGCACCTTAGAGAGGTCCCAAGTTGAGAGCTTAGTTTGTGCCGCCTTGAGTGTCGTGAGTTTGGGAGTGGCGGAGAGATCGAGATTTTGGATCTTTTCGGCAAATGAGATGTCGAGGTAGGTCAGCTCGGGATTGTGGGATAGGTTGAGGATCTCTAGGAGTGCATTGTCGTAGATATTGAGCTGGCGCAGTTTAGGCATCTGCGAGAGATCCAACGAGGTGATCTGGCTACCGGTAAGCCAGAGGTAGTCGAGATCCGGAGCGTTAAAGGTGATCTGCTCTATGTCATTGCCATCGAGGTCGTTGATGATCAGGTCGCGTAGTGCGGAGGGCATGGATAGGAGTTCTACCGTTTTCCCTCCATTGGTGCAGTCTACTTGCTTTTTGGCGCTGCTGTATGTGCCGGGAGCTTTTTTGACGATAGAGCCATTGCCCAGATTAAAGGTGAGAGGGAGAGTGGTCCGGATGCCCACTTTGAGACTCTTGCTTGTGCCGCTCTTTTGGTAGATGGTGGCAACTTTTACGCCGTTGTCGCCCAAGGCGAGCTCCTTTACTTGGAAGTTTTTCCATTCATCATGGGCACTATATATGGCACTTTTGCCGTTGGGGATGAGAAGTTCTACGCTACTACAATTAACGCCAGCGAAAGCGGTTGCATTAACCGTAGGTGCCGAGGGGTTGTCTATGCGGAGCGTGGTGAGGGCTGTGCAGTTTTCGAAGGCTTCGGCCCCAACCTCTTTGAGGCCGCTACCCAGCCATACCTCTTTGAGGGCGCCACACCCCGAAAACATCCCCTTGGGGAGCGTCGTAAAGTCGTAGGGCGTGTTGATGTTGACGAGTTTGGGGCAATTGGCAAAGATGTATTCGCCCAATGTTGCAATATTTGCTTTGATGAAAATCATCGAAAGCGAGCTACAGCCATCGAAGGCGTGGTTGCCGAGGTAGGCAACGGTATTGGTAAGGTAAGCGATTTCGAGGCTTTCGCATCCTTGGAATGCCTTGTCGCCGATGTGAGTTACTCCGCCGGGAAGCGTGAATTTGAGGGCTTTACATCCCCGGAAGGCATTGTCTCCCACTTCGGTAATCTTGCTATTCTGCAGGGTGGTGAGCGCAGTACATCCCTCAAAAAGCCCATGGGCAATTTTAGAAAGTTTGGTGTGAAGTTTCGCCTTGGAGAGGGCAACGCATTCGGCAAAGGCTCGCTCTCCCACTGTGGTTACGCTTTCGGGGAGTTGTATGTAGGTGAGGCCACTTGCTCTAAAGGCTCCATCGCCAATCTCCACGAGTCGGGTAGGTAGCAGGATACTTTGGAGCGATTCTTTTCCGGCAAAGAGTGCTTTGGGGAGGGCGTTGGCCTTCTCTACCTGTAGCGTTTGGCCGGGATAGTAACCGGAGGTGTAGCCATCGCCTCCGGGTTCGATCGTGACCTCTCGCATGTCTAAGCGGCTCATTTGAGGGAGGGTGCGCAATACGCTAAGATCGCTGCTGTTGAGTGCCCCTTTTAGGGTTAGGTCGTGAACCTCGTTTTTGTTTGTTGGCAATTTGCTTGCCAGCTCTCCGGCTTGAATCTCTAAGGAGAAGCTTCCCTCATTTTGAGCGCGTAGCGAACTTGTCGATAGCGAATAGAGGAATAGAGCCACGAAGAGTAAGTGAATCTGCTTTCTCATGAATCCTAATATCTATAAATAATAAAACCTTGTCTCTCCTGCTTTGTGACAGCGAAGCCTGCCGAAAACAACGAGCCAAATATACGAGTATTTTCTATACATAGTGTCAAGGAAAGTTGATTTTTTTTGAAGCTTTTGTTGGAATTTGTGTTTTTGTGTACCAAGATGGGCTCTCTTCTCTCTCTCTCTCTCTCTCTCTCTGCCAAATCTCATCTCGCCATCTCTGGTTTTGAGCCTTGGGGAGGGCATTTGGGGGGTGTTTTTACCCAATAGTAGGTAAGAGAGGGGCACGGAGTCTCTAATATTTGTATATTTGTGCCCTATAGAAATCACAGAAAGGAGGATGTAGTATGGACGAACACAAACACATTCATCACGAGTGTCACGAGCATCATCACGAGCACGCTCATGAGCATAAGCACGGCGATCATCATGGGCATCACCATGCCCTCGGGCATCATCACCACTCTGCAACGGGTAACATCAAAGTCGCTTTTTGGCTTAATATATCTTTTGCTCTCTTCGAGCTCGTAGGCGGTTTCTTCACCTCGAGTATCGCGATTCTCTCCGATGCCTTGCACGACTTTGGGGATGCCCTCTCGCTGGGCGTTGCTTGGTATCTGCAGAAGTTGAGCGAGCGAGGACGCGATGCCCGTTTTAGCTATGGCTATAAACGTTTTTCACTTCTGGGTGCCCTCTTTATCTCGGTGGTACTGATTGTGGGCTCTATCTTTGTCTTGACGGCGGCAGCAAAACGCCTGATCGACCCCGGGGAGCCTAAGGCCGGATGGATGCTCCTTATCGCCATTGTTGGTTTGGTGGTAAACGGAGTTGCGGCACTGAGAGTAAGCAAAGGGCATTCGTTTAATGAGCGAGCCGTAATGCTTCACCTCCTAGAGGATGTATTGGGATGGGCTGCTGTCTTGATTGTCAGTGTGGTAATGGTTTTCGTTCACCTGCCGATTCTCGACCCTATTCTCTCTATCGCTATCTCTTGTTGGGTGCTGTTTAATGTGGTTCGCACCCTTATTGGTACGTTCAAAGTGTTCCTACAAGGCGTGCCCACGGACATAGATTTGCCGGCATTGGAGCAGGCTATTGCAGAGATGCCCGAGGTCTTGTCTATTCACGATGTACACCTTTGGAGTATCGATGGCGAGCTGCATGTGCTTACCATCCATGTGGTATTCAATCCCGAGAGCTGTGTCTCGCCTACTGAGATACTTGCCCTCAAAGAGCGTGTGCGTGCGATTGCCAAGGAGGCCGGAGTGCAGCATGCTACCATAGAGATGGACGCTCCGGATACCCCTTGCGGTATGGAGCATTGCTGCGATTGACGCCCGCATGATCACCCCCATAACGCCCAGTGCAACACAGCCTTTGGAGGAAGAAGAGGAGCAAGTGGGCTTCGGTTCGCACAATATATACGCTCCCAACTTTTCTCTCTTTTCGGCTTTGTCTTTCTTCCCATGGCAGGAGTTCTTCGTCGCAAATGGCTTCGACGGAGAGTTCCCTGCCATTATTTATAGTGATGATCGTGGGGAGCAACTGTACCAAGAGGTGATGGGGCAACTCGACCTGCTGGCACAAGACCCCTCGCTTCACTGCACCTTGGGTCTGACGTACCGGAGCGATGAGCAAAATATGGGGCAGGGATTAACCGGTTTGCTCGAGGTCGAATTAACGACCAAAACCCTGCCTGATTTCTTAACTTTTTCTGGGCAGAATGGAACCTCTATTCTGCCCTATATTTTCCAAACAATCAGCCTGTGGGTGGCCAACGAAATACGTGGTTTCGGAGAGCCTTTTCCGCTAGTTTCTGCCACGTCTCTCGCTCCACTTGAAATATCGGACGCCCAAGGCTACCGAGCCACCTACACCCTTCGCCTACCCTCCCTCCCCTCCGAGGAGAGATGAAAAGGCGAGCGAGAAGGTTCGTTCTTTTGCTGCTTTTTAGGGAAGAGTAGCCTCAAAATAATTCTCCTTTTTCTGTTTTTGTTTTTACTTTTGGGTGAAAATGTTTGCTCATTAGGCCGTTTTTTTTACATTTGCGCTGTGGTTGATTTTGAGAACCCGGCTGAAAGGGAGTACTTCTCTGAGGCTGCCAACGTGCGTGGATTCTCGCTTCAAAGAAGAAATAAACAGAATAAAAGATCCTGTGTCTATGGCGAGTTGTAAAAAACGATTCATTCTGCTCCTTTTGGGAGTTTTGTTGCTCTCCTCATGTGTAGACCTTGTGAGACGTCCTAAGGTCCAGAATGGACCTAAAGATCCTGCCCTCTTTGGCGAGTGGTATAATGATGGAGAACTAAAGTCGCTCCTAGAAGATCCCGAGAGTTTTGAGTCATTGGTAAAAACACATACTCGGATTTCTATTGGAACGTGTTATCACCCAAATGGGGTTATGGAAGATATTAGCGTCGTATATGAGAATGGGGAGCTTTATCCTAAGTTGGTGAGGTATAAAGATGGGGTTTATTATGCCAAGGATGGGTTTATATATATGCTTGTCCCCTCCGCCGGGTGGTCTTCTGATAATGCTATAAAGGAGTCCTATGAAGTTCGTGGAGATACGCTTCGGATCGGATTTTATGAAGAGCATCCCGAGGGGCATTTGTATTCCCGTCGAAAGATTCTCCCCTCCGAGTGTCCAAAAAATCCTTTTGTAAAATAATAGAATTGTTGTCCGCTCCTAGGAAAGTGTCTATGTGGATTGTCTTTCTGACAAGGGAGATGAGGCAACGAAATAGTAGCCTCTGACATATGGTAAGAATACGGAAGAATAGAAGAAATAAACAGAATAAAAGAATATAGTTATGGCACAGAAGAAAATTAATTACGAGCTGCTCACTTGGACGCTTATACCCTATTTTATCATTATCTTCTTTATTAAATTCTGGTGCGAGCTTCCCGCAGAAGGTGAGCCAAACCTAATGCCGATAGTGGTAGGGCTCTCTACGCTTCCTATAGTCGCATTCTTGGTGATGAGGCTCTTTGCTCTTATTGCCAAGAAAAGGAAGAAAGAGGTGATTCTTCCCCGTTGGATAGACTTGCTCTTTGTCTATCTGTTGGGCTTTGCTGGGGCGTTGACGTGCTTGTCTCATTCCACACGTGCGTTCTGGGTTGCAGTACCTATTCTGATGCTATTTGCTTGCATTTTCATGCTTATAAAAGCTTTTGTTGCTACTAGACCCGAGCCGAAAGAGTAACCTATTAAAAATAAAGAAGATAAAGAATCAAAAGCGATTTCTTCGTCAAGTAATAAGAATACCAAAGGAGAGTAGTAAAATAAATAGACCAAAAGAATATAGTTATGGCACAGAAGAAAATTAATTACGAGCTGCACACTTGGACATTTCTACCCTATTTCCTTATTGCCCTCTTTATCGGTTTATGGTACAAAGACTCCGCAGAAGGCGAGCCAAACCTAATGCCGATAGTGGTGGGGCTCTCCACGATTCCTATACTCATGTTCTTGGTAGTAAGGCTCTTTGCTCTCATTGATAAGAAAAGGAAGAAAGAGGTGATTCTCCCTCGTTGGAAAGACCTGTTTTTTGTCTATGTGTTGGCCTTTGCCGGGGCGTTCGTGTGCTTGTCTTATTCCACACGTGCGTTCTGGATTGCAGTACCTGTTCTGATGGTATTTGCTTGCATTTTCATGCTTATAAAAGCCTTTGTTGCTACTAGACCCGAGCCGAAAGAGTAACCTAGTAGTATATAAATCTCTGAGGGTGCAGTGTGAGGCAAAGAGAGCCTCCCTGCACCCTTTTTCTTGCTTAAAGGGGAAGGGCGAGGGCGGGGCTAGAATCCGCTTGAGCCGAGGTTTTGTGCTCCATTTTGCCTTTTGGCAGGAGGGGCTCCATGAGGAGGAGAAAGTTTTCCACGTAGGTTTTTCGTATCTTTGCAATAAATCAGATGAGCCTATAGCTTATGGAACAGAAAAAAATACTCTACATAGCTCAGGAGATTACCCCTTACTTAGACGAAACCCCAATGGGATCTTTTGCTCGCTTGCTCCCCCAAATAGTGCAAGAAGCAGGGGACGATGTGCGCGTTTTTATGCCTAAGTATGGAACGATTAATGAGCGTCGCCATCAGTTGCATGAGGTGATTCGGCTTTCGGGTATCAATATTATTGTCAACGATACAGACTGTCAGTTACTCATCAAGGTGGCATCGGTACCTCAAACTCGCATCCAAGTTTATTTCATAGATAATAAGGAGTTTTTCCAACGTAAGAGCCAGTTTGGGATAGAGGAAAAGTATGGCAACGACACCGCAGAGCGCTCTATATTCTTCTTCCGAGGGGTATTTGAGGCTATCAAGAGGTTGCGCTGGATCCCCGATATCATCCATTGTACGGGGTGGTTTGCCGCTCTTGCCCCCTTGTATCTGCACACGCTCTACAAAGACGACCCCGATATTGGCAAGGCTAAAGTGGTTTACACGCCCTTTGATACAGAGGTGACGGGAGATATTACGGAGAAGCTTTTTGAGATATTGGCCTTCGATAATCTCAAAGACGATTGGGTGGCTCCATTGCAGGGGGCCTACGACCCCGAGGCTCTCCGCCGCATTGCCATCCATTACAGCGATGGTGTGATATTACCTGCCGAGGAGGCCGGGAAATGGGCCTCCACCAAGTATGCCGAGCAGCTTGGTAAGCCAATATTGTCGTATCCCGGTATGCAGAAAGAGCAGGCCGATGACTATCGCCAGTTCTATAATAGCCTTTTGCAGTAAGAAATATCTTATCTTAGCAGCCGAAATAGTACCCTCTCTTGGGGTCAATCCCTCTTGTGAAGGGGTGTGCCCTAGGGGTGTGGGTCAGTGATCTATTATATAGATGAGGATAATAAAACAATCATTCTGGGCAGCCTTAGCAGCTGTCGCCATGGGAGCTTTTGTCTTTGCGGGTTGCAACGATAATGCCTCCAAAGTAGGTTTTACTACACAGCCGAAAGACGAAGTGCTTACGGCCAAGGCAGATACATTTCTATTAAGTGCCCAAACGGTGGAGGTGCCGAGCATCTACTCGCGCTCCACTTATACGCTTTTGGGTCAGCTCAGCGATCCTCTTTTTGGGGATCTGCGCTCGTCGTATGTTACGCGTTTGCGTCATGCTCCGGGCTTCAAGTTCGCACATGAGCCGGAGGGTAAGAAAATAGACTCTGCCTTTGTGGAGATTAGTTACTCCTCGTGGGCCGGCGATAGTACTTTGTGGGCAAAGGCCTCTATTTATGAGGTTACCAAGCCCCTTCCCGATAGTCACTACTCCGGAGATATTCGATCCTACCTACAGGGGGCTAAGCACCTCGGTAGTGGTAGCTATAAGGCCGAAAATAAAATGGGAGACCACTTTATTTATATCCCGGTGGATAAGGCAATCGGTCAGCGTTTTTACGATGCCTCGGTGCAGCATCCCGAGTATTTTGAGAGCCAGAAGGCTTTTGAAGAAAACCTCTTGAGGGGGATCTACGTAGAGTCTTCTACGGGGTCGGGATGCATGCTCAGCGTGTATAGTACGGCCTTGCTTATCTATTATACCTATACGGTAAATGGCAAAACGGCAGATGGTAAGGCCGACTCTGTAATTCATAGGCGGGCTTCGTATCGCTTTGCCAATACCAATCAGCTCTATCTCTCGCAGCAATTCGATCATGCCAATAGAGATGAGCTCTTGAAGCCCAATAGTAAATATAGTTTCATTACCTCCCCCCTGGGGTTGGCAACGGAGCTGACTCTCACCAAAGAAGACCTCAACAGAGTGGTGAGATCCGGCTGGAGCCCAAAGACCAAGAGGCTGTTTAATGAAGCCAAACTGACCCTCCCCGTAGACATCCCTGCCCATGGGCGTACCGTATTGCAGCCCCCGAAGTATCTCCTCTTGCTGCCTGCCGACTCGGTAAAGAACTTCTTTGAGACCGGGCAATCGCACCTCACGCAGCCTGATGTTGCCTTCCTATCGTCGGAGTACAGCATCCTATCTCGGGAGTACAACTTCAGTAATATCAGTAAACTTATAACTCAGCATATAGAGAACCATAAGTCGGAGACGAGCTCTTCGATAGAGATAAAGCAACCCCTTCGCTTGCTCCTCGTGCCCGTAAGTCTGGAGGGCGGGAAATCCGGATCTTCGTCTTCCGATGTTACCGGAGTGGCGCATTATCTATTCCCTTCCGGGGCACGTATCAAGTTGGATAATGGCAAGATACGTTTGGGGATTGTCCATACGACCTATGAGTGACCCACCTCTTTGACGAGTCTTCCCTCGATAGCCATTCTAGGCATCGAAGGGAGATTTGCATTTTAGAGAGAGGGGTGTCGCTACCCTTCTGAGTGTGGGAGTTTGAATACAAAAGAGAGTAGCATTTGACAAAATAAGAGATAAAGCACGATGAAAAACGGGACCCTTCGCCTCAAACTTATCGTTATGAATTTCCTCCAATTCGCCGTTTGGGGGGCTTATCTTATCTCTATGGGGCGTTACTTGGGTACGCATGGCCTGGGGGATAAAATCGGTATTTTCTATTCCATCCAAGGCATTGTTTCCCTCTTTATGCCGGCTCTTATGGGGATTGTGGCAGACCGCTGGATCCCTGCCCAACGCCTATTGGGGCTCTGTCACGTCATTGCCGGTGGTGCCATGATTGCCCTCTCTTATGTGGCACAATCGCAGGGGGATGCTCCTACTTTTTCTTCCCTTTTCCCCCTTTATACGCTCAGTGTTGCTTTTTATATGCCTACGTTGGCTCTGAGTAATTCGGTGGCTTACTCCGGTCTGGAGCAGGCGGGCGAAGATATTGTCAAGGCCTTCCCGCCCATTCGTATCTTTGGTACCATCGGTTTTATCGTGAGTATGCTGGCGGTGGACGCTCTCGGCTTCCAAGAGACGCCCCTACAATTCCTCCTCTCGGGCGGGATAGGGATTCTCTTTTTCCTCTATTCTTTCTTCTTGCCCCACTGCCCTACAGCTCCTCGAGGCGAGAAGAAAAGTCTCTCCGAGGCCTTTGGTCTCAAGGCTTTCACGCTCTTCCGTGAGCCTAAGATGGCGCTTTTCTTCCTCTTTTCGATGCTACTCGGGATCAATTTGCAGATCACCAATGGTTTTGCCAACCCCTATCTGGGTGCCTTTGGAGAGCTACCGCAGTATGCCGAGGCTTTTGGAGTAAAGCATTCTAACATGCTTATTTCCCTCTCTCAGATCTCCGAAACTCTTTGTATTCTGCTCATCCCGTTCCTCCTTCGTCGTCTCGGTATCAAGCGAGTGATGCTGATTGCCATGATTTGTTGGGTGCTTCGTTTCTCGCTCCTCGGTGCCGGGAATCCAAGCGGAGGGCTCTGGCTTTTCATCCTCAGTATGATTGTCTACGGGATGGCCTTCGACTTCTTCAACGTATCCGGCTCCCTCTTTGTGGATCGAGAGACGGATAGCAGTATGCGCTCAAGCGCACAGGGCTTGTTTATACTCATGACCAATGGTATTGGAGCCACCATCGGTACGTTGGGGGCGCAGTGGGTCGTTAATTATTTTGTGGAGAGTGAGCACGATGCCGTAGCACGTCTCGAAGGGTGGGCTACCAGCTGGTATTTCTTTGCTGCTTACGCTCTTGTAATCACGATTCTTTTCTGGATATTTTTCCGCTACGAGGGCGATCGCCAGGGAGCGCAGCCCAAGAAGCTAGAACACAAATAGGAGATAACAATGAATGCTGCACTTATTTGGCTTATAGCCTCTATCCTGCTTTTTGCAGCCGAGATCATTACTCCCGGCTTCGTATTGGCTTGCTTTGGTGCCGGTGCTTTGGTGGCGTGTATTCCGGCCTTGCTGGGGTTGGGGATTGTTTGGCAAGTCGTTGTCTTTGCGTTGGGTAGTTTGCTGGCACTTTTTCTGTTGCGTCCTTTGCTCCAGAGGCTATCCAAGAACAAGAAAGCCCCCACTACGGGGATGGATGCGCTTATCGGCAAAAAAGCAAGAGTGGTGCGAGTGGTTTCCGCTCGTCAGGGAGGGCGCGTTGCCATTGATGGAGACGAGTGGCCCGCGGTGGTGCTCGCCGAAGATCTAGAGATCCCCCAAGATGTTTTTGTAAAGGTGGTGAGCTACGATAGTATTGTGCTTGTCGTAGAACCTTTCGAGAGTTAGTTTCATATCCTAATAAATACACACATATATGAGTAGTACGCTTATAGTAGTAGGAGCTATTTTATTGCTCGTTATTTTCTTCATCTCTAAGGGGCTTACTATTGTCCAACAGAGTGAAACGGTGATTATTGAGCGGCTAGGGCGCTATCACAAAACGCTCTCTTCGGGGGTTAATATCATCATGCCTTTTATAGACAAGGCGCGCCCCATGACTTGGCGTTATACGCTACAAAGCTCTAAGGGTACTCCCGTAGTACGCTTTAGCAGCATCACCCATATCGATTTAAGAGAGACCGTGTACGACTTTGCTCGCCAGAGTGTGATCACTCGAGACAATGTGGTAACGGAGATCAATGCCATACTCTACTTCCAGATTGTAGATCCCATGCGAGCTATGTATGAGATTAGCAATTTGCCCGTGGCTATTGAGATGCTTACGCAGACGAGTTTGCGTAATGTTATCGGAGAAATGGACCTCGACGAGACTCTTACCAGTCGAGATACGATCAATAGTAAGCTACGCGATATTCTCGATGAGGCCACCAACAAGTGGGGCGTTAAGGTCAATCGTGTAGAGTTGCAGGATATCAATCCTCCCCGCGACATCCGCGACGCCATGGAGAAGCAGATGCGTGCGGAGCGTGATAAGCGTGCCCAAATCCTTACGGCCGAGGGGCAAAAGGAGGCAGTTATCCGTGAGTCGGAAGGTAAGATGCAGCAGTCTATCAACCATGCCGAGGGTGCTCGCCAAGCAGAGATACTTGCCGCTGAGGCCGAAAAGCAGGCAAAGATACTCCGGGCTGAGGGGGAAGCCGAAGCGATTCGCCGTATCACCTCTGCCGTAGGAGCCTCCGGAGCCGATCCTGCTCAGTATCTTATTGCCATGCGTTATCTCGAAGTCTTGGGCACGATGGGCACCAGCAAGAGCGACAAGGTGGTCTACCTCCCCTTCGAGGCTACGGGTATTCTCTCCGCCATTGGGGGGATTAAAGATATTGCCGGTGGGGTAAAAGGTCCCTTGGCTCCCCTTGCTCAGGAGCTCAGAAGTACGCCGCCTTCCACCCCTAGGACTACGCCTATGCCGGTATCAGACCCACTAGATTTCTAAAAGTATAACCCCATTGCCCACCTCCGAGGTTGGTCTCTTGGCTCTTGCTTGGGAGACCAAATACTCCGGGAGAGTGGGCCTCTTTTTGTTTCATCCTATGCCAGATAAGGAATATCCCGTAGAGGTCTCTTTGGTCATTCCTCTCTACAACGAAGAGGAGTCGCTGCGTGAGTTGCATAGCCGCATTCGCCAGGCGATGATCTCTGCGCACTACAGCTACGAAGTGATTTTTGTGGATGATGGGAGCACCGATGGTTCGTGGCGTGAGATTGAGAGCCTGGCGGCTGAGTTCCCCGAGGTGCGTGCCTTGCGTTTTGCTCGCAACTATGGCAAGTCGCCCGGCCTGCAGTGTGGTTTTGCTCGAGCTCGTGGACGGATTGTCTGCACTCTCGATGCCGATTTACAGGACCAGCCCGAAGAGCTACCCGAGATGTGCCGCCTCATCACCGAGGAGGGCTACGACCTCGTCAGCGGATGGAAGAAAAAACGCTACGACCCGGTGCTGAGCAAAAACCTCCCCAGCAAGTTGTTCAATGCTACGGCACGGCGCGTTTCGGGAATTCACAACCTGCACGACTTCAATTGTGGGCTCAAGGCTTACCGCCACGAGGTGGTAAAGAGTATCGAGCTCTACAACGATATGCACCGCTATATCCCCTATTTGGCAAAGAATGCCGGCTTTACACGCATTACCGAGAAGCCCGTGGTGCACACCAAACGCAAGTATGGGGTCTCTAAGTTCGGCTGGGATCGCTATTTCAATGGCTACCTAGACCTACTTACCCTTTGGTTTACTTCTCGTTTCGGTCGTAAGCCCATGCACTTCTTTGGCTTTTGGGGAAGTTTGGTCTTCTTGGTTGGGATGATTGCGCTCATTGTGGTGCTTGTGACTAAGTTTGTAGCCCTCTCGCGGGGGATCCCGGCACCTCTCGTGACCGATAGAGTCTACTTCTACATCGCCTTGGCTGCCATGATTATTGGTACACAACTCTTCTGCGCCGGCTTTTTGGGAGAGCTGCTAAGCCGGCAATATAGCAACCGCAACGAATACAATATAAGGGAAGAAATTGGTAAGGAATGAAAGCGAATCATTTGCGTTTTGCGCCCTTCCTGGGGCTTCTTTTATTGCTGCATTTACAGGCTTGTAAGCCCTCTCGCCCTGCCTACATCAGTGAGATGGGCGAGGTCTTTCATACACTCTACCACATGAAGTACGCAGCCGACTCCTCGGTGCACCTTGAGGTGGAGCAGGCTTTGAGCGAACTCAACTATGCCGCCAACCCTTTCGACTCCACCTCTTTGCTCTATGCCATTAACAACAACCGTACGGATCTTGTCAACGAGGGCTTTGTGGAATTGCTGACGGCTGCTCAGGAGTATGGACGCCTCTCGGGCGGATTTTATGATGTCACGGTGGCTCCCCTTGTTAATGCGTGGGGCTTTGGCTTTTCTCCTTCGCCTTGGAAGGATGGCAAGGTGCCGGATGCGGCTATCGATAGCATCCTCTCGTTTGTGGGATACGACAAGGTGACGCTCCAGGGGAATACCCTCAAGAAGGCCGATCCCAGAATGCAAATTGACTTCTCTTCCATTGCCAAAGGGATGGCTTCGGACTATGTGGCTCGTGCCCTGCGTGCCAAAGGAATTCGAGATTACATGGTAGAGATTGGGGGTGAGATCGCCTATGGTGGCGTCAATCCCGAGGGGAAGCCCTGGCGTATTGGGATCAATAAACCCATCCTCGATAGCACCGGGCTCGAGCACTACGAGGAGTACGAAATGATTATAGACCTGCCGGGAGAGAGAGGCGGAGTGGCTACTTCGGGTAATTACCGTAACTTCAAAGTGCGCGAAGATGGCTCTCTCTACGCCCATACCATAGACCCGCACACGGGGCGTCCTGCCGAGACCGATGTGCTGAGTGCCACCATCCTGCATCCCGATTGCTACCGAGCTGATGCTTTGGCCACAGCGGCTATGGCTCTAGGGGCAGAGCGTGCCGAGAAGATGCTGCGCACCATCCCCAACGTGGAGTACCTCCTGATTGTAGCCTCCCCCCGAGGGGCAAAGACGCCCTACGAGGTGCGTCGCAGTGCAAACTTCCCGCAGGATCAACAGTAATCCCGACCCTCATTTTTGCATCCATCATTCCTATGAAGAATAAAAAGAATCTATTGCTCCCGATGGCTATGCTCCTCTTGGGGGTAGCCTTGCTAGGGGCATGTTCTACAAAGAAAAAGCAAGAGATGAATCAAAAAGAATCGGAGTCTTCCTCCGCCATCCTCGTTGGGATGCCGCTCGGACCCGGGGAGGGCAATACCCCCGGAGAGGTCCGTCCCGATCGAATTGGTGCCGGACGCCCTATTGCGGCTGCCCTGGCTCCCATCATTATTTACAAAACCCGCGGAGACTATCGCGAGTTGGTCCCTATTCAGTTGTCTAACGATGGTAAAACTATCGTTAGTTACCCCTCTCGCTACGACTTGGGGGAACCCGGAGCTTTTTCTACCCCTTTGCTACTGGATGCCGGCTACCTGGTAGACCGCCGTGGCGTGGGGCCTCACTCCGCCTTCCTCAAGCTCACGTACGACGAGTACTATGCTCTCCCCAATGATCCCTCTATTACCGAATTGCTAGGGTGGGTGATCGATAGAGAGCCTTTTACCTTCTTTGCCGTATGCGATCAGCGCTATTTTAGCGCTAAGAGCAAAGAGGAATTCGAACGCTATATTGCCGAGGGGATGCCCGGAGCAAACGTACTTATCACAACGAAATAAATCTGTTTCCTAACGATATGAATTGGCAAAAACATTACAAAGAACACCTTGTCTCTGCCGAGGAGGCAGTGCGCCGCTCGCTTTTTGAGGGCGCAAATGTAGTAATTGGGAGTGGGGCCGCTCATGTAGACCTCTACATAGAGGCTATGTACGCACAGCGCGAAACCATGCCCCATATCAATCTCTTCCACGTCCTTTACTTTGGGAAGGCTCTCTATCTCCTACCCGAGATGAAAGAGAAGGTCCACCCCATGGTCAACTTTATGGACAAGCAATCGCGTGCAGCCTATAAAGAGGGGTTGCTCGACTTCTTGCCCTGTCACTTCCATGAGGTGCCGGCTCTGCTCAAAGAGGGTTTCTACCCCGTGGACGTAGCTGTGGTACAGCTCTCTCGCCCCAATGCTGAGGGCGTTTGCTCTCTAGGGGTATCGTGCGACTACTCTCGTGCTGCCGTAGATAAGGCACAGGTGGTAGTGGGGATTCTTAATAAACAGATGCCCTTCTTGGGCGGAGATACCGCCGTACCCGTAGAGCGTCTCGATTATATTATCGAAGAAGATGCGCCTCTCGTAACAGTGCCTGGGGGAGCCGTTGGCCCCGTGGAGGCTAAGATTGGGGAGTATTGTGCCTCTCTTATTGGCGATGGAGCTACCCTACAGCTCGGTATTGGAGCTATCCCCGATGCCGTTCTCAACAACCTGCACGACCGCAAAAACTTGGGTATCCACACCGAGATGTTTACCGATGGGGTGATGAGGCTCATGCAGAAGGGTATTATCAATGGTAAGGCAAAAACGCTCTTGCCCGGCAAGGTAGTCTCTTCCTTTACCTTTGGTTCTCAAGAGTTGTATCAGTTCCTCCAAGGGAACGAAGACGTTGCCATGTATCCGGTGGACTACACCAATGATCCCTATGTGATTGGCGAAAACGATAATATCGTCTCCATCAATTCTTGTATCGAAGTGGATCTTACGGGGCAGCTTACAGCGGAGAGCATCGGCTATTCTCTATTCAGTGGATCGGGAGGGCAGGTGGACTTCCTTCGCGGAGCCAAGCGCTCTAAGGGCGGTATCAGCATTATAGCCATGCCCTCAACAGCACGTGGCGGCGAATTGTCACGTATTGTTCCCGTCCTCAAAGAGGGTTCTGTGGTAACGACCGGCCGTAACGAAGTCGATTACATCGTAACGGAGTTTGGTATCGCCCGCCTGCGTGGTAAGACGGTGGCTGAGCGTGCTCTTGCTCTTATTTCCATAGCGCACCCCGACTTCCGTGAGGAGCTGGAAGAGGCTGCTCGTCGCATGTTCCCCTACCTCCGTAAGTAGTCCGCCCGTCGGGCTCTTTCGGTAGATTTGTTGGCTTAGAGCAGAGACGAGGGGCTAGCCGGCTAGGTCGCTTTGGAGTCTCTTGCTCCCGCCAATAAGTTCTTTTCCCCATAATTTATATTCTTGATTGCCCTGCGGCGGAGTCTCTTGTAGCTCTGTCGCAGGGTTCTTTTTGCCCCGTAAGTTGTTAAACCCGCGTCTGTGTGGGGGAAACGGGCCTAGTGACGTGCGAATTGCACACTGTCTGCTTTTTGAGAATTTACTGCCCTGTTTTTGTTCCGTTTTTGGCTGATTTCTCCACCTATTCCTGGGTGGAAAATCTATTTTTTCTGCCCGAAATTCGAAAAAAAATCACTCAAGAGCCGATTTTGTTTTTAGGCAAGAATATGAGGCTGTGACAAGCCGTTCCGAACTACCCTAGTAGTACACTTTGGCTGGAACAGTGAAGAATGTTCGAAAAAGTATCTGCTTATTGGGAATTTAGTTCTATCTTTGCCTCCGAAACAAGACGCCAAAGAGTAACTATTGGAAGAATCTCGGGAGTTATCACACTTCACTTGCTCTAGAAAGGGTGGCGGATAAGTTCTTCTTCGAAAATCGGAAGAATCTTACAAGTCGGCAAGGGGAGGTGATACAAAAAGTAGTTCAGACTACGCATATGACACACATAATCAAAGTTTAATAGTAAAATAAAAAGTATGGTTCAAATGAAAGCGAAAGTTTTAATGACAGGCCTTTTTGCACTTGCACTGATGGCTGTTGGCTGTAAGAGCAACAAGGAAAACGATCCCAAAGAAAACGGGACTGCAAAGATTAGCATCGCAGTAGGTGGTAACACAGAAATGCGTACCTATGGCGATCAAACAGAAGAAAAGAACATCCAAAAGCTTACTGCCATCATCTATAAGGGTGAAGTACAGGAAACAATCAAGGAAGGCGTTGCTGGTGCTTCTGAAGTAAAGGATATCGAGTGTACTGCCGGTGCTCGTACATTGGTGGTTCTTGCTAACGTTCCCGCTACCATGGATCTCGTGGGTAAGACTAAGACCGAACTCGAGAACATGACTTATGAGTTGGCTCAAGATGCTGATACGCACAACAAGCTTCTTATGACCTCTGAGTTTACTGCTGTAACTCTCAAGGCTGGTAAGAACTACTATGGTTATGCTTCTACTGTAGGGTCGGCTTCTGATGAACACATCGCTCCGGGTGCTCCCCTCAAGATTAAGCGCGTACACGCTGCTATCGGCTTCGAAGGTGTAACGGTAGCCTTTAAGCCCGAGTATAAGGACTATACAGTGAAGTTCGATAATGGTGCTGTTTTGGCTTTGATCGCAAAGAAGACCTCTAAGATCTTTGGTGCAAGCCTTTACAACGCTGCAGATCAAGCATTCCTCCGTGGTGAAACAGTTGCTTCTGGTGCATTGACCCCTACCTCTCCTGCTACATATACGGACGCTGCTTGGCTTAAAATTGCTGTTAGTCATGCAGACGTTAAGACTTCTGCTATGGGTAAGGGTTTCTATGTACTTGCAAATGAAAGTACAACGAATCCTACCATCCTCTGCCTCAAGGGTACGCTCCTTCAAAAGAATGGTACTGCTTTGACTCCTGCTCAGATGCAACAAGCTTTTGCTGCCGGATGGATTGTTTCTGCGACAGATGCTACTACCTACTATCCTGTAATCATTAACAGAACATCTAGCAACTACACCTATACCGGTGCTACAGTAGGTCGTGATAAGATCGAACGTAATACCAAGTACAACGTGACTCTCAAGATCACAGGTCCTGGTACGAACAAGCCCGAAGACATCCCCGATGAAAAGGCTAACCTCGACGTTCTTTGTGAGATCGTAGAGTGGGTTGTTGTAAACCAAAACGCTACTTGGTAATCAGAGTCTCTCTGGTTCCCTAATAACCAAAGGGAGAGAAGAGGGGCACTCCCCCTCTTCTCCTCCCATATCCCTCCCTCTCTGTAAAGCTGGAGACACCTTTGATAGATCTCCTTTATTAGTAAAACAATAGTATGCGCAACACAAAGATTTTATTACTAGCCTTCTTTAGTCTCTTTTTGGGTATGACTTGCTTGCTGAGTGGCTGTGTATATGAAGACCTCTCACACTGTCCTCGCCCCTTTTACCTCAAGGTGAAAGCAATAAATGTCGACAATGAAGATATAACCTCCGATGGAGCGGTGCAGAGTGTTGTGCTATTCTTTTTCGATGAGGCGGGTAATCTCCTCCGCACCGAAGAGTTAAATGCCGCACAAATTGCCGCCAGGGAGCCTATTTTGGTAAAGCCTAGTGGCGCATCGAAGATCACTTGTGTGGCTTGGGGTAATCCCTCAGAAAAGGATCGCAGAGATTTTGCTTCGATCACCAAAATAAATGACCTATACGTACGTCTTGTATCTCAGAATGGGATTGCACAATCCCCTACGGACCTATTTGCCGGTAGTATAGCACACGAGATAGAGTACGGCCTTGACAAAGAAAATAGCACCATCACGGTAGAAATCTCACGTCGCACGGGAGAGGTGACCATCACCGTCTTGGGTTATAGAGCTTGGGCAGAGCGCCTCAAGTCGTCTCCGCTACGCGCATCCCAGACCCTTACCGACGCCATTATATTGGGTCCTACGCCCGATACCTATATCATTCATGATAAATTGGACGGACAGCTCGTGTCTTACCAGCCCAAGGGTGAGCTCCAGAGCGATGGCAACCTAATCGTTGCACCGTTCCGTGTATTCCCGACTATAAATGCCCAGACTCCGTTGGTACTCGATTTGTATGCCAATGGCACTAAGCAGCTCTCCTTCACAGAGAGTCGCGACGGCAAAAAATATATACCCCAGGTGGGTCGCATGCTCAATATCCTTATCGACTTGCGCACAGCCGATCTCAATTGCTTGGTAGAGATTACCCCTTGGGATGTTGTGCATCAGTTTGCAATATACTAATGCATACGTAGTACAGACTGTCAAACCCTCATGTCAGAATCAAAACCTAAAAGATGAAACTAAATAGTCCCATAGCCTTCTTGAAGGTCCTGCTGTTGGCCTCAACCCTCTTGCTTGCTGCATGTTCTCGCAAAGGGGGAGGGGATGTTAATAGTGACCAGGAGGCGACCATCAGTTTGTCGCTGCCCGATGCTCAACTTCGTGGAGGTGTTCTTTTCACCGGAGATCAAGAGATTGCCAAAGTGCGTATCCTTGTTTTCAAGGGAGAAGGCCTTGATGTACAGAAGCTGTTTACGGCCAATACCACCGAATTTGTCAATCCGTTTTCTCTGGTAGCCCATGCCGGTCCTCGCAAGATCTACGTGATCGCCAACGAGAGTACAACCCTTGGTGCACGCCTTTCGTCCATCGTTTTTGAGCGTGATCTCAAGGCGGCTTTGTTGGATGATTTGTCGGCTTCGGCCACCTTGCCCCTTGTCTTTACGGGCGAGGCTCAGGCGACCCTCCGCTCCGATCAGACGGTGCAGGCTACAGTTCCACTCCAGAGGGTTGTGGCTAAGGTCACCCTCTCGCTCAAGCATCACTCTGCAGCGGCTTCAGATCAGGTGCAGATCCGCAAGGTGCTCATCAACCGATTGGCCAAAAAAGAGCCTCTTCTCCCCCGTACTACCGGCTTTACGCTAGGTACGCCTTGGGAATGGACGAAGACGGAGACCATGCCCCTCGTTAATAATGATGCCAACTACAAGCCCTATATAAAGGAGGATGCGCCTCTCTATATCTACGAGAATTTGGGTTCGGTGGCAGACACCGCAGGGCGCGCCCCCATCCTCATGGTTGAGGCTCTATACAATGGTATTGCTACGAATTATTACGCTTATGTTAATGACAATAGTAGCTCTGCTGATCACCATTACTCCATCAAACGTAACCACCACTATAAGCTCACGGGCGATATTACGAAGTTGGGAGAATACTCCTTCTTGAAGCTAACAACCCAAGTATTGCCTTGGGATGTGGAGAATTTATCGCACACGATTTTGGAGCCTATACAGAGCAAGCTAGAGCCCCATACGGTTTTTACGGGGCCCAACTACGCCTCTCAAGAAGAGCCTTTTAGGGTTACGATCCGTATTAAAGCTACCGAAGGAGCCCGCTGGAAGGCTACGCTTACCAATGGCTTGGAGTTTGCCCTCGAAGGGGATACCTCCGGAGATGCCAATGCGAATAGAGACTACACGGTGATCATTAAGCCTTTGAAGCGGATGGGTAATAAGCCCCGTAAGACCGAACTCTACTTTATGGTAGATGGAAAAGAGGTTGTTCTCAAAAAAGAGAGTGGGCAACGCTATACCCGTATTGAGATTATACAGAAACCAAGATTTATCTAGTACACGAAACGATGATCCGTAAATACATATTCCCTCTAGTCCTTACTACCATTGCCCTCTTCTGTGCAAGTGTAGGGTGTACCAGAGAGACTCTCAACGATAGAACGTCTCAAGCCGGAAGTGATGCACTATTGCTTCAGCTACAAGTTGCACAGCCCGAAGAGTTGCCTGCAGCGCAGTCGGCTCTGCGTGCCACAGAGGCCGGAGAAGATGCTTACAACGAGAATACGATATCTTCTGTCACAGTGCTTTTCTACAAAGGTGGTCAGCTCTTCTGGCAAAGCAGAGAGAGCGGGCAGGGTGGAATCACCCCAGATGCCGGCGTGACCACCCCAGGGCATCACTATATTATCCCGGTGCCCGATGACAAGAAGGCGCAACTCAACGGGGTAAACAGCTTCAATGTGTACGTTGTATGCAACAAGGGCTCCTTCTCGGCACCTACTACAGAGGTAGATCTTCTCAAGGTGCTCGTGACCAACGATGTTAGTGCAGTAGCTCCCACAAACTTTGTAATGCTAGGGAGCGCATCTAATAAGCAGATCGATATGTCTACCCAAGCCGGGCGGAATCTAGGGTCTATCTCCCTTAAGCGTGTGGCTTCGAAGGTGCGCATCCTACAGCCTGTTTTCGCCATAGAAAACTATGTGCAAGTGGGAGACGTTCAGGTCAAGCTTCGCAACTATGCAAATCAAGGTTACTTGGGCACGGGAGAGAATCTCTCTACAACCCAGTATAATGCAACAGACTATCGCTCCGTAAACGAAGTGATTGCCGGTGGCAAAAAGTCGGCACATTTCTACTCCTATTATAATGAGTGGACGCAGCCTACGGATCTAGCCCATCGCCCCGAATTCGTAGTGATGGCAAGATTGAAGAAGGTAGGCGAAGCCGATAGCCAGGCCAAGGCTTATTACTACAAGGCTCCGATAGAGCCTGCACAGAAAAAGCTCGAGTCTAACAAACTCTATGAACTATCGCTCCGAATCGAGGTTATTGGTTCGCCCACATCCGAAGATCCGGAACCCGTATCAGGGACTGTCTCAATAGAGCCTTGGACCCTCCACGACGATACCTACAACCTCCCCAAGACGGAGTTTCTCGTAGTGGATGAGCACAACATCGTGATGAAGAACGTCACTCAGTATAGCGTTCTCTATCGTTCCTCCAATTTGCCCGTAACCCTTACGATCAAAAAGGTATATTGCACGTTTGTGGATGACCAAGGGGTGCTACGCACTACTAATTATACCCCGGGCCAACCCGAGTATCCTACCATCACTAATGATGCTGAGCTGATCCATATCACCTCCTCTATTCCGGTAAATAATGTGCCTAAGTACATTGAGTTTGAAGTAACCAATGGGGTTGCCGGTCTTGTTGAGAAGGTAACGGTAAAGCAGGTGCCTGCCATTTATATTGAGCACACCATGGGGATAAAATCGAGTATGCGACCCAATGGGACTTTTAATCCGGGTTACGAGAGTCACCTCAATAATAAGGCTATGTATCGGATCCAGGTCTTAGTCCCCCCTGCAGGGATGGTCGTTGGCTACCCTATTATGGCTCCAAAGATTTTTTATGATGGATTGATCAATAAAGGAACCCACGACTTGACCGAGGATAATCTGGAGACTTCTAAGATGCTTTCTCCTTGCTTTGAGCTCGCTTCCCAGTTGGGGGCAAATTGGGCGCAACCCTATATCAGTCATAAAGGGAAATTGGGGATGAACTATCCCAATAAGCCTCAGATCTCCCACCCTAGTGCCATTTATCATTGTGCAACCTATACAGAAACAAGAAGAAGACCCGATGGTAGCGAAGAAGTCCTTGACGATTGGAGACTCCCTACCGAGGCTGAGATTAGGTTGATCGACCAGTTGCAGAATGATGCCCAGAGTGCCGTAAAACGAATCATGACCGGGAGGTACTATTGGGACTGTTATTCGGCAAACAATGCAACACTAATGAGTAATTCCGGAGGGCCGGGGGCTAATTTGACTACTGCAACGAATGCCAGCGTGCGCTGTGTGCGTGATGTAAAAGATAATACGGTTGATAGATGAAGGCAATGAAAAAAATACTCCTCTGCCTGGTGACCCTAGTGGCGCTCTCGGCATGTACATCTAAAGAGACTCCCTCTCTTGTGGGGCGGGAGCCGGTAAACTTCTCCATCGATATGCCCGACTTCTCCGCTATGCGTAGTGGCGCCATAGATGAGAGTGCGATCAACAACCTCGAGTTGTGGGTCTTCGATCAAGATGGGCACTTTGTAGAGAAATCGACAGCAGTCCTAGCCTCTGCTGCCGGGACAACGCGGGCTTATTCCGCTGCTATTGTGCCGAGCTCTGAGCCTCGTATCATCCATTTTGTGGCCAATGCCCCCTTGGGGAATGAGAGCGATTGGCTCGGAAAAGACGAGAAGGAGATGCTCCCCACGGTCAATGCCGCCGTTTCTACAGCCATCCCTATGTGGGCTCGTAAGACCTATCCGAGTGTACAGAAGAACTCCCATTTGGGTTCGGTATCGCTTCTTCGCAACATGGTAAAGTGCAATCTAATTGTACAGACTACCGATGTTAGAGAGGCTTCTTATAGCATCTATAATACGCTAGCGAAGGGTACATTGGCACCTTTCGATCCTACGGCAGCTACTCGAGATCTCACCTTTAGAACTCCCGTTACTACCCCCACCGAGCCCGGTGGTGTGGCTATTGACAACACTAAGCCCTGGCAAACGGCGGATGGAACGGAGCCCTTCTATGTGTACGAGCGTGACAATATGACCTCGTCTACAGTGCCCTGTATCATCCTAAAGGCGAAGTATAAAACAGATAGTTATTTCACCTATTACAAGGTAGACTTTGTAGATAAGAACGATAAAACCATTCGTCACCACCTCCTGCGTAACCACTATCTCAAGGTTACAATTACCGGTGCTATGGTGCGTGGGCATGCTACTCCCGAGTTGGCTCTTGCAGCTGCTGCTGGGAACAATGTTGCGCTCTCAGAGGAAGTACAAGCATACCCCTCTTTCTCCGATGGCGTAGGGCGCCTAGAAGTGGATAAAACCTTCTTTGCTTTTGCCAATGATGAGCGTACGGCTACCTTCAATGCCCGCTATTTCCCCAATCAGGCTTCTACAGTACAAGATAATGGCAAGCTCACGGTGAAGTTCGCCGGAGAGGCAGTGCAAGGTGCTACGGTGAATGCGAGTGGTTTGGTTTCTCTCCAGCTTGCTCCCCAGCCAGCCCTAGGAGACGGGGTACTTACCGGAGAGGTAATCGTAGGAACCACCGGCAATGCCAACCTCAAACGCATTGTGCGCATAGAGGTTCGTAGGAATTACGACTACAAGAACTTTACCGTAAATGGTCAGCTCAATCCCTCAACGCTCTATGTCGCTAACGTGCAAGGAGCTTCTTTGACGCTTGACTTTTACCTCCCCGAAGAGTTTAACGATGCTCTTCTCCCCACTAAATTTAGACTCTATACAGAGAACTTCTATCCGGTCAGTGGGCAAGGTTTCTCTTTCGAACGAGTTGGCGGAAAAACCTGCTATGTATGCACTCTCTCGAAGCCTCTACCTGCCGACCGACACATTACGTGGCAGTTTAAGTCCAATCGCGGAGCCTCGGCGGAGACTATAGAGCTACGTTCTCTCGATGGATGTTTTGCTCCAAGAGTAATTCAAATCACGAACTAATCCAGTTCGCTAAGAGAGTAATATCTAAAGCAACCCCCTCCCTTTTGTTTGATGCAAAGGAGAGGGGCCTCTTTTTTAGAGAAGAGCATTCTGTTCCCTTCTCCCAAGAAGCGAGCACTATCTTAGGGCATTTTGCACTGTAATTCGGTCTATATAGAATCTTTTTGTAACTTTGAGCGAAGGGAGGGATCTCTGTTTGAGGCTCTCTTCTCGAGTGGAAATCTCCCTCCTTATCGCTTTTTGAATATCTAAGAAGTTGCTAGACTCCTATGAAAAGAAGAACTACAATTATGGGCCTCATGGTTGTGATGATGGCTCTTTTTTCCTCTGCTTTTGGGCAGCCGCTTTCCCGGCAGTCTAAAGCCAAAACCCCATTTCTTGTTTCCCTTAGGACGAAGCATCTTCTCCCTACGGACGATAAGAATCTAGCCACTCAGCACACTACCTTACGAGCTTCGGAGCCGGGGGTTATTACGATGGAGCACAACAAGCCCACGGGGCAGACTGTCATTATCTCCACCTCCATCCCAGATAGTCAGATAGAAGGCCTGGAGTTTGATCACAATGAGTGGGATGAGTATCAAATAAACGAGACTCGTTACTACAAATTTACCTCCAATAAGGTCACCTTTAAGGGGTCAGAAGCCTATCCTCTTACCATGCTCTCTGTGGAGAATTGCGCCATCACCAAAATTGACCTTACGCAGTGCCCTGGGTTGGCAGAGCTTTTTATCAATAATAATCCGGAGTTGAAGGAACTAGATCTCAGCAAAAGTACTGAGCTTAGGACCATTGGTGCCGGATTCACCGGGCTTACTTCCGTAAGCGTTGCCAACCTAAAGAATCTGTCGGTAGCCTCTTTTGCCCCTTCGGCTCTTGTGGATGTGGATATTGCGGGCTGCGACGAATTGAAATTCCTTCTCCTCTTTGGAAATAAGATAAAGGGGGTGAAAATGACCAAACTGATGAACGACCTCCCCGATCGCAACAAGGATAGAATGGACGAGGGGTGGCTCTTTATTACGGGCGATAACCCCCGATATACCGAAGGAAATATCTGCTTGGTGAGCGATGTGAAAGTGGCAAGAAAGAAGCACTGGAGGATAAAGGATGAGGATCGCAAAGACTATAAGGGAGCAGACTATATGCCTTCTTATACAGAGGATAAGATCACCTTTACCACCGAGATCCCCGTCCGTAAAGAGATCCATATGCGTATTGAGGGCGTAGATGATGCCGATTTTAAAGTGGAAGGTGCCGAGTTTTGGCAGTATCACTATAGGCGTGATGAGTATATCCTGACAAGCCAGACTGTTACCATAACAGGTAAGGTGGGCTACCTTGATCTCTCCGAGTGCCGCATCTCTTCTCTCGATATCTCCGGTAACAAGGAGTTGGAAGTGTTTCTTTGTACGGATAATTTCAAGATCAAATCGCTCGACCTCTCTCAGCACGTCAAGCTAAAGCGGGTGGATATCTCTCGCTGTCCTATTCGGGAGTTGAACCTCCAGAATGCCAAAGACCTTGAGTCTTTTGTGGCTCTCTCTACTCGTCTCAATAAGATCGATATAGCCCCCTCGGATAAGCTTACAGAGCTACAGTGTAGCAATACCACGCTCTCGGGAGTAGAGCCGTCTAAGTGGAAAAACCTTGAAAACTTGACTTTGGCGGGCTGTGGTTTGACTGAGTTGGATCTCTCCAAGAACGAGAAATTGGAGATGGTGCAGCTACATGCCAATGAATTTGATAAGCTTGTATTTGCAAGCCCGATGCTGTATAGTGCTACTGTATTCCTCAATAAGATACAGGGGGCCGATATGACGCGCATGATGCAGTCGCTCCCTCGCCGTTACGAAGGAGCCCAGCCCCAAGCGGCTATCGTGGTATATGGTATGGGGCAAGAAGACGAGAAAAATGAATGCTTAGATACCGATGTAAAGATCGCTCTCGATGCATTCTGGAAAGTCTATCAGGTAGATGCGGACTTCAACGAGTCCCCCTACAGTGGTGTCCCCACGGCTAATGCTCCTACGATTTCGGGAGAGGCTGCTATTGCAGTTTACCCCAATCCGGCTAGTGATCTCATCTTTATCTCGGGGGTATCGGACCAAGAACCGGTACAATTGTACGGATTGGATGGGCAGATCTTGCTCCAGGTGATACCCATAGAGGGCTTGGCACGCTTAGACGTGAGAGCTATCCCCTCGGGAGCCTACGTTGTGCGTTGTGGCAAAGAGGCCTATCCGGTACAAATCTCACACCGCTAATTGCCTTCGGCTCGAAGACTCAATTGGAAATAGAGAGAGGGGGATGCCCTGTAGGGGAGTCTCCCTCTCTCCTATAAGGAGTGGGGGATGAATGCCTTCTCGTGAGCCTCATCACAATAGGCAGAGCCCCCCGTGCGTTATAATGATATGATTGCCTATATAGAAGGAAAAATAGACCGTCTTACCCCAACAAATGCCCTGCTTGATGTAGGGGGTGTGGGATACGATATAAACATAACACTCACAGACTACACCGCCCTGCAGGGAAAACCCTCTACTCGGCTGTGGATAACCGAGATCATTCGAGAGGATGCCCATCTCCTCTATGGCTTTGTGCGAGAGGAGAGTAGAGCATTTTTTGAGAAACTTTGTTCTGTCTCGGGAGTGGGACCCAGTACGGCCCGCCTCATCCTCTCCTCATATACGCCCAACGAATTGGCGAGCATTATTGGCAATGGAGCCGTAGATCTGCTCAAGAATGTAAAGGGGATTGGTCTCAAGACAGCGCAACGTATTGTAGTAGATCTCAAGGGAAAGATAGACCTGACAGCCTACGATTTTGTGGAGGGAATGCCCGAAGGGGGAGATCCCTCTCAGGTGGCCGCTGTGAGCGACGAGGCTCAACGTGCCCTCAAGATGTTGGGATTCCCCGATCCGGCTATCCGCAAGGCGGTAAAGGCTGTGCTCGATGCGGATGCTCATCTTCCCGTAGAGGAGGTGATCAAGCAGGCTCTAAAGCGTCTTTGATCTCCCCTTCCCTCTAGCCCTTTTCTGATATGTCGCAGCAACAGAGACGTTGGTTTTTGGCACTTCTGGCCGTGGCTCTTCTCGCCTTCTCTTCGTGGTGGGGAGGGGGAGCCTTGGTGCGTTCTTCTCGGGTGCCCTACCGCGTTGCCTCTGTGGCAGACACAACGCATCGTCCGAAAGTACAGAAGACGCATCCCCAAACGGCCGAAGATATTGCCCGTAAGCACCCGATGGATTTGCGTAATCCATCCCAGCTCAAGAGTGAATTTATCTACGATGGCGCCACGGGTTGCTATCTTTATGTGACCACACTCAACGGCAAGCGCATTGGTACTCCCATTATTTATACCACAGAGCAGTACCTGGCTTATCTCAAGAGACGCGATGCCACGAGTTACTTTGCTCAGCGCGACCGAGAGGGTGCCAAGGAGGCAGGGAAGCAGCAGTTCAATCCTTTCGATTTTGGCTTTGAGCTAGGGCCGGCCGAAAAGATCTTCGGTCCCGGAGGGGTAAAGTTGCGCACACAAGGATCGGCAGAGGTGCTCTTTGGAGTAAAGACCAACGCAACGGACAATCCCTCCCTCCCTCAGAATGCGCGCAGTCATACCTTCTTCGACTTCGACGAAAAGATACAAGCCAACGTACAAGCTTCGGTGGGAACCAAGCTTAACTTTGGTTTGAACTACAACACAGAGACAACCTTCGATACCGATGCTCGTAAGCTCAAACTCGCTTACGAAGGGGAGGAAGACGATATCATAAAACTGGTGGAGGCGGGGAGCGTTTCACTACAACCCAAAAACTCGCTCATCCAAGGCGGGGCCTCTCTCTTCGGGATTCATACCAAAATGCAGTTTGGTAAGCTCCAGCTTAGCATGGTGGTGAGCCAACAGGAGGCAGAGACCAAGCGGGTGAGCTCGGAGCGAGGAGCACAGACCACGCCCTTCGAGTTTTCTGCCAACAATTACGACGAAAACCGCCACTTCTTCCTCGGGCATTACTTCCGCGATGGCTACGACCATGCGCTCTCTACCCTCCCATTTATTTCGTCGGGGGTGGTGATCAATCGTGTAGAAGTCTGGATTACCAACAAACGTGCACGCTTTGAGGAGTCGCGCAACATTGTCGCATTTACCGATCTTGGGGAGCCCGATAAGCTCACGGCGCCCGGGGTTACGGCTACGCATCAGACGAACGGAGCCCCCGATAACACGGCCAATTCGCTCTATGCCACCCTTCTTACGATGCCGGATCTCCGCCGCATCGATCGTGTGGGTCAGCTATTGCAGGGGCTGTTTGCAGGAGGAACCGACTACGAGAAGCTCGAGAGTGCTCGCCGCCTGACGCCCAATGAGTACACGCTCAACGCTACGCTCGGTTACATCTCACTCAATACAAGACTGAATGCAGACGAAGTGCTTGGGGTTGCCTACGAGTATACCTACCAAGGGAAGGTCTACCAGGTGGGCGAGTTCAGTACAGACCGCACCGAAAACAGCAGCGACAACCTTTATGTAAAGCTTATCAAGGGGTCGGCCATGACCCCATCGGCCCCCTATTGGTACTTTATGATGCGCAACGTCTATACTCTAGGATCCAACGTGAGTGACCTGCAAAAAGATCGCTTTAAGCTCGATATCTATTATCGTAATGACGAGGCCGGTACCGCTCTTCCCTATCTTGATGAGGGGAATGCCAAGGGCAAACTCCTCCTACAATACCTCGGTATGGATCGTCTCGATAGCCGAGGAGAAGCCTATCCCGATGGGGTTTTCGACTTTGTGGAGGGCTACACCGTACAGGCACGCCGCGGATTGATTTTCTTTACTACGGTAGAGCCTTTTGGTAAGGCACTGCGGAAGCGACTCGGGGATGACGCCATTGCCGATAAGTATGTATACCAAGAGATCTACGACAATACCTCTGTGGTGGCGCGGCAGGCTGCCGAGCGCGATAAGTTTATCCTGCGAGGGGAGTACAAGGCGGCATCTTCGGGGCAGATTAGTCTTGGTGCCGGTATTGCCAACGTAACGCCCGGTTCGGTGCGAGTTACAGCTGGGGGGGCACTCCTTACGGAGAATGTAGATTACACCGTCAACTACGCCATGGGTACCGTGACTATCATCAACGAATCGATCTTGAATAGTGGTACACGCATTGATGTTTCCCTCGAAAATAAGGGACTCATGAACATGCAACGCAAAACGGTGGTGGGCTTCGATGCCAACTATAGCTTCAGCAAAGACCTCACCATTGGAGCCTCTTTTATGCACCTCTCGGAGCTACCTCTTACGACCAAGAGCGCCATAGGGGCGGAGTCGATGCGCAACACCCTCTGGGGAGCCAATCTAAGCTATCGCACCGAGTGGCAGGCGCTCACCAATTGGGTAGACAAATTGCCGTTCCTCGATCTTACAAAGCCGAGCGAACTGAGACTGAATGCCGAATTCGCCCACCTCATCCCGGGGCACTACGAAGGGCGGTATGCCAAGGGTTACAGCTACATAGACGACTTCGAATCCTCCCAAGGGTATATCGATTTGATGAACCCTTATGCTTGGATGCTGGCCTCCACTCCGTATCAAGATGGGGCGTCGGCGCTCTTCCCCGAGGCGGCCCTCAGCAACAACCTGCGCTACGGCAATAGGCGTGCCAGGCTGTCGTGGTTCTACATCGACCCTATGTTCAATCGCTCCAATTCCTCTTTAACGCCGAGTTATATCCGCAATAATCCCGAGTTCCTTAGCAACCACTATGTGCGAGAGGTGAGCATGCAAGAGCTCTTCCCCTACCGCGATTATGGGCAGAGTTACCTGAGCTATTTGCAGACTTTCAGTCTCTCGTACTATCCCCAAGAGCGTGGCCCCTACAACCTCAATGCCGATGCACTCTTGCCCGATGGCACACTCTCCAACCCCCAAGACAACTGGGGCGGGATCATGCGCAAGATAGATCAGAGCGACTTTGAGGCGGCAAACATTGAGTATGTAGAGTTTTGGATGCTCGATCCCTTCATCTATAATAAGACTGCCCAAGGGGGAGATTTGTACATCAACCTGGGAGAGGTGAGCGAAGAGGTGCTCAAAGACGAAAAGAAATTCTTTGAGAACGGGATGCCCATCAACGACGATCCGCAAGCTACGGAGAGTACCATTTGGGGGAAAGTGCCCGTGCGCCAGGGGGCCGGCTATGCCTTCGACAATTCGCCCGGGGCGCGTACAAAGCAGGATGTCGGCTTCAATGGGCTGAATGACGAAGAGGAGAAAACCTGGCCCGCCTACGTAGATTACCTCAATGCTCTCCGCAGTAAGGTGGGAGGCGCCGTATTGGCTCAATGGGAGAGAGACCCCATGAGCCCGCTATCCGACCCCGCAGGAGATAACTTTATGCACTTCCGCAATGCCGCCTTTGATGCCGTACAAGCCCCTATTCTCGACCGCTATAAGTACTATAATGGGGTGCAGGGCAATAGTGCCGAAGCTACCGACGAAAACGATCCCTACAGCACGGCTAGCCGCTCTATTCCCGATGTGGAAGACATAAATCAAGACAATACTCTCAACGAGAATGAGAAGTATTTCGAGTACAAGATTTCGCTCAAACCGGCCGATATGGTGGTGGGCAAAAACTATATTGTAGACGTGCGTCCGGCCACGGTTTCGCTGGCCAATGGCTCCAGAGAGACGGTCAATTGGTACCAGTTTAAGGTGCCGGTGCGTGGCTTCGATCGCAAGGTTGGGGGGATTGCAGACTTCAAGACGGTTCGCTTTATGCGTATGTACCTAACGGGTTTCCACGAAGCTACGTACCTTCGCTTCGGTACACTCAAATTGGTACGGGGGGATTGGCGCCAATACGATAGGGAGCTGCACGACCCCTCGCTACTGCCTGCTACCCGAGCCACGATGGAGGTCAGTGCCGTTAATATCGAAGAAAATGGGGACCGTCAGCCTATTAACTATGTGCTTCCTCCCGGCGTATTGCGCAGTATCGACCCCGCACAGTCCCAGGCTACGCAGCAAAATGAGCAGTCGCTGAGCCTAAAAGTCCGAGACCTCGCTCCCGGGGATGCACGTGCCGTGTACCGCAATACAGGCTTGGATCTTCGCCGATATAAAAAGCTGGAGCTCTTTACACATGCCGAGCGCATACAGGATGCTGTGGATGCTGTTGGGGATGGAGATCTCTCTGTGTTCATCCGATTGGGTAGCGACTATCGTAATAATTACTACGAGTATTCTGTGCCGCTCAAACTCTCTCCCTACGGGCTTTATAGCTCCGATGTAGCGGCAGATAGGCGCACCGTATGGCCGGACGAAAATAAAATGACCATTCTCTTCTCGCGCCTTACCGACCTTAAGGGCGAGCGCAATTTGGAGAAAAGCAAGGGCAATCCTAGGGCCGAGTTCTCCCTGCGGTATGCAACTCCCGACCCCGAGAACCCCCGTAATACCATCACGGTAGTGGGTAATCCCTCGCTCTCCAACGTAAAAACCATCATGATAGGGGTGCGCAACGGCGGCCAAGGTAGCAAGAGTGTGGAGGTATGGGTCAACGAATTGCGATTGAGCGACTACCTAGAGCAGGGCGGCTGGGCTGCCAATGCCGATATGCAGTTGCAGGTAAGCGACTGGGGGAGCGTGACGGCAAGAGGTATGATGCAGACGGCAGGGTTTGGAGCCTTAGACCAGTCTCTCTCTCAGCGTCGCCTCGAAGATTTACAGCAAATCAATATCTCTTCTAACTTCGAGATGGGGCGCTTCTTCCCCGAGAAGGCACACGTATCCATCCCTCTCTACTACGCTTATACCAACGAAGTGGTAACCCCGCGTTATAACCCTCTCGACCAAGATGTTTTGCTCTCGGATGCCCTCAAAGCCACTACCAACAAGGCGGAGCGCGACTCGATACGGCGCCTATCGGTAACGGAGACACACACGCACTCAATCTCTCTGAGCAACATGCGGGTGGACGTGAAGAGCAAAACACCAATGCCCTACGACCCTGCCAACTTCTCGTTTAGCTATAACTATAATCAACGGACTCACCGCACACCCGATCTCGTTTACGACTCAAGTCGAGACTGGCAAGCCGGCATTACCTACGATTATTCGCCCGTAGTGCCTCCGATCAAGCCTTTCGGTTGGATCAAGTCGGGGAGCAATATCCTGGCTCCGCTCAAGAGCTATCAGATCAATTGGTTGCCTTCGAAGATCGCTTTCTCCTCCCAGATGGTGCGCAACTATAGCGAGCAGCAAGTGCGCAACTACATTCCCGGGGTGGCTAATGCCCCCTCTTTGCCGGCTACGTTTGTGCAAAACTTCTTGTGGAATAGAGCCCTTACGCTCAATTGGGCCCCTACTACCAATATTCAGTTCTCCTTCCGCTCGGGTACCAATGCACGCATCGAAGAACCCCATGTACAGGTCAATCGTCAGTTGGAACCCGATCTGTACAAGATTTGGCGCGACTCTGTCAGTCGCAGCATTGCCGAGCTGGGCCGTCCTCTAAGATACGACCAAACAGCTACCCTTACCTGGAAGCTCCCCTTCGCTCTTATCCCATATATGAGCTGGATTAACGGCTCTGTGAGTTATACCGGCACCTACAATTGGGATCTGGGAGCGCAGCGAGCCGATGGCGTTTCCTTTGGTAATATAATTCGCAATGAGGCACGTATCGATGGATCTCTGGCTCTTGGCTTCTTGCAGCTCTATAGACAAATTCCCTTCTTAGCCCAGGCCGAGAAGGCGCTCAACGCTACGCCTACCAATACCGCAACTCGTAGGCGACAGCCCGAGGCCCAAAGGCCCGCAAAGGCTTCGGCTCCCCTTCGTTATACTCAGGATATTACGCTCCGTAGTGATAGTACCATTGTGGTACGCCACAACCTGGGAAGCCGCAACCTCAAGGTATCCGCTCGTACCACTGCCGGCAAAACGTACAAGCTCAAGACGCGTACAATAGACAACAATTCGCTGGAGATCCAAAACCTCGATACCGTACAACTTGCCCTCACGGTAGAGAACGAAAAGGTGCGTAAGAAGGCGGCGGATCCATCCGAAGAGCCCTCTCGCTTTGTACAGCATCTGGCCTATACGCTTATGATGGTGCGCGATGTAAACATCACCTATAACCATACCAATAACCTCAATCTACCGGGCTTCATGCCTCAGATAGGTAGTATCGGGGGGCAGGCACGCCAGGGCGATGTCCTTGCTCCGGGGCTTGCCTTTGCCTTTGGGCTTACCGACAATAGTTTTGTAGAGGAGGCAGCTCAGCGTGGCTGGCTTACCCAATTGCAGGAGAATGTAAGACCCTCGGCCTACTCGCAAACCGATAACCTAGGGGTGCGGGTTACGCTAGAGCCGATCAAAGATCTCCGTGTTACCCTCACCGCCAATCGCAACAGCACGCAGCGTGAGGAGACCCAATTCGTTTTCGATGGTATGCCACGCACTTGGGGCGGCTCCTTTATGATGACAACCATCGGGCTTGGAGACTTTTTTGCCACTCCCAACGCCAATGATGGATATGCCTCTGCAGCCTTTACCCAATTCCTCGCCTTCCGCTCTATTATTGCAGATCGACTACGTGAGCGCTACGGAGCCCATGCCGCCTCTTCCTCCTTTGTGGTGCGAGAGAATAGCGCAGATGTACTCATCCCGGCCTTCCTTGCTGCCTATACGGCGAGCGCTCCGGGTTCTGTCTCTCTCTCCCCCTTCCCCTCCCTCAAGAGCCTGCTCCCCAACTGGAGTATCACCTATACGGGGCTGAATAAAACTCCACTCTTCTCGGAACTCTTCCGCAACTTCTCCCTCTCGCATACCTATACCTCTACCTACACCGTGGGCAACTATGCCTCCCTCCTTGGTTGGAGTGCGGTGGGGGAAGATGAGACTCCCCTCGGATTTTTGCGGAAAACACCGGCCGACGACCCCTCTTCGGGAGTCATTACTGCGGGGCAACGGATTGCCGCCATGCCCTACGATATTCCCTCCGTTGCCATACAAGAGGGCTTTAATCCGCTTATCGGCTTGGAGATTACCTTCAAGAGTGGGATGACGCTCTCCTCACGTTGGAATAAGCGCCGAGCTCTTAACCTTAATATCACGGCCTTCCAGCTAATTGAGTCTGCCTCCGACGAGATCTCGGCAGGGGTTGGTTACAAGGTTGATGACTTCTTTAAGTGGCTAGGGGTTAAGCGCAAGAAACCCTCAGGTCGTAAGGCTAAAGATGCCCTCTTGACCTCGGGCGGCTCTATGACGTTGCGACTAGACTACAGCTATAGCCGTACCTCTATGCTCATTCGTAAGATACAAGAGAACTTCTCGCAAGCCACCAATGGCAATATCGCTCACACCCTCAAGTTTAGTGCGGACTATGCCCTCAGCCGTATGCTTACCCTGCGTGCCTTCTATGATTGGAACATGAATTATCCGCTCGTAAGCACGGCCTCGTTCCCCACTCGCAATAGAAACTTTGGGGTCTCGCTCCGCATCAATCTAACGCAATAGCCCGGTATAATCTCCCCTTCTCCTCGGAGAAGCACAAAAAAAGATCGCCCATATGAATCCCACCTCTAGCGGCAAGAGACTTTTTCTTCTCGATGCCAGTATGCTCATTTATCGAGCTTACTTTGCCTTTATCCGCACCCCCCGATTCGATAGTAAGGGGAACAATACAAGTGCCCTTCTGGGTTTTGCCAATAGCCTCATAGAGATCATTAAAAAGGAGAATCCCGACTATTTGGCTGTAGTTTTTGACCCCCCCGGAGGCTCTTTTCGACACCGAGAGTACGCAGCCTATAAGGCGCAACGCGATGCCACTCCGGAGGGTATCCTCTGGGCTTTCCCCCAGGTGAAACGCCTGCTCGAAGCCCTACGAATCCCTGCCGTTGAGGTGCCGGACTACGAGGCAGACGACGTGGTAGGCACCCTCTCTCAGCGTGCCGAGAAAGAGGGTTTTGAGGTCTATATGGTTACTGCGGACAAGGATTACGGGCAGCTTGTTACCAAGCATTCTCTCATGTATCGCCCGGGGACCAACGGGGCTGAGGTATGGGGCGAGGCCGAAGTCTGCGAGAAGTTTGGCCTTGTGCACTGCTCGCAAATGGTCGATTACCTTGCCTTGGTGGGGGATGCCAGCGACAATATCCCCGGATGTAAGGGGATAGGGCCGAAAAAAGCCTCGGAGCTACTCACGCAGTTTGGCTCTATTGATGGCATTTATGAGCACCTCGAAGAGCTATCCCCTTCCCTCAAAAAGAAACTCGAGGAGGGGCGGGAGAATACCCTTTTATCGCGCTATCTGGCCAAGATTTGTACCGAAGTGCCCATGGAGGTGAAGTGGGAGACCTTCCGCCACTTAGAGCCGAATGTGCCCCAGCTCCAGGCCCTGCTCGCAGAGTTTGAGATGCACACCCTAGCCAAGCGTTTGCTCCCAAGCGAGGGTGAGGCAGCCGATTGGGGAGGGGGGCTCTTCTCCTCTAGCTCTACCAGTCAAGACGAGGGGAAGGAGCCATCAGAGGCTAATTCTCTTTTCTCTCCCAAGCAAACAGCCTCTCTACAAGGGCTTACAACATTGAAGGATACAGCGCACACCTACCACGTGGTACGCACAAAGGAGGAGCAGGAGCAGCTTTGGGCCCGCCTTGCCGAGAGCAAACAATTTGCCTTCGATACTGAGACGGACGGACTTAACCCCCTTACCGCCTCCATTGTGGCAGCCTCCTTTGCCCCCGAAGAGGGCGAAGCCTACTATCTGCCCCTGCCCCAAGACTTTGACAAGGCTTGCGCCATCCTCCAGCCTCTTGATGCCCTCATGCGCAATACCGAGATACTCAAGATGGCTCAGAATGCGAAATTCGACCAAAAACTTTTGGCTCGCTATGGAGTTTCGTCTGCCACTCCACTTTTCGATACGCTTGTGGCGCATTATCTCATCGCTCCCGACCAGAGGCATAATCTAGATACCCTAGCGGAGCAGTACCTAGGCTACCGCACCATTGCGTATAGCGACCTATCGGAGAAAAAGAACTTCGACCTGCGCCGGGATGTCGCAGAGGAGTTTTTGGCAGACTATGCCGCCGAAGATGCCGATGTGGTGCGCAGGCTCTACCCCCTTCTTCGGGAGAAGCTAGAGCAAGAGCAGCAAGAAAAACTCTTTTGGGAGGTGGAGATGCCCCTTGTTGGGGTGCTAGAGAGCATGGAACGTGAGGGCGTACAATTGGATGTACAGCGACTGCATGAGGTCTCCGAGAAGCTCTCGAACGACCTCCGCGAGACGGAGGAGCAGATATTCCACTGGGCAGGGCATCCCTTTAATGTGAGTAGCCCTAAGCAAGTGGGGGTAGTTTTGTTTGAGGAGCTGGGCTTGCAGGCCAAGGGCAAGAAAACAAAGACAAACACCTACTCTACGAGCGAAGAAGTGCTCTCCAAGTGCCTCGATCAGCACCCTATTGTACAGAAGGTGCTGGATTACAGGGGGCTCAAAAAGCTCATTGGTACCTATACGGAGGCTCTTCCTGAATTGGTCTACCCCGATGGCCGCTTGCGTACCTCGTACAACCAAGCCGTGACCGTGACGGGGCGGCTCTCCTCGAGTGACCCTAATCTCCAAAATATCCCCATTCGCTCCTCTATGGGGCAGGAGATCCGCTCCGCTTTCGTGCCTCGCAGCTCGGAGTTTACCTTTTTGAGTGCCGATTATTCGCAAATAGAGCTTCGCCTGATGGCACACTTTAGTCAAGACGAGCATTTGATAAAGGCTTTTGTGGAGGGGGAGGATGTACACCGCTCTACCGCCGCACGGATCTACAACGTGGCTCCCGAGGAGGTGACCTCTCTGCAGCGCTCTCATGCCAAGACTGCCAATTTTGGAATTATCTATGGCATATCGGCCTATGGACTGAGTCAGCGCCTCAATATCGATGCCTCCGAGGCGTCCGCCCTTATTTCTAGCTATTTTGAGAGTTACCCCTCCGTGCGTGCCTATATGGATGAGTGCGTGCAGAAGGCAAGGAAGTTGGGCTATACCGAAACGCTCTTGGGGCGTAGACGCTACCTGCCCGACATCAATAGCCGCTCGGCCACTGTGCGCCAATTCGCAGAGCGCAACGCAGTAAATGCCCCTATCCAAGGGACGGCTGCCGACCTTATTAAGGTGGCTATGATACGTATAGATGCTAAAATGCGTGAGCGAAATATGAGGAGTAAAATGATCATGCAGGTGCACGACGAACTCAACTTCGATGCCTATCTGCCCGAAGTTGACGAGTTGCGAGCCTTAGTGCACCAAGAGATGTGCCAAGCTCTTCCCGGCCTAAGAGTCCCCCTAGAGGTGGAAATCGGAGTGGGGAGTAGTTGGCTCGAAGCTCACTAAAAACTTGTTTTGTATCAGAAAATAGGGAGGAGGGTGCCATGTAGAGGGTGCTCTCCTCTTTTTTGTACCTATCGGCTCCCTTCATTGCCGGCTGGAAAAGAAAAATCTTTAGGGTGGAAATGCTCCCGTTTTAGGGCAAGAAATTTTTTGCCGCTGCCCAAGAAATGAAAAAAAATAGGCTGCCATTCTTTTTATTTCCAGGCAGCCTTTGGGCGAGGGGTTTGCAGAAAAAAAATATCCCCTCCAGCTCTAGGCGGAAGGGAATATATAGGGTCTAAAAAAGGGGCTTAGCGATCGAAGAGGGTGAGGTAGGCTGTGCGGAAAAGAATCTTGATGTCGCCCATAAAAGAATGATGCTTGACGTACTCAAGGTTGAGCTCAATTTTCTTGGGCATGATCACATCCTTGAAGTATTCTTCCGGGTGCTCTTGCTCCCCCAGAATGGCATTCTCGTTGCGGAAGTAAATGGAGGCCGGGCTTGTGATGCCGGGGCGCACGGCTAGGATGGGTAGGTATAGATCGGGGTACAACTCCACCTGCTGGCGAACGAGAGGTCGAGGGCCCACAAGGCTCATATCTCCCTTTAGTACATTGATTAGCTGGGGTATCTCGTCAATCTTTAGTTGGCGAAGCCTGCGACCTAAGCGCGTAATACGTGGGTCATCGTCCCCTACGGTGAGAAGTTGGTCTTTGCCCCAGTCCTGATGGTGCATGGAGCGGAATTTGTAGAGTACGAAGTCTTTGTTGTTGCGCCCTACACGTGCTTGGCGAAAAAAAACCGCCCCCCGAGAGTCGCATTTAATAAGAATGGCTACAATGACGAAAAGGGGGGACAAAAGAATTATCCCAATCAAACTTACGAGTACATCGAGCAGCCTTTTTGCCATGCGTGGGGTGTGTCTCTTATTGTGTGTTGCCTATTTACCTTTCTGCAAAGGTAATAAACCCGAGGGATATTTTAGCTCTTGAGAAAATCTTATTAGGGTGCAGATCCCAGTATCAAGTGCAACGGTATGACAAAAGTAGTGCTAAGACTTCATTCGGAAATTTAAAGTCCAACTTTTTCCTAGGTCTGTTGTTTAGCAGTATCCTGATATTTCGTATTTGCTTGTCATCAATGTCTTTGAAGGAAGTTCCTTTGGATATGTATTGTCGAATGAGTTTGTTGAGCAATTCAACATGGGGCTTGTCGGTCGAACAATAGGGTTTAGCAAAAAAGACAGGAATACGGAGCGCCCTCTCAATAGATCTAAAGCCATAAATTCCGATCCGTTGTCCGTGGTTATGGAATGCAACAACCCACCCTCTTGAAGTAAGCCAAACTCCGATTAACGCCCCAAGCCTGTATTTCCCAGTTGTAAGTGCTAGATGAGCTATAGGGGTACTTCACCAACCATTTTGACCTTTACGCCAAAAAACACGTAAGAGGAGTTGTTCCCAGATCCTCAATTCTGTTAAGTCGCTACCTGTATTGTCTGTTTTATTGTACTGAACGTGTGGTGGATACGAGTTTCAAAAATAGTCTCACTCTTGGAGCTTTTTAGTTCCAAGGGAGGAACTTTCCAATCCCCACGTGGAGAATGAAAAATGGCCACGTAGGAATTTCGAGTTTCCTACGTGGCTATCATCTGTAAGAGCTATTTAACGGTGCAGCCTTTGCAATCAGTGGATCGCTATGCGGGTTAGAGCTTGACGCTCACTCGCTGCCCCTCAGGCGACTGGATCGTGAGGAGGTAGGGTGTAGCAAACTGCTCGGCTGATAGAGGAATCGTAACTGTGCTCGTGGACGTAGAGAACTCTTGCAGCGTGCGACCCTCCATATCGTAGAGTGTGATGGTGCTGTGAGGCTCTAGCGAGTCTAGTCTGATAGCTCCAAACATACGGCTGCAGGTCGGCATGTGAGACGAGATAGATGTGATGCCCACGGGCGACCCTTCGTAATGCTCTCCAATCCAGTCTTTCGTGTCTCCTGCTAGATCGTATACGGCCCAGCCGAGGCTCCTGGCATGAGCTACAGCATCTACATTGCATACGTTGCCCTCATGGTCGCTATGCGTATCGATCACCTGAATGGTCGGCTCGGGGATGTCTAGTTCGGGATCAGCAACGGGTGCTGCGCGCTGCAAGGTGTTAAAGGCCTTGGTCATAGCCTGCTCAAAGATCTGATTGTTGTAGAGCTCGATGAACCATAGCTTGCTACAGTTGGAGAAGTCTATCTCCTGCAACTTGTTGTCTGCCAGCCAGAGATCTTCTAGTGGTAGCCCAGCTGGTATTGTGATCGAGGATATCTCATTGCGGTACGCCTCTAGAGTCTTGAGTGCTGTGGCGTGTGTTAGATCTATATTGGTTATTTTGCGGTCTTGGATGATGAGTTGGTCTATCTTGCCATAGATCGTGATCTGAGGTGATGTAACCTGAAAGGCTACTAGGAATTGTCCTAGCTCATCGAAGTCATCTTCAGGGTTGCTGGCCATCTCTTCTCGCTGAAATTGACCATCGCCATTCTGATCGACCCAGACACCATGCTCTATAGGACGTATGACGAATGTGATTTCATCAGCACGCTCTATGGCGGTGGTTAGGACGATGCGATCGCCATCGGTAGATACGGGTTTGAAGGGATTCTGCCCGAGAGCAGGTAGTGCCAGTAGCGGGAAGAGGCAGATGAGATATGTGATATAATGTCGAGACATAGTTGATATATTAGTGTGTGTAGTGGATGGAGTGGCGTGTCTCCTTGAGGGGAAACGCCACCACGTAGATTACAGCTCTGACCTAGATGTGGTAGATCTTGAAGCTTTCGCCTCCGAGGTTGAGTATATAGGCACCATCGGGATAGGAGGTCATCGCTATCAGGCACTGACCGCTAGCGTCTAGTACCCCCGAGGTCAGCAGCAAGCCGGCCTCTGAGTATAGAGCGTAAGGCGCACCACTGTTTCCAGCCAAGACGAGCGCATGAGTAGCCCCGTCGTAGTAGACGATGGGTGTGTCTGGAAGCAATTCTTGGATTGCTGAGGGTGAGCCTTTGTAAGGTACACCTGTCCAGGACTGCCTGTCCCTGTGGAAGTCGTTGACCTCCCAGTTCTTATCTAGAGCGACCTTGACGGCATCTACAGAGCAGACGTTTTTCTCCTCAGGAATGGTCGTGTCGAGTGCTATGACGAGTCCTTTCTTCTTTGCCGCACGGTCGGGAAGGCTCTTCATCAGCGCATTCATCTGTTCCTCTCCGATTTGATTGTAGAAGCAACGTATGTCGTTTATCTCCTTACATGCAGAGAGGTCTAGCGAGGTGATTTTATTTTGAAAGCAAAAGAGCGTTTGTAGTCCTGTGCTGCCAGAGAGGTCTAGATGGTCTATCCGGTTATTGAAGCACTGGATCTCTTTTAGCTTAGGCATCTTACTGACCTCGAGCCCTGCGAGATCTAGGCCTCCAAAGCGGATCGCATCTATGGGACCATAGATTGTGACGCTCGGCTTGACAAGGACGACGATCATGATGTTTGTCTTGCCGATGTTGCCCTTGGCTCTGCCCTCGCCTCTGTCGCAGATGCCATTGCCATTGACATCTACCCAGACGGTCTCATCGTGTGGTACAAAAGCTATACCTAGACTAGAGCCGGCGGGTAGGTCGGTCGTCAAGGTAACACGAGGTCCATCGATAGGTGCCGGTGTCACTTGGGCACGCAGATGGGTGCTGAGTGGCAGCAGCAAGAGTAGTATGAGGGGTATGAATCGTGTAGCTCGTTTGTTCATAGCTTAGTATATGCTTGATTGTTGTGAGAGATAAACTTATAGTACTTGCAGTGTGGTTGTCGCTCCGCAGTGGGTGATGATGTAGCTACCTGCAGGTAGAGCAATGGGGTATGTGGTGGTCTCCAGATCCCCGGCGAAGGTGGCTAGGAGGGCTCCCGAATAGTCGTAGATCCGCACCGGCTCATCGAGGGTGGTACCTATGAGGACGAGTGCCGAGCCTGAGTAGAGAGCTCTAAGCTCCGTCTGAGTCGTAGCTACCTCTGTGATTGCCGTGGGCTCTCCTAGGTACTTGACCCAGTCATTACGAGACTTGTCCCAGGCCTGCACGTTCCAATACTTACCGTCAGCTATGGCGGCCTGTCGGTCGGTTACGTAGTTCTTTTCGGTAGGCTCATTGAGCGTGTAGATATATAGCTGGCCTTCGTTGAACTCGCCCTCGCTACGCATTGGTAGTGCATTGACAAGGAGGTCCATCGCTTCATCTCGTATCGCGTTGTGTGCGACACCGACGAAGTAGAGATGCGGCTTCTTGGTGATGTCTAGACGAGTCAGATCGTTGGAGATGACCTCTACCAGCTCCAGGTTGGGCTGATGCGACAGGTCTAACTCTGTAAACCGATTGTTGCGCCCCTCGAAGCTCTTGAGCTTGGTCAGTGCCGACAGATCGATCTCATCCAGCTTACTATAAGGTACGCCTAGGTAGGTGAGCTGTGTCATACGACTGACGTCGATCTTGGAGAGTCTCCACTTACGTAGTATGATCTCGTTAAAGTTGCCATAGATCCTAAAAGTCTGTGCCGATAGGGTTACGGTAAAGTTCTGTATGCCTTGATCAGGCTGACCGTCCATGGACTTTAATCTAACCACTTCGCCTTCGTCTTGCTGACCATTGGCGTTGAGGTCGATCCAAGCATCTTTACTGATTGCGATCTCTACCTTCTCCCCTGCATTGAGCGTCGTGGTGAGCCCTAGGTAGCGGTTGGGGTCAAACTCCTCTTGCCCATAGCTGGTCGTGGCTATGAGGGGTAAGATCAGGCATAGGAGTAGTGCCTTGTGTGTAATTGTCTTCATCGTTGGTCTACTTACTAGGTGATTAGGGTATGATGACGAGACGTGTCATCTTGCCGACTCTAAGCAGGTAACACCCAGAGGGTAGTGTGAGGCGTGTGGGACGTGCCACCTGAGCTGCAAAATGATAGAGCGTCTCGCCCCCTATAGTATACAGAGCTACCTCAGCCTGTGCACTCTCAGGGAGCAGGGTGATGCCTGTCTTGTCAACAAGGCAGAGGCTCTCGGTGCTACCTACAGACTCTATGCCGACATTGATGCTACAGCCAGTGCCATCGCCGAGGATGTCTATCGTCCAGCCCTTGTCAGCAGCGAAGTTGGACTTACTCGTCGGAGCTCCCGGGTTGGCTGCGATGCGGAGCTGCCCGCCTTGCACCTTCTCAGGGAGAGCTACGCAGAGGCTGTCGATGGCGCAGGCCGAGAGGTTGTTCTTGACAACGGAGACTAGCTCTAGCATTGGCATAGAGGAGGCTAGCTGTAGAGACTGCAGCTGATTGTTGTCGCACTGTAGCTCACGGAGGTTGGGAGCTCCAGAGAAGTCTAGTGCGACGAGCTTGTTGTCGAAGCTGTAGAACTCTTGGAGGCTAGGCAGATCACCGATCTTGAGCTCTTTTAGTCCGCAGTCAGAGCAGAGTAGCGTGACGAGACTTGAGAGGGTGGTGATGTCTAGAAGGCCGAGGTTAGGGTTGTGCTGTAGAGTCAGCTTGTCCAGACGTTCGCACCCCTTGAGATCTATGTTGTAGAGATCGTTTTGATAGCAGTTGAGCGTCTTGAGACTCTTACAGCCACGCGCCTTGAGTCGCTGTACGGGAGAGAAGGAGGTGTCTATGAAGGTGAGCTTCTCGCATCCAGAGACATCAATGCCTGTGATCCCGGTACTAGCGCAGGTCAATCCCATCAGTGCTTTGCAAGAGGAGAGATCGAGTGCGGTGAGCTTCTTATTCATCTGTACGTTTATCTCGTAGAGCTTAGTGCAACCAGAGATGTTGACCTTGGTGAGATCGTTTTTACCACAGACGAGCTTGAGCAGGTTAGGACAGGGCGAGCAGTCTAGCTCACGGAGTACGTTGTACCCGACATTGAGCTCTTGGAGTGCTGGCGTCTCAGCCAGAGATAGCTCGGAGAGATTGTTTTGCATTAGGGAGAGAGACTTAAGACGATCGCATCCCTTGAGGGATAAATCGTTAAGTCCGCATGAAAAAGCCGATAGCTCCTCTAGAGACTTCATGCCATCGATATTTATCTGGAAAACCTTTTGGGATATTATCTTGGCCGATACAAGCTCCCCATAGATTGTCGTCTCATTAGTTGCCGAGGATACGGAGAGGGTGTAGTCCTCGCCCGCAGGTACTTTGTGCGGGACGAGAGCTCCTCGGTGCTCGTCGACATATATGGTTGCCTCCTTGTCGCCTACCGTGATGACCATCGATAGAGCGTTTTGAGGGATGACCAGTAGCTCCATCTTAGGAAGACTCTGCACGTCCTGCGAGAAGGCTCTCTGTGGCAGGAGAGCCACAGAGAGTAGTAGGGCTAATGCCCAGAAGTTGTGTGCTGTATTCATTGTATTTATATTTAGTAGACAGCGTTGTGTTATTCCTTGACAAACGTCATAGCGGTGCTTGCACCCGTGCTATCGGCAGCAATGCTCGTCACGATATATAGTCCAGCAGGTAGCTCAGAGAGGTCTGCACGACCAGTGCCTTCTAGAGAGCGGATGAGTGTACCCGTGGCGTCGTATATAGCTACGCTTGTGTAGGATGTCGGGATCAGTAGCTTCTGAGAGTTGCTGAGGTAAATGATCTGCTCAGCGTGAGCTACTGGCGAGTCAACAGCTACATCGCCAGAGCCTGCGTACTCGTTCTTACCACCGTTGGCACCATTCTGGAAGTCGTAGCAAATCCAGCCCTTCTCGGCGAGCGTTGCTACAGCCTTCTTGGTGACTACGTTGCCGTCCTTAGGCTCGAGGGTCGTATTGATACCATAGAACTCCTTCTTCTCAGCCTTCTCATTTTGTGGCAGAGAGCTGACAGTCTGTAGCATCTCCTTGCTCTGTATCTGATTACCAAAGAGGCTTACCTCTCTAATGGCTTTACAGTTGGTGAAGTCAATAGCAGAGGCGATCTTGTTATTGTAGCAGGTCAGCTCCTCAAGACCGGCGCATGCCTTTAAGTCTAGAGATGTGAGCTGGTTGTCTGCGCAAAGGAGGTTGGTCAAGTCCTCTGAGTGCGTCAAGTCAAGCCTCGTAAGCTTATTGCCCGTACAGTCGAAGTACTTGAGCTGCGTAAGCATCGAGACGTCTAGCTGGGTCAGCTCGTTTCTGGCGCATCTGACCTGTACCAGATCAGGAGTCTTGGAGAGGTCTATCTGGGTGAGCTTGTTTTTGTTGCAGTAGAATCGGAAGAGGTGTGGTGTGTGCGACAGATCCACCTCCGTGAGCATGTTACCATGTAGTGTGAGCGCTCTGAGCTTGCCATTTTTGCTGAGGTCTATCGCTGCGAGCTTGTTGTCAGATGCGTCCAGTACCTCTAGGTCTGGGCACTGAGATATGTCGAGAGCTGTGAGGCTATTGGCATAGCAGAACAAGTTCTGTACATTACCATATATCGTGATGACCTTCGCCTCGTGCGGGAAGTGCAGGCTCTTGTTGAAGTCCGTGACCTCCTCGTCTTCGTCGTACTTTCCATTCTCATTTCGATCGATCCAGACGGACTTCTTGTCGTCATTGTTTCTCATCTCGATCTGCAGATCCCACCGGCCTGATGTAGCGTCACTCGTTAGGACGATCTTAGGCTGGTCTGTGACGTATGGAGAGAGCGGCATATCAGATGGACTGAGAGGATTGAGCCCATCCTTCTCACCAGCTTTGTAGTCGTAGGGAGCCCAGTTCTTGTCCATGAGAGCGTGTAGCGTCTCGTCGTCGTAGGGGTTGAGCTCGCTCTTTTCGTAGCTATCGATTAGGATGAGAGTGCCCTCAGATAGACCCTTGCGGTCATTGAGCTCCTGGACAACCTTCTTGACCCCTTGGAGTAGCAAGTGGTTGTTGTGTATGTCGATGTACTCTAGCTGCGGAGCTGTAGGCATTGTTAGCTTCTTAAGCTGAGTCTTGTTGCAGACGAGCTTCTTGAGGTTGTTGTTTTTAGATATGTCTAGCGTCAGGATCATAGAGCCACTGGCGTAGAGCTCCTCAAGGTTGGGGAAGCCAGCCACATTGAAGATATCTAGCTTGGTATTGCTACAGTTGAAGATCTTCATGCTCTCAGACTGTGGACACTCTACATAGGTAAACGTAGATCCTGAGAAGTCAAGCTCTACCAGGTTGGTTAAGTTAGATATCTTTAGTCCACCCTCGAATTGAAGTATCTGGTCTAGACCCCGTAGGTAGAGGTTCTGAAGTGCGGTGTTTTGAGACAGATCTATAGACTGAAGCAGGTTTGCCGAGCAGTCTAGGAATGTGAGCTGAGAGAGTGAGGAGAGGGATAGGGAGGAGAGGGCTCCGTTGTTGCATCTGAGCTCCTTGAGTCCACCAGGTAGCTCTAGCCCACTCAGATTCTCATTGTAGCTACAGTCTAGAGAGGTAAGCTCCTCATTAGAAGAGAAGTCGAACCACTCGCACTTATTGTAGCTCATGTTGACCACGGAGAGGCTTTCACACACTGACGCATCAATCTCCTCTAGGTTGTTGTGAGACAGGTCAATCTCGGTGAGCGAAGTGGCCTGCTCGAGGTTTACCTCCTGAATGTTGTTGTTCGGGGCACTGAGCCTCTTGACTGCTCCATATATAGTGAGCGTGGTCACAGCGGTCGTCTGCTCAGCTAGCTGCCCGGAGGTGAGTAGCTCGTTGTCGTCCTTCTGTCCGTTGCCATTCCAGTCGGCCCAGACCTCGGTGCCGGCCTCCACGGTGATCTTCCACTGATTTTGTTCAGCGGTTGCAACGAGCGTGATCTGTTCCTGAGCCTTGAGAGCCCCCATAGATAGGATGAGCGCAAGTGGTGTCAGTAAGCTCCCGATGAGCATTCGTCGAGCTTTGATTAATGATTGCCAAGTAGTAGTTCTCAAACCCATAGCGTTGTTATTATTTAGTGTTTATAGATCCGTTGTTGTCGTTCTTTTTCAAGGCTATAAAGTTCTGTCTAAGGGCACTTCCTTTAGGTGGAGAACGGTATCGCAAATATAGAGAATAATTTTTTGAAGTGCAATAGTTTTAGAATTTTGCATAGGGTGATTTTTGTTTATCTAAGCGTTGCACTTACAACTGGAAAATACAGGGGCATGGTTGGAGAGAGGGGCTAGAGAGGGGGTGGATGTCCGAAGAAATGCGTTAATTTCTCGGCAAAAATATCCCAACATTGCGCCTTGTATTGCATTTTTGCCGAGAGCTCACCTTTAATCAAAACATTTTGTTATATTTGCAGCGTATATAAGAATAAATAATCCAGATCTCTCTGCCTTGTGGAGTCGTATAGGCACAAGGCAAACAACGTACCAAGGAAAGTGAGAAGGAAGAGAGATGAGAAAGAGGCCCTATACGGAGAGTTCTTATTATTTACAATAAATACGAATTGAGATGAAAAAACAAGCTGTACTATGGATGGCTGTGCTCCTCTTTACGACTTGGATTGCACGTGGGCAAACTGTCTACCCCATGTCGATGGTTATAGAGCGTCAGTCGCCTGCCGAGCGTGAGGTGATCGAGCTATCCAAAATTGCTAAGATTACCTTTTCCGATGGTAAGATGCATCTCTCCGCAAAAGACAATGCAACACTGCCTATGGGTGGCGTCTTCTCCCTCAGTGGGATCGCCAAGTGTCTATTCTCCACAAAGTATGCTCCTACGGGGATTCTCTCTCCTCTAGTAGCTCCCGAGCTCATCACTTGGCGCGATACCGAGGGGGCTCTCTTCCTCGAAGGGCTTGACGCCGATCGTCTCCATAGCGTAGCCGTTTATGCTGCCAATGGAGCTACCATCGCTTCCTTCCCCAGATTCAAAGCCGGCACACCCATTCCTACCGTGCAATGGGCTCCCGGGGTTTATCTTATTCTCATCAACAATCAAACTATTAAATACGTAAAGAAATGAAGAATCTCTATACTCTTTTTATCGGTGCATGTGTGGCTGCTGCCTCTTGCTTTAGCTCTCATGCCCAAGTGCGCGAGCGCATGGTGGTTTATCCTAAGGGGGGTGCCCCCGTTGGTTACTGGGTAGATCGCACGGATAGTGTTATGTTCCTTACCGATATGCCCGACCTTACAACCACCCTCAAGATAACGGAGCCCACGACTCCTACCCCCGGTGGTATGCACCTTGAGTTTACGATGGGGCTCGATGTTAAGAAGGTGAAGATAGCCTTCCCCGAGCGCTTTATGTTCCGTGGCGATATCAATAAGTTGACACAGGAGCAGCTTATGGCTGCTTTTGATAGGATGGAGGTAAATGAATTCGCTCCCAGTGGGCCTAAGATGGAATTTGACCTCTCAGGCTTGCAGCAAGGTTACTCTTACTATGCTATATTCTACGTCTTGGATGAGTATGGTTGTGCCGGAGATATACAGTTCATGCCCTTCGATGTGCCTGCCGCCGCTATTACAGGAAATCCTCAAGTAAAGGTTGATTTCCTCAAGGTGGGTGCTACAAGCTTGGAGATCAAGCTGACCCCCAACGACGAAACTCTAGGGTACTATTACCTCGTACTGCCCGTAGAAGATCCCAACCGTGAGATGATGATGCAGATGATGGGTATCCCCGACCTCCAGCATTACGTTACTCTTTTTGGTGTTGACTTCCAGACTAGAAGACAACATGTTGGCACGAGCGAAATAAAAGTCGATGGACTTGCTAGTGGAACTGAGCACGCTGTATATCTAGTAGCTATCGACCAGAACGGCCAGTACACCAAGGTTATTGATACCAATCGAGTTACTACCAAAGTGTTGGGTACAGAGCAAAAGGCGCACATCACGCTCAGCGTTAAGGAAAAGACGGCCAACATGGCTAAGATTGTTTGTACCCCCGACGAAAACACAACCGTGTATCGTGTGGCTGTGCTAGAAAAGGCTAAATATGACGCAGCAGCAGTTGAGAGTGCATTCAAGGAAAGTCCGGATGAAGACATGAATATCCCTCTCTATGCCGAACAAAAGACTCTGAACGCTAATGGGCTTACCCCCAATACCGACTATGTGATCGTAGCTATGCCTCGTAACCTCAAGAAGGAATGGGGAGACCTTACCACACTCGAGTTTAAGACAGATGCAGGTGCTACACAGAGAGCTCCCTTCAGCCTTCAAGTTGTAGATGGAGCCAAAGAAGTAGTGCTTCCTACAGCCACTTCGCTCGAGATGTCCTCAGCAAAGGTCGCTCTAGAGCTTACAAAGTAATCATCCTTTCTTAGTGTTTTGATAGGAGGTGCTCCCGGGGCTACGGCTCTTGGGGGCACCTTTTTTTTTATGGGGTTATTCGTACCTTTGCGTCGTATTATTGGTATATGTCTCGAGAAGGATTCGCTCCATGAAAGAAGCTCCTACCCCTATATCTGCCACCCAAAAACGTGGTGCCATCATTTATTATTTAGTGCTATTACTCCTCTTTGTTGGGGCTATTTGGGCCACGGCAACTGTGGCTACACCTATCCTATCCTCAGGGGAGTTGGCAGGAGGCTCTTCGGGCGGTTTGCGAGGGGCTTTCACAGCCTTTGGCGAAGGGGTGCAGCACCATGTGGCTACCACTATTGGGCGTTTGTTGCTCCAAATCGTGGTTATCTTGTCGGTAGCTTGTGGGGTGGGGTGGCTTTTTGCCCGCCTCGGGCAGCCTACGGTTATTGGGGAGATTATTGCAGGTATCCTGTTGGGTCCGAGCCTTCTGGGACTGCTGGCTCCGGGCGTATCTGCTTGGCTTTTCCCTGAGGAAAGCATAGTTAATATCGAACTTCTGAGTCAATTCGGCCTTATCCTCTTTATGTTTACCATTGGGATGGAGCTGCGAATTGCCGATATTAAAGCCCAAGCACGCAACTCGATTATAATAAGTCAGTCCGGTATTTTTATCCCCTTTATTCTGGGCGTGGTACTGAGCATTATGACGTATGAGCGCTATGCCGCCGAAGTTGCCTTCTTCCCCTTGGCTCTTTTTATCGGTATTTCGATGAGTATTACAGCCTTCCCCGTATTGGCGCGCATCGTGCAAGAGCGCAATATGAGCCGCACCTATCTTGGGAAGCTGACTCTTAATACCGCCGCTGCCGGGGATATTATGGCATGGCTCATGCTGGCCGCCATTATGGCCATAACCCAAAGCGGGAGCGTAGCCAGTGCGTTCTTCAATTTTCTTTTCCTACTGCTCTATATGGGGCTGGCCTTTGGCGTACTGCGTCCCCTCTTCTCCCTTATTGGGCGTATGTACAACAAAGAAGAGCTACTGGGCAAGGGGCTTGTCGGGATTATCTTCATTCTGTTGCTCTTGAGCGCTTACCTTACGGAGATCCTGAGCATGCACGCCCTTTTCGGAGCCTTCATCTTTGGGCTGATTATGCCGGAGGACGTGAAGTTCCGGCATGTGATGACTGAGAAGGTGGAGGATGTCTCACTTAATATTTTCTTGCCGCTCTTTTTTGTTTCCTCGGGTCTTCGTACCGAGCTTGGGCTTATCAATTCGGGCGAACTTTGGTTACTTTTGCTCCTCTTTGTGCTTGTAGCCGTTGTAGGGAAAGCAGGGGGTACCTATATTGCCGCTCGCGTATGTGGGATCAATCAAAAGGATAGTCTTTACCTCGGGGCTTACATGAATACCCGAGGGCTCATGGAGCTTGTGGTGCTCAAGATAGGACTGGATATGGGGGTATTACCTCCCGTCTTCTTCGCGATTTTGGTATTGATGACGCTCGTCACAACGGTGATGACCACCCCTATAATTCATCTTATAGATTACCTCTTTTTACACTTCCATCGCCCAACCAAGGAGGCTGTGGCTCGCCTTTCGCACCGAATCCTTATCGCATTTGGTCGCCCCGAGACGGGGGCTTTGCTCCTGCGCTTGGCTCGGCAGTTGTTCCCCGACGAAAAACTCTCATCCGGGGTGTCGTTGTTGCACGTTACCATGAGCAACAATGTAAATGTAATTAACGAGGAGACCTTCTTTGCCGAAAACTTCCAACCCGCTTTGCGTGAAGCTCGCCACCTTGGGCTCTCTGTAGAGCCTATCTATCGAGTGAGCGATCAGGTCACAAGCGAGATCATTGATCAGGCCAATCTACCCCATCATACTTTCTTGCTCGTGGGGGCGGGGTTAAGCCTCTCGAGTGAAGAAGAGGACCGCAATGTGGTCTCTTACCGGATGCTCTTGCAGAAGCGTTGGCGCAAATTCTCAATAACCTCTCCCGAAGTGCTCCTCAACGCCCGTACCCTCTTCAATGATAAGATGACCCGATTTGCCGAGGAGACCAATTGCTCGTTGGGCGTATTTGTCGACAGACACTTTGGCTCTCTCAAGCGGATTTTGCTCCTCGTAAAGGATGCAACCGATAGAGAGGTGCTTCTCCCGCTGGCTCGGCGTCTCTCCAAGGCACACAATGCCTCTGTTGCCATTTTACCCTTGTCGCTCGGGGAAAATGCCCCGGCCCTCGATTTGGGTCCCCTGCCGGAGGGGGCGAATCTGCTCACAGCCGGAGATGGCGTAGGGGTGCTGCGTGGGTACGACTTCCTCTTCATTTCTTACGATACGTGGGGGCTTCTTACGGAGGTGCGCCCCGAGATCTTGCAGGAGTTGCCGAGTACGCTTATCGTTCGCCCCTTTGAGGCTAAAGCCGATCCCCTGGCCATCCCTGCCACAAAGAACGTTTTTGAGTGAGTCTTCTTATGAGTAAATAAATGCTTTTATGCCCTTTTTGTCCCGCCTTGCTACACGCTTTTATCGGAATTCTTGGGTTGGAGTTTTCATCATTCTCCTTGTTCTCTGCTCCAATTTTCGCTACTCTTTTATCAATACAGACCCGGGGGGCGACTCAACACTCCTCTCCCTGCCCGAAACTTTTGGGTGGGGATTTTTCATTCCGCTCCTCATAGCCTTCGTGCCCGATAGGTGCCGAGTGTTGCGCCGTTGCCTTATCGGCTTCTTCTTGTTCCTTGCCTCGCTGCTTTTTTTCGGGGAGCAAATTCTCATCTCCGGCTACAAAACGATTTTCACGGATAGTATTGCGCTTAATATCTTGGCGACGAATCCTCGTGAAGCCGCAGAGTTTATGGCGGGAGCCAGCCTCGTAAAATATCTCTTTTTGCCGCTCTTGCTATTTGTTGTCAGCCTTGCTATTGCCTACGTTGTGTACCGTCTTTCTCGTAGAACAAAGGGGGAGATAAGTGCCTATTGGCTGGCTGCTCCTCTCGTGGTCGTATTGGGAGCCGGTTTCTATTCCTCCGATCTCATTATTACAAGTTACCGAGATAATTACCCCAACTATAAGGTGATGACTCCCATTACTCGCCTTGCAACGGGAGTGATGAAGTGCGCCGAGGAGATGTCTTCTGTGGAGGAGACGCTGGAGGCTTTGCGGCGAGTAGACTGTGGTGCGGTGCATCAAGACCCCTCTTTTTCGGCGCATTCGTTGGTGCTTGTTGTGGGGGAATCTGCTACGCGTGCCTACCATCATTGCTATGGCTTCCCCTTGGCGAATACCCCTTTTTTGGATAGCCTAATTGCAAGCAAAGAGGTGATTCTCTTTGATAATGCTGTGGCTCCGGCTCCCTATACGGCGGCTTCTTTGTCCCAAGTGCTTACCTTTTTCCAACGGACGGATACGCTCTCTACGTGGGATGCTACGCCTACCCTGCCGCTCGTTTTGCAGAAAGCCGGCTACTATACCTACTGGCTGAGCAACCAAGAGAAGCAGGGCCTGTTTATCCAACCTGTGGCAGCGATTGCCTCCACTTCGGATAGTTTGTACTACGCTAATGTGCGTTCTTCTCGCGATTGGTGGGCTCAGGAGTTGAAGCTGGATGGCGATGTTCTGCCCCATTTGCTGACGAGTAGAACGCCCTCACTTCCCAAGAAAAAACTCTTTGAACTCGTGCATTTGATGGGTTCGCACCCCTCTTGCAAAGAGCGTTACCCGAGTAATTTTGCCCGATTCAAACCCGAAGACCTCCCTTCTCCCCTCAAGGATCGGAGCCAAAATGAGGCAATTTGCGAGTATGCCAATAGTATCCTCTACACGGACTATATGCTCCATGAGATCATTCAACGCTATGCGCAAGAGCCCTCTGTGGTAGTCTATGTGGCAGATCATGGTATCCTCACGTACGACCCCGAAGCCGGCGATATGAGTGATGTCTTTGGGCACGCTCCGCACTGGAAGTCAATCTCAGTACCCTTTATGGTGTACGTAAGTCCCAAAATGCGTCAGCTCCATCCCGAACTGGTTTTGCGTCTGGAGGCGGTGAAGCATCAGCTCTTTACTACCGACGTATTGCCCTACTTCCTTTGCTCCCTTATGGGGATTCGTGTGGAAAAGTACCCTGCCTCTTCGCAAGACCCCCTCTCTTCTAAATATGTTGCGGCAGACTCCGTGGTTGTGACTTGGCAAGATGAGCCTATCGTTGTGCGTGCAACGTAGTCTGCCCTATTGTGCGTGGCAACAAGCTTTTTATATATCTTTGCTTAGGAGTTGGAGGCTTCGTTTTTAGGCCCCTTCTCCGAGGAGTTTAGAGTGGCTACGTGCCCCCGGCGAGAGACCGTGGTCTAGGCTCCCAAAGGTGTGGAATGATAATAAAAAGAATATCGCTATGAATTATCTAACAAACGATAAGTTAACGCTCATTGGAGCAGCCGGCATGATCGGCTCCAACATGGCGCAAACGGCTGCCATGATGCGCCTTACTCCAAACATTTGTCTCTACGATCCATTCGCCCAAGGGCTGGAAGGCGTAGCAGAAGAGATGCGCCATTGTGCTTTTGAGGGGCTCAATCTTACTTTTACTTCGAGTATAGAAGAGGCTCTCCGTGGTGCTAAATATATAATCTCTGCAGGGGGTGCTCCACGCAAAGAGGGGATGACCCGTGAGGATCTTCTCCGTGGTAATAGCCAAATCGCGGCGGAATTGGGCGACAATATCAAGCGTTACTGTCCCGATGTACAGCACGTGGTGATCATATTCAACCCTGCTGATATTACAGGGTTGGTTACGCTCATCCATTCCGGTTTGAAGCCTTCGCAAGTAACCACGCTAGCGGCTCTCGACTCCAATCGTCTGCAAAGCGAGCTCGCGAAGCACTTCGGGGTACTACAAAGCAAGGTGACTCGCTGCCGCACCTATGGCGGTCATGGCGAGTCTATGGCAGTCTTTGCCTCTACGGCAGCTGTGGATGGAACTCCCCTGCTCTCGCTTATTGGTACAGAGAAGCTCTCGCAGGAAGAGTGGACGGCTCTCAAAGAGCGTGTTGTAAAAGGGGGTGCCAATATCATTAAGTTGCGGGGGCGTAGTAGCTTCCAAAGTCCCTCTTATGTGGCTGTGGAGATGATTGCCGCTGCCATGGGAGGCGAGCCTTTTACGCTACCTTCGGGGTGCTACGTGTCTCATGCTGATTACGGCAAAGTGATGATGGCCATGGAGACGCGCATCGACAAAGATGGGGTACATTGTCTCGAAACGAAGGGAACCGATGAAGAAATGGCCGCCCTCAAGCAGAGCTCAGAGCACTTGGCTACCATGATCGCTCAGGTGGCAGAGATGGGGATCATTCCCCCTGTTGCAGATTGGGCTACGCTCAATCCGAATCTCTAAACCAAATCCTTTTCCAAATATAACGTGAACCCCTTGCTCAACTCCTTTGGGCAGGGGGATTTTTTTCGTTTAGTGGCAGTCGTGATGGAGGCAGGCCATGCCCGAGCCGGACAATGTGCCTCGGAGATAGTCTTCTGCGACCTTTTCTACCAGACCGCTGCACCCTCTCCCTCTGCCACGTTGGGTGGGGACTTGGTTCGTTTTAGGAGTGAAATGCTCAGATTTTGCTGCTCTGTACTTTTCCCTTTTTAGGGCAGGAATAAAATGTTTCATGGGCTGTTTTTTGCAAAATATTAGGCAGAAGTCGGAGTACTTTCCGGCTGATTCTTTTTCAGAAATCAGCCTCCTTTTCTCTTCCTTTTTGCTCGGGAAATGGGGGAGGAATGGGCGCGAAAGAAAATCAGTGGGTTGTTGCCTTTTCGGATTTTTATTGTACCTTTGCACCGCAATCTCGCATGGGGCGCAACCTAAGCCGCCTACTTAGAGTGGGGTTGTAGCTCTAAATGAATTGTCCCGTGGTGTAATGGTAACACGTCAGATTCTGGCTCTGAAATTGAGGATTCGAATTCTTCCGGGACAACTTGGGCTGATAGCAAAAGAGGGAGGTGGTGTACATGCCCTTCTTTGTGGGGTTGCTCTCCTGTCTATTTTAGTGTCGCATCTTTCCTTCCGTGGGTTAGATGCGTTTTTTATTTCCCTTGGATAAGGTGCTGTGAGTATTGTTTCTTACGAGGTGGAGCTCTTCTTTGCCCCATATCTCTGTAAGCTCAAGAAAATGCGCTAACTTCGCCGACGAAAAGACTAAACTATTAAAGAATAAATCATCATGGCAAGTGCAACGAAAATTGTAGAATGCGTACCCAATTTTAGCGAGGGGCGCGACCGCGAAAAAATCGAGAAGATTGTAAATCCTTTCCGTACACGTCAAGGCGTTAAGTTGCTCAATTATAGCAACGACGAAGACCACAACCGCCTTGTTGTAACCGTAGTAGGTACTCCCGAAGCAGTGAAGGAGTCGCTCCTCGAAGCAGTGGGTGTAGCTGTTGAGGTTATCGATATGACTAAGCACTCGGGGCAACACCCCCGTATGGGTGCTGTGGACGTAGTTCCCTTCATCCCCATCCGCAATATGGAAATGGACGAAGCTATCGCCCTCTCTCGTGAGGTTGGCGAAATCATTGGTACTAAGTATGGTGTGCCCGTATACCTCTACGAAAAGAGTGCAACCGCTCCCCATCGTGAAAACCTTGCTAAGATCAGAAAGGGTGAATTCGAAGGCATGGAAACCAAAGTACACGAAGCTGAATGGCTCCCCGACTTCGGTCCCGCAGATCGTCACGCTACGGCAGGTTGTGTGGCTGTAGGTGCTCGTATGCCTCTTGTTGCCTACAACGTAAACCTCAATACTAGCGATGTAGCTATCGCTGATGCTATTGCTAAGAGAGTACGTCACATCGGTGGCGGTCTCCGCTTCTGCAAGGCTATGGGTGTGGAGTTGACCGATCGTCACATCGCCCAAGTATCTATGAACCTTACCGACTTTACCAAGACCAGCGTATATCGTGCACACGAAATGGTACGTATGGAGGCAAAGCGTTATGGCGTAGAGATTGTAGGTAGCGAAGTAATTGGTTTGCTTCCTATGGCTGCTCTTATCGATTGTGCAGAATATTACCTCGGGATCGAAAACTTCTCACACGATCAGATCCTCGAGCTCCGCATGATGGAGTAATATTGGAATGAGCTAGGAATATCTCTCGGGAGGGTGGTACATATCGCTTGCTCTCCCGGGAGCTTCCCTTGTTTTATATAGTGTACATGAGTCATAATCTATACGTAAAAAATATAGGCAATGTAGCTACGCCTAAGGGGAATAAGGCGATCCATGGGAAAGCCATGGGAGAGCTGGATATCCTTATGGGGCCTGCAGCTATCGTAATCCGAGATGGGATTATCGCCTATGTGGGAAAGGAGTCTGAGGTCCCCGGCGACCTTATCCAAGATTGTGCCGTCTACGACGCCCAAGGAGGTGCCGTAGTGCCCGGTTTTGTTGATAGCCATACTCACCTTGTCTTTGGAGGATTCCGCGAAGAGGAGTTCCAGATGCGATTGCGTGGAGCTTCCTACATGAGCATTATGCAGGCAGGGGGAGGAATTGCCAGTACTACCAAGGCAACTCGCGAGGCGAGTGTGGAAGAGCTAGAGGCAGCCGCCCAAGTTCACCTCCGCGCTATGCTCTCTATGGGTGTGACTACGGTCGATGCCAAGAGTGGCTATGGCATGGATTTGGAGACCGAATTGCGCCAGTTGGAGGTAATTCGCCGTCTGCAAAAGTCGCAACCCATTGCACTTCACGCTACTTTTATGGGGGCGCACGATACTCCTCCCGAGTTCAAAGGTCGCTCCACGGACTACATCGAGTATTTGGTACAGACGGTACTCCCCGAGGTTAAGAGCCGAGGGCTTGCCGAGTGCTGCGATATATTTACAGAAGAGGGGGTCTTCGACCACGAGCAGACTCGTCGCTTGCTCAATGCCGCTCGCGCTATGGGCTTCACCCTCAAGATGCATGCCGATGAGATTGTGCCCTTTGGTGGTGCCGAATTGGCTGCGGAGCTTGGGTGCCTCTCTGCCGACCATTTGCTTCAAATCTCAGAAAAGGGGATTGCCGCACTCGCTAATTCTAATACGGTGGCTACCCTATTACCCTGCACGGCTTTCAGCTTAAAAGCCGCCTATGCTCCCGCTCGTAAGATGATAGACAGCGGCTGCGCTGTGGCTGTTGCCAGTGACCTTAACCCCGGGAGCTGCTTTAGTGCATCCATCCCCCTCATGTACGACCTCGCGTGCATTTACATGGGCATGACGGCCGAAGAGACCCTTACGGCACTTACGCTCAATGGTGCAGCTGCTATCGGGCGTGCCGATAGAATCGGTAGTATCGAGGTGGGTAAAGAAGGAGACCTCGTGGTACTGGGTTATCCTAGCTATAAATTCCTTTCGTATCATATCGGTATGAATATCGTACACTCTACGATAAAGGGTGGTGCGGTTTATACCAATCACATAGACTGATTTTAATACTTAACAACCAGCAATATGCTTACCGAACTAACTGTAAAAGGCCTTCTTGCCGAGACTGCGGGCGACGCTCCCGTACCTGGTGGTGGAAGTATCTCTGCCCTCAATGGCGCCATTGCTGCCGCTCTTGCTGAGATGGTAGCCAATCTTACTATAGGCAAAAAGAAATATGCCGACGTACAAGACGAAATGGCAGAAATCGCTAAGAGCGCAGCTGCTCTACAGAAAGAACTCGTACTTGATGTAGACCGAGACAGCGAAGCTTACGACGGCGTTGCTCAAGCCTTCAAACTCCCCAAAGAAACGGAAGAAGAGAAGGCAATCCGCTCAGCGGCTATCCAAGAAAATACCAAAAAGGCAGCTCTTGTGCCTATGGAAGTAGCTCGCCGTGCCAGTGCGCTTTTGCCCGCTATTGAGGCTGTGGTAGCTCGTGGCAACCAAAATGCAGTAACCGATGGTTGTGTAGCCATGATGTGCGCTCGTGTAGCCGTGGTAGGTGCCCTCTTCAACGTTCGTATCAACCTTACCTCTATCAAAGACGAAGAGTTTGTAGCTCGCCTTCGCGAAGAAGCAGACCGCCTCGAAGCTGATATTCTAGCTCGTGAGGCAGCTGTTATTGCTCACACAAAGAAGGCTTGTGAATAAATAAAGACATGGCACAGACATTTTATATCGGGAGTGAACCCCTTACCCTCGCCCTTTGTGAACGTTATCTCAAAGAGCGTTTCCCCCTAGCATTGGGAGACGATGCACGTGCTCGCATTGAGCATTGTCGCAACTATCTTGACAATAAAGTAAAGGAGAGCGATCGCCCTATTTACGGTGTAACCACGGGCTTTGGCTCGCTTTGCAATCGCTCGATCTCGGCTGAGGCTTTGACTACGCTCCAAGAAAATCTCGTTAAGAGTCACGCTTGTAGCTGTGGTACAGAAGTGAATCAGGATATCGTGCGTTTGATGTTGCTCCTCAAGGCTCACGCTTTGCAATTAGGGCATAGCGGGGTACAGGTGGTAACGGTAGAGCGTATCCTCGATATGCTCAACAAGGATATTATTCCCATCGTGTACGATAGAGGTTCTTTGGGTGCATCGGGCGACTTGGCTCCCCTTGCCAATCTTTTCCTCCCCCTTATCGGCGAAGGCGAAGTGCGTGTAGCCGGTGGCGAAAAGCGTTGCGCTCGCGAAGTCTTTGCAGAGCACGGACTTAGCACGGTTACTCTCAAGAGCAAAGAGGGTCTTGCCCTTCTCAATGGTACGCAGTTCATGAGCTCGCATGGGGTATATGCCCTCATCAAGGCTCATCGTATCGCCCGTCTTGCGGACTCTTGCGCCGCCCTCTCACTAGAGGCTTTTGATGGGTTGGATGCTCCTTTTGCAGACGCTCTTCACACCATTCGTCCGCATAAGGGTCAGCTCACCGTAGCTCGTCACCTCCGCTCTCTTCTAGAGGGTAGCGAATTGATCGCTCGCCCCAAAAAGCAGGTACAAGACCCCTATAGCTTCCGTTGCGTGCCCCAAGTGCATGGAGCCTCTAGAGATGCCATTGACTACGTTACCTCTGTGGTTGAGACCGAGATTAACTCTGTAACGGACAATCCTACGGTATTCCCCGACGAAGATAAGGTGGTATCGGGTGGTAACTTCCACGGACAGCCTCTTGCCATCGTATACGACTTCCTCGCTATTGCTTTGGCTGAGTTCGGAAATATCTCTGAGCGTCGCGTTGCTCAATTGATCCTTGGTTTGCGCGATCTCCCCGAGTTCCTCGTTGCCAACCCCGGGCTTAACTCCGGTTATATGATTCCTCAGTATGCTGCCGCTTCTATGGTAAGCAAAAACAAAATGTACTGTTTTGCTGCCTCTAGCGACAGCATCGTTTCGAGCAACGGTCAGGAAGACCATGTTTCCATGGGGGCGAATGCGGCTACTAAGTTGCTCCCTATCATCGAAAACTTGGAGATCATCTTTGGTATCGAATTGATGAATGCGGCTCAGGCTTTAGAGTTCCGTCGCCCTGCTAAGTCTTCTCCCAAAATCGAAGAGATGTTGGCAGCATTCCGTCAGGTTGTACCCCGAGTTGAGGATGACATCGTAATGTACAAGCTCATTCAAGAAGCAACAGAGTTTGTTCGCACCTACGCCTTTGCCTAAAAGAGGCTGAGAGCAAATTCGGATATAATGGAGGTCGTCTCCAGGCTCTTCTCTCTTGAGGGAGAGGGCCTTGGAGGCGATCTTTTTTTTGCTTTCTCTCTGATAGTTAGTTTGTTTTTAGTGAATTATTTGTACCTTTGCCGAGCACGTGTCTCTACACATGCAGGGTTCTTGCGGTAGGCGTTTGCGATGGGCGCTTGGGTAGGAGTCCGCTGAGGGTAGGGCAGTGTGTATTAGTTTAAGTATAACAGTTTAGATCCATCGCATTAATTATTGATGAGCAATCAAGAACATCTTACACCCAATCCAGATTTCGACTGGGGGATGTATGAAAAAGGGACGACCCTAAGCGAGGCTGCCCGCAAAGAGCAAGAAGCTAAGTATGAAGAAACCCTTAACTCTCTCAAAGTTAATGAGGTAGTTATTGGTAAGGTAGTTGAGTTCGTAAAGAACGATAAGACTATCCGTGAAGTGCTTGTAGACGTAGGTTACAAGTCGTTGGGCGCAGTTCCTTACACAGAGTTCCGTTACAATCAAGACCTTAAGATCGGCGACGAAGTAGAAGTGTACGTGATCAGTCAAGAAGACCGCTCCGGCGCACTCGTACTCTCTCACCGTCAGGCTCGTCTCGAACGTGCCTGGGAGCGTATCAACGAAGCTCAAGAAAAGGACGAAGTTATCCTTGGTTTTATCAAGAGCCGCACCAAGGGCGGTATGATTGTGGACGTGTTTGGCGTGGAAGCTTTCCTCCCCGGTTCACAGATCGATGTTCGCCCCATCCGTGACTACGATGCTCTCATTGACAAGACAATGGAGTTCAAGATCGTAAAGATCAATCAAGAGCAAAAGAATGTGGTTGTATCGCACAAGATCTTGGTAGAAGCCGAGCTTGAGCAACAAAAACGCGACATTATCAGCAAACTCGAAAAGGGTCAAGTACTCGAAGGTACGGTTAAGAACATCCTTCCTTTCGGTGTGTTTGTAGATCTTGGTGGTGTAGATGGTCTTATCCATATTACCGACCTCTCTTGGGAACGCGTATCGCACCCCAGCGAAGTGGTAGAGCTTGATCAGAAGATCAATGTAGTAATCCTCGACTTCGATGAAAACAAGACGCGTATCGCTCTTGGTCTCAAGCAGCTCACTCCCAACCCCTGGGATAACCTCGACCCCAACCTCAAACCTGGGGATGTACTCAAGGGTAAGGTGGAACTTATCACGGATTACGGCGCATTTGTAGAGATCGCTCCCGGTATCGAAGGTCTTATCCATGTAAGCGAAATGTCTTGGGCTCAGCACCTCCGCAGCGCACAAGATTTCCTTAAGGTAGGCGAAGAAGTAGAAGCTGTAATACTCACTCTCGACCGCGAAGAGCGCAAGATGAGCCTCGGTATGAAGCAACTCACTCCCGACCCCTGGGCAGATATCGAAGAACGCTACCCTGTAGGCTCTCGTCATCAGGCTAAGGTTCGCAACTTCACAAACTTCGGTGTATTCGTAGAAATTGAAGAAGGCGTAGATGGTCTTATCCACCTCAGCGACCTCTCTTGGACTAAGAAGGTAAAGCACCCCAGCGAAGTAACCGAAATCGGTGCGATGATCGAAGTTGAAGTTTTGGAGATCGACAAAGAAAATCGTCGTCTCAGCCTTGGTCACAAGCAGACCGAAGAAAATCCTTGGGATGCTTTTGAAGATACCTTTACGGTAGGCTCTATCCACGAAGGTGTGATCACAGAAATCATCGACAATAAGGGTGCTGTTGTGGCTCTCCCCTATGGAATCGAAGGTTTTGCTACTCAAAAGCACCTTGTAAAAGAGGATGGCTCTAAGGCTCAAGTAGACGAAAAGCTCCCCTTCAAGGTTCTTGAGTTCAACAAAGACAAGCATCGTATCATTGTATCGCACAGCCGTACATTCGAAGACAAGCAACGCAGCGAACGCGCTTCTGAAGGCGCAGAACGCAAGCCCGCTCGTCGTGCAGAAGAAACAGCAGCTCAGGCTCCTGTAGAAAAGGCTACACTTGGCGATCTTGGTGCTCTTGCCGCTCTTCGCGATCAACTCGACGAGAACAACTAATAGTAAACTCCGCTTCCTCCCTTCTTTGTGAGGGGAGGAGGAACGATTTTGTGACCCCTCGCTCGGGAGAAATCCTGGGTGTGGGGTTTTTCTTTTGCTGCCTAGCAGTTATCAATTATCTTTGTGTTATATCACAAAAGAATAAGCAAGATACTATGGGAAAGAAGCGTTTGGTAGTCCTCACAGGGGCCGGGATGAGTGCCGAGAGTGGCATATCGACATTCCGAGACAGCGACGGTTTGTGGGAGCATTATCCCGTACAGAAGGTAGCTTCCATAGAGGGATTTCGTGAGAATCCTCAGTTGGTACTCGACTTTTATACAGCGCGGCGGCGAGACTTCATGGGTTGCGAGCCCAACGCCGGTCACTATGCTTTGGCTGCATTGCAAGAGGAGTGGGAGATGACCATCATAACCCAAAATATCGACGATTTGCACGAGCGAGCCGGTAGTCGGCACGTGATCCATTTGCATGGGGAGATCTTGAAAAACTGCTCCGTTGCCCATCCCGATATTACCTACCCCGTGGATATGGAGCATCCCGAGATCAAGGTGGGAGATCTTGCCCCCGATGGCAGTCAGTTGCGTCCCTTCATTGTTTGGTTTGGCGAGGCTGTGCCCATGATTGTCCCGGCGGCAGAGGCGGTTTGTCAAGCAGATTGTTTTGTGGTGATTGGTACCTCGCTCAACGTTTATCCTGCGGCAGGTCTTCTCGCTTATGTGCCTCGCTCTACGCCTATTTATCTGATAGATCCTAAGCCGGTGGAGAGTTCTTATCGAAAGGATATTGTCTTTATACAATCTACGGCTTCCGAAGGGGTGGCAAAGCTTGTAGCCCTTCTGGCCAAATAAGACTCCTCGTCCACTTCTTTCCTCCCTCTCGGTTTTGAGGATATTTCAGCCCTCCTCAAGGGTGCTTCTTGCCCTGCAGGTAGAATTTCGTAACTTTGTTCCACAAAACTAAGTAGGTAACAACGAACTATACATCCCTATATAAAGATGTCTCCCATCGAATCACTCAATCAAGCTATTACTAGTACATTGGGGAAGCTTTACGGCGCAACCCCGAGTCCGGATCAAATCCAAATACAAAAAACGAGGGCCGAGTTTGCAGGGCATTATACCCTTGTTGTATTCCCTCTACTCAAGCTCTCTCGCAAGAAGCCTGAGGATACGGCTACCGAGATTGGTACTGCCCTCAAGGCCGAATATCCCTGGATTACCGATTTTAATGTGGTAAAGGGGTTCCTTAACTTGAGCCTCTCTACGGCTCTTTGGCTTGAGCTTTTGAGTACAATCGATGGCGACAGCGCATGGGGGCATACCGCCGTAACAGAGCAATCGCCCCTTGTAATGGTGGAATACTCTTCCCCCAACACCAATAAGCCTTTGCACCTAGGGCATGTCCGCAACAACCTGTTGGGGAATAGCCTTGCGCGCATCCTTACAGCCAACGGAAAGCGAGTGGTAAAGACCAATATCGTAAATGATAGGGGTATCCACATCTGCAAATCTATGCTTGCGTGGCAGAAGTGGGGCAATGGCATTACGCCCGAGAGTGCCGGTAAGAAGGGCGATCACTTGGTAGGAGACTTCTATGTTGCTTTTGATAAGCACTACAAAGCCGAGGTGGCAGACCTCATGGCTCAAGGTATGACCAAGGAAGAGGCCGAGGCGAAAGCCCCCTCTATGGTAGAGGCTCGAGACCTGCTCCGCCGCTGGGAGGCCGGAGACGAAGAGGTGCTTGCCCTCTGGCGCATGATGAACCAATGGGTGTACGATGGTTTCGATGAGACCTATCGCCGTTTGGGCGTTGACTTCGATAAGATTTACTACGAGAGTGAAACCTACCTCAAAGGGAAAGCAGAAGTGCTCCGTGGTTTGGACGAAGGCCTTTTTGTAAAGCACGAAGATGGTAGTGTGTGGGCAGACCTAACGGCCGATGGTTTGGACGAAAAGATCCTACTCCGCTCCGATGGTACGTCTGTGTACATGACCCAGGATATCGGTACCGCCAAGATGCGTTACGAGACCTATCCCATCGACCAAATGATTTACGTTGTGGGCAATGAGCAAGAGTACCACTTCAAGGTGCTCTCCATCCTTCTCGATCGTTTGGGATTCTCTTTTGGCAAGAGCCTTGTGCACTTTAGCTACGGAATGGTGGAGCTACCCAACGGTAAGATGAAGAGCCGTGAGGGTACGGTGGTGGATGCCGACGACCTAATGGACGAAATGATTGCCTCGGCACGAGCCATCGCTCAAGAGGCAGGGCGTGCAGCTCTCCTCCCCGAAGACGAGATGCAGGAGGTAGCCCGCCGTGTGGGCTTAGGTGCTCTCAAATACTTTATCCTCAAGGTAGATCCGCGCAAGAATATGACCTTCAATCCCGAAGAGTCTGTGGACTTTAACGGCAATACGGCATCGTTCATTCAGTACACGTATGCCCGTATCCGCTCTCTTGTAGAGAAGGCGCGTGTAGCCGGCGAGGCCCCCGAGGCTCCGCTTACTTCTGAGGCAGCCGTTCGGTTAGACAATGCTCATTCCGATCGCGAAGTTGCCCTTATCCGCCAACTCTCTGAGTATCCCTCTATTGTGGCAGAGGCTGGGAAGAGCTTCAGCCCCGCCCTTATTGCCAACTATGTATACGAGCTGGTAAAGGGGTACAATTCGTTCTATCACGATTGTCCCGTGCTGCGTGAGGAGGACGATTCGATACGTCATACTCGCCTCTATATTAGCCGTATTGTAGCCGACATTATTGTCCGAGCTATGGATCTATTGGGTATCGAAATGCCCGAGAGAATGTAACTACTCCCGAATGACTCTCTCTACTTATCCCCTGCCCGAAACTCTGCAAGAGGTTCCGCGCGATGCTTCTATCGCCGTTTTGGCGTCGGGTGGCGTTGATAGCTCGGTTGCGGTGCATCTATTGCTACAAGCCGGCTTTCGTCCCGATCTGTTTTACATCCGTATTGGGATGGAAGATGAGGAGGGCTTTATTGATTGCCCTGCCGAGGAGGATATGGAGATGGTTACCCTTCTGGCTCGCAAGTACCAATTGCACTATGAGGTGATAGACCTGCACAAGGAGTATTGGGAGCGCGTGGTAAAGTACACAATAGAGAGTGTGCGTCAGGGATTGACCCCCAACCCCGATATGATGTGCAACAAACTCATCAAGTTTGGGGTCTTCGAGGAGCGTGTGGGGCACCAATACGACTATATTGCCACGGGGCACTATGCCTCTACGGCTCGGGTGGATGGGAAAACATTTCTCGCTACCGCCCCCGATCCTGTAAAGGATCAAACCGATTTCCTTGCCCAGATCAATTTCAAACAAATATCCAAGCTCCTCTTTCCCCTAGGGTGCCTTACTAAGCAGCAGGTGCGTATGGTGGCGGAGGAGGCAGGCTTGGCCAATGCCCACCGCAAGGATAGTCAGGGCATTTGTTTCTTGGGAAAAATCAATTACAACGACTTTATCGAGCGTTACCTAGGCAAGCGCCCCGGCCGTATCATTGAGTACGAAACGGGCAAAACGCTGGGTACACATCAAGGCTTTTGGTTCCACACTATCGGGCAACGCAAAGGCCTGGGGCTTAGTGGTGGACCCTGGTTCGTGGTAAAGAAAGACTGCAAACGAAACATCATACTTGTGAGCCGGGGGTATGACCCGCTTACCCAGTATGGCACCGAGATTTTTGTGGATAAGTTCGATTTTATCACCGAAGATCTCTTTGCTCCCGAGGGGGCTGTTGGCAATAAAGAGGGGGCGCAAGTGGTGCCTATTACGCTCAAGATCCGACATACTCCCGAGTTCGTTCGGGCTACTATCCGCCGCCTCGAAAAGGGGTATCACATCATAAGCGAGACCCCCATCCAGGGTATTGCTCCCGGGCAATACGCTGTAATCTACGACACCGAGAGCCGTCTTTGCTTCGGGAGTGGTATGATTGTAAAAGGGAAATAAGTTGTACTCAAAATATGAATAGACGCTTCACTCATCTTGTAGGAGGCTTCATGCTCCTTCTCCTTTTGTCTGCTTGCAGGCAGAGCGGTCATCAGTTTAGTGTCCGTGGGGAGCTTACCGATACCCTCAACTCTATGCTCTACCTCTACGAAGTGGTGGGAGCGCCCCAACTCGTGGACTCTGTTAAGATTGAGAAGGGTCGCTTTACGCTCCACCATGCGGCAAGTGGCAATGCCAAACTCTATCAGCTCTCCACCTCGCTTGGTTCGCTCTATTTCTCGGCCGATAGTAGTACACAATTGCAGATTATGCCCTCTAAGGCGGGTAATGCACTGCCTTTTGAGTTTGCAAATGCAGATGAAGAAAACAAGGCGATCTACACCATACAGCAGGAGGTGCGTGCCTTTGAGGAGGAGACTCGCCAGACGCGAGATATAGCGACACTAGACTCGCTCGTATCGAATCTCCGCCAGCATTTGCTCCAAGACTATATCTATGCTCAGCCTCGTAGTATGGCGGCGATTGTAGCCCTTTTGCAGGCGCCTTTCAATATTCCTCTCTTCTTCCCCGAGTCGGGCCGTAAGGATGATATCCAGGCCTATGGGGCTGTGGCAACGGCTTTTGAGACCTTCCGACCCAATAGCGTTTACACACCGGTGCTCAAGGAGAAAGCCCTTTTGGGGATGGCTATTAAGTCGAAAGCCCAAACACAACAGGTCCGTGAGCAGGAGCTTATCTCGAAAGCCACGGAGATGGCCTTCCCTCCGATTCACTTATTCGATAGCAATGGGGTGGAGCGTTCGCTTGCCGATGTTGCAGCCCATCATCCCAAAGTTATTCTCGGATTTATAGCCTTAGGCGCAGAGGAGGCTCCCTCCATCATCTCTCGCTTGCGCAGTATTTATGAGCGGGAAAAAGGGGCCGGTTTGGAGATCTTTCTCGTCTCTTTGGATCAGGATAAAACCTTGTGGTTGCAGTCCGTTCGCACCCTACCTTGGATCAATACTTGGGATCCGGAGGGGCGCACTGCCTCTAGTTATGGAGTGCAAAGATTGCCTCTGTTTTTCATGATCCAAGGGGACGAAGTGCGAGAGCTAACCCTCTAGGGATTTCCTTCTCCCCCATTTGCTCCCTAAGATGAAGAATGAGTTCTTTACCGAAGTCTCTTGGCAAGGGATCCCTCTAGAGAGTAGGGCGCGATACAGTCATGGGCTACTTTCCCTCGGCTCTTGCTTTAGCGATAATATTGGCAATTGGCTACTTCAGCATCAATTTGACATCTCGGTAAATCCTTTTGGCACCCTCTATAACCCTTTATCTCTAGCTAGGGCGCTCAATATTCTTGCGGATGAGTCTTTCCATTTTACCCCTCAGCACCTATTTTACGATGGGGAGCGGTATAGAAGTTTTATGCATCATAGCCGCTATTCCGGCACTCAAGAGAGCGTTGCTCTAGAGCAGATGAATCGCGATCTTGAGGAGGGGCGGGAGAAGCTTTTGAGGGGCAATTGGCTTTTCTTAACCCTCGGTACCTCTTTCTACTACGAGCTAAGGGAGACGGGCGAAGTGGTGGCGAATTGTCACAAACGCCCTGCCGGAGATTTTCGCCAACTGCGTTTGAGTGCCGAGCAATCTACTCAAGCTCTTCTTGAGGCTCTCACCCCTATTCTGCATCAGAATGAGCAACTCCGCCTCCTTATTACGGTAAGCCCCATTCGCTACCGTAGCTATGGAGCTGTAGAGAATATGCGAAGTAAGGCCGATTTGCTGCGTACGGCTGAGCAGTTAGAAGCCGCATTTCCATCCCGGGCCTACTACTTCCCTGCCTTCGAGATCATGCTGGACGAACTCCGAGACTACCGATTTTATGCTCGAGACTTAGTCCATCCCTCCGAATTGGCCATCGACCTTATTCGTCAGAGACTGCTTGCCGGCTGGCTCCATCCCAGCGAAGAACCCAATGTAAGAGAGGCTGAAAGAAACTTCCGTCGCAGCCAGCATCGCCCCCTTTTGTAGTCTATTCGGGAGGGCGAGATAGGCTAAAATCAACCGAAGAAATAGAAGAAAATCTTATCGGCAAGAGGGATAAGTATGGAGGTGAAGAAGCCCATAATCCCGATGGCAAGCCCTCCGATAGCCCCCTCTACAGTACCTAATTGGATGGCGGTGAGCGTACCCATACCATGAGCCGACGCCCCCAAGGCAAGCCCTTTGGCTATCTTACTCTCAATCTTTAGTAGGCGGAAAATGGGAGGACTCACGAGCCCTCCAAAGATGCCGGCAATAACCACCACAACGGCTGTGAGTGCCGGGATGCCTCCCGATTGTTCTGCAAGAGCCATGGCAATAGGGGTTGTTACCGATTTGGGTTGCATGGAGGCTGCAATCGCTCTACTGGCTCCAAATAGGTAGGCGATGGCTACGACGCTTACAATCCCCACTACTGCCCCCACGAAAACAGAGGTGAGAATGAAAACAACACGCCCCTTGAGGTGGGCACTCTCTTTGTAGAGCAAGTAGCCCACGGCCACCACAGAGGGACCTAGGAGGAAGCTGAGAAGGTGACTCCCCTTTTCGTAACTCTCGTAGGGGACTGAGAAGGTAAGCAACAGCCCTATGAGCAGTCCAATGGTTACGAGTAGGGGGTGAAAGAGGGGGAAATGTACCCGACGATAAAACCATTGTGCCCCGAGATAAATCCCTAGCGTGAGGGGTAAAGTAAAATAGGGATTCGATAAAATTTGCTGCATCATAGGGAGCCCTCCTTACGTCGTTTGCGTTTTTCTGCACGTTGTTCCATGGCTTGTTCGCTCCAGGCCACTACGGCTAGTACAAGTACGGTACTGAGCACCATAGAAAGCACAATGGCGATCCAATAATTTCGAATCAGGTCGAGTTGCGTGATCAATCCCACTCCGGCAGGGACAAAGAAAATTCCCATATTCTTGGTGAGAAAAGAGGCCACATTCTCCACTTGGTGAGGCCGTACAATATTTGCCCTTAGCCCGGCAAATAGGAATATCATACCCAAGACACTCCCGGGGATAAAGTGCCCAATGAGGATGCTAAGTGCCTCCCCAAAAGCATAGAATAGTAGGATACAGAATATCTGTTCTAGATGATTTGACATTGCGGCTTGCGGTGTGATTAATGATGCATTTCGTTGAGCAGCTGTTCGGCCTCCTCTAATTGATGGAAAAACTCTTCGCCAAAGGCTCGTATAAGAGGCTCTTTGAGCGCTTTGTAAACGGGTACTCCTAGTTTTTTGCCGAGGGCACAGGCCGGTCGGCAAATCTCCCAGCGGTCGTAATTAAGTGCCGTAGAGTACTTGTATTTGTGTACCCTGATGGGGTAGAGATGGCAGCTGATGGGCTTGGGGAATATACTCTTGCCTTCTCGATAAATCTTCTCAAAGGCACAAAGGCAGCGCCCCTCCTCGTCGTAGGTGGTAAAGACACAATCTCGTCCATTAACGAGCTGAGTTACCTCCTCCCCCGAGGCATCTATGTAGCTGATCCCCTTGGTGCGGATTACCTCCAAAGCCTCTGCGCTGAGCAGGGATTCTACCTCGGGGAGTAAGCGTCGCATCGTGATGGCTTCGGCATGCTCTAGGGGAGCTCCGCTATCGCCCTCTACGCAGCATATCCCACGACACGCCTCGTAGTCGCAAACAAACTGCACCTCTAGGATGTCTCGGCTCACTATTTTATCCTCAATTTGTATCATAATTAGGAGTCTTAAAGAGGTAGGGGGAGCATGGCATTGATGGGGAGGATTTGATCGTATTCCCCTAGGTCTGCAACCCGTATGGTGCAGGGAGAGAGTAGCCCCTCTTGGATGAGATATTGTCGCTGTACCCCCTCCAAAAGAGGCGTATCGGGGGTGTACCATCGTCCCTCTCGGCGGAGAGCAAGATTGGCAAAAGAGCAATCGGTAATTCGCCCCTCGCTGTCCACTAAAAGCACTTCGTCCGCCGGGCATTCTGCCTTGAGGCGATTGAGTACCGCCCGCTCCAGGCTCTTGTAGGAATATTTATAGCCTGCAGGTAGTGCCATAGGGGCAAACGTGTGAATAACTCGTGGGGTGTAGGGAGTAAAACTTAGCTCACGAATGCTCTCTCGATAGACGAAGCGACACTTTACTCTCCCCTTTCTGAGAGGCTCAGGGCAGAGCTGCTCCAAGGGCGGCAGGACCGGACACGTAAACCCAAAGGCCCGGGCCGTCCGCTCCATACGTGCTTGGTGCAGGGCTTGCAATTGTACCTTTCCCTCCTCGAGGCGAAGGGTCTCTATAAACTCCTCCATACGCTCCATTTAGAAAAAGGGTAGGTAAACTTTGGCAATAGCCTCGCGGTACTCATCGTGGCAAAGGCTGTTGATGGTAATACCCCCTCCGCTGTGGTAGTGGAGAGAGCCATCGGGATGCTCGGCAATAAAACGAATCAGGACCCCCGTATCAAGATCCTTGCCATCGAAGTAGCCGAATACTCCGGTATAAAAGCCTCGTGGCTCGCCTTCGGCTTCTGCAATGGCTTGTAGAGTAGCCTCTTTGGGGGCGCCCGATATAGAGCCTGCGGGCAGTAGTTCGAATAGAATATCCCCCAAATGTTCGGAGGCATCCGGGGGCAGGTCGGCCGCAATCCGCGAACTCACCTGTAGCAGTTCGCCCTGAAGTGTCTTTACCCGATCGATGTAACGGAAGTCCTCCACGCGCACGTTTGTTGCAACTCGTGCAAGGTCGTTGCGCATCAGGTCTACGATGGTGTAATGCTCGGCAGTCTCTTTATAATCTTGTAGGATATGCTCTCGGGCGTTGGGCGTAGCGGCATCTATGGTTCCCTTCATGGGGTTCGTTTCGATGGTCTTGCAGCCCCCTTGGGTGCGAATGAATCGTTCTGGAGAGAAGGAGACGAATCGCCCGGGTACCATCAGCTTATAGGGCGCTTCTGCTCGAGCAAATATCTCCGGGAGGGTGAGAGGTGTCTCTATAGGGGTAGAGATGGTGAGGTTGGCAAGAAATGAATCGCCCCTCGATAGCGCCTCTTGGATGCGTGCAAACTTGCCTTGGTAGCACTCCTCGGATAGGGGGTGAGAGACCAATAGGGGATGGTGAGGGAGTGGAGGAAGCTCGGTTGTAAGGGGGGCGTTGGTATAGGAGCCCACCCTAAAAAGCACTTCCTGCTGAGCCAATGGCTCATCCCAAATCCAGCCTTCGCGAACGGCAAAATCGATGGCAAAAAGAAAAGGTTTCTTTTGCGATCCTAAAAGATTTATGGCTCGACGCAGGTCGTGAGCTGCCATGGGGGCAGAAGGACTAATTGCTCTCTCTAACACGACCACAAAGGTACATCATACGGAGCAAAAAGCCCTTACTCTCACACGCCCCTCGGCTCAATAGAATAGTGATGAATACTCAGAATTAGATATTGTGGGCTATGCGGTAAGCCACAATATCTTCGATGGTAAGTACCGGCATATTATGCTTCTCTCCAAAGATCGTGATCTCGGGGAGGCGAGCCATAGTGCCGTCTTCGTTGGTCAGCTCACAGAGTACAGCGGTATCTCCCAAACCTGCAATACGTACAATATCAATACTGCCCTCGGTGTGCCCTCTACGCTCCAAAACGCCATTCTCACGAGCACGAAGGGGGAATACATGCCCCGGGTGAACGAGGTCTTCGGGGCGAGCACCGGGGCGAGCTGCCGTCTGGATGGTGCAGAGACGGTCCCGTGCCGAGACACCCGTAGTAACGCCCTCTCTTGCCTCTATGGAGATGGTAAAAGCGGTTTGATTTTTGCAGGTATTGTTTTGCACCATGGGCGGGAGCTCCAGCTCTTGGCACTTCTTATCCTTCATACATACGCAAATAATACCGCTGCACTCGCGTATCATGAGGGCAACATTTTTCTCTGTTAGATTGGAGGTGGGGTAGATAATATCACCTTCGTTTTCTCTGTCTTCGTCATCTACAAGCAAGATGCCGCGTCCCTCTTTGAGGGCTTGGATGGCAGCGGCAATGCGTTGCTCTACCACCTCGAGGTCGTTCCCTTCTTTCATTTTATCTCCACATTAGTGTATTTGTAGTTTACTCACTGTTGATCCGTGAGGGGAGAGGGAAATAGAAGTGACGGAGGTATTTGGGAGATAGTGCAAAGGCTCTCTTAGAGCGAGAGTCGCAACTACCCAAGACAGAGCCCTAACCCATGCGCCTGTACGGCAAAAGGTTGGTCTCTTAAGATTCAAATACCATCCGGACTATAACCGTCGGTTATGGAGTTGCACCATATCAGTCCCCCCTATAAAGAGCCTCCGCTATTAGATGCTCCCAAAAAGGGGAGTTGTGGACTATTACCACCGGTAGGGATTTACACCGCTCCTCTTCAGAATCACCTACAAAGGTAGTACATTCTAGGGTAATAATACCCTAGATAGGGAGACCCTTTCTTTCCTCTTGATAAAAAGAAAAGCAGCATCACCCTCGATTGGATAATGCTGCTTTCCCGGCATGAAATGCTCAAAGATATACACAATCTTTTGTCTGTCGGGGTACCGCGATTCGAACGCGGGACCCCCTGCTCCCAAAGCAGGTGCGCTAACCGGACTGCGCTACACCCCGAAACCCTTTAAGCGGCACAAAGGTACATATTATATCTCAATCTGCAAGCCCTCGCCTCAAGAAAACCCCTTGGGCGGGGGCGGCGCACGAGGGGGATGTGACCCGGGTGGGATTCAAACCCACGACCTTCAGAACCGGAATCTGACGCTCTATTCAGCTAAGCTACCGAGCCTTATTGCCTCTTTGTGCCCTGCAAAGGTACATTTTTCTTTCCACCCGCTTGATACCACTCTGCTCAAGAATAGAGACGATAGCCCCCATTTGCCTACCATACGAAAAGAAAAAGAGCTTCACTTTCCTCCTTAAAGTTGGAGGTGAAGAGAGCCCCTTATTCTGAGGAGCAATCTCTTTTTCCGATTATTTCCTCGGATCTGAGAACTTTACATCCACGCTATGGCTAATGGTTTTCTCGCCATTCTCCAAAGAAAATGTCATGCTTATCGTAAAGCGGACAGTCTTGTCGTTCCAAGATTTGGGATGTCCCCTCATCATAAGGTGCCACTCGGGATCCGACGCTAATAGCTCGCTGTATAGGTAGCGGAAGTTTAGAGGCGATAGCGTGAAGGAGGATTCCGATTGGTAGCCCCTTTTGATAAATCTAAAATGATCCAGATATCGGATTGCCATTATATTGTTTAGGAGGGAGCCTGCTTTTAGCTCCGAACTATAATCATGATCGCATGTAATTGCGAAATTTGTTGGAACAGAAATGATCCCTCTTATGCGTGTGCTGCGATGGTCGTAGTCCGTCCTATTAAGGTAGGCTGTATCCCCTATAGAGGAAAGAAAATTGCTGATTTTGGAGTTCTTTTTATCGTAATTGAAGAAGGTTACCCGATTTGCTTCTATATCAGTTAGGGTGATGCCGATGAGGGGTTCCGGCATGGAAATGTTTCGGTATTCGGGTTGGAGTTCGAAGTCTATTGGCTCTATAAACTCGGTTAGGTAGTGAGGGTATTGTTTTTGGGGGCTAGAAGGCGAGTTCTTAATGCAGCTGCTTAAGCTTGCACTGAGCCCAAAGGTGAGTGCGACAGCAAGCATCCCCTGTTGTAAAAAAGATATCTTCATAATGATTTCTGTTCTTGAGATGATAGTCTAAACTCCGGTTGTCTTCTTGGAGTAGGGCAAGAGTAGGGAGTGGTTATGTGTGTAATTTATTTTCGGCAATATGCCTTGATCTTTGTGTTACAACGAGAGCAAAGGTATAGAAAATAGGGGGATTTCCCCTTTATATTATATCCTCCCAAATCCATTGCAGAGCTGGGCGGAAAAGAATCCTGCCGAGTAAGGTGGGGAATGTTGCCTGGTTTTGGATTGGAAATCAGCTGGAAAGAGAGTCCCTTTTTGGGTGAGATTTTTTCTTTTTCTCGCCGAAAAACTTTTATTTCTTGCCCTGGTTCGGCGGAAAAGTTGCAGGCCTGCGATTTTCTTCGACTTCCATAGAGGGGGGATTTTGGAAGAGATGATAAAAACAAAGAGAGGGGGCAGGAGTTGTATGGGAGTTTCCCACAAGTCACTGCCGCCCTCTCTCTCGGATGTTCCCCTCCTCGGAGCCGAGAAAGGAAGGATTTATAAGGTCTCTTTACCTATCTGACGATTGCCTTGTAGTTTTTCTCCGTTGTGTGGAGGATGTAAACACCCCTATCTAGAGAGGTAAATCGGGGTGCCCCGGCATGAAGAGGTACCTTGCAGATGAGGATACCCGAAAGGTCGTAGATGGCAAGAAGTGTATCTCGGTCTGCCGATAGTATCAGTCCGCCCTCTATTTGTTGTACGATTAGCCCGTCTGTTACCTTTGGCTCGAGGAGAGCTGTATTATTGGGGTTTGCAACGGACATGAAATCGGAGATCTCCGAGACATAGTCTTGGTATATGCGATTGCGAGTTGCGACCACGTTGTACACAAAATTCTGCCCATCAAGACCATGCTTTACCTCGTAGAAGTTGTTGTCGGCAACAAAATTCGTTTGGAAGGGAGCGTAGCCGTGTTCCCCTTCGTTGATGTTTTGGAAAACAGCCATCTCGTCAATGTAAAAAGGTTTGCCTCTAAGGCTCATAAATCCGATGCGGATACGCTCTCTTGTGTTGAGTTCCTTAGGGGGAGCAAACTGCACTGTGGACGAGATTACGCCTGCTTTCTCGGGGAAGGGTATGCGCATAAATTCATCCACTTTGTTGTCTGTGTACTCTTTCATTACCATCACAAAGAGGGTATCGCAATCCACCGTACTGTGTGCTTTTACAGAGACTTCAAAAGCACCCTTGTCGGGAGTGAGGTAAAGAGCTGGAGATACGACCAAGCCTGCAGTTGAGCTATATGGAGCGGTCTCTTTAACGCCCATCATGCCCTTGGCGTAGGCGGGAAGTTGTGCAATCCAGTCGGTCTTTGTTTGTCCGCCTTTGGCTAGGAAGATGACTTGCTCATCTGGTTTAACAGGAGCCTCCAAGCTCCCTACGGTAATATTATCGAAGGTCTCGTGGAGAATCTCCTGCTTGGGGGCGTCTGGTTTGTGGATTAGATCCTTGTAGTTATTGAGCTGATAGAGGCCTGCGCTGTAGATCTTCTCCCAATTGGCGACATAGCATGTTGCAGAGACAGAAGAGGCTGCATGTACCGCTGGTTTTACTCCTCTGATCCCATCTACCCAAGTGGGGTATGTGCGCTCAGATATGGCGTCTCCATCTTTGGCACATACGTAGTAGTAGTGTTCCTTTGAAGTATCGTATTGTGAGACTTCGTACTCTGTTGCCGTCAGTTCCTTATCTTTATGGATATAGTAGGGTACGGGTTTGCTGCCGTAGGTATAGGTTATATTATCAACATAAAAAGAGACGCTATTCTTTTGAATGAGTTTGAGTCGTACCTGCTCTATGTTGTAACTTTTCAATACCCCGCTATTGAATACATAGTACCCGCCCTGCTCTTGCATCCACATATTGGGAAGGTTGGCAATGGCTACCCATTTGCCATCTGAGAGTACAGATACCTCCAGTAGAGTGTAGGTGTAGTCTGTCTCCTGTTCTATGGAGGTGGGCTTTACCCAAAAGGATAGCTCCGTGATGGGTGCAATTGTCTTGGGTGATACTATAGAATCGTCTACCGCATCGAAGACCAAAGCAAGGGGGGAGGAGCGAAAGTTTCCCTGAGTTTGGATTACATCTTGAGAGCCGTGAGAGGAGAGGTCGATGGTCCAGCCATCGGGGTAATTAGGTTGAGTTGTGTCTATTTTCCCATTGTCATCGGTCTTGATTCTATCAAAGCCTTCTATAATGGTTGTAGGCGGGATAACCTCTTGTGGCATGTCGAGGTAGTAGAGCGAGAATAGGTAGCTCTTTGCATCGGGAGAGGCTTCCCATCTTGCCTTAAAGGAGGTGGAAGAGGTATTGAGTGGAGGGAGAGCGTTTGGGGGAATGAGGGTTGTTTGTTTCCTCTCTACCACAATATCATCAATAAGCATATCGCACTCGAGCGGCTGTAGCTGGAATATGTTTTTGTCGTTGAAGGTTGCCTTGTCCGACACCATTTCGTACTGTTGCCACTCGGTGGTTAGGTCTACATCTTTGTTGTCTACAGGCCCCTGAGTGTTGTCACATAGGGCAATCCAGAGTTTTCCCTCTGATTGTTTCCCGGGAAGGAGCTTTGCTCTGAAGGTGATCTTTACCACCCCATAGAGTGCCATCTCTGGGGTCTGGAGGTGCCCCGCCACTCCGTCGTCGGTCAGTTTGAGGTAAGCACACCCTCCTGCTTGATAGACGAAGTTGCCCTTCCAGCCGATCTGGTGCATGATGGCAGAGTTGAGGTTGTAACTATTGGCGCTACCTCCCTCTGTTTTATTATGTGGAGTGGTTTCGCTGCCTTCAGTCCAGAGAGAGAAGTCCTCTTTTACGACTTCTTTGAATGGGGGTTCTGTTGCTTGGGCAAGAGAAACGTTTCCGATTGCTCCTAAAAGAATAGAGAAGAGGAGCATTCTCATGGCGGAATAGGAATATCTGTTTTTCATACGACTCATTTATGTTTGATTGGGAGGTTGATTTCTTGGAAACAAACCCTCGGAGAGAGTCTTTATCTCGCTTAAGGTGTAGGCCGTTAAGACTAAGGATAGGGCTCTCTCAGAGGGGCAAGGTGTATTATTTATTCTGCGTTTATAAATAGGCGTACCGAGCACTTAAGTCTGCTCATATAGCGCCCCACGTCAGAAGATGAGTCGGTAAAGAACATGCCCCAAGCGTAGAAGGGACCATTGTCGGTCGCTGACCAGAAGTAGCCATCAGACCCTTTTTGTACGACCGAGCCGGAGGAGGTAACCATACCCGAGGCGGGGAATTGTCTTACGATCTCTTTCTCTCCCGTCCAGAAAGAGGCTTTGGCAATATCTTCGACAGTGAGGGCTAGAGGAGTCTCTAGAGGTCGTGCTGTGATCTTTAAGAGCCTATCTCCGTCATTAGATATGAGTTCGTAGCGCCATGCGGAGACAAGCTCTGTCCCCTTATAGCGGAGGGCATATACGATACCATCGCCTGCGGCATGGTAGTCATTGGTCGATGTAACTTCTTTTCCGGCTACGGATACTGTTTCTGAGATATCCGTCTGATCGTAGGCTACAGCAAAATTGATATAGTCAATGGGGATCTTGTCTAGAGGAATGATAGACATCCACTCGGCTTGAGAGGGAAGGTGGTAGTTTACACCGTCTATCGTTGTCTTGAGAGCTTTTGTTTTGGCCTCCTCATAGGAGAAGAACCCACTGACGTCGCTCGCCTGTGTGCTAACGAGATGATCGCCATCTTGGTTGAGATTGTATTCTGCTACATATGCAAGAGGGATTTGGGGCTCCACTTGAGGTGCCTTGGTGGTGAACTCTTTTCGTACAAGAGGTCCCCACTTGTCGTCTGCATTTCTAGCAAGGGCAACGGCTACGTAGGTGGTTGCCGGATCTAGTCCTTCCCAGACTTGTGTCTGGGGCTCGGTGTAGAAGGGAAGTTGGGCTGTCTCTGGAGTATCTCTCAAGTATGTGAGCATTTCTTCCTCTGTCTTCGTTCCCTTCTTGAAGATACTTCTCCTAAAGGCTGAGGTGTTGACATTGGGCGTGGTTATGATGGTTGCCGTTTGCTCGGTAATCTCCGTCACTTCGATGGTACAGGATGCAGTCTCGGAGGTGCCCTTGGGTTTTGTAATCACCTTAAAGGTGTCGTAGAGATCGGAGTATTGCCCTTCGGCGTCAATTAGAACCACATAGAGGGTATACTCTACATTCTTTTTCAGTTCGCTAAAGGTCTTTTCTTTTACTCCTTCGTATGGCTTCCCCGTTTCAGGGTCTACCCCGAATTGTACTATATAGTGTTTCAAGTCGGGGATCCCAAGTTCCTGCATCTTCTGGTTGCGTGCAGGGTTGTTGGTCTCTTCGCATAGGAAGAAGTAGCCTTTAACGTCCCCATTGGGGGTCATCTTCGCCTTGAACCCATTGCCCTGCACCTCGGAGAAGTCCACTTGTATGGAGGGAGCTCCTTTGAGAGATCCTAGGGGTACGGTGAACCGGACGCGCGTAACATCTCCGGGGCAACCTAACTCATCGTAGGGCAAGAAGAGAGCCGTATAGCTATACCCTCGCTGCATGCTTGGTAGGTCGTATTGCATGTTCCCCTCTGCCTCAAAGATTTGCACTCCAGTACGAGCTGCCTCTTCGGGATCGAATAGTCGGAGACTCTGATACTCATCCATCTTTGCTGTCTGATGTGCCTCAAGAAGTACATAGGAAATACGTCGAACATTTTGCCCCACGGCGCCTACGTTCATCTTCATGGCTCCGGTTGCACCATCGGGTCTTGGGGCAATTTGAGGATGAAGTGCTAGATCTATGTTATCCGTTAGGAACTTGATGCTATCAAGGTGTTGGACACGATACGGAATGACTTTTCCGCTCTTGGTGTACAGGAGCATGCGTTCGCCATTCTGTGCCTGTGCTACAGCGGGCCGGAATAGCCCGAGGAACCCTACAAGGAGGGTTAGTAAGAGTAAGGATCTTTTCATTGCACTAAACCTATTTATTCGTATTAATAAGATTCCTAACTACTATGTCATGGGCGGTGTTTCTATGGGCAAATATAATAAAAAAATCACCCCCTTCGGAAAAAAGAGGGTGAAAAAAGTGAGTATTGGGGGTGGGGAGGAGTAGGGGCAGCCACCTGCACTTCGTAGCTAACGAAAGGCCCTCCCCAGCTAGCTGAGGAGGGCCTTTTCATTATTATAACCTAGGGGGTCGGTTATTAGTAACCTTTGCTACTGTTGACATCGGCATACTGAGAGTTGAGAACTCGTCCTTTCTTGTCTAGAACCATAACAACAACTCCAAGGTTTTCTTTTTGCCAATCGCTCTCGGGCGTGAAAGTGTACTCGCCGATATGGATGTTGTCATTGAACTTAATGTCCATCCCTAGAGGAGCCTTCTGGTAGAAATCGCGGAGTACGTGGTCAAATCTTTGGTTCTTAATAGGATTGCCCTTGTCGGGGAAAACCGCATTTCTCTGATCGGCATGGAGATTGTTTTCGTAGAGAGCAATACAGAGGCGAACGTCTGATGTAAAGGCGGGTTGGCGGCGTACTTTTACTTTCGCTACCACATCGTTCCCTTTGAGCTTCACGTCCATGGCGATACCAACCTGAGTAGTAAAGTCGGCAAACATCTTCTTGATTCCTTCAAAATTGGTGTTTGAAGAATACATGCGATTAGCCCTAATTGTTGGGTATTCTTGGATGCTCTGAGAAGCCATGAGGGGCTTGGCCAATGCGTCAACTGCAAAAGGATCAGATCCTTTTCCTATGTGAATCTCAAGGGTCACGAACTTAGGATCCTTATCGGCGTCTTCCAATATTGCATGGGCTCTAGGGCAATATTGACACCAAGTGCCTGTCCAGTCTTCGAGTAGGACGCGTGGAGTGGGGTTGAAGTCTTTCGGCTCATCCAGGGTTTCGTCTTTGGTAGCCGTGATGATAATTTCGTTGGAGACGGCATCCCCTACCTTAGCTACGATTTTGTATTCTCCGGGCGTCGTGGTGGAAAACTGTGCCCTCTCTAGTATTTCTCCATTAGCCGTAAATGTTGCTTGTTTTGTGTAGAATTCGTTGTTTTCGTCTCGTACAAGAAACATCGCTTTTTCTTGACCATCGGCTACGATCGAGTGCTTGTCGGTAGTTAGTATAAGCTTGGGTTGGGTGGGGCTTACCGGGTCCTGGCCGGAGTTTGATGAGCCCTTGCATGCTACTAACAATAGGGTTGCTAGTAAGAAATAGATGCTGCTAATCTTTTTCATTTTGATGAGTTTTAGTGTTTTTATCCTTTTTATTTCAGGAGTTCGTTGGGTTGTGAGGTTCCGTACAATCCTTAGGTTTGTTTGGAAACCTGGCGGGCTGAAGGAAAATCTCAACCTTTATATCGCAAAGGTAAGCAAAACATTGAATAAGCCACACTCCCCGGGCGGCGTGTAGCAATAGCATCTTGAGTCTCCTTTTTCGAGGAGATCGCTACCATCCCATGGGGAGGTACACCTCATTATATACAAGGTCTGCTTCTTGTTCGATACGCTCATCTCGTTTTGCTGTCTGCCTTGGCCCCCATTCCCTCTCTTGGGGCGGGGGAGGGGCCGGTACCCTTATTAAAGAGAGCGTGTATCGTCTGTTTCTCTCGCCTTGGGCGGTCGATTAACCTCAACTTGCGGCGCCTTTTGCACGCCTTCTCCCCTTAAAAAGAGATCGGTTTCCCAAAAAGCTTTGTATATTTGCGGAGCCGAGTAAACGTTGTCGGCGTTGTGTTGTCAAAGATGATAGATATAGTATAAGTAATATTCAATGCTATGAAGAAAGTTGTTTTTTTACTAGTCACCCTCTTTTTTTCCTTGGGTGTAGCTCTTGCTCAGGACGGCAAGAAGGATAATGGCGCCGTTATAAGCGCAGAAAAAACTGAGTTCGACTTTGGAACGATTAAGGAAGTAAATGGCCCTGTAAGCCACGTATTTGTGATAAAGAATGTGGGTACGGCTCCTCTCGTTATTACTAGAGTAAATGCAGCTTGTGGCTGCACTAAGCCCGAGTTTTCGACCGAGCCTATTGCTCCGGGTAAGGAGTCTAAGATTAAGGTCACCTACAATCCTGCCGGTCGTCCCGGTCAGTTTGTAAAGACAGTGGCCGTCTATAGCAATGGCAAGGACGGAGCCTTTACTCTTCAGATAAAAGGTACGGTAGAGTAAGCCGATACAGTAAATTTATATCCTCCCTCTGGGGTGTTCTTTCTATGGAGCATCCCCAGAGGGGGCGGTTTTTATCGTAGATATGAAACGAGCAATACACCATCTTGGGACCCTGCTTTTGGTCGCTCTTGTGCTCTCCTCTAGGGCTTATAGTGTATGGGCACAAGGGGCCGTGAGTGAAGCGATCCCTGTAATGACATTTGCAGACTCTGTTCACAACTTCGGCTTGGTAGCCGAGGAGAAAGGCCCCATTGGGTGCATTTTCTATTTTAGGAATACGGGTTCTGCCCCCCTCGTTATTACCAATGCTACGGCAGACTGTGGTTGTACCACCCCCTCTTATACCCGAGAGACGGTGGCACCCGGAGCTAGAGGCGAGGTGCGAGTAACCTATAATCCGGAGGGGCGCCCGGGTACTTTTGTTAAGAAGGTACGCATCTACTCCAATGCTGGAGAGCTCCCCAAAGAACTTGTAATCAAGGGAAATGTAACAACGCTCGGGGGGAATGAAGATCGGAAATATCAGCTTCGAGTGGGCGGTCTTCAGGTGAGCAATCATCTTCTTGCCTTCCCAATCGTGTCTGCCGAGGGCGATGCAACAATTCGTTTGGTTGTCAATAACCCTACCGATCGCCCTATTATGGTGCGCCTCCGCAAGGTGCCTAAGTTCGTTTCCATCAGTAAGACCGAGTTTACGCTGGAGCCCAACGAACCCGAAGAACTTTACCTCACCTCTTTGGTCTCTCCCAGGGATAAACCTGCACTCCGTTATGGGGTTTTTCATCTCGAAGCCTGTGATGCAGAGGGGAAAGTGAAAGAGAGTGCCGATGTTGAGGTGAGTATGCCTATTATCCCCGATGAGCTTATCTCGGGTACCGGCAAGAGCCCCAAAATGGATCTCGTGACCTATTACGATTTTGGGGAACGCCCCGCATCGGAGACAATCAAGGGACGTATTACGCTGGAAAACAAGGGGGAGGCTCCTCTCGAAATCTATAGTGTGGTCTCCGGTAATAAGGCTATAAAAATCAAAGCGACGAGTAAGACCATAGCCCCCGGAGCAAAGAGCGAATTGGTTTACAGCATCAATATGCGTGAGGTGGCTCGTCAGGGCGGTAAGCTCTCTCAGAATGTAGACATCTTGGTCAATGACCCTCATGGGCCTCTTCGTAAGGTGCGCTTCGAAGCCTCCATTAAGAAGTAATCCTTTGTGAAGCGGTTGCTCGAGACCCTTACCGAACGCTAGTAAGATTATTATCCCTATGGAAGATAAGCATCACCACCCGGAGAACGATCCGGCCTATAAGGGGCTTAAGGTGCAGAGTGGGGTGGCGTCTGCACCTCCTATTGTCAATCCGCATTTCCGGCGACGTCGTCTGCCGGAGCTCTCCGTTGAGCAGTATGTGGAGGCTATTGTGGCAGGGGATATTACGCGATTAAGTCAGGCTGTTACCCTTGTGGAGAGTACGCTGGAGGCTCATCGGGCTAAGGCGCAGGCGATTATAGAGGGGTGTCTACCCTATGCCGGCAAGAGTATCCGTATCGGTATTACAGGTGTGCCCGGGGCAGGCAAGAGTACAAGCATAGACTCTTTTGGTATGCACCTCGTGCGCCAAGGTCGTAAGCTCGCCGTCTTGGCCATCGACCCTACGAGTGAAGTGAGTAGAGGAAGTATCTTAGGCGATAAAACACGTATGGAGCAGCTTGCTCGTGAGCCGCATGCTTTTATTCGTCCGAGTGCAGCCGGAGATTCCCTGGGGGGTGTCGCCCGCAAAACGCGTGAGACCATCATCTTGTGTGAGGCTGCGGGGTTCGATACCATCTTTGTCGAAACCGTGGGTGTAGGGCAAAGTGAAACCGCCGTGCACTCCATGGTAGATTTCTTTTTGCTCATCCAGCTTGCCGGTACCGGAGACGAACTGCAAGGGATCAAAAGGGGGATTATGGAGATGGCAGACGGCATTATCATAAACAAAGCTGATGGGGAGAATGTGGATGCTGCACGACTCGCTGCTGCCCACTTCCGCAATGCGTTGCAACTCTTCCCCCGGACGGAGTCGGGCTGGGAGCCTAAGGTGCTTACTTATAGCGGTTACTATGGAATCGGGATTAAGGAGATCTTTGATATGATCGATAAGTACCGCCACTATACCGTAGATACCGGCTACTTCGAGCTCAAACGCCAGCGTCAAGCCAAATGGTGGATGTATGAGGCGATCAATGATGCCCTCAAGCATTCGTTTTTCCACAACGAGGAGATTGTGAAGCTCCTCCCGGAGATGGAGTACGCCGTGCAAACGGAGAGTATAACGCCCTTTGTGGCGGCTCATCGTCTCCTCTCTTCTTATTATAATAGTATATCACAAGAAACAATATATAATGAATAACGAACCCGAATCTTTTGAGTATGACGATAGCGAGGCTGTCGCCTATATCCGTAAGAAACTCTCCCCGACTCTAAAGGAGCGTCTCAGTGATGATGATATTGTTTACTTCGTGGATTTGATCTACGAATACTACGAAAGCCGTGGTATCATAGAGGAATTCGAAGACGAAAGTGACGATGCGGTAGTGGATATCGACCTCTCTGAGATTGTGGAATACATTATCAAGAATGCCAAGAAGGATCAAATCGGCTCTTTTACAGAAGAGGAAGTCTTGTCGATTGTAGAGGCAGAAATGGATTTCTGCGGCTTTGAAGAGGGAGAAGAAGAGGCTTAATAGATGGGCAAAAATAAACTCTCTAAGTTTGCAGATCTAGAGACCTTTTCGTGCGTTCTTCAGTACCCTTATGCACGTCTGGAGGCTGAGGGGTTCCCTCATAAAGGCTCTTGGCGTACGACCTATTTTGCCTCGCCCACTTCGCCTCTTGTAATAGAGCTGGGGTGCGGTAGGGGTGAGTACACCGTGGCGCTTGCCGCAAGCAACCCTGGGTCGCTCTATGTGGGATTCGACCGCAAAGGGGCGCGTCTGTGGGCAGGAGCCGGGGTGGCACATCGTACAGAGATGCCCAATGCCGCCTTTGTGCGTACCGATATAAATCTGCTCGATCACTTCTTTTCTGAGGGGGAGGTTAGTGAGATTTGGATCACCTTCCCGGATCCTCAGATGTCGAAGACAAGGGCAAGACTCGTCTCTTCGTTTGCCTTTCGGCTTTATAGGCGCATCCTGGCAAAAGAGGGCATTATCCATCTAAAGACCGATAGTCCCTTCCTCTACCAATACACGCAAGACCTCTTGGCGGTAAACGAGATTTCACCCCGCTTGGCTACAGACGATCTCTATGGCACGGGGCGCGAGGTGCTAGAGCAGATCCCCAATACACAGACGGCCTACGAGGCGCAGTGGCTGAGTCGTGGCAAGTCCATCAAATATATTTCTTGGCAATTGCCCCACAGAGAGACTTTTGTAGAGCCGGCGGAGGAGCCGGAGCATGACGATTATCATAGCTTCTCTCGTGGCGTAGTCTCTCCCCCTTCTTTTGAGGAAATAGAGAATAACAGATCTAAATAAATATGGCAACTCAATTATATCCGGCACTCATTATAGAGGCATTGAAGCATGTGCGTTACCCCGGTAGCGGCGTGGATATTGTCTCTTCGGAGATGCTGCAAGACGATATCCGCATAGAGGGATCTAAGGTATCCTTCTCGATTAAGTTTGCTAAAAGCAACGACCCCTTTAAGGCTTCTGTAATTAAAGCTGCAGAGCAAGCGATCTTGACGTATATAGCTCCGGATGTGGAGGTTCGTGGGAACGTAAAAGCTGTTTTTGACGAACCCCAAAAGGTGGAGCGCGAGAATCCTCTAGAGGGCGTGCGCAATACGATTGCCGTCTTCTCCGGAAAAGGCGGAGTGGGTAAGAGTACCCTTACCGCCAACTTGGCTGTAGCTCTCGCTCGCAAAGGCTATCGAGTGGGTTTACTGGATGCCGATATTTATGGCCCTAGTATGCCAAAAATGTTCGCTTGCGAAGATGCACGTCCCGAGATAGAGACGGTAGAAGGGCGAGGCGATACCATCCAACCCATTGTGGTGGCAGAGGGTATTAAACTGCTCTCCATCGGCTTCTTTGTGGATCCCGATAAGGCACTTCTATGGCGCGGTTCCATGGCTTCGAATGCGCTGAGTCAGCTCATCAAGGATGGTAATTGGGGAGAGTTGGATTATCTCCTTATTGATATGCCTCCCGGTACCAGCGACATCCATCTTACTCTTGTGCAGACCATCGGTTTGAGTGGGGCTGTTGTTGTGACAACACCTCAGGAGATTGCTCTCATTGATGCTCGTAAGGGTATTGATATGTTCCTCACCGATAAGGTAAATGTGCCTGTATTGGGTATTGTCGAAAACATGTCTTGGTTTACCCCCGAGGAGCTCCCCAACAATAAATACTATATCTTTGGGAATGGCGGGGGAGCTCGCCTTGCCGAAGAACTCGGCTTGCCGCTCCTGGGGCAAATCCCCCTCGTGCAAGGGGTTTGTGAAGCAGGGGACGAAGGAACTCCTGTGGCCCTAGGCGAAAATACGCTCCTTGCGGAGTATTTTTCTGAGTTGGCCGATCGTGTGGCAAAGCAGGTGGCTTTGCGCAATGAGACGTTGCCCGAAACCAAAAAGGTAATTGTCTCGAAGCATTGATAAATAACAGAGGATAGAAGCAAAATCTCTCTTTGGTAGACCGGTCTGTCGCTGCTCGAGGGGTAAAAGCCTTGGGGAGAGGAAAGTCCGGGCAACATAGAGCACCATGCTTCCTAACGGGAAGGCACTGAGTGTACCTCTATGGGGTATGCGAGGTGTAGTAGCGTAACAGAGAATAACCGCTCATCGAGGGCCTTTTAAGGGTTCTCTCGGTGAGTAAGGGTGAAAAGGTGAGGTAAGAGCTCACCGGGGTGGATGGTGACATTCGCTGCCGTACGTCTCATGGGTTGTAAGATCAAGTACACCGGCATATAGGAGTTGCTCGCGCCTTGCCGGGGGGTAGATTGCTAGAGCCATGCGGCAACGTATGGCGTAGATTAATGGCAGACGCTCCGTAGCCTTTCTCTCGTAGGGAGGCTGCAGAGTACAGAACCCGGCTTATAGGTCTATCAAAAAGAGCCCTTTTTGCTTTCTTATTGTGGGGTCGGATCCCACTCCCCATATCCCCAACATCGTTATAGTTACTCATAAAGAGATAGATCATGTATCACCTCCCCGTACTTTGTCGCGAAGCTGTAGAGGCTTTGCTTACTCGCCCCAATGGCGTCTATGCTGACGTTACAATGGGAGGTGCAGGGCATACGAGCGAGATTCTTCGACGCCTGGGCGATAAAGGCCATTTGTATAGTTTCGATCGAGATGGAGACGCTATTGCCAACGCTCCCGTGGATCCTCGCTTTACTTTTGTTGCCTCCGATTTCCGCTATCTCTCGCGCTGGATGCGCTATTTTGGCGTTGAGCATCTAGACGGAGTGCTGGCAGACTTGGGCGTCTCGTCCCATCATTTCGATACGGCCGAACGGGGGTTTAGTTTCCGCTTTGAGGGTGTTTTGCCCGATATGCGCATGAATAATCGTGCCGGCCGCACGGCTGCCGATCTTCTTAATACCTACTCTGTGGAGGCTCTCTCCGACCTCTTTTATTACTATGGAGAGCTCAAAGATGCTCGCCGCATTGCCGCTCTTATCGAGAAGGGGCGCCCCTCATCAGGGTACCGCACCATAGAGTCTTTGCTAGAGGTTTTGGCCCCCGTACTTCCTCCACAGCCTCCCCTGCGTCGTAAAAAGCTGAGTCAGCTCTTCCAAGCCCTACGCATTGAGGTCAATGACGAGTTGGGGGCACTGCGCACCTTGCTTACTAGCCTCACTAGTCTCCTCGCTCCGGGTGGGCGACTGGTGGTCCTAACGTACCATTCGCTCGAGGATCGCTTGGTAAAAGAGTGGGGAAAAGGTCTCTTGGGAGTCTCTCAGAGTGAGGCGGATAGTGATCCCATGGCGGCTATCTACGGACAAAAGAAGGGCGAAATAGAGGTGGTAACCCGCAAGCCCATTCTCCCCAGCGACGAAGAAATCGCAGAAAACCCTCGAGCCAGAAGTGCCAAAATGCGCATTCTGCAACGCCGCTAGGCACCTTTCCTAATACCTTTTTCGTCTTTCTTTTTTCGCTCTTAGAGAGAAAAGAAGCGATTATTAGATCTAATTCGTACCTATAAGGCAACTAGGTCAACAAAATCCTATAACTTTGCGGTCGTGGAAAAAAGTAACTGATATATAATAGTAACAACAGATGCAGAACAAAGGATTTGTGATATTTATCACGACAGCTTTGGCCATTATCTGTGCCTTCTACCTCTCTTTTACCCCGGTGGTGCAGCACTATGAGAAGCGCGCCGAGGCTCTTACGGCAGCAGGTCAAGATGGTAAAGCCTACCTAGACTCCATGGCAAACGAAAAGGTTTGGTTTGGATACACTCTCAAAAAAGCACGTACACAGCAGATCGGTCTTGGGTTGGACCTCAAGGGCGGTATGAACGTAGTACTTCGTCTGAATGCTAAGGATCTTCTCCGTAACTTGTCCGGGAAGAATGAGGATCCTAACTTCTTGAAGGCGCTAGATAACGCCGTTAAGAGCACACACTCGGGCGACTTTATTGATAAGTTTGTCGCAGAATACAAAGCTCTCGTGCCTAATGGGCAGCTCGCTGTAGTCTTCGGCAATGGTAGTCTCCGTGAAGAAATTTCTGCACGTAGCACCGATGCGGATGTGATAAAGATCCTCAAGGCAAAGTACGAAAGTGCTTCTGAGGCTTCTATCAATGTGCTTCGCACCCGTATCGACCGCTTCGGGGTTGTTTCTCCTAATATCCAAAAAATCGAGGGAGAAGGACGTATCCTTGTTGAGCTCCCTGGTGTAAAAGAACCAGAGCGTGTACGCGGTCTTCTCCAACAGAGCGCTAACCTCCAATTCTGGCGCACCTATACATACGCTGATGTAGAGAGCGATCTTATCGCAGCGAATGAGCGTCTCGCTGCTCTTGCCGGCGCTCCCGCTGTGGAGACGGAAGCTGTTGCAGTGGAAGACTCTACTGCTAATGGGGCTACTCCTGCAGCTGCTAATGCTTCAGATTCTAACGCCGTTGCCGAGCAACGCGCTCGTGAAGCCGTAGAAGCAATGGATAAAAAGATGGCCGAAGGCACGAAGCTTTTCGACCTTCTCCAGGTTGTAAACCGTGGAACGGTAGTGGGGCTTGCTCGTAACGCCAACCGTGCAGCTATCGACAGCATGCTCGAAGTGGCTCATGAGCGTGGCTTCATCCGGGAAGACCTCATGCTCCTCTGGGGTAACGATCCCTATGTAGATCCTCAAACAAAGAAGGAAACCGATATCTACGAACTCTATGCCATCCGTGGTAACCGCAATGGTGATCCGGACCTCTCCGGAGACGTGGTGACGGGAGCAAAGAGCGAAGTAAGTCAGGGTATTGCCAGCAAGGGCCCTGTTGTTACTATGACCATGGACGAAGAAGGCGCTCGCAAGTGGGCTCGTCTGACAAAGGATAATATCGGTAAGGCTATCGCCGTAGTTCTCGATGGCGTAGTGTACTCTGCACCTAACGTTAATAGCGAAATTACGGGTGGACGCTCGGAGATTTCCGGTCACTTCACAGTAGAGCAAACGACCGACCTTGCCAACGTACTCAACTCGGGTAAGATGGAGGCTTCGGTAATGATCGAGCAAGAAAACGTGGTAGGTCCTACCCTCGGGGAAGAATCTATCCGCTCTGGGATTATTTCGTTCTTCATCGCATTGATACTCCTTATGGTGTACATGTGCCTCATCTACGGTCTCATCCCCGGTCTTGTTGCAGACGCTGCTCTTATTGTTAATAGCTTCTTTACGCTCGGTATTTTGGCTTCGTTCCACTCCGTGCTCACACTCTCCGGTATTGCCGGGCTTGTGCTTACGCTGGGTATGGCCGTCGATGCTAACGTGCTTATCTTTGAGCGTATCAAGGAAGAGCTCCGTGCCGGCAAGTCTATGACGCGCGCCATCGCCGATGGCTATGGCAATGCATTCTCTGCCATCTTCGACTCCAATATCACCACCATCATCACCGCAGCTATCCTCTTCATCGTGGGTACGGGTCCTATCAAGGGGTTCGCTACTACGCTTATGATTGGTCTTGTTGCTTCTTTCATCACAGCGGTATTCCTTACTCGTATTGTGGTAGAAGCTCTTGACAAGAAGGGTAAGATGAATAAGGTGACCTACGCTACATCCATCTCTCGCAACATGTTGGTAAATCCCCAATACGACATCCTTGGTAAGCGCAAGATGGGTATTACTATCCCCGTTGTCCTTGTCATTGCCGGTATTGTAGGGCTCTTTACCCTCAAGCTCAATATGGGTATCGAATTCTCGGGTGGTCGCAATTATGTAATTGAATTTGACCAACCGGTACAAGTTGCTCAGGTGCGTGACGTACTCGCAGCTCCGTTCGATAACAAACTCGTCGTAACCTCTATTGGTTCTGATGGCACTCAGGTACGTGTTGCCACCAACTTTAAGGTAGAAGAGAATACAGCTGAAGTAGAAGACGAAATCAACACAATTCTCTACGAAAATACCAAGTCGCTTTACAAGAATGCTCCAGACAGAGAAACATTCCTCTCTACGGGTATCGTAAGCTCTCAAAAGGTGAGTGCAAGTATGTCGCACGATATTGCTCGCAAGGCTCTTATTGCGGTGATCTTGGCTCTCGTCTTCATGGCCGCTTACATCTTGTTGCGCTTCCGTCACTTGTCATACTCATTGGGAGCCTTTGCTTCTGTATCGGCAACGACATTGAGTATTATCGCATTGTACGTACTCCTCTGGCGCATTATGCCCTTCACGATGGAGTTGGATCAAAACTTCATTGCGGCTATTCTTGCCATCATCGGGTACTCTATCAACGATACCGTGGTAGTCTTCGACCGTGTACGTGAAACGGTAAAGAACTATCCTAATCGTGAGCCTCGCACGACTATGAATGACGCTCTTAACAGCACATTGAGTCGTACATTGAACACCTCAATTACCACCTTCCTTGTGATGTTTATCATCTTCATCTTTGGTGGAGCTTCGATGCGCAGCTTTACGTTCGCCATCCTACTTGGGGTTGTTATCGGTACCTATAGCACCTTGTTCGTAGCCTCTCCTATTGCTTACATGATCTGGGAGAAGCGTCGTAGCAAGAATCACCCTGCAACTAAATAATTTGTAGGCAGTATTTATGTTCTCTATAGGGGACAGTCTATCATCGTATAGGCTGTCCCTTTTTTCTGTTTTAGGGTACTATATTTGTGAAATCAGTATCTTCGCTAGAGTGTTAATACAAGAAACTCAATATGAAAAGAAAACAATCCTTTATTACTGCACTGTTACTTCTCGTGCTTACTACCTTTGGGTGGAGTTTTTCCGCTCGTGCGCAGGGGGCTAGCGAGGTTAATTGGGGCGAGTTATCAGACACAACACCTCTGTCTGATTTATCTATTACTTCCCAATACAAGGAAGCTCTCATTGGGGGTGCGTGGAAGAATCTGACAAATAACTTTGCTGGGGCAAAATGGATTGGATCGTACAAAAACGACCGCTTCCAAATGTCCATTGGCACATTTAATCTCAAGGGTAAGGGCCCTTATCACACCTATTTAGTCTCTCCAGCACTCTCTCTTGGTGCTATTAAGGGTAAGAAACTCTCTTTTGAGTTTACGAATTCAATGGGTAAGGGTACTATATCTCCTCTGAAAGTACTGCTCGTGAAGAAAACGGGTGAGGTAATCAAAGAGGTCACTACTGTGCAGGGGGCTGTGGATGAAAATATATCTACGCTAACTGCACATACTGCCGTCATTCCTAATGATATAGACGGAGCGGGTTTCCTCGCATTTTATGCTACGGGAGACTATGATAATAGGGCAGCCTATATGGTTAAGAATATAGAGATTACGGATGGAGGTGCCGCTTCGGAGCCATCTATCGTGGCTAATCCTAATAAGTTGGACTTCTATGATGTGCCCATAGATACATCAAGTGATGCTAAAACAATCAATGTATTGGCAAAGAATTATACGGGCGCAATTACCATAACTAAAGAGGGGGATGCAGCCAATGACTTTGTCGTAAATCCACTCTCTCTTATGGATGCTGGTGGTGCAGTTACCGTACAATTTGCACCCAAGACAGTAGGGGATAAGTCCGTTACTCTTGTCTTTACTGCTGGTGCAAAAAAAGCACAAGTTACCCTTGTTGGTAAGGGTACAAATTCAAGTGGGGGTGCCCCTAGTCTTACGGCAGATCCTACGGAATTGAAGTTTGCCCTTACTCAACTAGGAGCGACCTCTCAACCACAGACAGCCTCTATTACAATTTATGGATTTATGGGTACCCCAACGTGTGAGATAACAGGCGTGGCGAAGTCTGACTTCCTAATTCAGGGCACATCGGGCAATCTTTCTTCTTCTGGTGGGGCTGTTTCTGTTGTGTTCAAGCCCACTATGGCAGGTGAGCGCAAAGCTGCTCTCAAGGTTTCTGCGGGCACAGAGGCTATAGAGGTGCTTCTCCGTGGTGAGGGTGGCACAGAGGGTGCTGGTGGCAGTACACCTGTTGAATCTGCCTTTGAAGCCCTCAAAGACAACTTCTTCTATGAATTTGATGCCAACGATAAACCTCTAAAATGGGAAACGAAGGGTACCATCACGAAGCTACAAGGGAGTGATCGATACAACTCAAGTAGTCAGTTTGGGGTGGGGATTGCCACTGCCGCTGGTGAGACTGGGTATATTAAGCAAGTTGTTGTTTTAGATAAGGCTGGTGAGGCTGGTAATAAGGTAATTAAAGAGGGCAATGAGCTAGAGGGGCTTATCCACTACCAAACGGTGGAGAGCGCGTTGGAGTCTGGCCCTTTCCGCTTGGCTTGTCAATGGTTGGATGCCGAGGGGCGTGAGATTACTACAGATACCGAAAAAGGGTTGCTCAATAACGATAAGCTCTTCTTTGGTCGTGCAAAGGCTTATGGAGAGTTCAAGTTCCATACGGTTTGTCCCAAGGGGGCTGTGAAGTTTGTATTTTCTCTAGAGGTTGCTCCAGAGAGCAAGGTCTTTGTAGATGACTTTGGGCTTACTTGCCTTGATAAGTCTGGCATGATGAAGCCTTTTGCAACTATCTTGCCTCAGTATCGCACTATCTACGGTAAGATAGGAGAGACCAAAGAGTATCCCATAGCAGTGCAGATAAAGCACTTTAACGCATCTATTACACCCAACTTTAGTGGTACAGATGCGAGCAATGTACTCAAACTAAAAGATGCTACAATGCTAGGGAAGGATCAAACTCTTGCTACCAACTTGCAAGTAACTCCCACGGCAAAGGGGGCTTTCTATATGGATAAGGCAGGTGCTTATAGCGTTGCTCTCAATGGGGGGGATGATACGGCTCAAGGTACGCTTGCTCTCACCGCTTTCTTTATTGATCCCAAGACGCCTCCCACGATGAAACTAAAGACGCCTACTGAAGCTGTGGCTATGACTGCCGCTCCTGGAAAGACGCAAGAACAGACGTTTACATTTGATATTTCAGGGGTTATCACGGATGTGAAGCTGGCTATTAAGCAGAAAGAAAATGGGGCATTCCGCATCAATAAGGGGCTTTTCTGGTACTCTTCTACTACGGGTAAACTATACGATGGCCCCGTTATTGTTACTTTTGCGCCTAAAGTAGAGGGTGAGTATGAGGCTACGCTAACACTCAGCTCTCCAATGGCACAAGACCTTGTAATTAACTTGAAGGGAAGCAGCAAAAAGCCCGATGGTAATGTCATTGTTGAGAAGTTCACGGCAGACAATCCTAAGGATGCACGATTTACTGGAGATGCTTGGAAGGGCTACCATAAGTTCGACCAAGGGTATTGGTATCTCGATGGCACGTGGAATAAAGCGAGCGACATAACGCTCAAAAATAAGGGGGTGCTTTACTATGACGAGGTGTTGCCTACGGGTATTGAATCTCTATCCGTACAGCCAAGTACTGCGGCAGATCAGCTAACTCTTGAGTATTCTATTGATGGTGGTGGGCACTGGATTGCGTCTGATAAAAAAGCGGTAGCGGGAACCTTTACCCTTGCGACAAAGCGTCCAACATTGGTACGATTTATCAATACAGGGGTAGAGACTACTTTAAATGAAGTAGCTCTTGCTCCCAATAAGGAAAACGAACGCCAAACGTTTAAGGGAATTGAAGAGGCTATGCTTCTTAAAGTGGACAAAGCACCTCTTGCCCTCCTCAATGAAACCTTTAATGGGTACCGTCACACGCGTATTTTGAGCATCCCTGGTTGGCAAAACCTTATGCTACTTGCTGAGCGTCCTTTCTACGGATTCCAGCAAAAGAATGCCACTCAAGATGTTGTTGAGAATGATGTAGTTCAAATTTGTTTCCTTGCCTATGGTAAGGTAGATGATCGTCCTCACCACACGTGGTTACTCTCGCCCACGCTTTCATACAAACAAGCGAAGAGTAAGGTACTCACTTTCCGTATGCAGTACCGTAATCCGATTGAGAATGGACAAGAAAAGTTCGGGTTGTACGTTATTACGGAAAAAGAGGGTGTAGCTCAATCTACCTATGTAGACCTCACGAAGTTTGTGCCTATGGGGGTACAAGTAGAGCCTAATATTTGGTTTGATTATTATATAGATCTCTCTAAGGTAGAGGGGCTTGTTATAGACGACCTCTTCCACGTAGGATTCTCGTTCTCATCACCTGTCGGGGGCAATAAAACAAGCCTCAATATTATGATAGATGATGTGACTTTTGGTCGTGATGATTTGCCCTCTATTACGGTGGATAAAGACCTTCTTGCTTTTGAGTTTTATCCTGGTCAGAAGGCAGAGCCTCAAGCATTCAATGTAAAGACTACAAATGCAAATTCTCCTGTTACACTCTCTCTTGTGCCCTCTCGTCTTAAGAGTACGTTCTTAATGGCAAAGACCCAATTGCCTAAGGAGGGTGGAGCCGTTGCTGTCGGTTTTAAGAGTGATTCTAAAAAGGATGTCGCAGGTATGTTGCTCGTGCAAACACGAGGTGCGGAGCCTAAAGTGGTGCGTCTTTTCGGTAAGAATCTTACGGCAATAGAAGATATTGCTACGGAGGCTCCCGTAACCGTTTATCCTACCACAGCTCACGATGTGTTGCACGTAAAGGGATACTACCAAAGCTATAGTCTCTTTACCCTCTCGGGTGAGTTGATTGCAAGTGGCGATGCTACGGATAGCATTTATATTGGTTCTCTTCCCTCTGGTCGTTACCTTGTACGTCTCTATGTAGAGGGTGTAGGCTACAAACCTTTTGTGGTAGAGAAGCAGTAAAAGGAACTTAATGCTCCCTGTGGTTTTGGCTATAGGTGAGCTCTATTGAATCCCCCCCCCCTCTGGGTTACTCTTCGCTTGTGTGAGTAGCTCTTTGGGGGGAGTTGTATTTTCCAGTTGTAAGTGCAACGCTTAGATAAACAAAAACCACCCTGGGGCTAGCCCCAGGGTGGTTGAACTCAAAAAGTTTATATTTGCGTTGAATATGAAAAAATACAACCACTTGAGCCAAGAGCAAAGATACACAATTGATCGACTTCTCAAAAGCAAGGCAAGTCCTATTCTTTCATTGCAGAAACTATTGGAGTGGCCACTAGTACTGTCTCTAGAGAGATCCGTAGGAATCAAACCCCTCGCGGAAGATATTCGTATCGGCAGGCGGAGACATATGCCTCGGAACGCAAAGAATGGCGTTATTATCCGCGCAAATTCACCCCGAAGATGCGGCATGAAGTCGAACAAATTATCCGGCAGCAACAATGGTCACCCGAACAAATTGTAGGACGCTTTCACTTCGAGGGAATTCCCATTGTGGGCAAAACCACCCTATACACCTTTCTCCATAAGGACAAAGAGAGGGGTGGGGACCTCTATCGCCATACGAGACACCATCTAAAATACCGTCACAAGCCTTTAGCTTCTCCCCAAAAAGGGAAATGGGGACGGCGAAAAAGTATAGACGAGAGACCGGACTGCATTGACCGTAAAGAGCGTTTTGGAGATTTCGAAATGGATCTTATCATCGGGGCTCAGCAACGAGAAGCCATCCTTACTCTGACCGAGAGAAAGACGGGGTATGCCATCATTGAAAAGCTGCCTAATGGCAGGAATGCCAAATCGTTGGCTCGGGTCGTTAATCGGAGTTTGGCTTACTTCAAGAGGATGGGATTGTTGCATTCCATAACGACGGACAACGGATCGGAATTTATGGCTTTTAGATCCATTGAGAGGGCGCTCCGTATTCCCGTCTTTTTGGCCAAACCCTATTGTTCCACAGACAAGCCCCATGTTGAATTGCTCAACAAACTCATTCGAGACAATACATACCCAAAGGAACTTCGTTCAAAGATGTTGATGACAAACAAATACGAAATATCAGGATGCTGCTAAACAACAGACCTAGGAAAAGTTTGGACTTTAAATCCCCGAATGAAGTCTTAGCATTACTTTTGTCACACCGTTGCACTTGATACTGGAATCTGCAGCCCCAGCTTCTTTTGGGGAATAGTATTGTAGAGAACCTAGAAACCGCTACCTTTGTACTCCCGTAAGGGGGTGGGTAAAAGTGCCCTTTTCCCCCTGCGATGGATTGAAATAGAAACTCAATGATCAACCGAACGCTCATTCGCATCCGTGTGTTGCAAGAACTCTTTGCTTATTACCACAATCCTGGGAAGCAACTTGCTGAGGCGGAAGCCCAATTGACCACTTCTAACGAGAGAACCCACGACCTCTATCTATACCTTCTGACTCTTGTACCCGCCCTGACTCGCTTTCATCAAGCGCGTTTGGAGCGACGTCGCAATAAACTCTTGCGCACCGAGGAGGATATTAACCCCAATATGCGCTTGGCTAATAATCGCTTGGCACAGGCGATTGAGGCTAGTACTACACTACAGGAGTTCATCCGTGAGCGTGGGCTTATCTGGTCAGACGATGATAGACTCTTGTCCAAACTCCTTGATGAGATCTTGGCGAGTGATCTCTATAAAGAATACATAACCTCAGCTCCCGATACCTTTGCTGCCGATGCCAAGTTTTGGGTGCAGGCTTTTTCTGCTTATACCTTCCGCAACGAAGAGCTCGACGAATTCCTCGAAGGGCTTTCGCTCTACTGGGATAATCCTTTGGGTGTAACCGAAAAGATAGAGGTAGAAGACAAGGTAGACATAGACGAGGTAGACGAGGTAGTAGCCGGACTTAAGGGTACGGAGTATTACCACGCTGTACGGCTTGCCTCCAGTCCGGTAGAGATTGAGAAGGAGTTTGCCCTCAAGAGTATGCGTAAGGCAAAGCCTGATACCTCTTTCGATGAGGTTATTATTCCGGCTTACAAAGATGAGGAGGATACGAACCTCGCAGTCGAATTGCTCCGAACCACTATTGTGCACGAGGACGAGTACCGCGAGATTATCAATAAGAATCTCAGGAATTGGGATATGGATCGAGTGACCGATGTGGATATGATTATTCTGCAAATGGCACTTGCGGAGCTACTGTCGTTCCCCACGATTCCCACCACGGTAACGCTTAATGAGTATATCGAACTTGCAAAGATCTACTCCACGGCAGAGAGTGGCGTCTTTGTTAATGGTTTGCTAGACTCCGCCCTGCATCAGTTGCGAGACGAACGTCGCATCCTAAAGTACTAAGGATAAGAAGATCAATAAATCCTCCTCTCATGAAGAAACTGCTGCGGGCTCTCTATCTCGTTTACTATTGTCTCGTGGCTGCACCCTTGTTTGTTGTAGCAACCATCTTGCTCTCTACAATTACGGTTATAGGGTGTGCCTTGGGTGGGCGACGTATCTTTGGCTACTGGCCCGGAGTCTTCTGGTCTCGCATTGGCTTGGTGCTTTCTCTGTGCCCTACTCGGGTGGTGGGGCGCGAGTATATCCCCAAAGATCACAAACCTTGTGTGGTGATGGCCAACCATCAGGGTGCCTTCGATATCTTTATGATGTATGGCTTGCTCCCTATCCCCTTCCGTTGGGTAATGAAGGCGAGCCTGCGTAAAGTGCCTTTTATGGGTAAAGCCTGCCAGATGGCCGGATTTATTTTTGTAGATGACCAAAAGAAGGGATCCATCCAGGAGACAATGGAGAGTGCAAGACAAGTATTGAGCGAGGGTACTTCTATTTTCATCTTCCCCGAGGGGAGCCGTACACTCACGGGGCGAATGGATCGCTTCAAAAAAGGCGGATTTGTATTGGCGCATGAGTTAGACGTCCCTATTATCCCGGTCTCCCTTGATGGTTCTTATCAAGCCCTCCGTGCAGGGACACGTTGGGTCCATCCCACTCGCCTTACTCTTACCATTCATCCTCCCATTCATATTGATAAAACGGGCGAATATCCCCGCAATATGCTACAAGCCTTGGATGAGGTGCGTAGCGCCATAGCCTCTGCGCTCCCCGAGGAGCAAGAGACTCTCTCGTAAGGGGTGGCTATGTCCCTATTTTTACTTCCCTTCTTGGGTGGGATTGAGCTTGAGACCTCCCCTAAGTCTTGGCATTTGGTGGCACCTCATGTGGAGCTCCCTCCCTGCCCCCAAGAGACTCGCCTGAGTACCCTTTATTCTTTCGATCTCCATCTTGAGGTACCCCTCTCTTCGGACGAACGGGAGGTGTTAGCTCTTCTTGCGGTTGCTCGACCCGAGTTTACTGAGGTGGCGGCTTCTCCCTTCCGCAAGGCTGTGTGGCGGGCGATAAGGTCTGTTCCTCTAGGTGAGACGGCTACCTATCAAGCCCTCGCTCGGACTATTGGTAGCCCTGGAGCGTTGCAAGCCGTGGGCACGGCTGTGGGGGCTAATCCCTTTGTTTGGGTGGTACCATGCCATCGGATTGTACGGGCCGATGGGCGTCTGGGCAACTTCGCTTTGGGCTCCACTCTCAAGGCGGCACTGCTCCTTTGGGAGCGTCGGGTGCTTGCTCTTCGCTAATTCTCAACTATCTTTGTACCCAATGTAATAGGGTATTTATTTACCATATAGTATGGAATGGAAATCTTTTAGAAAGATCAATTGTGGTTTAGGATGGCTCACATTTGCCGTTGCAGCCATAGTTTATCTCTTGACTATTGGTCCCTCAGCTAGCTTGTGGGATTGTGCTGAGTTTATTGTTACTGTGCGTAATCTGGAGGTGGGGCATCCCCCCGGCGCTCCTTTCTTTATGCTTGTGTATAACGCAGCTACGCAGGTAACGAGCGATCCCATGAAGGTAGGGCTAATCTGTAATGCCGTGAGTGCTTTACTCAGTGCCTTCACTATTTTGTTCCTTTATTGGACCATCACTCATCTAGTGCGGCGGCTTATCGCTCCCGGGGTGCGTACGGGATTCACCTCAGATGGCAAGCCGGCTCACCTCACCAAAGCTCAGTCTATTGCTATTTTTGCTTCGGGCGTTGCCGGGGCATTGGTCTATACATTTAGCGATACCTTCTGGTTTAGTGCCGTGGAGGCGGAGGTGTATGCCTTTAGTTCTTTCTTCACAGCCCTAGTCTTTTGGCTGATGCTGGAGTGGGAAGAGCACGCCGAGAAGCCCGAGTCCGATCGCTGGCTTGTGCTCATTGCTTACTTCATGGGCTTAGGTATCGGGGTGCATCTCCTCAATCTTCTTTGCATCCCTGCCATGGCATTGATTTACTACTATAAGAGGACTAAAACCCCCTCTATGAAGGGTGCTATTGGAGCTGTTTTGCTCTCCTTCGTCCTCATTGTGGTGATGATGTATGGTATCATACAGGGTACTGTAAAGATCGGGGCGGCATTTGACCTCTTTGCCGTAAATACATTGGGATTGCGCTTCAATAGCGGCTTCCTCTTCTATGTTATCCTTCTCTTGGGCGTGCTGGCATGGTCGGCATGGGAGTTCTATCGTGGCAAGAACGAGCGTCGTAGCCGCATCTTGCTACTCTGTAGCTCTATCTTGATGGGGATCCCCTTCATGTCCGATAGCGTATGGGTGTGGTTGCTCTGCCTTGGTATCCTAGTTTGGCTGACCCTCTTCAACAAAAAGGTGTCGCAGCGTGTGATGGGGCTTTTGCAGATTTCTATGGCTGTAATTGCCATCGGGTTCTCTTCCTATGGTGTGATCTTGATTCGCTCTGTGGCAGATACTCCGATGAATGAGAATAGCCCCAACAATGCCTTGTCGCTAAAGAAGTATCTCAATCGTGAGCAGTATGGCGATAGGCCCCTGCTCTATGGACAAACGTTTGCCTCTAGGGTGATGCGCTACGAGCCGACCAAGAAGGTGATAAGTGCCGCCCCCAAGTCAAACCCCAACGACCCCGATCGCTATATAGAGCTCTATATGGAAGAGAAGCCGGTTTACACCAATCAAACCCTCTTCCCAAGAGCTTATTCCTCGGATCCTAACCATATTGCTAGTTACAACAGCTGGATGGGTCGTAGCGAAGAAGACCTCTCTCAACCCACTTTTGTGGAAAATCTGAAGTTCTTCTTCGGCTATCAGGTCAACTATATGTACTGGCGCTATTTTGCATGGAACTTTATAGGACGCCAAAACGACCTCTACGGTGATGGTTCCAACCTCCGAGGCGGTGTCTCCACGGGGCTTCCTTTCATTGATAATATAGTATTGGGGAGTGGAGACGACCTCCCCGATGAGATTGCAGATAACCGAGGGCATAATGTCTACTATCTGCTCCCTTTCATCCTCGGTATCTTGGGGATTGTATTCCAATTGATGCGAGGTGCGCGAGGGATACAGAGCTTTTGGGTTGTCTTCTTCCTCTTCTTTATGACGGGGTTGGCCATTGTTATATACATCAACCAAACCCCCGGGCAACCCCGTGAGCGAGACTATGCCTATGCCGGTTCGTTCTATGCCTTTGCTATTTGGGTAGGTATGGGTATCGCCGGGCTTTACTACCTATTGCAGCGCCTAAAGCTCTCGCCCATGGTGAGCGCAGCTATTGGGGCTGTGGTGGCAGTGCTGGTCCCCCTCCAAATGGCGGGTCAGAACTGGGACGATCACGACCGCTCCGGCCGAACCGTTGCCTCCGACTTTGGCTACAACTTTCTGATCGGGTGTCAGCCTAACGCAATTATCTTCGACTTTGGAGATAACGATACCTTCCCGCTCTGGTATGCTCAAGAGGTAGAAGGAGTACGCCCCGACGTGATGGTGGCCAACCTAAGTTACCTGGGCGGCGAGTGGTATGTGGATCAGATGCAGCAGCAACTCTACGATGCGCCTCCCATGCCTCACCGCTTCATGACCCCCGATTTTTACTACAGAAATCCCTTTGCCTTTATACAAGAGGGGCCTCTACTTCCTCTAGATAAGGCGCTGGAGATGGTCGTTCAATCCCCGGGGTATGGTCAGGCCGTATTACCTTCGAATCAACTTTTGCTCCCGCTGGATCGGTCGATGCTGGCTAAGCGTTATCCCCTCTTGGGCGATAGCTTGCCCGGCGAAATGCTTATCGACCTCTCGGGGAGTCGGATTGCCGGGCGAGATAAGCTCGCTATCCTCGATTTGCTCGGGGCGAACAGTTGGCAACGTCCTCTCTATTGGGCACGTTCGACACCCATCAACGCCTTTACCAATCTGCCTAATTACCTCACGGCTGATGGTATGACTTGGCGCCTCAACCCCATCTCCGTGATAGGCACTCCCTATGAAGAAGATGTTGAGCATGAGTACGATCTCGTGATGAATAAGTACCGTTGGTTTGGAGCTAGTGACCCCAATATCTACTTCGACGAGAATATCCGCAATACGATTAGTGGCTACTATCGTGGTATGCTCTTCCCCTCTTTGGCCAATGCGCTACTCGCTAAGGGTGATAAGAAGCGTGCGTGCGAGGTTTTGGAGAAGTGCTTCAAGGAGATCAATCCTAAGGCAGTCCCCTATTCGCGCAACGAGCTTATGCTTGCCGATGTCTGCTATAAGGCAGGGCTTACACAGCGAGGGGATGAGATTGTTTCGGATGTAATGTCCAAATATATGCGCAAGATCCGTTGGCTGATGAACCTAGCCATGGGCGGACAGAGATTGCAAAAGATGTTCTTCCGCCACTACAGAGATGGCGTGGTAGACGAGACTTTCTCCGTGGCTCGCCTTGCCTTGCAAGTGGCACGGAGCCATGGATCCAAGGTGGTAGACCACGAAGCGAATACGCTGGAGGGCTTTATCCGGATGATATACGGAGACGAGTCCGCTCGTGGAGCCGAGCAAGCCGAAGCGGCACAGCCCACTCCTCAGCCCACCGATAGTGTGTTGCCTCAGGAGGATGTAGATAAGAATACTCCCTAAGATCCTGCGCAACTTCTAAGAATACAAATCACCCCTCTTAAGAGTAGATACTCGCCCTAGAGCGAGCTCCCTTGAGAGGGGTTCCCTTTTTCTGTACTTATGGAAGAAGGATGCACCCATACTTCAATTCCGCATAACGCTCATTATATCCGTTTCAATTCACGCACCCCTGAAGGGTGCGACTAATAGAGGGCCTCGGGATTAGCTCCTCCCGACCCGTTTCAATTCACGCACCCCTAAAGGGTGCGACGTTGAGGAGCTAAAGGTACGAGGGTATGATGCCGTTTCAATTCACGCACCCCTAAAGGGTGCGACATGTCTTTAATCACAAGTCCTCAGTCTATCGGCTGTGGTTTCAATTCACGCACCCCTAAAGGGTGCGACTCGAGGGGCTGCAGAACAACATCCAAAAGCTGCAGGTTTCAATTCACGCACCCCTAAAGGGTGCGACTATAGATACAACCCACCACATAAATAGATACCATGTTTCAATTCACGCACCCCTAAAGGGTGCGACCGTTGTTTCGTTGTTGTTTGATTTATGCTCTTATGTTTCAATTCACGCACCCCTAAAGGGTGCGACATTGAGTCGTAGGTAGTGTAGATGTAAAATAATCTTGTTTCAATTCACGCACCCCTAAAGGGTGCGACCGCAGCGGGCTAAATAATTACATGATATGAAGCGATAGTTTCAATTCACGCACCCCTAAAGGGTGCGACTCATTGAAATAGTCAATAAGCATACATGGCTCGGTTTCAATTCACGCACCCCTAAAGGGTGCGACTGCCGCCTCGGGTGCCGCAGCCCTATTTGGCGAGGTTTCAATTCACGCACCCCTAAAGGGTGCGACTAAGATACTCGGGTGTATAATCGGAGAGGATACGGCGTTTCAATTCACGCACCCCTAAAGGGTGCGACCAAAACTTGCTGTACGGTCAGACTTTTCAATAGTCGTTTCAATTCACGCACCCCTAAAGGGTGCGACCTAGGCTCTTTATTACTAGGACTTGGGTCGCTAGGTTTCAATTCACGCACCCCTAAAGGGTGCGACGTTATCTATGCTAGATTGCATTTGTTGCATCTGCTTGTTTCAATTCACGCACCCCTAAAGGGTGCGACGGGCTTTTTATGCCCCTCTTTGTGTGTTACTTAGGTTTCAATTCACGCACCCCTAAAGGGTGCGACCACGTGTCATATACAACGATTACGATACCTACTCCGTTTCAATTCACGCACCCCTAAAGGGTGCGACAGCCTTACAACTTGCAAAAGCAAGGAGGATAGCAAGTTTCAATTCACGCACCCCTAAAGGGTGCGACACACTATTATGTCCAAAAATGGAATTTATTAACGTTTCAATTCACGCACCCCTAAAGGGTGCGACAAAATTAGGCTAGATTATGGGGCTATACAACAAGTTTCAATTCACGCACCCCTAAAGGGTGCGACTTTGGGGGCGTGAGTCGCCCCTGCTTACCCGCGTTGTTTCAATTCACGCACCCCTAAAGGGTGCGACGATACCCAACGAGTCTGTATTATACTTTACATCGGTTTCAATTCACGCACCCCTAAAGGGTGCGACCCCATAAGATGCTCTCCATACTCTGTCCCCTTGTTGTTTCAATTCACGCACCCCTAAAGGGTGCGACTTGCGGCAAGACTCAATAAAGAGAGCAGCACAGACGTTTCAATTCACGCACCCCTAAAGGGTGCGACACATTATAGATACCAATCAAGGATCACTACTCAAGTTTCAATTCACGCACCCCTAAAGGGTGCGACACGGCTCGCGTCAGTACCTCCTTGAGGCTAAGGATGTTTCAATTCACGCACCCCTAAAGGGTGCGACTGCTCATTCCCAGCATATGGTATACAATGTTTATAGTTTCAATTCACGCACCCCTAAAGGGTGCGACTGCAATTCCAACGCCACAAAGGTAATACACAATTGCGTTTCAATTCACGCACCCCTAAAGGGTGCGACCATAATTTCTTCGCTAAAGGATCTAACAAAAAAAGTTTCAATTCACGCACCCCTAAAGGGTGCGACCGACATAAGCGTATGCCATGCTCTCCGCCTCGGTGTTTCAATTCACGCACCCCTAAAGGGTGCGACGGTATTGGACAAGTCCGCTGCTTGTGTTGCCCCATAGTTTCAATTCACGCACCCCTAAAGGGTGCGACATTGGTCTCTCGTCCGTAAGCTCCAAAATATCAGTTTCAATTCACGCACCCCTAAAGGGTGCGACCGTGCCTTTACCTCCTACTCGGTCTATAAGCCATGCGTTTCAATTCACGCACCCCTAAAGGGTGCGACGAGTATTTTACAGTAGTAATATATTGCATGTATGTTTCAATTCACGCACCCCTAAAGGGTGCGACGGTCTACTTCGAAAGTCGTACGTTACAACTCTGAGTTTCAATTCACGCACCCCTAAAGGGTGCGACTGAGGGAATTTTCCCCTTTTGTTCTCGTAAAAACCGTTTCAATTCACGCACCCCTAAAGGGTGCGACAGTCGTGAACGGAACGTTATATTGATCCTCTACGTTTCAATTCACGCACCCCTAAAGGGTGCGACTTCGCAACGGAGCTCGTGTCTGCAAGTGTCACCGAGTTTCAATTCACGCACCCCTAAAGGGTGCGACGTTGTCTATGCTGATGAGATCATAGCCTACGGAGGTGTTTCAATTCACGCACCCCTAAAGGGTGCGACCCATTGTAGCGGTCGTGGATTTACATCAAGAGGGTTTCAATTCACGCACCCCTAAAGGGTGCGACGGGTATCTAACATTGACAACAGTCTTGTAAGCAGGTTTCAATTCACGCACCCCTAAAGGGTGCGACTCAAATTATCAATAATACTAGTAAGATAAAGAGAGCGTTTCAATTCACGCACCCCTAAAGGGTGCGACTCAGCGATTCTCTTGCAGGCTTTCTTGATTTTTCTAGGTTTCAATTCACGCACCCCTAAAGGGTGCGACAATGAGTTTTTGCAAGAATTATGACAACACAAGAGGTTTCAATTCACGCACCCCTAAAGGGTGCGACCTTGCGCACGGGTATTGTCGTCAAGGCTAGCAGTGTTTCAATTCACGCACCCCTAAAGGGTGCGACGTCATCCGGCAAGCCCTCGGGCAACGTGTCCGAGGGTTTCAATTCACGCACCCCTAAAGGGTGCGACTTACTTAACGTAACAACAGAGCTTAATCACTTACGAGTTTCAATTCACGCACCCCTAAAGGGTGCGACGCCGATAGGATTGCATCCACTTCGGGCAACGCCATGTTTCAATTCACGCACCCCTAAAGGGTGCGACCTTGCTAAGGCTCAAGCCTTTAAGGCCACCCAGGTTTCAATTCACGCACCCCTAAAGGGTGCGACGAACGGGTGGGTTGTTGTAGTGTATAAGGCTATCAAGGTTTCAATTCACGCACCCCTAAAGGGTGCGACTACCACCTACATCCAAGTTCAAATAGTTTTTTCTGTTTCAATTCACGCACCCCTAAAGGGTGCGACACCACGAGTGGGTAAACTTAAAGCCAAATTCAAGCGTTTCAATTCACGCACCCCTAAAGGGTGCGACAGAGCCTATCGACTTAACCTACACGACCGAAATGTTTCAATTCACGCACCCCTAAAGGGTGCGACTCCGAACAAATCTCGAACAAACCCCTCATCAATAGTTTCAATTCACGCACCCCTAAAGGGTGCGACTACCTTTTACTTGGCTTGATGTTGTGCCAGGCGATGTTTCAATTCACGCACCCCTAAAGGGTGCGACAATCTAGCATAGATAATATAAAGGCCGATACGGAGTTTCAATTCACGCACCCCTAAAGGGTGCGACTATCCAAAGAAACAGCAGAGCCGTATTGTGTATTAGGTTTCAATTCACGCACCCCTAAAGGGTGCGACTTCTTCTTATTGGGATTATGCCTATAACCCCTTAGTTTCAATTCACGCACCCCTAAAGGGTGCGACTTCAGCATCGGTTTTAAGATGATTATCCCATTCGCGTTTCAATTCACGCACCCCTAAAGGGTGCGACTCCATAAGATGCTCTCCATACTCTGTCCCCTTGTTGTTTCAATTCACGCACCCCTA